>Ga0209692_10000197_pt1 | contig 194210 bp, 173 predicted proteins | sample tdDd472_FD_187129 | JGI IMG/M metagenome (GOLD analysis project Ga0209692, IMG submission 187129) | Marine sediment microbial communities from the Atlantic coast under amendment with organic carbon and nitrate - tdDd47.2 (SPAdes)... | ecosystem: Environmental > Aquatic > Marine > Coastal >... | reverse complement strand
CTGGCTCTGCCCGGCGGGCATGCCGCCAGCGCCGTGGTTGGTGGGCTGCTGATCGAGCGGGATCTGCCGGATGACGTAGAGGTAGGGGATGGTCTCGGCGATGCCGCCGGCAGTGGTGATGGCCTCGAGCAGGCGGTAGTCGGCGGTGGGGACGTAGTAGGTCCCGGCGGCGGCGACGGCCCCGAAGATGGTGAAGGTCTGGTTGCGGCTCTGGCCGACGGTGACCTGCACGAGCGGGTTGGTCACGAGCGATTCGGTGGCGTTGGCGACGCTCTGGCGGGCCTGCTCGGCGGTGAGGCCGGCGACGTTCAGGTTGCCGAGCTGCGGGACTGTGATCGTGCCGCGGGTGTCGACCAGGAGCGGGTAAATCTCGACCTGCCCCGGGCTGATGATGTCCCAGATGCGGACCTCGAGGGTGTCGCCGGGGCCGATGCGGTACTCGAAGGCCTCGGGTCGGAGGTCTTCGGGACGGATGGAGTCGTGCTCGACGTACTGGTCGGCGGGCCCTTCGATGGCGGCGATCCGGTCGAGGATCGGCACCGAGGTCGGGGTTGCCTCCATGCGGGCGACCTTGCTGGGATCGAAGTAGGTATCGAGGTCACTCGAGCAGCCACCGATCGCCGCGAGCATGCCGCCGGCAAGGCCGAGCAGAACGAGGGCTGAGGTGCGTCGGGGTGACGGACGGGGGGTCGAGAAGGCAGCGGTCGGTCCCAAGGGTGGACTCCTTCAACCGGCGGTCTGATCGGGGGCGGTGTGCCCCCGACGGAGGTGTGGTTCTGCAAGGACGAACGTCGGTCGCCTGCAGTTCGGTCCGGAACGCTAGCAGAACCCCGATAGGTGTCAATCTGCGGGGGCTCGGGGAGCACTTTCTCCCGTCTGCACGGGGAGTGGATCGACCGGAAACACCGGGTCGGTTGAACCCGTGATGGCAGATCGTCCCAGTTGTTGTGCCAAAGGGGGCTGGTCCGCGGCGTCTCGATCGGGGGCCGCAACCTACTGTAATGCAAATGACTGCTCCCAGCGCCGATTCATCCAAACAAAGTCCTTCTGCTCCCGCGCCCAAGCCGGCACCGCGTCACCCGCGGACGCCGGGGGGTGATCCGCTGCGGCGGGTGGACAAGCCGCTGGTGAGCCTCACGGGGATGGTGCTGAACAACGGCGCTGATCAGCCCCACACGCTGGGCGTGAAGCGCAAGCCCCCGTGGCTGCGCGCAAAGGTGCCCGGAGGCGAGGGTTACACCAAGCTCAAGGGCATTCTCGACGAGCACCGGCTCCACACGGTGTGCGAGGAGGCCGGGTGCCCGAACATGGGCGAGTGCTGGGCCCGGGGCGTGGCGACGATCATGATCCTGGGGGATACCTGTACCCGGGCGTGCGGCTTCTGCAACGTGAAGACGGGGCGGCCGCCGGTATTGGATAAGGATGAGCCGCGGCGGGTGGCCGAATCTCTCCGCCTGATGCACCAGGGGGCGGGGCTCAAGCACATCGTGATCACGAGCGTGAACAGGGACGAGCTGCCCGACGGCGGGGCGGGGATCTGGGCCGAGACGATCGTGCGGAGCAAGGACGCCTGCCCGGGGATGTCGATCGAGGTGCTTATTCCGGACTTTGAGGGTAACGAGGCGGCCCTGCAGATGGTGATCGACGCCGAGCCGCACATCATCAATCACAACATCGAGTGCGTGTCGCGGATGTACCCGGCGGTGCGGCCGAGCGCGAAGTACGCCCGCTCGATCGAGCTGCTGCGGCGGGTGAAGGCCCAGGGGCGAGTGGCCAAGACGGGGATCATGGTCGGCATCGGCGAGCGGGACGAGGAAGTGCTCGAGCTGATGGACCAGGTGCTCGAGGGCACGAGCAGGCACGACGGGCCGGACGCGGGGGACCCGTGCGACATCCTGACGATCGGGCAGTATTTGCAGCCGTCGCGTAACCACCTGCCGATCGACCGCTGGGTGACGCCCGAGCAGTTCAAGGTGTTCGAGGAAGCGGGCATCAAACGGGGGTTCAAGGTGGTGGTGAGCGGGCCGCTGGTGCGGTCGAGCTATCACGCGGACCACCAGGCGGACGTGCTGAGCACGATCGAGGCGGAGAGGGCGAAGCGTGGCCGGGGCTGAGTCGCTAATGCGACGTTGCCGGATCGTTTAGGCTCTCGCCATGTCCACAAGCCGCCAGTCCCGTGCCGCGTTCTGGTCGACGATTCCCACGCGGGGACGGGTGCTGTTCTTCGGGGCGGTGTTCTGCACCTTTGCGCCCGGGATGGTGCTGCCGATGGCGCTCGGCGAGTCGCCGGGCATCCCGGGTGTGGTGACCGCGCTGGTGTGCTCGGGGCTGATTGGCATGTTCTGGGCGATGGCGTTCACGTACCACATCGGGTGGATCGCGGCTGCGGTCGGGATGCAGGTCGCAACGTTCACCGGGTTTGGCGGATTGATGCCGAACTGGGCGTGGCCTCGGATCGTGGGGTTTGACTGGGTGGGCATGGTGTCGATGGCGCTGGTGGCGACGGGGTACGGGTTATTCATCGCGTTCATCTCGACGGAGGGTCGAAGGAGTCTGCGGGAGCGGGCCGAGCTTGCGCTTGCGCAGCAGATTCACGCGAGGCTCGTGCCGCCGATCGAGATGCGCGCGCACGGGTACGAGGTGTTGGGGCGATCGATGCCCAGCACGGAGGTGGGGGGGGATCTGGTTGATCTCGTCGTCGATGACGATGCGTTGGATCTGTATCTCGGCGATGTCACCGGGCACGGCGTGCGCTCGGGCGTGGTGATGGCGATGACCAAGTCGGCGATCCACACGGCCCGGCGCGCGGGGGCGGACATGGGCGGCGTGTTGGCGCAGGTCAATGACGTGGTCGAGGACCTGACCGATCCGGGGATCTTCGTGACGTTCGCGGCGTTGCGGGTCGCGCCCGGCGGACACCTGCGCTACGCGATGGCGGGGCATCTGCCGATCCTGTGGTGGCGGGCGAGCGAGGGCGCGGTAACGCGGCTGGAGAACGAGGCGCTGCCGCTGGGCGTGATGGCGGGGGAGGCGTTTCCCTCGCGCGAGGCGCAGTGCATGCCCGGCGACCTGTTGGTAGTGCTGACCGACGGACTAATCGAGGTGTCGGGGTCGGACGGGCGGCAGCTTGGCGTTGACGGCTTTGCGAAGCTCGTTGAGCAGCACGCGCGGTTGCCGCTGGCGGAGTTGTTCGAACGGCTCGTTGCGGATGTCGGGGCGATCGGTCGCGTGGATGACGACCGGACTCTGCTCTTGATCCGAGTGCTTGACGGCGAGGGCTAGCTCTTGACGTCGATGCCGGTCGTTTCGCTGACGGGGCTGAACATGTCGAGGATCTCGCATCGCTCGATCGCCCGGCAGCCGTGGGGGACGTTCGACGGCAGGAGCAGCACCTGGCCTCCCTGAACCTCGACGGTGCGGCGGCCGGCGGGCTCGTCGATGTCGAACTCCGCCCGGCCCGTGAGCATGACGACCATCTGTTCGTTCTCGTGATGGTGGACGGGGACCTCGAATCCGGGTTCGAGGACGACCCGTGAGATCATCATCTGCTCGCCGATCACGCGTTGGCGGCTGATCAGGGGCATGGGGTGATCGGTGGGCAGGTCGCGGAGCGTCAGGAGCTGGGCGGTGGTCATGGCATTGACTCCGGGGAAATGAAACCGAGCCGGGTGGCGTTGTTCAGCGTATGGGGTTAGGCCCGGACGCGGCAACCGGGAGCGGGCGCCACGCCACGGGCGGCCCCGGTCGGGTGGTATTCTGGTCATCGGAGGGCACGGCGTTGGACCCGGTTCGCGTGCAGCAGCTTGTGAAGGCGATCGAGGGAAAGGACCTCTCGACGGCGGCGCACACGTGGCGGGTGGTGCTCTACACGCTCGCAATGGCTGAGGAAGAGGGCGTGGCGGCGGAGCGGCTGCGCGAACTGACGCACGCGGCGGCGCTCCATGACGTGGGCAAACTGGACACGCCGCGGGAGATTCTGACCAAGCCGGGCAAGCTCACCGACGCGGAGTTCGAGGTCATCCAGCAGCACCCGGTGTCCGGATTTGCGCGCATGGTGGCGATGGATGTCGAGGACCCGTTGGTGCTGGATCTGGTGCGATTTCACCACGAGCGGTGGGACGGGAAGGGATATCCCTACGGCTACGCGGGCGAGGAGATACCCGCGGCGGCGAGGCACTTCGCAGTTGTCGATACGTTCGACGCGCTGACCAGCCACCGGCCCTACCGGCACGAGGTGGGTGAGGACGCGGCCGACCGTGCGATCATGGAGCTCAAGCGGGGGGCGGGCACGCACCACGCCCCCGAGTCGGTCGAGATGTTCACGGAGCTCTACCGAAGGGGGCGGCTGACGTGGATCCTGCACTACTTCAACGACGGGGACGACGTGCCGGATTTCGCCCACGCGGAGGAAGCGGGCCGCGTGTTTCGGCGTCGGCGGGGGCGGTAGGCGGGGACGCCCCGTGCTGCGCGCGCGAGTGTGGTAGTGTGTGGGCATGCACCCATACGAATTGCACGCGGTGAAACCCGGCTCTGTGGTTGACCTATCGGCGATCGATCCCGGGCGCACGCCGGGCTTGAGCGGGCCCGAGGAGCAGGAACGGGCTGCGGCTGCGGCGCTGCACGCGGAGAACATCCTGGCGATGCAGATGCTGCAGTATCGGCTTTGGGCCGAGAGCAAGCGGTCGGTCTTGGTGGTGCTGCAGGGGATGGACACGGCGGGGAAGGACGGGACGATCCGCCATGCGTTCGGGCCGCTGAACCCGCAGGGTGTGCGGGTGCACGGCTTCAAGCAGCCGACGCCGGAGGAACTCGCGCACGACTACCTGTGGCGGATCCACAGCAAGACGCCGGCGCGTGGGCGGATCGTGGTCTTCAACCGATCGCACTACGAGGACGTTCTGGTGGTGCGCGTGCATGGGTTGGTGCCCGAGGAAGTGTGGCGGCGCCGGTACGAGGAGATCAACGCGTTCGAGCGGCTGCTGTCGGGCAGCGGGACGACGATTCTGAAGGTGTTTTTGCACATCTCGAAGGATGAGCAGAAGCAGCGACTGCAGGCGCGGCTGGACGAGCCGGAGAAGCTGTGGAAGTTCTCTAAGGGCGACCTCGCCGAGCGCGCGCGCTGGAGCGACTATCAGGAGGCGTACACCGACGCGTTGTCGCGGTGCTCGACCGAGAACGCGCCGTGGTTTGTCGTGCCGGCCGACAGCAAGTGGTACCGGAACTGGGCGGTGTCGTCGATCGTGCGACGGGCGCTGGAGGGGATGGATCCGAGGCCGCCGAAGTCGGAGATCGACCCTTCGAAGATCCATATTGACTGAGCGGGCTCGGCGGCGTTTAGGCGTCCCGGCGGAGGACGACAGCGCATCGGTCGTCGTCGGGGATCGCGCCGCTGGTGTGTGCTTCGACGTCCTGCATGAGTCGTTCGAGGAGCGACTCGGCATCGGTGTGGGTGCCGCCGAGCGATCTGTCGAGACCCGCGAAGCCGAACATGGAGAGGTCGGGCGATCGGGCCTCGGTGAGGCCGTCGGTATAGAGCACGATGGCGTCGCCGGGGTGCAGGTGGAAGCGCACGCAGGGTTCGTCGGGCATGTCGGGGTCGAGGCCGAGCGGTGGGGCGGTGGCGTGACCGAGCGGCTCGACCCGGCCGTCGGCGCGGCGGAGACGGGCGGGCGGGTGGCCGGCGATGAGTGTGCAGCCCTCCCAGGTGTCGCGGTGCAGGAAGATCAGCTGCGCGGTGACGAACATGCCCGGGGGAAGGAGCTCGCAGAGGACGCGGTTGAGGTGATGGGCGAGGGCCTCTGGGGGTGCCCCGCCGAGCCAGTAGGCGGCGGTGGCCGAGCGGACCATTGCCATGACGACGGCGGCGTCGACGCCGTGGCCGGAGACATCAGCGATGATCGCGCCGAGCGTCCCGTCATCGAAGGCGCGGACCTCGTAGTAGTCGCCCCCCGCGGCGTTGCACGGGGCGTAGCGCGTGGCGATGGAGAGACCGGGGATCGGTGCGGGGAGTGAGGGGAGGATGGAGCGTTGGAGTGCACCCACGCGTTGGAGCTGCCAGTCCAACCGCTCGGCGGTGGCCGCGAGCCGGCCTGCGAGCTTGAACTGCTGGACGATGCGGGCGTGGGAGTTGATGCTCGAGAGCAGGACTGCAGTGAGTTGGGCGTCGAACTGTGCGCCGGCTTCGAGGACGAGCACGACCCATTCGGCGACCTCGCCCTTGGCGAAGACGGGGACGAAGACCGCGTCGAAGCGATCGGGCAGTGCGCCGCGGGACCAGGCGGGGTCTTCGATGTCTCGGACGAGCGTGGGATGGTGTGCGGCTGCGAGCCGGGCCAGCGTCTGGCAGGGCAGTATCTCGAGGTGATCGGGCGGGACGTCCCAGAGCGAGTGGTCGGTGATGAACTGGGGGGAGAACGAGCCCTCGCGGAGGTCGAAAACGTATCTCACGCGGCAGAGGCCGGTGTCGAGTGCTCGCACGTCGAGTGACGCGGCGTGGCTGATGCGGGCGAGCCCCCTGAGTCTGGTGGCCAGCTCGAAAGAGAGCTGCTGGCTGGATTCGGCCTCGCTGAGCCGCCGCTGGACGTCAACGATCGATTGCACGACCGGGTCGTGGCCGAGACTGGTTGTTTCCATTTGCGGGGGCGTCCTGTGTGGTGCGGAGGCTCAGCCGTTGGGCAGGCCGGCCAGCTTGCGGAGCGCCCGGTCGAGCTTTGGGGGGACGGCCATAGCGCTGAGCCGGCTCTGCTTGACGAGCGCAAAGTCGGCGAATCGTTCGTCGGCCTTGATCGCGGCGAGCGTCGCGGACTCGGTGCTGGCGCCGGCGACAGGGGCGATATCCACCAGCACGAACTTGGTGTGGCCAGCGGCGGTCATGCCGGGGCGTTCGGGGTCGGGGTACGCGCCCTTAACGACCTTGGCGAGGCCGACGATGCGTTTGTCGTTTCCGGTGTGATAGAAGAGCACCTCGTCGCCCTGGCGTGCGGTGCGCATGTGCATCTGCGAGGCCGGATTGGTGACGCCGGTCCACGCGGTGCGCTTCTCGCGGAGCAGGTCGTCCCAGGAATAGTCGCCCGGTTCGGTCTTGAAGAGGAAGGTTGTCATGGCGGGAAGATGGTAAGCGGGCGCGGGCGGGACTGCCCGCACCCATGAAGAAGGCCCCGCGACGTATCGCGGGGCCTTCGGGTGAATCTTGATGTGCGGCCGGGGCTTAGCCCTCGGTGGTCTCGGTCTCGAGCTGGGCGACCTCGTCGGAGGTGCCTTCGCACTCGGTCTTGGTCTCGCACTCGGTCTTGCCGGAGCACTCGGTCTCGGTGGTCTCCGAGACGAGGGTGGCGTCGGCGGTGGCGTGGCAGTCCATGCCGGCGGCGTCGCAGGCGGCCTTCATGGCTTCGGGGCACTCGCCGGCCGCGTCACAGGCGGCCTTCATGGCTTCGCAGGTCTCGGCGGTCATGCCGGCATCGAAGCTGGTGAGCTCGGCGACGGTCTCTTCGCCGGAGCACTTGGTCGCGCAGTCGGTCTCGGCGGCGGTGTCGGCGACGAGGGTGACTTCGGTGGTCTGCTTGCTCGCGCAGCAGGACGACTCGACCGGGGTCGAGGCGGCGGTCATCGCGGTGGCCTCGGGGGCGTCACAGGAGCCGAGGGGGCAGCCGGTGGTCGCAAAGTTGTACGCGCCCATGCCGCCCACGGCGAGGGCACCGACAGCGACGAGGGGCTTGAGGATCGAGAGGGTGCCAAATTCCATGAAATCACTCCTTCGGGTATGGACGGTGGGACGAACAGATACACCTTCGGCCGTTCCGGCCTGAGCGTCCGCAGAGTGTACCACGAATTGGGTCGGATCATTCCACTCCGTTTTGAGAAAGAGCAGCCGTGTTCCCGGACGGGATCGAGCCGGGGTCTCCGGCGGCCGATAGAGCGATGGAGAGCCCGTCTCGACGTGCGACTCGGGCTTTGTTAGGAGATTGGATGGCGTCTCGGAGCGAAGAGAGCAAGGCCGAGAGCGGTGGTGCGTCCGGAGAGGGCCGCCCGAGCGGAGAGTCTCAGCGGCGACGCCCGAGCGCCGACGCGGTCGAGCGCGCGCTCGCCGAGGTGTCGCAGACGCTGGACCGCCTCAAGCAGGTCCGCAACGAGCGGGTAGAGGCCGAGGCTCGGTTCAAGGCCGAGATCAAGTCCCGGGACGACCGTCTCGCCGCGATGCAGCTTCGATTGGACGAGTTGGAAGCCAACGCGGATGCGATGGCCAAGGCCCGTGCCGAGGCAATGGAACTCGAGGCGGATCGAAACGGGGCTCTCCAGCAGATCGGCGAGCTGCAGGATCGCCTGGACGCGGCAGAGCGTGAGATTCTCGCCGAGCGAGAGGCGCGAGCGGCGGCCGAGGCTCTGGTCGAAGCTGCCCAGCAGAGCGAGGCCGACGAGCTTGATCGGGTGCGGGCGGAACTCGCGGACGCTGAGCAGAGACTCGCGGCGCAGGCTGCCGCGACGGAAGAGGCGGCCGCGGTGTCGTCGTCGATTCAGGCCGAGCGTGACAAGGCGTTGGCTCGATCGGAAGAGCTGGCCGAGAATCTCCGTGTCGCAGAGCAGGACCTGGCACTCAGCCGCGAGGCGATGGACGGGTTTGCGTCGAAGCTCGCGGAGGCCAACGAACTGCGGGAGCGTGTGACTGAGCTGACCGCGGCACTCGAAGCTTCGAGTCAGAGCGTGTTGGAGTGGGAACAACTCGCTCAGGCGATGGAATCGCGGGCAGCAGAGGCGGAGGACGCTGTCTCCCGGGCGAGCAGCGAGGCTGCGGAGAACGCGCGGGTGCTCGAGAGCACGGTCGAGCGTCAGCAGACCGAGCTGGAACAACTGACGCGGGAGGCCGCGGAGCTGCGCGAGGCGCGTGAGGCCCTCGCCGAGCAGCTGGCGCAGGCGCAAGCCGCGGGTGGCGAATCGTCGGCACAGAACGACGCCGAGCTGCAGGAGCTTGCCTCGGCGCTGCAGCATGAGCGTGATCAGGTCCGGGAGATGGAGGAGAAGCTGGACCTCGCGGCCGACCGGATCGGCGAGCTGCAGCAGGCCTTGGCGGACCGCGACGCGGAGCTTGAGCAATCGGGGGGCGTTGCGGACTCGATCGCGGCGTTGACCGCGGAACTCACGGAGCTGCGTGCGGAGCTCGACGCCGCGGAGCGTGAGCGTGATGCGCTGCGTGATCGGGTCGAGGGAGCGGGCCAGCAGGGCACGGCTGCCGCCTGGGATGACCCTCGGATCGAGCTGCGGCGGCAGCGGCTCAAGCGGGCGAGGAGACTGCTCCGCGAGCACGCATCGAAGGCGGATCATCTGGAGGAGGTTCTGGCGCAGCGGATGACCCAGTGCGAGGACGTCCTGTCCCGCCGGCGCGATCTGGTGCAGGCCCGCGAGGTGATCGAGCGTGCGCATAAGCGAGTGCTCTCTACCAAATCGCGGTCCGGGGCGGCGGCGACGGTGTTCTTCGGGCTCGGCACGGTCGCGGTGCTCGCGGCGTTGTCGTGGGCGATCGTGACGCGGACGTTCCCGGCACGCTACGCCGCTTCAGCGGTGCTGGCGGCGGAGTTTACGGAGTCGGCGGCGACACCGCAGTCGCTTGCGTCCTGGCAGGAGTTCCATGAGAAGCTGTTGCTGGATCCGCAGTTGATGTCGCGGGCCTCGGAACGGTTGGCGCAGCGGGGATTCCTGGAGCTGTCGCAGCCGGCGGCGCTGAAGTTGATGCTCGAGCAGGACATGACATGGTCGGTGCCCGAGCCGGGCAAGATCAGCTTTGAATTGCGCGGCCTCGGGCGTGAGAGCACGTCGCGGGCGCTGGATTCGTACCTGACCAGTCTCGTCGCGCAGTCGAGTTCGCTGCGGCAACGGCGGAGCGAGTCGTCCACGACGGTCATCGCAGAGCCGGTGCGGGCCGGGGCTGAGCCGATCGAGGATCCGAGGCTGGCCTATGCCGGGATCGGTCTCGGCGGCGGGGTCGCGGTGTGCCTGACGCTGTGGTTCTGCATCTGGCGCCGGATGGTGAAGACCAAGTCCGCGTTCGAGAACTCGACTGCGGTAGACCACCTGCTCGAGGACGCTCGGTGGGTCGATCCGATCCAGAAGATCATCGAATCACCCGGCGACGGCGCGGGCAGCAAGGCTGCGTGACCGCCGCGGCGGAGCGGGTGCTCTCTGATCCGGGTCGCCATCGGGCCAGACTCTTGTACCAAAAACGAAAGCCCGGCCGGGCTGTTTCGCGTGAGCGAAGCGAGCCGGCCGGGGTGATCCTGCGCGGTAGGTGCGGACGGGATTAGTGGGCGTCGAGGACACCGGGGACGCCGAGGAGCACGCCGTCGGTGTTGGCCGCGTCGCCCGAGACAATCGCGAGACGGTCGGCGTCGAGGCTCACGGTGACGGGGATCTCTCTGTCGAGCAGACCGCCGTTAAAGGTGAACTCGGCGACGATGGAGACGGGCACGTTGTTCTCATCGACGACGACGAGTCGGTACTGGCTGCCCTCGGTGGCGGGGAGGTTGATCCCGAAGAGCTTGGCGGTGCGCCAGTCGGGGTTTACCCAGACGGCGGCCTTGGCGTTGTTGGCGAATCCGGAATCGTTGCCGACGAGCGTGATCCGTTGTGTGGAATCGTCGACGAGGGCCTGGATCAGGTAGTCCGGGCCGAACTTGTCGCGGATCGCCGAGACGAGGACGTCCTCCTGAGAGCGGAAGTCCTGGAGCAGACCCTGGAGCTGGACGGCGGTGACGCCGAGCACGATCGCGGCGGCGGCGCACCCGAGCGCGACGGCGCGCCAGACGGCGGCGACCTTGCGACGGTGGGCCATCTGGGGGAGCCGGGCGATGGTGTCGGGGTCGTCCAGACGGAGGGCGGCGTGGGCGTCCTGCGCCCGGCGTTCTGCCATGGCGGACTGCACGGCCGCGAGGACGCGGGCCCGCAGGGTGGCGGGGGGGGTCACGTCGGGCAGGAGCGAATCGAGCCGTGCCAGGCGGGTCTGTTCGCGCCGGACCTGGGCCTGCACGTGCGGGGGCGCAGCGTGGAAGGCCTCGTTGAACGCGGCGGAGTCTTCTTCGTCGAGCAGCGAGAGCGCGTCCAGCAGTGCGTTCTCCAGCAGTTCCCGTTGTGTCATGTCGAAAGCTCCTCGCCCGTCCGCTCGCGGAGGCGCACCAAGGCTCGGCTCAAGGCCGACTTGACGGTGCCCAGCGGCGTTTCCAATTCCTCGCTGATCTGCCGCAGAGTCTGGCCTCCGAGATACGCCCTCGTGACCACGCTTTGCTGCAATGCCGGCAGATCGGCGACCTTCTTCATTACCTCAGCGAAACGCTCGTTCCGCTCGATTTCCTGACCGATCGGCTCGAGATCGCGACGCTCGTCGCGGACGGCCGATTCTTCCATGCTCGAGGCGGAGATCCGCGCTCTCTTGCGCCGCAGCCGGTCCACGAGGTGGCGTCGGGAGATGAGCATGACCCATGTCACCAGCGCCGCTCGTTTGGGATCGAACCTGTCGGCCGTCTTCCAGAGCCTGACGAAAACCTCCTGCACCGCGTCGTCGGCGTCTGCCCTGGTGGGCATGGCCTGGTAGGCCATCCGGTACACCAACGATCCGAACCGGTCGTACAACTCCTCGACCGCTTTCTGGTCGTCCGCAGCGACACGCTGCATGAGATCCAGATCAACCTCGCTTTGTCCGTCCTTGCCCGACATATGACGATCTCCGGGCGGAGAACCCACCCCGCACGAGTGGTCATCTATACGGAGATCGGGGTTGCGGGATCCCAGATTTCGAGCTTGAATCTGGTGAGGCCGCCGGGTCTGGAAGGGTTTTGTTCAGTTTCAGTTGGGCAGACTTGCCCCAGGGGTGCGGGAATAGGCTTGCGTTCGTCGGGGGTTCTCTGGTAGTCTGTTTCGTCGGACCGATAGAAGAGGAGGAGCACCCGCGTTGCGCGGTACAGCTATGACAGGTCCCAGAGACGAGTCTGTACGCCGAGTACATCGCCGAGGTTGCGGTGCGCGGTGGCAGTATGGCAATCTTTGCGGGTCCTTCGGGCGACCATCGCGGGGCGGGTTCACTCTGATCGATGTGTTGGTGACGATTGGCGTCGTGGTGCTTTTGATCGGCATCATGCTGCCAGGGCTCGGCCGCGTGCAGGAGATCTCTCGTCAGGTCGTCTGCCGGTCGAACCTCCGTCAGGTGGGCCTCGGGCTCGCGCTGTACGCGGACGCGTCGAAAGATCAGCTCCCCACGAGCGTGTTCATAGATCTCGCGCGGCAGAAGGAAAACCACGTGGATTACTCTCCGGAGGACATGATGATCCTCCGGCTGAACCGGAATCTCGCGCGTCGGACCGACGCGACGTGGGACGGCCTCGGTCTGCTCTACGAAACGGAAATGCTCCCGTCGCAAGAGGTGTTCTATTGCCCCTCGCACCACGGCAACTACGACTTCAACGATGTCGCGGACTCGTGGCGCAAGCCGAGCGGTGAGATCGTGGGCAACTACCACTACCGCGGCAAGGGCCCGAACGGTTCGACCCGGCTTTCGTTCATCGAGCCCAGTCGGTCGGCCATCGGATCCGACGGGCTTCGATCGATCCTCGACTACAACCACAAGGTCGGGCTGAACGTGCTGCGGGCCGATCTGTCGCTCTTCTGGCTGTCTGATCCCCTCGGACGCATCGGCGATTACGTGGAGATGGCCGGCGGCAATTCATCGGACGCCTACGAGTTTGACACGCTCTGGGACCAGTTCGATACGCCCGGCGAAGTCATCCTGCCCGACCGCTAAAGTCGGCGTTGACGCGGGGGGAGGATCGGCCACCCGCCAGACCTGCCGAGCGGCTGGGGTTGCGACTACAGTCGTGGCATGACAAAACGACCAAACACGACGAAGAATCGGTCCCTCTCACTGGCTGCGGCGGTGGTTGGCGTGCTTGCGAGCACGGCGGCTGCGCAGCTGACGCCCCACCGGGAGTATTACGGCATCGGGCGCACGATCCCCATGCAGGTCGCGATGCCTGAGGGCGTGGCGGGCGATGTGGAGATCGCGCTGTACGCCCCGAGCGGCGACGAGGTCGCGGTCGCGGCCGCGGCGGAGGGGGCGGTCGATTTGGCCGGGCTCTTCCCCGTGCTCTGGACCACCGGCGATCCCAAGCCCCTGTACGCGCAGCTGCTTGTTGATGACAAGGGCATCGGCGCGCCGGTGGTGCTGATCCCGATGACCACGCCCAACCTCGCGAGGTCCGACGGTCGTGCGGTGTCGTTCCCGGCGCAGTCGGCCCGCGCCAAGACGTACGCCGGCGTGCGCGCATGGGTGGACCGTCAAGTGGTGTTGACGACCAGCCTCGGCGACATCCGGTTCCGCATGCGTCCGGACAAGGCACCCAACACGGTGACCAGCTTCGTGGATCTCGTCGAGGGCGGGTACTACACCGACATCATCTTCCACCGGATCATCGGCGCACGCGGCGGGCGGGCGCCCTTCATGGCCCAGGTCGGCGACCCGACCGGGACCGGCAGCGGCGGGCCGGGACGGTTCGTTGACCTCGAGCCCTCAGACCTGCCTCACGATTTCGGCGTCCTTTCGATGGCGCGCACGGGCAATCCCGACACCAACGGCGGGCAGGTCTTCGTGTGCTTCAGCCGCGAGGGCACGAGCTTCCTCGACACGCAGTACTGCTCGTTCGCGCAGGCGGTCGAGGGCGCGGACGTCATCATGGCCCTGGAGACGGTGGAGACCGACGACATGGACTTTCCGGCCGACCCGCCGGTGCTGAAGTCGGCCAAGACCATCCCTGCGCCCCCCTTCGGGACCGGGGACGCGCCGCTGGAGCGCCCCGCAGCGGTTACCGAACGCTGATCGAGGCGAACCCCAGCCCGACACGTCAAGTGCAAAGGGCTCACGCCGGGAGGCGTGAGCCCTTTCTGTTTGGTGCACGCAGCAGCAGAGTGGCGTGTCAGGTCTGGTCAAAAACGGACCGTGGCACCGATCCAGCCGCCGAGGGCGGGGTCGGCGTCGCTGTCGGCGATCTCGGTGCCGCCGCTGTCGAGCAGTTCGAACTGGGACCAGACCGAGCCGCCGACACCGACATCGATCGTGACCCTCTCGGCGGCCTGGAACGACGCGCCCACGTACAGCGGGATGCGTTCATCGCGGAGGACGCCGTCGGGCGCGGGGCCGCCGTTGTCGTCGAGGCGGTATTCGCGGGAAGCCCAGCCGCCGAGGGCGAAGAGCGTGAGCCACTCGTTGGCCTCGTAGGAGAGCTCGACGCCACGGACACCGATGGCTCGGCTGGTGGTGGCCAGTCGCCACTGTTCGTTGATCTGCCACTCAAGCGTGGGGATGGGGATCACGCGGGCGTCATCCTCGAGGCGAGAACTGACGCCGATTCCCACGCCGACGCGGAGCGTGTCGGTGAGCTGGTAGGTGAACCCCGCCATGCCGCCGCCGGTGATCGCGTCGCCCCACGATGCGCCCTCGCCGGGAGAGGCCATCACCGAGCCGCCGACGAAGTATCCCCACTCGTCGTTGATTTGGGAGCTGAACGTCGTACCGACGCTGTAGCGAGCGCCCGAGTCCATCCCGCCGCCGACGCCGAAGGGGCCCACGTCGGCGAAGTCGTAGAACGAGAACTCCGAGCCGATCCGGAAGGAGATCGCGCTGCGGTCGCCGATGGTCGTGCGGGTGGAGATGCTGGTGTCGAGCCGGGCGATGCTGACATCGCCGACGTCCAGGTCGGCACTGCCGGTGTACTCGGTTGCGGCACGGAACTGGACGGCGGTGCGGTCGAGGATGTTGGCCTCGGCCGCCGGCGGGGCGTCGGCGGTGTCGGGCTGGATGGCGTCGAGAGCCCGACGGCTGAGGTTGTCCTCGGCGAACGATGGGGCGACCAGGGCCGGGGTGGTGACCGCCGCGGCAAGGGCGACGAGGCGGCGGGCGGAGTGGACGTGCTCGGGCATGGGTGGGGTCCTTGATCTCGGGTGCGGCGGGATCGTACCAGAATGGGGGCGGGCCTACACTTGGCGACGCCGCGGGCAGGAGCCGCGGCGACCGCAATCGGGGCGGTAACTCAATTGGTAGAGTGCCAGCTTTGCAAGCTGGAAGTTAGGGGTTCGAGTCCCCTTCGCTCCATTCTCTGTCCGCATCGGATCGTGACGTTGCGCGCGGCGGGGCGGTCGGTCCGACCGGCCTCGGTCGCGTCAGTTCCCGGCGAGACTCGGGTCACTTCGGGAGCGAGTTGTTCGCCCGGGGAGTGACAGCGCGGATGACAGACGCGGGTGCCTTTGGGCATGCCTCATCAACCGGAGCGCGGCAGGTGCTGGCGGCGCCAGGATCCAATTCTCAGCCGCGAGCGATCGTGGCGTGATGCTGCGTGTGGCGGCTCATCCTCTCGCGAAAGAGGGCTGTCCGGTTGAGTTCTGGCCAGAGAGAGCCAATCAATTGCGATTGTCGGCCATTTCTGGCCAGTCGGTGGGGTCTGGCTCAAATCGCCCATTCGACTACCCGCAAGATGGTGATTGACATGACTCCGGCGGGCCCGCACAATAGAGGGCGGAAGAGTCAGCACTCATCCCGTGGGAGAGTCCCGTAGTGATTTCACGCCGAGTCATGCCGCCGAGTCGAGCCTGCGCTGTCGCGCGCGGGTTCTCGCTGGTGGAGCTGCTGGTGGTGATCGCGGTAATCGCGATGGTGATAGGTCTGCTGTTGCCTTCGCTCGCACGAAGCATTGCGACCGCGCGGCAGTTCCGTTGCCAGGTGTCGCTTCGAAGCGTCGGGTTTGATTTCGGCGTGTTCGCCGACGACACGATGTACGGCGATCGCGGTGCGGACGAACGGTTCGCGCCCCGGTTCAAGCTGGAGACGTTCCAGGAGTCGGAGTACGGGATCGACGAGTTCTGGCGTTGGGGCGACAAGCCCAGCCAGCCCTTGCCTGACGCCGAAGGGAACGACCCGATGCGGTGCTCGGAGGTTCAGGGCACACTCACGCTGCAGCGCGGTGCGCCGTGCCGGTCGGGTGGGGTCGGGCCGACGGAGAACATCTCGTTTACGTTCAACGGCAGGCTCGATCGTGCCCCGCTCCGCGGGACCGACGGGCCGCGGTGGACGCAGGTGACGCTGACCGACGGCGTGGTGTCCGGGCCGGGCATCCCGCTGGCGTGGGATGTGGACGGGGCTGTCGCGGCGTCTCGCGGCACGTCGCCGGTGTTCTCGGCTCCTGCGCTGGACGCGACGAGCGGGCCCTTCGCGGACGGGTCGCTCTGGTTCCCGGCGCTTCGTCACAACGGCGCGGTCAACGTGCTGTTTACCGATCAGAGCGTGGCGCCCTCGACCGATCCGCTCGGTGAGAACTGGAAGTGGGACTTCCTGCCCCGGTAAGCCGGGCTTGACCGAAGCCGGTACGCTCTGGACCGCATGTCGCTGCACGCACGATTTATGCTGCTGCTCGGGCTGCTGGGTGCGGCTGTGATCGCCAACATCGGCGTAACGGTGTGGTCGGTCGGGCTGTTGGACCGTGAACAACGCGAACCGATCGCCCAGATCGGTTCGGCGTTGGAGATTCTCAACTCCACCAAACGCACTCTGTGGGAGCAGGCGGGGCAGTTCGGGCTGTTTGTGCGTCCGGCCCCGGGTGTGCAGGCGCAGCCGGAGGCCGCCGCGTCGCTCTCCCCGGAACGGATCGCCGAGTTCCGGCGGCTGGGGGCGGAGGCGCTGTCGGGCGTGACGGCGCTGGACGGGGTTGAGGCGTCGCTGGTGCGGGCGGGGGTGAACACGGCAGCGAACCTCAGGTCACGCATCGAGCGGGCCAACGCGGGGTTCGAGGCGTATCTCGAGCGAGACGAGGCGGCGGGGCAGATGTCGCTTACGGAGCTCTACACGCTTCATGAGTTGATCGAGCGGTTGGAAGCGCGGCTCATTCAGGAGGCGGGTCTCTCGGCGGATCATGCGGTGCAGGTGCGCAAGCGGCTGCGGGCGACGTTGGTCAGTTCTGTCCTTTCTGTGCTCATCGTGCTGGTCACCGCCGGCTGGTTGTTCCGTCGGTGGGTGTTGGTGCGGGTCGACCGGCTCGGCGTAGCGGCCGAGCGGATCGGCCGCGGCGAGTTTGAGCACCGCGTCGAGGTCAAGGGCGACGACGAGCTCGACCGGGTCGGCCGGCAGCTCAACACGATGACCGAGACGATCGAGACGATGCAGGCCGAGCGGATCGACCGGGAGCGGCTGGCGGCGATCGGCGACATGGGCCGGCGACTGGCGCACAACATCCGCAATCCGCTCGGGGGGATCCGTTCGCTGGCAGAACTCTCGGCGTTGGAACTGGACGAGGCCAGCCCCGTCCGCGAGCACCAGCACCGGATCATCCGGACGGTGGACCAGTTCACGAAATGGCTGCAGGACCTGCTCAGCGTCTCCAATCCGCTGGCGGTGCGGATCCGGCCTTTCGAACTTCCGACACTGCTGGCCGAACTGGTGGATTCGCACAAGGCGCTGGCCGAATCGAGAGGTGTTTCGTTGTCGCTGGACGTCGGCGGGGCGCCGACGGCGGTGGATCTTGACCGGAGCCACTTTGAGCACGTGGTCTCGGCGCTGGTCACCAACGCGATCCAGGCGTGTCGGCGAGGGGGACGGGTTGAGGTGTCGGCGGAACGAGAATCGGCGGTGTGGCGGCTCCGGGTCCGCGACGACGGGACCGGGATCGCGCCGGAGCATCTGCAGGCGATGTTCGCGCCGTACTTCACCACGAAGCAGGGCGGGACTGGCATCGGTCTTGCACAGGCTAAGCGGGTCGTCGTGGAGCACGGTGGCCGGATATGGGCCGAGAATCACGCCGATGCGGGTTCTGAGGCCGCCGGAGCAACGCTGATCGTCGAATTGCCGTTGCATCCGAAACCGGGAATGGCCACAATTGGCCAGAGTGATGAGGCGGATTGTGGCCAGGATACTCCTGCTTGAAGATGAAGAGACGTTGCGCTTCAGCGTGAAGCGAGCGCTGGAGTTGGACGGGCACCACGTTCTGGCCTTCGACAACTCCACCGATGCCGAGGCCGGCGTGGATCGCCAGGAGTTTGACGCGGTCCTCACCGACGTCAATCTCGCCGGCTCGGACGACGGGATCGCGTTCGCCCAGCGGCTGCGTGAGGGCGGGTTCGCCGGTCCGATCGTGGTGATGACCGGCTACGGCTCGGTCGAGCAGGCGGTCGGGGCGATGAAGCTCGGGGTGGACGACTATCTGCAGAAGCCCGTGGTGCTGGAGGAAGTCGTGCTGCTGGTGCGGCGGCTGCTGGACGAGCGGAAGCTCCGGACGCGCGTGCGTCTGTACGAGCGGCTTGACAAGGCCCGCGCGAGCGAGCAGACGGTGCTCGGTGAAAGCGGGGCGTGGCGGCGGACACTGGAGATCGCCGAGCGTCTGGCGTCGGTGCCGATTCCTGAGAAGCTCGAACCGGGCGTGAGCCTGCCGACGGTGCTGATCCTGGGCGAGACCGGGGTGGGCAAAGGTGTGCTTGCGCGGCACATCCACACGGTCGCACAGAAACTCGGCCTGGCGGACGACACGCCGCTGGTACACGTCAACTGCACCGCGCTGCCCGCGACACTGATCGAGTCGGAACTCTTCGGGCACGAGAAGGGCGCATTCACGGACGCCAAGAGTGCTCGGGAGGGGCTCTTTGAGATGGCGGCGGGGGGGACGATCTTCCTCGATGAGATCGGCGACATGCCGCTCGACCTGCAGGCCAAGATTCTCACGGTGGTTGAGGAGGGAAGGTATCGCCGCGTCGGGGGCAAGAAGGAGCAGGTCGTGCGCGCGCGGATCATCGCGGCGACCAACGCCGACCTGCAGGACCGCGTGGACGCCGGGACGTTCCGGGCGGACTTGTTCTACCGGCTGAACGCGCTGACGCTGGAGATCCCGCCGCTGCGCGAGCGGGAGGATGACGCGGTGCTGATCGCCGGCGCTGTTTTGGAGAAGCTCGGGCGGCAGTACGGCCGGGATGGGCTCGGGCTGGCGGCCGATGCGGGAGCGGCGATCCGGAGCCACGACTGGCCGGGGAACGTGAGGGAACTGCTGAATCTGCTGCAGCGGGCGGCGCTCCTGGCGACGGGCGAGCAGATCCGCGCCTCGGACCTCGGGCTGCGTGCGGCCGCGTCATCGCCGCCGGTTGACGGTGCGTCGGGCCAGGGCCTGTGCTTCGACTTTGATTCGGGAGAGTGCACGGCCGAGCGGGTCGAACGGGAGTTGATTGTGCAGGCGCTGCGGCACGCGGGGGGCAATGTGTCGCGGGCCTCGCGTCTCTTGGAGATGCAGCGGAGCAGTCTGCGCTACCGGATCGAGAGGTTTGGTCTCGAGGAGTTGGTCAAGGAGCTGGCCCACAAATGATCGCTGCGATGACATTGACGATGGCCGGGTTGGCGATGAGCGTCTCGGTGGCTTCCAGCGACCCCTGCACCGACGTCGTGGACGCTGCGGGCGATGCGGTGGTTCGACGCACCGATCCGGGCAACAACGGGGCGCTCCATAGTCTGTCGGTGCTGCCCGATATCGTGCAGATCTCGGTGTGCGGCTGGGAGGCGTTCAGCCCGTCGAGCGATCCCTTCACGGGCCAGACGGTCGACGGCGAGGACGCGCACCTGTTCCGGCTCACGGTTGAGTTCGCGGGATTGGTCAATCCCGCGGGGCGCGTGCTGGGAGCGAACCCGGACCCGTTTGCGTTCGGCCCCTCGCCGCTGATCGGGTTTATCGACATTGACGTGGATCACAAGGACACCGGGGGCGAGCTCGGTTTGGCGGCGGAGACACGGTATCTGGCCAACGTCGGGCGTTTTGGCAAGACGCCCGAGAGTTCGCTCGGCGAGCGCATCGCACGCGGTCGGGACGACCTGGACAACAATTTTTATACCACCCCGCAGTACGAACGCACCGGGGCCGACTTTGCGTTGGTGTTCTGTGGATGCGACATGCCGACGGTTGTGAGTCAGAGTGGCAACGGTGATGGGGTCTTTGACGCCGGGGAAACGTGGGTCGTGCGATCGCGGCTCTTCGAGCGGGCGCAGGGCTACGCGGAGGCGAGCGCTGCCACCGGCGGCAGCGCCCCCGGGCTCTACGACCCGATGATCGATGTCCAGTTCAGCCACGATGTGCCGAGTGACAGAACGACTGTCACGGTGGTCTGGGCGCTCGACATGGCCGGTGCGGCTGCGCTCGCGGGACAGTCCGAGCAGTCGATAGACTACAGGGTCGACAATCACACCAGCGTCATCGAAGCCCTGTACGACATCATCGAGGGTGCGACCATCGGCGGATTCAGCGGTCCCGGTTGGACGCTCGTCTCGAGGTGGGACAATGAGAATGCCGAAGACTTCCTCGATCCATCGGACTGGGAACTGACCGGACTGGTCGGCCTGCCCTACATCAGTACGGCCGAAGGTCTCTACGCCTGGACCGATACCGCGAGCGACGAAGAGCGGTTCGGGGACTGTGATGGGGATGAACAGATCGGTTCGGGGGACGAGTCGCAGATCCGCGGCCAGATCTATGCCAACGACGGCACCTCCACTGATAGCGACGGAGTGCTGAACGGCGTCTGGACGCTGATCAACCCGGGATTCAACTTCTCCTTCTACGACCTCAACGGCGACATGGTCGTTGGACGGAACGACATCGCCCAGCTGCGGCCACTCGGCGACTTCGACTTCAACGGCAGGGTGAACACGCAGGACTTCATCGCGTTTCTCAACGCGTGGGTCGCACGCCAGGCAACCGCGGACTTCGATCTCAACCAGACCGTGAACACGCAGGACTTCATCGCGTTCCTGAATGCGTGGGTCGGCGGCTAGCACTTTGGTTCGCGGCCGCTCCCGGTAGAACAGAGTCGAACGTCATGCCCGCCCCTGCGGGCGTTTTTGTTGTTCGTGGAGGCTTGCCGGTGTCTGGCCAGGATTTGCCAGAAGGGTGGCCAACGCCGACCGAGAGACGCTTCAAAACGCCCTGAGTGCCTCGAGGGACGGGGTGGGGTCGGTTCTCAGACGTTGGCACGGACATTGCAATCTCTGCGTGCAGCCCTGACCCACCCCGCTCGTTGCGGGAAACAGGACGGCCGGATCCCGCTCGTTGCGGGAGCGGACGGAACGGAACCACGCAGATTCCACACACGCAGTCTCGATAGACAGATTCGGACGAAAGGGAAAGACCATGAATCGCACCAGCCTTCAGCGCTCCGCGCTCCTCATCGCCGCGACGGCGGGCACCGCCTTCGGGCAGTTCAGCTTCTCCGGCCCGACCAACTACAACACGCCGCAGCGCCCCGATGGCGTGGCGATCGGTGACTGGGACGGCGTGAACGGCAACGACCTTGCGGTCGCGACCGACAACCTCGACAAGGTCAGCATCCTGACCAACACCGGTTCCGGCACGTTCACCGGTCCGGTGGACATCTTCACGGGGGCGAACACCGGCCCCGGCTTCATCGCCGCGGCCAACTTCGTCGGCGGCCCGGAGATCGATCTCGCGGTCGCGCTGCAGAACACCAACTCGGTCATGGTGTTGCAGGGCAACGGGGCGGGAGGGTTCGCCTCGGTCGGCACCTTCCCGGTCGGCAGCAACCCCCGCAACATTGTCGCCCGCGACTTTGACGGCAACGGCACGATGGACATGGCGGTCGTCAACCGCGACGGCAACTCGGTCACCGTTCTCATGAACACCGGCGGGTCGTTCGCGGCCTCCACGGTGGCGGTTGGTGATGAGCCCCGGGCCGTGGCGGCGGGCGAGTTCACTGGCGACGGCAACCTTGACCTCGTCGTGACCAACCACCGTGACCGAAACATCTCGATCCTCGCGGGCAACGGTGCGGGCGGCTTCACTCCGGCGGGCACGCTGCTTGTGAACCAGGCGACACGGCCCGAGGGCATCATCGCCGGCGACCTGGACGGCGACGGCGACGACGATGTCGCGACCGCGACGGGCGATCCCGACTTCGTGTCGGTGTTCCTGAACAACGGCGGGCTCGGGGCCCGGATCGACTACCCCAGCGGCGGCGTGGGCGTCGGTGACCTGGCCGCGGGCGACCTCGACGGCGACGGCGACCTCGATCTCGTCGCGGTCAACGAGGACTCGGCGAACATGTCGGTCATGGCCAACAACGGTGCGGGCGGCTTCGGCGCAGCCCAGATCCTCACTCTCGGTGCCAACCCGAGCCATGTCGCCATCGGCGATCTGGGCGGCAGTTCTGCGATGGACATCGTCGCGACGAGCCGCGACAGCAACTTCACCACCGTGTACCTGAACGACGCGGCGGACGACTGCGTCGCGGACTTCAACGGTGACGGCAACGTCAACACGCAGGATGTGCTGTCCTTCCTCAACGCCTGGAATGCTGGCAGCGGTACGGCCGATATCAATGGCGACGGCAACATCAACACGCAGGATGTGCTCGCGTTCCTGAACCTCTGGAACGCCGGCTGCTGAGTCAGTCCCCCTCCCCGCGCGCAGCCGGACGAGAGTCCGGCTGCGCTGCTTTTCGGGTCGGTTTCGGCCGGCTCGGTGTATACTGCACGATCAAGAAGGAGAGCCCGATGAATCTTGTTGCCAGATGTGCCCTGACGACCGCGATCGTTGTCGGATCCGTTGGGCCGGGTGCGATGGCGCAGACCGTGACGGTCGATACGCTGTTCGATGTGTCCGATTTCGGGGGGCAGCAGCGTGTGGCTGATCTGCCGGGCGCTGACGGGCGGGTGTCGTTCCGCGAGGCGGTGACCGCCGCGAACAACACGGCCGGTCCGCAGACGATCGAGTTTGCGATCCCCACCGATGAATGGTGGCTGGTGGACGACATCGCGCTGCTGGAGTTGCAGTGGGGCGCATTTGTGATCCGAGATGATGCGACCACGATCGACTTCTCGACCCAGACGGACTTCACGGGGGACACGAATCCCAACGGCACCGAGGTCGGGATCTACGGCCTCGAGGGCAACGGCTGGGGCACGCCGGCGATCATCATCGGCGCGAGCGATTGCGTCATCCGAGGGCTCGGCAATGTGTGGCAGCGGGGGCACGCGATCGCGATCTGGGCCGGGCACCGCAACCGGATCGTCGGCTGCGTCACGACCGACGTGGAGATCGATCCGTACCCGGAGCACAGCACGTTCAATGTGATCGGCGGCACGGATCCCGAAGACGGCAACACCCTGCAGTCGGTCAGCCTGGTGTGCGGGGCCGACGACAACCTTGTCATCGGCAACCACGTGAAGACCGTGTTCGTCGGCGCGAGCCCGTACTGCGACACCTCCTCGCGCAACCGGATCGGCGGCCCGACACCCGCAGAGCGGAACGTCATCAACGGCTTTGGCTCCTACAGCGGCGAGGGCTTCCCGATCGGGGCGGGTGTGGAAGTTTCGTGGGCGACCGACACGCTGATCGAGGGCAACTACATCGGGGTCAACGAGTCCGGGACGGCTCGCGTGCCGCAGACCGGGCCGGTCGGTGTCGACATCAGCGACTCTGACAGCACGACGGTCCGGGATAACCTCATCGCCGGGCTCTGGGTCCGGGGGCGTAATCACCACGACGGTCGGACCTTCGGAGAGGCGATCCGGGTCAACTCGATCAATCGAGACAACCTCGGTACGGTGATCGAGAACAACCGCATCGGCACCGACCACACCGGCCTCAACCCGATCCTGACGCGCAACGGCATCGTCGTGAGCCAGTTCACGGGCATCTACTCGCCGCACGGCACCCGCATCGGCGGCACGGAGCCCGGGCAGGGCAATCTCGTCGCGTTCTGTGAGATCGTCGGGATCGGCATCGGCCCCTTGATCGAAGACGCCGAGATCTCGGGAAACAGCATCCACAGCAACGCCGGCATCGGCATCGATCTCTCAACATGGGCCGGGTTCGACGGTGTGACACAGAACGACCCGGGCGATGGCGACACGCAGGGCGGCAACCTGCTGCAGAACTTCCCCGTGTTGACCGCGGCGACCAGCAGCGGGGGCGTGGTGCACGTCGAGGGATTGCTCAACTCGAGTCCGTCGCGTGCGTACCGAGTCGAGTTCTTCGCGAACGCTGTGTGCGACCCGACGGGCTACGGCGAGGGAGAGGTATTCTTGGGGGCTGTCGAGGTAACCACTGACGCACAGGGTGACGCGGTTTTGACCGCCGATCTCTCAGGGACGGTACCCGAGAACGGGTGGGTGACGGCAACAGCTACCGACATCGCCCAGGGCGCGACCAGCGAGTTCGCAGCGTGCGTGCAGGCCGAAACCGGCTGTGTGGCGGACTTCAACGGCGACGGCGACGTCAATACCCTCGATGTACTCACGTTCCTCAACGCGTGGAACGCCGAGGATCCGTCCGCCGACATCGACGGTGACGGCGATGTGAACACCCTCGACGTGCTCGCGTTCCTGAATCTCTGGAACGCCGGCTGCTAGCTCGTCTTTCTTTCTGGGATGCCGCCGGGCGAACGCCCGGCGGTGTCCTTTTTTGTGCCCGGCGAACCCGGCGATGCTGCTCTACCATGCCGTGGGACAAGCCGCTCAAGGGGGCGGATCCCGGGTGGAGCGAGAGCAGTGCCGGAACACCACACAACCAGAGCCCACACCCGTACGCGGCAGGACCACGCCTTCGAGACGGCGGAGGACTATGTCGAAGCGGTGGCCGATGTGGCCGACGCGCGAGGAGTGTGTCGGGTGCGTGACCTCGCCGAGCGGTTCGGCGTGAGCCACGTGACGGTGGTCCGGATTGTCAAGCGGCTGGCGGGCGAGGGGTATCTCACGACCGAGCCCTACCGGCCGATCGAACTGACGGCCAAGGGCAAGCGGTTGGCCAAGCGGTGCCGGGACCGGCACGAGGTGGTCTACCGGTTCTTGCTGGCGATCGGGCTGCCCGAGCGCGTGGCGGCGTTGGACTCAGAGGGGATCGAGCATCATCTGAGCCCGGAGACCCTGGCCCTGTTCCGCAAGATCGCGGAAGAGGGGCGGCTGTAGGGAGTTGCGCGGAGGATTGGACGGGCTGCATGAGCGAATCGACCGCTCAGTCCGAGGTCGCCTTGCTATCCGGCCGCGGGGGTGGTATTGTAGCCAGTGCTACATATTTGAAGCCGCGTGCTCTCGCGGCGTGAGAAAGGCGTGGGCGATGCAACACCGTGACAGAATCGGATGGATGAGGGGGTGCGGGGCCTGGCTTGTCAGTGCACTCGTGGGATGGATGATGGTCGGGTGCGGCGGGGCCGCCGACGACGGCGCCGATGTTGTGGCCCGCGAGGGCGAGTACACGATTGTGACCACCGTCGGCATGGTGACCGACATCGTGCGCGCAGTGGCGGGCGACCGGGCCGAGGTGGTCGGGCTGATGGGGGCGGGGGTCGATCCGCACCTCTACAAGCCGACCAGGAGCGATGTGGAGCGGTTGCTCTCGGCGGATGTGATCTTCTACAACGGGCTGCTGCTCGAGGGCAAGATGACCGACTCGCTGGTGCGTGCGGCGACCGCCGGCAAGAAGGTCTTCGCGGTCACCGAGCTGCTCGACGAGCGCTATCTGCTCGAGCCGGAGGGGTTTCACGGTCTCTACGACCCGCACGTGTGGATGGACCCGGCGGCGTGGGCCAAGGCGGTCGACGTTGTGCGCGACAAGCTGGTCGAGTACGACCCGGGCGGTGAGGCCAGCTATCGCGAGCGTGCCGCGGCGTACGCCGAACAGCTCGCCGAGCTCGACAGCTACGCGGTGGGGGTGCTCGCGAGCGTCCCCGAGCCGAAGCGGGTGCTGGTGACCGCTCACGACGCGTTCAACTACTTCGGCCAGAGGTTTGGCTATGAGGTGGTGGGCATCCAGGGCCTCTCGACCGAGTCGGAGGCCGGGGTTCGGGACATCGAGCGTCTGGTCGACCTGCTCGTCGAGCGGAAGATCCAGGCAGTGTTCGTCGAGTCGACGGTGTCGGAACGCAACATCAACGCCCTGATCGCTGGGGCCAAGGCGAGAGGGCACACGGTGGTCATCGGAGGGGAGCTCTTCAGCGACGCCATGGGAGACGATGGAACCTACGAGGGCACGTATCTCGGCATGATCGACCACAACGTGACCGCGATTGCGCGCGCGCTCGGCGGCGAGGCGCCCGAGCGGGGACGGCTCGGGAGACTCAGCGAATGACCGCTGCGGTGCACCCAACCCGGTCGATGCACACCGAGGGGCTGGCCCAGCGCCCGGAGCACTCCCCGGAGAGCCCGCTCTCGATCCACGCGATGACGGTGGCGTATCACCGCAAGCCGGTGTTGTGGGACGTGGACTACGACGCGCCGAGCAACCAGTTGATCGCGATCGTCGGGCCCAACGGCGCGGGCAAGAGCACGCTGATCAAGGCGTGCCTGGGCCTCGTGCCGCGGGCGTCGGGGCAGGTGGAGTTCTGGGGGCAGTCGTACCGCCAGGCGCGTTCGCGGATCGGTTACGTGCCGCAGCGGGAGAGCGTGGACTGGGACTTCCCAGTCTCGGCGCTCGACGTGGTGTGCATGGGGCGGTACCGGATGATCGGCTGGTGCAGGCCCGTGTCGAAGGCGCACAAGCGTGCGGGGCTGGTCTGCCTGGAGCGTGTGGGGATGCGCGACTACGCCCACCGGCAGATCAGCCAGCTCTCGGGCGGGCAGCAGCAGCGGGTGTTCCTGGCGCGGGCCCTGGCGCAGGAGGCCGACCTGTACTTCATGGACGAGCCCTTCGCTGGTGTAGACGCGGCGACGGAGCGGGCGATCGTTGAGGTGCTGCGTGAGCTGCGCGAGAGCGGGAAGACGGTCGTCGTCGTGCACCACGACCTGCAGACCGTGCCGGAGTACTTCGACCATGTCATCCTGCTCAACATGCGCGTCGTCGCGGCCGGGCCTGTGTCCGACGTATTCACCAACGACAACCTCCACAAGACCTACGGCGGCCGACTGACGCTGCTGTCGGAAGCGGCCGAGGCCGTCGCGCGGGCTGCGAAGGGCGAGGGCTGAAGCATGTGGCTCCTCGGGCTGGTCCAGCAGGAGAACACCGGCACGCATGGTCCGACGTCGATCACCAACGTGACCGACGAGTGGCCGGGCTGGGCGCAGGTGTTCGAGACGCTGACGCTCCGGGCGGGCTTTAACACCAACACCGTGATCGTCGGGACGACGCTGCTGGGGCTGGCGGCCGGGGTGATCGGGGTGTTCATGCTGCTCAGGAAGCGGTCGCTGATGACCGATGCCCTGAGCCACGCGACGCTGCCGGGCATCGGGATGGCGTTTCTCGGCGCGACCGCGATGGGGCTGGACGGGAGATCGCTCCCGGTGCTGCTGCTCGGGGCGGCGGTGACGGGTGTGCTGGGTGTGTTGTGCATCCAGGCGATCCTGCGGCTCACGCGACTGCGCGAGGACGCGGCGATCGGGATCGTGCTCAGCGTGTTCTTCGGCGCGGGCGTCGTGGTGCTCAGCTACATCCAGGCCAACGCCGCGGCCGGGGCGGCGGGGCTTAACAAGTTCATCTACGGCCAGACCGCGGCGATGAGCGTGGGCGACGCGGCGCTGATGGGGGGCATCGCGGCCGCGGCCATTCTGGTGACGCTGCTGTTTCTCAAGGAGTTCTCGCTGGCCTGTTTCAACGACGCCTTCGCGCGGGTGGACGGCTGGCCGGTCACGGTGCTGGACTTGATGATGATGGCGCTGGTGGTGCTCGTGACGGTCGCGGGGTTGCAGGCGGTGGGGCTGCTGCTGGTGGTGGCGATGCTCATCATCCCGAGTGTGTCGGCGCGGTTCTGGACCGAGCGACTCTGGCTGCTGCTGGTGGTGGCCGGCGTCATCGGCGCGCTCAGCGGCTATCTGGGCTCGGTGGTCTCGGCGCTCTTGCCCCGCAAGCCCGCGGGGAGCGTGATCGTCTTGACCTCAGGTGCGGTCTTTGTGGTGAGCCTCGTGCTCGCCCCTTCGCGAGGGGTGCTGGCGTCGGTGAGCCGACGCCTGAAGATGCGGCTGCGGATCGCGGGCGATCACCTGGTCGAGGCGGCGTACGAGCGGGAGACGCGAGATGCAGAACGCGGCGTGCTGCTGGACGCGGAGATCGCCCGGCTCGCCAAGGTCCGCGGCTGGTCGGTGTGGTTTCGGCCGCTGGCGATCGGGCTGCTCCGGTGGCGGGGCGATCTGGATGCTGCGAAGCACGGGATGCGCCTGACCGAGAGCGGCCGGGCGCGTGGGGCGCGGGTGAGCCGCAACCACGCGCTGTGGGAGCAGTATCTGGTGACGTATGCGGACATCGCGCCAAGCCACGTGGACTGGTCGGTGGACCAGGTCGAGCACGTGCTGTCGGAGCCGTTGATTGCGGAACTCGAGCAGTCGCTCGAGCGGCGGGGAGCGCCGGTTTCCCCGGCTGCGGATCGCGGCAAGAACGGCGTCCGCAGGGACAACGGGCGGGCGGGGGGTGTGGTGTGATCCCCTTTGATATCGGCCTCGACCTCTTCCCGATGCTCGCGGCGGTGTTCGCTTCGGTGAGCTGCGGGCTGCTCGGCAACTTCCTCGTGCTCCGGCGTCTCAGCCTGATGGGCGACGCGATCAGCCACAGCGTGCTGCCGGGATTGGTTGTCGCATTTCTCCTCACCCAGGCGCGGAGCCCGTGGGTGATGTTTGCTGGCGCGGCCGCGGCTGGAGTAGCGACGGTGGTGCTGGTCGAGCTTGTCAAACGGCTCGGCCGCGTCGAGCCCGGGGCGGCGATGGGCGTGGTCTTCAGCGTGCTCTTCGCGTTGGGCGTGCTGCTGATCGAGCAGGCGGCGGTGCGGCACATCGATCTCGATGCCGACTGCGTGCTGCACGGGCAGTTGGAGACGCTCGCGTGGTACGGGGCGCCGGCCGCGTGGGACGGGGTGTTCGCATGGGAGACGTTCCAGGCGATGCCGCGACAGGTGATCGTGCTGGCGGTGACATGTGCCGCGACGATCGGGTTTGTGGCCGTGCTCTTCAAAGAGCTCCGGATCGCGGCCTTTGACGCGGGGCTCGCCTCCTCGCAGGGATTCAACGCGAACTTCCTGCACTACGCGCTCATGGTGTTCGTGGCGTCGGCGACGGTCGCGTCGTTTGAAGCGGTGGGCTCGATTCTGGTGATCGCCATGCTCGTCTGCCCGGCGGCGACGGCCCGGCTGCTGACTGATCGGCTCCGGTCACAGATCGTGTGGAGTGTCGTGCTGGCGGTGTTGAGCGGGGTCGGCGGCTATCTCGCAGCGACGGCGGTGCCGGCCGCGTTCGGCAAGGACTCGGTCAACGCGGCTGGATCGATCGCGTTGATGGCCGGGGCGTTGCTGGTGCTGGCGATCGTCGCCTCGCCGAGCCACGGTCTGGTCACCCGGTTGATCAGACAGCGGAGCCTCTCGCGACGCATTGCGCTGGACGATCTGCTGGCCGCGATGTACCGCCGGGACGAGGCTTCGGACGGGAAGCCGAGCGCGCTGGTGGTGCCGAGTCAGGTGCACCGGCGGTCGTGGAACCGGGCCATGGCGCACGCGGTGCGCCGGGGCCTGATCGCTGCGGACCGCCGGTCGCTGACCGACACGGGGCGCGTTGAGGCCGCGGCACTCGTCCGCAAGCACCGTCTCTGGGAGCACTATCTCGTGGAGCGCGTCGGCCTGCCCGCCGACCACGTGCACGAGACCGCGGAGCTGCTCGAACACCTGCGGCCGAGCCCGGCCGACGGCCCGGCAACCGATCCGCACGGTCGGGTCATCCCGTGAGGATGGCCGTGCTCTACCGCGTGATCGGGCTCAGCCATCGCCTTCGTCGGAACCGGCGTCGGAGAAATTGGGCTCCGGGCGAAGCGACTCGATAAAGAGCGCAAGCGACTTCAAGTCGTCGGCCTTCATGTGGCCGTAGGGCGGCATCCCGCTCTCAATGCGTCCGACTCGGAGGTAGGCCACCAAAGCATCAACCTCCGAGGTGCCCTCCCTGATGCTCACGAACTTGTACGGCTCGGCGGTCAGGTCACGCGGTTGGGTCGGGCTGGCGATCGCGGCAGGGCCATCACCCTTGCCCGTGGTGCCGTGGCAGCCGGCGCAGGTCTCTTCGAAGAGCGTCGCACCGCGAGCCACCGTCGCTGCAGCCGATCCGGCGGTGCCGGAGGTCTTCGGCGGGGTGGTGGGTGTTTCGTTCCCGCGGCCGCACGCGACAAGCCCGAGCCCGGCACTTAGGCTGAGCGAGGCGGCGAGAACGCTTGAGCGACTGGGGCGTGTGAACATGGTGGTCTTTCTCCGGAACTCGGCGTTGCGGGGGGCATGGTACGCGTATTGGGGCGCGATCTCGCGGTGGGGCGCAGGGTGCGCTCCGGGTCAGACCGGCGAGGAACCCCGCCTACGCTCCCGTGCATGACGGCGACCCAGTCCGACAGTTCGCAGGCCCGGTGGCTCGGGGTGGTGTGTGTGCTCGCGGCCCTGGTGGGCTGGTCGAGCATCCCCCTGTTCCTCAAGCACTTCTCCCACAGCATCGACCCGTGGACCAGCAACGGGTGGAGGTACGGGTTCAGCGCCCTGTTCTGGTCGCCGGTGGTGGTGATCGGGCTCGCCAGACGGTCGTTGCCGACGGGAATCTGGCGGGCGGCGTTCTGGCCCAGCGCGATCAACTGCGGGGCACAGGTGGTCTTCTGCTGGGCGCACTACAAAATCGAGCCCGGGCTGCTGGCGTTTGGCCTGCGGTCAAACATCGTGTTCGCGGTGATCGGGGCGGCGCTGATGTTCGCGTCCGAACGGAAAGTGATCCGGTCGCCCATGTTCGTCGCGGGCGTGGTCTTGGTGATCGTGGGCACGCTGGGGACGATCCTGACGGGCAAGGAAGGAATGCCGACCGGCGCGACGCTCACCGGGGTCCTTCTCGCGGTCGCGGCGGGCGCGGGCTTTGCCGGCTATGCGCTGGCTGTACGCAAGTGCATGCACGGGTTCGGCGCAATCCACTCGTTCGCCGCGATCAGCCTGTACACCGCGATCGGGATGGTGGGGCTCATGGTGGCGCTCGGCGAGCGAGGCGGGCTCTCGGCGCTCGATCTGATCGGGCAGCCGATCGGGAGTGCCGGCGAAGGCGCGCAGAGCGTGTTTCCGCTCGATCAGTTCGGCTTCCTTCTGCTTAGCGCGTTGATCGGCATCGCCCTCGGCCACGTCGCCTACTACTACGCGATCGCGAAGCTCGGTGTCGCGGTGTCCTCGGGCGTGGTGCAGCTGCAGCCCTTCTTCGTGAGTGTGGCCTCGCTGGCGATCTTCGGTGAACTGCTGACCGGCTGGCAGTGGGCGTGCGGCACGGTCGCGGTGTTAGGCGCGGTGCTCATCCTGGTCGTGCAGCACTTCATCAAGCAAGACGCCGTCGAGCGGGCCGACGAGCCGACGGCGATGGAATTCGCCGAACTGCCGCCCGACCACGTCGCGGCGGCGGTCGTGTCCGAGTGCGACCAGCCCTGCACCACACCCTGACCACGCCCCGCCGACGCGGTCAGCCCCGGATCCAGTACGCCCCACGCGCCGGCGGCGACGGCAGGCCATCCACGTGCCAGAGGACCGCGAGCGAGCTCCGCAGGTTCGGCGGCAGCAGCAGCCGCACGATGCCCCTCACCAGCTTGCGCCCGACCAGCAGACCGAGCACCATGCCGAGAAAGCCGGTACCGAGCGCGCACATCGCGGGGAGCAGGCCGAACTCACGAGCGGCGACGGACTGTGTGCTGATGTCGTCCGACCACGAGTACCCGGTCCAGGGCCCGAACCCGTCCCACGCCGTCGCCGATCCCCAATGACTGAGCACGATGAGTGGCACGCAGAGCGCCACGATCGTGCCGGTGAGGAGAATGACCCGACCCTTTCGCCGGTGCAGCACGATCACCGACCAGACGACGCCCCACGCTGCGCCGATCAGGAGGATGGGGATGACCGAGGCCGACAGCCGTAGCCAGTAGGTCGCGTTGGCCCGGTGTCCCTGCACCAGCGCGCCGGTGTCCTGCGCCTCCAGCCAGTCGCGGTCTGCCCAGATATCGGCGAGGTCCCAGCCCTCGAAGTCGAACGTCGGTTCCACGATACCGGCCTCGACACTCTCGGCGATGGTCTGGGGCTCGCGCGAGTACTCGGCGTAGGCCTGCCCGATCTGCCGCGCCGCGGGGAGCGTCGCGACGCCCGCCGAGACCTCAGCCGCGATGTAGAGCGTGAGCCCCGTGAAGAAGGTCACGCCGAGCGTGACGAGCAGCCACGCCAGCGCCAGGACGACGCCGAAGCGTGAACCCCAGCGCCCGAGCACCGGGTACTCCTGAAGCGACGCGAGCGTCGAGCACTCCGGGCAGCGGACCGACAGCATCTGGTAGTGCGGCTCGCGGGTGATGGTCTGGCCGTGCAGGTTGAAGCCGCACCGCACGCACAGCCGGTCGCCGAGCATCACGCCGAGGCGCGATTCACTCGACGCCTGGGTGGAGGGCGGCGACGTGTTGGCCGGCGGTGTCGCGTCGCGGGGAGGGGTGGTCTCTGTCATGATTCGCGGCTCCGGTTCTTTCGAGCGCGGCGGAGCCTCCTCGAGCGGAGGCCACGGTCGGGGTTGAATCGCCGCCCGGCGCGCAGCCCGATATGCAGCATGAGGGAAGAGAGCAGGAGTCCCGCAGCGAGTGGCATGACAAAGCTTGCCAGCCCGCTGAGATCCCGAAGTTCGTGGAGCATCACATCGAGCGCGGGTGTCCCGTCGTGGGCCCAGTGGGCGAGTCCCAGGAGGATTGCGGGGACCGCGAACGCCGCCGCGCCGAGGATGACCATCCCCGCGAGGTACCACCGTGCCCGCCAGTGCGAGAACCACTCGCCGCTGAACAGCCCGAGTGCGGACCAGACCGCGGCCCAGACCGGGACGACCCAGAATCCTTCGCGTATCCACCAATTGTGAAGCCTCGTGCGGACGAGGTCGCTGGAGTCGAAGATCGCGCCGAGCGGCTGGCCTCGGAACGCGTTGCCGATCCCGTTGGCGACGCCAGCGCAGATCACGGTGCCCAGGAGCGTCAGAAGGCAGAACATCCAGATACCGAAGACGAGGCGTCTAGAGACCGCGACCGTCCGAAGAAAGGAGCGCCAGCGGGCTGTGCCGCCGAAGGGGCGGCGGACGCTCGCGACTGTGCACCGGGGGCAGACGACCACGGGCAGGCCGTAGTGCGGGTCGGGCGGCGCGGTGAGGTGAGCCAGTTCCATCCCGCAGCCAAGACAGATATGCGATCTCGCCACGCGTCGCAGCATAGAGGAACTGGTTGGCGATCGCGTGGCCGGAGTTTCGTTGGCGCCGTCGAGAACCCGAGGCTGTCACCTGTCGGAGCGCGGCGCGGCCGGTACACTCCGCTCATGAGACTCAGCTTCTTCGGTGCGGTCGGTGAGGTCACCGGCTCGTGTACGCTCGTCGAGACCTCCCGCGCCCGCGTGCTTGTCGATTTCGGCATGCACCAGGGCGGGCACAACGCCGAGGCCCGCAACCGGCGCATCCCGCCCCTGGAGGCAGATCGCCTGGACGCGGTCGTCCTGACCCACGCCCACATCGACCACTCCGGCCGCCTGCCGATACTGATCGACGAGGGCTACCGGGGCCGGATCCACGCGACGCCGGCGACGATCGAGCTCTGCGACATCCTGCTGCGGGACTCGGCACACATCCAGCAGGGCGACGCCGACCGCCTCAACCGCCGCCGCAAGTCGAGCGGCCGCCGCGAGGCAGAACCGCTCTACACCGAGACCGAGGTCGGGCAGATCATGCAGCGGTTCGACGCCTCGCACTACGGCAAGCCGACCGAGGTGGCCCCGGGCATCGCCGTCACCTACCACGACGCGGGGCACATCCTGGGCTCGGCGTGGGTCGAGATGGACATCGAAGACACCGATCTCGACGGCAAGCGGGTCACCAAGAAGATTGTTTTCTCCGGCGACATCGGGCCGTACGGTGCGCCGCTGCTGCGCGATCCCGTCGCCCCGCCCGCGTGCGATGCGCTCATCCTCGAGTCGACCTACGGCGACCGCGATCACAAGAGCCTCGACGGGACGGTTGACGAGCTGTCGGTCATTCTCAACAGCGCCCGCACCGCCCGCGGCAAGGTGATCATCCCCTCGTTTGCGGTCGGCCGCACGCAGCAGATGATCTACTTCATCGGTCAGCTCGAGCGCGCCGGAAAGCTGACCAACCCGCGGGTCTACATCGACAGCCCGATGGCGATCAAGGCGACGACGCTTTACCGCCGCCACCGTGAGGTGTTCGACGATGAGTGCTGGGAGATCATCAACGGGGGCGAGAGCTGCCTGGACTACCCCGGCATCAAGTTCACCCGCACGCCGGACGAATCGCGTTCGATCAACGCCCTCGGTGGCGGGGTGATCGTTGTCTCGGCCAGCGGCATGTGCACCGGCGGGCGCGTGCTCCACCACCTCAAGCACGGCCTGCCCCGCGAAGAGACGCACGTGGTCATCGTCGGCTATCAGGGCGACGGCTCGCTCGGCCGCCGCATCGTCGAGGGGCAGAACCCCGTCCGCGTGATGGGCCAGATGGTCGATGTCAACGCCCACGTCCACACCCTCGGCGGCTTCAGCGCCCACGCGGGGCAGAGCGACTTGGTCAAGTGGGCCACGCCCGCGCTGGCGAGCAAGCCGCGGGTGATCCTCAACCACGGCGAGGACCGGCAGCGGGGGATCCTGTCGAAGCTGCTGGGCGAGAAGTTCGGCGTGGAGGCGGCGATGCCTCGGTACAGAGACGTCGTGAAGGTCTAGGCAGAGGGTGCCACGGGTCAGGCTCTGCTCTGAGAGCCTGCCCCGTGCGGATGCACAGGGCGAGCCCGACAAGGTGCTGTGTGGCATGCCCACGCTTCGTGGGCATGTGCGCTGGCCGAGTTGTAGCACTCCATGCCCACGAAGCGTGGGCATGCCACACGATCTCCTCGGGTGCCACTGGGCAGCGCAGGCTTTGCGGAGCTGCCCAGTGCCGCCGGGCTGGCGGAAAGCCGGGAAACCTGAGGCGGTTGCCAGCACGCACGGGGCATCGACGCAAAGCCGTCGCTGACCCGTGGCACCGTCAGCGCAGCGGTGCCGATCGGCTACTCGCGAAGCACATCCAGTGGCACCCGAACCCGCGGCCGCACTCGGGCGATCTCGCCGCACTCCGGGCACTTCGGACCCTCGAGCCCGCGGACGTCATAGCCACAGACCGTGCAGCGGCCGTCGATGTACCAATTGAGCCGCCGCCGTCGCGGAACGGCCACGAGGCCGACGATCAGACAGGTGACGAGGTACGTCGCCACGCTCACCAGAAACGCCAGCCACATGTCTCTCCACCCAGCAGAAGCCAGGAAGGTCAGGGCGGCGGTCGGCGCCACAACCCACGCGAACGACGGCCGGCACTCAGGGTCGGCCCTCGCCCACACCGCCGCCGGGGAGAGCACGAAACCGATCACCACGCCGACGATTAGCATGGGAAAAAGAAAGGGATACAGGGAGGGGTCCGGAATCCCCGAGAGGACGGCAAAGAGCATGCCGGCGAGCGCCGAGACTTTGACCGATAGCAAGGTGTGCTCCGTGCGGTCCATGAAGTTCTTCCGCCGCGCTGCGGTTCCGACGCATCGCTACGCCGACAGCCACCACTTGCTGCCCTCCCGCTCCACCCGCCGGTACAGCGTGTCCCGCTCGACAGGGTTCAGCCCCGCCTCGCGGATCGCCTGTTGCAGGTCCCACGCGGTCGTTTCCTGGTGGGTGGACGAGCCGCCGACCTTCGTGATGTCGTACCACACCACCGTGCCGTCGATGTCGTCGGCACCGCACTGCAGCATGAGCTGGGCCATGCCGAGCGTCTGCATGATCCAGAACGCCTTGACGTGCGGGAAGTTGTCGAGCATCAGGCGGGAGACGGCGATCGTGCGGAGGTTCTCGAGACCCCCGGGCCCGGGCAGGGCCTCGAGGTCGGAGCCGTCGGGGAAGAAGGGCAGCGGGATGATCGTCTGGAAGTAGCCGCCGCGGCTGGTCATGTCCGGTGTCGGCTGCGCCACGCCGGGGCGGGTCAGCGTGACCGACCCGTCCGCCGCGGCCTCGTACCCGAGGCGCGACAGGGCCTCGTCTTGTGCCTTCCGCAGCATGTCCATATGCACCAGCCGCTCGTCGGCGTGGTCGATGTGGCCGTAGAGAATCGTGGCGTTGGTGTTGAGGCCGAGTTCGTGCGCGACGCGGTGGACATCGAGCCAGACGTCGGAGCGGATCTTGCCCTTGAACGCCTCGTCGTGGATGCGGTCGTCGAAGACCTCCGCCCCGCCGCCGGGCAGCGAGCCGAGCCCCGCCTCCTTGAGCTTCTCCAGCACGTGGCGGATGCCCGCCTTGCGGTCGGCCTGCTTGTAGACCTTGGCGATCTTGGCCAGGTGGACGACCTCGACGGCGGTGAACGCCTTGATGTGCAGCCCCGAACCGAGCGCGTCGGCCTCCTCGCGGATCGCCCGCATCATGTCGGTGTAGTACTCGAAGGGCAGATAGGGGTGCAGCCCGCCGACGATGTGCATCTCGGTCGCGCCGCTCTCCACCGCACCGCGGGCCTCACGCCGCACATCCTCGATCGAGTGCTCGTACGCGCCCTCATCGCCACGCTTGCGGTAGAACTCGCAGAACTTGCAGGAGAGCGCGCACACGTTCGAGTAGTTGAGGTGGCGGTTGATGTTGAAGTAGGTCGTGTCACCGTGAAGCCCGCGGCGGACCTGGTCGGCCAGCGAGCAGACCGTCCAGATGTCGGGCGTGGTGTAGAGCACGCGCCCGTCCTCGAGCGTCAGCCGCTCGCCGGCGCGGAGCTTGGCCGCGATCGGCTCGAGAGCGGGGTCATAGCCGGGGAGGCCCGACGCCGGGGCACGATCGGGGGTGAGCGTGGTCATGCCGTATTCTTCGCCCCGGGGGCTTGGATTTCAAGAAATATTGAAACTTCCGAACGGCGATCCGCGGCGGACTTCGGCAGGCCGCGGCGTGATCCGACGCACCACCGATTCGGTCGGCGGCACACCGACGCGGCCTCCGCACTCCGGGCAGCGAAGGAACGACCGGTTGATGGGGTAGGCACACCGCGAGCACAGCCCGCTGGCCAGCCAGACCCAGCCCTGGCGAGCCCGCCAGGCCGATACCTGCCGATGGGCCGCCCAGACGACCGCGCCGAGGCAGACGGCGATCCACACGCCCGCAGCCGCGGCGCGGATGGCGATCGAGTGGTCTGACAGCACGATGGCAATCGCGATCGCGGAGAGGTAGAGCCAGAAGGTCAATGTGCGCATGGGTGTCCTCGCGGGCGGCCGCCGGTGGCGGGAGTACGCGATCTGGCCCGGCCGAGTTCTCGCCGGTGGCCGGCTCCGGGCACATGCCCGGCCGCGAGCGCGGTACCGTTCGGATCCGTGCAGGTGGAGGCGAGTGGCTTCCGGTGACCTGCCCGGCAGTCTGCTTGGGAGGCCTCGTGCCACGATTTCCGATCGCCATGCCCACCGGACACTTCATGGGCCTCGCCCCGCTCGATGTCTGGGTGCGGCTGCTGGTCGCGTGCCGGTGCCGCATCGGGCCCCGCTACTGGCTCCGGCTCGTCGCGGCGATGGGCACGAGCCTGCTCGCGACGGTTATCACCTTGCCTGAACGGTTGCTGCTGTGGCCGGTGTTTGCGGCAAAGTTCCGCGGGCGATCCCCGACCTTCGCCCCGCGCCAGGACGCCATCGTCATCGTCGGCTACTTCCGATCGGGCACCACGCACCTGCACAACCTGCTCTCGACGCACCCGGATGTGGTCACGCCGCGCTGGGTGCAGGCAATGTCGCCGCACGGGTTCTGGCTGAGCTGGGGCTTTCTTCGTCTGGCGCTGGTGCCTTTCCTGCCCAACACTCGCCCGCAGGACGAGGTAGGCTTCGGCCCCGACTGGCCGGCCGAGGACGACTTTGCGCACAACAACTGGGCACTGGCCTCGACGCTTCCCGGGCGGCTCGTGCTGCCGCGGGAGCGCGAGCGGTGGGCGGCATACGGCACGCTCGAGGGCCTGCACGAGCGAGATCTGGCACGCTGGCGTCGGGTGATGGCGGCGTTCGCGTGGAAGGTCGGTCTCGCGTCGCGCGGCCGCGGGCACCTGCTGCTCAAGAGCCCGAGCCACACCGGCAAGGTCGCCGAGCTCGATCGGCTTTTCGCCGGGCGCGTGCGGTTCGTGCACATCTCGCGGGACGCGGGCGATGTGGTGCGGTCCAACGTCGCGATGCACGCCAGGCTCGAGGGCCAGTCGCTCCAGCCTCTCCCCAGCGACGAGGAGACCCGCGAGGCAGTAATCCGCGAGTATGTCGACGCGGAGACGCGGTTTCAGCGCGAAGCCGCCGCGTTGCCGCCGGACCGGGCGGTGCGGCTCGGGTACGACGAACTGGTCGCGTCGCCCCTGGCGGCGTTCGCTCGGGTGTGCGAGGTGACGGGCCTTGCGTGGGACGAGCGCGTGCGTGCGCGCGCAGCGCGGTATCTGGCGGAGGTCGGGACCTACGAGGCCCGGGCCCGGAGTGCCTCAACGGAGCCGCGCGATCCGAGGCTCGAGGCATTGGACGGGATGCTCGCGTTGCCCGACCGGTCACCGGCCGATGGCGCCGAAGCAGCGGGCTCGCTCGGGGCGTTCGGCGTGGCACCGGCACGTTCGCGTGTTCGCGGCATCGCGGCGGTGTGGGCGAGTGCGGCGGTCGGTCTCGGTGTGTGGCTGTTGCTTGCACACCTCACCGAGAGCCGTCTCGACATGCTCGCGTGGCCACTGGGCGGGCTGGTCGGTGTCGCGGCGCTTCGGGCGAGCGGGCGGGGCGACGCGGTGCTCGGGGCGTGGGCGGCGGTGGGGGCCTTCGCGCTCGTCGCGGCGTCGGTGTGGCCGCTGCCGGCCGTCGCCAGCGGGTGGACGGGCCCGGACCGTCTCAACAACCTGCGTACCGCCTACGGCACGTTCAACAACAATTACCTGTACCTGCTCTTCGGCATGGTGACCGCGTACCGGTACGCCTCGCGGAAGTTTGCCAGACCTCCGGGATTGTGACGTTCCCGTAACGCACGCTGCGCGCACGGTACGAGCCCCGAGCGCAAGCTCGGGAAGCCCGGTTCGACTCCAGGGTGCATAGAGCGCGCAAAAACAACCCATCCCGAGCTTGCGCTCGGGGCTCGTGGTGAGGCGTCCGCCGTTGGGGCGTGTCAGCGCGGTGCGGGTGCGCTCACACCCACACGCTGACGATGATGCCCGGCTCCTTGCCGAGTTTGGTGGACCACTCACCGAAGGTGGCGTTGGTGAGCTTGACCTCGTACTGCGGGTGGGCGTCGAGCCACTCGTTGATCTGCTGATCGAGGTAGGCGAGGCTGTCGTCGGAGAGCTTGGCGCGGAACGTGCGCACGTGGATCGCGCCGGTGTGTGGCGTGTTGGGCGTGCGGGTCCAGTTGTCCTCGTGGCGTCGGTCGTCCGAAGCGTGCTTGATCTTGGAAGTGACCGCTTGAACCGCCGGTGCCGCGGCGATGTCCTTTCTGGTGAAGGGCACGGGCTCGGGCCCGCCATCGTCGGGGTACTCAACGGGGTGGAACAGGGGTCCTGGCATGTCGGCCTCCTCGAGTGTGCGGAAGAACTCCGCGGGAGAAGGGCCCATCCTACCAGAAATGCGCCTCAGTCCCAAGTCACGGTCAAGCGCCACGCCGACGTACCGGGTTCGGCAGCGGGTGCTGCCGCCATGCTGAACGCCCGGTCGGCCATCCGGCCCCGGGCCTCGAATCGATCGGCTGAGTCTGTCAGGACCTCGGCTTCGCCGCTTGAGATCCGGCGGACGCTGCCGCGACCACCGGAGATCGGGCCTTCGTAGTCGAGATACCTCCGGCGGTGGGGGGGCAGACGATCGGCCGTCATGGACGATTCGGCTGCACCGTCCGGGGGGTGGGGCAGTCGCCACGCGATGAGTTCCCGTCGGTCGGGGTCTGCCATCGCGTCGTCGTCGGCGGCTGCAGCCGCGGAGCCCATCGGTTCGATGAGCCAGTCGTAGTGGTGGGACCCATCGGGCAGGTCGTGGCGCAGGACGACGGTGCGGGGCATGGCCGATGCTAGTGGCGGGCGGGCGATCACGCCGACGGATAGGATGGGGCGGCCCTGACAGACACCACGCCCGGCACCACCGTCGGGAACAGACAGCGGAGCAAGCAGGCATGAAGCGATCAAGGAACATGTCCCGGGCGGGTCGGGTTGCACGCACGGGGGCTTTTGGCGTCGGCGTGCTGTCACTGGTGCTCGGCGTGGCCGGGTGCAGTCGGCCGCTGTCTCAGGTGCGTGCGGGCGCCAACCAGCACTACTTCGACGGCAGGTACGCCGACGCCCAGCCGTTGTATCAGGAAATCGTCGATCGCCGCCCCGGGGACGCCCGGTCCAACTACGAGTTGGGGCGCAACCTGCTGGCGATGGGGCAGATCACCGAGGCCCGCGAGCGGATGATCCTGGCGTACAACCTGGAGCCCTCCAACGAGACGTACTTTGCGGGCATGGCCGACGCGCTGGCGGCGGCGGGCAACGAGGACGACCTCTTTGACGCCCTTGAGCACCGCATCGCCGATCGCGGCGGGGTGGCCGATTACATCATGCTCGGCCGCTACGCCCAGAAGATCGGCAAGGCCGACGAGGCCGAGCGGGCGTTCCTGGGTGCTGCGGAGATCGACGGCGGCAGGACCGTCGCGCCGCAGAAAGCTCTCGCCGGGTTCTACCGCTCGATCGGGGACACCGACGCGGAGGTTCGGCGGCTCCGGATGATGCTGTGGTTCGACCGTCAGGATGCCGAGGTGAACGCACGGCTTCGCGAGCTGGGGCAGATCCCGGGCCCAACCTTCGCGCTGCCGCCGGCGGGGCGTTGAACCCCTTGGCGAGCCCTGGCTCCCGATCGTGTTCGGCCGTGGGTTGACCGGGCTCGATTTGTTTCTACACTTCATCCGGATAAACGGATGAAGACTACTCGGACCATCCAAGCTGCCGATCGACTGGGCTCGCTGAGCGAGCCCGTGCGGCTGCGCGTGCTCCTGCTGCTGGCAGCAGAGGAGTTATCGGTCGGCGAGGTCGCCAAGGTGTTGCAGCTGCCCCAATCGACCGTGAGCCGGCACCTCAAGGTGCTTGCCGAGGCCGGGTGGGTGGGCAAGCGCCCGGTGGGCACCGCGACGCTGTACTGGATGGAGGCGAACGAGCTCGACCCCGGGGCTTCGGCCTTGTGGGAGCCGGTTCGTGCCTCGTTGGAGGGCTCGCGTGAGGTGGCCGAGGACCGTGAGCGGCTCGCGGCGGTGCTGGCCGAGCGCCCGGCGGACAGCCAGGCCTACTTCGGCCGTATTGCCGGGGAGTGGGAAGATGTCCGACGCGACCTGTTCGGCGAGCGGTTCACGCTCGAGGCACTAGTCGGGCTCATCCCGCCGACGTGGGTCGTGGCTGATCTCGGATGCGGGACCGGTGACGCGGCGGCGATGCTCGGGCCGGTGGTCGAGCGGGTGATCGCGGTGGACTTGTCGTCGCCGATGCTCGACGCGGCGCGGAAGCGTCTCGGGGGCATTCCCTCGGTGGAGTTTGTGGAAGGGCCGCTGGAATCGCTGCCGATCGAAGAGGCGAGTGTCGACGCGGCGGTGTGCTCGCTTGTGCTTCATCACGTCGAGGATCCCGCGGCGGTGATCGGTCAGATGGCGCGGGTGCTGCGGACGTCCCGATGCGGCGGTGTGGCGTTGGTCGTGGACATGCTCGAGCACCGTCGGATGGAGTACCGGCACACGATGGGACACCGGCATCTGGGGTTTGCGCCCGAGCGGATTGCAGAGTGGATGCGCGGGGCGGGGTTTGCAAGAACTGCCTGCCGCGAGTTGGCCCGCGAGCCTTCGGGCCGCGGCCCCGGGCTCTTCGCGGCCGCGGGATGGCTAGAGAGATGAACGTTCGCGGGGCCGGAGTCCCGCGGCTGACGATGCAGAATCCGGGCGAGGGCTCGCCCGCAAGAGACGCCTGACTATCACGGAGGCACCGATGACCACGATGACAAGCACCACCAAATCCAGTTTCGCCAGCGGCAGCGGCGACTTTGACTACCGCGTGCGGGACCTCGCGCTGGCGGATCTCGGGCGCAAGGAGATCCGGCTTGCCGAGCACGAGATGCCCGGCCTGATGTCGGTGCGTGCCGAGTACGCCTCGAGCCAGCCGCTCAAGGGGTTCAAGATCATGGGTTCGCTGCACATGACGGTGCAGACGGCCGTGCTGATCGAGACGCTGGTTGATCTCGGTGCCGACGTGCGCTGGGTGAGCTGCAACATCTTCAGCACGCAGGACCACGCGGCCGCGGCCGTGGTGGTGGGCAAGGACGGCACGCCCGAGGCGCCCAAGGGCATCCCGGTCTTCGCCTGGAAGGGCGAGACGCTCGAGGAGTACTGGTGGTGCACGATGCAGGCGATCGCGTGGCCCGACGGTTCGGGCCCGGATCTGATCGTCGACGACGGCGGTGACGCGACGCTGCTGATCCACAAGGGCGTGGAGTACGAGAAGTCCGGCAAGGTGCCCGCCTACAACGAGGCGACCGAGCCCGAGGAGTGGAAGTGGGTCCTCCACACGCTCCGTGAGTCGATCGCGCAGAACCCCGGTTGGTTCACCAAGATCGCGGCCAAGATCCGCGGCGTGAGCGAGGAGACCACGACCGGCGTCCACCGCCTCGTCGAGATGAGCGAGAAGGGCCAGCTGCTCTTCCCCGCGGTCAACGTCAACGACAGCGTGACCAAGAGCAAGTTCGACAACGTCTACGGGTGCCGCCACTCGCTGCTTGACGGGCTCAACCGCGCGACCGACGTCATGCTCAGCGGCAAGGTCGCGGTGGTGTGCGGGTACGGCGATGTGGGCAAGGGCTGCTGCCAGGCGCTCAAGGGCCAGGGCTGCCGCGTGATCGTGACCGAGATCGACCCGATCTGCGCCCTGCAGGCGGCGATGGAGGGCTATCAGGTCAAGCGTCTGGACGACATCATCGACAGCGTTGACATCGTCATCACCACGACCGGCAACAAGGACATCCTCACCGCGGCGCACATGAAGCGGATGAAGAACAAGGCGATCATCGGCAACATCGGCCACTTCGACAACGAGATCGATATGGCGGGTCTGGCCAAGACGCAGGGCATCAAGCGGGTGAACATCCGTCCGCAGTTCGACGAGTGGCAGTTCCCCGACGGCAAGAGCATCCTGGTGCTGGCCGAGGGCCGGCTGCTGAACCTGGGCTGCGCGACGGGGCACCCCAGCTTTGTCATGAGCGCGAGCTTCACCAATCAGACGGTGGCGCAGATCGATCTGGCGCTCAACGCTGCGGGCAAGCCGACGCTCTCGGGCATCACCTACGAGACCGGCAAGGTCTACGTCCTGCCCAAGGTGCTCGACGAGAAGGTCGCGAGGTTGCACCTTGATCACCTCGGCGTGGACCTGACCGAGCTGTCGAAGGAGCAGGCGGCGTACATCGGCGTGCCGGTCGAGGGGCCGTACAAGCCCGAGCACTACCGGTACTGATCCGCTTCGGCCGGATATCTGAGGCTTCGTGCACGCGGGCGGGCTTTGAGCCCCGCCCGCGTGTGTTTTTGTGGTGGGCCGTGCCGATCGGGCGGGATTCAGTCGTCGCGGAGCGGGATCGCCGGGTCCCACCCGAGCCAGTCGCTGTTGGGCGATGTGGCCAGGTCGAACGCGTGGCCGGCACCGACACGGGCGCCGGGCTTGTTCGGCGTGGCGAAGCCGATGGCCCCGGTGACCACCGATTCGAGCGAGTCGGTGCGGACGTCGAGCCCCTTGAAGATGCCCCAGTCGGCGGTGATGCCGGAGGTGTTGAAGAACCGGGTGTTGTCGCGGACGAGCGCGGCGAACTGCGGCTCGATCGCGATGGTCAGCTCCGCGGCGGTGGCGTCGCCGGCGAGCTCGTAGGCGAGCACCTGCCCGACACTGATGTCGCGGTAGGTGACCGGTGAGCCGGGGCTCAGCGAGCCGCGGCGTTCGGCGCGGAGCAGCAGCAGCAGCGAACCGTCGGTGGGATCGGGCAGCGGCGGGGCCTCTGCGAGCCCGTCGAACTCGGTCTGCCGGGCTGCGCCGAGGGGGCCGGGCTCGATCGCAATGGTTCGCGGGCCGAAGATCGCGTCCAGCCCCGACACCCGTCGGAGCGAGACCTCGGGGCGGATGACCCACAGACGCGAACCCTCGACGGCGATCGGCTCGGCGGAGCGATCGAGCGCGATGTGTACCTCGACGGTCATGGTGTCGGGGGCGAGCCGCACCTCGCGCACCTCGCCGACCTGCACCCCTCGGCAGGCGACCGGGTCGCCCGGACGGAGCCCGTGCCCCTCGGCGAATCTCGCGACGATCGTGACGGGGCGTTCGGCCGAGGCTTGCACGCCGAGCGTGACCAACGCCGCCACCACCGCCAGCGGCAGCAGCCAGGCCCACGACCACCGACGGGGTCGGGCGATTCGGGCGGCGGGCGGGGCGGGGGTGTCTGTCATGCGGAGGTCTCCGGAGGAGTGTCTGGAGCGGGGGCGGGCGTGTCCTCCCAAAGCCCGTGGGGATCGAAGAATGCTGAGGCCAGCAGGCTCAGCACGACGACGGTGGTGAACGCAAACAGCCCGGGGCCGGGGGTGACCTCGACCAGATCGCCGAGCTTGACCGCGGCGACGAGGACCGCGATCAGCACCACATCGAGCATGCCCCAGCGGCCGAGCATCTCGACCAGGCGGTAGGTGACGGCGCGGTGGCGCGAGGGCAGGAGGATCTCGCCGGCCGAGAGGGCGAAGATCGCCCCGAGTTTGAACAACGGGGCGATGACCGAACAGAAGAGGACGACCACGCCGATGGCGATCTGGCCTCCGGCGAGCAGGCTGACCATGCCCGACCAAATGGTGGTCTGACGCGTGTGGCCGAGTTCGGTGAGCGTCAGGATGGGCAGGGTGAGGGCGAGTGGGTAGAGCATGAGTGCCGCGAGCGCGAACGCTGCGGCACGGGCGGCCGCGCGCGGGTGGGGAGAATTGCGGATTCTCGCGTTGCAACGCGTGCAGAATGCGCGGTGTCCCGGCGGGACTTCAGCCACCGTATGAACGAGGCCGCAGGTGTGGCAGGCGCGTAGAGTCATCGGGCACAGTCTACTTCGGATTCGGGTCGCGCCGGTTCTGGTGAATCGGCGGGGCGTCGTCGTGCGCTGGATGCTCAAGCGACAGCGCGGGCTGTTTTTGCCTGTATATGCACGAAAAAGTATCAGTCGAGTCTTTGCAAAGTGGCCCTTCCGAAGTGTTGTGTCTTCGAGAAGTTGTCAGTAGCATGCGCGGACCCGCGCACTCTGAGGGCTTCCCCTCTCTCGGCGCAACTCCGCCTGGTGTTGCCTGTATGTTCAGGCGACGGAGCGCGCGGGGTCGGGGATTCCTTGATCCACGATCACCGTTGAATAGGAGAGAACATGATGCAGAAGAACCGACTCGTCTTGAACGTCCTGCTTGCTGCGGGTTTGGCGTCTGCGGCGACAGCTCAGATCGATCCGAGCGCCCCGTGGGGTGCGTACAAGGGTGACCAACTGCGGCGGGCGAGTGTCACGGCGACCGCCGGCCCGGTCGAGGAACTGGCGATGACCGTGACCGGGCAGTACCCGGTCTCCGAGGGCGGCTTCACCGTCGGCGCCAACGGCGATCTGTACTTCAAGACTCACCGCAACAACGACAACATCTCCGGCGACGGCGGCCCGGGGTGCACCGTGGTGCGCATGGACCGCGCGACCGGCGCGGTGCTCGCCTCGGTCGATCTCGACGGCGGCTCGGGCAACTACTCCGGCCTGACCCACGCGGTCAACGGCATCTGGACGACTGTGCACGGCAACGGCGCGACCCCGGCGATCATCCGGCTCAACAAGGACACGCTCGCGGTCGAGCAGACGATCGCGGCCGGCGCGTTCGGCTCGCTTCGCGGGGCACCGATGATCGGCAGTGTGCCCAACACCAACGGCAACCTCAACCTGTACGTGCACGACCGCACCAACAACCAGATCCACGCGGTGGACTCGGTGACCGGTGCGGTGATGTGGTCGTACACGCCGATCGGCGACCCCGTGCCCTTCGGCAAGATGGGCCCGATCTGGACCGAGGGCGGGCGTGACGTGATCGGCTACTTCGCCAACACGCCCGTCTTCCCCGGTGTTGCGCTCAAGGACAACGGCGACAGCACCAACACCGAACTGTGGATCGGCGGCCCGGAGAACTTCAACTGGATTGGTTCGGGCGCGTCTTCGACCGCCGGCGGGACGATCTACGTCAACACCTTCACCGACGACAACGGCGACGGCCCGACGCCGACGCTCTGGGCGATCGACGCGACCGACGGTACGGTCAACTGGGCGGTTGACGGCCACCGCGGCGAGGGCTCGGATGTCGAACTGAACTTCTTCACCCGCCCGGCGGTCAAGGGCAACCGCATCTACTGCGTCGGCGGTTTCGGCGTGGTGACGTGCTTCGTCGATAACGGCGGCAGCTACACCCAGGCGTGGGAGTGGCGTGACGAGGCCGGCGAGTTCACGACGGTCTCGACGGTCGAGGTTGACGGTGACACCTATGTGCACGCGGTGCGCCAGGGCGATCCCAACGCCGATCCGATCGTGCCGGGCGAGATCCTGGTGCTGCGTGACGACGGCGGCAGCTACACCGAGATCCTCCAGACCGACCTCGGCGGCGCGATGCTGCCGACGCTCTACGGCAACAACTCGGCGACGGTCGATCCGGACGGCAACGTCTGGGTGGCCGGCGGCACGTGGGCCAACGCGGTGTTCAAGACAGGCGAGATCTACAAGTTCGCCCCCGCGGGCGACGACTGCTACGCCGACTTCAACGGCGACGGCAGCGTGAACACGCAGGACGTGCTGGCGTTCCTGAACGCGTGGAACGCCCGCAACCCGTCGTCTGACTGCAACGGCGATTCGAGCATCAACACGCAGGACGTGCTCTGCTTCCTGAACCTCTGGAACGCCGGGTGCTGATCGGCTGATCGATCGACCCCGCCCCGGCCGAAAGACCGGGGCGGGGCTTGTGTTTGGACGGCCCGCGCGGGCGGGCGGGACAGTGCTTTGCCGATGGAGATTCGCCATGGAACGGTGCACATTGACGCGCGGCCGCGCATTTACGTTGATCGAACTGCTCGTGGTCATCGCGATTATCGCGCTCTTGATCGGGATCCTGTTGCCTGCGCTCGGCAAAGCGCGCGGGGCGGCGCAGGGCACCAAGTGCCTCTCGCAGCTGCGGCACACGCTGCAGACGACGATCACGTTCGGCGCCGATCACGGCGACCAGACGCCGATCGCGGGGCAGATGTGGGCGGTCGGCCCCAACTCGTTCGCCAAGTCGAGCGACAACCATCCGTCGCACTGGCGCCGGAACCTGACCTACTGGTACAACGACCGCCTGAAGGAGGAGTACCCGATGCCCTTCTTCATGGCCTTGGCCGACTACAACGGTCTGGACTGGGACAAGCGGACGCGCGACGGCATGCTCCGCGCGGCCGGCACGCTGCTGAACAGCACCAACGAGGACTCGGCGTTCCTGGAGTTCTACGCGTGCCCGTCGGACGAGACCTTCGAGGCCGGGAACCGTGAATACGCGACCGCGTCGCTGACTGCGGGCGGGAACACGGGCGGGTGGTTCACGTCGCAGTGGCATGTGCCGGAGATGAACTCGTTCAACTTCAGCGAGTACATCTTCGGGCAGTCCGGCGGCGGTGGTACCAACGATCGCCTCGAGGGCAACACGCGGCGTCTGGAGATCCCGTATGAGACGATGGCGATCGTGGACGGCGAGCCAAGACAGATCTACGGCGACAACCTCGGCACCGTCATCGACCTCAACCCCCGTTCGTTCAACATGAACTGGAAGGACGAGGACGACATGGACGTTTGCACGCTGTGGGATTACTGGAAGATCATCACCAACGACTTTCCGGAATCTCCGCAGTTTGCGTTTGATCGTCACAACGGATCGGTGAACGCGGGATACCTCGACGGCCACGTCGAGGGCTACGCACGCAACCAGGCGGGGATGTCCGAGATCGTCGTGCGGCGCTACAACCAGCCGTAACGCCGGGAATCGACGGGAGCCGAACGCTTCGGAATCAGAACGAGGTCGGCCCCTCCGCATCGTGCAAACACGTTGCGGAGGGGCCGACCTCGGTTTTGCTCTGGCGTCGAGATCAGTCGCCGTCGATACTCGGTTCCGGCTTGATCTCTTTGTAGACCGAACCGTCCACGAACCCCTGCAGCTTGCGCGCGCGGACCGGGTGCTGCAGCTTGCGGATAGCCTTGGCCTCGACCTGGCGGACGCGTTCTCGGGTGACCTTGAAGATCCGCCCGACCTCTTCGAGGGTGTAGGTGTAGCCGTCGCCGATGCCGTAGCGGAGCTTGATGATCTCGCGTTCGCGGTAGGTGAGCGTCTTGAGCACGCCCTCGATGCGTGACTTGAGGGCGTCGTTGCTGGCGGTGGCGCTGGGGGCCTCCTGGCTCTCGTCCTCGATGAAGTCGCCGAAGTGGGAGTCCTCGCCCTCGCCGACGGGGCGGTCGAGGCTGACCGGCTGCTTGGAGATGCTCATCACACGGCGGACCTCGGCGAGGTTCATGTCGGCGCGTTCGGCGAGCTCTTCCATCGTCGGCTCGATGCCGGTCTCCTGCAGGATCGCCTTCTGGATGTTGCGCAGCTTGCTCATCGTCTCGATCATGTGGACCGGGATGCGGATGGTGCGCGCGTGGTCGGCGATGGCGCGGGTGATGGCCTGGCGGATCCACCACGTGGCGTAGGTGCTGAACTTGTAGCCGCGCTTGTACTCGTACTTGTCGACGGCACGCATCAGGCCGGTGTTGCCCTCTTGAATGACGTCGAGGAAGGAGAGGCCGCGGTTGCGGTACTTCTTGGCGATCGAGACCACGAGGCGGAGGTTGCCGCCGGAGAGGTCGCGCTTGGCCTGCTCGTACTCCCAGAAGACGGTGTTGATCGCCCGGATACGCGCGTCGAGTTCGGCGGGTCCTTCGAGGACGAGGGCGCGGAGGCCGTCGAGCTCTTCACGCATCACCGTGATGTCCTCGGGGTCCTGCCCGGGGCGGGGCTTGCCCGACTGGGCGAGGGCGGCCTCGAGGTCGAGCATCTTCTTGGTGATCGAGCGGAGCTTGCGCATCAGCGGGATGATGCGGCCGGTGCGGAGGCTGAGCTCTTCGGTGAGCGCGGCCATGCGGCGTCGGCGGACCGCCATGCGCGAGCGGATCTCCTCGGCCTTCTTCTTCTGCCGCGGCGGCAGTGTCTCGAGCTCTTCCCAGTCACTCCGGTTGGCCTCGAGCAGCTTCTCGATGGTGGGGAGGTTGGCGGGGATGCGCTTGGAGATCTTCTCCTTGGCGTTGGACTCCAGCGTGGAGATACGCATGGTGCGGTCGAAGGGCAGTGAGCCCGCCTCGACCTGACGCAGCACCTGGCACGCCTCGCCGACGAGGTATTCACTCTCGAGGCAGCGGCGGCGGAAGATCATCCGCGTGGTCTCGATCTTCTTGGCCAGACGGATCTCTTCCTCGCGGGTCAGCAGCGGGATCGAGCCCATCTGCGTGAGGTACATCCGGATCGGGTCGTCGATACGGCGCGAGCCGGGCTCGGCGCTGGCGCTCTCTTCCAGCTCACGCTGGATCGCCTCGGCGTCCATCGCGGCGGCCTCGGCGACGTCGAGCTCGGCCTGCCCGACGGGCGTGTCGGCCTGCGAGAGCCGCTGGCGCAGATCCGCGGCCTCGTCCTCGCGTTCGCCGCCGGTGACCGACATCGCGCGGAGGTTCTTGCCGGGCAGCCCGGCGCCGATGCCGGCGAGCGGCGTCCCGGTGAGGGGATTGTGTCCGGCTTCCTCGCCCCGCTTGATGCTCTCCCGGTGGAGGCGGGCCTTGTACTCGAGTTCGTCGATGACCTCGAGCCCGAGCTTGTCGACGATCGTGAGCAGGAAGTCGATCTGCTCGGTGTCGACCATGTCGTCGGGGAGGGTGTTGTTCAGCTCTTCGTAGCTCAGCCACCCGCGGGTCTGGGCGACGTCGAGAAGCTGCTGCATGGCGGGGTGGAGTTCGCTGATCACGCTGCTCTCCTGCATCTGTTCTTCAGCGGTCGGACACGGAACGTAAGGCCCGTCAACCCTCTATGGCAAACGGGGGGCACGGAAACTGGCGGTCTATCTGGGGCCGGGTCGGCTGGGCATGCGTCGTCGGTCGTCCCCGAATTGCTTGGTCGTGGTGCGGATCGAGTCGACCAGCGATTGCAGGTCGTCGGTGTCGGCTTTGGTCTCGCGGGCGGCGTCGAGGGTTCGGTCCTGCATGGCCCGGTCCTGGAGGGCACGGCGGAGGCAGTCGTTGAGATAGGCCGCGAGGCGGTTCTCGCTCTCCCGCTCGGCACGGGTCTGGATATCGACCGCGGCCTCCTTGGTGGCGTCGTCCTCGAGGGTGTCGAGCACGGCGCGGAGGTCGGGTTTGCGTCCGGCGCGGGCGACGCGGCCCACCGCCTCGGCGACCGCCCGCACCGCGCCGCCGAACGATTCGGGGCCGAGCAACTCACGGGAGCGCAGGTCGAGACCTGCCCAGAGCGTGCCATCGCTGAGCACGCACCCGAGGGCTTCGATGAGGTGACGCGGGCCGGGGTCGATCGGGAGCGGTGATTCTTCGCCTGAAGAAACTTCAACCGGAGCTCGTTCGCTCGGTCGCGGCTTGGCTTTGCGCAGCTGGTCAGCGATCAGCGGTTCGTCGAGACCTGTCAGGTCGGACAGGCGACGCAAGACAAGCTTGCGGCGGATCGGTGAGACGTTGTGGAATCCGAGCCGGCCGAGGGTCTGGATCTCCTCTTCGGTCGCCCGTTGCATGGCCGACAGGCCCGCCCCGGCGAGGCGGTCACGCATGCGCGTAAAGCGGAAGTCGAGCAGGTCCACGCTCTCGGCGATGGCGCGGTGGAAGAGCTCGACGCCGCCCTCGCGTTTGAGCAGCTCGTCGGGGTCTTTGGCGTCGGTGACGCGGTTGAGCGTCGCGATGCGGACGTCGATCGGATCGCCGAAGAACACCTCGACTGCGCGGTCGGCGGCACGCTGGCCGGCGTCGTCACCGTCGAAGAGCAGCACGACCGTGTCGCACATGCGGCGGAGGATCGACGCGTGCCCGGGCGTGAGGGCCGTGCCGAGCGTGGCCACAGCGTGCTCGATCCCCGCCTGGTGGCAGGCGATCACATCGGTGTAGCCCTCGGTGATGATGGCGGTGCGCTCGTGCTGGATTGCGCGCGCGGCCTGAAAGAGCCCGAAGATCGACGACGACTTGTTAAAGAGCGGCGTTTCGGGAGAGTTGAGGTATTTGGGGTCGTCGTCGTCGTTGATGCGACGGCCGCCGAAGGCGATCACACGCCCGATCTGGTCGCGGATGGGGAAGATCAGCCGGTGGCGGAGGGCGTCGTAGTGGGAGCCGTCGTCGCGGGGCTTGAGCAGGCCGGCCTGCATGAAGAGCTCTCGGTCGGCCCCCATCGAGTCGATCTTCTGGCAGAGGCCGTCCCAGCGGTCGGGCGCGGCGCCGATGGTGAACTTCTCGACCATCTCGGGGCTGATGCCGCGGCGAGCGATGAGCTCGCGGGCGGCGCGGCCGTGGGTCTCGTGCTGAAGGACTGCGCGGTAGAACGACGCGGCCTGGGCGTTGGCGTCGGCGAGCGTGGAGCGGGAGAAGCCGGCGGACTGCGTGCCCGCCTGGCCGCCTGCTTGGGCGTGCCGGGGCGTCAGTTCGATGTTGCACCGTTCGGCGAGGTGCTCGAGTGCCTCGCGGAAGTCCATGCGGTGGTACTTCTGGATGAAGCTGAACACATCGCCTCCGGTGCCGCAGACGAAGCAGTGGAAGATCTGCTTGGCCGGCACGACCGCCATGGAGGGGTTGTGGTCCTCGTGGAAGGGGCAGAGGCCGACGTACTCGCGGCCTTTGGCCTTGAGCGCGACGTGCTCACCGACGATGCGCACGATGTCCGCCGCTTCGCGGACCCGTTCCACATCGGACATGTTTGAGCCGTTCGGCATCATGCGCGCTTGGCTTCCCCTCAGGTGGCCGTCAGAGTCGTTCCAATCGTCCACGCGACGCGGTCGGGCGTCGTGGGCGGGCATCCGTCTTTGGGTCCAGTCGGGCCGGGGTTGCAGGAAACGCGTGTCAGGGCGACCGACGGACGAGAGCGTCCGGGGGCGCGGGGCGGCCGGGCTGTGGTGTTCGCTCGGGCGTGTGGTCCGGGGCGGGCATCGGGGCACGCGGTCCGGCGAGATGAGCGACCATCCAACCATGACGGTAGCACAGCGCCGGGGTGAAGCCAACAAAGTGGGATTCGCGGGGGCTCGGGGCCTGCGGGGCGGCCGCGGCGGGCGAGATTCTCGGCCGGTAGGTGGCGAGAGTCGTGCGGATCGGCGAGACTCTGCCGGATGGAACGGCGGGCGATCAGATTCTCGGGCCGGGTGCAGGGCGTCGGGTTCCGCGTCACCACGCGGGAGGTCGCCCGGGGCTTTGCGGTCACGGGCTGGGTGCGAAACGAGCCGGACGGGGCCGTGCGGTGCGAGGTGCAGGGCGAGGAGGCTGTGTGTGACCGCTTCGTCGAGGCGCTCTGCGCGCGGATGGCGAGGTATGTTGAATCCCAGCGAACCGAACTGATACCTATCGTGCCCGCGGAGCGGGTGTTTGAGATTCGCCGCTAAGCCCGCCGCAAACGGCTGGTCCAGCCCCGGGAGCGATGATTGCTGATCCTCTTTGATATTGACGCGACGCTGATCAAGACCGGCGGCGTGGGCATGCTCGCGATGGCGGCGGCCGGGCAGGCCCTGTTCAGCCCGGAGTTCACTTCCGAGGGCGTCTCCTTTGCCGGGCGGCTCGACCCGCTCATCATCGGTGACCTGCTGGCCCGCAACGGCGTGGAGCCGACGCCCGAGCACCGGGCGGCGATGCGGCGGGGCTATCGGGACGCCCTGCTGGCCAGGTTGGAGGCCGACAACACCTCGTACACGCTGCCTGGTGTCGCCGAGTTGCTCGGGGCGCTGGCGGGGATAAGCGGCTCTGTCGCGCGAGGTTCTGCGCCGCTGACGCTCGGTCTGCTGACCGGCAATTTTCCGGAGACGGGATCCATCAAGCTGCAACACGCGGGGATTGATCCCCAAGGGTTTGCAGTCCGGGTGTGGGGGGATGAATCCCCGCACGATCCGCCGGCGCGGGATCACCTGCCGGGCGTGGCCCTGGAGCGGGTCAGCGCGTCGTGGGGTCGTGCCGCGACGGGTCCGGAGGCCGTCGTGATCGGCGATACGCCGGACGACATCGCGTGTGCGCGGGCGCACGGTTGCCGCGTGCTGGCGGTGGCCACCGGGCAGTTTTCGGCGGGCGACCTCGCCCACGCCGACCGGACGGTTGAGGATCTCTCAGACACTGAAGGGGTATTGGCATGGCTGATGGCGTAGACGGAGGCGGCACGATGGCGGCGCCGGTGGTCCAGTCGCAGCGGTTCGACTCGATCGACGTGCTGCGGGGGGTGGCGTTGCTGGGCATCTTCGCGATGAACGTAATGGTCTTCGCGATGCCGATGGCGTCGTACTCGAACCCGACGGCCGGTGGCAGCTACTCGGGCATCGACCGGGTGACCTACTGGGTCATCCACATTCTCTTCGACCTCAAGATGATGGGGCTCTTCTCGATGCTGTTCGGGGCGGGCGTGGTCATCTGGAGCCGCAAGGCCGAGACCCGTGAACAGGTGGCGAGGCTTCGGGGGCTCTGGCTCCGCCGGATGGGCTGGCTGCTGGTCTTCGGGATGATCCACGCGTGGCTGATCTGGTACGGCGACATCCTCGTGGCGTACGCCCTGTGCGGCTTGCTGGTCATCTGGTGGCTGCGCAGGCTGCAGCCGGTGTGGCTGATCGTCATCGCGGCGGCGTTCTTCGGTGTTCACCTGTTGCTGCTCGCGGGTCAGGGATTTCAGGTGTGGATGTTCTTCAGCGAGTCCGAATCTGCCGTGCAGATGCGGACCCAGGCCAATATGACCGCGGAGGAGTTGGCCGAGGGACGTCTCGCCCTGCAGCAGTACATGACGCCGACAGCGTCCCAGTACGCCGAACAACTCGCGACACTGCGGGGCGGTTGGATGGAAAACTTCAAGCATCGCGCAGAGATGACCATCATGATGCAGACGATGGCGTTTGCGTTCTTCATCTTCTGGCGTGTGACCGCGATGATGCTCCTCGGCGTCGCGCTGACGAAGATGGGCGTGCTCACCGGAGAGCGCTCCGCGAGGTTCTACGCGGTCCTCGCGCTGGTGGGGTATCTGATCGGGATCCCGACGATCGTGGCCGGTATCTTGTTCAACGAGTCGCACGGGTTCACGATCGTCAAGTTCGCGGGCCTGGGCATGGGCTTCAACGCCGTGGGGGCCGTGCCGGTCATGCTTGGCCACGTCGGGCTGATCGTGTTCGTCGTCAAATCGGGTGTGCTCACGCCGGTGACCAACGCCCTCGCCCGGGTGGGGCAGATGGCGTTTACGAACTATCTGATGCAGTCGATTCTGGCCTCGCTGATCTTCTACGGTTTCGGGCTCGGGTTCGCCGGGGAGTTCAACCGGCTGGGCCAGCAGGCGGTGGTCTGGTTCGTCTGGGCTGTGCAGATCCTGTGGAGTATCGCGTGGCTCTCCCGGTTCCGGTTCGGGCCGGCGGAGTGGTTGTGGCGTTCGCTGACGTACTGGAAGCCTCAGCCGATGCGGAGGGCCGAGCGGTCCGCGGTGGCGACGATGAGTGCCTGATCGGGCGGGTTGCGGTGGTCGCCGGTAGGGGGGCTTGCGTGTACACTCCCCGCGTGCATCAAGGAGGAGCACACCGATGACCGAGAGCTACGGCGCGCTCTGCACCGACCACTACGTGAACCTCAAGCTCGGGCTCAAGCTTGAGCTGCCGCGGAGCCGCGACACCGTGCTGTCGCTCTTCGAGCGGGTGCGCCGGCAGTACCCCGGCATGAGCGAGTTCCGCAAGTACACCGACGAGCTGGCGCTGGAGTCTCCGACGAACGGTTCGCCGCACCGATGGCTCGCGGTCCGCGCCAGCAGCGTCCGGGCCGGCGTGGTCAACCCGTCGGCCTCGACCGAGGCGTACCGCCTGCTCGAGATGGTGCTCGACGTCTCGCCCTACTTCCTCGACATCAGCCCGCTGGACGTCGACTATGTCGAGGTGCTCTACGGGTTTGACATCGCGGCCGGGGGCAACCACGACGCGATCGTCGCCGAGACTCTGCTCGGCGGGTCGCCGATCGCGGGGCTGTTTGACCTGGGCAATGGCTCGCCGATCGACTGCCAGCCGCTGGTCGGGCTGACGCTGGGGGACGGCACCGAGGCCTTCTTCGAGGTTCGGACGAGGCCAGACGAGAACCGGACCGATCGACGTGGCGAACCGATCAGTGTCTACCTGACACTCCGTCGCCGCGGACCGATCGATGAGCTCAAGCAGCTTGCGCCGATGTTCCGCGATATGACATCGGTGGGGGAGGAACTGGTCGATCGCGGCGTGCTGCCGGTGCTGGTCAACCCGATCCGCGACGGCATCGTGCCCGGCATGTAGACCGGAGACGACGGAGACGAGTCAAGCATGAGCGGCAAGGAACTCCTGCCCTACATCCTGACGGTCGGTGTGATGATCGTGCTGGTCATGGCGGCGGGCATCGCCCTCTACGTGGTGCGCGGGCGGCTCTTCGGGAAGGACGGGCCCAATCAGCTCGACCACGGCGGCGTGCTGGAGACCATGCGGGCGATGCGGGATCGAGGCGAGATCTCGGAAGAGGAGTACCGCACAACGCAGGCGGCGCTCGTGGCAAAAGCGACCGAGAAGCGGGATGCGGCGGCGGCGGCACAGTCGGCTCCCGGGCCGACAAGAATACAAACATCACCCGAGCGACCGGTCAGCCGCCGCGCGAAACCGGGCTTCGATCTGACGGGTGATCCGCTTCCGCCGTCTCGTCGGAGTGGTTCGGGGGATGATCTCACCTCCGGGGAATGAGTCTCGATCGTGTGTAGAGCCCAGCCCCCGGCAGGCCGATAGACTGGAAGGATCCCTCCGAGGGAGAGTGTGTTTCTTTATACGGACCCAGCGAGGGACGAATGGCCAAGAACCGGACCGATGGTGGCGATGGCGAAGGCGGCGACAGCGGATTCCGCGGGCGCAAGGTGACGACGTGTTCCTTCTGCGGCAAGACCAGCCGCGAGGTCGGGCCCATGGTCGAGGGCCCGAATGAGGTCTACGTGTGCGCGAGCTGCGTCGATCTCTGCCAGAACATCTTCCGACAGGAAAAGCGGCGTGTGAACTCGGTCTCCTCGACGCTGGGCGAAGTCCCGTCGCCGCGAGAGATCAGCGAGTATCTCGGCCAGTACATCGTCGGCCAGGACCGCGCCAAGCGCACGCTGAGCGTCGCGGTGCACATGCACTACAAGCGGCTCCTGCACCTCGAGAGCGAGGAGGCGAGCAACCTCGAACTCGACAAGAGCAACATCCTGCTGGTCGGCCCAACCGGCAGCGGCAAGACGCTGCTGGCCAAGACGCTGGCCCGCATGCTTAAGGTCCCGTTCGCCATCGGCGACGCGACCACGCTGACCGAGGCCGGCTATGTCGGCGAGGACGTCGAGAACCTGCTGCTCAAGCTGCTGCAGGCGGCCGACTTCGACGTCGAGGCGGCCCAGCGTGGCATCATCTACATCGACGAGGTCGACAAGATCGGCAAGACGTCCAACAACGTCTCGATCACCCGCGACGTCTCGGGCGAGGGCGTGCAGCAGAGCCTGCTCAAGATGCTCGAGGGCACCGTCGCCAACGTGCCCCCGCAGGGCGGGCGCAAGCACCCCGAGCAGCAGTACATCCAGATCGACACGTCGCACATCCTTTTCATCTGCGGCGGCACGTTCGTGGGCATCGAGGACGTCATCCGTCGCCGCATGGGACGGACCAAGATCGGCTTCGGCGCGCACGAGACCGATGGCGTGCGTCTGTCCGAGGACGCCAACCGCGGCGAGATCCTCAAGCACGTCCGGACGCAGGACGTCGTTGAGTACGGGATGATCCCCGAGCTCGTCGGCCGCCTGCCCATCATCGCGCCGCTCGAATCGCTCTCGACCGAGACGCTGATGAAGATCCTGACCGAGCCGCGCAACGCGCTCGTGAAGCAGTACCAGCACCTCTTCGCGCTGGAGAACGCCAAGCTGACCTTCACCGATGGCGCACTGCGTGCCATCGCCAGGCAGGCCGCCAAGCGGGACACCGGTGCCCGCGCCCTCCGCGCGGTGCTCGAGGGTCTCATGCTGGAGTTGCTCTTTGAGCTTCCCGACCATGCGCAGGCCGGCGCGGAGTATGTCCTCGACGAGGAAGCGGTCGAGAATGCTCGTCACCTCGACGATATCCGGGTGCCCCGGAAGGAATCGGCCTGAGTCGGTGACGAATCGGTCGGGAGACCGCCCGATCGGGACCATCTGCCATGAACGCACGCCCCCGACCGAGTCGGGGGCGTGTTTCGTCTTGGGCGTGGGATCTGGCGAGGGTTGTTCAGCGATCGAGCGCGACGGTCACGAGACCGTGTGAGCTCTGCGAGACCGGTGCCGCGAGGTGGACGCGGATCGGGGTGTCGAGCACGGCGAGGGCTTCGCGCGGTCGATCGGTGATCAGGTGCATCTCGGCGTGGTCGGCAGCGTCCGCGGCCAGACGCGGCTCGGCACGCTTCAGAAGAGTCGCGTGCGACCTGGCCCACGCGGACGCCCGCAACAGCGAGCGGACGGGAGCCTCGGACGAGAGGTTCGGACGCTTCGTGAGCGACGCGGCCAGCAGGTGGAGCACTCCCGCCGCGTCGTAGGCGAGCGTGACTTCGGGCGCGACCGGGCAGGTCGATTCGAGCGGAAGAAGCCCCGGCACGAACGAACTGAGCACTCCGCCGGGGCGAGTCGTGCCGGGGTCGGTCGGGAGCGTCGTTGACGGAGCGTTCTGAGGTCTGGCCGAATCAGTCGGCAGAGAAAGCGTCGGGAGACCCGCATCGATCACGGGGCACGACACGATCGGGTCCAGGTGTGCAGGCGATGCGAGCGCGGGCCCCGCGCCGGCGGCCGGGCCGGGCGTCTCGGGGAGATCTCGTGACGTGTGCGGCGGCGCGGCGGGCTCGGGGCAGGTCGGCGGTGCGGCGGCGTGGTCTGCGGGCGACCCGTGCAGAGCCGAGAGCAGGGTGTGCATTGTCAGTGTCGTTGCGTCGCGGTAGAGCAGACGGCCGCGGGTCGGGGCGACGCGGTCCACGATGATCGGTTCGAGCAGTTCGGCATCAAGAAAGGCCCTCGCGGCCCGGGCGATGCGTTCGTGCGTGAGCCGGCCGCGTGAGGCGTTGGTGCCCACCACCGTGAGCCGTGACTTGGGGAGCGGCCGCGTGCCCTTGGCCCCGTCGGCGATGTTCTTGAGTTTGCGATAGCAAGCGACCACGGCCGCGTCATCGGCACCGGTCAGGAAATCGAGCTGATCGAGTGCGCCGGCGGTGGCGAGTTCGGCCTCATCGGCTTCGTCCACGCGGACAAGAACACTCTCGGCGTGCGTCGCGGCCCAGGCCAGCGCCTCGGTCTGGCTCTGGAACGGTTGGGCGGGGCCGTGCGCGCCGAAGGACTCCAGCGTCAGCACACCGCGGCTGAGGCGGGCGATGACCACGGGCTCGCCGGTCTCTTCGGCTCGCACCCTGGCGTGCTGGGCGGGCCAGGCCGAGGCCATGACCGGCAGGTGTCCGAGGATGAGTGCGCTGACGGGCACCCGTCTGGTGGGGTGTGGCTGGTCGGTGGTCTCGAGGCTTTCTGAGGGCGGAGCCGCCGTGTGCGTCGCGGCGGGAGCGAGGAACATCCCGGCGAGCGCGTCGAAGTCCGCGTCACTTGCGTGATCGTCCGGGCGGACGGTCTGGGAGGGGATGGCGTGGCTGCCGTTGGACCCGGCCGGTTGGGCGGGTCGGTTCTCGGCGTCGGTGCCGTTGTCGTGTGAGTACATGGGGCGGGGCACTCCTTGCCCGGGGTCGGCGTGCGGTCAGTCGGCACCGCAGCACTGGCTTGATGCAGGCTGCGGCGCGTTCTTGGCCGGCACGTCGACGAGGCTGTGCGGTTCTCCGAACTCGCTGAGAATCCAGTCGGTGTTGTACGGGTCGGCGGTCCAGGTGCCGTCGACGATGAGGCGGTATTCGTGGCGTCCGGGAGGCAGGTCGAGCCGGATCGCGTGCGTGGCCGCTTCGGCGTCGTGGATCAGATCGATCGGCTGCCAGTTGCTGAACGACCCGGCGATCTGCACTCGGCGGCCGAGCGCGCCGGGCTGGACAAACTCGACACCCGACTCGGTCAAATTCCGGCCGAAGACAGGGCGTGACCCTCTGGTCTCGCACCGCGAGGCGGCGGGGAGTGTCGGACGCGGCGCGGAGGATCGTCGGGCCAGTTCTTCGGCGCGGCTGAGATGGGGCGGGTCGGCTGCGGGCACGGCGGGGGCTTCAGGCTGCCGGCGGGGCTGGAGCGACTCGAGATGCCCTCCGTCCAGTGTGACGATGACCTCGCCTGTGTAGGGCGAACTGAACTGGGTGCTCGTCACACTCGGCGTGTGGTCGCCCTGTCTGTAGAGCAGATCCGCCGATGGGCTCGCCGCCCGGTTTCCGTCCACTCGCTGGTCGGCGGTCTGTTGCGTGGGGCGGCGTGCCGGGCCGGAGTCTTCGATGTCGCTCCAGTCCTCGTCGTCTGCTCCCGAGGCCAGCGACTCGGACTCGATCAGCACTGACGCCAGTGCCGCGTAGTCCCGCGAGGCCTGGCTGTGCGGGGCGTGCTCGAACACGGGCCGTCCGAACGATGCGGCCTCGCGCAGTGCCGGGTCCCGATGGACGACAATGGGCATGAGCCGCTTGCCGAACTGGCGTTTGAGCTCTTCGAGCAGATCGGCCGCGACGGCCAGACCGGGCTCGTGGAGTGTCGGCAGCACCGAGCAACGGATCGGGGTCTCGAGCCGGCGCGAGACCGAGCGGACGGTCTTGAGCTGGCGCGACGCGCCCTGCATCGAGAAGTACGCGGTCTCGACCGGGACCAGCACAAGGTCGGCGGCGACCAGCGCGTTGAAGGTCAGCAGCCCGATGGAGGGCGGGCAGTCGATCAGGCAGACGTCGAAATCGTCAGCGACCGCGCGGAGCGCTTCGGCGAGGCAGTGCTCGCGGTTGGGCCGCTGGGCCAGCGGAGAGGCCGGCGCCTCAAGCCCGGCGAGCCGCACGCGGCTGGGGATCAGGTTGAGGCCAGAGGCCGCCCGCCAGAACTCCCGCGCGGGCGTTGTCGAGTTCAGCGTGCCGCCGAGGAGGAGATCCGTGGAGTCAAACTCGACCTGCGACTCGGGGACACCGAGCCCCGCAGCACAGTGGCCTTGCGGGTCGAGGTCGACCAGGAGCGTGCGACGACCAAGGCGCCCGAGGCACGCGCCGAGATTGATGGCGGTGGTCGTCTTGCCACATCCACCCTTCTGATTGACTATCGCGATGGTCCGCACCGAACGCCTCTCCGGCGAGTGAGTTGGTCGAGCTTTCCGGCCTCGGCGAGAGAACAGCACAGAACGCGCCAATTCGCTCGCATTATCGGAGTTTGTCTCGATAACCCTTGAGCACTGGCCCCAGCAGCCCGTTTTTTGCACCCGTTGTGGGTATTTCACTCCATGCGGATGGCGTCCCAGCCGGCGAAAACCGGGGCGTGGTCGAGGATTTCCACGGCCATCGCCTGGTGCGCCTCGCAAGGAAGAATCAGGCGAAGCTTGCCACCGGTCGTCTTCTTGTCCGCGCCCATGAGTGCGAGGAGGTGCGCACCGTCGGGCAGCCCGCGAACGGACGTCGGCAAGCCGCATCGAGTGAGCGACGCACGGACCTGCTCCGGGAGTGCCGCGTTCGCCATGCCCATCCGGGCCGCGGTGGTGGCGCAGGCGACCAGCCCGAGCCCGACCGCTTCGCCGTGAAGGAGCGGGGCGTCGTCGGGATTGTCGGTCGGCGAGAGGTGGTGGAGGGTCTCGATGGCGTGAGCGAAGGTGTGGCCGAGGTTGAGCAGCGCGCGCCCGCCGCCGGACTCGGCCGTCTCCCGTTCGTCTCCCCGCACAACGCCCGCTTTGAACGCGACCGAGCGGGCGATCAGTTCGATGAGAGTCGCGGCGTCGCGAGCCAGAATCCGGTAGAGCGAGTCGGTGATCCAGGCCATGTGCGTGCGCCCGTCGGCATCGGTGGCATTGTCGAGCAGTCCGTGTTTGAGACACTCAGCCAGCCCCGCGCGGAACTCGCGGTCAGGAAGGGTCGAGAACGCCTCGATGTCGGCGACGACGATCGCCGGCTGATGGAACGCCCCGACCATGTTTTTCTGCAGCGAACCGCCCGCGTCGAGGTTGACTCCGGTCTTGCCGCCGACCGATGCGTCCACCATCGAGAGGAGCGTGGTCGGGCACTGGATGACGGGGACTCCTCGCCGGTAGCTCGCCGCGGCGAACCCGGCGAGGTCGCCGGTGATGCCGCCGCCGACCGCGATGACAGGGTCATTCCGCTCGAGCCTCGCGGCTCCCATCGCGGCGAGGATGCGTCCGAACGTCTCGAGCGACTTGGCCTTCTCGGTGGCACAGAACTCGACCTCGGTGAGTTGGACGCCCGCGGCCTTGAGTGCGCCGGCGACGAGGTTTGCGTGGGGCCTTGTGTTGGCATCGACGACAAGGCACGCCGCCCGGATCGGTCGGCCGATCGCCGCGGCGGCCATCGTCGGCACCGACGCCAGCAGCCCGGTGCCGATGCACACGTCGTAGGCCCGGTCGGCCAGATCGACGCGGATCGTCTTGGCCGGCTGTTGGCTCATGCCTTCTCGGCTCGCTCCCACTCCACGCGGCGGGCGTCGCCCCAGAGCATCTCCAGGTCGTACACGGCGCGGGTGTTGGGCTCGAAGAGGTGGGCGACTACGTCCACGAAGTCGGCGATGAGCCAGAGCGTGCCTGCGTCCTTGGTGACCCCGAAGGCCTGGCCACCGCGGCTCTCGACGATGTCGACCGCGTGGTCGAGCACCGAGGCCATCTGCCGCTCGGAGGTGCCCGAGCCCACCACCAGATAGTCGGTGAGCGGGCTCATTCCGCGGACGTCCAGAACGACCACGTCGGTGCACTTGTCGTCGTGGAAGAGCCGGGCGAGCTCAATCGCGAGCTCCTCGGAGGGTCCGCCGCGTTCGCGGGCCTCGGCGGGCTCGGCGGTGGCCTTGGTCAGGAAGTGCTCGGTGGTCGGGCGCTGATCGTCTGTGGCGTCGTTGTTCATCTGGCGGGAGGGTAGCGCCGGCGGCGGGAGCGAAACGGGGCCCGGATTCATCGGGCGGGGGGCGGATCGACCGTTTGCGGCTTGCGGGCGATGACCGCGGCCAGCTCAATCGTGTCGGTGGGCTCGATCCCCGGGGCCGGATCGAGATCGAGCAGCGTGTTGCGGAGTTCGGCGGTGGTCAGCCGGACCGGCGCACCGCCGCCCTCGGCCTGAGGGGGCTGCTCCGGGTCGGTGTTTGCTGAGCCGCCGGCGATCGGCGGCGGCTGCACGAGCAGCATCGGCCCGCCGGGCGCGACGACCCGCCAGAGGGCCGCGACCAGTGCGGGGGCGTCCTCGGCTGCGCGGATCGCGTTTGCGGCGATCACGACGTCGAACGAGCCGTCCAGTTCGCCCTCGAGCGAGTCGATCCCCCCGATCTCCCAGGCGATGTTGCTCTCGGTGTACCGGCGTCTGGCGTACCGAATCGATTCGTGGTCCGGATCCAGAGCGACGACCGCGCCCGACGGGCCGACCCGCGCCGCCAGCGCCGCGGCACCGAAGCCCGTCGAGCACCTGGCGTCGAGCACCCGCATCCCGGGCCTGACGATCGGATCGGCGAGGCGGTACGGATCGAGCAGGTGCGTGCCGACGATGTCGGCGTACTGACGCCGCGGCGTGCACCGGATGCGTACCGGCGCCGAGTCGGCGAAGAGCGCGTCGTAGTCCTTGAAGCCCTGACCGCGCTCAGAGAGGGCGCGGTGCAGTGGCTCGGTGCTCCGCTCGCGGTAGCGCACGCCGTCAACGACGAAGGTCTTGTGCCCGCGGAAGATCGCGGCCGCGATGTTGCGCACGACGCTCATGCGGTGGGGCGGGCGCCGCGGCTCTGCGACGCGACGCGGGCAGTATGGACGACCGAGACCGCGGGAGCCGGAGGGCCGATCGGGATCCACCCGGTCGGCTCGTGCTGGCTGGCGATGGTCAGGGTGTAGGCGGATTCGGCGTGCAGCGCCTCGACGAGGGCCGGGTCGTTGCACTCGCGCGAGAGGTGCAGCAGCACGACGTGGTCTCGGGGGCTGACATCCTCGATGAAGCCGAACGCCTCGTGGTTGGAAAGGTGCCCGCTGCCGCCGGTCACGCGGCGCTTGAGAAACTCCGGGCGGTTCGACTCGGCCTGCATCTTCGGGCAGTAGTTGCTCTCGATTGCCAGCACGTCCACGCACTCGAGATGCTCGGCCAGCGGCTCGGTCACACGCCCGACATCGGTCGCAAAGCCCAAGCTCGACCCGCACGGGAACTCGAACCGGAATGAGACCGTTCCCACGTCATCGTGCGCGCACAGCAGCGCAAAGACGCACAGGTCGTCGGCGGGCGTCACCGCCCGGTCGAAGGCGCGGCACGACCGGCGGAGCAGGCCGCGTCGTCTGGCCTCCGACTCGTGCTCGCGGTGCAGATAGACCGGGAGGTCTTCCGGGAGGGCCTTGGCCCATCCGGTGTGGAAGTGGTCGGAGTCAAAGTGGGTCACGAGGATGCCGTCGAGGTCGGCAAGCGTGAGGCCGCAGTCGGCCAGCAGCCCGCGCGTCCGGCGGGGGCTCAGGCCCGCGTCGATCAGCAGCGTCGCCGACCCGGTCCGGAGGATCGTGCAGTTGCCGGCCGAGCCGCTGGCGAGGACGCGGATCGCCGCGCTCCGTCCGTGCGGCCGTGCTGTCTCGAAGAGGGGCTGAATCGGCGGGCTCCATCCGTGAAGCGGGAGATCGGGGTGTGCTCTCGCCGGGCGGCGAGCGTGCGGAGACTCCGCAGCCTACTCGTCCCCGCGTGCCGGCTCAAGGTCTGCCGCCGAGGCGACGCCGCGGCGCTGCCGCTGGAGGAACGTCGCGAACACGCGGGGCGGCTTGCCCATGCCGGGGCAGATGCCGCGTTTGGTCCCGCGGACGAACGCGGCCATCTCGGCCAGCGCCGGCGAGTCGGCGGCTCCGGCCTCGAGGATTTCGATCATCTCGCCGGTCGGCACCGGGGCGCGGAAGCACTCGCGGAAGGCCCTGCGGACGGCGGTGATCTCGCCCCGGTCCATCCCGGCGCGGCGCATGCCGACCATATTGACCCCGCCGAGGCGGTTGCGCTCGTTGACCGTGCAGAAGGGCGGCACATCCATCCCGACCCCTGTCCCGCCCGACATGAACGCCAGCCGCCCGATGCGGACGAACTGGTGGACGCCCACGTGGCCCGAGATCGTGACGTTGTTGGCCACCTCGCAGTGGCCGCTGAGGCCGGCGTAGTTGACCATGATCACGTTGTTGCCCACGCGGCAGTCGTGCCCGACGTGGGTGCAGGCCATCAGGAAGCACCCGTTGCCGACGGTGGTAGGGGTCTCGGTGCCGGTGGAGGCGTGGACGGTGACGTGCTCGCGGACGAGGCACTTCTCGCCGATCGCGACGCCCGCGGTGGGGGTGCCGGGGCTGAACTTGTAGTCCTGCGGTTCAAACCCGATGCAGGCCCCGGGGTAGAGGATCGTCCCCGCCCCGATCGTCGCCGGGCCCTGGATGTGGACCGAGGCGATCAGGCGCACGCCCGCCGCCAGCCGCACCGGGCCGGAGACCACGCAAAGCGGCCCGATCTGGACATCGCCCGCGAGCTCGGCCTGCGGATCAACAACGGCGGAGGGGTGGATGGTCGGCATAGGTCGCCATGGTAGGGGCCGGACCGGGGCTCGGGGGCCGTACGATCGCCCGTGGACCCGTTGCGTGTGATCCAGCTCGGCCGCATGGCCTATCGCGAGGCGTACGACCTGCAGGCAGAGCACGTCGAGGAGGTCATCGCCGCCCGCGGGGCCACGGCGCCGGCCGACGCTCCGCCCGCGTGGGGCCGCCTGCTGCTGGTCGAGCACGACCCGGTGGTGACCATTTCCCGCCGCAAGGGGGCGGAGGCCAACCTGCTGGCCGACGAGGCCACCCTCGCGGCCGCGGGGGTGTCGGTCGAGCCGACCGACCGGGGGGGCGACATCACCTACCACGGCCCGGGGCAGCTGGTGGCCTATCCCATTCTTGATCTCAATGTGCTGATGCTCCGGCTGCACGACTACATGCGGCTGCTCGAGCAGAGCGTGATCGACACGCTGGAGGCGTTCGGCGTCGAGGGCCGGCGCGACCCCGACGCGACGGGTGTGTGGGTGGAGCTGGCCAAGCACCAGCCCGCCGCGCCGGAGGGCCAGCTCGCCAAGATCGCCGCGATGGGCGTGCGGGTGCGGCGGTGGGTGTCGATGCACGGGCTGTCGCTCAACGTGGACCCCGATCCGGCCCACTTCCGCCTCATCGTGCCGTGCGGCCTGGCCGGGCGGCCGGTGACCAGCCTGCGCGCGCTGCTCGGCGACGAGTGCCCGTCGATGGAGCGGGTGTCGGAGGAGTTGGTCCGCCAGCTGCGAGCCAACCTCGCCGCCGCCGCAGCCCGGGCTGCGGCCCACCGCTCGCCGACCTGAGCCGGCCGATCAGAGCCCGAAGCGCAAGCGAGGAGCCTCTCGGCAGGAAGGCAGAACGCAGAGGCCGCAGAGGGGACGCAAAGCACGCAAAGCAAGGAGGCCCAACGCGCAAGCGTGGGCTTGGGTGGGGGAGGCAGAACGCGGAGGCGCGGAGGGAAGCTGCGGAGGACGCAAAGAACGACAAACGCCATGGGCGGCGCGGGCGGGGGCTCGCGCTGCCTTTGTCTTTTGGGGGTGGCACCAATCCCCTCCCTCTGTGCCCTCTGTGCCTCTGTGGTGAACCGCCTTTGTCTTTCTTCGAGACCTTCGTGCTCTTCGCGTTCTTAAGACGGGCTCCTCGCTCGCGCTTCGGGCTCTGTTTTGGCTCCGCGCCTCCGCGTCCCCCTTCTTGCCTCCGCGTTCTGCCTTTCCCGCTACGCTCTGGCCCATGCCGGAAGCCCGCCCGTCGCTCAACCCGTTTGCCCGCCTCCACAACGGCCGCGCGGTCTGGGCGTGGGGGATGTTCGACCTGGCCAACCAGTCGTTCCAGCTGCTCATCAACACGCTGCTTTTCAGCCTGTTCGTGCAGCAGGTGGTGGTGGGCGACCCCGCCCGCGGCCGCACGACATGGAGCCTGATGGTCGCCTCGAGCATGCTGCTGGTGGTGTTGGTGTCGCCGGTGCTGGGGGCGCTGGCCGACCACAAGGCGTGGAAGCGGGAGATGCTGCTCGGCTCGGGGGTGGTGTGTGCGGTGCTCACCGCGATGCTGGCGATCATCCAGCCGGGGCAGGTGTGGCTGGCGTTCGCGCTGTATCTGGTCGCGGCGCTGGCGTGCGGGCTGGGGGAGAACTTCCTCGGCTCGTTCCTGCCCGAGATCTCGACGCCGAAGAACGTCGGGTACATCTCGGCGCTGGGCTGGACGATGAGCTACGCCGGGGCCCTGCTGCTGCTGGGCATCGCGGCGGTCTACACGCTGGGCTTCGGCCACGCCGAGCCGGACGAAGCGCGGCCGATGTTCGTCTTCTCGGGGCTCTGGTTCCTCGCGGGGATCGTCCCGGCGTTCCTGTTCTTACGGGAGAGGGCCACGCCCCAGGCGGGCGCGGCCCACACGGTGGTGGGGCACGCCTTCCGTCGGCTGGCGGCGAGCGCTCGCGACACGGCCCGTTACCGCCACCTGGCCCGGTTCTTCGCGGCGTTCTTTGTCTACAGCCTGGGCACGGCGACGGTGATCTACTTCCTGGGGCTGATCTCTGACGATCTGGGCAACACGCTCGGGCGGACGATCCTCTTTGCGCTGGAGATCGCGCTGACGGCGGGCATCGCCTCGGCGCTGGTGGCGAGGTTTCAGGACCGCGTCGGCCACCTCCGCACGGTGCGGTTCTTTTTGTTGACGTGGGTTGTTGCGACGGCGGGGCTGGCGGGGATCAAGGCCCTGATGCCGGACGAGGGCGACCCGGGGCTCGTCCTGACCGTAGCGTTCTGGGTGGTGGCGGGGCTTGTGGGCGTCGGGCTCGGCGGCATCGGCACCAGCAGCCGGGCGGTGGTGGGGGCGTTCAGCCCGGCGGCGCGGGCGGGTGAGTTCTTCGGCGTGTGGGGCAGCGTCTACAAGCTGTCGACGATCGTCGGCGTGTTGGCGTTCGGGCAGGTCCGCAACGCGCTGGGGCTGCCGGTGTCGCTGCTGATCCTGGCGGGGTGCTTTGGGGCGGGGCTGGTTCTGCTTCGGTTTGTAGACGAGCGCGCGGGGATCGCGGCAGCCGAGGCTGAAGGGGCCGGCCCGGGGGCGACGCCAACCGGTTCGGTGCCCGGAGCGTAGAGTCTGCCATGACCACACTCGACAGCAACGCCACGCCCGCCCCCGTCGCCCGCATCAGCGACGTGCCCTCGGCCGAGGGCCGGTTCGGGCGGTTCGGCGGCTCGTACATCCCCGAAACACTGGTCGCGGCCTGCGCCCAGCTCGAGGAGGTCTACCAGAGCATCCAGCGTGACGAACGCTTCTGGGACGAGCTCCGGAGCCTGCAGACGCACTACACCGGTCGGCCCACCTCGCTCTACCTCGCCGAACGGCTCACGGCCAACGCTCGGGCACGGGCCTCGCACGGGCACGGGGCGACGATCCTGCTCAAGCGTGAGGACCTGGCCCACACCGGGGCCCACAAGATCAACAACACGCTGGGGCAGGCGCTGCTGACCAAGAAGATGGGCAAGCGGCGGATCATCGCCGAGACCGGGGCGGGCCAGCACGGCGTGGCGAGTGCGACGGCCGCGGCACACTTCGGGCTGGAGTGCGATGTCTACATGGGCAGCGAGGACGCCCGCCGCCAGCGGCTGAACGTCACGCGGATGAAGATGCTCGGGGCGAACGTCATCGAGGTCGATTCGGGTTCGCGCACGCTCAAGGACGCGACCAACGAGGCGATGCGTGACTGGATGGACTCGGTCGAGCACACGCACTACATCATCGGCTCGGTCGTGGGGCCGCACCCGTTCCCGATGATCGTGCGCGACTTCCAGTCGATCATCGGGCAGGAGGCCAAGGCGCAGTGCCTGCGCCACATCGGCAAGCTGCCCGAAGCGATCGTCGCGTGTGTGGGCGGCGGGTCGAACGCGGCCGGCATCTTCTACTCATTCATCAATGACGAGCATGTGCGGCTGATCGGTGTCGAGGCCGGGGGGACGTCGAGCGAGCCGGGGCATCACGCCGCGCCGCTGACCTTCGGCGAGCCGGGCATCCTGCACGGTTCGCTCAGTTATGTGCTGCAGGACAACGACGGGCAGACCAGCCCGGTGCACTCCTGCTCGGCCGGGCTCGACTATCCCGGTGTGGGCCCCGAGCACGCGTACTGGAAGGACGCGGGCCGCGTGCGCTACACGTCGGTAACTGACGATCAGGCGCTCGATGCGTTTCTGCACTTGGCGCGGGCGGAGGGGATCATCCCGGCGCTCGAGACCGCCCACGCGGTGGCCGAGGGCATCCGCCTGGCGATCGAGATGCGCGAGGACGAGCACGTGGTGATCAACTGCTCGGGCCGTGGCGACAAGGATGTGGAAGAAGCCGCGAGACTGCTCAACGCGAGGCAGAGTCGCTGACGCGGCGGCGCTTGCCGGGCTTGATGATCCGCCCGAGCCAGCGGGCGAGTTCACCGACGGCCTGCACCCGCAGCTTGAGACGCAGCCGGCGGAGCGAGGGGTCGTCCGGGGCGAGCCGCCGGGCCTGCGCGGCCCAGTAGCGTGCGCGGGTCCACTGGCCTTGCTCGAGATAGGCCATGGCGAGGTTGTGCATCGGGGAGACGTAGCGGGGCTCGAGCCGCAGGGCGGCGCGGGCGCTCTCCATCCCGGCGGCGCGGTCCTTGCGGAGGAAGTGGCAGACGCTCAGCGCGTGGTGTGCCGCGGCGTGGTTGGGCCGGCGGGCGATCATGCGGCGGAAGACCCGGGCCGCTTCGGTCGGCATCGAGGCGTCCAGCAGTAACTGGCCGAGCTCGTCCATGTCCTCGATCGAGAACCGGTCGGACCGCTCGCTCTGCTCGCCCAATTCGTCAACGAGCAGCTGGCGGGCGCGGTCCCGCGCGGCGGTGCCCCCGGCGTCGAGCAGCTCGGCCGCGAGGCGGCAGCGGGCGGACGGGTAGCTGGGGTCGAGCCGGACGACAAGGTCGAACTGGCGTGTGGCCTCGGCGCGGTCGCCCAGCGAGGAGGCAAGCCGGCCCAGGTTGAAGTGGGCGTCGGCGTTGTCGGGTTCGAGCTCGAGCACGCGGCGGAACTTCTCGGAGGCCTCGGCATCGCGGTGCATGTCGAGCAGCAACTCGCCCAGGTCCAAGAGCGTCTCGACGTTGCCCGCGTCGCGGCGGAGCTCGCGGAGGTAGAGCTGGCGGGCGCGCTCCAGCCGGCCCGTTCGGGCGTAGGCCTCGGCGAGCTTGGCCTCGACCCGCGGCAGGGTCGGGTCGAGCCTCGCGGCCTCGCGCAGGCACCAGACGGCCTTCTCGTGCAGGTCGCGGGCGAGCAGTGACTCGGCCATCGCGGCGTAGATCTCGGGGTGCTCGGGCGCGAGCTGCTGGGCGAGGTAGTAGGTCTCCTCGGCCTGGTCGTGACGTCCGAGCTGGGTGAGCGCCTCGATCCGATAGATCAGGGCGTCGATGCGTTCGTTGTCGAGCCCGTGGGCGTTGTCGAGCCAGGGCAGGGCGCCCTCGGGGTCGCCTGCGCGCAGGTTGTTGACCCCGACCATCACGGCGGTCAGCGCGTCGCCGGGGCCGAGTTCGAAGGCTTTCTTGAAGGACTCGGCCGCATCGCGGAACCGTCCGGAGGCCTCGAGCGTCAGAGCAAGATTGAAATGCCACTCGGCCTGATAAGGGTTGCGAGCGAGAGCCTTGCGGAGTTCAGACTCCGCCTCCCCCCAGCGCCCGGCTTCGAAAAGCTCGTGCGCTCGTTCCACATGATCTTCCGCGTCGAACCACTCGTTCATCGCCGTCCGCCGCTCCGTAGGGACAGGCCCAATCGCCTCGCCCAGAGCCAAACCTGTGACACGGCATCCGCAGCAAATCCCGTTCCGCGCCCAGATCATGCTAGTCAGGGGCACTCCCTAGTTCCACACCGCACAATGCCGACTACGATGGCCCACCCTCACTGGAATACCCACCCTGCCATGACCTTGAGCTGCCCCGCCATCCCACGCAGAGACTCGCGCCGCTGGGTTTGGGGGCTGGTAGCGGCATTGGCGATGGCGGTGCTGCCCGCCCGGGGCGCAATCCAGGCGGCCGAAGCCGGCGAGTCTGGCCCGGCGAGCACGGCCAAGAGTGTGCCCGACGTGCTGGCGGTGCTGTCGAGCCCCGACACGACGGCCGAGGCCCGAGCCGAGGCCGCGGACGGCATCCTCCGGCTGGGACCAGATGATCCGGTGTTCATCCAGGCGACGGCGTTTCTGGCAACCCCGGAAGCCCCGGTGAGCGGTGACGCGCTTCGAGGGCCGCGGGCGATCCTGTCGGCGATGTCCCGCACACCCATGCCCCCGTTCCAGTTCTTCGTGCAGGTCGCGGCGTTGGCCCGGGACGCGGCGTCGCCGCTGAGTGACGAGGCGATCAGAGCGCTGGGCAGCTATCGCTCGCGCGAGTCCGCGGCCACGCTGGTCGAGATCCTCAGCGAATCGACGGCTTCTGAACGGCAGACGCTCGCTCTGCAGAGCCTTGTGTCGCTCTCCGGAAGGGACGACGTGCCGATCGGCGGATGGAGTGCCTGGCTCAACGAGGCCGTGGCGCTGCCCGAAAGGGAGTGGCAGGCCCGCCTGCTTGCGGCGCACATCCGGCGAGAGCGCGAGTTCGAATCGGAGCTGCAGCGCACCGAACGCCGACTCGCGGAAGCCTGGAGCCGCATCCACTTGCTCACCCCGCCGGACCAGCGCTCCGCGGTGCTTGCGCAGCTCCTGAGTCATCAGGCTCCCGCGCTGCGGTCGCTCGGGTTTGATCTTGTGAGCCGCGAGATCGGCGAGGGTCGGCAGTTGGACCCGTCGGTCGGTGCGGCGACGATCGCGCTGCTCGAGCATCGCCAACCGGCGGTGCGCGCGCAGGCAGCGCAGCTCCTGAACCGCTTGGCGCCGCCAGAAGCGGAGGGCCCGGTGCTGGCGGCCCTGGCCCGCGAGACCGATCCGACCGCGGCCGATGCGCTGCTCTTGACCGTCACCCGGTGGGCGTCACCGGCGGCGGTCGCGCCGACGCTCAAATGGTTGAAATCTTCGCCGGCGACGCGTCTGCGTGCGGCGAGCACGGCGTGGACGCTGTACCGGGCGGACGCGATCACTGAGCCCGCCGACCGGCTGGCGGTGCTGCAGGCGGTCCGCGAGGTGCCCGATGACTCGGTGTCGGCGCCTGTCTGCCGGTTGCTCGCGGCGCTGGGGGAAGAATCGGACATCGAGAGGCTGCGTGGGCTCCTGACCTCGCCGACGGCCGCGGTCCGCGGGTTCGCGGCCGATGCCCTTGCGACCCGTGCCGAAGAGGTGGACACGCTGCTGGTCGCGGCGACCAACGACGCGGCGATCTTTGAGGGCACCGCCCGTGCGCTGCGGACGCACCGGCTTGACGCCCGCGGGTACGACATCCTGACGCGGCTGCCTTCGCCTTCGCCGGCGGTCCGGAGCCGTGTGCTCGGCGAGTATGCCGCGCTGCTCTCCACGGACGACATTGTCCGCCTGGCGCGGCTCGCGGCGGACCCGAGCGAGGCCGTCGGCCTGCTTCGGCCGTTGCTTTCAGCCGACCGCGCGGTTGACGCGAGCCAACGCGGCCAGCTTGCGACCGGCTTGCTGCTGCTCGCTCAGGCCAACATCTCCCTGAACAATCCCAACGACGCGCTGCGGGCGTTGACCGTTCTTCCGCGGACAGCCCCACGAGCGACACCGGCGAGCGGCCAGGACTCGTCGGGCGGTGGCGGGGTGTACGTCGACGCTCAGCGGCTGCGGGTGACACTCCTCGTCTGGCTCAATCGTCTTGACGAGGCAGATCAGATCGAGTGGCCGGAGGCTGATGATGAGGCGGGACTTCTCGCCGATGCGTGGCTCGATGGCCTCGAACGGGCGATCGCCGAGCCGCACGCCGGGGTGATCGCGCGAGGAATCGAAGGACGGTTTGCTGAGCTGTCCGAGGCGCAGAAGGCTCGCCTCGCGGGATTGCAGCAGCAACTTGCCGCGACAACGAATCGAGATGCCGCGCCGGTGGGTGGCGGATAACTCAGAGTTTTGGTGCGGAGGCGGCTGACGCCCGCGACGGCAACGGGTTGTCGCGCGGCGGTGTCGGCACTGCTATCCAAAGTTCCGCTAGCGTGACCACGAGGCGAAGCGGCCGAGAACCGTGCGCACGCGTGAGGTCTCGGGCTCTGCCCGGGACTCGGCGAGTGCGTCGATCGCGTCCTGCGCCGTTTGGTATCCGCCGGTCGGGTCGAGGCCGGTCTCGATCCACTGCTCGAAGCCGCGGGGGATCCGCTTGACCAGCCGGCCGACGGGGATGCGGGGCTCATCGGCCTCGATGCCGGTCAGTAGGCGGTAGGCGATCTCGACGACCGAGCGCACCTCGTCGCGGATGAGTTCGCCGTTCATGCCCTCGAGTCCGGCGAGGGCTCGGGCGACGCCGTAGAGCTCGATGAGGAGCGAGCCGTGCCGGTCCACGAGCAGTTGTTCAATGGCGACGGGGCCGTTGCAGACGCCGACAGAGTGGGCGAAGGCCATGCCCTCGAGGACCTGCAGCACTGCGCGCTCGGCCTCGGCGGGGGGCAGCGTGTCGCCCTTGGCCCGGACGACGTCCATGAGCGTGACGATGCAGTCGTGGTTGCCGGTGTAGGGCGCGGACGCCCACGCCTCGCCGCCGACCTCGAATGAGCAGGTCTCGATCGAGAGCACGTGCGGGTGCTGGAGGGTGGCGAGCATCTGCATCGCCCGCGAGTGACGCCGTCGCCAGACCCGGTCGGGCAGGCAGCCGAACTCGTACACGGTGTGGCTGGTCTGGTCGGATTCACGCAGGGCCAACCAGCGTTTGCCGAGCATCGAAGACGACACCCGACGCACCAGCCGGTACGGACCAAACCGAACACGTTCTGTCTGATCGCTCATCCGCGCTTCGCCCTCAGCTCACACGCCGCCGAATCCATCCGGTTTCTCGCGTCTGGCTACCCAAGCTCTTCCACGCCCAAGCAGGGCCCCACAATCGTCGTCCCCGGGCAACGGCCCGGGTGCGCTCCAGAAGTCTAGGTGCAGATCAATACACAATCTTCATGCCAGCGGTCAAACCGATCATTTGCCGACCAGGCGGGCGGATGTTGCCGGTCCGACGGCTGCGGGCCCGCTCGGGGGCTTCTAGAATCTATCGGCCCTCGGAGAGGCCCTCCATCAGACCCAACACTCCCCCGCGGGAGACCGGAGCACGACCATGACGACCGTGACACCCAAATCCTCCTCGAACCCGGTGCCTTCCTCGGCTGACCCGCTCCAGTTGATTGACGTCGATCATGTCCGATTTTATGTGGGCAACGCCAAGCAGGCCGCGTACTTCTATGCCCACACGTTCGGCTTTCAGATCTCGCAGATTGCCGACCTGACGACCGGCTCGCGGGACGAGGCGGACTACCTGCTCACGCAGGGCAACATCCGCATCATGCTGACCACGCCGCTGAACAAGGAGCACCCCGCGGCCGACGAGATCATGCGATACGGCGACGGGGTCAAGGACGTCGCCTTCACGGTGGCGGACGCGACCAAGGCGTACGAGCAGGCGATCAAAAACGGCGGCGTCTCGGCCATCGAGCCGCGGGAGATCACCGACGAGCGTGGCACGGTCACCGTCGCGGCGATCAAGACCTACGGCCGGTGCATCCACTCCTTCGTCAGCCGCACCGGCGACTACGCCCTGCCCAACATCAAGAAGGGCGGCGAGTTCATGCCGGTCTTCAAGAAGATGGATTCGCCGGTCAACGACTACAACACCAAGCACCCGTGCGGCCTGAAGTTCGTTGATCACCTCGTCGGCAACGTCGAGGAGGGGAAGATGAACCACTGGGTCAAGTGGTACGAGGACGTCATGGGCTTTGCGATGTTCAAGCACTTTGATGATGCGGACATCTCGACCGAGTACTCGGCGCTCATGTCGAAGGTGATGGCCAGCGGCAACCACCTCATCAAGATGCCGATCAACGAGCCGGCTGAGGGCAAGAAGAAGAGCCAGATCCAGGAGTACCTGGAGTGGCACGACATGACCCCCGGCGTGCAGCACCTGGCGCTGCGGACCGACGACGAGCTGTCGAGCGTGGCCGAGCTGCGCCGCCGCGGCGTGGACTTCCTGAACCTGCCGGACAGCTACTACGACATCGTCTGGGACCGCGTGAACAAGGTGCTGACCGAGAACGGGCACGAGGCGGTGCGTGAGGACCACGACCGCATCAAGGACCTGGGCATCCTCGTGGACGCCGACGACGAGGGGTACTTGCTGCAGCTCTTTACCAAGCCGCTGCAGGACCGCCCGACGCTGTTCTTCGAGATCATCTCACGTCGCGGCAGCCAGAGCTTCGGCAAGGGGAACTTCAAGGCGCTGTTTGAGGCGTTGGAGCTGGAGCAGGAGCGGAGAGGGAATCTGTGAGTACGGGCTCGGGCGACGGTGAGACTGCCGGCGGGACAAACGACCGAGGAGTCATCCGCTATGGCGGGCGGGAGTTGCCGGTCGGAGACGTCGGGTTCGAGATCGAACTCGACTCGGGTTCGTACGAGGACATCGCCAACGGCCGCCCGTTCCATAGCCTGTCGTTGTGGGCGGATCCCGAGAACGACGGGATACCGCGTCTGGTCATGACGGATGTGGACCTCTACGCCGCGGGCGCTCCCGATGCGCTCGACGGAGTGCGCGTGCGTGTTGACACCGAATCGGGTGACTGCAGCGAAGCGCCGGACGTGTGGATCCGCCCGGGGAGTCTGGTCGGGATGGCGCAGGTGGTCTTCGAACCTCATTCTGCCGAGGATTGGGGTAACTGGGACCCCAGTGCGCGGCGCTCCCTTGCTGGCGTGTTGGAACTGCAGATCGACCAGCAGGGCGCCCAATGGCGGATCCGTGTTTCGACGGGCGTGGAAGGAGTCAGTCCCGCTGACCATCCCGACTCGATGTTCTATGCGGACTTCGTTGCGCCGCTCCAACTGCTCGACTTCCAGAGTGATGCGGGCTGAGTCGGATTGGATGGTGGCATCGTGGCCGCTCGTGCCCCGGGGACCGGGCTGGGACTCGGTGGGAGGGCGGATCGTCTGCTTCGGCGGAGAACATCGAAGTGCGTGGCTAGAATGGGAGTCCCCGAGGGCGTAGCTCAGTTGGTAGAGCAGCGGACTTTTAATCCGCGGGTCCAGGGTTCGAGTCCCTGCGCCCTCATTGTTTGGTCGGGGGTCTGCGTCCGGAGTGGTGTCTCCGGTCGCTGGTGCTCAAGGAGGAGGCCGACACCCGATGCTGGTGCTGCACGCGACATGGTCCGACGGATTGCTCTTGCTCTGGGGAGAGCGCGGCCGCGCGCCGACCGATGATCCTGCCGCCAAGGCCGGAAACGGCGGGAGCTCACCCCATCCCTTCGCGGCCTCGGCCGACGAGCTGTCAGCGCTGGCGTCCGGATTGACCGGCCCGCACGAACTCAACCTCTGGCTCCCCGGCCGGGGCGGTCGGCCGATGGCCAGCCCCACCCTGTCGCTCCACGCCCCGGGGTCTCCGAACGGCTCGGGCGAGGGCGAGGCGGAACTGGCGAGGTTTGTTGTTCCGGCGATGCGGATCCCGCCGCTGCTCGCCGAGCGGTTGCTGGATCGTCTGCTCGACACCGCCGCGGCAGAGTCGCAGGTGGCGGCGGGCGATTCGCTCGCGTTCTTCGCCACCCTTGCCCGGCTCGCGCGGTCGCTGGTCTGTCAGCAGCGTGTGGTGCCCATGGTGATGCAACTGGGCGGGACGGCGTCGACGGGGTCGTGGCTGCCGTGGTTGGGCGATGAGCCGGCGTCGAGCCGGGTGGTGGCGCTGGCCAAGGCGATGCCTCCGATCGCCCGGGCGGCGGTCAGTGAGACCGACGACGACGCGTGGGCGGTGACCGATCTGGCGTTGGGCTCGGTGGCCGACGCGCTCTGCCGCGAGGCGCTCCGCGGGGCGGAGATGTACGAGGCGATCGAGACGGTGGCCCCTGAGGACGACCCGCAGGTGGCGTGGCTGTCTGGGCTGCTCAACGAGGAGCCCCGGATTGCGGCGCAGGAGGAGTTTGGGACGGAGTTGGTGCGTCGGGTGCGGGTGTGGATCGGCGGGCTGGACGACCGGGGGGTTTCTTCGGCGTGGAAGCTCCGTTTCAGGCTCGACGAGCCCGAGGGCTTGGAGGGGCTCGAGGCCACGGATGTCGATCCCGGTGATCTGGCGTGGCAGCTGCACTTCGAGCTTCAGGCGACCGACGACGATGCGCTGATCGTGGAGGCCGAGGATGTCTGGCTGCTGCCGACCGATTCGGTCTCGATGGGTGGCCGGCGGCTGGACAACCCGCGGGAGATGCTGGTGGCCGAGCTCGGCCGGGCGTCGAAGCTGTATCCGCGGCTCGAGACGGCCCTCGAGGACACGCAGCCCACGCGGCTGGAGCTCAACACGGCCAGGGCGTACCAGTTCTTGCGCGAGTTCAGGCCGGCGCTGGTCGAGCAGGGGTTTGCGGTCGAGGCGCCGGAGTGGTGGGACCAGCCGACGATGCGTCTCGGGGCGCGGCTCCGGATCGAGAGCGGCGAGCACGAGACCGACACGGGGCCGGGCTCGGGCGAGACGCAGGCTGCGCGGCTGGGTCTGGACGCGCTGGTGCGGTTTGCGTGGGATATCTCGGTCGGCGAGCACGTGCTGACGCAGAACGAGTTCGAGTCGCTCGCGGCGTCGAAGGCGCCTCTGGTGCGGCTCGGCGGGCGCTGGGTCGAGCTGCGGCCGGAGGATCTGCAGGCCGCGTTGCGTCTGGTGCGTCAGGTTGGCGAGGGCGAGACGTCGCTCGGCGAAGCGCTGCGGATGGCCTATTCGGCAGAGTCCGGGCGGCACAATCTGCGGGTGACGGGTATCGAGGTCTCGGGCTGGCTCAGCCCGCTGTTCGACGCGACCGGACACGCCGAGGACATGGAAGAGATCGTCCTGCCTGACAGCTTCCAGGGCGAGCTCAGGCCCTACCAGCTGCGAGGTGTGTCGTGGCTGGCGTTCCTGGAGAAGTTTGGCTTCGGGGCGTGCCTGGCCGACGACATGGGTCTGGGCAAGACGGTGCAGCTGCTCGCGCTGCTGCTGCACGAGCGTTCGATCGGTCTGGAGGCAAAGGCCGACGCGGCGGGTCTGGGTCCGACGCTACTGATCGTGCCGATGTCGGTGGTGGGCAACTGGGTCCGCGAGGCGAGGCGGTTTGCGCCCAGCCTGCGGGTGAAGGTGCACCACGGCGTGGAGCGGGCGATCGGCGACAAGCTGGTCGAGCAGGTGGGCGGGTGCGATCTGTTCGTGACGACGTATGCGTTGGCCAACCGCGACCGCGAGCATCTCGAGCGGGTGCACTGGCGCCGCGTGGTGCTGGATGAGGCGCAGTTTGTCAAGAACCCCGCGACCAAGCAGAGCCAGGCGGTGCGGTCGTTTGTCTCGGCGAGGCGGATCGCTCTGACGGGTACGCCGGTAGAGAACCGGCTCACCGAGCTGTGGTCGATCATGGACTTCCTGAACCCCGGGTATCTCGGCCCGGCGGCGACGTTCCGCCGGCGATTCGCGGTGCCCATCGAGCGCTATCACGACGAACAGAAGGCCGAGCAGCTGCGCTCTTTGGTGCGGCCGTTTGTGCTCAGGCGGCACAAGGGTGATCCGTCGATCAAGGTGGAGCTGCCTGAGAAGTTTGAGAGCCGGGAGTACTGCCACCTCACTCGCGAGCAGGCATCGCTCTACGAGTCCTGCGTGGCGAGGATGCTCAAGGACGTGGACGAGTCGTCGGGCATGCACCGCCGCGGGCTGGTGCTCAGCTCGCTGATCAAGCTCAAGCAGATCTGCAACCACCCGGCGCAGGCGCTCAAGGACTTTGATCCTGACGCCGGCGCTCCGCCGGACCCCGCGAGGTCGGGCAAGTGTGTCCGCATCCTCGAGATGCTCGACGAGATCGTCGCCTCCGACGAGAAGGCGCTCATTTTCACGCAGTACAGGCAGATGGGGCACCTGCTCTCGCTCATGCTGCGGCACGAGTTCGGTCGGGAGATCCTCTTCCTGCACGGCGGCACGCCGCAGGGCGGACGCGAGCAGATGATCGAGCAGTTCCAGGAGATGGGCGTCGAGCGGCCGGTGATGATCCTGTCGCTCAAGGCTGGCGGCGTGGGCCTGAACCTCACGGCGGCCTCGCACGTCTTCCACTTCGACCGCTGGTGGAACCCGGCGGTGGAGAACCAGGCCACCGACCGTGCTTACCGCATCGGTCAGGACAAAAACGTGCAGGTCCACAAGTTCGTGGTCCGCGGCACGCTTGAGGAACGCATCGACGAGATGATCGAAAGCAAGACGCAGTTGGCCCATTCGATCGTCGGCTCGGGTGAGCGGTGGCTCACCGAACTCTCAACCGACGACCTCCGCTCGATCCTCACGCTGCGCGACGACGCGGTGGACGATATCTCATGACCACGCCAGAAACGCCAGACAAGCCATCGTCGTTGCCGACGCCGCCGGCCGCGGAGGGAACGGAGGGGCGTCTTACGACGTCCGCTTCTGACGCGGACGCCTCCGAGACACCCGACGCGCCGGACCGGGCCGAGCCCACGGGCACGTCCGCGGATGGGGCGACCCCGGCGCGTCCCGGACAACAGGGCATGTTCGAGCCCCACCCGCCCCGTCGGACGCGGCCGGGCATGACGATGCACCCGCGCAAGGTCAAGAGCGGGGTGCGGGTGAAGTGGGCGGGGGCGAGCGAGCCCGAGTCGTCGGTCGCGCGTCGGTTGCTCCTGCTGGCCAGCAGCATGGCGGCGGCGGAGGACTTTGCCGAGGGCATGGACTACGCCAGAAGAGGGCAGATCGTCAGCGTCGAGATCGGCGGGGTGCTCGCGTCGGCGTCGGTGCAGGGGCGTGCCGATCGGCCGTATGCCACCTCGCTGCAGTTCTCGCCGATCCCGCCGGAGGTCTGGGAAGCTGCCTCGAAGAGGATGGCTGGGGAGGCGATCTACACCGCCGGACTGCTCGCCGGGGAGATCTCGGACCGAGTGGACGGGCTCTTCGCGGGAGTGGGGCGGCCGCTGGTGCCGACTGCGGAGGATGTCAAGGTCAGCTGTACCTGCGGGCACTCTGCAGGCTGGTGTAAGCACGCGTGCACGCTCATGGCGATGGTGGCCGACCGTGTGCAGGAACGGGCGTTCCTGCTCTGCGAGCTGCGGGGTTCGACGGGCGAGGCGCTGCTGAACCAGATCCGTGAGCAGGGCGATGCCGAGGAGCCCTCGGCGATCCCGACACCGGTCTACGAGGCCCACGTTCCGGAGGCTCCTTCGGCCCGTGGCTTGCCATTGGCGGAGTGTCTGGACCGGTTCTGGCAGGCCGGACCCGGGTTGGAGGCGATTCCGACGCCGATTGAGCCGCCGGCGGTCAGCCATCCGCTGCTGCGGCGGCTCGGGCCGAGCCCGTTCAAGGAGTGGCGATTCCCGCTTCTGGGGCTGCTGGCGACCTGTTACGACGTGATCGGGGAGTCGAATCTGGACCGTGACGAGCCCGACGAGGAGTCGGACCCGGAATCTGGGCAGGCCTGATCGGCAATCCCGCCGGGATTCTCCTTTGACCCGGGCCCGGAGGGGGGCGATACTTCCCCGTCTTGGGTTCTTTATCGGGAGCCGATCGCGACGGACGTCGAGGGCGAGAGCCCGTCCGGCTGAGGCGCGATCATGGGGCGTGCTCATAGAGGTGGTCTGGATCTCAGACCCTCTGCGGCCCGCACGTTCCAGCTCTGAGTCGGGCGTCCGGCCCGACTACTGCCGCGGTCGTCGTCTTCTTTCCGGCACGGTGCGTGCCGGGGGCTGCGAACCGCGTGGAAACGTGGTTCTCGCGCGGGGCGGTCTTGGTGACCGGGCCGCGACAGTGCAGCAAAGGAGACGCGGGACGAACGTCCACATCCCATCGAATCTGTCGGCTGTGTGAAGTTTCGGCGTGTCTGCTCGATGCGCGGGAGTTGGCACCAGCGGACGGTCGGCGGCAGCGCTACTGCCCGGTAGTGTAATGGTAGCACATCAGTTTTTGGTACTGAGAGTCTGGGTTCGAGTCCCGGCCGGGTAATTTCGACGCTTCCTGATGGTATTTGGCGAGTCCGCACCGCGACGCATGAGCGAGCCGATCAACACACGCCGTTCTCCTGATCCTGTCGCGGTCGTCATGGCTGCGGGCAAGGGCACGCGCATGCGCTCGGATCTGCCAAAGGTCGTGCACGAGGTCGCGGGGCGGCCGATGGTCTGCCATGTGGTTGACGCGTGTTTCCGGGCCGGGTGCTCGCGGGTGATCGCGATCGTGGGCTACGAGCAGCAGCGTGTTCGCGACGCGTTGCAGGGGTTCGGCGATCGGGTGCGGTACGCCGTGCAAGCCGAGCAGCTCGGCACGGGCCACGCGGTGCAGTGTGCCGCCGATGCGCTCGCGGGCCTGGACGACGACACACCGGTGCTGGTGCTGGCGGGAGACGGGCCGCTGATCCGGACCGAGACGCTCGACGCGCTGCTGGAGCTCCATCGGCGGGCCGGAGCGTCGGCGACGCTGGCGACGAGCGTGATCGACGACCCGACGGGGTACGGCCGCATCGTTCGCGACGGCGAGGGGCGGTTGGTCGGCATCGTCGAGCAGAAGAACGCCACGCCCGAACAGCTGGCGATCTGCGAGGTCAACCCGAGCTATTACTGCTTCGGGCTCGCGTCGATGCAGAGGGCGCTGGCGCGGGTCGAGCGGAACAAGGCGTCGGGTGAGTACTACATCACCGACGTGCCGGCGATCCTGATGGAAGCCGGTGAACGCGTTGAGGTGATCGACGCGGTGCCGCCCGAGGACGTGCTGAGCATCAACACGCCGGAACAACTCGCCGAGGTCGACCGCATCCTGCGTGATCGGCTCGCACACTCGAGCACAGGGGCCGTCGGATGACCATGGACACGAACCACACGCTCAAGGTCTTCGCCGGCCGGAACTCCCGGGCGCTCGCCGAACGGGCGTGCGATCACATCGGGCAGCCGATCGGCGAGGCGAGAACACACATCTTCCCCGACGGCGAACTGCTCGTGAAGCTGGAAGAGGACGTCCGGGGGCGCGACTGCTTCGTCGTGATCTCGACGTGCTCGCCGGTCAACGACAACCTGATGGAGCTGCTGGTCTTCATCGACTGCCTCAAGCGGGCCAGCGCGAGGCGCGTGACAATTGTTACGCCCTACTTCGGCTACGGCCGGCAGGACCGCAAGGACGAGGGCCGCGTACCGATCACGGCCAAGCTGGTCGCGAACATGATCACCGCGGCGCGGACCGATCGGGTGCTCGCGATCGATCTTCACGCGGCACAGATCCAGGGGTTCTTCGATCTGCCGTTCGATCATCTCACGGCGACGCCGGTCTTTCTCGACTATTTCGAGTCGATCCGGCACGAACTGGGCGACCTGTGCCTGGTGAGCCCGGATGTCGGCAACGTGAAGGTGGCCGAGGGCTTTGCCAACCTGCTCGGCGGCGACCTGGCGATTATCAACAAGCGGCGGGTCTCGGGCACCGAGGTCGTCACGGAGCACATCATCGGGTCGGTCAAGGGCAAGACCGTGCTCATGTTCGATGACATGATCTCGACCGGCGGCACGATCTGTGAGGCCGCGAAGCTCGTGCTCGAGCACGGCGCGACCGACGTGATCGCGGCGGCGACGCACGGCGTCCTCAGCGGCGGGGCGATCGAGCGGATCCAGGCCTCGCCGATCTCGAAACTGGTCATCACCGACACGATCCCCGCGGCGGGCCGCCTCGAGGGTCTCTCCGAGAAGCTGCAGGTCCTGAGCGTCGGCGATCTTGTCGGCGAGGCGATTCACCGTATCCACAACAACCTCTCGCTCAGCGAACTCTTCGAGCGCACCGCCGGGACGAAGCGCTGAGCCGGGCAACGTTGCACACCCAGAAGTCACACGAAAGAGAAGGAACCACACCATGCACGAGAACGCACCACTCCTCACCGCCACCCGCCGCGAAAAGGTCGGCACGCGGTACAGCAATCGGATCCGCCAGGCCGGCGGTCTCCCCGCGATCGTCTACGGCCACGGCGCTGAGCCGCTCCCGGTGTCCGTGGACGCCAAGGAGACGCTCCGCTACCTGCACAAGGGCGAGAAGATCCTCCAGCTCCAGATCGAGGGCCAGAGCGAGGTCCAGAACGTGCTGGTCAAGGACCTGCAGTTTGACTACCTGGGGACCAACGTGGTCCACGCCGACTTCACCCGCGTCGATCTCGAAGAGCGCATCGAGGTGAACGTGACGATCCATCTGGTCGGCGAAGCGGTCGGGCTGAAGACCCCGGGCGCGCTGCTGATGCACCCGAACAACGAGGTGGAGATCGAGTGCAAGGTTGCCAACCTGCCCGACTTCCTCGAGATCGATGTCAGCGGGCTCGAGGCGGGCGAGGCACTCCACGCCAGCGACATCAAGCTCCCGCTCGACACGATGAAGCTCCTCTCGGATCCGGAGCTCATCATCGCACAGATCATCGTGCAGTCGATCGAAGAGGAAGAGACCGACGAGAGCGGCGAGGTCAGCGGTGCCGCCGAGCCCGAGGTCATCACCGAGAAGAAGGACGACGACGACTAAACGCCTGTCGTCGCACCGGCCCGAGCCGAGTGCGCCGCGGAGTTCATGGAGAGCACGCCGTCATGAAGCTGATCGTTGGCCTTGGCAATCCCGGAGCGCAGTACGTCAAGACGCGGCACAACGCCGGGTTTATGGCGATCGATCGCCTCGTGGAGCGTCACGCGCCGGGCGCGGTGGTCAAGTCACGCTTCCAGGCCGACGGGGTCGAGGCATCGATCGCCTCGACCAAGTGTCTGCTGCTCAAGCCCATGACGTTCATGAACCTCTCGGGCCAGTCGGTGCTGCAGGCGGTGCAGTTCTACAAGGTGCCGCTGAGCGACCTGCTGGTGATCACCGACGATCTGGCGTTGCCGGTCGGTTCGGTGCGGCTCCGTCCCGGCGGCGGGGCGGGCGGGCACAACGGGCTCTCCGACATCGAGCGTCGGCTCGGTTCGGCGGACTACCCGCGGTGCCGCGTGGGCATCGGCCCCAAGCCTCCGATGTTCGACCAGGCGGCGTTCGTGCTGTCACGATTTGCCGAGGAGGAGCAGGACGGCCTGGCCTCTTCGATCCAGACCGCCGCCGAGGCGGTCGAGACGTTCGTCGCGTCGGGTATCGACGCGGCGATGAACCGGTTCAACACCAAGATCAAGTCCGGGCCCGGCCCGGACAAAGACGCGGACCCCGAAGCCGATGCCGGCTGGGGCGCGGCCTGAAGAAAGTCCACGCCGGCGCGGTGGCGCGTCCGGCCCAGTGAAAGGTATCCCGACCCATGTCAGCCAAGACCCGAATGTACGAAGCGATGTTCCTGGTGAGCCAGTCCGAAGCCGCCGACCTCGGCAGCATCGTGGCCCGCATCGAGGAGATCCTGCACCGCAGCGGCGCCGAGATCGTCGCGATGAAGAAGTGGGACGAGCGGCGTCTCGCTTACGAGATCGAGAAGCAGCGCCGTGGCGTCTACTTCCTCGTGTACTTCCGCGCCCCGACCACCGCCGTGGCCGGCATCGAGCGTGACTGCAACCTCGGCGAGCGGATCATGCGGGTCATGATCCTCAACGCCGAGCACCTCTCCGACGAGGAGATCGCGCTGCAGGACGACCGGGCCGGGCTCGGCGTCGAGGCCAACCTGCGTCGTCAGGAGGCCGAGAAGGCCGCTGCCGCCGCCGAAGCCGCCGCGCCCGCGACAGTGGCCGCCGGGGCCTCGAACGAGGGTTCCGCCGACGCGTCGGAGTGAGTCGAGACCCAGGGTCGGACGCACGCCCGGGGTGTGCTATCCTTCCACATTCCAAACTTCGGGGCGGCGTGGGGCCCGGCGAAGGGCACCGATCACGCTGCACCGTACTGGCGACGGAGGCCGTCACATGGCTGGGAGTTACAACAAGGTTCTGCTGATGGGCAACCTGACGCGGGACGTCGAGATGCGTCACACCCAATCCAACCTGGCGATCGCCAAGTTCGGGCTGGCGGTGAACGAGCGCTACAAGGACCGCGACGGCAACTGGCAGGAGCGGGCGAACTTCATCGACTGCGAGATGTTCGGCGCCCGCGCCGAGGCCTTCGCCAGATTCCACAGCAAGGGGAGCCCCGCCTTCATCGAGGGCAGGCTCCGCCTCGACCAGTGGGAGGACAAGAACAGCGGGCAGAAGCGCTCGAAGCTGCTTGTCGTGGCGGAGGGCTTTGAGTTCGTCGGCGGCGGTGGCGACGGCGGCGGTGGCGGCGGCGGCGGCGGACGCCGAGCCTCGGCCGGGGCCCGCTCTGGCGGGGGAGACAGCGGCGGAGGCCGTCAGGAGTCGTACGACGACATCCCGCCGGACGACGACATCCCGTTCTGACGCCCATCCGGGCGGACGCATTCGGGGCATGGAGAGGGGCACGGGCCTACCATGCCCACCACAAACGGGCGGAGCCGACTGTCGGCTCTCCCGGCACCGTTGGGGCCCTTCGGGGCTCCTGAACTTCTCCCGCTCGGTCGGCGGGGGAGAGGACAGCGAAAGGACCGAACATGGCTACCAAGACCGTTCAACTGCTGCTCACCGACAACGTCGACAACCTCGGCATCGTCGGTGACGTGGTCACCGTCCGTCTGGGCTTTGCCCGCAACTATCTGCTCCCGCGCGAGCTGGCGACGACGCCCTCGAAGGAGAAGCTCGCCGAGCTGGCCGATCGTCGCGCCGAGGCCGAGAAGGAGCAGGCAGCGCTGCTCGAGCACCGCCGCAGCATGGTCAACAAGATGGAGGGTCTCGAGCTGACGATCCTCCGCTCGTGCAACGACCTCGGCCACCTCTACGGCTCGGTCACGCAGCAGGACGTTGCCAACGCCCTCGCCGAGAAGGGCTTTGTCGTCAAGGCCCGCGAGGTGCGGCTGCCCTTCACGATCAAGCGGATCGACAACTTCGACGTGCTCGTCAAGTTCGCCAAGGACCTCGAGGCGAACATCAAGCTGCACGTGGAGGCCGACCGGACGCTCGAAGAGGACGGCCGCGACGAGATGGAGTTCGACGACGAGGGCGAACTGATCGATCCCTCCAAGAAGAAGAAGCGCCCGGCCGCTCCGGCGGCTGAGGAAGCCGACGGGGGCACCCCCGAGGCCGCGCCGGCCGCCGAGGCCGAGTGATCGCGGGGCCGTCCTCCGGTCACGGCGGCGAAGCGTCCTGACATTGACTTCCCGAAAAAGCAAAGACGCCCCGGCAACGAGTTGCCGGGGCGTCTTGTCTTTTGGGCGTGGAGTGCGGGCCGCCGCCGCTCGCGTGGCGGGTGGCGGTTACTTCTGCCGCTTGTCGAGCGGGAGCGGGTTGTCGAGTCCGACGATGACCTTCGGGCCGACGTTGTAGCTCTTGATCTCGGCACCGTAGCTGCAGAGGAAGAGCAGCGTGAGTTTCTGGTCGGTGCGGCTCGAACTGAGGGTGATGCCGGCGTCGGCGAGCTGGGTCATGCCGCGGACGGGCTGGCCGGGGTCGAACCGGATGTGGACCAGATCGCGGTCCTGATAGACCCACCCGACGCAGTCGTAGACGATGCCGTTGGTATCGACCAGCTGCGGCGGCATGACGCGTTGGGCGGTGGCCATGGCCTGGCCGTACATGCTTCCGGGGAAGTTGCCGCTGACATCGACCTGGACCATGACGACGTCGCCGGTGGTCGAGAACTTGTTGATCTGGAGGGCCTTCTCGCTGAGGCGGTTGGCGAGCGCTGAGGGTGCCCACTTGGCCTCACCGTTGAGGATGTAGTTGTCGCCGTCAATGCTCAGACCGCGCTGGGTGCCCTTCTGGATCATCAGCGGGCGGGGCAGGGTGTTCGTGAAGAGGATGCCCTTGACGCGGTTCTCTTCTTCCTGCTGACCGTTGCCGCGGGTGGAGCGATCTTCGCCGTCGTCACCGAACCCGGCCGGAATCGGCTCGGCACCCTCAATCAGCGAGCCCTGGGTTACCGCGTTGTCCCGCGCGGCGACGGAGGGGAACTCAGTGACCGGCTGGGCGGGCGGGGGCTTGAGCTCGCGCCGGATGTTCTTGAGATAGATCGCGATCGGCTCGAAGCCGTTGGGCACGACAAATTCGAAGCCCATCGGCCGCGTCGCCGCACCGGACGAGGAGATCGCGAACTTGGGCGAATCGAACGGGAAGCGAGACAGCGAAGTGTCCGCTCCCTGAGGGTTGGCGATCACCGCGACGGGGTGCAGGTTGAGGCGTTCGCCGGTGTCGCTGTTCTCGGCGACGATCCAGATCTGGCCCGCGGTCACGGAGACGAAGCTCGCCCCCGGCTCACGGAGCGAGGACTTCATCTCCAGGATGATGCCTTCGATGCGGGAATCGGCCGGGTATGGGGTGCCGTCGAGCATCGTGGCTTGGTGGGGTGTGGTCGCCCAGCGATCCTGGAGCAGGTTCTCGCCGTTGGCGGCCGTTACGGTGTAGCGGGCCAGCAGTTCGAAGTCCTTGGGGCGGGCGGTGTTGCGGGCGAGTCCGCGGTCGTTCATCCGCATGACCTCGGCGGCGTGCCAGGGCTCGGGGCGCCACTTGGCGAGCGAGTTCTCCGTGGCGAACGCGTTCTCGCTGGTGTAGGCGTAGAGCCCGCCGACGATGCGATCGACCGGCAGGAGCAGCCCGCCGGAGCGTTCGAGGCTGGCGCCCTGGTACTGCACGGGCTCGTAGCCGAACTCGTCGGTCTTGAAGCGCATCGTGCCGATGGCGATAACCAGCACGCCGGCGGTGATGACACCGGAGATCACGCCGCAGGCACCGGCCCCGACGACATCGGCCGCGGGAACCGCGACGGCGTTGGCGGGGGCGAGCTTGTCGGTGGCGACGCGGAGCACGGCGAGCGACGCGGCGAAGGGGATGACCAGGCCGAACGCCCACGCGGTGTACTCGATGGGTTCGAGAAAGCCCTTGGTGGGTGCCTTGGTGAGGATCATGTAGGAGAGCGGCTCCCAGAACGCGAACGCGATCGCACCGGCGACCACGACGCACGCCATGTGGAGGAGCGCAGAGAAGAAGGTCCGGGTGACAGCGATGTAGGCCATGGCCAGCACGATCGCGATTACAAGGAGGTTCAGCATGATGTCAGTTCCTTCGCCGATGCACGGGGCGGTCGGGGCCGCCCGGTTGTTCGTTCTTGATCAGTCGATCACGCGCTCTGGCCGGCCGGGGCGGCGGCTGGCTTCTTGCTCTCGCCGGCGCTGGTGACCCGCATGATCTCCTCGATGCTGGTGATGCCCTCGACCGCCTTGAGGAGCGCGGCCTGCTGGAGCGTGGGGTAGCCGCGTTTGCGGAACTCGGCCCGCAGCGCGGCGAGGTTGCCGCTCTTGACCAGCTCTCGCTCGGCGGGGCCGACCGGGAAGATCTCGAAGACGCCTTCCTGGCCGAAGTAGCCGCCGCCGCTGCACATCGGGCAAGTCTCGGGCTTGTTCTTGATGAGCACCTGGCCACCCTTCTTGAACAGCTGGGGCACCTTGTCGGCCGGCAGACCGAGCTTTTTGAGCATGTCGGCCGAGGGGGTGTACCCCACACGGCAGTTTTGACACAGCTTGCGGACGAGAGTTCCCGCGATCACGCCGTGGAGCGCTCCCGCAGCGGTGGGGAGGTCGCCGACGGCCTTGCACCACATCTGGATGGCCTGCAGGCCTCCCTTGCTGCGGAGAAGGACGTACTGCCGGGTCCGTTCCTGGTCGCCTCGGCACATTTCCTTGGCGGTCGCGGCGTCCGGCAGTTCGCCCACCCCGACGACGTCGGGGTCACGCCGGAGAATCGACCGGACCAGGGTGGAGTACTCCTGCCCCTCCTTCTTCGGGTCGAACGGGTTCTGGCGGACGCCCTCGATCGCGTCCTGGATGTCGCTCTCGATGGTCTGAACGTTCTGGGTGTAGGCGTCGTGCATCCGCACCATGGTGTAGAGCAGTGTGGTTCCGCCGCCGTCCGGGGCGGCCGAGAGCAGGACCACGCCTGAGGCGTCTTCCACGATCGTGCTGATGGCCTCGAGCTGCGGCTCGAGGAAGCCCATGTCGCTGACCTTGCGGCGGACGGCGAGCTCGGGGTCGATCATGAGCGTGAGCGTCATGCCCGACTGCCCGCCGGCGGTGGTGAGCCGGACCTTGTGCTTGCGGTCGAGGTGACCGACGCTGACGGTGACCATCTGCTTGCGTCGGCGGTCGTTGACGTCGAGCTTGCCGACGGCCTTCCAGTAGTCCATCATCTTGACCGCTTCGGCGGCGGGCATGGTGGTGTCGGCGGTGGGGATGCCGTCGATGAGGAAGACGACGCCGTAGTTCTGGTCCTTACCGGTCGGTCGGACGACCACCTCGGAGGCCCGGGCGGCCTTGGCCCGGAGCAGCAGCCCCTCGGCGGCGACGCGGACGGCGAACTCTGCGGTTTCCTTCTCGGGAACGGGCACGGTGGTGCCGTCGGGGTTGCGCAGCACGAGCTCGGCGGTGCCGGCCTGCTTGGCGGCGGCCTTCGCTTCCTTGGCTTCGCCCATGCTGGAGAAGTCGAGGAGTTTGACGTGGTGCTCTTCGGGGACGCGTTCGTCCTTGTTGGCGATCATCGGGTAGGCCGCGACGCTGATCGCGAGGATCGCGATCTCGGCTGCGAGGCCGACGACGATGCCAAGGATCCCCTCCAGCGGCATGAGGACCGCGACCAGGAACGCGATCAGGCCCATGAACAGGTGGAAGGAGTTCCACTTCTTGGGCTCGAGGTGGAAACGTGCGGCGTGCTTGTCGAAGTTGCTGGAGATCAGCCACGCCCAGGCCACCAGAGGCACGAGCAGCAGCACCGGCTTCCACGGCGAGACCAGAATGAACGCGTCCTGAGCGAGAGTCATCGGCATGGAGATCCCCACGGAAGTGTCAAGGGCTTGGAGCACCGTCGTTCCCCGTCTTTCAAGGCTCTGTGAGCAACCAACTTCTTCGGCCGCGTGCGGCGCGGCCCGCACGGTTCACCCCACCAATTCCACGGCCGGTGCCCGCGGCCGCCGCAGCGTGCCGCACACCGACCAGACCGACCGACGGCCGCGTCAGCCGAGCTTCTTGAGCCGCATCATCAGCTCGTCGACGTTGGGCGACGAGTCGATCGCCGTCCGCATGTGAATGTATTCCTTCTCGACCAATTCCACAAGCGAGAGGTTGAAGTCCTTCATGCCCGACTGGATGGCCTCGATCGAGTTGAGGTACTCACGCAGCTCGCCCTCGCGGCCCTCGAGGATGTGCTTCTGAACGACGGTGTTGTTGACCAGAATCTCGATCGCCGGGATCCGGTGGATGTTCTCGTGAAGCGTCGGCAGCAGCTTCTGGTAAACGAACGCCCGCATCTGGTAGGCCAGGATCTTGCGGACACCCTCGACCTCGTCCTGCTCGAACAGGCCGTAGATACGGCTGAAGGTCTGCGTCGTCGAGCTGGCGTGGATGGTCCCGTAGACAAGGTGGCCGGTTTCGGCGGCCATGAGCGCGGCCTCGAACGTCTCGTTGTCGCGCATTTCGCCGACGAGCACGATGTCCGGGTTCTCACGCACGAGCGCGCGGAGGGCGATCTTGAAATCGAGACAGTCGATGCCGATCTCACGCTGGTTGATCGTGGCGACCGCGTCGTTGAAGATGTACTCGATCGGGTCCTCGATGGTCACGATGTGCACGGGCTTGCGCTCGTTCACGTACTGCAGCATGGAGGCGATCGTGGTGGACTTACCCGAGCCGGTCACACCGCAGAGCAGCACGATGCCCTGTGGCTGCATGGCGATATCGGCCATGATCGGCGGCAGGTAGAGTCCCTCGAAGGGCAGGATGTTGCTGGTGATGCGTCGGGCGGCGACCGAGATCTTGCCGCGGGCCATGAAGAGGTTGACGCGGTAGCGAGTGTTGTCGTCGAAGTCGTACGCGAAGTCGGCCGAGCCGAACTTGTGCAGGTCTTCGAGCTGCTCGGGCGTCATGATCGCGCGGGCGATCTGCCAGAATTCCTCTTCGTCCACGGGCGCGGTGTCGAGGGGCTTGAGGGCGCCACGGAGTCGGATCTTGGGCGGCTGGCCCGTCTTCATGATGAGGTCGGACGCCTCGAACTTGATCGTGGCCTGGAGGAACTTGCCCCAACGAGTGGCGAAGGGGTCCTTCTTCTTGGGGCCGGGCAGGGAGACGTGCCCTACGTGCGAGGCATCGGTCTGGGTATCAGTTTCAACCGTCATGGACGCTTCACTCCTCGGTCTCATCGTGACCGCGCGGGGATAGGGGATTCCCGCCCGGCCACGGGCGTGTCTGGTTCTCGGTGCGTGGCCGACCCTTCGGCGGCACGTGCCGCGACGAGAAGCCTAGCAACTCGTCGCGATCGGCGACGAGAGCGCAGGATGCCCGAAGCGGGTTGTTTCTGGACTGTGGACTGTTCGCAGGGCGGCCCGTCGGGTTCCTGTGCGGGGAGGATCGCGGCGGGCCAAAACGCACCAAGGGCCCGGCACGAGGCCGGGCCCTTGGGAAATGGTGGGGGAGGGGAAAGGTGGGGGTTTGGGCGATCAGTCGACGGCGACCGTCGAGCGGGTCTCGCTCCCGGCCTCGGAGCCGTCGGCCTGCTCTTCCTTGTCCTTGCTGCCCAGGAAACTCTCTTCGAGCGTGACGCGGATCTTCTCCATCGCCTTGTTCTGGATCTGGCGGACGCGTTCCTTCGTCACACCGATGATCTGCCCGACCTGCTCGAGGGTCATGGGCTTCTCCTCGCCGCTCTCGAGCCCGAAGCGGTGCTCGATGACGGTCCGCTCGACAGCGGTGAGATCGGCCCGGTTCTCGGTCACGATGCGCTTGACCTCTTCGGCGGCGTCCTTCTCGAAGCCCTCGCGCTTCGACTCGATGTAGTTGGACTTCTCCAGCTTCGGGTCGAAGTCGGTCGGGAACCGCTGGCGGTACTTGCTGAGCTTCATGCCCTGCCGGCTGAAGGCCTTGAGGATCGCCCGGCAGGCGTAGGTTGAGAACTTGTACCCACGGCCGGCGTCGAACTTGTCGACGGCGCGGAGGAGAGCCATGTTGCCCTCGCTGACCAGGTCGGCGAAGTCGACCTCGCTCATGCGGGTCCGCTTGGCCATGGCCAGCACCAGCGCGAGGTTGGTCTCGGCGATCTGCTCACGCACCCGATCAGCGAGGCGGTGCCACGAGAGCACCTCTTCGGCCTGTTCCGGGGTGGGCTGACGCGAGGCTCCCGCCCAGATCTCCTGCTGGAGCTTCCAGACGCGGTACCGGGCGTAGTTGAACTGGTAGAAGAGCACCCGCTCTTCGGCACCGGTCAGGATCACCTGCTGGGTGCTCTTGACGGTGCGGTTGCTGCGGGAGCTGGACAGATCGTCCATGACCGGGTGGTACCAGGTGGTGTCCGGCTTCTGGATATCGGGGGCCTCGGCGTAGATCTGGCTCTCTGATTCCTTCTCGTAGAACTCGGGGCTGTCGATGAAGTCCTGCTCATCGCTGAGCAGGTGCTTGAGGAGCCTCTCATCCTCGAGGCTGAGCCGCTTCTTCTTCCCCTCTGAGCCGGCAGCCGACGAGGCCATCTCAACGCGATGCCTGCGTCGGACCTGCTCAAGCGGCGTGAGTTTTCTGACCTTGCGTGCCTGTTTCATTCCAACCCGTCCTTGCCGCTACCGGCCGTGAGTTCCCACCGTCCTGGATCTGCGCTGACTTCCACCCAAATGCCTAACGCCCGAGTCGTGCCCGAGCCGGGTCTGCGCCGCAAAAGATCTCGGATTCGCCCGAGATTCTCGCGTATTGTCGATGTTCAACGCTGCTCGCAGCCCTGATCCACCCACGGAACGCCTAGGAAGCCACTCACCGGGGTCTTAACCCGGCGACCTTCTTACGTATTCCGACCCCATCGGGTTTCACGTTCTATGCCGTAGACATAGAGAGCTCCATCCGACTGGCGCCTTCACATTGCGTGCCGGACCATACGCCGGCCCGCCACGTCGTCACAAATTGTCGTCTGGCCTCCGTGCTCGCCGGTCAGACTGCCGAGAGTGCCCTGCGAAACCCCACGAATTGGTCTCGGACGGCTGCGGAAAGAGGATTCGCGGTGGGCATCCCTGCCACGGCGATTGAGGCCTCCCAGCTTACCTACAATCGTCCCGAATGCAAGCGGGACAACGGCTTTTCGCCGATGCTCGTATTTGTTTGGTATTTGACTGGATAATGAAGGAGGCACGCATGCCCTTTTCGCTCCCTGCACTGCCCTACGCCCATGACGCTCTCGAGCCGCACATCGACGGCAAGACCATGGAGATTCACCACGGCAAGCACCATCAGGCGTACATCAACAACGCCAACGCGGCACTCGAAGGCACCGAATGGGCCAAGAAGAGTGTCGAGGACATTCTGAAGAACCTCGACGCGCTCCCCGAGAACATCCGGGGGGCGATCCGCAACAACGCTGGCGGACATGCGAACCACTCTCTGTTCTGGACTGTTCTTGCCCCGGCCGGCAAGGGCGGCGGCGGGGCTCCCAGCGGTGCTCTGGCCGACGCGATGAAGGCGGCCTTCGGTTCGCTCGACGCGTTCAAGGAGCAGTTCGCCAAGGCCGGGGCGACACGCTTTGGCTCGGGCTGGGCGTGGCTCTCGGTGGATGGGTCGGGCAAGCTCGTCGTCGAGAGCACGCCCAATCAGGACTCGCCCCTCAGCTCCGGGCACACGCCGATCCTCGGGCTCGACGTCTGGGAACACGCGTACTACCTGAACTACCAGAACCGCCGCCCCGACTACATCGCGGCGTTCTGGAACGTCGTGAATTGGGGCAAGGTAGCCGAGCTGTTCAAAGCCGCTGGCGGATGAGCAACAGCAATCTCAACTGCGGCCGAAGATGATTCACGGCAGCGCCGCGCCTCCCAGGGGCGCGGCCTGTCTATTTGATGGGCAGGCCCTTGTCGCGCCACAGCTCGAGCAGGCGCTCGCCGGAGATGGGTTCCCAGACCTGGTCGCCGGGGAGATCGGCCCGCACGGGGCGGAGCTTTGCGTCAAACAGCACGGTCTGGCCGGGGTGGCCCTCGCTGGGGCTCGAGGTGTAGACGAAACCGCCACCTTCCCGGGGCGAGACCGAGTCCTCGCGCAGCGTCACGCGGTCAACGTTCTGGTTGAACGCGTAGAACCGGTGCGAGCCGGTCGCACCACGCCGCATCAGCAGATGGGGCATGAGGTAGACCTCAACGCGGCTGATGTATCCGGCACCCTCGATCGCGGGCTGGATGCTCGACGCGGGTTTGCTGCCCTCGGTGCGAGAGATGAACAGATCGCTCCGGTCGCGGACGGCGGTCTCCACCAGATTGGTGATCGGCGCGGCCTTCTTATTCCCGACCAGAGGACGGACGGTCTGTTGGATCTTCCATGATTCTGAGCGCCGGTCGGGAGTCATAAAGAAAGACGCGACCACGTCGACCACGCGGCCGTCGAGGAGCAGGCGGGCCTGCTGGAATACGAGATATCCCTTCTCGCGGTCGGTCGGGCTCGAGCCGGTGCGTTCGGATCGGTCCTTGAGATCGCCGCGGGTGCCGAGGGCGTAGCGGGTCAGGCGGTAGCCGAGCTCTTCGGCGTCACGATCCGATCCGCTCGCGGCAGGCCGATAGAACCGCTCGAAGCGCCACTCATCGCCGAGGTCCCGGATCGCCCGTTCGTAGTCGGCAGGGGTGAGCGACTGCATGAACGCCAGCCCCGCCTCGACACCCACGCCACGCAGCGCGTCGAGCGTGGCCGGGTCGGAAATTCGGGTGGAATCGACCAGTAATTCCAGGTAGGGCTTCGCAGCCGCGAGGTCGCGGGCCGAGCACTGGAGCTCGAAGATCGCCACCGAAGTCGGTGTGGGCATGAAGATCGCGTATCCACGGGCGGCATCATCGCCGGTGACTCCCGCGAGCTGGAGGTAGAAGACTTCGGCAGGCCAGCCGTTGACGTCCCGGGTCTCGCGGCTGATGACCCGCCCCTTGGCTGTCTGGAGTAGCCGCGAGCTGTCGCCGGGGGCGGAGGTGTCGATCTTGAGCGAAGAGACCGAGGCGAGATTGTCGCGAACGATGGAGTCGGCAATCTCAGTGAGAGTTTTGGCCTCGGCCAGCCGCCGGTCGGAGACATTGATCAGCGCAGCCATGCCGGGGAGCGTGATGCGGCTGATCCCAGTGCCGGAGATCTGGTAGGTCGAGACCGAGACATCCATCGGCAGGGAAGTCGTTAGGCCTATGGAAGGACGATCGAGGGTCTGGTCGGAGAGTCTCGCGGAGCCGGGTTGGGCGAGTGCGCCCGCGGCAAGGGCCGCCGAGAGGGCCCAGGAGCAGCCTCCGAGGCGAAGAGCTTTGGTGGCGAACATGATGACCTCCGTGGCATGCATGGATCGTTGACGGACAGGGACGGTTCTGGCGGCCTCAGTGGTGTAACCCGCTCGGTGGCCAGAGGTTTCGCGGCATCGTACGGGCCGGGTGGCTCGCCAGCCGAGGCTGGAGGAGACCATCGACAGGAAGCGGTGGGGCACTGAAGCCAGTGACCCGTGGAGCTCCCGGGCTGGGATGAAGGGCCTTGAGGCGGGACCCGAACGTGCTCGAACCCGGCGTGCGATGAGGACTTGGTCAAAATGACGCCCCTTCAGGCATTGACTACGAGGGCAAGCGTCGTACGCTTACGGGCTCGACCCCGATCGGTGTCGGGCAAACACGGGCGTGCCCGTGTCGGTGGGTTTTTTCGGTGCCACAACCGGTACCAAGCAGGTAGAGGGTTCGGCCGCGTGGCCGGGCACACGCAGAACGGCACGCAGGGCGCGTGTCGGCGGGTTCTTTACCCGCGAAAGATCACGCAGGCAGAACACGAAGCACGCGAACGAGGTGACGGATGACAGGCGGTCGGATCAGAATCAGGATGGAGGCGTACGACCACCTCGCGCTCGACTCGTCGGCGAGAGAGATCGTCGACCACGCGAAGCGTACGAACGCCCGTGTCCGCGGCCCTGTGCCGTTGCCGACGCGTATCGAGCGGTACACGGTTCTTCGTGGCCCGTTCGTGGACAAGAAGAGCCGCGAGCAGTTCGAGATCCGCACGCACAAGCGGATTATCGACATCGTTGAGCCGAACGCCCGGACCGTCGAGGCCCTCAATCGACTTGTGGTCCCCGCCGGTGTGTTCGTGAGGATCAAGGCCTGAGCATGTTTCGAGCCGTTCGCTGACCGCGGGCGGCTCGTTTGGTTTGGAAAGACAGGGCCGCGAAGGCCGAGCGAAACTCCCAAGACTTCCTCTGCCGGCCGCAGGCACGAAGCAAGGTACGTAACCGATGGCACTCACGCTGGTAGGCAAAAAAATCGGCATGACGAGCGTCTTCAGCGAGGACGGGAAGCAGAGCATTCCCGTGACCGTGCTGGACATGACGCCGTCGATCGTGACGCAGATCCGCACGCAGGAGACCGACGGGTACTCCGGCGTGCAGCTTGGTTGGGGCGAGGTCAAGGCCCGCAACTCGACCATGCCGCAGATCGGGCACGATGCAAAGGCCGGCACCACGCCGAAGCGCACGCACGTCGAGAGCCGCGTGACCGAAGACGAGGCCAGCGGGTTTGAGCTTGGCCAGTCGGTCGGGCTCGAGTCGCTCGAGGGCGTGGTCTACGTCGATGTGATCGGCACGAGCAAGGGCAAGGGCTTCCAGGGCGGCATGAAGCGTCACGGCTTTAAGGGCCAGATCGCGACGCACGGTGTCGAGCGGAAGCACCGTTCGCCCGGTTCGATCGGTGGCCACGGCAACAACGCCGGTAAGGCCGGTCGGATCAAGAAGGGCAAGAAGATGTCCGGCCAGATGGGCAACGAGCGGGTGACCGCACGGAGCCTGGATGTGATCCGGATCGACAGTGAGCGGAACTTGCTGCTGGTCAAGGGGCCTGTCCCCGGGGCCAACGGCGGCACCGTCATGGTGAGGCCGGCGGTCCGGCTGAACCGGAGCAAGGCCAAGGCGATCTCCTCGTAGGAGCGATTGCAGCGTCAGTGACCTTCGGTTGGGAGCATCCCGGCCGCGGGGTCCGAGAGGTCGAACGGGCAGGAGACTGCCCCGCCGAAACCGTCGGACGACAACAGATCTGAAACCGCTCCCGGCACGGTGTCGGGAGACGGAACTACACCAGCCGAGTCGACTCTGCTCGACCCCACGCCTTTCGAGGCGTGCCCCGACCAAGGGCAACAGGGAATCGGGCAGATAGGCGAAGCAAGCCGAGCGGGTGCCCCGGAGGCCCAATCAGGCTTTGAACAAGGCGAAAGACGGAGTACGACAAATGGATGTCCCCGTCTACAACATCAAGGGCGACGAGGTTTCGACCTTCAGCATCGATGAATCCTCCCTCGGAGGAGTCGTTAACGCTGACCTTATTAAACAGGCGTACGTGATGTATCACGCGAATCTTCGCCAGGGCTCCGCCCGCACGAAGACCCGCTCCGAAGTACGAGCTTCGACCCGCAAGATCTACCGCCAGAAGGGCACGGGCAACGCCCGGCACGGTGCCAAGACGCCGCCGCACTTCAAGGGCGGTGGCCACTCGTTTGCCAAGAAGCGGCACCGTGAGGATTACCACGTCACGATGCCCAAGAAGATGCGTCGCAAGGCCAACCGCAACGCGCTTCTGGCAAAGCTAGTCGATGGCGAGGTCAAGATCATCGACGATCTGAAGTTCGACACGCCCAAGACCCGGCCGTTCGCCGACTTCCTGAAGGCGATCGGGATCGACCACCGCGTGCTCCTGGCGCTGCCCAAGGAGCGTGCCGAGAGCCGCAACGCGTGGTTGAGCGCCCGGAACATCGACGATGTCGACGTCTGCTGTGCCGACCAGCTCACCACCTTCGAGATGCTCAACCACCGGTACCTGGTGATCGGCAAGGGCGAGCTCGAGGCGTGGTTGAACGGGCCGAGCTCGCAGACTGATAAGTCCGCCAAGGTGTCGCCGATGGGCCGCGTTGCCAAAGCCGAGGAGGTGGCCTGATGGATTCGACCTACATCATCAAGAAGCCCATTCTCACCGAGAAGTCGACGGCCGCGATGAACGAGGAAGCCCGGTACACCTTCGAGGTGGATCGTCGCGCGACCAAGACCGAGGTGAAGCGTGCCGTGGAGCAGCTCTACGGCGTCAAGGTTGAGGGAGTGGCCACACAGGTCCGCAAGGGCGGCGAACGTCGTCTGAAGTACGGCTGGGTGACCGAGAAGAAGACCAAGAAAGCAACAGTTCGGCTCGCCAAGGGCCAGGTTATCGAGCTGTTCTGAGCCGAGTGAGAGGACCGATCCATGCCTATTCGGGTATATAAACCAACCAGCGCAGGACGGCGGAACGCCTCGGTCAACCTCCATGTTGAGGTCACCAAGACGCGTCCCGAAAAGTCGCTGACGCGCACCCTGAACAAGAAGGGTGGCCGCAACAACCAGGGCAAGATCACGGTTCGCGGCCGCGGCGGCGGCGCGAAGCGTCTGTACCGCGCCATCGACTTCAGCCGCAAGGACCGCGACGGCATCAAGGGCGAGGTCTCGGCGATCGAGTACGACCCCAACCGCAGCTGCCACATCGCGCTGATCGAGTACGCCGACGGCGTGAAGCGGTACATCCCCGCGCCGAACGGCCTCAAGGTTGGCACGTCCATCGAGTGCTCGCGTGACGTCGCGGTCGAGCCCGAGGTCGGCAACATGATGCCGATCCGGTTCATCCCCGCCGGCATGGCGCTGCACTGCATCGAGCTGAACCCCGGCCGCGGCGCACAGATGTGCCGCTCGGCTGGCACCTCCGCTCGGCTCTCCAACAAGGAGGGCAACTACGCGACCCTGGTGCTGCCCAGCGGCGAGACCCGCCGGGTGCTGCTGGACTGCATGGCGACCATCGGCGTCGTCGGCAACAGCGACCACCAGAACCGCCGCCTGGGCAAGGCGGGCATCTCCCGCCACCTCGGCCGGCGTCCGCTCTCTCGCGGCGTGGCGATGAGCCACCACGCTCACCCCCTCGGTGGTGGTGAGGGCCGCAGCAAGGGTGGCCGGGCTCCGTGCAGCAAGTCGGGCACCCCGTCGAAGGGCGGCTCGACGCGTGACCGGAAGAAGGCCAGCACGAAGATGATCATTCGCCGCCGCTACAGCAAGCGGTACGGGCAGCTCAAGTAACAGACTCGAATTGAACCGACCGCACGAAGGATATGAGGCGCATCTATGGGCCGGAGTTTGAAAAAGGGACCGTTCGTCGACGAGAAGCTCTACCGCAAGGTGGAGAAGCAGGTCGAGGGCGGCACAAAGCAGCCGATGAAGACGTGGGCACGTCGTTGCACGATCGTCCCCGAGTTCGTTGGCTACACGTTCAAGGTCCACACGGGCCGGAACTTCGTTGACGTCTACGTGACCGAGGACATGGTCGGTCACAAGCTCGGAGAGTTCGCCGCAACGCGTACATTCCGGGGCCACACAAACAAGAAGGAAGGCCTCAAGTCCGGCTGATTCGCCGGTCTGGCATCTAACCCCAAGAGGATCGCGTCGTGAGGATTCGAAGCGACAAACTCAAGCGACTGAGCGAGCAAACGGGCATCGGCACCGAAGAGCTTGCAACGTCCGTCGAGCGTACCGGGCTGAAGGCGTCCAACGCCGGGAGCGCTGTGCGCAACTGGATGTCCGGCCGCGACCACCCGCGTTGCAAGGCCAAGGACATTGTGAATCTCGCCCAGACGCTCGGCTGCGAGGCCCGCGAGTTGGCGTGCTTCTCGAGCGAGGTCCGCTTCCACCGCGGGAGCGACCAGAAGGCCCGGCTGGTTGTGGACATGATCCGCGGCAAGTCGGCCGACGAGGCGCTCAGCATGCTCTCGTTCGCCCCCCAGCGGGCGGCGGTGCACGTCCGTAAGGCCCTGGCGGCAGCGATCGCCGACGCCGAGCTGGCCGACGCCGATCCGGGCGACCTGGTCGTCTGCGAGGCGGCGGTCAACCGCGCCACGCCGATCAAGCGGTTCCAGCCCAAGGACCGCGGCCGCGCTCACCCGATTCTCAAGAGGCAGTCGCATATCACCGTCAGTGTGCAGGAGCGTGACTAGATGGGACAGAAGAGCCATCCCTTTGGATTCCGACTCGGTATCACCGAGGCCCACCGCTCCCGCTGGTACGCGCCCAAGGCGCTGTACGGTGAGTTGCTGGTCGAGGACGAGCGCATCCGCAAGTACCTCGACCACCGCCTGAACCGCACGCCCCCGAGTGCCGCGGTCGCCGATGTGCACATCGAGCGCACCCGCGAGGAGCTCAAGATCATCGTCCGGACCGCGCGTCCGGGCCTGGTGATCGGCCCCAAGGGCGCCGAGGTCGAGCGGATCACGCAGGAACTGACCTACATGACCGGCCGCAAGGTCGCGATCTCGATCGTCGAGATCAAGCAGCCCGACATGGACGCCCAGCTCGTGGCCGAGACGGTCGCCGAGCAGCTCAAGAAGCGTGGCGCGTTCCGCCGCACGGTGAAGATGCGTGCCGAGGGCGTCATGCAGGCCGGCGCCAAGGGCGTCAAGATCATGATCTCGGGCCGCCTCGGCGGGGCCGAGATGAGCCGCACGCTGGACACCCGCCTGGGTTCACTTCCGCTGTCCACGCTGCAGGCGAACATCAACTACGGGTTCGCCGAGTCGCGTACCGCCTACGGCGTGATCGGCGTCAAGGTGTGGATCTACAAGGGCATGTTCGACGAGGAGCAGAAGACCGAGGAGACCGATTCCCGCGCGGCGGGTGCTCGTCCTCGGGCCAGAGGGCGGCACTGATTTAGGTGTGCCGGAGACGGATCGTCAGAGAGTTTTGACCGGGCCAGCCGAGTCCGTGAGTTTCGAAGGAAGTTTGCACAATGCCTCCATACAAAATCCCCAAGCGAGTCAAGTACCGCAAAGAGTTCCGTCGCGCCCGCGACCGCAAGGCGACCAAGGGCAACTACGTCGCGTTCGGCGACTACGGGCTCCAGGCGTTGGAGGGTTGCTGGCTCAAGAGCAACGTGATCGAGGCCGGGCGTATCGCCGCCCAGCAGTTGCTCAAGCGTCAGGGCAAGCTCTTCATCCGGGTGTTCCCCGACAAGCCGGTTTCCAAGAAGCCGCTCGAGACCCGCATGGGTAAGGGCAAGGCCGACGTGGACTACTGGGCGGCTCGGGTACGTCCGGGGACGGTCTTGTTCGAGCTCGCCGGTGTGCCGGAAGATCAGGCCAAGGCGGCGATGGCTCGTGTGGCGATGAAGATGCCGGTTCGGTGCCGATTCGTCGGTCGCCGACTCTCGGTGTAGGAACGTGAACGCAACGCCGGAGGCCGCGTGAGCCCGAGGCCAGAGAATGAAGGACGACGCGATGTCGACTGCCGAAGAAGTCCGGAAGATGCGTGACGAGGAGATCTCGATCGAGCTGAAGAAGCTCCGGGAGAAGATCTTCACGCTCCGCAGCCAGACCGTGACCGACAAGATCGAGGACACCTCGCAGTTCCGCAAGCTCCGCCGCGACGTGGCGAGGCTGATGACCGAGAGGCACGCACGGCAGTTGGCCAAGGCGTAACTGAAGACCGACACGACCCACTACGGCGGGGACACCGTCCCCGCCCCGGAAAGATGAATCCATGACCGAAGCAACCGAGCAACAAGTCAACCACTCCCGCAGAGTCGGCGTGGTCGAATCCGACGTTCGTGACAAGTCGCGCAAGGTGGTGGTGGCGTTCAAGGCCAAGCACCCCAAGTACGGCAAGTACGTGCGGAAGCGCACGGTGCTGCAGGTCCACGACGAGGCCAACGTGTCGAAGCTCGGCGACACCGTCGAGGTCGAGGAGTGCCGCCCGATCAGCAAGACCAAGTGCTGGAAGCTGGTGCGGGTCGTCCGCGAGGGTGTTGGCCACGAATCGTGAACAGTCGCCGGGACCAACCCCGCGAATTACAGAAGGCTGGTAGGTAGATGCTGCAAGCTGAATCAAGATGCGAAGTCGCGGACAACTCGGGCGCCAAGATCGCCTACGTCATCCGCGTGTACGGCGGCTCGACCCGCGGCGGCGGCTTCTCGCGCAAGACCGCCTCGGTGGGTGACCGCGTGATCGTTGCGATCAAGAAGGCCCTTCCCGGGTCCGACGTCAAGGCCGGCGACAAGTCGAAGGCCGTGGTCGTCCGGGTCGCGAAGAACTACCGCCGCAAGGACGGGTCGTACGTGCGGTTCGACAACAGCGCGGTGGTGCTCATCAACGACGACGGCAACCCGAAGGGCACCCGCATCTTCGGCCCGGTCGCCCGTGAGCTCCGTGAGAAGAGCTACATGAAGATTGTTTCTCTCGCGTCGGAGGTGGTGTGATATGGCCAGGCACGTACGCAAAGGCGACCAGGTCGTCGTGACTCAGGGCAGCGACAAGGGCAAGACCGGTGAGGTGCTCAAGGTCATCCCCAAGGAGGACCGGGTGCTCGTCCGCGGCATCGCGCTGCGGACCAAGCACATGAAGCCCACCCAGCGCAACCCGCAGGGCGGCATCTACACGAAGGAAACCCCGATCCACCTGAGCAACGTCAGCCCGGTCGTGGACGGCAAGCCCTCCCGCGTCCGGTTCGAGATCCGCGACGACGGCAGCAAGGTCCGCGTCGCGGCCCGCGGCGGCAAGGTACTCGGCGAGGTCCGCGGGGCCAAGGCGAAGGGCTGATCCAGCAACACACACTCCCGCTCGGTTCGAGCGGGCGGAGGCGAAGGCCGCCGGATGGAAACCGGCGGCGAAACGCAGCCTGAAAGATCGGAACGAAAGACATGGCCAAAGACACGAAGAAAAAGGGCGGCAAGAAGAAGGGCGAAGCGATCGACGCGCCTCCCGCGGGTGCCTCGCGCCTGCGTGCGAAGTTCGACAGCGAGATCCGCGACGCGGTGGCCAAGGAGTTTGGCGTCACCAACCGGATGGCCCAGCCCACGCTCGAGAAGATCACGATCAACGTCAACATGGGTCGGCACCTCGACGGGACCAAGATCCCGCCGAACATCCGCTCGACCGTGCTCGACACCCTGACGACCATCAGCGGGCAGAAGCCCATGATGCTCAAGGCCAAGAAGTCGGTCTCCAACTTCAAGGTTCGTGAGGGCTACGAGACGTCGGCGATGGTGACCATCCGGCGCGATCGGATGTGGCACTTCCTGGACCGCTTCATCCACCTGGCCACCCCGCGTATCAAGGACTTCCGGGGTCTGCCCCGCAAGTCGTTCGACCGGCAGGGTAACTACTCGACCGGCCTCAACGAGCAGGGCGTGTTCCCCGAGATCAACATGGCGGACGTGAACTTCACGCACGGCATGAACATCAACCTGAGCTTCGCCAACTCCAACCCGAAGATGAGCGAGTTTGTGCTCGAGCAGCTCGGCATGCCCTTCATCAAGCCCGACGAGAACTGACCAAACGACCAATGACCGGGCCGCCCACGACCGGCGGGCTCGGGACGACCGAGACGAGGAAAGACATGACCACAAAGGCCCAGATCGCCAAGAGCAAGCGGACCCCCAAGTTCTCCAGCCGGAAGGTCCGTCGGTGTGAGCTGACCGGACGCTCCCGCGCGGTGTACCGCAAGTTCCGCATCAGCCGCATCATGCTCCGCAAGCTCGCGCTTGAGGGGAAGATCCCGGGCATGCGCAAGGCGAGCTGGTAGACCCGACGGTCCGGCCCGACGTCCTCTTTACGACCCCGTGAGAGTCCGAATCTCACATTGAACACGCACAAGGCTTCAGGCGGTACAACGACATGGCACTCAGTGACCCCATCGCAGACATGCTGACCCGGATCCGGAACGCGGTGCGCAACCGCTCCAAGACCACTCTGGTGATGAACAGCAAGGTGAACCGCGGCATCCTCGACGTGCTCCAGCGCGAGGGCTACATCGTCGGGTTCGAGCCTGTTGACGACGGCCGCCAGGGCCAGATCCGCGTGCAGCTGAAGTACAGCAGCACCGGCGAACCGCTGATCCGCACCGTCAAGCGCGAGAGCAAGCCCGGCTGCCGGGTGTACATGGGCGTCGACGATCTGCCCCGCCCGATGCAGGGCCTGGGCATCTCGATCGTCTCGACGAGCCAGGGTGTGATGAGCGACCGGATGTGTCGTGACGAGCGTATCGGCGGCGAGATGCTCTGCACGGTTGATTGATCAATTGCCTTTGTAGGACTGGAATCCCCGCCGGCTCTGCCCGGACGGATGATCGAGGACAGACCAATGTCAAGAATCGGAAAGAAACCTGTCAGCATTCCCAGCGGCGTCAAGGTCGCGGTCAAGAGCGACTCGCTGAGCGTCGAGGGGCCCAAGGGCACCCTCACGATGTCGGTCCGCCCCGAGGTGAACGTCGAGGTCGACGCCGACGCCAAGGAAGTCCGCTGCACGATCGACGAGAAGGACCAGAGCATCCGCGAGGTCCGTGCCTACTGGGGCCTCACCCGTGCCCTGATCAACAACATGATCGAGGGCGTGACCAAGGGTTACGAGAAGACGATGGAAGTCGTCGGCGTTGGTTGGGGCGCCCAGGTGCAGGGCAACCAGCTCAAGCTCCAGGTCGGCTACGCACAGCCGGTGCTGATGGACATCCCCGCCGGCCTGAGCGTGACGGCCGAGAAGCAGATCGTGAAGATCAACGGTGCGGACAAGCAGGCCGTCGGCCAGTTCGCCGCCGCGATGCGGGCCAAGCGCAAGCCCGAGCCGTACAACGGCAAGGGTGTGAAGTACGCCGACGAGGTCATCCGCCGCAAGCAGGGCAAGCAGTTCGGCTCCTAAGGTTCGTATTCAGAAAGCACATGACGCGGGGCGACACCCCGCGAGGTGAGACGCGATGAACAGCCAGAAGAAAAAGCAAATCCGCCGGAGCCGTCGCAGAACCGGCATCCGCAAGCGTGTGATCGGGACGCCCGAGCAGCCCCGGCTGTGCGTCTATCGCTCGCTGAACCACATCTACGCCCAGGTCGTCGACGACCTAGCCGGGACCACCCTCGCCGCGGCCTCCACCCGCGACAAGGGGTACAAGGGCGAGACCTCGGGCAACGTGGCGGCCGCAGAAGCCGTCGGCACCGCGCTCGCAGAGAAGGCCAAGGCCGCCGGCGTGACCAAGGTCGCGTTCGACCGCGGCGGGTTCCGTTTCCACGGCCGGGTCAAGGCCCTGGCCGACGCCGCCCGCAAGGGCGGGCTCGAGTTCTGATCCGCACGTACACGATCCGCATTCCCGCTCGACACAGAGCAGCGCCTGAGACCAAAGCGATGAGCACCCATGAGTAAGAACTCCAACGAAGAGCAGAACTCGAACTTCGATACCGAGACGCTCGGCATCTTCCGCACGGCCGCCACGGTGAAGGGTGGCCGCCGGTTCAGCTTCGGCGCGCTCGTCGTGGCCGGCGATCGGAACGGCCGCGTCGGTTTCGGGCACGCCAAAAGCAAGGAAGTCCCGACCGCGATCGAGAAGGCCGAGAAGGCCGCTCGCCGCGATGTCGTCCGCGTCCCGCGCGTGGGCTCGACGATCCCGCACCAGGTCGAGGGCCGGTTCGGGGCCAGCCGAGTGCGTCTGATCCCGGCGTCGCCGGGCACGGGTGTTATCGCCGGCGGCACGGTCCGCACGGTGCTCGAGGCGGCGGGCATCACCGACTGCCTCACCAAGTGCTACGGCTCGACCAACAAGATCAACATGATCCGCGCGGTGTTCGACGGCGTGCAGCGGCTTCGCTCGAAAGAGGACATCGGCGACTCCCGTGATGTCGAGCTCGGCACCACCGAGATCGAGTCCAAGATCGAACGCGGCCAGCGGTTCATGCCCAAGGCCGCGGCCAGCGAGAAGATGCGTGGCCCGGTGAACACCGTCGGCCAGGACAACCGCCGTGGTGGCGGTCGCGGCGGCCGCGGTGGCCGTGGCGGCGGTCGTGGTGGGGGTGGCGGCCAGCGGTACGGCCAGCAGCAGGCCCCGGCAGCAGCCGCGGCGGCACCCGCCGAAGCACCCGCCGACAGCGCCGCGGAAGCACCGAAGACAGACGCCTGAACAGACGACCGAGACGTACGATAGAGACAACCGCCGGTCCCAACTCCAACGGACCGGCTAGCACGCAGCCAACGGCTGCGGGAGCGCCGACAGATGATGATTCATGACATCACGGCTATGGCCGGCAAGTACAAGTCCCGCAAGCGCGTCGGGCGCGGTCAGGGCAGCGGCCAGGGCAAGCAGGCCGGTCGCGGCCACAAGGGTGCGGGCTCCCGCACCGGCTACTCCGGCCGCGCCGCCTTCGAGGGCGGCCAGATGCCGTACTTCCGGCGCATGCCCAAGTTCGGCTTCACCAACGTCCAGTTCAAGACCCGCTTCTTCGTGGTCAACCTCGGCTCGATCGCGGCCCACCCGGACTTCGCCAAGGGCGGCGTGGTCGATGTGGCCAGCCTGACCAAGGCCGGCCTCGTCCGCGACCAGAGCCGCGACCTCAAGATCCTCGGCGATCTCGGCGAGGCCGACAAGCTAAACGTCAAGTTCGACGTGACAGCAAACCGGGTCACCGACTCGGCCCGCAAGCACATCGAAGCCGCGGGCGGCACCGTCAAAGAAACCGGCACCCGTCGCGACATCGTGCGCGGCGTCGACCGCAACTCGGACGACCGGTCCCCCAAGAACCTGACCAAGAAGCTCCGCAGGACCAGCGCCGGCATGAAGAAGAAGTGATCCGCCCGGCCCATCGCGCAGGCGTGGGACACGGGTAGAGAACGGCTCACACGCACGCACGGACGGACGCCGGGCAGGTCCGCAATAAAGAGGCGAGATGTTCAGATCACTCCTGCACGTATTCCAGGTCAAAGAGCTCCGGCACAAGATCCTCTTCACGCTCGGCATGCTCGCGGTCTACCGCATCGGGTTCTGGATCCCGCTGCCGGGCGTTGACCAGGCGAGCATGGTCGAGTTCTTCCAGACCGCCGTCGAGTCTGAGAGTGCCGCGGGCCGCGCCGCGCAGTACGTGGCCATCTTCTCCGGCGGCTCGTTCAGCCAGTCCACGATCTTCGGTCTGGGCATCATGCCCTACATCACCGCAGCCATCATCTTCCAGCTGCTGAGTTCGGTCTCGCCGGCGCTCAAGCGGGTGCAGGAAGACGGGCCGTCCGGACGCGTCAAGATTCAGGAATGGACGCGATACGCCACGGTCGGGCTGTGTCTCGTCCAGGGCATCGGCTGGCTCTCGTATATCAAAGCCCAGAATCTGGTCATGGCGCAGATGGCCGGCAGCCCTGTCTGGTGGCTGACGGCGCTTGCCGCGCTGACCGCAGGAACGGTGTTCCTGATGTGGCTCGGTGAACAGATCGATCGCTACGGCATCGGCAACGGCGTGTCGCTCATCATCACCGCCGGCATCCTCACCGGCATGCCCAGCGCCATCCTGCAGCTGGCCCAGAGCTTCGACAAGAACGGCGCGGACGGCCCGAATGCCATGGGCATGCTGATGCTCGCCGGCGGCTTCGTGCTCGTCGTGGGCGGGTGTGTGCTGCTGACGGTCGCACAGCGTCGCATTCCGATCCAGCAGGCCAAGCACACCCGCGGCCGGCGCGTCTTCGGCGGCCAGCGGTCCTATCTCCCCCTCCGCGTCAACCACTCCGGCGTCATGCCGATCATCTTCGCCAGCTCGCTGATGATCTTCCCCTCGGTCATCTTCGAGGCGATCGCCTCCGCCGCGAAGAATGTCGGCGGCTGGTGGACCGTCCCTCTGGTCAAAATGGGCGACTGGTTCCAGATGGGGCAGTTCCCCTACATCGTTTTCTACATCGCGATGGTCTTCTTCTTCAGCTTCTTCTGGGTGACCGTGCAGTTCAACCCGGACGACATGGCCAAGCAGCTCCGCAACAGCGGGTCGTTCATCCCGGGCCTGCGTCCCGGCCCCCGGACCGCCGAGTACCTTGAGGCCGTGATCGGCCGTATCACCTACGTCGGCGCCGGGTTCCTCGCGATCATCGCGGTGCTCCCGATGGTGGTGAACACCAGCCTTGGAATCAGCTTCGCCGTCACACAGTTCCTCGGCGGCACCGGTCTGCTCATCGTCGTCAGCGTCACGCTCGACCTGCTGCAGCGGATCGAAGCCAACCTGCTGATGCGCAACTACTCGGGCTTCCTCGGCGGCGAAGACCTCAAGACGACCTCCCGCATCCGCGGCTCGAAGGGCTGACCTCGGGGTCGCGCCCCATCGGCGAAGTCGCGACGGACCGCCGCGCCTGTGGTACGTTCACCACTGGCGCGCCAAGACAGTCGCACATGAGTCCTGACCAATCCAATTGGCCTGAGCTGCGTTCGCCCCGGGATGTCCGGAAGATCGAGCAGGCCGCCCGAGTGGCGTGGCTGGCTGCGCGCGAGGCGGTGCGGGCCGCTCGAGCGGGCATGACTACGGCCGATCTGGATGGCGTCGTCCGCAGCGTGATTTCTCGCCACGGTGGCCAGCCCGCGTTCGAGCAACTCAAATCGGACGGAGCGCATTCACCGTTCCAGGGCGCAGCGTGTATCTGCGTGAACGAGCAGGCCCTCCACGCCCCGCCCGGCGAACGCGTGCTGGCGGGCGGCGATCTGGTCACGGTGGACGTGGGGGTGGTGGTCGGCGGGTGGTACGGCGACGTCGCCGAGAGCGGAATCGTGCCCGGCGGACTCTCGTCCGCAACGGCCCTGCTCCGGGCTGCGCGGGCCACGGTGGCCGCGGGGGTGCGGGCGTGCGGGCCGGGGGTGCGATGGTCGGAGGTGGCTCGGGCCGTGAGATCCGCAGCGGCCAGGCACGACCTGACGGTGCTTTCGGGGTTCACAGGTCACGGCGTCGGCCGACGGCTTCACGAGCCGCCGACAGCGGGCTACGAGACCCGCCCCGGCGGCGCGGAGGATTTTCTGCTGCTCCCCGGCATGGTGCTGACCATCGAGCCGATTCTCGCGGGGCTCCCCGGGAAGGTGCAGATCGTGCCGGACGGCTGGACCGTCTCGACCGCCGACGGGTCCCCGGCCTGCCATGTGGAGCGGATGGTGCACGTCACGCGGACCGGGAGATCTGTCCTGGGGCGTGCGTCGGGCGGTCGGCGGGAACGCGAGGGTCTATAGTCGTCTCCTCTCCGGACGAGAGGAAAAGTCCACGAACGCAGGAAAGGCCCGCGCGAGAGCCCGGGGAGTGCATGGCCAAGCAAGACGACAAGTTTACATTCGAGGCAACGGTCGTCGAGGCCCTGCCGAACGCCATGTTCAAGGTGCGACTCCCTAACGAGCAGGAGACCGAAATCCTCGCCTACGTGTCGGGCAAGATGCGCATGAACTACATCCGCATCCTGCCGGGCGACCGGGTCACCGTGGAACTGAGCCCCTACGACCTGACCAAGGCCCGGATCACCTACCGCCACTGAGACCGGGTCCGCCGAAACGCGGCCTCCGGCCCGACCCGGCTGAATCGGCCGTCAGGGGCATGATCGGGGTTGATTTTGGCCGATCTGGGGGCGACTCTCGGCCCCGATGCGTGACTCTCCGGAACTTCCGGTCTACTATCCTCGCCCGCGACCGCATCACGTCGTGGGGTTGTAAATGTGAACAGACGTATCAACGAGCAGGGCACAGGCCTGCCAGACGATCGGGATGAATGATGAAGGTCAAGGCGAGCGTCAAGCGAATCTGCAACCAGTGTCAGGTCATCCGTCGCAAGGGCAAGGTCAGGGTGATCTGCAAGGCCGATCCGAAGCACAAGCAGGTGCAGGGCTGATCGAGGAGGCTCCCGCCTCTCCGCTCCGCACCCGCTGACGAAAGGGACCGAGTATGCCACGTATCGCGGGCACAGACGTGCCGGATAAGAAGAAGATCCTCTACGCCTTGCAGTACATCCACGGCATCGGCGAGAAGTTCGCCGCCGACATCCTGAACGAGGCGCAGATTGACCCGGCGACCCGCTCGGCCAACCTGACCGAGCAGGAAGTCGCCTCGCTCAACGCGATCATCGACTCGGGCTACCTCGTCGAGGGTGCGCTCCGCCGTCAGGTGTCGCAGAACGTGCAGCGGCTCAAGGACATCCGCTGCTACCGCGGCGACCGTCACCGCCGCGGCCTGCCCGCCCACGGGCAGCGCACCCGGTGCAACGCACGCACGCGGAAGGGTCGCAAGAAGACCGTGGCCGGCAAGAAGGGCGTCAAGGGCTAAGACTGATTACCGCGACCCGTGGGCTCGGCCCACGGGTTCGTTTGCGAGGCGAGTATGGCAAAGCAGGTCAAGAAGGCAAAGAAGGTTCGCAAGAACGTCACGCGTGGCATCGTCCACGTGAAGGCGACGCAGAACAACACCATCGTCACCATCACCGACATGGCCGGCGAGACCGTCGCGTGGGATTCGGCCGGCACCATCGGCTTCAAGGGTGCCCGCAAGGCGACGCCCTTTGCCGCGACCCGCGCCGGTGAACAGTGCGGCCAGAAGGTCCGCAAGATGGGCATGAGCGAGGTCGAGGTCCGTATCACCGGCACCGGCGCAGGCCGCGAGTCGGCGGTCTCGGGCGTTGCCAGCTGCGGCATCCGCGTGACCGCGATCGAAGACCGGACCCCGGTGCCGCACAACGGCTGCCGCCCCCGCAAGCGTCGTCGCGTTTAGCGACAGTGCCGATCAGGCAAAAACCGCCGCCGGGAGCGGCGATGCGCCCGCAACGGCTACATCGGATCCCGGCACGAGCAGAGTCTTTCCGGCTTCGATCAAGAAGGAGCGTTGTCCACCGACGGGGCAGCGATTTCCGCCAGATCGAACCGTTACGCAACCAGGCGACCGTCGGAACAGAGAGGTGATGCGATGCGCATCCGTTGGCGTGGATTCGAACTTCCGGGTCGCGTGGTCAAGGACCCCCGATTCACCAGCGACACTTACGGCCGCTTCAGCGTTGAGCCGTTCGAGCACGGCTTCGGCACCACGGTGGGCAACGGCCTCCGTCGTGTGCTGCTCAGCTCGCTCGAAGGCGCCGCTGTCACGCAGATCAAGATCAAGGGCGCAGACCACGAGTTCACGTCGGTCCCCGGCGTGCTCGAGGATGTCACCGACATCGTGCTGAACGTCAAGAGCCTCGTGGTCCACCTCGAGGCCGACGAGCCCAAGACCATGCGCCTCGCGGTGCGTGGCCCGGGCGAGATCACCGCCGACATGATCGAGGCCGATCCGGCGATCACGATCCACAACCCCGACCTGCTCATCGCGACCCTCACCGACGAGATCGACTTCGAGATGGAGTTCACCGTCGCCAAGGGCCGCGGCTACGTCCCCGCCAGCGAGCAGTACGAGGAAGAAGACGAGCAGGAGATCGGCGTGATCCACGTCGACAGCATCTACTCGCCCGTCCAGCGCGTCCGCTACAACGTGGAGAACACCCGCGTCGGCCAGCGGACCAACTTCGACAAGCTCACCATCGAGATCTGGACCGACGGCACGGTCAACCCGGAGATGGCGCTGGTCGAGGCCGGCAAGATCCTCCGCAAGCACCTTAACCCGTTCGTCCAGTTCGCCGAGCTCGGCGAGGAACGCGTCTCGGAAGAGGCCGCAGCGGCCGCGAGCGTGGACGAGGAGCTGATCCGCAAGCTCAACATGCCCATCGGCGAGCTCGACCTGTCCGTCCGGGCGAGCAACTGCCTCGAGTCTGCCCGGATCGACCTGGTGGCCCAGCTGGTCCAGCAGACCGAGCCCGAATTGCTCAAGCTCCGTTCCTTCGGCCGCACGTCGCTCCGCGAGGTCAAGCGCAAGCTGCTCGACATCGGGCTCGACCTCGGCATGCAGCTTCCTGAGGGCTACCAAATGCCCGCCACCTCGGGGGCCTGACCCCGGATTGTGTCCGCTCCCCGGCCCTGCCCGCACGGCAGGGCCGGTCTATAGTTGAAGCCGGTCTCGACGAGGCCGCATTCGTACGCGACAGAGGAGATTCGTCATGCGCCACCGCAAGGCTGGCTTCAAGCTGAACCGGACCACCGCCCACCGCCAGGCGATGCTCCGCAATATGGCCGCCTCGCTCTTCGAGCACGGGCAGATCGTCACCACGATCCCCAAGGCCAAGGCTCTGCAGCCGTTCGTCGAGAAGATCGTGACTAAGGCGCGCAAGGGTGACCTCCACTCCCGCCGCCAGGTGATCTCGATGCTCGGCGCCGACCGCCGCGCCTTCGCCTGGATGTACCTGCCGACCAACCCGTCGGACGCCGAGCGCGAGCAGGTCTCCAAGCTCCGCGAGCGGGCCGAGGGCTTCTTCGACATCCCCGACTCCGGCGAGGTCGAGCGCAACCGCTACGGCGAGCTGCGCAAGGCCCCCAAGCTGGTCAAGCACATCTTCGAGAACGTCGCGCCGCGCTTCAGCGACCGCCCCGGCGGCTACACCCGCATCGTCAAGCTCGGCTACCGCCGGCTGGGCGACGCGACGCCGCTGTGCGTGATCCAGTTCGTTGGCAACGAAGAGGGCCCCGAGATCGGCGGCAAGCCGAGCGGGCGTCGTCGCCAGGCCGACCGCCGCACCGCGTTCGCCGCGAAGGTCCGCAAGGCCGCACCGGCCGCCGCGGCCGCGACTGCCGACGAGTCAGCCGAGGGCTGATTCGGTCTCGACAATCCATGCTTCTGTGACAACGCCCGGCTCGTGCCGGGCGTTGTTCTTGTTGGTGGATGCTTGGTTCAGAAGACAAGCTCGGGGCTGTCGAAGTCTGGTAAGCTCTAAGCATGAAAGACTCGCACCGCACGGTTCTTCCGCTCGTTCTGATCGGTCTCGGCATGGTCGGGTGCCAGTCGTCTCAGCGAGTCCATCCGCAGCTCAATCTTCATTCGGTCGACGAGGCATCGGTGTTCCGGGTGCAGGCGGAGGCCGCCACCCCGGTCGCGTCTGATCAGATCATCCTCATCAAGTGCTGGTCGGTCGATTGTCTGGATCCGTCTGACCCCGACTCGATCGCCCTGCTCGGCCGCCTGCCGAGCCACTCGGCCCAGACCGAGGACCGATTTGATCCGGATGTCATCGCCTCTCATCTTGAGTCCCTTGACGAGAAGCAGCAGCTGCGCATCCACAGCATGCCCGTGCTGATAGTCCGTGGGGGAGAAGCGGCGACCATGGAGATGACCGAACCGATCAACCGGCCAGATCTGCAGGCCGGCGTCGCACGCGGCGAGTCGCTCTTCCCCTTCGCGGTCGGCGAGCGCTTCGAGATCGGAACCGCGTTCGACGAGGAAGGCTCCATCGAGCTCGATGTGGACTACTCAAGTGAATCCCTCACCGGGAGTGTCGATGATCCGGTACCCGGTGTCAGGACGAGCCGCGTCCAGCAGCTCGTGCGCCTTCGCAGCGGGGAGAGCGTCGTACTGGGGGGCTGGCGTTCCGTCCGAGACGATGCCGGCGGCGGGCCGGAAGAGGCGGTCCATCTCGTCGTGATCAACGCCCGGGCGATGCCTCCCGTGCCGCCGCCGCAGGCCGCCCGCTGATTGAGCGCGGGCTCTTCAACCCGCTACGATCGCCCCATGCTCGACACGCTCAACGACATCGAGACCTCCGCCCTCGCCGAGCTCGCGGCCGCCGACGCCGCGGGCCTCGACGCCTGGAAGGCCGCCTACCTCGGCAACAAGGGCAGGCTCAAGGCCGCCATGGCCGGGCTCAAGGACGTCGCCAAGGAAGACAAGCCCGCCGTCGGCCAGCGGCTCAACGCCGTCAAGACCTCGCTGGAGGCTGCCCTGGCAGCCCGTTCCGAGGCCCTCGGTGCGAGCAGCGGTGGGGGAGGAGCGGCGGCTGGCCCGAAGCTCGACCTGACCGAGCCCGGCCTGATCGAGTCGCACGCCCTCGGCCGGCGGCACATCATCATGCGGGTCCGTGAAGAGCTCGTCGAGGTGTTCGCCCGCATGGGCTTCGAGGTGGCGCAGGGTCCGGAGCTCGAGGACGACGAGCACAACTTCATCAAGCTCAACATCCCGCCGGAGCACCCGGCCCGCGAGCCGATCGACAACTTCTACGTGGACGACCCCGACGAGGTCAGCACGCCCCGTATGCTGCGGAGCCAGACCAGCACCGTGCAGATCCGCGTGCTGGAGCAGTTGATCGCCTCGGGCGGCACGCCGCCGGTCAAGGTCGTCAGCCCCGGCCGGGTCTACCGGCCCGACACCGTGGACGCGACGCACTCGTTCATGTTCCACCAGATCGAGGGGCTCTACGTCGACCGCGGCGTGACTATGGCCGACCTCAAGACCACCCTTTTCCAGTTCGCCCGCGCCTACTTCGGCGAGGACGCCGAGATCCGGCTCCGCCCCAGCTTCTTCCCCTTCACCGAGCCCAGCGCCGAGTTCGACATGATGATCCAGCTCCGCCCGGACGAGCCGCCCAAGTGGGTGGAGCTCGGCGGCTGCGGCATGGTCGACCCGGCGGTCTTCGAGGCCTGCGGCCTCGACCCTGAGGAGTGGACCGGCTTTGCGTTCGGCTTCGGCATCGAACGCATCGCGATGGGCCGCTACAGCATCCCCGACATCCGGATGCTCTTCGAGAACGATGTGCGGTTCCTCGAACAGCTTTGAGCCGCACCGGCCCCCGTTGCACAGCCTTCCAGACGGTCCGCAGGCCATGCAGCGGCGGAGAGCCGGCGCGACGGATCCACAAATCAGGCAGTGGTGGGGGACGAGCCCTTCGGCGGTGCTGAAACGACGGTGTTGCTCTCGGTGCTCTCTGGCGCGGGCTTCCGGACACGCGAGGCCTTCCGGCGCGTGAGACAGATCGCCAGGAACGCGACTTCGATCAACGCCCAGATCCCGACCCACTTCTCTCCGCCGCTGCCGAAGCCGTAGGAGTGCAGCCCCGTTGCCATGACGTAGTTGACGCCGTAGAACGTCCAGACGATCGAGATGAACCCGACGACCGACAGGACTGCGAGCCCGAAGTCCCGGATCCACCCGCTGTAGCGGGCGTGTAGCATGAGGAAGTAGAGCACGATGCTGATCAGCGCCCAAGTCTCCTTCGGGTCCCAACCCCAGAACCGACCCCACGACTCGGCCGCCCACACGCCCCCGAGGATCGTCCCGACCGTCAGCAGCACGAGGCCGAGCTGCATCAGGCGGTAGGTCTGCACGATCAGGCGGGCGTTGGGATCGACCGGGCGGCGCAGCAGCACATCCCGAACGAGGAACGCGTGGCCCAAAACCGCGGCCAGCAGGAACGCCCCGTAGCTGGCGACGATCGTCATCACGTGGATGATCAGCCAGTAGTTGCTGCGGAGCACCGCGGGGATCGAGTTGGTCTGGTCGGTCAGCGGCACGAGCTGCGAGAAGATGATGCACAGCATGCTCGCGGTAAGGCCCGCGGCCAGATACATCCCCTTCCGGTTGATCGCCTGCCCGACGAGTCCGAAAAGCGTCGACACGATGCCCATCCAAAGCACAGCCTCGTAGGTGTTCGACACCGGGGCGCGGTCGAGGATAGTGATCCGCAGCCCCAGGCCGAGCAGCTGCTCACCCAGTGCCGCGACAATCGCGACGCCCGCGAGAACAGCGAAGAGCTTGAGCCGCGTGATCGCCAGGCCGATGAGGCAGAGGATCGCGATCCCATTGGCGACCGCGGCCCAGATCCAAGGGCGGTGGTGCGTGTAGAAGTACTCGAGCCGGATGTTGGACGCGACGGATGCGGTGGTCGGCGCGTGGCTCGCGATGGTGGCCTTCAAGCGGTCCACCGCCCCCGCGACGTCGTTGCCGGTGAGATACGCGACACGGAAGTCCCACAGCGCCGCCTGCACGTCCTCGTAGCCGGGCTCGGCGGTGGCGGTGCCCACGGTGGCGTAGATCGGCGAATCGGTCTGGGGGATCAGGGCGAACTGCCGGTCTCGCTGGAACATCGCGACCGTCATCGCGGCGGTCTGCGCCTCGCCGGCCTTGCGCTCGGCCAGTGACGGCTTGTATTCGCTGTTGGAAGCCCGCTTCTCCTGCATGGCAGCGACCACCCGGTGCAGTTCCTCGGCCCGCATGATCTCCTGCGGCGAGAAGAACTTGCGACCGGCATCGAGCCCGACCTGCTGCTTGAGGCCCTCGTGGCTCACGGCGATCAGCGGGCTCCGGAAGACCTCCTGTGGGCGGGCGATCAGATCGGCGAGCAGCTCGATCGCCGAGCGGCCGCTGAAGCCCTCGGGCCCCTTCCCCTCCCGCCAGGCGGCCCGGCCGGTGAGATCGACCGCGAGGCGGCGGGCGAACGTGTCGAGCGGCATGACCCGGCCGCCGTCCTGGATGGGCATCATCCCAAACGCCCGCCGCCAGTCCGCCCCGGACTCAGTCGCGGCACCTGCGCTGGATGGGGTGGTGTCCGCCGCCGTGTCGCTCGCCGGTGCGGGTGCGTCCTGGGCTCGGGCGGCGGGCGCGAGACACGCGGCGCACACCAGGGACAGGACGAGCATCGCGATCGTCGGGACGAAGCGTGCCGCGTGCGTCGTGATCGAAGCTGAGTCCACTCGCCGGATTGCCGAACGCATGTGCGGTTCCTTACTTGGTACGGGCACCCGACTCCGCGAAGGGTGCCGGGATACCGGGGTGCCCGAAGCTGAGCTTCCGGCTGTAGAAGATCAACAGGATCCCGATGCACAGGGTGGTGCACGCCACGTACATCGGCACCAGCCCCGGATCGAGAGTGACCTGAAACACGGACACAGAATCACCGAGGAAGCTGGACTGGTACACCTTCCATCCGTCCTGCTTGTAGGGATGGTTCATGTGGATTTTGAAATCGAACGGCTCCGGGGCGCCGGCCATTGTGTCGCCACCGGTCGGACGGTTGTGCGGAGTGATCAGCACGTCCGATTCGAACGCCATCGCCATGTCCACTCCCGGATAGTCGAGCTTCCGAAAGTCCTTGAGCTGCATCGTGAAGGGCAGTTGCACCTGCACCGGGCCGAAGTTCAGCACGAGCTCGTTCCCGTCTACCCGCACAGTCTGTGGCGTGTTCCAGACGAGCTGCGTTTCGCCGTCGTCTGTCTCGACGAGCAGCACGGGGGTCACAGAGTCCCGCGGCGGGGCCTCGACGCGGACGAGCGAGGCCCGCGCCCGATCGAAGCTCTGAAGGATCGAGACCGGTGTGCCCGCGACCGTGAACCGCCAGGGCCACGTCCCGTCGTGCTCGAAGGTCTCGACGTTGTCCTCCGGGTCAGCGAGCACCGCCCGCATGCGGCCGTCATTGTCCCGCATGATCGCCAGCGTCGGGTCCGTGAACGACGGGCCCTTGTATGTCAGCGTGAGCCCGGAGGCCGTCTCGCCCGACTGCTGCTGCACAAAGGGGGCGTCCCGAAACTTCTCAAAGCCCGTCTGCTGCTCGACCGAGCCGTCCGCGTGGGTGAGCACGACCCGGGCTGCGGGGTTGGCCGCGCCGTCGGGACGGTCGATGAGCCCGGTCTGCCCGATCGTCGCCCGCGCGAGTCGCTCGACAAACGTCAACGTCCAGCCGGTGTCACCGATTGCGGTGCCGACATCGCCGACCTCGTAGGCTTTCCCCGCCTCGTCGACCAGCACCAATCGCGCGGGCTCGGTGGGGGGTGCCCATGTCTGCCCGGTCGCGATCACGCGAACGGCGAAGCCCGCTGCGTCGCTCGGGATCGCAGCGTCCTCCGGCCGAATCTGCCCCAACCAGTCGCCACCCTCGGCCTCCCACGCCCCGCCCCCGCCGGCGATCTCGATCGCGTGGAACGGGTTGGCACCGTCGTTGGTGACCCGGGTCACTTCCTCGCTGTTGGCCCACTGGTCGATCACATCGATCCGGATGTCGCCGAGGCTCTCGATGTCCTCAAACACGATCGGCTTCCTGCCCGCGAGGACGTGCCGCGGCGGGCGGCCGCTGACGCTGACCAGCGGATCGAGGAGTTCCACCCACCGGTCGTCGAGAATGGCGATGCTGGACGCCTCGCCCTCTTCGAGGATGACGCGGGCCTCGACCTTGGTCGTCATCGTGTAGAACCCGATGATGATCAGCGAGATGAGGCTGGCGTGGACGATGATGAACCCGGTGTGCTTGGGCTTCCACGGATAGCGCAACGCCACCGAAATCACCAGCGAGGCGCAGATCAACGCCATCAGCGCGATGAACCAGACTGAGCCGTAGACGACGTCCGCCGCGGCACCGGGGCCCTGTGTGGACTCGATCCAGGTCCCCCAGACCATCGACACAGCCGCGAGAGCGAGTGCCGGTACCGCAAACCGCACACTGCCGATGTAGCGTGCCAGCCGCCGGGCGCCGCGGTCGAACGGCCCGAGAACCGTGGAATCGGAGTTTTCCGCCGAACTGCCGGTCGTGTTCATCAGGCTCCCACTCCGCCGACTCGCCCCACATCTGGAGGGCCCCGCCGAGCCGGGCAACGAGGCATCCTAGGAGTGATCGCCGCTTCCGAACCACCGCGGATGGGGACTATCGGGCGTCTCAGACGGGGCACCGGGGCGGCCCACCGCCACGGGGCGGCGGGGGCGGTTCGACGAGGCCAAATCAGCCGTGAATGGAGACGTAAGCCGGGCCCGCACCGGGGCTTGCCGGTCGGCCGGTCTCCGCACGCCGGGCGATCCGATAAGAGCGGGTCGCAGGGGCTTTGGTGAGGCCAACTGAGTAATGACCACCTGCTGTGCCAGGTCCTGCAAATCCGGTCTCGGTCCCGACCGATACTGACTCTGCTCGGTGTACCAGCGAGAAGCGATGCCGCATCCATCGATGCTCCTGGAAAGGCATCCTTCGTCGCGTGAGAGTCGCGGGAGATCACGGCGTGAGTGAACTGGTCCAGAACAACCGTCTGCTGATCGTGGACCAGACGCCGGAGTTCTGCGACGAGATTCGGGCGGTGCTCACGGACGGATCCGGCGGATCAATCGCCCCGTCCGACGGAAACCCTGTCCTGTTCGAACGCCGGAAGTACAGCCCGGAGCCAATCACGTTTGTGGTAGACGCTGCGGACTCGGGTGAGGACGCTGTGGCGATGGCGACCGCGGCCCGGGACCGCGGCGAGCCGTACGCCGTGGTCTTCGTCGACATGACGCCGGACGCCGGCCTGAACGGATTCGATACGGTGCGCCGACTGTGGGCTGCGGACCCGGAACTGCAGATCGCCGCGTGCGCAGCGCCTACGGGTCATCCGTGCAGCGACATCGCAGGCAGGCTCGGACGTTCGGATCAACTCCTGCTCCTGAGGAAGCCCATCGACGCGACCGAGGTGAGGCAACTCGCGCTGACGCTCTCGCGGAAATGGCAGTTGGCCCGTGACGCGTCCCTGCAGTTGGACGAGATGGACCACCATGCCCGGTCCGCGACCGCCAAGCTCGAAGAGCAGATCCGCCTGCGTGCCGAGGTAGAGGAGGAACTCCGCCACCTGGCGTATCACGACCCGGTGACGGGGCTCCCCAACCGCACCTATCTCTACGACCGCATCGAGCAGTGCATCCAGCGCTCAATCCGCTCGCCGGATTTCAAGTACGCGGTGCTGTTCCTCGACCTCGACAACTTCAAGCTCATCAATGACACGATGGGCCACGACCGGGGTGACTGGCTCCTCAAGGACGTCGCCCAGCGTCTGCGAAACTGCATGCGCAGCCTCGACGCGATCGCCAAGGTCGAAGAGGACGTCGCGGCACGGGTCGGCGGCGATGAGTTCATCGTGCTGCTCGAGGGCATCAGGGACCCGGAGGACTGTCTGCGGGTCGCGCAACGGTTCATCGACATCCTGAACCGCCCGTTCCGTATCGACGGAAAGGAACTCGTCGTCTGTGCGAGCATCGGCCTGGCGACCAGTTGCCGCGAGTATCTGCAGGCAAAGGACGTGTTGCGAGACGCCGACACCGCGATGTACCGCGCCAAGAGCCTCGGCAAGGGGCAATACGCGCTCTTCGATCCGGAGATGCACAACGCGGCCAAACGGCGCCTCGAGATCGAGAGCCGGCTCCGTGACACGGTCAACCGCGAACGCATGCGGCTGTTCTACCAACCGATCGTCGATGTGCAGACGCAGAAGCTCATCGGGTTTGAGGCGTTGTTCCGCTGCGATATCCCCGGCCTCGACGTGAGTCCCCAGGAGATCATCAACGTCGCCGAGGATTCCGGCCTGATCATCCCGATCGGCAACTGGGTATTCCGAAGGGCGTGCCGCGATCTTCGGCGTTGGCAGGCCGAATACTCGCATGCCCAAGACCTCCGAATGAACGTCAACATCTCCCGCCGCGAACTGGCCGACAAGGGGCTGGTCGAGAGCGTGCGGAAGGCGATGGCCGATTTCAGCATCCCGTCGCACCTGATCACGGTCGAGGTGACCGAGTCGGGCATCTTTAAGGATGCGGAACTCGCCCTCGAACGGCTCCGTGAGCTCCGTGACCTCGGCGTGATGCTCTACATGGACGACTTCGGCACGGGCTACTCCTCGCTCGCCTGCCTGCACTCCTACCCGCTGGATGGCGTCAAGATCGACCGCGCCTTCACCGCCACGATGATTCGCGACCAACGGTACATCGCGGTCGTCAAGGCGATCGTCACGCTGTGCCGCGCGCTCCGCATGGGGATCACCGTCGAGGGCATCGAGAATCCCGAACAGCTCGAGCTCGTCGACTCGCTGGGATGCGACTCTGCGCAGGGGTACCTCTTCGCCAAGCCGATGTCGGCCGAAGACGTCATGATCCTGCTCGAACGCACGCCTGAACTCCGCCTCGCGGCGTGATCGGTCAGCGACTTGCCGGCTCCCGATCCGCCCAGACCAGCATCAGCCCGCCGGCTTGCGCCGGAGACGGATGATCAGCCACAAGCCGATCGGCACCAGAACCACGATGTACGCCGCCGCCGGGAGCAGCATCGTCCCGACCCGCTTCTTGCCGGACGCGGTGCCGTCCCCGCCCGGTTCACTGCCGGACTCATTTATCCCCGCGAGTTCCCCCACGGTGGCCCGCAGGACGCCGTCGGCGGCCGGGGCCCCGTCGGTCAGTGAAGCGAGATACGCGACGACGTCGCGAGTCTGGCGCGGGGTCAGCAGCGCGGACATCGGCGGCATCGCCGAGACGGTTCCGAATCCCGGTGTGACCGCCGCGTTGGGCTCGACGAGCGACTGCACCAGCACAGCCCGATCGGTGCGCGCGCCCACCGCCGTCAAGTCCGGACCCGCGATGCCGACGGCCTCCTCGCCCCGCACCGTGTGGCACCGCGCGCACTGCGCGGCCTCGTGGTGCAGGAACACGTCCCGGCCCCGGGCGACGTCACCGCCCAGCGCGAGCAACGCTGTCTGAAAGCCCGCCGGCCGTTCAGGTTCCCACGACACGATCCGCTCGGCGACGGAGGGATCGGACATTCGCCCGTTGCTCGCGGCTTCAAAGACCTCAAGGGCGATCGCAGCATCCAGCTCTCCGGAACCAAGTTGAGCCGCGAGCTGGTCAACCCGCTCCCGCGCCGCGCCGGAGTCGAGCATCGAGATCCGGCGCACGGCGTCCTGCTTCTCGCCCAGCTCGCCCTTTTCGAGCGCCGCGGCATACGCCTCGGCACCCGCCGCGGAGTCGGCTCCGGCCAGAATCTGTCGCGCCCGCATGCGGAGGCCCGGGGTCGTCACGTCGCCGGCAGCCTCGAGCACCGCACGGCACGCGTCAACGGTCGCCCCGGGCTCGAGGCTGGCGAGTTGTTCGAGCGTCACGATCCGCAGGCTCTCGCCCTTCGAAGCGTCGGTGAGAACGGCCAACGCCGAGTCGAGATCGATCTCCAGCCGGTACTTCGCGCCGACAGCCTCGGCAAGTTCCAGCAACTCTGCATCGCTCTTCGCCGCGGCGACGATGGCATCGAGCGAGCCGAGCACCGCCCGGCGGGCGTCGTCGGTCGAGCGGGCGGGCAGATCAACCCAGTCACCCCAGACGCCTTCCCGCTTGAGCGGCTCGTCCCAGCCGCGAAGCCGCTCGAGCGCGAGGCGACGCCACTCGGCGGGCACCTCGGTGTTGGCGGCAAACCGGGCGAGACGCTCGGCGTCATCCAGTTCGCCGAGGAAAACATTGGCTTCGATCGCTCGGCGCAGATACGGCTCGATCATCAACGCCGAGGGGATGGTGCTTTCGATTCGCTCGGCCAGTGCCGGCATGCCCACCGGGAGGTACAGGTCGTACACCGCCCGCGCCGCTTCGATGGCAACGCCCGTGTCGGGATCACTCATGAAGGGCACAACGCCGGGGTCGCCGATCGCCCGCAGCGCGACCACGGCACCCAGCCTCGCCGCGCGGCCGCGTCCCTGCACCTGGTCGATCAGCGCGTCGGGGGCGCCGAGGAGCGCGAGACCGTGGGCGAGCCCGTGGCGGAGATAGACGTCCTGGTCGTTGTTGGCATCCAGCGCGTCGAGCAATGCCCCGATCGAATCGGTGTCGCCCAGCTTGCCGATCGCGATCCCAGCCGCGGCACGCACCGCGAGCGATTGATCGGACAGGAGGGCTCGCAAGCCCTCGGCCGGACCAAGCCGCAGATCGCCGAGCGTGCGAACGGCCGCGATCCTGACCTGCTCCTGGTCGTCGCTGAGCAGCGGGATCAGACCCGCCGCCGCCTCCGGTGTTTGTCGGGCGATCTGCCCGAGACACCAGACGGCGTGCACCCGCTGCAGAAGCGGGGCGGCGTTGTCCGCGGCGACCTGGGTCACTTCCGCCGTCACCGCGTTGCCCTTGGCCGCGAGCGCAAACTGCGCGCCTTGGCGGACCCGCTGGTCGTCGTGCCCCATCAGTTCGACGAGCTCGCCCGGTTCCCGATCGGCGAACCCCGCCCCCAGCAGCTCGTTGACCCGCGCGATCTCCGCCGCGCCGCGTTCATCGCCGTGCACGACCTCGTTGGCGATCGTGAACATGTTCCCCTTGTCATTGGGGCCCCATCCCTCGCCCCAGTCGGACAGGTAGAGCCGGCTGTCCGGCCCCCACATGATGTCGGTGACGGTCGTCCCGCGGTAATACTCACCCTTCTCGGTCAGCCGGAATCCGGCACCGATCGCCGATGCTCGGAACGAATGCACGGTCGAGCCGGAGCCGTAGAAGTCGACCATCAGGAACGTATCGTCGTAGGCGTGGTTCTCGCCCGTCCCGGGGTAGTACGCCAGCCCCGACGGCCCCGCGCCGACATGATCGATCGGCGGGAGGCACCACGCCGGTCGGGCGACGTCGCGCGGATCGCCGAGCAGTTCCCACATGTGCTCGCGGTTCCACGGCCCGCGTGATGGCAACGACTGCACGTTCTGCCGCCATCCCGAGTCGCTGCCCTCCATGCAGTAGACCACGCGGGCACGATCTCCCGCGTCGCAATTGTTGTCGCCGGTGAACAGGTTGCCGAACTCGTCGAACGCCAGCTCTTGCGGATTGCGCAGTCCGACGCAGAACAACTCGAGGCCCGAGCCGTCGGGCCAGCAGCGGAACACGCCGCCGCGATCCGGGCCGAAGAGGGTGTCGCCCTCGGCGGTCTCGACGTTGAACCCGCGATCGCCCATCGAGAAGTAGATGCGTCCGTCCGGGCCGTTGGTCAGCCCGTGCAGATCGTGACCATAGAAACACCAGCGCACACCGTACCCGTAGGACACGCTCTCACGCAGTTCAGCAACGCCGTCGTTGTTGTCGTCGTGCAGGCGCCAGACGTGGGGGATACAGGTGTAGTAGACGTCCCCGTCCCGCCACAGCACGCCCGCGCCGATGCCATCGACTGCGTCGTTGAACGCGCCAGCGAACACGGTGGAGGTGTCCGCGATACCGTCTCCATCCGTGTCACGAACCAGCCTGACCCGGTCTTCGGTGCTCGTGAAGTGGTCGTCGGCGAACGCCCCCTGGCCGATCCACTTCTGGATCAGAGCCCGGCGGTCCTCGACGGTCCTGAGCAGCAAGTCCTCCTCGACGCCGTTGAGGTGATCGAGCTGGCGGGTGTCCGTGACGGCCTGCCCCGCCCGGTCCGACTCGGCGATGTAGACATTCCCGTGCGGGTCCATCGTGAACGCGACCGGGTTCTTGACCATCCCCGGTTCCGCCCAAACGCGGACCCGGCGTTGATCGCCGTCCTCGGGGAGTTGCTGAGCGTGGGCGACCGGCACGAGGCCGGCAAGGGCCGCGAGCGCCGCGGCAGTGAAGAGTTGGTGCGCTGATACCGAGCCGTACATGCAAGACCTCCGCCGGGGAACCGTCTCCCCGAGGGCGGAGTCTATCGAGCCGACATCTCGGGAGTCGGTGGCTCGGCGGTCGTCGGGGCAGACCGTGGTCAGCAAAACGAAAGCGCCGCACCGGGACGTCCCGGTGCGGCGCGATGGGTCAAGCGTGCCAGTGAAACAGCGGGCTCAGCAGCCGCCGTTCCAGCGGTTCAGGAAGCAGAGCACGTCCTGCGTGTTGATATTGCCATCGCCGTTGCAGTCGGCCTCGCGACGCCCGGCGTTCCAGGCGTTCAGGAAGGCGAGGACATCCTGCGTGTTGACGATGCAATCACCGTTGAAGTCGCCGGGGCAGAGTTCAACGCCGATGCGGGTCGCGTCGTAGTTGACGTTGTCGGAAGTGTCCGCATCACCCGCAACAGTGGCGATCGCGCCGACGTAGTAGAGGCCCGGCGTAATGCAAGGCACCGGGAAGCTGTGGGCGTAGTTCAGCGTGTCCCCGGCGTTCAGGCTGCCGTAGTTGATCGTGCCGATCAGGATGTCGCTGTCCGAGATCGTGGTGTTGGTGGAGAGATAGAACCGCGTGGTAAAGCTGCGGATGTTCTCGTTGCCGTTGTTGCGGTAGGAGCCGCGGATGGGCAGCGAGTCGCCCGGGTTGTACGTCCCGTTGCCCGCATCAACGCTGACGACCTCGAGGTCGGGCGCGGTGACGTTGAGCTGGACGAGGCGGTTGAACGCGCCCTGGCCGGTGCCGCAGTCGTCGAAGACGACCGTGTCCGAATAGGTGCCGAGGCCGAGACCGTTGGCGGCGCTGTTGACGCTCAGGGTCACGGACGTGTTGCCGTGCACCTGACCGTAGATCCGGCTCGAATCGAGCCAGCTCGGGAGGCTCTCGACCTGGAACGCCGTGCCGACGTCACCAGACGCGCTGCTGATCGTGTAGACCTGCGAGCTCGGGCTGAAGGGGCCGCCGGGAGGGCCGAAGATGCTCCACGTGCCGCTCGGGGTCACATTGGAGATGGAGCCCTGCGAGAACACACTCGTCGCCCCGACGTAGGTGTTCCAGCTGTCGTTCTCGCCGTACTGAGCGTACAGCCAGACCTTGGCCGGACGACCGGGAAGGCTGATGTTGGCCGAGTAGTCGCCCCAGTCCAGCTGCCCGCCGAAGTAGTCGCCCCAGCGGAAGCCGTTGTAGCTGCCGTCGCCGTCGCGGATGAGCGAGGAAGAACTGCTGAACGTGCCCTTGTTGAAATCGACGAACCGGATCTCCGGCTCATTGTTGGCGCTGTTGCCGGTGCGGCTGAACACCCAGAAGTTGCTGCCCGAGTAGTCCGCGGCCGAACTGGCCATCCAGTAATCGAGGCCACCGGCTCCGAAGTTCGACTCGAACTCGAGGGCGCGGGAGACCGCGTCAAATTTGTAGAGCAGGATGCCGCAGTCTCCGCTGCGGTCCGTGTTGAGCGCTGTGAACAACTCGATGCCGTTGCTGCCGAGCGTGTCGTTGGTTGCGACGGCCGTCATGAGGCGGCAATCGAGGGTGTCGAGCGTCTCGCCGGTCGGCTGCACAGCGTCCGGCGGTGAGGTGTAGTTGCCGACGACCGTGTCGGACTTGGTCAGCGTGTTGGAGCCGAAGGCACCACGCACCTTCCAGAAGGTGATCCGGTTTCCGCCGCCGCCGCGCGAGTTGATGAAATAGGCGTCGATGTTGCCGCTCTCGCTCCATGAGGACTGCATCTTCACCGAGCGGGGAGTGGTGGTGGTCGAACCGTCATCGTTGGTCAGGTTGGACCACCAGATGTAAGAGGCCGCGACCTGGGCGTACATCTCGGCCTTATCAAACACCAGGATACGTGCCCAGCGGAAACCGCCGTTGAAGCGGAACATGTTGCCGGACGCAAAGACCTGCGTGTTGCTGTAGCCGAGGTCGGCGTAGTCCATCCAACTCGCGTCGCTCGTGCCCCCGTCCTGAACCATGTTGAAACGGTACCACCACACGCTCGAACCCGGGAGTCCGAACGGTGTGGAGTTGCCGCTGATCACCATCACTAACTCGCTCTTCTGCGGGTTGGACTCGCGGACGTGGTACATCATGACCCAGCGTCCGGCCCACGGATCGAAGATGACCTTGGGGTCGAACATGAAGTCCGAGATGCCGAGGAAGTCGTTGATGTCCCGGCGGTAGAGCTCGGTACCGCAGCTGTCATAGACGGCGAAGTCGTCGTTGGTCACAGCGACTTCGTAGTCGTAGCCGCGGGCCAGATCGGGATCCGGCGGCGTCAGGCCGTTCGGGCCGATCGACTCGAAGCCCTGCATGAGCGGCTGCGCGCGCGGCTCGTTGTACGCGGACTCATCCTCGATCATCTGCGGCCAGTACCCCGAGCCGTCCGGGATCCACGGCTCAAGGAACGGGCGCATCGGGCGGCCGGCCTCACGCTCCGGCTGCGGGAACGTCCCGTCGGGGAACACGCCCTCCCACGGGATCACCGTGGGCGCAACCTTCTGGCCGACCTCAAAGATGATGCCGGTTTCGGGGTCCACCTGCTTGCCGGGCGTCACGACCCGATTGATCGGGGCGAACGTCGGCAGCGCGTCTTTCGCCGGGGGGTTCTTGACGTTCGTCTGGCCGAGGGCGGTTGTCCCGCCGAGTGCCAGCCCGATCGCGAAGATTCCCGCGGCTGCTCTCGCAACCATGCTCTTCATGAAAGTGCTCCTCTAATGCACGAGCTGGGTCGAGCCACACCGCCACGCAGCGGGTGGGTGACCCGGAATGACTCATCCGCGATCACAGAACTGTGACGCGGCACAATGCGAACAAACCGCGTCGCCTTCGACGCGGGCAGACCGATAGCCGATAAAAACTCGGGTAATTGCTGAGCGGGGTTCCCTCATTCCCACCTTCGTCTCCTCCGCGGCCTCTCCGTCAGGAGAGACGCCCAGAGTAAGACCGAGAAAACCCGCACGCAAGGACACTTTGGGTATCACTGCGCATAATTCACCAATTTAGGTAGTTTGCCCATCGATTACTGGTGTATATACCGGCTTTTGTCGGTGTCTGGCGGCCATTTCACCGAACGGATGGGCAAAAATAATCAATCAAACTGTCAATTTGATCGTAGACGGCGGGCATTCCGGGAGTTCCCGGTCGAACGAATCCATCCGCCACCGCTCGTCCCAACCACGCCAGAAGTTCGTCGTAGTACCCAAGCGTATTCACCAGACCCATCGGCTTCGGTCCGCCGTGCAGGCTGAGTTGGGACCACGTCGCCATCTCGAAGAGTTCATCCAGCGTCCCCAGCCCGCCGGGCAGGACGGCGAACGCGCCGGACAGCTCAGCCATTCGCGTCTTGCGCTCAAGCATGGTGTCCACTTCGATCATCTGCGTGACGCCGGGATGGGCCGCCTCCTTGCCCATCATCCAGGTGGGGATGACCCCAATGACCTTTCCGCCGGCCTGGAGTGCACCGTCGGCGACCGCGCCCATCATGCCCTTGCCGCCGCCGCCGTAGACGAGCGTCAGCCCGCGGGCCGCAATCGCCGCTCCAGCGTCCCGCGCCGCGGCCACATATTCCGGGCGCGTGCCGCCGGACGAGCCGCAAAAGACACATACCGCCTCGGGTGTGATCGCCATCAGAACTCCTCAAACCCGCCACGCTTCTCGTACTCGAAGTCGTGGATCTGCTGAACCTCGTCGGCCGACTTGGACCCGAGATTGTTGAACCGGGCGATCACGGGCTCGGGGTCGGAGAACGCCAGGCCGCCCATCAGCTTGCACTTGTGGGCAAACAGGTCGGCAAAGTCCGCGGTGGTGTTCCGGGCGTGGCCGGCCGGGTACATGACCAGACCCGAGTCGAGCTTCTTGCCCGAATCGTCGGTGATGACGACGCTCGTGGGGATGCCGTCCGGATAGCGACGGTCGTACTCGTCCCCGCCGTGCTTGAAGTCGATGCGCGACATAATCGACCGCGTCACACTGTGGAAGACCGCGTCCTTGTTGTAGTCCATCGGGCTGAGCATCAGCGCCTTCCAGTCGGTCGGCTTGCCGGACGCCTTGTTCTCGAGCGCCTTGCGCAGGAGTGTCGAGATGATGTACGCCATCGAGTGGTCGGCGCTCTGCCGCGTCTTGGGGTCCTTCTTGGCCGGGTCGCCGATGATGCCGAACGCTGGCTCGTAGGCGACGATCTCGATCGCCTTGATCTTCGAGCCGTCCGCGGCATCGAGCACGTGCGGGTGCTTGGCGATCAGGTCAACCACCGCCTGCACCGCGCCGGCGCTCTGGTGCTCGTAGAGCGCCAGCTTGATGTGCATGCCCATGATCGTAAAGTCGCCGCCGGCCCGGGCCAGCACCAGCTCGAAGGGCGACGCGTCCTTCTTGTCGGGGTTGGTCGGACCGGCGAGCTTGCCCTGCTTGTCGAGCAGACCGAAGAACTGCCCCGGTCCCTCAAACGCGCGGAAGATCGCCTCGGGGTTGCGGAAGATGTCCCGCGGCCCCTGGAAGCCGGCCATGCTCCGCTTGAGGCTCAGAACCGCGGCTTCGGTGCTGATCGCCGCGCTCGCGCCCTTGGAGTCGGAGAGCTGCTTGCCCGCCCGGATCGCCCGCCACGGGATGTAGTGCGCGACCGCCATGCCGATCGCGCTCTCGATCTGCTCGGCCGTCGCCCCGACCATCGCGCCGAAGACGGTCGCGGAGGCGATCGCGCCGTGGACGACGTGGTCGATCTTGTAGGTCTTGAGGCTGAAGACCTCGGCGAGCCGGCCCCGGATCTCGTCGTGCAGGACCATGCCCTTGAGTGCGGTCGCGCCGTCGGCCCCGAGCATCTGGGCCGCCGCGAGCGGCACCGCGTAGAAGTCGTTGTGCCCGAACTCGCCCGCCGTGTGGCCCCGCTCGGGGTTGTAGCCGAAGTTGGTCCCGTTGCTGTCCCACTCGCGTGCCGCGGCACAGTTGGCGACGATCGCCTTCTCGCTCTTGACCCGGACGTCGGAGCCCAGCACCGTCGCCCCGTGGTGCTTGCACTTGCCCAGGGGCTTGCCGAGGGCCCCGGCGGGCACGGCGTACTCGAACGCCTCGTTGCGCAGCACGTTGGGGGCCACACACCCGAGGGCCAGGGCGCTGATGCCGGTCAGGCAGGCGTCGGTGTAGAACTGGTTGGTCCGCTCCAGCACGGCCGCGTCCGGCTCGCCCCGCTTGCCGGGCTCGTCGGACATGAAGTCGATCGCGTATTTGGCGAGGCCGAGGGCCTGGTTGGTGTCGGCGGGAAGGGTCACGTACTGGGTTTCGCTGGCCATCGGGCGTCTCCGTGGGTAGTGGGGCAGCAAGGATAGCGCGATGCGTTCGGCGGGGGGACGGCGCGGTGTCCCGCACGAGCCTCCCGCGCCGATGGGCCGGGGCTTCAACTCCCGGCGGCCCCGCTGTAGAAGTAGCTGTTGAGCCCGATGGTGAAGACCAGGCACCCGTAGAGCGCGTGCTCGACAGACGCCGCGGCCACCGATTTGGATCGGGCAAACGTGCGTGCGAACAGCAGCCCGCCGACCAGCGTGAGCACGACGCTGACCCAGTGCCCGAACACGATGTGCACCCAGCCGAAGACGATCGCGCTGCCCATGACCAGCAGAATCGGGTTCCGCAGCAGGGATGCGTATCGGTGAAAGAAAAACGCGCGGAAGATAACCTCCTGCGGATAGACACTCAGGAGCGGGTAGAACACCATGATCGCGAGCCAGAGCCCGGGCTTGCGCCGCGGCAGATCGAACAAACGCTCCGGAGTGACGGTCCAGACTGCGAGTGTCAGCAGCCCGCCGAGTACCGCGAAGCGCAAGAGCATGGGGAGGAGTGCTTCGCGCAGTCCAGTCGTGTTCCAGAATCGCGATCGCTCGAATGCCGGGCTCCGCAGCAGAGTGGCTACACAGAACAGACTCCACGCCCAGAGCGCAGGGAAAAGCCAGCCAGTCGCGGGCGCGAAACGCCAGTACAGGAGCGGCCCGACCACGAACAGCACCGCCAGCTCGGTGGCGAGTAGCGACGAACGACCCGTCTGGGCGGGCGGATCTCGGGGCGAGTGCTGCACGGGCGGATGGTACCCGTCGGGTCCGGTTCGTGGGTCATGAGTGCCGGTGCTCAGAGTCAGCCGGCGCGCTCCGTGGAAACGCGTATGTGCGGCTCGGTCCTACATAGCGGCGTCCGAACAGTCCCGCGGTCCACCCGTTGACCGCGTCAATCCACGCGTGCCGCACGAGGTGCGGCCTCGCAGAGAATCCGCACTCAGGGCAGACCGCGCTCTTCCCTTCTCGAACCATCGGGTACCGGCACCGAAGACAACACAACCAGCGGGCTTCCATCAGTTGACTCAGCAACGCACGGTAGCGGGATCGCATTACCATGATCAAAACGAGCGACGCCGCCGCCGAGATCCCACAGGCGACCCCGACCAGCGCGATCCCGGGCGAGCCCGAGGCGGCCCAGGAAGCTAGAGGGATGAGTGCGATGCCGCTGATTGGCACCAGCAGACCCAAAGGATGGGGCTTGAGCGGAGCCGGTCGGCGGATTCGATACGGATATCTGTAACGCTGCGCCACGGAATACTGAGCGTACCGGCGATCCGGCAGCATGGGGCTGGGACGCGGGTGATCAGCCCTCGCCCTCCCACGTGCTCATCACATGCAGTTCCTTCATCTGCGCCTCGCTCACCTCTCCGGGCGCGCCGCTCATCAGGTCGCCGCCGGTCTGGGTCTTGGGGAAGGCGATGACGTCGCGGATGTTGTTGGTGCCGCACAGGTGCATGACGAGGCGGTCGAGCCCGAACGCGACGCCACCGTGAGGCGGAGCACCGAACCGCAGGGCGTCGAGCAGGAAGCTGAACTTCTCCTTGGCCTCTTCGGGCGAGATGCCCAGGAGGGTAAAGACCCGTTCCTGCACGTTCTTTTGGTGGATACGGATCGACCCGCCGCCGATCTCCGAGCCGTTGACGACCATGTCGTAGCCCGCCGAGACGATGCCCTCGATCGTGTCGCGGTCCTTGAGGTCCGCGGCCATGAACGCCTCGAGCTGGTCGGGGTTGGGTGCCGTGAACGGGTGGTGCAGCGAGTAGAACCGGCCGTCCTTCTCGTCGTACTCGAACATCGGGAAGTCGATCACCCAGAGGAAGTCCCACCGGCCCTCGGGGATCATGTCCATGTCCTTGGCGACCCTCAGCCGCAGCTCGCCCAGGGCCTTCACGCAGATCGAGTAGCTGTCGGCACCGAACAGCACCGTGTCTCCCGCCTCGCACCCGAGCCGCTCGGCGAGCTCGGCCGCGACGGGCTCGATGAACCGCGCGACGCCGGTCTCAAAGGCGGTGCCGTTGTACTTGCTCACGGGGATCCCGCCGGCGCCGAACTGCTTGACGAACTCGCTGTAGCCGTCGGTGAGTTTTCGGGTGAGCTTGTCGGCCCCGCCCGGCACACGGATCGCGCGGACCACGCCGCGGTCCTTGTCCAGCGCGCCCTTGAAGACGCCGAAGTCGGTCTTCGCGGCCAGATCCGAGATATCCACGATCTCCAGCCCGAACCGCGTGTCGGGCCGGTCCGAGCCGTACCGGTCCATCGCCTCGCGGTAGGTGATGCGCTCGAAGGCGGGGGCGTCGTAGTCCAGAATCTTCTTCCAGAGCGTGCGCGCAAAGCCCTCCATCGTCTCCATCACGTTCTCGCGATCGACAAACGACATCTCGCAGTCGATCTGCGTGAACTCGGCCTGCCGGTCGGCACGCGGGTCCTCGTCCCGGAAGCACCGGCAGATCTGCAGGTACTTCTCGCACCCGGCGACCATGAGGATCTGCTTGAACAGCTGCGGGCTCTGCGGCAGGGCGTACCACTCGCCCGGCTGCAGCCGGCTGGGCACGACAAAGTCGCGGGCACCCTCGGGCGTGCTCTTGCAGAGGATCGGGGTCTCGATCTCGAGGAATCCCTGCTCGTCGAAGTAGTCCCGGGCGATCTTGGTCACCCGGTGCCGCGTCCGGAGGATGTGCTGCATCTTCGGCCGGCGGAGGTCGAGGTAGCGGTAGGTGAGCCGGTGTTCCTCACCGGGCAGGTTCTCCTCGTCGCTGGGCAGGAACGGCAGCGCGTCGGTCTTGGCAAGGATCTCGACCGACTGGACGACGATCTCGATCTTGCCGGTCGCGAGCTTGGGGTTGGGGCCGCCGTCGCGGACGCGGACCACGCCCGTCGCCGCGACAACATCCTCGTTGCGGATCCGGTCGGCGATGTTCACGAGCTCCTGGCTCGAGTCCTCGGTGTCGAAGACGAGCTGGGTGAGCCCCTCGCGGTCGCGGAGGTCGACAAAGACCAGGCCCGTGCCGTGGTCGCGGTAGGCGTTGACCCACCCCGCGATACTGACGGTCTGGCCGACGTGTGATTCGCGAAGCTCGTTGCAATGGTGTGTACGCTGAAACATGCCGAACATTCTCCGGATATAGAGTCGGGGCGGGGAGTATAGCGAGGGCGCAGCATCCAGCCGCCCGCCCGTGTGGCCGATAGAGCGCTTGTTTTTGAGGAATCCGGCCCCCGGAGCACCCTTCTTGCCATTGAGAGGGTTCCGCGATGGGGGCTGTTCCAGTAGACTCGGTGCTCCGAGCCCGTCCGTCTGAGTTTGGGTCCTGTGCCACAGCTCGCGGGTTCGTTTTCCGTCCGAGAGACTTATCTGTTTTTGGAGGTGGATATGCGCCTGAAGACCCTAGTTGCCGCAGCAGGAGCTGCCCTCGCGATGTGTTCGCTCGCCGCCGTGGCCGGTCCCGGTGAGAGCAAGCTCCGCGCCGACCTGCCCCAGGTCTTGGCCGAGGCGCAGCACGGCGAGCTCGTGCCGGTCACGATCATCATGACCGAGCAGGCCGAAGCCTTCGAGCTCAACGCCCTCCGCGCGATGTCCAAGGAGGACCGCCGCCAGTTCGTCATCAACGAACTCAAGCAGGTCGCCGGTGCGACGCAGGGTGGCGTCCTTGACATACTCGCCGGGGCCCAGCAGAACGGCCAGGCCGACCAGATCAACCCGCTCTGGATCTCCAACGTCATCGCGGCCCGCGTGAGCCCCGATGTCGCGCTGCAGATCGCGGCCCGTGACGATGTCGCGTATCTCAACTACGACCGACCGATCGGGCAGGACGTCTTCCCGACCGAGCCCGCTCCGAAGCTGGGCGATGCCGGCGGCATCGCCGCGGCCGTGGAATGTGGCACCGCGCTCATGAACGCGCCCACCGCGTGGTCTAACGGCTACACCGGTTCCGGCATCACCGTTGCGGTGATCGACACCGGCACCTGCATCACGCACCCCGACATCCAGAACCAGCTCTGGACCAACGCCGGCGAGATCCCCGGCAACAACCAGGACGATGACGGCAACGGCTTTGTCGATGACGTCCACGGTTGGAGCTTCGACGGCGGCGGCAGCAGCAGCAACATCAGCGACAACAACGGTCACGGTTCGCACACCGCTGGCACCGTCGCCGGCGACGGTACGCAGGGCACGGAGTGCGGCATGGCGCCCGGCGCCAAGATCCAGACCGTCAAGTTCTGGAACAGCCTCTCCGGCGAATCCGCCGCGTGGAACTGCATGCAGTACACGCTCGACAACGGTGCCGACCTCACCAGCAACTCCTACGGCTGGGCCCACGCGTGGAGCCCCGACCGCGTCACCTGGCGCACCATCTCGGAGAACCAGTTCGCCGCGGGCCTGATCCTCGTCTTCGCGGCCGGCAACGAGGGCGGCGGCACGACCTTCGACAACGTCCGCACCCCCGGCGACGTGCCCGACATGATCACCGTCGGCGCGACCGACTGCAACATGAACGCCGCCAGCTTCTCCAGCCGCGGCCCGGTCACCTGGCAGAACATCCCCCCGTTCAGCGACTGGGCCTACCCGCCCGGCAAGCTGAAGCCCACGATCTCCGCCCCCGGCGTCAGCACGACCAGCCACAGCCTCTGCAACGGCTACGTGCAGTTCTCCGGCACCTCAATGGCCACGCCCCACGTCGCTGGCGCAGTGGCCCTGATGCTGCAGGCGAACCCCAACCTCGATCACTACGAGGTCAAGCAGATCCTCAAGGACATCGCGATCGACCGCGGCGCTTCGGGCCCCGACAACACCTACGGCCACGGGTTCGTGGACGCGTGGGCGGCGGTGCAATCCGCGCTCGACGCCGGCTGCATTGCCGACTTCAACGGCGATGGCAACGTGAACACCAACGACGTCCTTGCGTTCCTCAACGCCTGGAACGCCCGTGATCCTCGCGCCGACATCAACGGCGACGGCAACATCAACACCAACGATGTGCTCGCCTTCCTCAACCTCTGGAACGCCGGCTGCTGATCGATCCGATCGCGTGATCCGTTCACACATCTGCACCCCGCCGAGAGTTCGGCGGGGTGTTTTTTTCTCGTTTTTCGCTCGAATCTCCCGTTTGTCGGCACCGGCACGCTTTCGATGCGAGCGGGCATCTTGTAGACTCAGCGAACCGTCACCCCAGCCTCGCAATGGTGCGCTGCCCTTGCAATCGGGTTAAAGGTGCGTGCGAGACCCCGATGTCCGTTTGAGAGCCGAGTCCTTTCGAGAACCCTGTCCCGGAGGTGGATATGCGTCTGAAGTCCCTGGTTGTCGCAGCGGGTGCTGCCCTCACGATCTGTTCCTTCGCGGCGGTGGCTGGTCCCGGAGACGACAAACTCCGCGCCGACCTCGCCGACGTCCTCGCCGAGGCCGAACGCGGAGAACTCGTCCCGGTCACGATCGTGATGGTCGAGCAGGCCGAAGCGTTCGAGCTCAACGCCCTCCGCGCGATGTCCAAGGAAGACCGCCGTCAGTTCGTGATCAACGAGCTCAAAGCGGTCGCCGGCGCTACGCAGGGCGGTGTCATGGACATTCTCCGCCAAGCCGAGCAGCGCGGAGACGCCGAAAAGATCCATTCCCTCTGGGTGGCGAATCTCGTCGCCGCGTGGGTGACGCCCGACGTCGCCCTACAACTCGCCGCCCGCGATGACGTCGCCTACCTCAACTACGACCGCCAACTCGGCACGGAGTTGTTCCCGACCGAGCCCGCCCCGCAGCTTGGCGGCGCCGGCGGCATCAACGCCGCGGTGGAGTGCGGCACGGCGCTCATGAACGCCCCGACCGCGTGGTCCAACGGTTACACGGGCGCGGGCGTCACCGTCGGCATGGTCGACACCGGCACCTGCCTCACGCACCCCGACATCCAGAACCAGCTCTGGACCAACGCCGGCGAGATCCCGGGCAACGGCCAGGACGATGACGGCAACGGCTTTGTTGACGACATCCACGGCTGGAGCTTCGACGGCGGCGGCAGCAGCAGCTTCATCACCGACACCAACGGCCACGGGTCCCACACCGCCGGCACCGTCGCCGGTGACGGCACCCAGGGCACCCAGTCCGGCATGGCGCCCGATGCTGCGATCATGACGCTGAAGTATTGGAACAGCTTCTCCGGTGAGTCCGCCGCGTGGAACTGCATGCAGTACACCCTCGACAACGGTGCCGATGTGTCGTCGCACTCCTACGGCTGGCCGCACAGCCGCAATCCCGACCGCGTCATGTGGCGCACGGTGCTCGAGAACCAGTTCGCAGCGGGCCTCGTCATGGTCATCGCCTCGGGCAATGAGGGCGGGGGGACAACCTTCGACAATGTGCGCACTCCGGGAGACGTGCCCGACGCGATCACCGTCGGCGCGACCGATTGCAACATGAACATCGCCAGCTTCTCCAGCCGCGGCCCGGTCACGTGGCAGAACGTGCCCCCGTTCAGCGACTGGCCCTACCCCCCCGGTAAGCTGAAGCCCACCATCTCGGCGCCGGGCTCGAACACCGTGAGCCACAATCTCTGCAGCGGCTACCGATCCCTTTCCGGCACCTCTATGGCCACACCCCACGTGGCCGGCGCGGTGGCGCTGATGCTTGAGGCCAACCCCAACCTCGATCACTACGAGGTCAAGCAGATCCTTAAGGACATCGCGATCGACCGCGGCGCTTCGGGCCCCGACAACACCTACGGCCACGGATTCGTCGACGCGTGGGCCGCGGTGCAGGCCGCGCTCGATGCAGGCTGCGTGGCCGACTTCAACGGCGACGGCGACGTGAACACCAACGATGTTCTCTCGTTCCTGAACGCCTGGAACGCCGGTGACGGCAGCGCCGATATCAACGGCGATGGCGATGTGAACACCAACGATGTGCTCGCGTTCCTCAATCTCTGGAATCTCGGCTGCTGATCGATCCTCGCAGATCACCCTCCCACACAAAGACACCCCGCCGAACGGTCGGCGGGGTGTTTCGTTTTTTGCAGAGTACCGTCTCGAGCGGCTCAACCCGCAGGGCGTGCTCGCGCATTACTCCCGCGTGTTCGCGGCGATCGCCTCGTCGAGCATCGCCACCAGTTCATCACGGGTGAGCGAATGCGCGTGATCGTCGTTCATCTGCGCCGCCCGATGCAGAATCGAGCGGATCGTCATTTCCGCCTCGCCCTTGTTGGGCACCACCATGTACCGCCGCTTGGGGTTTTCTGAAGTGAGAGCGTCAAGGAACGCCTCGGCGACCTCGTCCGGTTCCTTGTACTGGGCACGATCCATGGGGCTCGACAGGAATCCGTCAAGGCGGCCCTTGTAGAGCGAATCCTCGGTGGAGTAGCCGGACTCGATCAACCGCTCCTTCAGGCTGAGCATGATGTCGGACTTGTAGTTGCCGGGGTCGATCACGCTCACACGCACACCAAATGGCTCGAGTTCGGCTGCGAGTGAGTCCGTATAGGCCTCGATCGCGTGTTTGCTCATGCAGTACGGCCCGCCGAGTCCCCACGCGAGAAACCCGGAGATTGAACCGGTGGTCATCACGCGGCCCTGGCTCTCGATCAGCATCGGGGCAAACGCCTTGGTCACGCGGAAGGGACCGAACACGTTGACATCGATCTGGAATCGAATGTCGTCTTCCCGCGCCTCGATCAGGGGTGCGAAAATCGCGACCCCGGCGTTGTTGATCAACGCATAAAGCCCGTGCCCCCCGGCACGCACAGTCTCGACTGCAGCGGCGATCTCCTCGTCGCTGGTGACGTCGAGCCGGATCGCCTTGATGTTCTCGATGGCGTTGAGCTCTTCGAGATCGCTCGCCTTCCGGGCGCCTGCGTACACGATGAAGCCTTCCGACGCGAGCCGCTCGGCTGTGGTGCGTCCGATGCCGGTACTCGCGCCGGTGATGAGCACCGCGCGTTGCTCGCCCACGCCGCTGCCGGCCTGCTGCGCCGACGCATAAAGGGGGATAGCCAAGAATGCCGCGACGGTCACTTTCGCGGCCAGGAATCGGATGCGTTGCATGTCAGTCTCCATTGGGGTTTACACGAGCACCGATGGTATCCGGAATCCGAACCTGTGCGAAAAACAACCCCGAGCACGGGCCCGGGGTCGGTTCTGTGAGGATGCCAGGTCAGAAGTGTCCGCAAACGCTACCGCTCGACGATCATCGCCACGCTGTTGCCGCCACCGAGGCACAGCCCGGCGAGGCCCCGCTTGGCGCCGACCCGCTTCATCTGGTGCAGCAGCGTGACCAGGACTCGGGCCCCGCTCGCCCCGATCGGATGGCCCAACGCCACACCGCCGCCGGCGATATTGACCTTGTCCTCGGAGATGCCGAGGGCCTTGATGTTGCACAGCGCCTGAGCCGCGAACGCCTCGTTGAGCTCGAACAGATCGATGTCGTCCACGCCGATCCCGGCCTTCTCGCAGGCCTGCCGCACGCCCGTGATCGGGGCCTCGAAGATGTCCTTCGGCTCTACGCCGCTGGTTGCGTAGGCGGTGATCTTCGCCAGCGGGGCGAGGCCGAGTGCCTTGGCCTTCGCCTCGCTCATCACGCACACCGCCGCGGCACCATCAGAGATCTGGCTGGCGTTGCCCGCCGTGACGCTGCCTTCCTTGCCGAACGCCGGGCGGAGCTTGCCGAGCCCCTCGGCCGTCGAGTCGCCGCGAATGCCTTCGTCGGCCGACACGCCGCCCTCCGGGCCCGGCACCTTGCGGTTGCCGACCTGCGCCCCGGAGAACGCCACGATCTCGTCCTTGAACCACCCCTCGGCGGTCGCCTTCGCCGCCCGCTGGTGGCTCTGTGCAGCGAAGCGGTCCTGCTCGGCCCGGCTCACGCTGTTCTTCTCGGCGGTCCAGTCGGCGGCGCACCCCATGGCCCAGTGCTCGAACGGGCAGGTCAGCCCGTCAAACTGCATGTGGTCGACCAGCGCGCCGTCGCCAAACTTGATCCCCGCCCGGACATGCGCGAAGTGGGGGGCCCGCGTCATGTTCTCGATGCCGCCCGCGATCACGCACTCGTTGTCGCCGGCCTTGATGCTCTGAGCCGCCATCATCACCGCTTCGAGGCCCGACCCGCAGACCTTGTTGATCGTCTTGGCGCTCAGCGTCGTGGGCAGGCCGCCCTTGAGCCCGACCTGGCGGGCGGGGTTCTGCCCGAGCCCCGCTTGCAGCACGCATCCCATCACGCACTCGTTCACGGCGTCCTTGATCGCGGGGGTCTGCTCGAACATCGCTGCCAGGACCGCCGCACCAAGGTCCGGCGAGGGGACGTTGCTGAATCCGCCGAGGAATCGGCCGATCGGCGTGCGTTTGGCGGCCACGATCACGGGCTGATGAGACATACAGGCATTCCTTCCGTCAGAATCGGTTTCGGTGTGCACGGGAGGGCCGCCGGTGCGCTTCTGCGCGGTCGGCTGCCCCCGCGTGCAAGTCTAGGCCCGAGCCCCAGACGCTCCGGCCGGGTGCGGTTCGGCGGCAGGTCGGGCGGGGATCGGGGCCCGACGGCGAGCCCCTACGCCGGGCTCGGCACGAGGATGACCGAACCGTTCTCCTCGTCCCGCTCGCCGCAGGCGCACGCCACGATGACCGAGGCGACCTGCCGAGGCGAAAGCACCTTGTCCCGCGGCAGCATCGCCTCGTCGGCGATCGACCGGAGCATCTCGGTCTCGACCGCCCCGGGCGCAACGGCGAACGCCTTGATGCCGGCCTCCGCCCCCTCGTTGGCACACGCCCGGGTCAGCAGATTCACCGCCGCCTTGCTCGCCGCGTACGCCGAGAGACCCGGGAACGGGTCCACCGTCGCCATCGACGAGAGGTTCACCACCCGCGCGACCTCCGTCGGGTCGCTCCGCCGATCGCGGCCTGCGTGCTGTTCGGCAAACACCGGCCACGCCGCGGCGATCAACGCCATCGGCCCGATCGAGTTGAGGCGGTAGAGCCTCTCAAGCTCCTCCCAGCCGAACTCGGCGAACGGCTGGCACGGTGCTGCCCCGGCGTTGTTGATGAGCACGTCGATCCGCCCGTACGCCCCGAGCGTGCCCTCGATGACATCGGCCACCCCGGCCGCGGTGCTCAGATCCGCCGGGAGCACCAGCGTCTCGCCCTTTACCAGCTCGGCGGTCGCCTCGAGCGGCTCACGGCGGCGACCGACCAGAACGACCGACAGGCCGCACTCACCGAGCATCTCCGCGGTCGCCCGCCCGATCCCGCTGCCCGCACCGGTCACGATCGCCACGCGTGTGTCATCATGCATGCCGCAGCGTAGGGAGCGGCGGGAGGGGGTGTGCCGGGTGCCACGGACCAGCGTCGGCGGCGGGTATCAGCGCTCCGCACCCGCGTACACTCCGCCCATGGACCGCGCACGCCTCGGCATCGCCGCCTGCTTTCTGATCATCCTGGGCATGCCCATGCTGATCGGCCGGTGCACGCGCCAGGCCGAGACCGCCATCGACAGCGACGCACCGGCCATCATCGTCATCACGCCCCACGTGGGGCAGATCCGCGATGAGTTCGCGCGAGCCTTCAGTGAGTGGCACCTGCGGAACCACGGCACCACCGCGCGGATCGACTACCGGACCGTCGGCGGCACCAGCGAGATCATCAGGGCGCTCGAAGCCCGCTTCAACGCCGCCCTCGCCGCCGGCAAGTACGAGATCGAGCCGGACGGCACGGTCGCCATGCAGCCCGGGGCCGTCGACTTCGACATCATGTTCGGCGGCGGGTCCTACGACCACGGCAGGCTCAAGGCGGGCGTCACTTACCAGGCCGGTGAGGAGACGATGCAGATCCCGATGTCGATCCCCGCCGCCTTCCCGCAGGCCCGGCTCGACGAGTGGTTCGGGGACAACACAGTCGGGGCCGGCCAGCTCTACGACCCCGAGCAGTACTGGATCGGCAACGCCCTCTCCGGATTCGGCGTCGTCTACAACCGCGACCTGACCCGAGAACTGCTCGACCGCGACAACCTGATCAGCTTCCGCGATCTCGCCGACCCGCGCCTGGCCGGGTGGGTCGCCCTGGCCGACCCGCGGCAGTCCGGATCCATCACGACCTCCATGGACGCGATCCTCTCCGGGTTCGGATGGGACGAGGGATGGCGCACCCTCCGGTCCGCCGCCGCCAACACGCGGTACTTCACCAACTCCTCTACCAAACCCCCGATCGACGTCTCCCAGGGCGAGGCCGCGGCGGGGCTCGCTATCGATTTCTACGGCCGCTCACAGTCGCAGGTCGTCATGCGTCCCGGCCAGACACCCGAGAACGCCCGCGTCGGATACGTAGACCCCCCGGGGGAAGTCTCGATCGATGCCGACCCCGTCTCGATCATCCGCGGCGGTCCCAATCCAGAACTCGCCCGCCGCTTCGTCGAGTTCACACTCTCCGACGAGGGCCAGTCGCTGTGGAACCTGCACGCGACCAACTCCCCCCAAGGCCAGAGCAACCCGAGCACATCCGAGGGCGTCCAACTCGGCCCCAGACGCTTTGAGCTGCGTCGGATGCCCATCCGCCGCTCCTTCTACGAGCGGTACAGCGACTACCTCATCGACCGGGTCGATCCCTTCACCGCCGCGTCCGACACGCCGCCTGCCGGGTGGCGCTCCGCGATCGGGCTGATGATGGGGGCGTTCGCCGTAGACAACCACCACACGATCCGGGAGGCGTGGCTCGCGCTCCGCGAAGCCCGCGACCGGGGTGTCGATGCGGCTGTGCTCGCCGGGGCCGAAGAGACGTTCTTCGCCTTCCCGACGCCCGAGCAGGTCCAGCGACATTGGCTCGACCGATTCGGAGAGTCGAAGGGCGAGAACGCCGTGACGCTTCCGGCCGACGCGATGTTGCCGTTCACGCCCGAGAACTACCGCACGATCCGCAACACATGGCGTGATCCGGCGGTCCGCTCGCGCCTTGAGGTCGTCTACACCCGGGCGTTTGCCGAAAACTACCGCCATGTCACAGACACGCTCCACGCCGCTCTCGAGGCCGACGCCATCCCCCGCTGACGCCATCCGGGCAGAGACGAGACCACAGACGATGCCACAGAACGCCCCGGCCGATCTGCCAGTGCACCAGCAACGCCCGACGCTCACCAAGATCGTCGCGACGCTCGGCCCGGCCAGCGACTCGCCCGAGATGATCACCAAGCTGGTCGAGGCGGGCGTCAGCGTGTTCCGGTTCAACTTCTCACACGGCACGCTCGAGGAGCACGCCGTTCGGTTGGAGACGCTCCGGGCGATCGCTCGTTCGATGCGCCGGCCGCTCGCCGCCCTTGGCGATCTACAAGGCCCCAAGATCCGCGTCGGCACCGTCCCCGGTGCCGGCATCGAGATCTGCGCAGGGAGCGAAGTCACGCTGCGACTCGGGCTCGCCGAGGCTATTGAGGAAGCCGATCCCGTCTCGGGAGACAGCCGCGTCATCCTGCCGTTTGAGTACGAGCCGCTCGTGCGCGAGGTCGAGCCAGGGCACCGCGTGCTGATCAACGACGGTGCGATCCGCATGCTCGCGATCGACAAGAACCTGGCTCGGGGCGAACTGCACTGCCGCGTAACGACCGGCGGGCTCGTCACCTCACGCAAGGGAATCAACCTCCCCGACTCCGACCTCACGGCCCCGGCCATCACCGATCGCGACTGGGAGTGCGTCGAGTGGGCCGTGGAGCACGGCATCGACATGCTCGCGCTCTCGTTCGTTCGCCGGGCCGAGGAGGTCACCGAGCTCAAGGAACGCCTCGCGGGCATGTGCCCGGTAAGCCCCGACGAGAGCGACGACTTCCTCGGCTCGACCATCCCCGTCATTGCGAAGATCGAGAAGCCTCAGGCCGTGGACAACATCGACGCGATCGTCGACGCGGCCGACGCCATCATGGTCGCGCGGGGTGATCTCGGTGTCGAGATGGAACTGGCCCGCGTGCCGATCGTGCAGAAGCAGATTATCAAGGCCTGCAACCGCTTCGGCAAGCCCTGCATCGTCGCGACACAGATGCTCGAGTCGATGATCGAGAGCGCCAGCCCGACGCGCGCCGAGACGACCGACGTCGCCAACGCCGTTCTCGATGGTGCCGGCGCGGTGATGCTCAGCGCAGAGACCGCGACCGGCAAGCACCCCGCCCTGGCCGTCGAGACCATGCGCCGGATCGCGCGCGCAGCCGAAGACCACCTCGCCACGCTCCCGGCGATCGCAAGCGCTCCCAAGGCTCTGCAGGAAACCCGATATCGCACCGCCGCACTCGCCCACGGCGCGTGGTACGTCGCCCAGGACATCGGCGCCGAACTCGTCGTCTGCTGGTCCGAATCGGGCGGCGGCGCACGATACCTCAGCCAGAACGACTTCCAGATCCCCATCATCGCCTACACCAGCAGCATCAAGGCCGCGCGACGCATGGCCCTGCTCCGAGGCGTCACACCCATCCGCTCCGACCCACCCGAGTCCGGCCGTCTCGGCGACTGGAACGAGATGGTCGACCGCGACCTGGCCATCCGCGGCTGGACCGAGCACGGCACCCCCGTCGTCCTCATGGCCGGCAAGCCGCTCGGCAGGCCCAAGGTGACCACGATGATCGCCATCCACTACATCGGCTACTTCACCGGCTTCCGCTCTCACGACGGCTAAGCCGCCGCTCCTCCGCCGCCGCTGGAGTTCTCTGCCCGACGATCCCTACGATTCCCTCGTGCGAATCACCGTCAACAACGAACCCCGCGACCTGCCCGACTCCGCCACTCTCGCCGATCTGATCCGCGAGTGCGGCCTCGAGAGCGGGCCCTGCGCCGCCGAGGTCAACAAGTCCCTCGTCCCAAAGCGGCAGCACGCCGAACACCGGTTGCACGAGGGCGACACCGTGGAGCTTGTCACCCTCGTGGGCGGCGGCTGAGCCGGTCCCCTACCCTTGGGGATGCCCTCGACTACCACCACGACCGAACCGGGACTCTCGCCGTTCACCATTGCCGGCCGCACGCTGCAGAGCCGCCTGATCGTCGGCACCGGCAAATACGCCGACTACCCGATTATGCAAAGCGCACTCGAAGCCTCGGGGACCGAGGTCGTCACCGTGGCCGTGCGCCGCGAGCGGCTCTACAACGACCGCGGCGAGTCGCTGCTCGATCACCTCGACACCGGCCGCTACACCATCCTCCCCAACACCGCCGGTTGCTTCAGCGCCGAGGACGCGGTCCGCGTCGCTCGGCTCGGGCGCGAACTGCTCGACCAGCTCGGCAACCCCGGCGCGAGCTGGGTCAAACTCGAAGTGCTCGGCGACAAGAAGACGCTCCTGCCCGACCCCGTCGGCACGCTCGAGGCAACACGCGAGCTGGTCGCCGATGGCTTCCAGGTGCTCTGCTACTCCAGCGATGACCCGATCTCGGCCGCGCGAATCAAGGACGCCGGGGCCGCGAGCGTCATGCCCGCGGGCTCGCCCATCGGCTCCGGCCAGGGTGTGCTCAACCCCAACAACATCGTCCTCTGCCTCGAGGCGCTCAAACGCGGCGATCCGAACTACCCCGTCATCGTCGATGCGGGTGTCGGCGCGGCCAGCGATGTCTCGATCGCCATGGAACTCGGCGCCGACGGCGTCCTGCTCAACACCGCCATCGCCCACGCCAAGCAGCCAGTGATGATGGCCCACGCCATGCGGAAGGCCTGCGAAGCCGGACACCAGAGTTACCTCGCGGGCCGCATCGACAAGAAGCTCTACGCCACCGCGAGTTCCCCGTTCGAGGGCGCGATCAGCTACATCCCCGGCGAGTAAGCCCGCGGCACACAGACATCGACGAGACCTACGCTCTCGCTCATGTCCAGCCCCCGCCGCATCTTCCCCGGATACACCGTCGCCGGCGTCGCGACTCTCGCCACGCTCGCGACCGCGCCGGGGCAGACGTTCATCGTCTCCCAGCTCAACACCGAGCCCATCCGCGACATGCTCGGCATCTCGTCGCTGCGGTTCAACAACACCTACGCACTCGCCACTGTCCTCGCCGCGTTCCCGCTGGTCATCACCGGCGCGCTCACCGACCGCCTCGGCCCCCGACGCATGCTCGCCATCGTCGCCGTCGCGTTCGCGCTGGGCTGCGTGGTGATGTCGCGGGCCCAGGGGCTGGCAACGCTCTTCCTCGGGTTCTTCTGCCTGCGATTCCTCGGCCAGGGCTCACTCTCCCTGGTCGCATCGCACTCGGTGGCGATGTGGTTCCACCGCCGGCTCGGGTCCATCAGCGGCGTCAAGATCGTCATCGTCTTCGCGCTCTGGGCGTTCCTGCCACAACTCAACCTCGCGCTGATGAACTCATTCGGCTGGCGCCAGACCTACCTCATCTTCGCCGTCGCGATCGTCGTGCTCGTGGTCCCGCCCGCGCTGCTCCTCGTCCGAGACAGGCCGGAGGACCTGGGCCTGCGGACCGACAACGACCCGCCCGACGCGCCACACGGCCCCCGCGCCGGCACCGTCCCGCCGCCGACGCTCGAAGCCAGCTTTACGCTCAAGCAGGCCCGCCGCACCGGGGCCTACTGGATCCTCGCGGTGGCCACCGTGCTGCCCGGATTCGTCGGCACCGCCATCCTGTTCGACATCATCCCCATCGTGATCGAGAAGGGCTTCGAGCAGACCGCCGCCGAGGCCGCCGCCGCCAACGCGGTCAGCGTCTGGTCACTCACAATGGCCGCCATCGCCATCCCCGCCGGCATCATCACCGACCGCGCGCGCCCATCGCTGGTCATCGTGGTGTCTCTGGTCATCGCTGCCGCCGCGACCATGGGGATCCTGTTCGCCCGCACGCCGCTGCAGATCGCCGGCGGCATGATCATCTACGGGCTCGGCATGTCGCTCACCTCGTCCTGCGCGGGCGCCACGGTCGCACGCTACTTCGGCAGGCTCCACCACGGCAAGATCCGCAGCTCACTCACCCGGCTGGCCGTCATCGGGACCGGCCTCGGCCCCGTCGTGACCGGCCTGAGTCAGGACCAGACCGGCTCCTATCGCCCCGCGCTGTGGACGTTCGCCGCGCTGACGCTCCTCGCCGGCGCACTCGCTCTCGCGCTCCGCACACCGTCGCTGCCGACCAAAGAGCCCAGCTAACGCGACCGACCGGGCGCGGACGCCCGGCCCGGCCTACTCCTCGATCACACGCCGCGCCGCCGCCTCCACCGACTCGCTGCTCATCCCCGCAGCCTTGCCGGCTTCGATCGCCGCCTCGGTGTCCCAGCCCTTCTCGCGGGCCAGATACGCCGCCCACATCCCGCCGACGCGGTTCGACGAGCCGCAGTGCACGAGCACCGGGCCCTTCGCGCTGCGCAATTCCGCAGCGAACCGGTCCACATCACCCGCGCTGAACGTTGACGACGACATCGGCACGTGAACGTACTCCATGCCCTCCATCACCACGGTCGCCCGCTCGTCAAAGCCGGCGGTATCACGTCCCTCGTGCGTGCGCAGGTCGATCACCTTCGTCCCGCCGTCGGCCCCGAACCGGCGGATCGCCTGCTCCGACGGCTGGCCGCCGAAGGTGACGTTCCCGGCCTTGCTCGCGTTAGGCAGCTCGTCCCAGCCCGCGATCGGGGCCGCGGTCGCTTCGGCCGCGGACATCCGCTGCGACGCGCACCCACCCAGCCCGAAAAGACTCGCCCCGGTCAGGCCAAGAACGGCCGCCGCACACACAATCCTCGCGCCCCGCACTCCGCTGGCAGCAATGCTCATCGCCGTCACTCCTCTTTACCCGCAACCTGCGAGCGATATCCCGCGAACAGCGCACCGAGACCCACGCCCGATGCCCCCGCCGCGGCTCGTCGTTGCCGGATCGTACCGCCGCCCGGGCACCGGGTTGCACGCCTAAGCTCTTTCACCGAAGAGCAAGAACCGAGAGCACTCCGTGCAAGACGAAATGACCGCCAACGCCCCGACAACCACCGCTGCCACACACCACGGTTCCTCCGCGCTCACCCGCGGCGTGCGCGTCGACACCTACCCGGTCTACATGCGAGAGCAGTCAAAGCCCCACAGCACCGAGCACGTCTTCGGCTACCGCATCGTCATCGCCAATCAGTCCGATCAGGCCGTACAGGTAGTCAGCCGCCGCTGGGTCATCATCGACGGCAACGGGAAACGCCGCGACATCGAGGGCGAAGGCGTCGTCGGCCAGCAGCCGATCCTCGAACCCGGCGAATCGTTCGAGTACGCCAGCTTCTGCCCGCTGCCCACCCGGTGGGGGACGATGGAGGGCTCCTATCTCCTCTCCAGCGAGACCGGCGAGTTCCGTGCGGTGATCAACCGATTCTTCCTCGTCGCCAACGAGACCGAATAGCGATCACGGCCAGCACCGCCCGTAGATCCCACGCCGCCCGAGCGTTCCGCCGCGTCGCGCTGTATACCACGCGGCATGCACCGCCTGATTCTCCTCATCTCCGCCTGTCTCGTGCTGGGTCTGCTCGCGACCTGCACCTCGCCCACGCGCCAGACCGCCCGCCCCGGCACGCCCGCCCCCCGCCTCGGCGACGAGATCGTCATCGCCGGCCACCTCTTCCACACCGGGGCCCCGGTCGTCCTCTGGTTCGACGAGGGTGGCTACGACGCCTACCGCACCGACAAGCGTTTCGCCCGCCCCAACGAGGCCGCGTGGTCGCCCGACTCCGGCCCCCCGACACCCAACCGCTACTCCGCCCGCAGCGTCCCCGGCGACCCAAACCGCCTCGCCGATCTCCAACGCCACATCGACCAGTTCGTCATCCACTACGACGCCGCGGGCACCAGCCGCCAGTGCTTCAAGATCCTCCACGACCTCCGCGGCCTCTCCTCCCACTTCCTGCTCGATCTCGACGGCACCATCTACCAGACGCTCGACATCAAAGAAAAAGCCTGGCACGCCACCATCGCCAACGACCGCTCCATCGGCATCGAGATCGCCAACATCGGGGCCTACCCGATCGGTGACGGCGCGCACACCGGCCCTGTCACCACGCCGCAAATCGAATCCTCACCCCTCGCCGATTGGTACGCACGCGATAAATCGGGCTACTTCCTCACCCTCCCCGGCTGGCTCGGCGACGGCGGCTACCGCACGCCCGGCTACCTCGCCTCCGCGCCGCGTCCGTCGCGCCCGCTCCCGGTCACCGGCACCATTCAGGGCCAGACCCTCACCCAGTTCGACCTCACCGACGCCCAGTACGACTCGCTCATCCGCCTCACCGCCACCCTCTGCACCGTCTTCCCCAACCTCCCCGCCGACTACCCCCGCGTCGCCACAGGACGCCCAATCGACCACGCCCTCACCCCCGACCAATTCGCCCGCCACCGCGGCCTCCTCGGCCACTACCACGTCCAGCAGAACAAGATCGACCCCGGGCCGGCGTTTGACTGGGAGCGGGTGGTGGCTGGCGCGCGCAGGCTCCGCGCCCCGCGTTGAAGGTATCCTGAGCCCGCCATGGACAGATCGGACGCAGCACGAGAGGACCACCCACCCAGCCACCCGACCTGGGTGCTCCGCACGCAGGTGCCCGGCTCGGTCGAGTGGGTCGATCGCCGGGTCGCGGCCCGTTCGGTGCTCCAGGCCGAGGCGATACTCCGGCGGCGGGGGTACGTGGTGGACGCGGCGGGGTCGCGGATGCTCGACGCCCCGCCCGACGACCTCGACGCGGTGCCGATGGTGCCCGGCCCCCTCAAATGCGTGCGGTGCGGCTACACGCTCAACGGCCTCACCCTGAACGACGCCATGGTCGAGTGCCCGGAGTGCGGGCACGGCCAGGTACTGCTGGTCTACAGGCCCGAGACCGGGGTCGGTGCCGCGGAACAGGCAAGCAGGCCACCGGGGGCGATCGCGCATTTGGCCATCCGAGTCCTGGTGGACCTGCTCGCAGTCCTTGGTGCGATCGTGTTGCTGCTGGCCCTGGCCGCCCTGTTCGGTTCGTGATGCGTCTCCGGCGGAGTACGACGGTGTGCCGCTCGGCAACTCGCCCCCGCCGTCGTGTACGATGCCACGGTCATGGGGATTCTCGCCTTCCTGATCCTGCTGGTGGTGAGCGTGCTGCTGGTGACGACCGGGTGGCGCGGCCGCCGCGTCGGTGCCGAGCCGCACTGCAAGGCGTGCGGGTTCGATCTGTCCGGGCTGACAGATGAGCAGCCCCGGTGCCCGGAGTGCGGGGCGGACGTCGGCGAGCCCTCGGCGATCGTCCCCGGCGTGCGCCAGCGGCGGCCCCGGCGGCTCGGTGTCGGCCTCGCGGGGCTGGCGCTGTGCGCGACACTGGGGTGGTTCGGCGTGCAGGGCAGGCTCAGCACGGCGTCGTTGCTCGCGTCGCTGCCGTCGGGGTGGATGATCGGGTACGCGGTGCGCGCCGAGGAGAGGCCGTTCGCCGAGGAGATGCGGTGGGAACTCCGTCGTCGGATTGCCGTGGGAACACTGACGGATCCGGAGGTACTGGCAAGGATCGGTGACGAGATCCTCGCCGCAATGCATGACTCGGAGATTCACGTCGCGGGCGGATACGCGATTCTGCTCCATGAAGTCGCGAGCCGACGCGCAAGCCCTGTCGAGACGCGACGGGCGCTCGCGGAGTTTCTGCTGTCGCGCTTGGGAAACACCGAGGCGGCTTGGTCGCCGCAGTGGGGTCCCACGCTCACCGCGTTGCGCGACGACATGATCCTCAGCGACCCGGAGTGGGAGGAGATGCTCGGGTTCTTCGCCACACCCACGCTCTGGCGTCTGGGTGACGGGCCGCTCGCGCCGGGCGAAGAGATCGTGGTCGGCGTGTCGTTTCTGGATCGCAGGTTGGAGATCACAGACGCCGCGCACACTATGGTGTTCGATCTGCCCGAAGGGATGAGGGGCGTGTCAGATATCGGCACGAGCTACTGGGTGCGTTCGGGATTGGACTATCGATTCGCGTCGAGTGGTGTGCCGGGCAACTTCGAGTCCCCCTGTGCTGTCCTGACAGCACCTTTGCGACCCGGACTGCACGAGCTTCGCGTTACGGTGGGTCTGGTGGAAGAATCGGTTGGCAACGCTCCACGGCGCCTCAGAATCTCCCCCCGAATCCACCGTCTCTTTGACGGCGACTATACGGACGCGCTGAAGTTTGAGGATACGCTGACGATCGAGGTACGCGACGACATCGCGCCCGTGCCCGCGGAAGAGCAGCCGATCGAGGAGTGGCTCGCGGGCCGCGTTCTCCCTGCTCGGAGGAATGGCGTCGGATCGGGCGCGGACGGCCAGAGACACTATGGGATGACGATCGACCTCGCGATGTCACCCGGGCGGTTCCGGGCGACCGGCGAGCTGGTCGCGGTGAAGCAGGACGGCGGGCGCGAGACGCTCGGTGCGTTCCAAGTGGAAAGCGACGAAAACGGCGTGCTCTCCAAGCGGTGGGTCAGGGGTGGAGACGGGCGTCGAGGCCTTGGCGTATCTCAGACCGGCCCCGGTGGTCGCTACCCGCCCAGCATAGATGTCGAAGTCGAGAGCCGAAACATCACGCCCGGCAGCCCCGACCGGCTCCTCCTCGTCTTCGACACCATTACCCTCCCCGACGGCCGCACACACGCGGGCTCCAAGCCGATAGAGGTGCCCGTGCCCCAGCACCCACCCGGGTTCATTTCGCCCTAGTAGGGAAGGCGCGGCAAAGCGCTAAGCGTTGCCGGGCCTACATGCGCCTGATCTCGAAACGCCGTTTCCAGAATAGGGAAATATGGCGTCGTGATGATGTTTCTAGCTGAGTCAAGCCCTTCGCCACGGTTTGGTGCGCACGCAAGTGAGATGGCATGAGACAGAGACCGGCGGTCGATCCGCGCGCGTCCGACCTCACCCAGCCAACACACCCTCCACACACTCAATCAACGTGTGCAGCATCAGCATGTGCAGCTCCTGAATCCGGTCCGCCGTCGCCCCGGGCACGATCCACTCGTGCTCGCACACGCCGCGCAGCTCGCCGCCGTCCTTGCCGAGCATCGCCACTCGCACACACCCGATCTCCTTGGCCGCGCGCGCAGCCCGCACCACGCTCGCCGAGTTGCCGCTGGTCGAGAGCAGGAAGACCACGTCCCCCGGCTTGGCCAGCGCCCGCACCCACCGCTCAAAGACCGCGTCGTAGCCATAGTCATTGGCCGTGCACGTGATGTGCCCGACATCGACGCACGCGATCGCCGGCAGCGGGTCGCGGTCCTCGCGGAAGCGTCCGGTCAGTTCCTCGCAGAAGTGCATCGCGTCGCACGCCGAGCCGCCGTTGCCGCAGGCCAGGACCTTGCCCCCCGCCCGGAAGCACGCCGCCATCACCCCGGCGACGTGCTCGATGCGATCGATCGCCAGATCGTCCGCCAACAGGGCGTCGAGCGCGGTGCCGGCGTTGGACAGGGCGGTGCGGGCGGTGGTGGGGTGGTGGCTCACGTCGCGATGGTAGGGGAACCGGGCCGCGGCGACCGCGTCGGCGGCCAGCCGACAGGGCGGGCGGCACGGCAGACAGCCTCAGCGCGTGTTGAACCGGTCGCTGAACGCCCCCAGCATGTTGGTCGCGCTGACCGCGGGCACCGGCGCCTCACCCGGCCGTGCCGCCGAGCCGAGCACGCCCCGGGCCAGTCGGAACCCCGCACCGATGCCGCCCAGGAGCGAGGCCTTGGGCCGCAGCTCGTTCGGGCGGATGAGCATCGCCGTGGTGTCGTCCTCGATCGGCCCCCCGCCCCGCCGGGCCTCGACGCGGGCGATGAGTTCGGGGACCAGGCTGTCCGGGGTGCCGGAGGTGTCGGGGCTGTCCGGCGAGAGGATGGTGCTGCTGCGTGGCGCGCCGAGTTGGTTGAGCATCTCGATCACGCCCTGCTGCCCGAGCATCCTGCCCTGTGTGTCGCGCGACTCGATCAGCCCGTCGCTGAAGGCCAGCAGCATCTCGTCGGGCTCGAGCCGGACCCTGACCTGCTGGAACTCGGCGTGGTCATCGACGCCGAGGGGAAGATTCGCATGCTCGCCGGCCGCGAACAGCGGCTCCCACGCGCCGCTCCGGGCGCAGAAGCGCAGCGGGCTCGGGTGGCCCGCGATCGAGACCGTGAGCGCCCCGGTGGGTGTCCAGCAACTGATCACCACGGCCGTGGCAAACTGCCCGAGCCGGCTCAGCCCGAGAAACTCGCGGTTGAGCTGCGTGAGCAGCTTGCGCTGGTCTGGCTGGTTCATGTGCCGACGCATCAGCGCGCGCAGCTTGCCCGCGACCTCCGCCACCGAGTCGCCGTGGCCAGAGACATCCGCGACCAGCATCCGGACAATCCGGCCCGTTGCGCAGCTCGAGACATAGTGAACATCGCCCCCCGCGTCGGCCGAGCCGGCCGGGCGGCTGTGCACCCAGGCGTCGAGCCCGGGCATGACGACCCCGCTGTCTGCGGCCCGGTTGTCTCCCCAGACCTGCATGCACTGCAGCGCGTGGGCATCGCCGACCCCCGACGCGGAGCCCCCGGAAGCCGGATTCGCCATTTCCGGTCGCGTTGTGGGCATGAGGCACTTCTCCGGACCACGGGGTAGCATGCACCGATGCACGCTCTCCGACACGTACTGATCTTCGCCGTGGTTCTGTTCCTGCTCCCGCCCGCTTTCGGGCAAGAAGGCCGCTCAGACGCGGCTATCGCCCCCGCCGCGGCGCCCCCGCCCAACGTCATCTTCATCATGGCCGACGATCTCGGCTATCGCGAGGTCGGGGCGTTCGGCCAGCAGAAGATCCTGACGCCCAACCTCGACCGCCTCGCGACCGAGGGCATGATGCTGACCCGGCATTACTCCGGCTCGGCCGTCTGCGCCCCGACCCGGGCCATCCTCATGACCGGCAAGCACGCCGGGCACTCGCCCATCCGCGGCAACAGAGAGGGCGGCGGCTGGGGCCCCGAAGCCCCGGAGGGCCAGCACCCCCTGCCCGCCGAAGAGGTCACCATCGCCGAGATCTTCAAGTCCCGCGGCTACGCCACCGGGGCGTTCGGCAAATGGGGGCTCGGAGGGCCGGGCAGCGACGGGCACCCGTGCTTCCAGGGGTTCGATCACTACTACGGCTATCTCTGCCAGCGCGTCGCCCACAACTACTACCCGACCCACCTCTGGCGCAACCACGATGTGGATGTGCTCCACAACAACCGGTACTTCAGCGCCCACCAGAAGATCGCCGAGCCCCTCGAGAGCGAGGCGGCCTACGCCGAGCGGTTCGCGGGCGGCGACTACGCGCCCGAAGAGATCATCACCGAACTGCTCGGCTGGATGCGCGCGCAGCACGAGCAGCACCCCGACACGCCCCAGTTCGTCTACTACCCGACAGTGATCCCTCACCTCGCGCTGCAAGTGCCGCAGGAGTGGGTGGACATGTACCCCCGCGCATGGGACGAAACTCCCTATCTGGGCGACAAGGGCTACCTGCCCCACCCGCGTCCCCTCGCGGCGTACGCAGGGATGATCTCCTACATGGACCACAACGTCGGGCGGATCCTTGACCTGCTCGACGAACTCGGCATGGCCGAGAACACGATCGTCGTCTTTACCAGCGACAACGGGGCGAGCTATGTCGGGGGCGTGGACCGCGAGTTCTTCGACTCCCACGGCGACCTCCGGGGCCACAAGGGGCAGCTCTGGGAGGGCGGCATCCGCATGCCGACGATCGTCCGCTGGCCCGGACGCGTCGCCGCCGAGACCCGGAGCGACATTGTCAGCTACCACCCAGACTGGCTCCCCACGCTCGCCGAAGCAATCGGCGCGGAGTACCCGACCGGGCTCGATGGCCTCAGCCTGCTCCCGGCCCTGACAGGCGGGCAACATCAGGACCGCCACGAGTTCCTGTACTGGGAGTTTCCGGAGGGTGGTCAGCAGCAGGCACTGATCTTCGGCGAGAACGGGCGGTGGAAGGCGATACGACCGGCACTGCGGAAGAACCCCGACCGGTTCGAGCTGTACGACCTGCTGGCCGACCCCGGAGAAACCAGCAACATCGCCCCGGACCACCCGGAGCAGGTGGCTTTTGCCCGGCGGGTCTTTGAACGCGAGCACACGCCGAATCGGTTGTTTCCGATCGATGCCCTGGACAAATAAGTCCTGGCATTTTCATAAGTCAGGAAATGACAGTTAGTTGCAAAATCTTCGGGATGTTCTGTCATATTCCCGCAACTCAACCGGGCCCTTTCAGGTATGAAGCCATGCGGACTCCTCATCCGCCCGGCGATCCTCTCGCCGGCCTCCCGCGGCAAGCTGCTGGAGGATGACCCACCTGCGCACAGGGCCTGAGGGGCTGCTCGAGTGGTTGTCGCGGACATGGAGGGACAGGCTGCTCCGGCAGTGCCCTCAGGTCCCGGCGCGGGAAAGAGGGCCGTCTTCGGTGTGAAGACGGGCAAGACCATTCCGGAGATACACGTCCGCACTCGCGGCCGTTTGTTGGCTTGTGCACATCTGGAAAGGGGCGACACGCATGCGTAATCGATACGGCGCGATTGGTGCGGCGACGGTGATGGGTCTTGCTGGCTTGGCCGGCGGACAGACCGAGCGGCCTGCGCTGCAGAGGCTCGAGATTGGGACCGAGGTCCAACCGGTGCGACTCGCCCCGGCGGTGATGGTGAACGGCTCAATCGAGCGGGTCGGTGACTGGATGCCCTACGCGGGGCCCCGGGGTCAGCACGACGACTGTTTCGACTACCGGGTGTTCGATTGTTACGGCGATGCGGATGCAAACGCCGTGCCTGATGATCTCGGCGGCTGCAACATGGGAAGCACTCGGTGGTTCTTCGGCAGTGCCTATTGCAGCCCGTTCTATTCAAACGACATGACTCTCGCCGCCGACGCAATCCTGTCCGAGGGCGCCTGGCGAGCCGATCTGGCCTGGCAATGGACGTGCGCCGACGATGATCCAACCGAACAATGTGTCATCGCCGTCTTCACACAGCGGTCGGATCCGAACGAGTGTGAGCCCGATACGTTCGACTACCCCGGTTGGCTCTTCGATTTCGGAGAACTCGCGTGCAGGGCCAGCGGCTATTCATTCGCCCGCATCGACATCTCCTCGTACGGTCGGTGGACGCTTCCGCCGAACGGCCGCGGCTCGTACGTGGTCGCATTCCTCACCGATGACGGCACCGCACTCGCTTCGTGCGCCCAAACCATGCTCTGGGGCACGCCCGATGTCGGGGGCACCCCCGGCGGGGTCGGGACGCAGGGCCCGGGCCAACTCGACGACGACGGCCCTCCGGACTGGCACCACGACCCGGATCTGGAGTGCTACACCTACGACTTCGGAACGTGCCCCGAGCCGCTCGGTGGCATGCTGCAGTTCTGGGGTGAGCGCGACGCGGACCTGTGGCACCGTGCCGACTTCAATCGCGACGACATAGTGGACAGCCGCGACTTTGTGGCCTTTCTCAACGCATGGCGGACGTGTGCGTTCGGGTCAGACTGCACCGGCAACATCCGGTGTACGTCACAGGACGTCATCTGCTATCTCGATCTCTGGTCGGCGTGCCCTCGGTAGTGCGTTTAGTGTGCTGCAGCGTGCGGCACGCCGAGCTCGCTCACGACGCGCCCACCAACGACCGTCGCCACGGCACGGCCCCGCACGGTCCGTCCGAGGAACGGTAAGTTGGCGCTCTTGCCCGCGAGATGTTCGGTCGAGAACGTCCATTCGATATCGGGATCGATGACCGTCAGATCACCCGGGCCGCCGACAAACAGCTCGCCGAGGCCGTCCTGGTCGCGGTGCTGTCGGTCGAGGTTGCAGAGCCTGGCCGGTTCGATCGTCATCATCCCCAGCATTCGGGGCCAGTCGATCACGCCCGCGTGCACCAGCGCCTCGGCATACAGCGGCAGCGCTGTCTCGAGCCCGATGATCCCGAACGGTGCATCTTCGAAGGGCCGTGCCTTCTCGTCGGCCGTGTGCGGGGCGTGGTCGGTCGCGAGCACCGTGATCGTGCCATCGGCGATGCCAGCGCGGATCGCGTCGATGTCCTGTTGCTCTCGCAGCGGCGGGTTCATCTTCGCGAGTGTGTTGAAGCCCTCGCACGCCCGGTCGGTCAGCAGCAGGTGGTGGGGGCTTGCTTCGGCCGTGACGGGGAGGCCGGCGGCGCGCGCGCGGCGGACGATCTCGACGCTGCCGCCGCTGGAGAGGTGCTGCACGTGGTAGCGGCACCCGGACTCGGCGACCAGCCGCACGTCGCGTTCGATGATGAGTTCTTCTGCCACCCTCGGCCACCCCACGAGCCCGAGCCGCGTGCTCACCTCGCCGGCGTGCATGGAGGCCCCCCGTGTGAGCGTCGGCTCCTGGCAGTGCTGCATGAAGCACAGGCCGAGCGGGGCGATCTCCCGCATCAGCCGGAGCATGACCCCGGCCGAGGCGACCACGTCCCCGTCGTCGCTGAAGCCCACAGCCCCGGCCTGCGCGAGCAGGCGGAGCTCGGTCGGCTCGACGCCCTGCCGGCCGCGGGTGGCGGCCGCGACGGCGAAGACGCGGCAGGAGGCCGTCGCCTCGGCACGGTCGGCGATGAAACGCACGATCTCCGGGCAGTCCATCGCCGGGGTGGTGTTGGGCATGCAGCAGACGGTCGTAAAGCCTCCGGCGACTGCCGCTCGGCTGCCGGACTCGATCGTCTCCTTGTGCTCCTGACCAGGTTCCCGCAGGTGGACGTGGGGGTCGATCAGCCCCGGGCAGACGATCTTGCCCTTCGCGTCGATCACGCGCTCAGCGGCCCCGGTCGAGGCCCCCGGCGCGGCGATGCTCTCGATGCGGCCGCCGCGGACGGTCACATCCCCGATCTCATCACGACCTGAGGCCGGATCAATCACGCGGCCGTTGGTGATGCGGAGGCTGGATGCGCTCGAACCGGTGGGGGGGGTGCTCGCCATGCCGCCATCGTAGCGAACCGACCCCCGTCGCCGGTACCGCCTGGGCCACGGGCTGGTTCCTCCGCCTACGGGCTCTGACGCGCCTTGGCAGGAGCGCAACGGCCGGATTCGCACGCACTTGATCGGCCGGTGAACCGCAGTCGATTGGCGGCGAAGAACTCGTAGAGCCGGTCGGCGAGCCACCGGAGCCCGGGCCATCTCGTCGGGGCCAGCAGCCAGCCCAGCCCGACCGCGTCGTAGGCGTGCCGGAATGCCTCGACACCGGTGACGAGCGAACCCCCGGGCATCACGCCGTGAATGTGTCCCATCACGTCCTCGAACGTGGTCCCATATTGGGCCGCGTCGAAACCCGGCTCTGCAATGTCGATGAGCTGCAGGCGGCCCCGTCCCCGGTCGAGCCACCGCAGGAATGCGGCTTCCTTGGCGCACAGGGGGCACTCGCCGTCCACGAGCAGAGAGAATCGGGGGGTGGCTGCGGTCATGGGAGGGTCTTCGGCTGGCGGGACGGAGCAGATGCTGGAGTCGGCGGGGATTGCGTGCTGGCATGCCGGAGGTGCTGGCTCTTCCGGTCCGGCCCGGCTATCCTTGCTCCCGGGCCGCTGAGCGGACCCGACGGGGTGTAGCGCAGCTTGGTTAGCGCGTCTGACTGGGGGTCAGAAGGTCGGAGGTTCGAATCCTCTCACCCCGACTTTTCGAGAGTTCAAGCCCTTCGGCGAGTACGTCGAAGGGCTTTCTCATTGTGGGAACGAGGTTTACGCCGTCCAGGCGGCAGTTCAAACAGACGATTTCGAGCAGTCGTCGCTTCGTGGCGTAATCCGCCCCAACCCACTTGTCTTGCAGGGTTTGCGAGAGTTCAAACGCTTTGCTCGCGAGATCAGCAGTTTCGTCGTTCGAGCGATCGACCACGTCCAGTTGCAGCTTGATTGAGGCGAGGCGTTCGCGGAGTTCTGTGTGCTTGCGGGCGAACGTGTCCTGATCGACTTCCTCAGCGAGGCGGAGGTTGAGGAGGCGGTCCTGCTGCTCGACGAGCAACGAGGACTGACGCTGCAGTTCTGAGCGCTGTGCTCGGGCCTCGGCCTGCTCGTCGCGAGTCTGGGACGCCAAGACAACCCGGAACCACTCGCGGACCGATTCGTCCTTCAAGCGGATGGAGTCGAATATCGCCATGAGCTGGTCATCGAGTTTCTTCTCGGACAACCGCACGCGAGGGTGGCCCTCGGCGGTGTAGCGGCTGCACCGGTAGTAGACGTAGCGGCGCTCGCCGGACTTGGTCTTCTTGGTGATCTGCTCGCCTGTGACGATCTTGCCGCAGTGCCCGCATGTCATGAATCCGCCAGCGAACGTCATCTCGTGGGCGTGGTAGACCGTGCCTCCGAGCAGGGCCTGGACACGGTCCCAGGTCGCCCGGTCTACGAGCGGTTCTTGCTTCCCAGGATACCAGTTGCCCTTGAACGGGACTTCGCCCAGGTACGAGCGGTCGAGGAGGATGTGGTGCAGCTTGCTCCGCGTGAAGCGGGGAGCCTCCGGCCGGTACACGATGTTCTCGGCATGGAGTCGGTCGCGGAGCGCGTCGATGGTCAGGGGCTCGTAGGCGTAGAGCTTGAAAATCCGTTTGACCGTTTCGGCGGCGGCTTTGTCGGTCGTCGTAACGCAGCGACCGTCCTTGCGGACGTTCTTGTAGCCGTAGGGTGCTTTGCCGACGAACCAGCCCTCCTGAACGCGACGGGCCAGGCCCTCCTTGACATCCAGCGACTGCTGCTCGGTGTAGAAGCTCGCCATGTTGGCGAGCGTCCGTCGCATCATGCGACCGGCGGGATTCGAGTCCGTCGGCTGCGAGACGGAGATGAATGGGAGGCCGTACTCGCTCTCCAGACGTTCGAGTTCGACGTAATCGAACAGGTTGCGTGCCGCGCGGTCAACCTTGTAGAACAACAAACCGTCGAGTTCAGCGGCGTACTTTTTGGCGTACGCGATCAGCTCGCGGAACGCCTTGCGTTCATCGGTCTTGCTCGCGGTTTCGGCGATGCTGAAGAACCGCACGATCTCGCCGCCGGTTGTTTCGGCGTAGCGTTTGAGCGCGTCTTCCTGGACCGCGAGCGAGAATCCTTCTCGCTCCTGCTCCCGGCTGCTGACCCGGGCCAACGCAACGTACCGTTTCATGGTTCACCTCCGTGTCAGCGTGTCGAGCAAGCCGCTCGCGTTACGGAGGATTGTAATCGCATCTTCAAGCGTGAGCGGCGCGTCGTAGTACGGTTGCCAGACTTTCTGCGTCAACTCCACGAGTTCGGGCGTGATCCAGGCGGGCGTGCCCGAAGGCAGCGCCTCCGGCGGCGCTGTTTCGCGCCGGTTCCCTTCTCTGGATTGAACACCCTCTTCTTGCACAACAGCGGTCTCCGTCGTCCTTGAATCACGACGCTTGAGGTTGAGCCACCCGCTCGCGCAGGCGCTGGTAGGCAGCAGTGATTTGTGTGAAGTGGCGCTCGGCGAGTTTGACGACATCCGGTTCGACGCCAACCAGGCGGTCCGGGTGGTACTTGCGGCAGGCCGACCTGTACGCGCTCTGCAGTTGCTCCCAGGAGAACCCGCGCGTCAGATCGAGCAGCGTGAGATCGTCGTCGAGTGAAGTGTCACGGGGCGGAGGCGGAGGTGACTCGCTGCGCGGTGTCTCAATGCCCCGGTTGAGGAACTCGACTGCTCCGTCGAGCTCCAACTCTGCGTGCTCTGCGAAGAAGTCCGCAACCGACTGGTCAAACTTCGTGCCCGGCCAGCCCGACATGGACATGCTGGCGACCGCGACGCCCTTGTGCTTGGAGAACGCCACACCCAGAAGGAGAGGGACCTCTGCCCATTGCACATCGCGCTGGCAAGGCAGGCGAGGGATGCTCAAGTCCCCCCGCCGGTAGAACTGGACGCCGCCCCGTCTGTTGTGGAGGCTGAAGCCACGGACGAGCAGGTAGTCACCGATCGAGGCGCGGACCGACGGCAGCGGGCGGGCTGCGGTGACGGAGCCGGTCCACCTGAGATCCGCCGTGGTGTTGGCCTTCTTCTTGCGATCCTGGTCCTGCATGTGTTTGCAGGCGGCGCGTATCGCCACGCCGGCAACAATGATCGGAATGTGAATCATGAAGTTCTCCTTGCAGTCTGTTGAGTGAGTGTCAGTCGCGGTCGATCTCGGGTTCGGGTGAGATGTCGGGCTCGGGCGCTTCGCGCTCATGTGCCTGCTCCAGATGCGTCTGGAGTTGCGACGGCTCGGCGTTGTCTTTGCCCGGTGTCGTCTGGTTGTCGGCGCGGAGGCCGTCGGCGACTTGCCCGGGCGTGCGCGTTCCGATCATGCCGTACTCGGGGTGCTGCGCGGCTGTGCCGCCGGGATACAGAGCAGCACCAAGCTCGTGAAGTCCCTGGCGGAAGTAGGCGTCCAGCACTTCCTTGCTGCGGCTGAGGTTCTCTCGTGGGTTCATGGCAATCTCCTTGTGTGGTGAATGAGTCTGACGAACTGGACTGGTGGGCTAGCGATCGTGCAGGTCGCGGAATCTTGCGGCCTGGTCCTGCTGTTCGAGCCAGGCGTCGTGCATGGACAGTGTCCGGTTGCGTTCGACGCTCTCGATCACACCCGCCACGGCACCGAGCGAGATGCCCGAGACGATCAGGTAGCTGCCGAGCGGGGCGCTGAGCGGGAGGAAACACAGGCCGATGAGCATGACGAAGGCAGGCTCGATGCTCGCTTTGAGCTTGTGCTCGTGCGTGTTCTTGAATACTCGCGCAAGTCGCGGCCAGCCGTTGTATCTCGTATGAACCAGATTGCCTCTGGCGACCATGATGATGCTCTCGATCCGCGCGCGGAGCTGCATCACGATCAGGAGCAGCCAGAAGATAAAGATGGGCGTGTAGTTTCCCTTCGGCCAGAAGAGCATCCACATCGGGACGGACAGGAACCCCAGGAACGCGGGCACGCCGAAGTAGCGCCTGCCAAAGCGTGTTCGGAGAATGACCTCGACCGGCGCAGCCATGACCTGTGCTGCAAGCACGAGAATCGATGCGGCCTGTTGGGCGTCTTCGATCGGCGTCCATCCCTTTGGATCGGGTTGCTCACGCACGGCGAGGCTCCTGTGGGATGCGGGCCTTGAGCCACGTCCGTCCGTTTGGGAAACGGCGGCCACCCTGGTAGACGATGGCTTCGGTGACACAGTGGGGAGGGCCACCCTTGGCGAGTGAAAAATCAGCCGCTTGCAGCTCGTAGTCCCAGGTTTCGCTGAAACCTGATGAAGCGTTCTGGTCGGTCCCGAAGATCGGCGCGAGCCAGTTCTCATCGCGGCTCTGGTTGCCGTTCATCATCACCTGCCGGGAACGCCCGATGAGCTGCTGCATGTACTCGACCGTGCGGATGTCTGTCTGCTGGTGGCAGATACGGCTCTGGAGATTGGTGAGCAGTGCGTGGACCTTCGGCTCGGACTGTGGGCCGAGCGCATCGATCAGGCCCGAGACCGACTGCGTCGCATACACCACGGCGGTCCGGGTGCTCCGCGAGATCGCCTGGAAGCGGTGATCTTCTTCGACGAGGAGCATCTGCGCCTCGTCACAGACGATGAAAGTCGGACGACTGTTCTTGGCCGTGTCACGGCGTGCGTGCGCCCGCTGCCACATGAACTTCAGGATCACTTGGATCAACTGACCCACATCGCGGTACACAAGGACCGGGAAGTCGGCGATCAGGATCTTGCCGTCGTACATCATCGACGGTGAGACATTTGGTGCCGGCGACGACAGCATGTCGCGGGCGGCCCCGCGGCTGAGCATGTCGGTGGTCGAGGTCAGCGTGGACTGCACGACACTGCGAGTCCTGCTGGACAGCGCGGGCCACTCATGGAGGAAGTATGACAGGGCGAGATCGAAGTCGGCTCTCTGGGAGTCGTTCTTGTCCGCCTCGTCTGCCTGTTCAAGGCATTCTCCGCAGTAGGTTGACTTCCACTCGCCATTCTGGATGCGTTCGAGCGATTGTGGAGCCGAAACGATGAGCCTGTGGAGGTTCGGAATCGTGACGGGCTCGCCGGAGAGCACCAGCACGAGCAGGGCGTTCCGGCAAAGCCGCATGGCCTCCATGCGAAAATACCGCTCGTTGTCGCCGCCCGCAGATCCTGCCTGACCACCCTCGCCGAGTTCTGTGACCGTCATGATGAGAGCCGTGAGGTTCTCAACAAGACCCACAGCGCCGCTGCTTCGAGCCATCTCGTCGGCGATGAAGTTGAACCTGAGCAGGTGATCCGGGGAGAACACTAGCAAGTCTGACAGGCGGCCTGTATCGCGGACGTACTCCGTGTATGTCTGGCGGTCCTCGGGCTTGACGGTCAAGAACAGGCCGCCATATCCGGCACGGAGCATGGCGCGACAGATCGCGGCCATCGAGCCAGAGGTCTTGCCCGATCCGGTCGAGCCGAACACCATTGTGCCCATGAACGAATCGCCCACGGACCACGGTGAACCCGCCGCCCAGTGCAGGAGGGGTGCATTGAGATCCCAGCGATCAACAGCGGGTTTCCGCTTTCGCGGCGAAAGAAGGTGCATCACGACTTCCTCCCGGCCTTAGACTGGTCGCGCAACGCACTCGTGAACGTCCGCAGCGTGAGACCCTGTGTCTTGGCCTTGCGAGCCTTGGAGGTGAGCTGTTCGAGCCACTCGATCACCGTGTCAAGGGTGAGTTCGTTTCCGACGAACATCACAGTCTTTCCGGGGCCGAGCGTGGCGGTGACCCGAGTACCCCGTTGGGCTTCTCGCTGGCGGCTGACGCGCTTGAGCTTGCGGGTCAGCGCCTCGCGTGTCAGACGGTTGCCGAGCACCTCGTCGGCAAGCTGTTGTTGCTCTTTCTCATCTTCAACGCCGGAGAGCAGGTAGCCGATGTCTGGCGGGATCGCTCCGGAAGCGACGTGTGCCCGGAGCGATTCGGGGAGCCGGAGCAAACCAAGGGCCTTGGAAACGGTCGCGGGTGACAAACCGAGGAGCTTGCTCACGGCGTCGGCCGTCAGTTTGGCCTCGTCCATCAAGGCGCGGATGCCAAACGCCCTCTCAATCGGGTTGAAATCCTGACGCTGTAGGTTGCTGACCATCAAACGAGCCAGCCGATCAGCCTCGGCGAGATCGTCGGGGAGGACAAGAACCTGTACTTCGGTCCGGCCCAGGGACTTCAACGCCCGCAAGCGGCGTTCCCCGTCGATGAGACGAACACCCTTCTTTGTGCGGACGCAGAGCAGCGGCTGCTGCAACCCGGTCTGTTCGATGCTCTCGGCGAGCTTCTTGATGCCGTCCTCATCAAAGCTGGTGCGGGGCTGTGGGCCAGTTTCGATCGACTCGATGGGAACGGTGATGAGTTCCGGGTTCATCGGTTCACCTCGTTCATGATGACATCGCGAGTCGCAGCCTGGACGGCAGGATCGTGCTGCAGAATGGGGCTGCACCAGACCCGAATGAGCAACATCAGGGCAACGAAGTCGTCCATAAGCCCGAGCACGGGGATGAACTCCGGGATCAGATCGATCGGGAAGGCGAGATAGAACATCAGCAGGCCGGTCAGCTTGAGCTTGCGCCCGATCGTGAACCCGATCTCGCACTGGTCGAACAGCCGGCGGACCGGGGCGGGAAGTGGCATGGCCATGGTCAGTCTCCTTTCCGTCGAGATGCGACCGTGGGACAGCCACCGCGCTGCACGCGCAGGGCCGACTGGCCGATCCGGCGATTGACTCTGTTGTGGGGTCTCCCGCAGCACAGGAGGTTTGCCCCGGAGGCGTTCTGCCTCCCTAAACTGGATTGCGCGCGGAGCGGCCGCGCTCTCTGGCCAATCCAGATTTCTTGAGGCGATGGCTGTGGATGTAGAAGCACTTATCAAAGCGGCTGTCGGGGAAGACCCCGACGCCGCCAATCAACTGCTCATTGAGCACCACGATCGGATGCGGGCCATCGTCTTGAAGCACTCGGCTGCTTGGCTTCGGTTGCACCACCCGGTCGAGGACATGGTGCAGGAAGCACAGGTGGCGGTCTTTCGCGGACTGGATACGTTTGAGCTGCGCGACCCTGTTGTGCCAAACTTTGAGGCCTGGCTCACGTTGCTGACACGAAGAACAGTCGCGTTGTTTGTCCGTCGTGCGAGGCGCTCACTCCAGCGTCTGGAGTCCGACATAGATGAGGACGGGAGATCCCCGAGCAGCGTGCAGCGTCAGAAAGAGCGTTACGAACGACTGAGCACCGCCGTTGCTTCGCTCTCCGATCAAGATCGGGAGGTCATCGTTTTGCACTACTTTCGCAAGATGACACTCTCAGGCATCGCAGACGAGCTTGGTCAGACACGGAGCGCTGTCAATGCACGACTGATGCGGGCGCGGCCCAAACTCCGAGAGTGGTTGGGCTCAACCTCGATGAATCTCTCGACATTATGAACGACAGAAGCGAACCCAATCAGTCACCGGGTGCGATTGCAAGGGGCATCATCCGCGCCCATCTCGCGTCGGACGGTGAGTTGTCCGACGACGCGGTTGCCTCCCTCCTGGATCGCCATCCTGAGCTGGCGGGCGAGCTGCGTCGGGCCGTGGAGATTGCCCGGCGAACCCGGTTAGCACAGCAGCGGGCCGCAGAGGCTCCCTCTCTGCATTCAAGCGACTCGTCTCTCTCTGAGATTCTTCTAGAAGAAGCAGACTGGGAACTGGCCGGATACACGATCGGACAACGGATCGGCGGCGGAAAGTTCGGGGAGGTCTTTGAGGCCGTCTCAACCGAGACCTGCCAAACGGTTGCCATCAAGTGCCTCCGGCGAGAGTACCGGGAGCATCCGCAGGCACTTGAGCGGTTTCGGTTGGAAGCCGAGGCGTTGTCGAGGCTGGATCATCCCGGGATCGTGCGCGTGCTCGACGTTCGGACTGCGGACGCCATCCCGTGCATCGCCATGGAGCGGGTGACGGGGCACGACCTTCACCGCTCTACGCGGTCGAGCCCGCTCGACCCTTCGCGCGCTGCTTCGATCATCGCCGAAGCGGCTGATGCCTGTCACGCGGCTCACGAGCGCGGCATCCTGCACCGTGACATCAAGCCGGAGAACATTCTGCTTGATGAATCGGGACACCCACGGCTGACGGATTTCGGTCTTGCGAAGCTGCTCGATCGGGACGTTGAGTTGACCGGCGAGGAGCAGGCTCTCGGCACGCCGCACTACATGCCCCCTGAGCAGTACGACCGTCGCCTCGGACCGACAACGCACCTTGCCGATGTCTACGCGCTGGGCGGCACTCTGTATTATCTGCTCACGGGTCGGCCTCCCTTCCCCATTGGCGACGGCGTCGGGCGAGAGGCAACGCTTCACCAGATTGGCTGGGCACGACCACGCTCGCCGGCTGATGCGAATGACGAAGTTCCGGCGGATCTTGCTCTGGTTTGTCTGATGTGTCTTGAGAAACGGCCGCATGATCGGTACGCCGATGCGCAAGCGTTGGCGGCAGATCTCCGTCGGTTTCTTGGCGGAAAGCCGATTCGAGCAAAACTACCCGGCACTGCGGGGCGATCGTGGCGATGGTGTGCCAGGCGACCTGTCGTGGCGGCGATGCTTGCCGTTCTCCTGCTGAGTCTGACCGGCGGGAGCCTTGCGGCGCTGCACTTCGCTCAGGAAGCAGACACGCAGCGTGGGTTGACTGAAGAGGCCCGCATCGCCGAAGCCGATGCCACATCACAGCGTGTGTTCCGCGAGCACTTCGCGGACCTGCGGGATGCGCAGCTTGCTCTTGACAGCGGACGGACCGACGAGGCGGTGCGGATTCTCAAGAAGTACGAGAACCCTCTGCCGGATCTTGACCCGAGAGGATTCGAGTGGGCCTTTCTTTCCCGGCTCGCCAGCTCGCCCTCGCCCCTTGAGTGCGTGCCGGATGGTGCGGCATGGAGCCAGGTTCGTATCAGCCCGAGGAACGACATCATCGCGTGTATCGACACACTCGGATCGCTTGCCGTGCTCGATCCGCACGGGTGCGTTGTGCGGTTCTCGCTTGAAGGCCCGTTTGTCGAGATGCGTTTCACACCGGATGGCGCGTCTCTGGTGCTCATCACTGCCGGGCATAGCTCTCGGGTGCTTTTGGTCAAGGCCGAGGACGGGTCTGTGAACAGCGAGATCGATCTTGGCGTGAGCATGACCGCCATGTCTGTCCATCCGGAAGGGCAGTCCTGCTTTCTCGGCGGTGCGGCCAACGAGCTTCTGCTCGTGAACCTCTTGTCCGAGCGGGTCACCGACCTCGCGGCAGGCCTGCGTGATGCGCTTCGGACCGGATCGGATATCCAGCAGGGCGTGGTGATGTCGACCGCGTACTCGCGTGACGGAAAGCGTGTCGCGGTGGGTTATGAAAACGGTGTGACCCAGGTCTGGAACCTGGGAAGCAAGCGTGTCGTCACCAGAGGTCCTATTCACACCGGCCCCGTCATGGGGCTGGCGTTTGATGCTGACGGGATTCGCGTTGCGAGCCAATCGTTCGGACGCTACGACAACCGCAGCTTGTCCGATGTGCCGGGAGAGATGATTGTCTGGAGCGCAGAAGACGGATCGCGGATCGCATCCGCAAGGCCGCACGCGGCCATGCCTAAGTATGCTCCGATCTCATACTCGGGGGCGACGTTCGGCAGGCACTACGGCCAGATGCAGCCGGAGTTTCATTCCGAGACGGATCTCGTTGTGACAACCGGCGATCGCGAGGTTGTGGTGTGGAACGCGGCCAGCGGCCAGCGAGCTGGTTCATACCCTGGGCATGGCGCGGCGATGATAGCTGTCGATGTCAGCTCAGACGGGCAGCTGGTCGCTGGCGTCGAGCAGTCCGGCATTGTGCATGTGTGGCCCTTCAAGGCCGGTGGCCCTTCACGAACAATCCTTGAAGCCGCAGCGGGCATCCGTGCATTGCAGCGTGACGGCGAGAGGCTCGTGCTGCTCCGCGAGTATGGGATCGAGCGTACGGACGGTCTTCGCGGGACACACTTCTCGCGTAGCGAGCGCCGCGTCATTTCATCCTTGTACATCGGCTCCGGCGAAATCGAGGACATCGCAGATGGTCACAATGGGGCTGAGACACTGGCGGTGACGCCCTACGGGATTGTGCATGACGGTGTCGTTCTGGCGCCTCGCAGTGAATCTCTGTCATCCGATCTGCCGGGAGGCGCGCCCGAGCTTCCACACGATGACGTGATCGCTACCACCACGGACGGGAGACTGCTAGCGAGTGGACACCCTGACGGCACTGTGCGAGTTCTCGATGCTGTGTCGGGCCACGAATTGTGGTCCGCAGATCTCCACGATGGTCCGGTGACATCTCTCGCCTTCTCTGCGTCAGGGGACCGGCTTGCTTCAGGCGGCCAGGACCGTCGGGTCCGCGTGACCGGGAGTAGCGATGGTTCTGCGCAAACGGTGTTGCGCGGTCACACCCGTGAGATTTCCGGGGTCGCGTTCTCACCCGACGGTTCTCGCCTGGCAAGCAGCAGCGGACTGCTCGGCAGCGGGGACATGAGTCCCGGCGAGGTTCACGTCTGGCACCTTGCAACCGAGCAACTCAGCCTGCAACTCCGAGCCGCCCAAGATGAGATCTACTGCGGAGTGGCATGGGATAGTGACGGCTCGCGGCTCTTCGCTGCGGCGAATCCCCAGTCCGACGCCGATGGGCGTGTCGAGCCGGGTCGCATTGTCGAGTGGTCTGCGGCTGGAGCCGAGCCTAGCCGTTGAGCGTTGAGCGCTAACGGTGCCGTGCCCCACCTTCGATTCGGGGAGGGTTCTCGATCGGCTCAAGCTCGGGTATCCACTCCAGGGAGGCGGACATGACGCGCCTGCCTTGCTCATCCTTGGATTCGAGACGAAACCGGCTCCCCTCGTCGGCGTCACGTCTGCCTGGGGTCGCGGTAAGAATGGCTGGCCGTCCGGTACCGGGGAACGCCAGCGTGAGTCCCATGTGCCGGAGTTCATGGTTCACCCAGGCGGCGAGTTCACGTTTCTCGATCAGTGTGTCCTGCGGACGTTGTTTCGCCTCAGCATTCAGACTTGCCGTCACGGCGCGGGAAATTTCTGCCATCGCGATCGAGCGTACAGTCTTTGATCTCTCGGAGAGCTGTGCATACGAGTCGGTGTCGTGAGCAAGAGCATCGCGCAGCGCTTGTCGCAGCGCCGGATACTCTCCTTCACTCATACGCAAAGTCTGCGGCCGTATGTGCAACGGCGCTCGTCGTCATCTTGCGGGGCAGATCTACGAATAGCAGCGGGATTGTTGTCATAGGACCGACACAACCACAGTGTCCGTTGGTTGTCAACACGAATCCTTGCTTCCCCCGGCTGACCGATCCGTATTCAGCCGATGCTCCAGGACAGACATCGCTTGCACCGAGTCATTCGTAAACGGTGGTCCGTGATGGAGCGCCCGCCGCACTGGATACTCGTGCCGGGGCGGCGTCGATCGCGGCCAGGCCAGCCTGTCACGCCCGTCGCCTGATCGCCCGGATCGGCACGGCGGACCGGCTCCGCCGGTTTGGAGTCACTGACTGCGGCGGGCGGGGTTCTCCGGGAGCCAGTGCGCCCCGGGGTGCTTGCGACCGGGCCGAACACTGGCCCCCAACAAGGAGAACCGAATCATGTCCACGACCAAACCCGTTCACGAAGTCCGACTCGGCACGACTAAGGCCGCTATCTGGGCCAACACCACCGAAGACGGCCGCACACGCTACTCGGTGACGGTGCAGCGAATCTACCGCGACAACGAAGAGTGGAAGCGCACAACCAGCTTCCGGCGTGATGACCTCCTGGTCCTCGCCAAGGTGCTCGATCTCGCACACTCGTGGATCTGCCAGCAGCCCAACGAGCGGGCGGCGGCCTGAGCCGCGTCCGCATCAACCGCGCCCCGTCGGCTCGCGCCGGCGGGGTGCTTTGCTGTGGGGAGCCACGCATCACCTGCCAACTGTGTTTCTATGCTGAGCGCATCACGGTTGGAATCCGCTCCAAGCTCGCGGGGAGACGAGCCCCCTCTCCCCGCACCCCTCTACCCCAACGAGCGGTGTCACTCATCCCAGGCGATGGATTCGATGATGACTGGGCCGTGATCCTGCCGGAGCTGCTCGGCACGGTCTGACTCACGGACCCAGGGAACGCGCTGCCGAATCAGGCCATCAAAGAGCTTGGCGGAGCTTCCGGTATCGCTGTTGAGACCCGAGCCTCTGATGCGGACTTTCCGCCCCGGCAGGTGGAGGATGATGCCCTCTTCGGGCACGAGTTCGATCCGCTCGATCCAGGCGTAGCCGATGGCGAGTATGTGACCATCAGCCTTGCGGAGTTCGAGCATGAGGGCGCGGTCGCGGACACCTCGGAGCCATCCGAAACACCCGAGATCCTCGGGTGCTGCATGTTCTTCGTCAGGCGCTCCGTTAGAGGCGGGGCGTTTCGTGTACCGGTCGATCAGACTATCGGTCATGTTCGATTCCTTCTCTGCTGTGTTCGACGGCGACGAGCACACCGTCCTCGCGGGACTGCTCTGCGAGCCGTTCTTGGATAATCCTGCGATGAGCGTCTTCGACACCCGCGAGAAGTTCGGTGCCGCTCAGGCGTTCGTCACTCCGGCTGACAGCTTGGAGCAACTCGTCCTTGTCGTCGGTGAAGACAAGCACCTGCTGCCGTCCGCGCGAGGCGCTGACATAGAACTGTTCCCGAGAGGACGCGCGGTATGAACGCGACGATTGGCCGATGATGACCCGGTCCACGGTCTTTCCCTGGCTGGCGTGGCTGGTCACGACGAGGCCATGCGCGATATGGCCGAAGTCTCTTGAGACTGTCCATCCGTTGTTGAGTTGGATATCGCCCGCGTCGGAGAACCCGGTGACGGTGAACAGGTCGCCGTTGTTGAGCCGGTGCGCGGAGTCAGCGGTAGTTCCATTCTTGGTGATGCGGATTCGATCCCCTGTTGCGACCTCGATTCTGTCCTGGTGGAATACCGTGAACCGCTCTGCGGACTCGAACGGAAGCTCGTCCTGGCCGACGATCAGCCGTGTGCCTTTGCGATGGCCGCGAGCGTTCTGGTGGAACACGAGCACATCGCCTTCGCGATAGCTGAGCGGATCATGCTTCTGACCGAGGGTCAGATTCGCCGGGATGAGTTCGGGGAAGCTGCGCGCGTCATCGCCGAGGGCGCCGTGTTCGCGGAGCTGTGCACGGATTTCGTTGGTGATCCGGTTGCCCTCGAAGTGCGTCGGTGACACAACAAGCGCGGACTTCCCGTCGTCGATGGCGTCGATGTACGACTCGGCGAGTGCTCGATAGCGATCGTCGTCATCGACTTCCCTGATCCACCCCAGCTCATCGAGGCCACGGAAGCCCTGGCGGGTCTTCCCTTCGCTCAGGTTTTTGATCGCGGTCTTGTACCGGTCTTTCTGACGCTGGATTTCCTTGATCTCGGCGGGTTTCAAGCCCGCCTCGTTTTCGAGCAGCTTGAGTGCCGCGCCCCGCTCGACTGCGCCGTGCTGGCGTTTGTCACCGGAGAGCACCACGCGGGCGTCGATCTGCTCGGCAAGCTCGAAGACCTGCCGCATGGTTTTGGTGCCGAGCAGGCCAGCCTCGTCGATCCAGAGGACCGCGCCGTGCGCGTCTCTCTGCATCGCGGGGTCAGCGAGAAGTCGTGAGACAGTGTCGGCAGACTCGAAGCCCTCCTGCCTCAGCACGCCACGGCTGGCCCCGGCGGATGGCGCAAAGGCGAGCACAAGCTGCCCGTTCGCCTCGATTGCCTCTCGGGCCTCCTGCATCATGGTGGTCTTGCCCGTGCCGGCGGCACCCCGTACCAGGATGACGCGGTCCCGTGATTCGAGCACATGGCGCACCGCCGCCTTCTGCTGGTCGTTGAGCCATTCACGGTGAAAGACGTTCTGGTTCACTGTGATCGGAGTGCAGGCGCCCCGTCCCTCCCGGGCAAAGGCGAGCATCTTCGTTTCCTCTTCGAGCACGGCTTTGGTCGTAACCAGGCGTTGTCCCTTGCGCTCGGCATGAATCAGATCCTGCCGCTCGGTGACCCGTTCGATCGACTCCCGGCTTGCTTTGCCGACGCCCTGTTTGAGCGCTTCGGCGAGCAGCATTCGCTCCGGCAGGACTGACGCACGCTCGAAGGCGTGCTCCATCGTCCGGGCGACCGCGCTGCGAGCAGCGGCGTCGTCCTCGGTGATGGTGTCCTTTCCGACCCGGTTGGCGAGCGCCTCAAGCCGTTCGGCCTCGGCGTCAGTCAATCGTGACCGCCATGCCGATTCCAGATCGGGCATCGTCAGTTCGGCGGCCTTGGACGATCGGGTGCGGGCACCCAGCGTTGACTTGAGATCAGGGTCGGTGATGTTCTTGGCGCTGGCGAGCTGCTCGATGCGGGCGGTTCGTCGCGAGAACTTGTCCATCGTCTCGGGATCGAGCCCGGCGAGTTCCCAGCCCTTGGCGGTGCGCTGGGTGTTGAGCCCAAGCTCTTCGAGCCGTCGGGCGAGTCTGGAGTGGAACACCGCCTCGAAGTACGGCGCATCCCGCTTGAGATCGCCGAACTGCCCGGCCTTCCACCGGTCCTCATCCTTATCGAATGTCGCGTTGAACACGAAGCAGTGCGCGTGCAGGTGCGGGTCCGGCAGCCCGTCCACCGGGCGGGCCGTGAAGTGCGTGAACTCGCCCCAGATGAGATTCCCGGTAACACGGTCCTCGTTCTTGCCACCGACGCGGACGCGGGCCTTGGACTCTGTTTCGATGTCCTCCATCGTGGCCCGAACCGAGTCCCGGAAGGCTTCGAGGATGCGATCGTCCCGCGTCAGCCCGTAGAGCAGCGACACGCTCTTGGGCACATGGAAGTTGAAGTCGTAGCCGACGCGGCGCTGGTCTTTGCGCCGAACCGTGAGCGGTTCGCCGGTATCGGGTCGGAGGTTTTCGCAAAGCCTGTCCCAGTCGCATTGATCCACGGTGCCCGAGAGCCCGAGCATGGACGCACCCTCGCCGCGCCAGAACCCGGTGAGTTCCTGTCCCTCGGTGTAGTAGTCGGCGGTGCTGTAGTAGCTCTTGGCCCTGCCACTGCTGTTGCTCTGTGTGACTCGAAGCATCTGCTCATCCTGACAGGGAAACCTTGCGATTCGGTAAACACGCGAGATGCGCACCCTTCCCGTTTGCAGCGCTACGACCAGAACCGATGAGGGTTGCAAGGTGCTTGCCAACAGTTGTGTCGGGCGCACACGCTCCGTCATTGGTTGGACGACAGCGCCTTGCGTCCGTTCGATGAGCACGATGAAGCCCCGGTCGTGCCGGATCAAGCTGCCAAGGCCGCTTTCCGCGTGCGGAAGCCTTCGGCCTTTCGCTTGACCGGTTCGCTCCGCCACGACATCCGCGGCTTCGGAGGGCGTGCCATCGGGACGCGATAGGCGTGTCCCGCAACACAAACAAGGAGATTTCACATGAACGACACCAACACAAACGGCGGCGTGAGCCGCACACCAAGCCACATCGCCTACCAAGTCAGAGACCGCGAGGGCAAGAAGGGCATCTGGACACGCATCGGTTCCGCGTGGCCGCACGCGGACGGGAACGGTTTCAACATCCAGGTCGAGGCCGTTCCGCTCGATGGCCGCATCTCGCTGCGGGTGTTCACCGAGCAGAAGGACTAACTAGAGCTTCAACCGGCGGGCCTCCGGGCCCGCCTCATCTACAGAAAGGACTTCGAGATGACGACATCACTCCAAATCAACCCGTTCTTCGCCAGCAGACGTATGGCCCGCATAGCCCGACCTTCATGCCACTTGCAGCCACTGTTCGCCAAGCTCCCGCGTGCCCCAATCACTGGCAGCCCGGTGCCGCGACTCACCAGCCTCTACCACCACGCAGACGCCGGTTCGTACGGGAAGCGAAGCTACCCGGGCAACTGCGGCGGCAACCTCATCCGCGACCTGTTGCTCTACTTCAAGCCCCGGCTCGTGCTCGACCCGATGACCGGGAGTGGGACTTGCCAGGACGTGTGCCGCGAGCTGGGCACGGATTGTCGCAGTGGTGACATCCATGACGGATTCGACGCCACCAGCGTCGAAGCGATGCAGCAACTGGCTGGTGGCGGCCTCGCTGATTTCGTCTGGGCGCACCCGCCTTACTGGAGGCAGAAGCTATACGCAGCCGACGAGCGAGACCTCTCCCGCGCTGAGACGCTCCGGGAGTTTCTGGATCGTTACGCGCTGTTCATCGAGGCTGCTGCCGGTGTGCTCGAACCCGGCGGACGGCTGGCGATCCTGATGGGTGACTACCAGGACCGCGAGGCGGGCTTCGTGCCGCTGGTCTACCACACGAAACGACTTGCATTCGACGCCGGGTTGCGGCAGTGTTGCACCGACATCGTTCGATTCAGCCACGGCGCGTCGAGCGGCCGCAAGGTGTACCGAAGCTCGTTCATCCCCGGCCTGCACGACGTGTGCGTGGTCTTCGAGAAACCACGCACGGAGGCGAGGCCATGAGCAGCATCTACAGACCCATCACCCAGATCGTTGCAGGTATCGCCCGCGACCGACTGGGCATCGAGACGCTGGCATCGCGGGGGAGCGATTCACTCGACTTCCACGATCTGTCCGTCATGAATGTCGGGCAAGCCCTCGGTGACGCTTACGAGGCAGGCTACCGGGCTGCCATCGCCGAGGAGCTCGGCGTAACCGAGGTGGTCTATAGCCACGACGCGGAGCGGTTCCCGTGGCAGGTCTTCTGCACCGAGGAGCGGTGCGTGCTGGTATCCCGCGACCTGAAGGACCACCTCGTCATCGCCTCAGAGTTCAAGACCGATGACCGGCCGAATCGCGTCCCTGTCGAGGGGGTCCGGCTTGAGCTGCTCGAAGTGGTCCGCCGTGAGCTGTACGGAGCCCGCAGGTGAACGACGAAGTGCCGCTTGATGACCTGTTCCACGGCTGCGCCCTGCGCGCGTTCGTCGAGCAGGCCGAACGCCAGCAGGGCTGGCCCGATCCTGAAGAGACACGGAGGCTCGCCTACCGGTACTACGAAGAGGCGCTGGCACGATCCAGACGACGCGATTGCGACACACGAATAACCCCATGACTCGCGGGCAAAGGGCTCGCGGTGGATAGGTCTGTGCCTGGTGATTGAGCGGCGGGCGGGAATGGTAGGCAGAGCAATAATTGGTTCAGACGTCTCCCCTAAGCGGTGCTTAGGACTTTCTTTCACGGTAAAAGCCTGCCATCAAACCCGCCCGCCATCAAGCCACCCAGCAGACCAGCTCGACAGCGTGCTGGCAAGCCTGCCTGCCAGCTATGGGGCTGTCCGGCTTGCTCGCTTTCGAATCAGCCCGCTGGCATGCCAGCGAGTCATGGGGTCGGTGTGTCATCGCTGCAACACTGCCAGCGCGTCAGCATGCCAGCGCCACAAAGTGCTTGCATGCTGACAGAAAACGTGCCATTGCTCGTGGCATGATTATCGCCATTGCCAACAATAAGGGCGGCGTCGGAAAGTCAACCCTCGCCGTCCATCTCGCCACCTGGCTCCATCGCCGGGGACGTTCTGTCATCCTCGCCGATTGCGACACGCAGCAAAGTTCGTCGGAGTGGGTGCGTGAAGTTCAGCCGGACCTGCATGCCGAGACGTACCGCGATGCGGACGCGATCCTCAACGAGTTCCCATCGCTCAAAAACGAAGCAGAGTTCATCATCGCCGACGGACCAGGGAGCAACTCGGAGACCAGCAGGGCCTTGCTCCTGCTCGCTGACTTCGCCCTTGTCCCGTGCAAGGCTTCCATGCTGGAAGTCCGAGCGCTCGCCAAGGTCACGGAGGTACTCCGGCAGGCCCAGGACATCAGGGGCGGCATGCCCCCATCGGTCATTGTGCTGAGCATGGTCGGGAAGAACTACCGGCTGACCAAGGACATGAAGGACGCGGCGACAGCGCTCTCGCTGCCCGTCGCATCCACATCGGTCACCTTGAGACAGATCTACGCCGATGCACCGGGCCAGGGCGCTGTGGTGTGGGACATGAAGGCCCGCACACGTGATGCGGCCAATGAGCTTGATCGGCTCTTCGCTGAGATCATGCCCGAAACGGCCTGCGAGCCAACCGAAGCAACAAAGGAGATACCAGCATGAATGAACGTCGATCACTGACTGAGGGCATCGAGCCCAAGCACACACCACCGACCAAACCCGACTCGGTGCAGAAGCAGTTTGTGTACGGAGAGAAGCAGCCCGCCGAGACGCCCCGTGTACTCGTGAGCACACGCATCCGTGGTGATCTCGCGCGGGCGCTCAAACGCGCCTCGCTGCAGCGTCAGCTCGAAGGCGTGAAGCCCAACACACTGCAGGACATTCTCGAAGAGGCTGTCCAGCCGTGGCTGAAGAAGCACGGCTTCCTGTGACAGACTTCGACGGACCTCCACCGTCGTCCGGTCTGACCCGGCAACAGTGGGGACTCCTGATTGCGAGCGATCAGATCAAACTGGAGCAGCCCGATCGGCTGCAGTTCTCGCACAGCGTGCTGTGCCAGGTCGGAATGCCACGCAAAGCCACACCTCTGCGCTCATATGAACGCACCAACGGAAACCTTAGTCTGCTGGTCGAGGCCGGCAAGCTGTGGAACGGTTTGTCGTGGAACGAGCAGCCACTTCCCTATGGAGCGATTCCCCGTCTCGTCATGGTGCATGTCAGCACCGAAGCCGTCAGAACACGGTCCCGTGTCATCGACATCGGAGAGAGCATGCGGCAGTACCTGCTGCAGCTCGGCCTGCAGGTCTCTGGAGGGCCGAGGGGCGGGTACACCGCCCTGCGAAGGCAACTCCAGGCCCTTGCGGCATGCCACATGACATTGGGCATGACCAACGGAGATCGTGTGTCCACGATCGACGCCAAGCCGATCAAACGCTTCGATGCCTGGATACTGAACGGGCTCCATGATGGGTCACAGCGGACGCTGTGGCCGGGAGAGCTCGAGCTGTCGGAGGACTTCTTCGACACTCTCACACGGCACGCCGTGCCGCTCGACTACCGCGCACTCGCGGCCCTCAAGCACTCTGCACTTGCACTCGACATCTACACATGGCTCGCGCACCGTTTGCAGCGCGTACGGGACCACCGGGGCACGAAGGTGAGCTGGAGCAACCTCAAGGAGCAGTTCGGGCAGGACTATGGGAGGTCCAAGGACTTCAAGAAGTCGTTCCGGCACGCGCTGAAGCAGGTGTGCCTCGTCTATCCAGATGCGAACCTTCGCGATGTGCCAGGTGGACTCCTGCTCAAGCCATCGCACGCTCCTGTGCGTCGTACCCAGATCCTCATCGAGAGCGGGAGTACCGACTGAATCGGAAAGCCTGTGAACAACCCTGTGAATCCAGTGGCTTATCCACGATGAATCGCCCTCCCCGCGTGCGCTGAATCGCCCTCCGTATGACGCCGTTGATGCGCTGAATCACCCCCCCGTAAAACCGAGAGTCCTATACCTAGATCTTCTACCTATTGTTGTTCGGCGATATTCAGTGGATGAAAACTCGTGCAGACCGGTGTATGAGCTGCATCGTGCTATTGATCCGATTACCTGTCAGACAAGGGGCAGCTCCACAGGACAACCGCACGGGTCTTCGATCGAGGTGGGGCAGTTGCCACGCGTAGCGTGGGCATTCAGGACGAGGACTCGGGCCGAACGACCGGTTGAGCAAGCCGCATCGATCATCTCCGCTTCGACGCTTTCAGAGGTCAGCAGTCGTCCGTCGAGAGTTGACCGCGACCACACTCTGGATGAGTTGAACATCGGATACGCCACAAACTCTCAGGGCACTCGTCGGGCTGTTCGGACAGACCAGACCGCGGTGAGCAGCCTGTCTCGATACGGACCGGCCCACGGACAAGACCTTCGGGCGAAGCGGGACTTGATCCCGTCTCGCTCACATGACAGCTTCTTCTGTTTCCTGGAGAACACCCTCGGGCACCGCGAGAGATGAGTGACGAGTCAACGAGTGTCACATGGTGGGCATCACGAGAAGTGACAGCTCACCTTTCGAGTCACTGCGTCGGTATCTGAATCGTCCGGTCGACTCACAACGCTCTCGGCTTTCTGATGCTCCGCTCCCGCCGTCACCGCGCCAGACAGCGTTTCCGGTCTCCGGGCCTCGCACACCTCACGCCAGACCCGCCCCGTCCATCGCCGGGACGCCCGCACCTTGAGGGCCGCGGGTTCGATCTGTCATTCGTTTATGCCTGCTTCGCAGGACCCTTCAACCTCCTGCCGGCTTCGCTCCGCTCGCTCCATTGCACCCGCGAGTGGCCCCGTTCCTTGTGAAGGGGCCGCACGTCGCGGGACCCGCAAAGGAGCAAAGACATGAAACCCGAAGAAGCAAAGAAGATCGCCGATCAGGCACTCCAGAATCTCACCGACGCGCTCAAGAACGGAAAGAGTGAGCGAATCACGCAATACCTCGCGATGCTCGCCAAGTTCCACCGGTACAGCTTTGGGAACGTCCTTCTCATCCTCTCGCAGAATCCCGACGCGACTCACGTCGCGGGGTTCGGCACCTGGAAACAGATGGGCCGCTTCGTCAAGAAGGGCGAGAAGGGGATTGTGATCATCGCCCCGATGAGCATCCGCCCGAAGAGCGACAAGCCCGAGGGCGAGGAGCAGTCCGAGCGAGACAAGCCCATCCTCCGATTCCGCGGCGTGTATGTCTTCGACGTATCCCAGACCGACGGTGAGCCGCTCCCCGAACCATCGCGAGTCAGCGGAGATCCTCAGCATCACCTCACCAGAATCAAAGAGCAGGTCGCGGAACGCGGCATCACGCTCGACTATGACGACGTGCCGCCCGGAGCCGACGGCGTCTCACGCGGCGGACGGATCAGCATCCGATCTGGCCTTGAACCGGCCAACGAGTTCTCGGTCATCGTCCATGAACTCGCACACGAGCTGCTGCATCGTGGCGACCAGCGACCCGCCAGCAAGACCGTGCGAGAGACCGAGGCAGAAGCCGTCGCCTTCGTCATCTGCCAGGCCATCGGGCTGGAGACAGGCTCGGCCGCAAGCGACTACATCCAGCTCTACGACGGCAAGTCTGAGACGCTCGCCGAATCTCTGGATCGAATCCAGCACGTTGCAGCAGACATCCTCAAGGCTCTCCAAGGCTCGGAGGAGCAGGTGTCAGCAGCCTGACCCAAAGACGCCCCGGCGGGAAGCTGCCGGGGTGCTCTTACTTGTGGATCGCTCTGCGAATCTGAAGAGTGGGAATACGCAAGCGGTCGCGGTTGTTTACCGATAGTTCGCAAGGGAGTACAATCGACTCGTGATTCGCCTGATTTCCATCCTGACGCTCATCTTTGCCGCCATCCCGGGTTTGGGTGTCGGATTGGCAAGTGGACAGGCTCTGGGACATGGGCATGCCTGTAGTTCCTCTGGCTGTCACGAGGTGGTTATTGAGACCTCCTGCTGCGGTGAATCAGCCGAGGTAAGTGTCTGTCCTATGAGTGGCGGGCCGTGCACGTGCGCTGCGTCACCGATGCCAGATCAACAGCCGCGGCCCAATGCTCCCCTGCACAGGACGGATCGTGATTCAATCACAGGCCTGCCGAACGGCCCGCCGCAGATCACCCCGGTGATTGAGCCGGACAATGCGACACCCACAATGGCGTCGCTTGTCGCTAGCCTGCGTGCAGGCAAGACCCACAACGAAGTTCAGGCCCTCCTGGGCATCTGGATAACGTAGAGCCGGAGTCACGCAGGGACGGTGCGCGCTTTGAGTGCGTTCTGTTTTTGTTGCTGTCGCCCGGACACTTGTTCCCTCAGATACTCAGGAGCCATCCATGGCCGTTCGTCTCATCGCATGCGCGGTGGGCGTCGCGGCGGTCGGATTCGTTGGCGGCTGCTCGTCGCCTTTCGATACCCCCCGCGGTCTGCCTCCGTCGTTCGCTCAATCCCTGCCGGCTGACGCCGATTCGTCGCCCCATTCGGTCTACCGGCCTGATTCGGACGCTGACGTCGCTGCGCCGCTGCTCACTCCCGGTGCGTCGGCAGACCAGTTCGTGCGACACGCCCTCTATCACAGCCCAAAGGTCGAAGCGGCCTACCAACGCTGGGTTGCAGCCGCCGAGCGGTTGCCGCAAGTGAGGTCGTTGCCTGACCCACGAGTGAACTTTGGCTTCTTCCTCGACGAGGTCGAGACACGGACTGGGGCCCAGCAGGCACGTGTCGGCGTGAGCCAATCGTTCCCATGGCCGGGGCTGCTCGAAGATCGTGAAGACGCGGCGGCGATGGCAGCGCGTGCCGCGTGGCGGCAATTCGAAGCAGCTCGGCTTGAAGTCACCGAGCGCGTCGTCGAGACGCTCCACGAGGTCGCCTACCTCGATGCCGCGATCCGCATCACAGGCGAGAACCTCGAACTGCTCAGTTCGTTCGAGGAAGTCGTCCGCGCCCGGTACCGGGTCGGCTCGGGCTCGCACCCGGAGCTCATCCGCGTGCAGGTCGAGCTCGGGCAGCTTGAAGATCGGCTCGCCCAGCTCCGCGCGATGCGACCCACGTACGTCGCGGACCTGAACGCGGCACTGAACCGCCGAACCGATGCGCCGGTCGCTGAGTTTGCCGAGCTGCCAGGACGCGTGGCGTCTGTTGACGGCCCCGCCCTCGCCGAGATCGCCCGGCGATCCAACCCCGTGCTGCTCGCGCTTGACGAAAGGATCGAGGAACAGCGCATCCGCACTGATGTCGCCCGGAAGGAAGGCCTGCCAGATTTCACCGTCGGGCTCGACTACATCGTCACCGATGAGGCGATCGACAGCTCAATCGCCGAGAGCGGCGACGACCCGATCCTGCTCAGCTTTGGGATCGCGGTCCCGCTCTGGCGTGACAAGTACGACGCCAGCGTTCGGGAGGCGATCGCTCGCAGGCTCGCAGTGTCGTTCGAGCGTGCCGACGGAGCAAACCGGATCACGGCGTCGATCCAGCGCGCGTGGTTCGAGCACACGGACGCCGATCGTCGCGTTCGGCTCTTTGAGACGACGCTGATCCCCAAGGCCGAGGAGTCGCTGCGTGCATCGCTTGCCGGGTTCCGCACGGGCGACACGAGCTTCCTCGATCTGCTCGATACCGAGCGCACGCTGCTGGAGTTCGCGGTGTCGGCCGAGCGGGCACGCGCGGACCGCGGGCAAGCGCTGGCCCGATTGAACACACTCGTCGGCGAAGCCGTGCCCACGAAGCCCGCGACCAGCCCCACAAGTCAGACCGAAATGAACGAGGTGCAGCCATGAGCAAGTTCCTGAAGCGTTCACACTCAGTGCTCGGTTGGCTTTGGAAGCACACCGCGGCGGGTATCGCGGTGGTCGCGATCATGGTTGCGCTCGTCATCGGCTATCAGATCGGCAAGCCAGCACCGAAACCATCCAGCGAGGTTGTCGACTCGGGTCACGATCACGGCGAAGCCGAATCGGACGAGCCGCAGATGTACACATGTTCCATGCACCCATCTGTTAGGCTCCCTGATCCTGACGCGAAGTGCCCGATCTGCTTCATGGACCTGATCCCCGTTAACGAGGACGGCGGCGAGGGGAGCGAGCTGCGCGTAACGATGAGCGAGAGCGCAGCGGCGATGAGCCGGATCGAGACCGCCCCCGTCGGCCGGTTCTTTCCGACCGCCGAGGTCCGCCTCTACGGCAAGGTCACGTACGACGAGACTTCAGTCGCCCGGTTGACCGCCTACTTCCCGGGTCGCATCGAGCGGCTGTTCGTGAACTACCTCGGCGTTCCGGTCGCCCGGAATGACCACATGGCCGAGGTCTACAGCCCCGACCTCATCGCGGCCTTCGAGGAGTTCCGCCAGGCTAAGGCCGCGTCGGAGAACAGCACCGCGACGAGCGACCTCGTGAGGTCTGCGACGCGCGACACCCTGTCCGCGGTGCGGGACAAACTCCGCCTCTTCGGCATTACACCCGAGCAGATCGCCGCGGTCGAGGACGGCTCATTCGATGCCGACCGCCTGACCATCTTTGCTCCCATCGGTGGAGCGGTAACGCACCTCGCCGTGCGCGAAGGCGACTACGTGCAGACCGGCGCACCGATCGCCACCATCGCCGACCTTTCGAGGCTCTGGCTCGACATGGAGGCGTACGAGTCGCAGCTTCCGATGCTGCGATGGGGTCAGCGTGTGACTTTCACGGTCGAGGCGCACCCCGGAGAGACTTTCGAGGGCCGCGTCTCGTTCATCGAACCGATGGTCGATGAGCGGACCCGGACCGCTGCGGTGCGCGTCGCCGTGGAGAACCCCGGGCGTCGGCTCAAGCCGGGCATGTTCGCGTCGGCCGTGGTGAGGACGCGCGTTGCCGCCGAGGGTGCGGTCATCAGCAACGAGCTCGCCGGCCGCTGGGTCAGTCCGATGCACCCGACGGTCGTCAAGGACGGTCCGGGTCAGTGCGACATCTGCGGCATGGACATGGTGCCCGCGGAGTCACTCGGCGTGGTTGGCGATCCGACCGGTATCGAAGAGCCGCTTGTCATCCCACGCTCGGCCGTGCTCTTCACCGGAACGCGGTCGGTCGTGTATGTCGAGGTCCTGGGCGAAGAGAAGCCGACCTACGAGGGCCGTGCCGTCGTCCTCGGACCGCGAGCGGGGGAATTCTACATCGTTCGGGACGGGCTCAATCGCAATGACTCGGTCGTGATCAACGGCGCGTTCCGCATCGACAGCGCGATGCAGATCGCCGCGAAGCCGAGCATGATGACGCCCGGTGGCGGAGGCGGCGGGAACCCACATGCGGGGCACGGCGGCATGGCGGGCGACGCGATGCCCGACCTGCCGAGCCGTGTGACCGTGCCCGACAGCTTTGTCTTCGCGCTCAAGCCCGTCTACGCGGCGTACCTCGACGCACAGGAGGCACTGGCAGTGGACGACCTCGGCGGCTTCGTGCGGGCGGCGACCGACATCAAGACCGCGCTGGGCTTTGTCGAGGAGGCAGGCCTCGTCGGCGATCCGCTCGCCGAGTGGCGTCGGTCCGCGGCCAGGCTGCGCGTCGAGGACGCGATTACCAGCATCGACACCGCGCGGGCCCGCTTCGAGCGGATGAGCGAAGGCGTGATCGCACTCCAACGCCGCTTCGGGCATCGCGGCAGCGAGACATGGAACCTCGCCCACTGCCCGATGGCGTTCGACAACAAAGGAGCCGATTGGTTCCAGCGCGGCACGCAGATCAACAACCCGTACTTCGGTGATCAGATGCTCCGCTGCGGCGAGGTCCGCGAGTCCTTCCCGCCGCTAGACGCGACCCCGTCGGCAGACACACACGAGGGGCACGGCGATGACTGACCTCCAACCTCAGGCCCTGCGCGGCCCGCTCAATGCCCTGATTCGTTTCTGTCTTGAACGGAAGCTCGTGGTCGCGATCGTTTTGATCGGCACGCTGTTCTGGGGCGTGCTGGTGGCCCCGTTCGATTGGGACCTCGGCGATCTGCCGCGCGACCCGGTGCCGGTGGACGCGATTCCCGACATCGGCGAGAACCAGCAGATCGTCTTCACCGAGTGGCCCGGCCGCAGCCCGCAGGACATTGACGATCAGATCAGCTACCCGATGACCGTCGCGATGCTCGGCATCCCGGGCGTGAAGGACATCAGAAGCTACTCCGTGTTCGGCTTCTCAACGATCTACGTCGTCTTCGAGGACGGCGTCGATTTCTACTGGTCGCGCTCGCGCGTGCTGGAGAAGCTCAACTCACTCCCAGCGGGCACCCTGCCGCCCGGAGTCTCACCCGCGCTCGGTCCCGATGCGACGGCGCTCGGTCAGGTCTTCTGGTACACGCTCGAAGGCCGGGACGAGGACGGCAACCCCGCAGGCGGCTGGGGCCCCGAAGAACTCCGGTCCATCCAGGACTTTACCGTCAAGTACAAACTCGCCGGCGTGGAAGGGGTCTCCGAGGTCGCCTCGATCGGGGGCTTCGTGCAGGAGTATCAGGTCGATGTCAACCCCGACGCGATGCGAGCTGCGGGCATCTCGCTCCAGCAGGTCATCGGTGCGGTACGCCAGAGCAACCTTGATGTCGGCGCACGCACGATCGAGGTCAACCGAGCCGAGTACATTGTCCGCGGCCTCGGCTTCATCGAGAGTGTGGACGACCTCGAACAAGCGGCGATCACGGCACGCGACGGCCAGCCCATCCTTGTCAGCGACATCGCCAAGGTGTCCCTCGGGCCGGCGCTGCGTCGCGGCGTGCTGACCAAGGCGGGTGTGGAAGCGGTCGGTGGCGTGGTCGTCGTCCGCTACGGCGAGAACCCGATGGCGACGATCCAGCGGGTCAAGGACAAGATCGCCGACATCGCCTCAGGGTTACCGACGAAAGTCTTGGCCGACGGCACCGAGAGCCGTGTCACCATCGTGCCGTTCTACGACCGCTCGGGCCTGATCCGCGAGACGCTGCAGACCCTGAATGCGGCGATCTCGCAGCAGGTGCTCATCACGATCATCGTTGTGGTTCTGATGGTCATGCACCTGCGGAGCAGCCTGCTGATCGGGGCGATGCTCCCGATCACCGTACTGATGACCTTCATCGGCATGAAGGCGTTCGGCGTCGACGCCAACATCGTCGCCCTGTCGGGCATTGCGATCGCCATCGGCACGATCGTGGATATGGGCATTGTGCTCAGTGAGAACATCCTTCGCCGCCTCGAAGAGTCGGAGAAAGCGGAGAGCAGCGAGCCCGCCATCGACGTGATCTACCGCGCGACGAGCGAGGTCGGCGGAGCGGTGCTCACCGCGGTCGCCACGACCGTCGTCAGCTTCCTGCCGGTCTTCACGATGGAGGCTGCCGAGGGCAAGCTGTTCAAGCCGCTCGCGTACACGAAGACCTTTGCATTGATCGCGTCGATCATTATCGCGTTGACGATTCTGCCGGCTGCCGCTCACGTGCTGATGGGCTTCCGCCCACGGATCAAACTGCTCCGTACAATCGGCGCGGCCGCTCTGGTGCTCGGTGGTACCGCGATCGCAATCTGGCTGCACGCTGTCGGTGGACTGATCATCGCGGCGTTCGGGGCGTTCTATCTCGCCAAGCCGTGGCTCCCGTCGTTGGTCGCCCGCGGCTTACAGTGGTCGGCGAACCTCGTCGCCGTCGTGATCGTGCTCATTGTGCTCGCCGGCGCGTGGGAGCCCCTCGGACCCGAACCGGGCCTCGTTGGTAACAGCGTCTTCATCGGTGCCATCGTCGGTGGCCTGCTGCTCGCGTTTTGGCTCGTGCGACTCGCCTTCCCGCATGTGCTCGCCTGGACGCTCCGTCACAAGCTGATCGGGCTCTCGCCGGCGATCGGCGTTGTGCTGATCGGCACCACCGTCTGGCTCGGCTTCGATCGGGTATGGGGGTGGCTCCCCGAGTCGGTCCGGCAGCACGAGACCGCGGTCGAGATCGCTCACTCGTTCCCGGGCCTGGGCAGCGAGTTCATGCCATCGCTCGACGAGGGCGCGTTCCTCTACATGCCGACCACGATGGCTCACGCGTCGATCGGCGAGGCGACCGAGATCCTCAAGGAACTCGATCGGCGGATCATGAGCGTGCCCGAGGTCGAACTCGCCGTCGGCAAGATCGGCCGCGTCGAAAGCCCGCTCGACCCCGCCCCGATCTCCATGGTCGAAACGATTATCGAGTACAGGAGCGAGTACCGCACCGACGCCGAGGGCCGACGCCTAAACTTCCGCTACGACACCGAGACCGACGCGTTCGTTCGCGACGATCAGGGCAACCTGATCGAGGACGAGGACGGCCGCCCGCTCCGCCAGTGGCGCGACGAGATCGAGTCGAACCAGGACATCTGGGACGCGATCGTCGAGGCCGCCGACATGCCGGGCGTGACGAGCGCTCCGAAGCTCCAACCCATCGAGACCCGCATTGTCATGCTCCAATCGGGCTTCCGGGCGCCGATGGGCATCAAGGTCTACGGCCCCGATCTCGAATCGATCGAGTCGTTCGGCCTCGATCTCGAACGCCTGCTCAAGCAAGTGCCCAGCGTCCAGCCACTTGCCGTCTTTGCGGACCGTGTGGTCGGCAAGCCGTACCTCGAAATCGATATCGACCGCGAGCGGATCGCGCGCTACGGACTCACCATCGCGGATGTGCAAGAGGTCATCGAAGTAGCGATCGGTGGCAAGCCGTTGACCATGACCGTCGAGGGCCGCGAGCGATACCCAGTGCGTGTCCGCTATCTCCGCGAGCTGCGCGACCAGCCTGAGACTCTTGGGGACATCCTCGTGCCGACCCCATCGGGCGCTCAGGTTCCTCTTCGTGAGCTGAGCACACTCGAGTACCGCCGCGGGCCGCAGATGGTCAAGAGTGAGGACACGTTCCTCGTTTCCTACGTGCTTTTCGACAAGTTGCCCGGCTTCGCCGAGGTGACCGTCGTCGAGGACGCCCAAGTATTCATCCAAGACGCCATCGACGCCAGGGATGTCGTCGTCCCGCCGGGCGTGAGCTACGAGTTCTCGGGGTCGTACAAGAACCAGGTGCGTGCTGCGAAGCGGATGAGCATCGTGCTGCCGCTCGCGCTGGCAGTGATCTTCCTGCTGCTCTACTTTCAGTTCCGCAAGGTCGGCGTCACGCTGATGGTCTTCACCGGCGTCTTCGTCGCGTGGGGCGGCGGGTTCATCATGCTGTGGCTCTACGCCCAGCCGTGGTTCCTCGACACGGCGCTGCTCGGGACCAACCTCCGCGGCCTCTTCCAGATCGAGCCGTACAACCTGAGTGTTGCCGTCTGGGTCGGATTCCTCGCCCTCTTCGGCATCGCCACCGACGACGGCGTCATCATGGCGACCCGCATCGAGCAGTCGATGGCCGACGAGAAGCCCGATTCGGTCGAAGCGATCCGCAAGGCCGTCGTCGATGGTGGTCACCTCCGTATCCGCGCCGCGGTCATGACGAGCGCCACAACCATCCTCGCGCTGCTGCCCGTGCTCACCAGCACCGGGCGGGGCTCGGACATCATGGTCCCCATGGCCATCCCATCCTTCGGCGGCATGGCCGTCGCCTCCATCACCTGGTTCGTCGTTCCCATCCTGTACTGCTGGGTCGCGGAGTGGAAGTTCCGCCTCGCGTCTCACGGCCAATCCAACCAGTCGGCAGAAGCCGGCTCAACCCAAACCGCTTCATCGGAAGCACAAGGAGCCTGATCATGCTCAAATCATTCAGTATCGCAGCAGCCGCACTCTGCGTCTGCACCCTCAACCCGTTCGCGAACGCCCAAGCAGAGTCGGGCGCGGACGCCGCGTCCATCAACGCGATGTGCCCCATCGGCAAGGAGCCGGTGGTCCCCTCGGCTGGCACCGTCGAGTACAAGGGCAAGCAGATCGGACTGTGCTGCCCCGGCTGCGGCAATCAGTTCCTCGCGTGGGATGACGCCCGCAAGGATCAGTTCGTCACGATGGCCGTCGCCCAACGCGAGCCCGCGCAACGCGAGGCCGCGTCGAGTGCACCCGCAACCGGTGCCGGCGTCGCCGGACCGACGTACCCCTACACACTGACCGATTGCCCGATCGGAGGTCCGCTCGGATCGATGGGCGATCCGGTTGTGAAGGTCTACGACAACCGTGAGGTGCGTTTCTGCTGCGCCGGCTGCCTCGGCGAGTTCGAGGGCAACAAGGCCAAGTACTGGGCCGAGATCGACGCCAAGATCATCGAGCAGCAGCTCATGCACTACCCGATCGAGACCTGCATCGTCACCGGTGACAAGCTCGGCGAAGAGGCGATCAACCACGTCCACAACAACCGATTGGTTCGCCTCGCGAGCGCAGACGCGGCCGCCGCGTTCAAGGCTGATCCGGCCACACATCTCGAAGCCCTCGATAAGAAGATCGTCGAGATCCAGCTTCCTGACTACCCCATGGACAACTGCCCCGTCGGCGGCCCCCTCGGCTCCATGGGCGAGCCCGTCAACTTCGTCTATATGAACCGCCTCGTCCGGTTCTGCTGCGGCGGGTGCGAGAAGGCACTCGTCAACGAGCCCGCCAAGTACATGGCCAAGCTCGACAAGGCGTACGCCGACGCCCAGCGCGAGGCGTATCCGATCGACACCTGCGTCGTCGCGGGCGGCAAGCTCGGCTCCATGGGCGAGCCCGTCGAGATCGTTGCCGGGACGCAGCTCGTCCGCTTCTGCTGCAAGGGGTGCCTCCCCAAGTTTAAGGCCGACCCGCAGAAGTACCTCTCGAAACTACCGCAGGAGTAAGCATGGCCGACCACGACGACCACAAACACGGAGACGACTACGAGAAGGGCAGCCTCACGCTGACCGGCTCGATCGCGATGGGCACCGGCGTCATGATCGGCGCGGGCATCTTCGCCCTCACCGGCCAAGTCGCCGAACTCGCTGGCGGCCTCTTCCCCGTCGCCTTCATCGCCGCGGCTCTGGTCGTCGCGTTTAGCGCGTACTCGTACATCAAGGTGTGCAACGCGTACCCGTCCGCGGGCGGCATCGCGATGATCCTCAAAGAGGCGTACGGCCCGGGCGTTGTCACCGCGGGCTGCTCGCTGCTCATGTACTTCTCGATGGTCATCAACGAGAGCCTTGTCGCCCGGACCTTCGGCACCTACACGATGCGGATCTTTGGCGTGGGCTCGGACGCATGGCTTGTGCCCGCGCTCGGCGTCGGGCTCATCGTGGTCGCCTTCATCGTCAACCTGCTGGGCAATCAGGTCATCGGCGGGCTGAGCAAGATCACCGCGATCGTCAAGATCGTGGGTATCGCGGTCTTCGCTGCCACCGGGCTCTGGGTGTCGGGGCTCTCCTTCGACACGCTGACGGGCGATGGCGCGTCATCGGACGCTCAGGGCGGCATCACCGGCTTCCTCGCGGCCGTCGCGCTGTCGATCCTGGCCTACAAGGGCTTCACGACCATCACCAACAGCGGCGATGAGATTGAGGAGCCCAAGAAGAACGTTGGTCGATCCATCATCTTCAGCCTGCTCATCTGCACCGGTCTCTACCTGCTCGTGACGCTTGCCGTCGCCGGCAATCTCAGCGTGAACGAGATCATCGCCGCGCGAGATTCGTCCCTCGCCGAGGCTGCCCGCCCGGCGGTCGGACAGTGGGGCGAGTGGTTGACTATCGGGCTCGCGATCATCGCGACCATCTCCGGCATCATCGCCAGCATGTTCGCCGTCTCGCGTATGCTCGCGATGCTCACCGACATGGACCTCGTCCCGCACCGGCACTTCGGGATGCCTGGGCGTATCCAGAAGCACACGCTGGTTTACACCGCGGCCATTGCCCTTGCGCTGACGGTTTTCTTTGACCTCAGCCGCATCGCATCGCTCGGCGCAATCTTCTACATCGTCATGGACATGGCGATCCATTGGGGCGTGTTCAAGCATCTGCGGCGCGAGCTGGGTGCCCGCGGTTGGGTTCTGCTCACGGCACTCGTGCTCGACGCCGTCGTGCTCGGCGCGTTCCTGTACATCAAGCTCGCGAACGACCCTCTGGTCGTCGGCGTCTCCGTCGGCGGCATGGCCCTGATCTTCGGTGCCGAGTGGTGGTTCCTGCGGAAGGAGGCTTCATCCAATGACGCAAATGACTGAATCCCGAATCGACCCTGTTTGCGGAATGAAGGTCTCGCCCGGCAACGCGGCAGACCGCTTCGAGCACGACGGCACCGAGTACCTCTTTTGCTCGACAAGCTGTGCCGAGAAGTTCCGCGCCGATGCGGCCCACTACCTGGAGAAGCAAGACGAGGGCGCGCACCATTGCGACCATACCTGCTGCGATCACGAGGCGAAGACCGACTCAGCAGCACGTTCCGATGGTCCGAAGGACGCCATCTACACCTGCCCCATGCATCCCGAGGTCCGCCAGGTCGGCCCCGGCGACTGCCCAAAGTGCGGTATGGCGCTCGAACCCATCGACGCGACCGCCGAGCAGGACGATACCGAGCTCCGCGACATGACCCGCCGATTCTGGATCGCGACCGTCTTCACGGCACCGCTGCTCATCTATGTCATGGGCAATATGCTCTTCGGGCATCCGTTCGAGTCGTGGATCGGTCCCGCCGTTGGTCAGTGGGCTGAACTCGCGCTGGCGACCCCCGTGGTGCTCTGGTGCGCGTGGCCGTTCTTCGTCCGGGGAGTCCGCTCGATCCGGGCCGTGCAACCGAACATGTGGACGCTCATCTCCATCGGCGTCGCGATCGCGTATGTCTTCAGCGTCATCGCAACGATCGCGCCGGGCTTGTTCCCCGAAGCGTTGCGCGGCGATGATGGCCGCGTCGGCGTCTATTTCGAGGCCGCGGCTGTCATCGTCACGCTCGTGCTGCTCGGGCAAGTGATGGAACTCCGCGCCCGCCGCCAGACCGGCGGGGCCATCCGCGAGCTCCTCGAACTCGCCCCACCCACCGCCCGCCGCCTCTCTGACGATGGCAACGAGGAAGACGTGCCCGTCGAGGAACTCCGTCCGGACGATCGGGTGCGCGTCCGCCCCGGCGACAAGGTTCCCATCGACGGCAGTGTCGTCGAGGGACGAAGCACGGTCGATGAGTCCATGCTCACGGGCGAGCCGGTCCCCGTGGAAAAGAATGAAGGCGACGAGGTCACCGGCGGCACGGTGAACAAGACCGGCTCCTTCGTCATGCAGGTGAGCCGGACCGGGGCAGAAACGACACTCGCCCAGATCGTTCAGATGGTTGCGGAGGCCCAGCGTTCGCGCGCGCCGATCCAGCGCATCGCCGACGCGGTCGCGGCGTGGTTCGTTCCCGTCGTCGTCGTCGTGGCGATCATCGCCTTCGTGGTCTGGCTCCTCGTCGGGCCGTCGCCCGCGTTCAGCTACGCACTCATTGCTGCGGTCTCCGTCCTCATCATCGCGTGCCCCTGCGCGCTCGGACTCGCGACCCCCATGTCGATCATGGTCGCCGCCGGCCAAGGGGCCAAGCAAGGCGTGCTCGTCAAGAATGCCGCCGCACTGGAAGTATTTGAGAAGATCGACACTGTGGTTGTGGACAAAACGGGTACCTTGACCGAGGGCAAGCCCAAACTCGTCGCGGCCGAAGTGCAGAGTGGATCCGATGAGCAGCGCGTACTTGCGCTCATGGCGGCAGCAGAGCGAGGCTCGGAGCACCCGCTCGCGGAGGCCATCGTCACCGGACTCGAAGACCGTACCGACCAACGGTTCGACGCGACCGACTTCGACAGTGTGACCGGAAAGGGCATCGTCGCCACTGTTGACGATGCACGCGTCTCTATCGGGTCGCCCGCCCTCATGCAGGATGAGGGTGTCGATGTGGCGGCAGTCGCCGACCACGCGGACGAGCATCGCCGCAAGGGCGGCACCGCGATGTTCGCGGCGATCGACGGGCGGCTCGCGGCCCTGCTCGCCGTTGCCGATCCCATCAAGGAAACCACCAAGGGAGCCATCGAGGAACTCCACCGCAACGGCCTCACCGTCGTCATGCTGACGGGCGACAACAGGACAACCGCCGAGGCGATCGCCGAGCAACTCGGTATAGACCGGGTCGAAGCCGAGGTTCTTCCCGAGCAGAAGGCGGAGGTCATCCGCAAGCTCCAACAGGAGGGCCATCAGGTCGCCATGGCGGGGGACGGCGTCAACGACGCCCCGGCACTCGCCCAAGCCGACATTGGCGTCGCGATGGGGACGGGCGCGGGCGTCGCCATCGAGAGCGCCGCCATCACCCTCATCGGTGGTGACCTCAACGGCCTCGTCCGTGCGCGTGAACTCAGCCGAGCGACGATGCGGAACATTCGCCAGAATCTATTCTTCGCGTTCGCCTACAACACCGCGGGCGTCCCGATCGCCGCCGGTGTGCTCTACCCCTTCTTCAGCGTCTTGCTCAGCCCGATGATCGCCGCCGCAGCAATGAGCTTTAGTTCGGTTTCCGTGATCGCGAATGCTCTCAGGCTTCGGTGGCCGCGACAATGAAGCGGATCAGGCCGCACCCAATCCACATTGTTGGTGAAGGAAGGGTCAACCTGCGATGGGGTGAAGATTCGCCGCGCCGTACTCGTCGATGTGGCACCAGCCTCGTTCGAGCAGTACCGGCACGCAGGGATCGATCACGCGATATAGGGCCTGAAGTCCATCGCGCCGCTTGCCAACCACGCCAACCTCGGCAAGGCGTTGTAACTGATTCGAGACGGCCTGGACCGTCATCCCTGTTTCGTATGCGAGGTCACCCACATTGAGCTCATTGACCCGAATCAGGGCGTGGAGCAGACGCAGTCGGGTCGGATGGGCCAAGCTCTTGAAAAGGATCCCGACCCGCTCGGCTTCGACCGCCCCTATGAGAGGGCGGGCGGCAAGAGGCTGTTTCGGGCGGCAAGACTCCATGTGAGACCTCTCGAAATTCTGGGCAGCTCTGATCTTCGCTTGACTATTACACGGTATGGTGTAATAGTCAAGGAGTTGCCAAATCGGATCGATATACGAACACGTGAAACTTCAGACAGCCATCTCGACTCTGCTCGCCCTTTGGTTTGGCCTGAGTGCCTGCTTTGGCCCGCGGTTCCTCTGTGTCTGTGCTGACGGGACGACGACCACTCAGTTCGGCGAGCAGTTCTGTTGCGACGGACCAAGCGAAGCACCGTGCCCATCCTCCGCAGAGCGCAGCGATGGGACGGACGACTGCGTTGTGTGCGCGGACGGCGAATGCCAGTCCACCTCGATGAAATCTGAGTCGATCGTCGCCGTTGATCGCCTTGAGAAAGACACGGACGAAGACTGGTCTCTGGATGGGCCTGATGATCCGACCTTCCCTTGGTTCGAGTTCCTCGCTAGCCGATCGGCCAGTACGACTTCTATGCCGCGACCTCCGGTGCTATCAGGCATCGGATTCTCTGCTTGCCATCTTCGCAGCGTGATTTTGCTCGTTTAGGACGACCTGGGATTCTGCGCAGTTCGTGAACTGCGTTCGTATTTCCCAGGGTCTCGGCGTGCGCCGAGCAACGTCTCTATCCGAGTGGAACACATGAGATTTACTGAACCAAAGCTTTTTTGCTGCCTGGGCGTCGTCACTCTGTTGGGCGGTTGCGCGCCGTCACCATTCGACTTCGACCCCCCCGCCGCAAGGCCTCTCTTGCGCGATATGCCTCGTTACGAAGCACCGGAGGATCCTGATCGAGTCGGACCAGGATCAGATGTGGTCACCATCGGTGAGCAGTTGACCCTTCGCCAGGCTCTCGCGGCTGCGCTCGTACGCAACCCGCGACTTCGATCGCTTGCCTGGGAGCCGAGGATTGCGGAAGCGCGTCGTCTGCAAGCCGGGCTCTCCCCCAATCCAAGCGTCGGAATCGAGGTCGAAGACTTCGCGGGCTCTGGAAGCTTGAGTGGCTTTGATTCTGCCGAGACCACCATAGCCTTTAGCCAGCTTCTTGAGCTTGGCGGGAAGCGAGACCGCCGCGTGCGAGTCGCCGAGGGGCAGTGGATTGTTGCTGCTCTCGACTACGAAGCACAGCGGCTGGCCGTGCTCACCGACACCGCGTCCCGCTTCGTGCGGGTGCTGGAGCTCCAGCAGCGTGTTGAGTTCGCCGTTCGCGCGCAAGCACTCGCAGAGGAAAACCGGCGCGTCATCGATCGGCGGGTGCAGGCCGGAGATGTTTCACCCATCGACGAGATCAAGGCCCGGCTCGAAAGCGAATCTACCCGCATCGCCGCAGATCGACTCAGCCGGGAACTTGAGGCCGCGAGGCGTGAACTCAGTGCGATGTGGGATGCAACCGACCCCGGCTTTGACACGGCCATCGGATCGCTGGATGACCTGATGCCTGTGCCGTTGCTCGATGCCCTGACGGATCTCGTTGAGCACCATCCGGAAGTTCAGCGTTGGATTGCAGAGACCGAGCGACGATCATCGGTGGTCGCTCTCGAACGGGCTCAAGCCGTCTCCGACGTGACGGCTGGTGCTGGCATTCGGTATGCCGAAGAGAGCGAAGATGTCGGTCTCGTCGTGGCCGTGTCCGTGCCATTGGCAATCTTCGATCGCAATCAGGGAGGAATACTGGCCGCCCGGCTCCGAGCAGCACAAGCGATCGACGAGGGGCGGGCTTCCCGACGCGATTTGGCCACCCGACTTGTTCGGGCACACGCCCGATTGACCGCCGCGTATCACGAGGCCCAGGCGATTGATGCCGCCCTACTCCCCGCGGCGAAGGACGCATACGACGCGACGCGTCGGGCCTACGACGAAGGCAAGCTCCCGTACCTCGATGTCCTCGATGCGCAGCGCACCCTTTTCGATACTGAAACCCAAAGGCACGAAGCTCTCGCCGAATACCACGCCGCGAAGGTGCAGGTCGAGGGGCTCATCTCAGAGCCGCTGAACACCCATTCGTTCCGCGAACATTCTGATCGCCCCAATCAAGGAGACACACCGTGAAACCATCACACGGCGTCATTTCACTCGTTTGCCTGTTCACAACGGCGCTCCTGCTTGGCGGGTGCGATCGCGAACAGGAAGCATCATCGGCGTCCAACGGATCACGCGCATCTGATGTGACTCAAGTCGCGCACTCGCACGAGAACGGCGAGACTTGCTTTGTGTGTGACGCTACGAAACGCGACGCCGGTCGCTTGTGGTGTACCGAGCATGCCCGTTACGAGGACCGGTGTTGGATCTGTCAGCCGCAGCTTGAGGATTCGTCCCGGCCGTATTGCGACGAGCACTATCTGTATGAGGACGAATGCCATCTCTGCAACCCGGCACTCGATGCCTCGGAGAACGCAGCCGACGAGTCGTCTGGCGGGCTCCATGGACACAGCGCTGACGAGGCCTGCTTCATCTGTGATCCGGCCAAGCGTGATGAGGGCCGCTTGTGGTGCAGCGAGCACGCTCGCTATGAAGACCGGTGCTGGATCTGCCAGCCACAGTTGGAAGACGCGGACCGGGCGTATTGCGAGGAGCACTTCCTTTACGAAGACGAGTGCCACCTGTGCAATCCCGCTCTGCTGGGAGACGCCTCGGCGACGCCCTCCCGCGATGGTGCCCCCTCTCTCTTCTGTCATGAGCACGGGGTCGATGAGATCGAGTGCGGAATCTGCCAGCCTCAGCTCGCTGGGACGCTTGAGGCTGGCGAGTGGCTGCTCGTCCGCATGCCCTCTGCGAGATCGGCAGAGCTTGCCGGGCTGACGCTTGAGCAACCGAATCGTGGCGATGCTTCAGCGTCGATCAGCTTGTTGGGCGAGGTCCGCTACAACGGGAACAGATTGGCAAAGCTCACACCGTTGGCCCCCGGTGTGATCACTGATATCCGTGTCGATGTTGGCGACCAGGTTGAAGAAGGGCAAATTCTCGCGGTCATCAACTCCGTGGCGGTGGCACAAGCGAAGTCCGCGTACCTGTCCAAGATCGCAGAGGTCGAAGCGAGAACCACCGTGTTCGAGCGTGAGCAGAAGCTCGTCAACGAGAACATTGCTGCACGCCGGGACTTCCAGGATGCCCAGGCAGCGCTCAAGCTCGCTGAGCTGGAAGTGCGTCGCACGCATCAGCAGCTCATCAATCTCGGCTTCACTGAATCGGAAGTCGCGGATATTGCGGCGGAGCAGTCGTCATCCTCGGACCTTTACGTCAGGGCACCCTTCGCTGGCAGCGTCGTCGAGCGGACCGCGGTTCTTGGCGAGGCAGCGGATTCAGAGGGCTCGCTCTTCGAGATCGCTGATTTGTCGACGATGTGGATCGAGCTCGCGGTCCCGGAAGAGCAGGCGTTTCAGATCGAGCGCGGCGGGGAGATCGTCGCGAGCGTCCGGGCTCTGCCCGAGCTGGAGATCCCCGGACAGATCACATGGATCAGCCCGCGTATAGATGAACGAACCCGGATGGTACGGGCCCGCGCGACGGTTCAGAATGATCGTGGCATCCTTCGTCATGGCATGTTCACTGAGGTCTCCGCAATGATCGGCGGCACCTCGAACTCGCTGCTTGTGCCGGGTGAAGCGGTACACGAGATCGATGGCACATCGTTCGTGTTTGTGCGGCAGGAACCGGATCTGTTCGCGGTTCGGCGTGTTGATGTCGGGCCGCGCACGGCTTCCGGCACGATCGCCATTCTGGCGGGCCTCACAGAGACTGAGTCCGTCGTGACCGGCGGCAGCTTCACCATGAAGACCGAGTTCCTCAAGTCTCGCCTCGGTGCGGGATGTGTCGACGACTGATCCGGAGCCACCATGCTGACCCGTCTTATCGAGATGTCGCTCAGGAACAGAGTGCTTGTCATTCTGCTGTTCGCGATCGCGTGCGCCGCCGGTGTGTACCGGATGATCCAGCTTCCGATCGACGCGTTTCCAGACACCACGCCGATCCAAGTGCAGATCAACACCGTGGCCCCCGCGCTCAGCCCGGAAGAAATCGAGCAGCAGATCACCCTTCCTGTCGAACTCTCGATCGGCGGGCTGCCCGGGCTCCAGAACGTGCGGTCCGTCTCAAAGTTCGGTTTCTCACAGGTCGTGGCGACCTTCGATGATGACATCCGGATCATCGACGCGAGGCAGTACATCACCGAGCGACTCTCGGCAGTTGAGCTTCCAGACGATGTCGGAAGGCCAGAGCTCGGTCCTATCGCGACAGGTCTCGGTGAGATATTTCACTACGTCATCCGGTCCGAGACCGGTGAACACTCCATCGAAGAACTCCGGACAATCCACGATTGGGTGATCAAGCCCGAGCTTCGGAAAGTCCCGGGAGTTGCAGAGGTCAACTCGTGGGGCGGATTG
>Ga0209692_10000194_pt1 | contig 196143 bp, 152 predicted proteins | sample tdDd472_FD_187129 | JGI IMG/M metagenome (GOLD analysis project Ga0209692, IMG submission 187129) | Marine sediment microbial communities from the Atlantic coast under amendment with organic carbon and nitrate - tdDd47.2 (SPAdes)... | ecosystem: Environmental > Aquatic > Marine > Coastal >... | reverse complement strand
TCGCAAATCCCTGTCTCTGCATGGTATGATGTCATAGGAGAAGGCACCATTGCAGATGCAATCCTAGATCGGTTGGTAAACTCATCACACCGCATTGACCTGAAAGGAGAATCAATGAGAAAACTAATAGAACTTTGAAAAATTATTGACAAATTACGCCATCCTCAGAGTGGCACCATATCGCCGAAATCACTGGCATGGTTAGACCGAAATAGCCACCAGGTAGACATAAAACTGATTGTCCCCAAGTGGCCAGACTTTGTTGACGTAAATATCTTCAGCTCTACAAGTGACTGATAATAAAGAAACAAGCAGGATTGTTGAGAATATGTGTTTAGAGTACCTAATCTGATTCATTTTTTACTCGTCTTATTTCTTCCCAGTCTTTTCTCGTAGATTCATTTGGAACACCTCATGCATGGCAAAGGAGTCAATCAGTAGATTGGCCATATTGGCGAAGTATTCGGTTTCCTTTGATTCCCATTCGGAATTTTCCCAGAGTTTGTTTAAAAGGATTGCATTATAATAGTAAATGTGTCTGTACCTCTCACCCTTAAATAGTTCGATTGAGTACCCGGTTCCATCAGTAGTGTTATGGATCAAGGGTTCTGTTGATTCCTTTTCAGGTCCGATTTTAACACTTCTGCCATCTTTGTGATAGGTGTAAATGAGCTCGTCTTGATTTGGAAGATTCAGAATGTGGTTCTTTTTTAGTTTGTTCCAAACAGTATCAAAATTAGGTGATGATGAGGTTAATTCAACCGTCTGAAATCCATTGGAGAGAAAGCCTCTACGACAATTCCAGGTTGAGTCTTTGTTATAGGTCAATTGGAGCAACCCCCCGAAATCATTATAAACCCAAAATCTAAGTTCGAATACAATGCTGTCTTGATTAGGCCAGGCCAGTTCTGTTCCTTTAAATTTTTCAAAAGGAAATGCCGAATCTGATGAATCAGGCTGAAAATCAAATTGGCCATAAGCCAGAAGGTGACACCATAACAGTATGATCAGAATTGAAGCTTTCATTCACATGCATTGGATTACCTAGGTAAGGTAAGCCGTTTTGAATAATTCTCAATTAACCCTCCGTCTGCTCAAGCTCTTTGCCCTTTCGTTTCATGTAACAATTTGATAACAAAGTAGATCGATATAACTAAGAATAAAGTGTAAATACAGGTCAAAGTAATTAGAAAATTGGAAGTCAATTGGGCGCGTGGCGACATTATATGTTTATAAAAAAAAGAAACTAATTAGTTACCTTTGTGTTTCGGATATGAGAATACTTGAGCCGTACAAAAACTACTTCTGGGATTTTTACAATCCTTTGAAGCAGAGCGTAAAGAATAAAGTGGATTATGTTTTACAGATCGTAATATCTGTTCAAAGAATCCCGACCAAGTTTTTCAAACATTTGGAGGATGGGATTTATGAGATCAGAGTTGAAACAGGAGGTAACATTTATCGAATTTTCACCTTTTTTGATGACAATAAGTTGGTGATCCTGTTGCATGGCTTTCAAAAGAAGACACAGAAAACACCGCGAAAGGAAATAGAACAAGCAAAGAAATTAAGAAATGAATACTACGAAGACAAAGCATCCAAAAACAATTAATGATCTTTTTGATCAGAAATACGGCAGAGCAGGAAGTAGGGAGCGGTCTGAGTTTGAGCAAAAGGCTGAAGCTTACATGGTAGCGGAATTGGTTAAGGAGTCACGCAGGAAAGCCAATTTAACACAGCAACAATTGGCTGACAAGCTCAACGTTAAACGTACCTACATTTCGAAAATTGAGAGGGCATCAAGCGATGTTAGGATATCTACTTTGCGTAAGATTATTGAGACGGGGCTTGGTGGTAGGTTGAACATTACCGTTGATTTTTAATTCTCCTTCGCGTTCCGCTTAGGCCCACTAGGAGGGTGGGCATTAACCCTTTCGCCCTTGTTGGTCTCCTGACCAACAAGCCAGATAAAGCCTGAAGTAGCTGATAATAAAAAATGATAACTATTTATTGTTATTAGATTTAGGTGGGACACTGGCAGAGGCATTAACCCATCCCACTGATTTTTTCCAATTCTCAAACTCCATCTTCCTTTGCCTGTGATCCGATGGTGGAGATTGGTTTTCATTTTTTGCTCGTCTTTGGATGATAGCTGTTTGTTCTTCCAGTGTATTGAGTCCAATTGATTTTCTTCTTTCGTTAACCTTTTTCAGGTCGTCATAATGATTGGGGACCAGTGCTCCATTTTCATCCCAATCAAATTGAGTCCCATGGCATTGTGGTTTCCCTTCCAATACAGCAATCCGGTCAGTCAGGTAGGCAAGGTGCTTCGGGTCAGCTTTGTTTTCGATCATGGCAACTTCCAATAGTGCCAGGCATCTTTTCATAAAGGCTGGCTGCCCGATAGCATGTTGTATAATGAGCCAGCTTGCTTCACAGGCTTCTTCACCTACTTTGTCAGCAGTTGGATAACCGATATTGTCAATGATGTCATTTAGAATTTTGGCATTGCTGTTGTGTATTTGAGCCATTTCTTTATGGTAGCCCTTACCAAGTTGGCCGGTCTCAATGAGCTTTTCCCGAAAAGCCAGGTCAGCGTTTTTCAGCTCTATTATTTGTGTGGCGATTTCGTTGAAATGCAATGGGGTCATTGTGTTTTTAAAGTCTAACCAAAATAGGTAAGCATTCTAAATCATCATTCCAACTCTTCTAAAGCTTTGTTAAGAATCTACTGCTCATCCATCCAACATAAAATGAGTTGTTATGTAAATCGTCTATGTACAGAACACTATCATTTAGTTTGTATTTAGTACTGATAGCAACATACCACCAGGTTCGACCAGTTTTATCTATTGAATATGCATAGGCGATTCCTTTTGTTCCTTTGTTTACAGTTCCAAGAGAATTCCCAAGTCGTTCGTGTTCGGTCAGGTAGCCAAAGTATGTTGAATCATCTATTATGGGCGATAAGCGTAATTTGTAATTATCATTCTGCACTTCAAAAGTCAATGGGCTATCCAAAAACTGTTTTGGTTTAGTTAAGCCATGATTTTCGATTATGTCAATGACTTTAATGAAAACAGGAGTTTTGCCATCTGGATAAGCAACCTGATAGACAGAGTTGATTATGCGGTTTTCAGCACAACAACCCCAGTCATGAGTTAATAACCTTGTCAGCTTACCATCTTTCCAGTAAGGCCTGACAACACTTTGCATTACACTAAATATTCGTTGGTATTGTTGGTTCTTTTTCTGAAATATTTCTACAACATTTGGTTCACCGCCTGAAGGTCCTGAATAGATTACTTCAGAAATTCCGTCTGCATTTAAATCGACAAATTTCAGTTTGTTGATCAGGTCGCGGTTGTCTTTCTCTAGCTCAAACGGAATGGTGACTTGAGTACCCGTTTTACTCAAAGACTCAATGAATTCATTTGCTTGTTCTGTATGCTGGCCGTAATCAATATAACCTCTCCAATCGAAATTCTGGCTGCTATTGTATTTATCAAATGTCAGAATCTCTTCTTGAGCCAACGAGTTAAATGAAATTGCAAATAGGGCAGGTATGATGAGTTTTTTCATGTAGTCAAAGGATTACGACAACCTTAAATGAGAATGCTCTCCAGTTGCATGAAGCCTTGAAAGTTGACTTTTGGCAATAATCTTTCAGTTGGCTCAGTACGTAAATTCATCTTAATAATTTTTTATGCACTTTTTCTGTTTAACAAATTCTGAATAATTAAATCTTTAAATCCTCTATATTGAACGACTTGTTTGTCAGATTTAAGATTATTATCTCGTTTGAATGCTGACTTAGTTTCATTTAGAATTTTAAAAAGTTTGGGGTAGATTTTTTTTCTTTCGTTTAAATCTGTAATTACATCCATAAGTGTTTTGTACTCTTTGTCAATTTCAACTCCATTAAAGTGAGGGATTTTAACATGACCAGTTATCATAATCCTCATCATCATTGCTATATAGTACGAAAAAACATAAGGATTCCCATGAATAATATTTTTAGCAATATCTGAATTAATGAAATATAATAGGTACGAGGAAATAAAATATGCTTCGAACTTATGTGATTCATCAAATATTAAATTGTCTTTGTTTCTAAGAATGTTATAAGGATGATTTGCAGCTACAGTGTGTGGCTCGTTCAAAAAAACAGCTGTAAATGATCGGATCTGTTTGTGGACATTTACTAGTTTGAATTTCTGAATATTCTTTTCGGAATTTTGAAACTCTCTACTTCTTCTTTCATAATATATTTTTTCTGAGAGTTGATTTGATTCTATCGTATAAAACTTCTGAAGATCTTGATGGAATTTCTCTAAAGCAACAAAAGCTTCATCAGGAACTGGGGTTTGACGGTTTGTTGCTTTAACAATTTTTGTAATTACATCATTATTTTGAGTGTGAATTAACTTTATAGGAATAAATAAATTATTTGCTGAAACCAGTTTTGTGCGATTGAGATATAACATGTTGCTGGTTTGACAACCATTCACAACCTGAAATTCTCCTAATTCAAATTGATTGTTCTGCAAAGGTGTAAGTTGTTTAGTAACTACTGTAATTCCGTTATTTAGTAGAATGAATTTATCTCTTAGATTATCAGATGATAAGGTGTCATTAATTTCAGTATTCACCTTATTGTCAAGACCTTGAAAATCTCGAACGTTTTCATAGAAAATATTATTTCTGATGAGATTATTTTGATCAGTAATAAGATTCATGAAATTTTTGAAATCCAAATATCCTATATAAGAACCTGATACGTCATTTATGATATCTAATTCTAGTTTCTTATCAAATTTGATAGTAACAGTGTAACGGTTAATTAAATCGTCATAGGTGTCATTGATATAATCACTCCCTAAAGTTTGGCAAACTACCTCAACCAAGTCAGCACATGAAGTTTTTAGATTTTGCTCAATTTGTTTAGTAACTGTGCAAATTGTCTCGTCAGGTTCGTGCCGTGCAGTTGTGATATAGTTTAAAATGACCTTAGGATACTTCTTCCGATCTATTATTCTAATATATTCAGGTTCTAAAAGTTTGTTGAAATGTTTCTTAAGCTCTTGTAATTCAGCACTCAACGAAATTGACGGTGATTCTGTGAAAAAATTTTGAACAGCACTACCAAATTTTCCTAGTTCTCCAGAATCATATCCAGGAGTGGTCTTACATTGATTAAAAATTATTACCACTTCTAATTTATTGGATCTGGCATAAAGGTCGATATCCGATTCATTTAGTAATAAGTTACCATTAACAAGTATTGCACCACCATCAATTCCATAATTAGACCCAGCATCCATATCAACATGCTCAAATGCTTCAATAGATTCGAATGCTTCCGGGTGATGTTTCGAAATTGTCAAATAATTTCCTAGGTGTTCAAATTGCTTATACTCCTCTAAATTTTCCAATCCATTAGCTATTGTAAACTCCTTTAAGATGGATTCAATGAATTTGTTGGATATTTTCTTCTGTGCCATTTATTTTTTGTGTGTTACGACTGGATGAAGTTACCTGTCTGCTTTATTTTGTTATTCAATAACAACACCCTCACCGGTTCTTAATTTTCCTCGTCAATTTACAACTACCTCCTTTAAGGAACAAGCAGTCATCTATGACAATCATCAGAAGATTGTAGGGTAGTTGGGTGCAGCTAAAAGAAGGTCAAAACCAGGGTAAATCATGCTTTCTGAAAAGTAAGCGCTTACGCCACCCAAAGTATGCTCTACCTTTGCCTCGTGTAAGCGCTTACACAAGGTTGAGTAACCGCTTACTCTGACCCGTGTAAGCGCAAAGAATTGGCGATGTAAGCGCATATGTAACCCCTCCGTTTTGCCGTCAGGCAAAACACCTCCCCTTGATAAGGGGAGGATAGGTGGGGTTTTTACAAAATGACTGACCTTATCATTAACCAATTCTCTAAAAACATCATTCGAAGACCTGCACTTTTTGCCAATATTTCAATCATTTCTTACCTGGAATTAGTGGTACTTCTGTAAAAAGTTAAGAAAGTCACTTAGTGCTAATTATTTACTTGACGGTTGGTTTAACTCGCTGTAAATCAATTGGATGTTTGGTGCTTAGTGATTGCATTTTATAATCTGATACTTTCTGTTTGGCTAAAAAGTGACCACTTGATAAGTCGTAACGACTGGCAATAATGGATTGGGTACTTTGATGCAAGTTTTGATTTCAAAATTCATAATGAAACAGCTCAAATAGGCTTGTGTTTTGATGTGATTTTGAATCAATCCCCTAATTCAATAAAAATAATTTAATCATTCAAACCAATTACCAGTATGCGAACAGCTCGACTTACGGGAGTTCTCCTGATTTTTCTGGCAAGTATGTTGTCTCTGGTTCAGTCTGCCACAGCGCAGGTTGACTTCAGGGAAGAGACGATTTACTTCCTGATCACTTCTCGATTTTTCGATGGTGATCCCACCAACAATGCTCCCAACGAATGGAGCTCTTACAACCCTGATCCCAATATCAATCCCAGCATTACCGACCCGCAGGATGTGACCTGGCGTGGAGACTTCAAGGGGCTCATTCAGAAGTTGGATTACATCCAGGATCTGGGTTTTACGGCGATTTGGATTACACCGATTGTAGAAAACCGCAGCCCGCTGGACTATCACGGTTATCATGCGTGGGACTTTACGAAAGTGGACCCGAGGCTGGAGTCTCCGGGAGCTACTTTCCAGGACCTGATCAATGAAGTGCATGCGCGTGGTATGAAGATCGTGCTGGACATTGTGACCAATCACTCCGGCAGGTATGGCATCAAAGGCATGCAGGAGATCAAGTACAATACGGATACTTCACAGGATTGGGGACAGGACAGCAATGGCAATCCACTTCAGCCGAACCCGAACTGGGAGTATGACGGCCTCACGCCCAATCCGGATGATGGGAAGATCTGGAGCCGCGCGAACATCGCGCCTATGCCAGCACCTTACAACCAGGATTTGACAGCTTACAACTGGCCAAGTACTGAGTCTTTTGTGAACACTACCGACATCAACTGGTACCATCATTCCGGCAATGGATTTGTGCAGAGCTGGGATGACACCCTCAACCTTTACAACCGTGCGATTGCCGGGGATTGTCCCGACCTGAATACCGGGAGTACTACTTTGAGAAATTACCTAATCAATGCTTACACCACTTTTATCAATATGGGTGTGGATGGTTTCCGCTGGGATACCATGAAGCACATGAACAAGGATGATGTGTTGGCATTTAAAGATGCTTTCCATGCAGTCAATCCTGATTTGTTCATTTTTGGCGAGGTAGCTCAAAAGCGTTTTGAGTTGCATCCGGTAGAGGAGATCAACCCGCACTGGTACACGTGGCGTGGTGCTGTGAACAATTCGGAGAATTCGGGAATTGCCGTTCTGGATTTTTATGGCGAGGCTACCTTTCATACCACTTTTGAAGAAGGGCAGAGCTTTAGCACGGTGCAGGCTGCGGCCCGATACGATTACCTTTACAGTGATCCCTCCACGTTGTTGACATGGTTGGATAACCATGATTTTGGTCCAAACAATGACTGGAACCAGCGCTATGGCGGAACCGAAGAAAACCTTGCTGCCTGTATGAACTTCATGTTTACATGGCGGGGGATTCCGGTAGTTTATTACGGAACGGAAATCCAGTTTCAGAAAGGTGTTTACACGGATATTCATGATGCCAGTGGTATTCAGCAGTCTATTGACGAAACGGGTCGGGCATACTATGGTGCTGAATTCGCGAATGCGCCTAATCATATCATTTATCAGCATATCAAGAAGTTGAACGCAATGCGTCGTGCGATTCCTGCTTTGCAAAAAGGTACCTGGGAATGGGCCGGAAACGGAGGAGGCAATGGAGTTGGCTATGTGCGAAAGTATGGCAGCAGCGAAGTAGCAGTTGGACTGGCCAAAGATGGGCAGGTGACTTTTTCATTCTCCAATCTGACAAATGGTGTTTACCGTGATGCCGTAACCGGCGATGAAGTGAATGTGGGCAATGGCTCGTTGAGCTTTACCGTGCAGCCAGGTTCGGCAGGCATCTATGTGCTGAATGGCCCGGGAATGATTGGCGGCAATGGCGTTGGATATTTCCAGTCGGGCAGTGGCAACACCAGCGCGCCGACAGTGAGCGCTTCACCTATGGGAGGTATTTATGCTGATCCTGTGAATGTGACCCTTTCTGCTTCTTCGGGTTCTATCTATTACACTTTGGATGGCACTACGCCATCTGCCAGCAGCACCGCCTACACCGGAGCGATTGCGATCAGTGCTTCGGCTACTTTGAAAGCTATAGCCATTGATGGAGCCAATCAGTCACAGGTTTTGTCTACTGACTACACCATTGGTGCAACCAACGTGATGAGTGTCTATTTCGAGAAACCGACGAGTTGGGGTTCAGCTAATATTTATTACTGGAATGTGGTGCCATCTGGAATCACTACTACCTGGCCTGGACCTTCCATGATCGATGAAGGAGGAGGTTGGTATCGCTATGATTTCGCAAATACTACTTCGCTCAATATTGTATTCAGTGACAATGGAGCAAGCCAGACCGCAGATCTTACCAGGAGCGGAACTGGTTGGTATGACATCAATGGTGTTTGGAACGACACTGATCCGAGACAACCAGTCAATAATCCTCCGGTTGCCAGCATCAATCCGCAAGGAGGAACCTATAATGTTGGTGATACGGTGAGTGTAACGCTCTCAGCTACAGATGATACTGATACCAATCCGACCATTTACTATACGCTGGATGGTACTGACCCAACCACTGCTTCTTCGGTTTACAATTCCGCTTTGACCGTAACTTCTGACGTGACAGTGAAAACTGTTGCAGTAGACAGTCAGGGAGCTATGTCGGCAGTGGTTTCGGCCTCATATTCGTTTCAGGCAGTTGGAGCGGGGTTGACGGTACACTTCAAGCCGGTCAGCTATGTAGATCCTGAAATATACTTCTGGAATGTGACGCCTTCAGGTCCGACTACTACCTGGCCGGGTGTGCAAATGACAAGTGAAGGCAATGGCTGGTACAGCTACACTTTCCAAAATGCGGATTGTGCCAATGTGATCTTTAGCGACAATGGCAACTCACAAACTGCTGACCTGAGCCGATGCACTACAGAAGGTTGGTATTATAATGGTGCCTGGTATGATCAAAATCCTGATGTAACTCCATCCGGATTGACGATTCACTTTATGAAGCCGTCCGCATGGGGTACTGCCAATATGCACTATTGGAGTGTGACTTCTTCGGATGGGAGTACGATTGCAGATACGCAGTGGCCAGGTGTGCAGATGACTGATGATGGCACTGGCTGGTGGTCATATACCATTGCGAATGCTTCTTGCGCTAACATCGTGTTCAATGACAATGGAGCTTCACAAACAGCAGATCTCTCCCGATGTGGTGAAGGCTGGTATAACAATGGCTGGTCATCCACAGCTGCCAGACAAGCTGGTGAACTGAATCCTAATCAGGATTTGATTTTCAACCTGAGTCAGAATTATCCAAATCCATTCACCGATATCACCACGATTGAGCTTCAACTGGATCAAACTCAGCCAATCAAGCTCAGTGTGTATTCATTGGATGGAAGGGAAGTACTGAAAGTTGCTAATGGTAACTATTCTAAAGGAACGCATCAGTTTGTGATCAATGGGGAGGTATTCGAAAAAGGAATTTACCTCTACAGGTTGACCAGCGAAAGCGGAACAACAGTAAAAAGAATGATTGTGAAGTAGGGTTTGTCTTCTAAATCTCAATCGCAATGTAATCCTGTAGTATTGATCAATTTGGCTCACCCCATTCCCTGGCCGGGTCGCACCTAAAGGGAGCCAAATTGATAAAGTAACAAAAGGATGAACAGCTGTGACTGTTTCTTCCCTTTAGGGATCCCTGTTTAAGGCAGGGTAAGAAGCATTTGTAAGTTTGATTATTCTATTGTGATTGTGAAGAGGTCATTTCGTTGGTTACTGGAATGGCCTCTTTTTGTATACATATTGCAGGATCTGAGAAAAGGTTTTTTGTTTAAGATATTCACTTTGAAATCACCCTTTGATTCCCTAAAGGGACGCTTTTCATAACTCCCTTTAGGGCAGGGGTAAATTTGACTATGCGTGAAAAACCTTTTCTCATTTCATTTGAGCACTCTTTTCAACTAAACCAATCCTGAATTTGGTTAAACATTTAGTATATATTTATAGCTTGCCTTCAACCTTAAAATGGAACGTTTACTTAACCTAATTCTATCATCACAATCTTCAGCATCGATTTGGTATACCCCAACCCCCTTGTCGGGCACCTTAAAGGGAGCCAAATCGAATTTTTCACTTTCAGAGTGTAAGAGTGTAAAATGTAAAAAATATAATTATATAATTCTTTTATACTGCTATCTGAGAAACGATTTTGCTCTTAATATAAAGCTTATCAAATCAACTCATAAATCGCCTAAGCCAGGCACCCCTTCAGGGGACGGGGGTAGTTTTAGTCCTGTACATACAGAATATAAATTTTTTCCTGGGTGGAATTTAGATTTTAGTTTCATGCCAGTAATTCTCCTCACATTATACTGGATGCTTTCAGTCCTTCCTGGGAGTGCTCAAATGAGTGATTCAGTAAATACCGGATATTTTGAACTGATTGTTACCAGTGTGCCAGCTGACACGCCACCAGAAGAGTCCATCTATATCGTTGGGAATTTCAATAACTGGGTCAACAGGGATGAGCAGTATAAGCTTCATAAAAATGCCGACAATACTTATTCAGTAAGAATTCAAAAGGATTTTGATACCCTGATCTACAAGTACAACCGAGGAACATGGGAGACTGTAGAAGGTGATCGAAACGGTAACCTGAGAGCCGATCGGATGCTGGTTCGCAGCAACCAGTCACCAACTTATCAGACCGACCAGATCCTGACCTGGGAAAATCTGGGAGTTTATGTTTTTGTGATCGAGGAGGTGCCGGAAAACACACCTGTAGATGGAAATATCTATATCACCGGCAATTTCAATAACTGGAAACCCGGTGATCCAAAATATCGGTTTGACAAGCAGGAAGACGGAACCTATAAGTATGTGTTAAAGTCAGCGCCTGCAAAGCTCGAATATAAGTTTACGCGCGGGACCTGGGATACTGTTGAAGGAGGAGGTGATGGTCGGGCCATTCAAAACAGGCGTTCCAAACGGGAGGGAAGTGGCCCTGAGACTATTTATACGACCATTAAATCCTGGGAAGATTTTGAAGGAAACTCTTTGAGTTATTATGATTTTACGTTGATCCTCTCTGCCACCATCGGCTTACTGATTATTGTGGCATTTGGTTGGATGCAAAATGGTAATATCCAGGTCAATATTTATTTGTTGCTGACTATTCTGATCCTGATCATTACATCGATAGCTCGTGTGGCTATGAACTTTCGGGGCTGGTTCAACTGGGAACCCAGGCTGGTGCTCTTGCCGGATGTACTTTACTTCTCTTTGGCTCCTTTGATGTATTTTTATTTACAAGCTTTGCTTGGTCTCAAGCCCAGGATTTCAGTGAGCAAATGGCTCAGTTTTGTTCCATTAGCCATTATGATCATTGCCTATATTCCGCTTTTGATCAGGGAAAAACAAGATTTTATAGATCAAATGGTCCTTCGGGAATATCATGACATGTTTGCCATAGTTGCGGGAGTGGGATTGATCTACAACACTTTCTATTGGTATCGGTGTATTCGCTTACAGATGGCCTATACCCGGAAAATGGACAATACTTACTCTTTTGATCAGAGTCATTATTACTCCAATAGTCTGATCACTCTCTTTGGAATCTGTCTTTTTGTTTGGTTATCCGCTTATCTGATAGGTGGGGCAGGGATTTATATGGAAATGAATACCATTCCGGTCACAGATACCATTTCTGATATCACCTGGATGATTGTTTCCGGGCTGCCGTTTTTCGTAGCCTACTTTGCGATCAATCAGCCGGAATTATTCAGAATGACAGAAGCCAGCGAGAAGTACCGGTTTTCAAATCTTTCTGAAGAATCCGTATTGGATCTGAAAGGCCAGCTGGGTAAGCTGATGCTGGACAAGAAGCCATTCCTGAATCCAAAATTGACGCTGCTGGAACTGGCAGAAATGATCGAAACCAACACGCACACTTTGTCACGAGTGATTAATGAAGGTTTTGATCGTAATTTCTATGATTTTGTGAACTGGTACCGTGTGGAGGAGTTCAAGGAGTTGGTAAATCAGGAGCAGTACAAGAACCTTACTTTTCTGGCGATTGCCTATGAGGTTGGTTTCAGCTCGAAGACAACATTCAATAGAGCTTTTAAGAAACTAGAAGGCATCACGCCACGAGAGTATCACAGAAAACTAGTGGATGAAGGCGCAACGGAGGATTTGAACTGGGTGTAATCGCTTATTTTGTTAACGGCTAAAGCCGATTGAGAATGGATTGATGTTCACCGGGCTAAAGCCTGCCGGTGCAAAGACATTTTTATAAGTGGTCTTTGCTTCGCACTTTAGAGCGGTTATGGAATGATTGCAATAATTCTGGCATTTATTTAATCTCAATTGAGTGTAATTCAAACAGCTATTTGTCCACTGAAGTAAGCGATTTTGGCTTTAGCCTTTTAATCCGCATTTTTGCCGGCAGTCAAATACACTCTTAACCCTTCATTATGCAACAACTTTCCGGTCATCAGTCTTTTGTTTGTAGTCTCAGCAAAAAGAATAATCCTCTATGAGCCATCACGGAAAAGAAGAATTCAGCGATCGTTGGGGAATTATCCTTGCTTCTCTGGGTATGGCCATAGGCGCTGGTAATCTTTGGAGGTTTCCAAGACTAGCTGGTCAGTATGGTGGAAGTTTTATTTTGTTGTGGATCCTTTTCTTGTTCATTTGGTCCATTCCACTTCTCTTGGCTGAGTTTTCCATTGGTAAAAAATACAAGAGAGGCGTTATTGGATCATTTGGCCAACTTACAGGAAAGCGACTTACCTGGATGGGTTTTTTCATTACTGTGTGTACGCTCGGTATTGCATTTTACTATTCAGTGGTTACCGCATGGTCAGTCGAGTACTTGTCTATTGCTGCGATCAATTTATATGACCATGTGGTCAATGGTATTTCACTCAATGATAAAATTGGGAATAATCCAGCCTTTTTGCAGGATCAATGGAATTCACTCTCCAATGGTAGCTTCATCACCGTCGGACTATACATTCTGGTAATTATATTGGGTGTTTTGGTGGTGAAGGGCAGTATCAAGAAAGGTCTGGAGAGGGCTAATAAGATTCTTATTCCAAGCTTGTTTGTATTGCTGGTGATTGTGGCTGCTGCGGCATTATCCATGGAAGATGGAGTGAAAGGATTGGAATACATGTTTGCCATCAAATGGGACAATTTTAGCAATCCTACTATTTGGATCGAGGCACTTTCACAGTCTGCCTGGTCGACAGGTGCTGGATGGGGACTAATGATCACCATTTCATCTTATTCCAGAAGCGAAGAAGATGTTACTTTGAATACATTCGTCGGGGCATTTGGAAATAACACAGCATCAATCCTGGCAGGAGTTGCCATTCTCCCTGCAGTATTTGCTTTGTCGGCTAGCGATGCAGAAGCCATTGATTTCCTTCAGAGTGGTAGTCAGGCGCTGACTTTCACGATTATTCCGCAGCTTTTTGCCAACATCCCGGGTGGAGATTTTATGGCAGTAGTGTTTTTTCTTGCGCTTACTTTGGCAGCATTTAGTTCTTTCCTTCCAATGCTCGAATTGTTGAAAATCAACCTGGTGAATGTAGGAGTGAAGTCCGGTTTGGTATTTGTGCTGTTGGTAGTTTTTGTGGTGTTTGGATTTCCATCTGCCTGGTCTCTGGATTTCTTTAGCAATCAGGATTGGGTTTGGGGTCTTGGGTTGATCGTGAGTGGCATATTTATCTCTTTTGCTACAGCTTCTTATGGACCTGTCAGGTTTAAAAAAGAGCTCATAGATCGGGATTCAGACTTTGAGGTTTCTACTTTTCTCTTCAAATACACGATTTATGCCAATATCTTTATCGGAATATTCCTGATCTATTGGTGGATGACTCAAGGCTATAGTAAGTTTCCATGGTTCAATGCGGACGGAGGCTGGAACTGGCTGGATGTCTACAGCAATGCATCTATAGTTACTCAATGGGGAATTGTGATTCTCATTGGAGTCGCAATTAATAAGTTTTTGTATAATAAATTTTGTAAATCATAAAGCTATGAACACAAGTACGATCATTAGTATGATATTGATTGTTGGGATCGTGGTAGGCGGTTTTGGCTACTTTTTGTTCAAAGCAATGCATCACGAAAAAAAGAAAAATGGATAAAATAGATTCTCTTAATCAGGTGGCAGAGTTCCACAAAACATTCAAACATCCAATACTTTCAGAGCCAACCATTCCATCTTCGGAGCGATGTGAGCTGCGTGTTTCGCTGATCAGCGAAGAGTTGAAAGAACTGGAGCAAGCTATTAAAGACAATGACCTTGTCGAGGTTGCGGATGCACTTTGTGATATTCAGTATGTATTATCTGGGGCTGTATTAGAATTCGGGCTGGGAGAGAAGTTCGTTGAATTATTCAATGAAGTACAGCGATCTAATATGAGCAAGGCTTGTGCTACAGAAGAAGAAGCTCAGCAAACTGTAGCGTTTTATAAAACGCAGAAAGACACCGAAGCTTATTATGTCAAAGAAGACGGAAAGTATCTGGTTTACAGAAAAGGTGACAACAAGACTTTGAAGTCAGTTAATTACTCTCCGGCAGATTTGAAGAAAATTATAGAATAGGGATCACGAAAGAGATAGTGGACACCAGATTTCCCTGAAGATCAAGAAAACTCTTGATCATGGCTTCATCACAACCCAATCCAAACATTAAGATCAAATAGGCGGTGATTGAAGACAGAAGCTTTATGACGGTTTTGTTTTTCATAATGAATTCTGATTGGAATTGTGAAATTAGTGGATAAAAATTTATCTACTAAAGAAAATCACAAGAAAAATCAGAATTCATTGAAAAAATACCCAATTGTGGGTAGATAAACTCACTCCATTCTTACCATATAGACGTTATTACTTTTCTTTCCTCCATCTTCAAAAAGGACTAAAATATTATCTTCAATTAGCCAATAGTCATCATCATCTGTGGAGAAGTTGTCATTGTCACTAATGTATAATCTGCCTTTATGATCAATGGTCCATTCAGAGTATTCGGTTTCCTTTTCACCAAAAGCGTCTACCATCACTTTTACTTCACCATTGGGTCTGAAATCCATATAGATATCAATTTTTCCCATAATGTTAGAGACAAGCCCTGAAACAGAATGTGCAATGATCTCCCCCAGGAATGAGTCTTCTTCCTCAGCTTCCCTTTCTGCCTCTTCCAGTTCTTCATCAATATCAATAACCATTTTCCAGGTTCCCATGAGATTTTTTTCAGAAACTCTTTTTTGAGCGGTGGAAGGATAATAAACGAGCAACCCTATGAGGATTAATGAGAATAATGCAGTCTTTTTCATATTATTATGTATTACAAGGTACTACTTATTGTATAATACTGAATAATACAAGGATAGGTTACGTTCACCAGATGTTTATTAGTTTTGCAGACCATAAAATTTGATCAAAATGTTTGATAATCTTAGTGTTAAACTAGACAGAGCTTTTAAGACGCTGAAAGGCCAGGGAAGTATTACGGAAATCAACGTTGCTTCCACAATAAAGGAAATCAGAAGAGCTCTTATAGATGCTGACGTTAACTATAAGGTGGCAAAAGAGGTCACTGATTCAATCAAAGAGAAAGCACTTGGAAGGGATGTGCTTATTGCGGTTTCTCCGGGGCAGTTGCTGACCAAGATTGTAGCCGAGGAGTTGACATTGCTGATGGGAGAAAAGAATGTTCCTATCAATGTTGCGGGTAATCCAAACACGGTTTTGATTTCAGGTCTTCAGGGTTCTGGTAAGACCACTTTTAGTGGAAAGCTTGCCAACCTAATGAAGAAACAGGGCAAGACTGTTTTGCTGGCAGCCTGTGATGTATACAGACCTGCTGCGATTGACCAGTTGAAAGTATTGGGAGAGCAGATCGGAGTGGAGGTATACACAGAGCCTGATGAAAAGAATCCGGTTAAAATTGCGAAGAATGCGGTCAAATATGCCAAGGATAATGGCAAGAAATCGCTGATCATAGATACAGCAGGTCGTTTGGCTGTAGATGAGGCGATGATGAAGGAAATTGCGGCTATCAAAAAAGAGATTCAACCATCAGAAACACTTTTTGTAGTTGACTCTATGACGGGACAGGATGCTGTAAACACGGCTGCTGCCTTCAATGAGCGTTTAAATTTCGATGGAGTAGTACTGACTAAGTTGGATGGTGATACCAGGGGTGGTGCAGCGCTTTCTATTAGGAAGGAAGTGTCCAAGCCGATTAAGTACATCAGTACTGGCGAGAAAATGGATGCTATTGATCTGTTTCACCCGGATAGGATGGCGAATAGGATTCTTGGAATGGGTGATGTCGTTTCACTCGTTGAAAAGGCCCAGCAGACATTCGATGAGGAGGAAGCCAGAAGGATCAATAAGAAGATTAAGAAAAACCAGTTCGGGTTTGATGATTTTCTTTCTCAAATGGAGCAAATCAAGAAGATGGGAAACATCAAAGATTTGCTTGGGATGATTCCTGGTGTGGGTAAAGCAGTAAAGGATATTGATATTGATGATGACTCATTGAAACCAATCGAAGCGATTATTAAATCAATGACACCAAAGGAACGAGAGAATCCTGACATCATCAATGGAAGCCGTAGATTGAGAATTGCAAAAGGAAGTGGAACGACTGTAAAAGATGTGAATCAGCTTCTTAAGCAATTTGAGCAAATGAGAAAAATGATGAAAACTATGAATAAGATGGGTGGAGCTAAGGCACTGTCTAACCTTATGAGATAGAAGACGGGAATTCAATGAATATTAAAAGGCCCCATTTGATGTCCAAATGGGGCTTTTTATTGTATAATAATGCGTGTTTTGCTTACTTATAACAAACAGCTTTTACAGCTTCAATTGTTCGCTTAACGTTTGGTAAAATCTCTTCGATAAGCGTTGGTGCATAAGGAAGTGGCAAGTCTTTGCTATTGATTCTGTGAATAGGAGCATCTAAATAATCAAAGGCATTCCTCTGAACATGGTGACTGATCTCTGTTGAGATAGAAGACAATGGCCATGCTTCTTCCACGATTACCAGTCTATTGGTTTTCTTCACAGATTCAATCACGGTTTTGTAATCAATTGGTCTTACAGTTCTTAAGTCGATTACTTCAGCGTTGATGTCTTCTTTGGCTAATTCAATGGCAGCTTCATCCACCACTTTCATCATTTTACCAAAAGAAACCAAAGTAACGTCTGTCCCTTCTTTTACTATTTTAGCTTCTCCTATTGGGATAAGGTATTCTTCTTCAGGAACTTCACCCTTATCTCCGTACATCAGTTCTGATTCCATGAAAATGACCGGGTTGTCGTCACGAATGGATGATTTCAACAGTCCTTTAGCATCGTATGGATTAGAAGGAACCACAACTTTTAGTCCTGGAGTATTAGCATACCAGTTTTCGAAGTTCTGTGAGTGCTGAGAGCTCAGCTGTCCAGCATTTCCTGTTGGTCCACGAAACACTATCGGCGCATCCAGTTGTCCACCTGACATGGATTTGAGTTTTGCAGCACCATTGATGATTTGGTCTATAGCTACCAAAGAGAAGTTGAAAGTCATGAATTCCACGATAGGGCGGAGGCCATTCATAGCAGCTCCAACACCTACTCCGGCAAATCCAAGTTCTGCAATTGGCGTGTCTATGACCCTTTTAGGCCCAAACTCATCCAACATTCCCTGACTTACTTTATATGCCCCATTGTATTCTGCTACTTCTTCGCCCATTAGGAAGACTTTTTCATCTCTCCTCATTTCTTCGCTCATCGCTTCTCCCAGGGCTTGTCTGAATTGTATTTCTCGCATGGTTTGATCGTTGATTTTAGCAGGTGCTAAATTAGTAGATTAGACCGATATAAATAAAAAAAGCTCCCCAAAATGGAGAGCTTTCAATATATAATTCTTAGAGTATTATCTAGCTGCCTGAGCTACTGCGTCGGCATATTTAGTAAACTCAAGATCGTTAAGAGCTTTATCTTTCAAAGCAGGATCTTTAGCAATTGCATCTTTCAATGCAGAAGCAACATTACCTGGTTTGTTTTGTCTTGCAGCAACAACTGCTAGTAAGTAGTTAGCTTCAGCTCCAAGTTTCTCACTATCTTTTAGTGTACCAAGAGTAGTTTTAGCTGCATCGTACTCACGGTTAAGTAACTGTCCAAGACCTTTGTCGAATGTTACTGTTTCACTGCTTGCAGAAGAAGCAAATGAAGCAGCCGCATCATCATACTGAGCATTCATTACTTGAATAGCACCTTTCATACCTTTGATGTTACTAGCAGTAACGTTAGAAGGTGATGCTCCTTCAGCGTCGGTGATTGCAGTCATTGCCTGGTCATACTCACCTTGCATTACGTAAGCAGCTGCCATGTTAGCAGATACGATTGCACTCTCGTTCTTCTTTTGAGCGATTTCAAGCTGAGTGATTGCATCTTGAACCAATTTCTTCATTTCAGAACCTTCAGCTTTAGCAGCTTGCTCTAGAAGAGCAGCTCCAAGGTTGTTGTGAGCTTCCCAAACACCAGATTTAGTAGCAGCTTTGTAAATAGCTACTTTTTCGCTCAATGAAGGAGTCAAAGTAGCAGCATAAAGCAATTCTGGAGTTTCCAAAGTATCAACAGGAGCTTCACCATTTACAATTTGCTTAGCTAGTACAGCGATTTCAGCATTTGATTTCTTAGGCTTAACAGTTAAGATTTCAGTTTTAGCAGTTCTCAAACCAGGATAAACATCATCTAACAATTTGCTGTAGAATGAGAATTTCTGCAATTCTTTCTCTTTATCCTCAAATGAACCATTGCCATTGATGATTTGAGTGATTTGCTGTTTGTCCTGGGTGCTGATTCCCTGGTAGTTAACCAAAGCAGCTTTCAAAGAACCCCAGTCTTCAACTACAGGCTTAAGGATGAACTTGATAGAATCAGCCATTCCTTTGTAGTCATATCTTCTCATTTGCTTTCTGTAGAAAGCTTCAATCTCTTTAGCTCTGTTTTCAGACAGGTTGCTGTTGATTCTTTCCGGACCTTCAGGAGAGTGAGTACCAGTGATAGTAACTGTTCTGGTTACGTTTTTCTCTGCAATGAAAGCAGCAAGATCATTTGATTTAGTTCTGTTTGAGTTACCATCGTAAGTAAGAGATGGGTTCAAACGAGCAACTCCCTGATCGAAGTAAAAATTAACATTTGTTGGAATCAACTCTTCTTTATCAGAATAACCGTGATCAGCGTAAGAGCTGAAAGTAACAGGCTTAGCAAAAGAACTTGTCATTACAAGACCTTTGGCGATTTCCAATCTTGGAGAAGATTTAGACTTGCCAGATCTTGGATCGCTAGCTACACCTTGTGCATAAAGAGTACCAGGGTTCATACCTGCCTGATATGGGAAAGTAAGGTCCACGCTCTTTCTGGATGCAGAAGAACTGCTGTTAGGGAAGTCCTCAGCTTTGAATTCAATTGACCCTACGGCCACTTCCTGATCACCATATTGGTAGATCGTGTTTACAGTGTAAACTTTTCCTGTTGGAAGCATTTTAGGAGGTAGTACAGCTGAAACCTGGAAAGGAACCGATCCACCATGTACCTCTAGTGGACTAGGATCTACTTTCAATTCCTGATCTGTAGCCAACTTGATCATCTTTGTGAGCGTACAACCAGAAAAAATGATTGCTCCAGCCATGATAGCTATTGCAAAGTTTAATTTTCTCATTTGGATCATTTTTTAAATTTTCGAATGTAATTAGGTCAATTCCGATTATCTGAAACAGATGCAATAATACGGAATTTTATGCTTTATCGAGCGCAATTTTAACAAATCTAAAGGCCATTTGTTATCTTTGCATAGTTTTAAAGGATGATTTTATGCAGGAATTTTTTGAAAAATATGCTTTTGGTGTCTGTACCAGGCTAGGAGAGAAGCTCAGAATACCTACATCTGGCATAAGATTATTTTTTATCTACACCTCTTTTTTGACCTTTGGTTCTCCTCTGATCATTTACCTGGCGTTGGCGTTTATCATGAATTTTAGAAAAATGTTACGCCGAAGGGATAATTCTATTTGGTATTATTGATTGCTGAGTATTTCTTTTTTTGGAAGAGATAGTAACTGACTGGGATAAGTGTGAATCCTTGCATTGGTAATTTGGTTGTGCTCCGTGGTTTATGTCTCAAATCATTCCTGAAACGTCTGAATGCATGATGATGAGCCTTCCAGACGGCTGTGCAATGTGCAAATGAATCTTGGTTCCAAAACAGTAAACTTGCTACCCAATCCAGAACAATCCTGACCGGCAATACGATAAGCAGAATATGCTTAGGGAGGTTTTTTACCAGGAGGCTGATTCCATTGCGAAAATTGAGATATGTTTTCCTGGGGTTGGTTTTGTTCAACGTTCCGCCACCCACATGATAAACTTTAGACTGTGGAATGCAGGCCGTTTTGTATCCACTGCTCTTCATTCTCCAACACAAATCAATTTCTTCCATGTGGGCGAAAAAATGAGCATCGAAACCTCCTAAATCATGGAATAATTTACTGCGAACCATCATGCAGGCACCACTTGCCCAAAAAGTATCCACAATATCCTCATATTGTAGCGTGTCTTTTTCCAGGTGTTCCAATATTCGTCCACGGCAATATGGGTAGCCTAACACATCAATAAAACCACCAGCAGCACCAGCATATTCAAAGTGATCCTTGTTATCAAAGGCTAAGATTTTAGGTTGTACTGCCGCATAATCTTCATGTTGATCCAGAAACTCCATCATCGGTCTGATCCAATGTGGGGTAACTTCTATATCTGAATTGACCAGAATATAATACTCGGCTTCTATCTGCTTCAAAGCCTCATTGTAGCCACCCGCATAACCATAGTTTTCACTTAGCAATAGTGTTTTTACTTCAGGAAATGCTTTTAATGTTGTGAGAGAATCATCAGTGGAGCAATTGTCAGCCACATAGATGGTTGCTTCAGAAGAATGCTGAATAAGTGTCGGTAAAAATTGTTTGAGAAAATCCTGACCATTGTAGTTGAGGATTACTACAGCGACCTTGTCCATCAAACCATATTATTAATATCAAAACCAGGGATGTTAGGGATCATTCCCTCAGTGGCTTTTTTCATGTGCTCTTTAGATTTGACTTCCGCTTCAGCTATTGCCTTATTGATGGCAGCAATGATCAGGTCACGCATCATCTCGGCATCATCCTGGTTAATGATACTGGGATCAATTTCTAAAGCAGTGACCTCTTTCAACCCGTTTACTGTGGCGGTAACCATACCAGCACCTGATTCGCCGGAAGCACTAATATTCTTTAGTTCATCCTGGGCAGCTTTCATGTTTTCCTGAACTTCTTTCAGCTTGCCCATCATTTTCATCATATCAAACATAATCTGCAGTTCTAGTTTCTTAAAAGTGTAAAAGTACCAACTTGTGTTTTAAGTTCACCATTTTCCAATTTGAACTCTAATTTATATGTATAAGGTCCGGAAGGCGCTTTTTTGCCACTTACTATTCCATCCCAAACCGGATTGTTTTCGGTGAGCTGAATGACTTTTCCCCATCGGTCAAAGATGAACATTTTGTATTCAGTGGTAGGTAGTCCAAATATTTCCAGGTAATCGTTCAGTCCATCTCCGTTTGGAGTAAAGGCAGTCGGTACATATACGATAAACTTGTAATAGGTAGAAACTTTGTTAGAATAAACCATTATGGAATCTTCGTAAATATATCTGGATCTGATATTGATGGTTTCGCCTATTTCGTTGGGGATGATAAAATCTGAGGATAAATCAACGGATTTATAAATAGTGCTATCCCCATTGTATAGCCACAGTGTTCTGCCAATTTCCTGAAGATTATTTCCAGGATCGTTGAGCTCCAACGACACACTGTTGTCTCTAATTCCCCGGTTAAGCAGTTTGATGTACGGAGCATTTACTTCTATAGAATCGATCTTGTTGGAGCAGCTGTCCTCCAGAGAAAGCCGATAAATGTACTGCCGATATGAACTGGGTACATTGTCAACCAGGTCCTTGCTTATGTTGGCGATTTCTGTGTATTGTCCACCGACTGGCTTTCTGTAGATGTTAACAGAGCCAACAAGTGAAGTGTCAATGTTCAACTTGATGTTGCTACCGCTGTAAGAAGCGTAGGCATTGTCAAGAGAATAAACAGAATGGGTATTATCTCCACACTTCTGGGAGTTTTTTACAGGCGTAGAAGTGCAGGGATTTATTATTTTGAGGTTTACGCAGTATTTTTCTGAAGCGTTAAATTGGTCAAGAGGAAATACTGAAACCGTATCCGTTAGGGGACCCTGAAATACAGAAAATTCATTTTGATTTCCTTGCTGAATTGTCACCTGATATTCGAACGTGCTTACAATTTCCTCAATATGAAGTGTTAGGTAATAGTCATTGAGACAAACCTCTGAGATTTTCGCATCATTTAATTGTACATTGAATTTGTCTGTCAAATTGAAAGATCTGCTGATGTCAGGACATGTTGGGTAGGCGTCATTCAAATATCCAAAAACCTGGACAGTTCCGTTCATTCTCCCAAAGTCATACGAAGGGTAGGTGTCTCCCTGGTGCCAGAATACTGAATCTGTATCTGAAAATTTGATTTTGAAATAATCATAAGTAGTATCAGTCATATGAACAACCACTTCTGTAGAAGAGCACTGAAAAATGTTGAATGTTGGAGGATCTGCATCATGAACCGTAAATATCAGCGTGTCAGTTTTAGGATAGATATCTTCCCCAATGAACTGTACAATCTGATAAACTCCAGCCTTGGTATAGGTATGAAATGTATCTAAGGTTTCAATTAAACCTGGTTCATAGAAATACTGTCGGCTGATATCTCCGAAATCATCATGTTTTGAAACACTAATAGTGACCGGAGAGCAAGCTTCCGCGTAATCAATAGAAAATCGCCCAAGCTGACTCTCATACTGAGCAAAGAGCAGAGTGGGTGAAATCGATAATATCGCGAAGAGAAATCTCAATAATATTTTCTTTGGTTATTGCCAAAACGAATGAAAGGTGTGAAAATTTCAGGATACTCTTTCAATGATCTTTTCAATGGGTAGCATTTCCTGTGTTCCAGCTTTCATGTCTTTTAATGAATATTCCTTTTTGGCGATTTCATCTGCACCAACTACCAAAACATAAGGAACACCTTTTTTATCAGCATAATTGAATTGTTTTTTGATTTTGGTGGAGTCCGGAAACAATTCAGCTTTTATGCCTGCATTTCTCAATGCTACGAGCAAAGAGATACCATGTTTTTTACTGGCATCATCAAAGTGGACGATCAATATATCGACAGATTGGGCAAGAGTAGGAGGGAATAGTCCTTTTTCTTCTAAGACATCATAAATTCTGTCCAAACCAAAAGAAATTCCAACACCGGACATGCCTTCCAGTCCAAAAACACCAGTCAAGTTATCATACCTACCACCTCCGGTAATGCTTCCAATGCTAACATCTGTAGCTTTTACTTCGAAGATCATACCTGTGTAATAGGTAAGTCCTCTCGCCAGGCTCAGGTCAAGTTCAATCTGCAGCCCTGCATCACGAGCCATTTTCAAAAGTTCAAAATACTGCTTAAGCTCAGTAGTACCTCGGTTTTTTCCAATCAATGACTCAAACAAATCAATTTTTTCTTCATTTCCTGATTGGTTTTCGAATAGTTCCAAAACCTGAGTGAGCTTTTCGTTTGCACCCAGAGCTATCAATTCCTCCTGTACTTTTTCAACTCCGACTTTATCAAGTTTGTCTATGGTCACACAAAAGGGCATTTCTTTTCCTGCCAAGCCAGCAAATACGGCCAGTTCATTGAGTAGTGCTCGGTGGTTAATTTTTAGTAAGAACCCTTTGTACTCAAGGTCTGAGAAGACATCATGCACTAACAAAGTGAGTTCTGCCTCATTCCAGAGGTCATCCGAACCTACTATGTCTGCATCACATTGATAGAATTCACGATATCTGCCTTTTTGCGGTCTGTCCGCACGCCAAACAGGTTGGATCTGGAAACGCTTGAAAGGGAAAGTGATGTCATTTTGATTTTGAACCACAAACCGGGCAAATGGCACGGTAAGATCGTATCTCAATCCTTTTTCAGAAATTTTAGTTAGCATTTCCTGGCTGCCTCCGGAATAATCCTGCGGGGTAGTCTTTTTCAAATAATCTCCGGAATTCAAAATTTTGAATAATAGCTGATCTCCTTCATCTCCGTATTTTCCTGTGAGCACAGAAAGTTGCTCCATGGCAGGAGTTTCTATTTGGCTAAATCCATATTTGATGAAGTTTTTTCTAATCGTTTCTATGATATATGCACGCTTAGCAGCTTGTTCTGGTCCGAAATCACGTGTTCCCTTTGGTATAGAAGGTTTTGAATTTGCCATATATATAGATGCTATTTTAAGTTCAAATATTTGTTTTTGGCCTGTAATGGGGGTTTCCAAAGCTTAGTTTTTGTCTAAAACACAAGTTTATTTGGAATTACCACATACACATTATAATAAGGTTTGGACAAAACTAAGTAATCCTCTAAATTTGCACCTCGTTAAATTGAAATGATCAGATAATGGCAGTTACAAGACTAGAAAGAAAAGGCAAAAAAAATAAATCGAGAGCCAAAAACAGGGTTAGCAAAATCAAAAGATTGAACACTGTTCCTACTATCAAGAACGTTGATGTAGAGGAGATCAAGAAGAGTTTCGAGAAAGCTCCTGCCAAAGCAAAGCCTGCTAAGAAGGAGAAAGAAGAAGTGAAGGAAGAGCAAGTTGAAGCACCTGCTGCTGAAGCTAAGAAGGAAGAAGCTCCTGCTAAAGAGAAAAAAGCTACTAAAACGAAAGCTAAAGCTAAGAAAGCGGACGAAGATTCTGCTGAGTAATTTTAGCCATTTAAGTCAAAATATATAAAAGCCCGTTTATCGGGCTTTTTTCATTTATACATATCCAAAGACTTTGTAGGCTCCAATACCGACCCATTCTTTGATCACAATTTCCCAAAGCATTAATGCATTTACAGAGGGAACAAGCCACCCAAGGTCAAAATCCAAAGGTTTACTTTTAAAGTCCACAGCATAAGGAATTACAGTCAACCCTTGTTTTTGAAAACATAGGATGGATCGTTTCATATGAAAAGCCGAAGTGATCAAAAGGATCGGCTGATCAGTCATTTCTCTTAACTCAAGGATTTTATAAACCTCTACAGCGTTTTCATAAGTGTTTCTGGAAATCGTGTCCAATATGATCTTTGGAGGTTTTTTGTACAGTTCATCCACGAACTGTTTCAGTCGGATACTTTCCTTTTTTGATTGATCCAAAACAGAACCAGATCCACCAGAGATGATTAATTCCCTGGTCAATCCGGATTTCTCCAGAAGCAATGCTTCCAGTATCCTTTCAACGCTCTCAGAAAAGTGCACTTGTTCCTCTGGCTCACTATCCTGATTTAACATTCCTCCCAGAACTACAGCAGTTTTGGTAAGTGGTAGTTGATCTCTGGGAGTAGCTGGGTACTCCCACTTGCTCATGACCTGATTGATCAAAAATGGATTTGAAAATATCAGTAAAAGTGAAACGCCGCTGACTAGATAGAACTTTTGTCGGCCTTTCTGCTTAGTAAAGATTGCTGCCAATAGAAGGACAATAATCCAACTCACAGGAGTGATGAGAAAGTAGAAAACTTTAGATGCTATGAAAAACACTTTCTGAAATTTACCTGCTTAAAATAGAAAGGAACCTTCTCAACCCATCAAAGTATAGTATGATGAAAAGCACAATAGTCATGGACCAGATTATCATCACATTGAATACCAGTGTGTCTATCCAGATTCCTACGATGTGCTTCGTTGGCTGGTAAAACTGTGCTCTAAAGTCCAGAGCATGATCCGGAAACTCAGGATCCTGATAGATCGGATAGATTTTCTGGACGTATTCATTTTTGTGTTCCACAATCCTGTGCTCTGTGGTCAGATTTTTGACAATCACACTCAAAGCCTTGTTGGTATAGTCTTTTTTCATCTGCATAAATGCATGATGTTGCTCTGGTGTGGCGTTCATCTCTGCGAGCGTACTTTGCCTACTTTCATTTGCACTATTGTAGAGTACATTGTAATAAGCATTTAGCTTATCCAGAAAGAGTGAAGTTTCTTCATATAGTGATTCACTCCATTGGTCAAGACTTTCAAGCTGTTGATATTGAGGGAGTTTATCTTCTCCCAGGACGGAAAGTTCTTTCCCAAGTTCTTTGTAAATGGTTCTCAGTTTGTATGCAAGCTCCTGTTTTTGCTCTTCATCTGCGTTAGGTAGTTTTTCATTGATCTGGTTCAGGTCTTCCTTCAGTCTTGGAATCAGATAAGCGGTCTTAAATTCAGACTGGGCCAATGTTTTATCATCTTCATAAAACAGACTCTCGTAAGGATTGTCTTTGAACTGTGTAACGCTCAGCGCCTCAAATGCCCATCTGGACGCCATGATTTCCCCAATCATTGGCACCTTATTTTCAGATGTAATGAGCGGGTTGAGCTTGTCAAAATTCACTACCACACCGCTCAAAATTAATTGTGGAATCACCATCAAAGGGATCAAAATGTAAACCGTAACTGCTGACTTAAACCCGGATGAGATATTGAGTCCCAGAACATTGGAAAAACAGGAAACGGAGAATAGCACCAGCCAAAAGGGTAGGAACATACCTTTGACTCCAAGGAGCCAGCTACCAATCAAGATATAAGTCATGGTTTGGAATGCAGAGATTCCAAAGAGAATTATCAGTTTAGAAAATAGATAGCTGAGCCTGCTCAAGTTTAGAAAGGACTCCCTTTTGAGTATCTTTCTGTCTTTGATAATTTCTTCAGCACTCACTGTTAATCCCATAAATAGGGACACAATCACACTCATGAAAAAGAAAACAGGAATGTTGAGGTTTTCGCTGAAAGAATAAGTAGTGACATCCTCAGGAAGATATCTCACAATAAATGCCAGCAAAATAGCAAGAACCGGAGCTTCCAGGAGGTTTATAGTCAGATACTGCTTATTACTAAGCTTTGATTTAAAATCTCTGATGGTGAAGATTCCCAGCTGCTTTAGCTTGTTTGGAATGTGAAGGGTTTTGTGAGGAATGATGTTGGTTTCTTCAACTTTTGGAATTTTGATGTTTTCCTGAAAGTATTTGTACCATTGATATGGAGAAACCTTTCGTTCTTTAGTGAAGTTTCCATATTCATTTACCACTTTGGTTTCGATGATGTTGAATATCTGCTCGGGGTTCGCACCTTTGGTACGATCCACCATCTTCACAATGTCTTTGAAGTAATTGATACCGTCAATCGGATTACCATAATAGACCTGGTAGCCTCCTACATCCAGAATTACTAGTTTATCGAAGAGTCTGAAGATGTCTTCGGAGGGTTGGTGAATCACTACAAAAACCATTTTTCCTTTGAGAGAAAGTTCTTTCAAAAGGTCCATGATGTTTTCTGAATCTCTGGAAGAAAGACCACTTGTAGGTTCATCTACAAAGAGGACAGAAGGCTCTCTTAGTAATTCCAAGCCAATATTCAGACGTTTTCTTTGACCTCCTGAAATGGTTTTTTCAAGGGGTGATCCAACTTTCAGTTTACGGGTTTCATAAAGCCCAAGAGATTCAAGAGTCTTGGTGACTAATGTTTGCAGCTCTTCCTCTGAGTGTTGCCTGAAACATAGCCTAGCCGCATAATATAGATTGTCAAATACAGTCAGTTCTTCTATAAGTAAATCATCCTGAGGCACATAGCCGATGACACCTTCAATTTTCTGTTTGTTGTGATGAATATCTACTCCATTGATTCTAACACTACCTTCAGTAGGTTCTTCATTTCCATTGAGTACATTCAGTAGGGTGGATTTTCCAGCGCCACTTCCTCCCATCAACGCGATAAGTTTCCCGGACTCCTCTTGAATGTTGATGTTTCTTAATCCAACATTCCCATTCTTGAATTTGTAAGTCACATCCTGGGCAACAAAAGTCAGGTGGTGGTCTTCAGCAATGGTTCTGAATTGGTTGATGATTTCACTCTGATAGATTGGATCACTATCAGTGAATTTGATCGAACTACCACTCGCCAAAGTATAGATCTGGCCTGAGCGCATTGGTGTTTCATTGAGAGTTACATCTCTGTCACCTACGTATCTTACCAATAGCAAGTCCACACCTGGTACACTCAATACATGAATGTACCCTTCCATGGTTGGACGACTTATGTGTTTGCATTTTTCTGGTATTTCCAGTGATCCATTATCAACTACAAGTGCATTTTTTGAATTGATTTTGGTTGGATCTTTAAGAATTACAAATGCTTTGATCAGGTCGGTAATCGACCTTTCGATATGAATTTGCTCAGAAATGAAATAAAGCAATTCGTTTTCGCGCTGAGAAACCATCCCATCAGCTGCTATCAATGCTATCAGTTCGAGAAGAATGATTGTTTTCTGCTGAGCTGTTTGCTCATGATTGATCTGATCGCAGGTATCTTTTATTTGGAGGTCTTCATTGGAGACATACTGTTGATCTTTGGTGAAGTCTTCAAAAAGTCGGTAATATTTTTGAGCTGCTTCGCTGTTCAGTCTGCCGTGCAGGAAGTGCTCAACAGATTTCTTTTCATCTTGTGTGAGTTCATCTTCTTTAGCTACTATGGCCAGAAGTTTGAGAATTGCGCTGAGGATTTCTTCACTCATATTTTAGGAGGTGAGGTAAGTGGATGATCTTAAATACAAAAAGCATTGGACTCCAATGCTTTTTGATAATAGGTTAGCAAGTGATAGTAATTATTGCATTGCAACAATATCTTCTCTGATTCTTTTTACTTCAGAAGTAACGTCAGTAAGCATATCCTGAGTAAGCATCAAATCACCAGTGTTGTTAGCGATTTTAGTTTGGATCTCAGACAAGCTTCCGTCATAGTGAGTCTTAAGCTGGGTCAAATCAGCAATCATAGCATCAGTTGTCTCAGCTTTTGGAAGATCCTTCAACATACCGATGATGTCTACCAAAGGTTTTTTCTGATCAAGAATAACTTTTACAAGTGGTTCTAAGATTAGGTTTCTGTTAGTTTCATCTAGGATATCTGTGGGGTAAGTTTCAACAACTTCTACCGCCAGATAAAGGCCTTCAATAAAACTTCCTGAAAGCACCAAAGCTGCAACTGGCATTCTATCAGACTGCTGAAGTCTTACCTGGGCTTTTGCAATTGCTTTAACAAGAATCTTATTCAAAGAATCTGAGTTGTTAATATTGTCCTGGAAGTCTTCCATGGTCTTTACATCAAATACAGATGCAATTCCCAACGACTCTGCCAATCCCTGGCAAGCTTCCATGTACTCTCTTGTCTCAGCTGACTTGTCATAAGAGAGCAAGTAGCCCATATCTGTAGCGTAAACTCCCAGGTTTACAGCTGATTCATTCTGATTTGTCTGGTATTTGCTCAGATTGTCAAGGCCATTGATCAGGTTGTCATTAAAATCAGATCCTGTTGCTTGTAGCAGGTAAGGTACTTCAGTTGGTGCAGGCATCTCCGCAACAACTTCTGTTAGGTCTTTAGAGATTTTTTTCTCTGCCTCAGCAAAAGCCTCTTGCTTAGAAGATTCTTCCTTTTTAGAAGATCCACCTCCACAGCTGGAAAGCACAAATACAACTAGTAATAAGGTTAGTGATGAAAATGAATAACGAAAGTTTGATTTCATACTTGATAATTAGTTACTGAATTTGTGGTTAGGTTTTTATTGTTCCACCAAGTTTAATGCTTTTTTGACTTGGATTGAAATTTAGTGGTGATAATTTCGCAATATCGAACACTAAAGTGGGCTTATGAAAGGATTAAGTTTTAGCAGTCTGAGGGCAGGGAAGAAGTATTGGCTGGTCAATTTTGGGGACCGCTATGAATTCGAAATCCTGGAAGTTTTACACCCCCAGGATTTCAAATTAAAAGATATCAATACTTTAGAGTATTATCAGATGTCAGAACTTATCCAATACGGAAAAGGAGAGGACTTTGAAATACGCGAATTATACTAACTGATAGAATGACTTGGATTTTGATGGTAGATTAGAAGAGCCCATCAAAAACTCGTCAACGACCCTGGCGGACTCTCTTCCTTCAGAAATGGCCCACACCACAAGCGATTGTCCTCGTCTCATATCACCAGCAGCAAACACTTTGGATTTACTGGTAGCGTAATTTTCAGTTTTCACATTTCCTCTTTGGTCCAGCTCCAAATCCAACTGCTCAATCATTCCTTCTTTTTGCGGGTGAAGAAAACCAGCTGCCAATAGTGCCAGCTCACATGGAATCACCCGATCTGTACCACGGATTTCTTCCATACCATTATCTCCCCACTTGATGTCTACAATCTTGAGGCCTGTCAACTCTCCATCGCTATTTCCAACGAATTCTTTTGTGAGAATTGACCAGTCTCTTTCGCACCCTTCCTCATGAGAAGAGGAAGTTTTAAGTGTCATTGGCCATTCTGGCCATGGATTGTGCTTCTTACGTGATTTTGGAGGCTTATTCAAAAGCTCTATCTGAGTAACGCTTTTCGCTTTGTGTCTGTTGGAAGTTCCAACACAATCAGACCCAGTGTCACCACCACCAATGACCACTACATTTTTACCTGTTGCCAGTATATCACCTTTGGTATCTTCTCCTTTGTGATTGATCAATGGGTTTTCATTACCAGCTACACGTTTGTTTTGCTGGCTTAAGAAATCCATGGCAAAGTGAACACCTTTTAAGTCACGACCAGGAATTTGTAAGTCCCTTGGAACAGTAGATCCACCACAAAGTAGAATGGCATCATAGTTTTCTTCCAGCTCAGCAACTGGGATATTCTCACCTACATTGGCTTTGGTTTTGAAGGTAATGCCTTCTTCTTCCAAAACTTTTAGTCTGCGATCAATCGTCCATTTTTCTAATTTGAAGTCAGGAATGCCATACCTCAAAAGGCCTCCAATAGCATCAGCTCTTTCGAATACTGTTACATTATGACCAGCTTTGTTCAGCTGTGCGGCAGCTGCCAGTCCGGCAGGGCCCGATCCAATCACCGCTACAGATTTACCAGTTCGGTGTTTTGGAGGTTCAGGCTTGACCAAATCAAGTTTGAACGCTTCTTCCACAATAGACTTTTCGATGTGCTCTATTGCAACTGGATCTTTATTGATGCCCAATACACAGGAGCCTTCACAAGGTGCAGGGCAAATCCTGCCTGTAAATTCCGGAAAGTTATTGGTGGAAGACAATATGTTAAAAGCCAATTCCCAATCTTGATTGTAAACCGCATCGTTGAAATCAGGAATTTGGTTGCCTAGCGGGCAACCACTATGGCAAAACGGTATGCCACAGTCCATGCATCTGGCGGCCTGATGATTGGTTTTTTCTTCAGAGAATGGCTTGTAGATCTCCTGGTAATCTTCAATTCTTGATTGAGGATCGCGAGACTCAGGAAGTTCTCTCTTATAATTTAAAAATCCCTCTGCTGCTCCCATTATGCTACTTTTTCTTGTGTTTTATTCTGTTCCAAAACTCTTTTCAAATCATTAGGCATCACTTTGATGAAGTACTGCTGCATGTGATCCCAGTCGTCCAGGATGTTTTTAGCTAGCTGGCTGCCTGTATGTTCTGCATGCGCTGTGATTTCCTGATGCAGATATGCCAGGTCTTCCGAACCTGGTTGCTCAAGCCCAACCATTTCTGGGTTGACCTTATCCTTAAATGATTCATTGGAGTCAAAGATGTAAGCAATACCTCCGCTCATACCTGCTGCGAAGTTTTTACCTGTTTCACCAAGGATCACTACTTTGCCCCCGGTCATGTATTCACAACCGTGATCTCCCACACCTTCCACAACAGCTTCTACACCTGAGTTTCTTACACAGAACCTTTCTCCGGCATTTCCGTGGATGTAAGCTTTTCCGGAAGTTGCGCCATAAAAGGCCACGTTTCCAATGATGATGTTTTGCTCAGGTTTGAAGGTAGCTCCCTGAGGAACTTTCACAACAATTTTACCTCCTGAGAGTCCCTTACCGCAGTAATCATTGGCTTCTCCTTCCAGGTTAAATTCAATACCTGGGGCAAGGAAACAACCAAAACTTTGACCAGCAGAACCTTTGAAGGTTACTTTCACAGGACTCATTTTGAGCCCCGCTGATCCATATTTTTTAGAGACTTCATAAGAGAGCATGGCTCCAACAGATCGATCAATGTTAATGATCTTGTATTCTTTGTTATTTTCTCCTTTGTTCAGGTAGTCTGCAATGAGCTTTCGATCGAGAACTTTTTCCAGACCATGATCCTGGTCGATCTGGTGATGCTTTCCAAATGATGCTGGCACACTTTCCTGATGCAGGATAGGAGAGAAGTCAATGTTTTTGAGTTTCCAGTGATCCAGATCAGTTTTCACTTTTAGAACGTTGGATTGTCCAACCATCTCATTGATAGTGCGGAATCCAAGTTCTGCCATGATTTCTCTTAGTTCTTCAGCAATGAATGTGAAGAAATTTACCACATGGTCAGGATTTCCAGTAAATAGTTTTCTAAGCTCAGGTTTCTGAGTGGCAATACCTACCGGACATGTGTTGAGATGACATTTACGCATCATTATACACCCTTCCACTATCAGTGCGGTGGTACTAAAACCGAATTCTTCAGCTCCCAGCAACGTAGCAATGGCCACATCTCTACCGGTCATAAGTTTACCATCAGTTTGCAATACTACCCGGCTTCTCAGGTTATTCTTCACCAGCGTTTGATGAGCTTCTGCCAAACCGATTTCCCAGGGCAATCCTGTGTGCCGGATAGAACTCAAAGGTGATGCACCTGTCCCACCGTCGGCTCCAGAGATTAGAATTACATCTGCTTTTGCCTTAGCCACACCAGATGCGATAGTACCAACACCTGCTTCAGAAACAAGCTTTACATTGACTCTGGCATATCTGTTAGCATTTTTCAAATCATAGATCAATTGCTTAAGATCTTCGATTGAGTAAATATCGTGGTGCGGAGGAGGGGAGATCAGTCCCACTCCCGGAGTGGAGTGTCTTACTTTAGCAATCCAGTTATCTACTTTGTGTCCAGGTAGTTGACCTCCTTCTCCTGGCTTAGCTCCCTGAGCAATCTTAATTTGAAGCTCTGTCGCTTCTTTGAGATAATTACTGGTCACGCCAAATCTTCCTGATGCTACCTGCTTGATAGACGATCGTTCCCAGTCACCATTTGGTTTCCTTTCAAACCTGATTTCATCTTCACCGCCTTCACCACTATTGCTTTTGCCTCCGATTCGGTTCATCGCAATAGCAAGTGTAGAGTGTGCTTCGTGTGAGATAGATCCGAAGGACATAGCACCTGTGGCAAATCGCTTCATGATGCTGCTAGCTGGCTCTACCTCTTCCAAAGGTATGGAGCTTCGTTTTTTAAAGTCAAAAAGACTCCTTAGCGTGATATTGCTGTTGGATGTATCATTGACAGTAGCTGAATATTTCTTGAATAAGGAATAGTCATTAAGTGAAGTGGATTTTTGGAGTAAATGAATGGTGTCAGGATTCAACAGGTGAGCTTCACCATTTCTTTTCCACTGAAAGAATCCACCAATTTCAAGACGTTTCCCAGCTGTACCAAACCCTGACTGGTGTTTGATCAGACATTCTTTTTCCAAATCCTCAAAGGTCAATCCATCCAGGCGACTGACTGTGCCTTTAAAGCATTTGTGAACTACCTCAGATCCTAATCCAACACATTCGAAAATCTGTGCAGACTGGTAAGACTGAAGAGTTGAAATTCCCATTTTAGAAAGAATTTTTAGTAAACCACCACCAACACCTTTGGCAAAGTTTTCAAAATATTTCTTAACAGGTTGTGATTTGTCCAGTTTCCCATCTTCGTAAAGATCTACAATAGCATCGTACACTTTAAATGGATAAACTGCACTCGCTCCATACCCAATGACAGTCGCAAAATGGTGGGTTTCCCAAATATCACCAGCTTCCAGTATCAAACCAGCTTTGGTTCTGATGTTATGCTTGACCAGGTGATGGTGTACCGCACCGATTGATAATAACGAAGGAACAGGAACTCGCTCTTCATTAATATCTCTATTAGAGATGCAGATGATCTTTTTACCTTCTTCTACTGCCTTTTGAGCTGCCTCGCAAATTCTGTCCAGCGCACTTTGTAGGTTTTCTTTTCCAGGTACATAAGTAGCATCTACACTCTCGAATTCAAATCCGATTTCCTTCTGATGCTGAAGTTTGTAGAAACCAGCTCGGGATAAAACCGGTTGAGAGATATGAATCTGCTTGGTATGTTTGGAAGATTCATCCAAAATGTTCAGGGATTCACCCACCCGAGTAAATAATGACATTACCAATCGCTCCCGGATAGGATCGATTGGAGGGTTACTCACCTGTGCAAAGAACTGTTTGAAATAATTAGCAACATGCTGGCTTTGTCTGGATAACAGCGCCAAAGGAGAGTCTGATCCCATGGAACCAACTGGCTCTTTGGCTAGTTCAGCAAGTGGCTTCACCATCAGCTTCAAGTCTTCTTCAGTATATCCATAAGCTTTTAGTTGCTTGTGCAGTGTTTCCTTTTCTACTCGTTCCTCTACTATTTCCGGATCAGGTAACAATGCCAGCTTAACCCTTTCCTTTTTAATCCAATCAAAATATGGCTTGTTTTCAACGACCATTTTTTTGATTTCTTCATCATGGTAGAGTTTATTGTTTGGTAAGTCAAGCCAAAGCATTTTTCCAGGCTGAAGTCGGCCATTTTCCAGTACATTATCTGGTTTCACAGGCAGGGCACCAGTTTCTGAAGCCATGATCAGGCGATTGTCTTTAGTCAGACAGTATCTTACCGGACGCAAACCATTTCTATCGAGCGTAGCTCCAAGTTGCTTACCATTAGTGAAAAACAATGCAGCAGGCCCATCCCATGGTTCCATAATAGAGGCGTGGTACTTGTAAAATGCCTTTTTCATGGTTTCCATCTGAGAGTTGTCCTGCCATGCTTCTGGTACCAACATCATCATCACATGAGGTAAGCTCCTGCCACCCAATACCAACAGTTCTATGATTGCATCCAGATTGGCAGAGTCGGAGTTAGTTGGCTCTGTAACCGGTAGCAACCATTTCAATTCTTTTTCACTGAATAGAGGAGAAGACATGTTGGCTTCTTTGGACTTCATCTTAGTCACATTACCTCTGATAGTGTTTATTTCTCCATTGTGAGCCAGATACCTGAATGGCTGGGCAAGTTTCCAGTTTGGGAATGTATTGGTAGAAAATCTGGAATGGACAATTGCAAAAGCTGAAGTGAATTCTTTGTCCTGGAGATCGTGAAAATATCGCTCTACCTGATCGGTTTTAAGCTGACCTTTATAGATGACAGTTCTTGCGGATAAACTGCAAAAATAAAATTCACCATTCTGACCTTCTACTTTATTGCGGATTTCGTGGGTAGCATAGTTATTAAGTACAAAAAGCTTTCTTTCCAGGGCCTCTTCTTCAAGTTGTTCGTTTACACCTATGAAAACTTGCTCTATATAAGGTTCTGCGGCTTTGGACTCATGTCCAGGTACCTGATCATCCACAGGAACTAACCTGTAACCGATCAAAGACAAACCCATATCTTTAAGGCAGCCATTGAAGATCTGACGACACTTTTCCCTCAATTGATAATTTTTAGGAAAGTAAATCATCCCAACTCCATAAGTGCCTTTAGGTGAAAGCTCTATTGCGAACTTTTCTAATTCTTTCTTGAAAAAAGTATGAGGGATCTGAACCATAATCCCTGCGCCATCGCCTGTGTTTTCATCACTCCCTGTAGCTCCGCGATGCTCCATGTTCTTTAGCATGGTCAAAGCATCCTTGACTGTTTTGTGAGAAGGCTTGTTGCTGATATCTGCAACACATCCTACCCCGCATGAATCGTGTTCTAACTGGCTGGTGTACAGTCCTTTACTTACCATTTATTCTCCATTCTAAGTGTAAAATCAACCTCAAAAATACTGAAATAGCTCGTTTGATTAAAATCTAAATTTATAAATCTACTCATTCGCCAAACATTATTTTAATAATGACAATTTTTCGTATTCTGTATTGTAAAACTGTGAATCTTAAAAAAGATAGGGCATATACTTTGTATTTTTTACAATATACTTAAATAGTAGTTGCTAAATCCATATTTTAAATCATTTTAAAGGAATATTGTTTGATAAAATGAAGGTAAACGTCAATCTGACGCTAATTTTGATCAATTAATATTTTGACTTCCCATTTATGAGTATTAACCAGCATGTGCGCAGCACATTTTCATTCATTGTTTTCATTTTATTGTCAATATCTGTTTTGGCACAACCGGTTCAGATAGATTTTAATATTCAGGACTATAAGGATAGCGTAACGTACGTTGGTTATCACTATGGAAATCAGAAATACCTGCTGGACACACTGGAAGTTAGGCATGGGCATTTTTCACTGGAGGTTGAGAACCCTAAGCAGGGAATATACTTCGTTTATTCACCGGATTATTATCTGGAGTTTATCATGGATGGTGGATCTTTCTCATTAAGCACCACGAAAAAAGGTGGTTATCAGGAAATGACAATTGAGGGGTCCAGGGAGAATGAGTTATTTCGTGATTTTCAAATGACCATGGGGCGTCTTCAGCGCAAGCAACGCGAACAAATTACAGCGCTAAAAGAGGTGAGTGGACAGGATTCCTTGAATATGCTTAGTTCAATCAGGCAATTGAGTGATTCTATGGATGTTGCTCGCCAGGCTATAATTGATGCTAATGAAGGAACGTTTACAGCTGGTTTTTTGAAGTTGCTGGAAGAAGTGGAAGTACCAACAATGGATAGCATTGCAGATGAAAATGAAAGAAAAGTAGCGCAATACAATTATTATGTAAAACATTATTTTGAACCGAATCAACTTAGGGATTATCGATTGCTAAGAACACCTGTGATTCATCCGAAAGTAATGAAGCTTTTTGATGAGGTGCTTGTTCAGCATCCGGATACGATTATTTATCATATGGATGAATTTATGGATCAGGTAATAGATGACCCTGATTCTTATCGATATTGGGTAGTTACCTTGTTTAAAAAATATGCTGAATCCAAGGTGATGGGCATGGATGCCGTAATGGTCCATATGATTGAAAACTACTATTTAGGTGGTCAGGCTGATTGGGTTTCCGAAGATTATGAGAAAAAGCTAAGAGAAGAAGTAGCGTATGTAAAACCCAATTTGATCGGAAAGATAGCTCCCAAAATTGATGTTGTGGATTCGCTAATGCAACCCGTTAGATTGATGGATATTCAGTCGCCTTACACATTGGTATTCATTTACGATCCGGATTGTGGACATTGCAAGAAGGCTGTTAAAAAACTGGAGGAAAATGATCAGCAACTAGCCGATAATGGCATTCAAGTATTTGCCGTTTGTACTACTACAGATGTAGATCGCTGGAAGAAATTTGTTAGAAACAGTAATCCTTCATGGATTCATGCAATCGATCCAACAGGGCAAAGTTATTTCCGGGTTTACTATAATGTAAGAAGTACTCCTAAAATATATCTCCTGGATGGGGAGAAGAAAATCATTGCCAAAAAGCTGGATGTCAACCAGTTTATAGAATTTGTTGAAAGGAGGGAACAGCAGACGGTTGACAGTAAGCAGTGATTAAGTGAATAGCCTGCCCGAATACGAAATGGGCGGGGTGAATACTTGAAAAGCTAAGAGTGAGAATAGTAAGCACTTGATGCAAATTGACTTCACATGCACATAAAACAAGAAAAGCTGCCTTGATTCAATCAAGACAGCTTTTATATACTACTTACTTGTTTTAAATCAGATTTTAAGAGGCAGCTGGAGCAGTGAACACCAAAGTGTAAGTTCCAATACCACCAACTCTGCTAGAAGCCTGAGTTACTTCGACTTCCAGGGTTACTTTTGTTTCTGTAACAGTAACACTTGTAAGTGTTGCTGAAAGATCAGTAGATACTGCAGAAACGGTGAAATTTGAAATTGTTCCATCTTCAGCAACGCTGAAAGATCCACTTTTAAAGTAATCAGCTACAGCTCCGCCTAGAGTGAAATTAACCACACCATTTCCACCGTCAGCAAACGTAATTGTAAAAGTTGTTGCGTCAGGACTTCCTGTCACATTGCTCACATTAGTAGCTGTTGCATCTACAGTCCATGTTCCGGTTGTAAGTGCATCAGTCAACTTTTGTTGCTCGCTGACAGTAGGAGTGTTATCTTTATTACAACTCATTAAAAAACTTACAGTTACTAAGGCTAAAAGGAGAAGAGAGTTTCTTACATGTTTCATTTTAAGTTAGTTAAGATTAGATACGATATCGTTTGTATTATTTATTTCTCTTCAAACGACAATTCTTCAAATTTAATATGTTTTTGTTCTAGAAAAATTTTTTTCAGGTAATTATCAGTTCGTTAACTGATAATTCAGGGTATAAATTGATTAATAAATGGCGATTAATTGGTTAGTTTTCTGAATTCATTGCCGGGTAAATGCTAGACTATCAGAACTTTATTCAGGTACTTGTCTATTTTGTTTCAATTGATGGGATATTTTTTCACTTACCATGCCTGATAAAACCATACAAGTATATTGAATCATTAAAATTAGGGCATAAAATGCTTGTTCATCTGTCATCTTTCTTAGAAAGTGTGATCTTGACATTGTTTATTCAATGACTGGTAACTGGCGTATAGCAGTGGTGCCAGTTGATTACACCACCTTTTAATCATAAGAATTTTGAAACTCGGAATTATTGATATCTCCATCATTTTGCTTTACCTCGCTAGTACTGTGGTAATAGGTTTGGTGCTAAAAAAGCAGGCACAAAAGTCGAAGGAATCTTATCTGCTTGGAGGGAATCGATTGCCCTGGTATATGCTAGGGCTCTCCAATGCTTCCGGGATGTTTGATATTTCTGGTACGGTATGGTTGGTGACCATTTTGTTTGTATATGGGGTGAAAAGTATCTGGCTGCCTTGGCTCTGGCCAGTGTTCAATCAGATATTTCTCATGGTTTTTCTTTCCATCTGGCTGAGGCGCTCTGGGGTTACCACTGGTGCCGAATGGATCAAAACACGCTTTGGTTATAAAGAAGGAGCCAAAATGTCTCATATTATAGTCGTCGTTTTTGCACTGATCATGGGACTTGGTTATCTGACCTACGGTTTTATAGGTCTCGGTAAGTTTGTTGAAATTTTTGTTCCCTGGGAGGTTGTTAGTCCGTATTTGCCGTTTACTGTAGCTCCACAGTATGTAGCTCATTTCTACGGAATTGTCTTCACATGTTTTGCGATTTTGTATTCGCTGCTTGGTGGAATGATGAGTATAGTATGGGCTGATGTGGTGCAATATGCGATCATGACCATTTCATCTATAGTTATTGGGATTATCGCCATGATGGCGCTTTCGGATCATCCGTTGGCTGTTCCTGATGGCTGGGGCAATCCTTTCTTTGGTGTGTCACTCAATCTTGACTGGAGCAGTATCATTCCTGAAGTTAATCAAAAGATCAAGGATGATGGCTTTTCGCTTTTTTCAGCCATGTTTATGATGATGGTTTTCAAAGGTGTGCTTGTGAGCCTGGCAGGGCCCGCACCTACTTATGACATGCAGAAGATTCTTTCTACCAAATCTGAAAGAGAAGCAGCATTGATGAGCGGTTCGGTATCCATTATTCTCATGCCAATCCGGTATTTTATGATTGCTGGTTTTGCAGTGTTGGGTTTGCTTTTCTATGATCAATTGGACCTGATTGTACCGGGAAGAGGGTTGGACTTTGAGCAGATATTACCATCCGCCATCAACCAGTTTGTTCCGGTAGGTGTGTTGGGACTTTTGCTTGCCGGTTTGCTTGCTGCCTTTATGTCCACTTTTGCCGGCACACTCAATGCGGCTCAGGCTTATATTGTGAATGATATTTATCTCAAATATCTCAACCCAGAAGCTGATAATAAGAAAATACAAGGAATCAACTATGTAGCTGGATTGATGATGGTGGCAATCAGCATTGCTTTCGGCTTTTTCGCTAAAGATGTAAATGATGTGCTTCAGTGGATTGTATCCGGGCTTTATGGAAGCTATGTAGCTGCCAATGTGTTAAAATGGTACTGGTGGCGATTCAACGGAAGAGGCTTTTTCTGGGGCATGGTTGGGGGTTTGATTCCAGCTTTGACTTTCAGGTATATTTTCGAAGGAGTACTTGATTTATACACCTTCCCGCTGATGCTTCTGATTTCTTTGGTGGCGTGTCTGGTTGGTACTTACACTTCACCACCAGTGGAAGAGGAAGTGCTGAAGGACTTTTATAAAAAAGTGAGACCCTGGGGGTTCTGGGGGCCGATTAAAGAAAAAGTGCAGGCCGAAGACCCGGATTTTGAGCCAAACCGAAACTTTGGCAGAGACATGTTCAATGTGATGGTGGGAATTATCTGGCAGACGGCTTTGGTTATTTTCCCTATTTACCTGATTTTGATGGATATGGTGCCTATGTCTATCAGTATTGTGGTAGTGATCGTCACCACGCTGCTGCTGAAGAAGTACTGGTTTGATCACTTGCCGAAAGAAAAATAAGCTTATAACATTAATTAAAGAATAAATTGAAAGATAAGATTCAACAGCTGTTAGCAGAGCATGAGGCTTTGATTGCAAGGAAAAATGAGCCGTCGAACCAAAATAATGGTGTTTACCAACGATACAAGTTTCCGGTTGTGACCGCAGAACATACGCCGATTTTTTGGAGATATGATTTGAACCCGGAAACCAATCCAAACTTGCTGGAGCGACAAGGGATCAATGCCGCTTTCAATGCCGGAGCGATCTACTTCAATGGAAAATATTGTTTAGTGGTGCGAACTGAGGGCAATGATCGCAAATCCTTTTTTGCAGTAGCTGAGAGCGAAAATGGTATTGATCATTTCAGGTTTTGGGACCATCCTTTGGTGCTGCCGGAAACAAACGAACCAGATACGAATGTGTATGACATGCGGCTAACTCAACATGAAGATGGCTGGATCTATGGACTTTTCTGTACGGAGCGAAGGGCCAAAGATGCACCGGAGTTTGACCAATCTGCGGCTGAGGCCAAATGTGGAATTGCGCGCACTAAAGACCTTGTTAGTTGGGAACGACTTCCGGATCTGGATTCAGGGGGCAGTCAGCAGCGCAATGTCGTTTTGCATCCCGAGTTTGTAGGTGGTAAATATGCGCTTTACACCCGGCCGCAAGACGGATTCATAGATGCCGGAAAAGGTGGTGGAATCGGCTGGGGTCTGACAGAGAGCATGGAAAATGCCAGGGTTATTGATGAAAAAATCATTGATCCCAAGATCTATCATACCATCAAAGAAGTGAAAAATGGCCAGGGGCCACCACCGATCAAAACTGAAGAAGGCTGGCTACATCTGGCCCATGGAGTGAGAAATACAGCCGCTGGATTAAGGTATGTGCTCTATATGTTCATGACAGCATTGGATGATCCATCTAGGGTGATTTATCGTCCGGGAGGTCATTTCATGGGACCACAAGGCGAGGAGCGTGTGGGAGATGTATCAAACGTTCTTTTTACCAATGGATGGATTGCCAGGGAAAATGGCCAGGTATTTATCTATTACGCTTCTTCTGACACTCGCATGCATGTAGCGACTTCTACGGTTGAGAAATTGATAGATTATTGTAAAAATACTCCTGAAGATGGTCTTAGGTCTGCTGCAAGTGTGGAAGTGAGAAACAAGTTGATTAGCAAGAATTTGGAGTATTTGAAAACCCAGGGTTTGCTTTAAGATAGTGGTATCAGTTTTACATCACCCAGGTTACTGAATTGGATTAATTACGTAAGTCGGATTATTTAATTTTCGCGGATCATGTTATCTTTCGTGAGCATTAACTCATAGGCCCCATTTTTTAAACCCTAAAACCAAACCCCATGAACCGAAACAGAAGAAAAGCCATTAAATCAATTGGCGTGGCAGGATCTGGTCTTGCAGTATTAGGAGGCTCAGGCCTGATGAGTGCTTGTAGTTCACCGAAGAAGAAACAGGAAACTGAAGAAGAAAAGACTTCTGTAGCTCCAGCACTGTTTTTCAATATTTCACTCGCGCAGTGGTCTCTTAACCGATCGTTTTTTGGTAAGAGTCGCGAGCTACCCTGGGATGAATTCAACGCATTGAGAATGAAAGATCCAGATGCGATTTTGCAGGGAGAGCTCAAAGTGAAAGACTTTCCGACTATTGCTAAGCGAGATTATGGTGTTTCGGCTGTGGAGTATGTCAACCAGTTTTACTTCAGCAAGAAGAATGACATGGACTACTGGAAAGCCATGAAGTCTCAGTGTGATGGGGAAGGAGTGAAAAGCATGCTGATCATGTGTGATGGAGAAGGTAATCTTGGAGATACAGATGATGCCAGCAGAATCAAAGCAGTTGAAAATCATTACCAGTGGGTCAATATTGCTTCATTTTTGGGCTGCCATAGCATTCGGGTAAATGCTGCCGGACAAGGAACTCCTGAGGAAGTGAAAGCTGCCGCCATTGATGGATTGGGGCGCTTAGCAGAATATGGAAAATCAAACGGAATCAATGTGATTGTAGAAAATCACGGAGGCTATTCATCAGATGGTAAGTGGCTTTCATCTGTTATTTCACAAGTTGGGAGTGAGTATTGCGGTACATTGCCGGATTTTGGTAATTTTTGCATTGAGAGAGGTGCAGAAGGTTGCGAAAAGGAATATGATCGCTATCAGGGTGTGAAAGAGCTTATGCCTTTTGCGAAAGGTGTAAGTGCTAAAGCCTATGATTTTAATGCTGAAGGTGAGGAGACTCACACTGATTTCCGTAAGATGCTTGGAATCGTAAAAGATGCAGGTTTTACCGGATATATCGGGATAGAATATGAAGGTGATGTTCTATCTGAAGCTGAAGGGATCAAGGCCACTAAACGGCTTCTGGAGCGCGCTGGCACCATTTGATTTTACCCTATTGATTTCCTAAAATGATTACCAGGTCAGAGACGTTCAAGGTACTCAATCAGATATTGAGTTTCTGGACCAGAAAAATGATTGATGTGCAACATGAAGGCTTTTATGGGCGCATCGATGGCTCGGGAGAGTTACATACCAAAGCAGATAAAGGCGTAATCCTGAATGCCCGTATTTTGTGGACTTTTTCGGCAGCTTATCAACTTACCGACAACCCGAAGCACAAAATGATGGCCGATCGGGCCTATGAATATTTTGTGAAATTTTTCATGGATCGCAGGTATGGCGGAGTATTTTGGATGCTGGACTGTACAGGTGAAATGGTGGAGGGTAAAAAGCAGACTTATGCCCAGGCGTTTGCTATCTATGCGCTGACAGAATATCACAAAATTAACCCTTTCAGACGCGCGCTGGATCATGCCAAATACTTATTTGAGCTTTTAGAGGAACATTGTTTTGACTCAAAGCGAAACGGATACGCTGAAGCCCTGAGTCAGGATTGGCAACCCATCAGTGATGTGCGTTTGTCAGAAAAAGACCTGAATGCCACCAAGACGATGAATACGCATCTGCATGTACTGGAGGCCTATACAAACTTATACAGAGTTTGGAAAGACAAAGCGCTGGCTGTACAGCTCAAAAATATGATTGAGTTGATGAGTTCGAAATTCCTTGATGAATCCGGGCATTACAAGTTGTTTTTTGATGATAACTGGAAGTTGCTTTCTGATGAATTTTCATTTGGACATGACATTGAAGGGAGCTGGCTCTTATGTGAAGCGGCAGAGGTTCTTGGCAATGAGACTCTTTTGGAACGTTGTAAGGAAGTGGCCATGAAAATGGTGAAAGCGGCACTGGAAGGCTTGGATGAAGATGGCGGATTGATGAATGAAGCCAATGAGCAGGGAATTACTGACTCAGACAAACATTGGTGGCCACAGGCCGAGGCTCTTGTGGGTTTGGTCAATGCCTGGCAGATTACTCAGGATGCTTCATATTTGGAAACACTCAAAGGTATTTGGCACTTTACCAAAGCCAATATTATCACGGAGGAGCAGGAGTGGCGCTGGCGGGTTTCCAAAGACGGAACCCCTTATGCTGATGAAGACATTGCCGGTCCATGGAAATGTCCTTATCACAATGGCAGAGCTATGATTGAGTTGAATCGGAGGTTGCCTTAGTAGGTTACAGTTGAAAAGTGAGCTGGGTTAGCTCAACTTAGCTGCCGTCAGCTATAAACTGCTTGATTTGTATTGAAACTGGGTCGATTTTGTTAAACGCTGCTCACTTGAATAAATACTATGTTAATCATTGCACATATCTTTGATATCAAACCAAAGCAATAACCCAATGAGAAATTTTGTTTTAATAGTGATCTTATTCTCTTCTTTAAGGATGGTGAATGCTCAACCTTCTGAAAGACAAAGAGTTATTGTGTTGACCGATATAGAAGCTGACCCTGATGATACCCAATCTCTTGTGAGGTTGCTTTTGTATTCCAATGAAATCGATATTCGGGGGATTGTGGCCACAACATCGTGTTGGCTCCAATATTCTATTCATCCGAACTCTATCAAAAGGGTGCTAAAAGCTTATGAGCAAGTGCAGCCAAACTTACTTCAGCATGATCCTAATTTTCCGAATGCCGAACACTTATTCACGCTGATTAAGTCTGGCCAGCCAAAGTATGGAATGAAGGAAGTAGGAGATGGAAAAGATTCAGAGGGCTCTGATTGGATCATTTCAGAGCTTGAGAAAGATGATGAGCGACTTCTTTGGATTTCTGTGTGGGGAGGTGCCAATACACTGGCTCAGGCATTGCATAAAATCCAATCAACAAAATCCCCGAAGGAGCAGAAAAAGCTGATCTCCAAACTTCGGGTTTATACCATTTCTGATCAGGATGATAGTGGAATCTGGATCAGAAACACCTTTCCAAAACTGTTTTACATTGTGAGCCCGGGAGATGATTATGGACAGGCTACCTGGACGGCAATCAATGCTTATTTTCATGGAATTGATAATCAAAGGATTAGCAACTCATGGATTGCCAGCAACATCCAGCAAGGTCATGGGGCTCTTGGGGCTACATATCCTGATGTGGCCTGGGGTATGGAAGGAGATACACCGGCATTCTTGTCTTTGATTCCTAATGGCTTGAATAGCCCTGAGCATCCAGACTGGGGTGGCTGGGGTGGTCGCTATGAGTTATACAAGCCTGACTTTGAAGGTGTGAAAGATGGGAGTTCCATCGTGAAACCAGCTCCTGAAATACGACCTATCTGGACCAATGCTATAGATAGTTATACACCTTATGTTCCCAATGATTATGGCCGCACGGTGAAAAGAGATACCAATACTTTCAAAAATGATAAAGTAACCTTGTGGAGATGGAGAGATGATTTTCAGAATGATTTTGCAGCTCGTATGGATTGGTGCACCATGTCTTACGAAGAAGCCAATCATGCCCCGAAAATCGTTTTAAATAACTCTGAGTTCATGACAGTCAAATCAGGGCAAGGTTTTGTGCTTGATGCATTTGACACCAGTGATCCGGATGGAGATAGTTTTAGTTTTTTGTGGTCTAACTATCCGGAAGCTGGAACCTACGAAACAGAAATAAAGATTGAAGGTGCCAATAATTCTCATGGGGCTTATGTAGTTGCTCCAATTGTAAACCAGGAAGAAACGCTACATTTTATATTGAAGGTGACAGATCGAGGTGAACCCGCAATGTGTAGCTACAAAAGAGTTATTGTGACGGTGAAGCCGGATTAATCTTGAGGTTTCTGAGTAAATATATTCACTCTAGTGAATACTCTCACTATCTCTCCATCATCCAGCGCACGCCTTTTTCCAATCCATGGAGCTCTGCAAGTCCCTTAAGTCGGCCGATCAGCGGATAACCGGGGTTAGCCTGGCGGTGAAAATCATCCAGGATTTTGTGTCCGTGATCAGGCCTCACAGGAATGTCAATATCTGTTCGGTTTGAAGTGCTTCTACGATGTTGTTCCGTAATGATTTTTTCCATCAGTGCTGGCATATTGGCGTTCCCTTCCAGGTGGCTGGCTTCATAGAAGTCGCCGTTTTCCAGCACTTGAGTGCTTCGGAGATGGAGGAAATGTACGCGATCAGCCAGCAGATCAAAAAGCGCTAACAGGTTGTTGTCAACGCTCGCACCCAGTGAACCCGTACAGAAGGTCACGCCATTGGCTAAGGATGGATGAGTTTGGATCAGCCATTCATAATCATCTCTTGTGCTGACTATTCGCGGCAAACCTAAAAGCGGAAATGGAGGGTCGTCAGGATGAATAGCCAGACTTACCCCGGCTTCCTCCGCCACAGGCAATACAGCCTCCAGGAAGCGAGAGAGGTTTGCTCTTAATTGCTGCTTGTCGATTTTATCATATTGAGCCAGCAGTTCCAGAAAAACTTTTTTCGGATCGGCCGCATCTTTATCCACTGCTCCATCTATGAAGGACTGGGTAACGATGATGATGTTTTGTGCCAGTTCCTCGGCTTCTTCCAGTGACATGGTGTCGAATAGCTTTTTGGCTTCAGCTAATACAGATGGCTGATAATCATTGTCAGCATCTGGTCGCTTAAGGATGTAAACATCAAATGCTGCAAATTTAACAGTGCTGAAATACATTGCTTCGGCTCCATTGGGCAAGAGGTAATGCAAGTCCGTACGTGCCCAATCGAGCACCGGCATGAAGTTGTAACAGATCGTATGGATGCCACATTCACCAAGATTACGGACACTTTGCTGATAGGCTTTAATTAGCTGTTCACTTTCCGGAAGTCCTTTTTTGATGGATTCATGTACCGGTAAACTTTCTACAACTTCCCAGGTCATTTCATGAGATTCAATCTCCTGTTTGACTTTCAGAATTTCTTCTACAGGCCAAACCTCTCCATTCGGAATGTGGTGCAAGGCTGTCACGATGCCTGTAGCTCCGGTCTGTCGGATATCAGCCAGCGATACAGCATCATTTTGGCCAAACCATCTCAATGTCTTGATTAGCTCCATTCTAAATATTTGATTCATTTAGTCAAACACCCGTAATAAACCAGACAATTTCAGTTTTCAGGTGATGAACTTGTTCTTTATTATCACCATTGCGGCCTAATGCCAGGGGCAAAAGGAAAAGACAATGATTGATAGTATTCTAAATCGTGTTTTGGAGATTCTACTCCTTCCGGTAAGGGTAGTTTGGAGAAGGTGCTAAAATACAACAAGCTGGCATCTTTCCACCAGATTGCTTCCTTTTCCTGAATCTTGAGCAACATTTTTACTTCAGAAAACCTTTCATCATCGATTTTGCCTTCAAGGCTTTGCCATTTTTTCTGCATTGATCTCACAGTGTTGACACCTTCCTGGTAAGTGAGTGCCAGTTCATTCCAAAGCGTATTGCCTGAAGCCATTTTATATTGCCAGGGCACATGGTGAAACCAAAGCAGGAATTTCTCAGGACATTTCTTCAAAGAACCAAAGATTTCATTGTTTGGAGTAAAATATTGGTTCACAGCATTGCTACCGGTTTTGGTCCGATCAAATCCAATTCCTTCAGCATCTGCCTTATGATAGTAAACTGGATTCCAATCTGGCCGACCCAGGTTACTCACCCATGGAGCTGGTCCGTAGTGATGTCCTGTACCCATCAGGTGGTGTAGCCCCAATGGTGTCATATAATGAACCGCCGCTTCCCACGATCTCAGCATGATTTCCAGTATTGGTTTGGTGATTTTCGGGTCATTGCCAAATGTCTGACCAATCCATTCCCTGGCTATTTCCTCTGAAGATAATTCGGGGTTCCAGGCTAGACGGCCGAAAGCATACCAGTTGACCTGAGCCATAGGGTGACCGGTCCAGTTGATGTCAGTGCCAATGTTTGCCACACCGGCTATCCCGGTTAGCTGATGATTGAAAAGTGAGCCATCTATTACTTTAGCGACTTCAGAACCCCTGCCTTTTGCGTAAGTGTCTGAATTGAGGCATTCTTTATACATAGGAGCAAGGTAGACGAGATTTGTGGCCTGACCGAGATATTCCTGGGTGATCTGAAACTCCATCATCAATGGCGTTTTTGGGGTGGCACCAAACATCGGATGAAAAGGCTCCCTTGGCTGAAAATCAATCGGACCATTTTTTACCTGCACCATCACATTGTCATCGAATGTGCCGTCTAAGGGTACAAACTCGTCATAGGCTTGCTTAGCGCGATCATCTGGTTTTTCTTCGCTGTAAACAAATGCCCGCCACATGACAATGCCACCATATGGTTTGAGGGCCCTGGCCAGCATGTTGGCTCCATCAGCATGCGTACGTCCGTAGTTGTGTGGGCCAGGTTGTCCTTCGGAGTTGGCTTTTACCAGGAACCCACCAAAATCGGGAATCTCTTTGTAAATCTCCTTCACCTTATCGGTCCACCATTTGGCGACTTCTTTATTTAAAGGGTCAGCAGTGCTGAGCCCACCGATCTCAATGGGCGCACTAAAGCGGGCTGTCAGGTAAACTTTGATTCCATAAGGTCTGAAAAGATCTGCCAAAGCCTTCACTTTTTCGATATAGGTAGGAGTGAGCACTAGCGCATTGGCGTTAACATTGGTTAAAACAGTGCCATTGATACCGATAGAAGCATTGGCGCGTGCATAGTCTGAATATCGAGGATCTAAATAGTCAGGCAATCGGTGCCAGTCCCAGATGGAAAACCCGGCATAGCCCCGTTCTGATGTTCTGTCGAGGTTGTCCCAATGATTGAGAACCCGATGTTGGATTTTTGGTGATTCCTGAATGTTGAGATTGGTGATGGACTGCTGAAGCTGCATGATTTTCAGTAGGTGGAATGTTCCATATAATAAACCAATTTCAGTATTTGCGGTAATGGTTAATGGTTGATTGGTTTTGCTCGCTATTCGGAAACCTTCGCTTCCCAGATCATTGATTTTATCTAGTTGTATTTTCAAGTCGCCATCACCAGTTTCGGGAATATCAATTCCCAACATTCCTTTAAAAGCGCTCTTGAGTTCTGACCGAATAATACTGGCTGTTTCCGAATCTCCGGAGATCGAAAAAGATTGTAATTGATAAGTGTACTGTTGCTTGATAGATGTGTTTTCGATAGGAGTATATTGCAACCAAAGGTTATAACCATTTTCGGCATGTAAGAGGATAGGTATTAGTAATGTGGATAAGAGCAGAGTTTTGATGATGACTTGCTTCATTTTGAACTTTAAGTATGATTGAAATTTTGGCATGAAGATAAATATTAAAACCAGCCTGAGAGAGGTTAAATGGGCTTTAGAGGGATACCATTTGTACCGGATTACCTGCTTAATTGTTCATGAGTTCAGCGAGGCATCATCTTAAAGATATATTAGCATCAGGCAAGTCTGAACTGGCCACAATGTTTCTAAAACTAAAGCGATAAAATTCATGAATAACATACTAAGAACAGGGCTGATGATTGTAATGTGGTTTGTAACCATTGGGTTAAAAGCTCAGCCTTATCTAGATACAAATCTGAGTAATGAAGAGCGAGCGCGAGATTTGGTGAGCAGACTCACGCTAGAAGAAAAGGTGTTGCAGATGATGAATTCCAGCCCGGGTATAGACCGACTTAATATACCGCCTTATGACTGGTGGAATGAAGCTTTGCATGGTGTTGGTAGATCCGGGAATGCAACGGTGTTTCCACAGGCCATTGCTCTGGGAGCAACGTTTGATGCGGATTTGGCTTATCGTGTTTCCAGTACTATTTCTGATGAGGCCAGAGCCATGTATAATACCATGTCTGCCGCTGGTAATTACAAACGCTATAGTGGTCTTACGTTTTGGACCCCTAACATCAATATTTTTCGCGATCCGAGATGGGGAAGAGGCCAGGAGACTTACGGCGAAGATCCGTATCTGACCTCTCAGCTGGGTGTTTCTTTTGTGAAAGGGTTGCAAGGCGATGATCCAAAATACTTAAAGACAGCTGCTTGCGCCAAGCACTTCGCAGTGCACAGTGGCCCCGAACGATTAAGACATGAGTTTGATGCTAAGGCAACGCCAAAAGACCTATTTGAGACCTATCTGCCAGCATTTAAAGCTTTGGTAGACGCGGATGTTGAAGCGGTGATGTGTGCTTATAACAGAACCAATGGAGAGCCTTGCTGTGCTAATAACACGCTGCTCAATGATATACTCCGCCAGGAGTGGAAGTTTGATGGGCACATAGTAAGTGACTGCTGGGCGATTGTGGATTTCTATGCACCAAATGGCCATGGTACTGTCGATAATGTGGTCGAAGCTTCAGCATTGGCATTGAAGAGTGGAGTGCAGCTCAACTGTGGAGATGAATATCCTTCTTTGGTAGATGCTGTGAAGCAAGGGTTGATTGATGAGCAAATGATTGACGATGCACTGGCTGGACTGCTGGTGACCCGATTTGAATTGGGAATGTTTGATCCAAAAGGCAGCAATCCATACGATGATATTTCACCGGATGTGGTGAACAGTCCTGAAAACAGAGCTTTGGCTCGTGAGGCGGCTACCAAGTCGATTGTTATGTTGAAAAACAATGGCGTACTTCCATTGAAAAATGATTTGAAGAGATATTATGTAACAGGTCCGAATGCAGATGGTATTTTGCCTTTGATTGGTAATTATTTTGGAGTGAACCCCGATATGGTGACTATTCTGGAAGGAATAGCCGCATCAGTTTCACCGGCCAGTCAGATTCAATATCGACCGGGAGCACTCCTGGACAGACCTAATGTCAACCCAATCGACTGGTCTTCCGATGTGGCACTTACTTCAGAAGCTACTTTTATGGTGATGGGAATTGATGGAACCATAGAAGGTGAAGAAGGCGAGAGTATTGCTTCGGAACACTTCGGTGACCGCCTGGACTATAACCTTCCTTCCAGCCAGATCGATTATTTGAGAAACCTAAAGAAAGACAATCCTAATCCTGTGATCGCTATAGTGACTGGGGGAAGTCCGATGAACCTCAGCGAAGTGCATGAAATAGCAGACGCAGTTTTGTTGGTTTGGTATCCTGGTGAAGAAGGGGGTAATGCCGTGGCAGATATCATTTTCGGAAAAAGCTCGCCATCCGGCCGATTACCGATTACTTTTCCAAAATCCTTCGATCAGCTGCCAGACTATCAGGACTACAGCATGGAAGGTCGTACTTATAAGTACATGACCGCCGAGCCGATGTATCCATTTGGATTTGGCCTGGGCTATGGAAAGGTCACTTACGGACCATTGAAGCTTTCTGAAGCCAAAATCAAAAAAGGAGGCGAAGTAAAAGCCACCGTTACTGTAACTAACAATGGCCAGAAAGCAACTGAAGAAGTGGTACAGCTTTACCTCAAAGACTTGAAAGCAAGCGTGCGAGTACCACTGTTTGATCTAAAAGGTATACAGCGAATCACACTGAAACCCGGAGCATCAAAAGAGGTTTCCTTCACCATCAATACTGATATGTTGAAGCTGATCAACGAAGAAGGGAATGAAAGATTAGAGAAGGGTGATTTCTCCGTGTTTGTGGGGGGCTCATTGCCGACCAACCGTAGCCTTGAGCTGGGAGCATCACCTTTTGCAAAAGCGAACCTAACACTGAAATAAGCATGATGAGATTGATATTTGGACTAATAGGAATATGCTGTTTTTGGACCATGCAGGCACAATCGCCGATGGCCGATGGTAAAGGAAAATTCTTAGGTAATGTTTACAGCAATGCACAGCTACAGGATTTTGAAACCTACTGGAACCAGGTAACGCCAGAAAATGCCGGTAAATGGGGGAGTGTTGAGCGAACAAGAGATAGTTATGATTTCGCGGCACTTGATGCAGCATATAAGTTTGCCAAAGACAATGGGTTTGTCTTCCGCTATCATGTGTTGGTATGGGGTAACCAGCAGCCAAGCTGGATTGAAGATCTGCCCGAAGACGAACAATTGGCAGAGATTACAGAATGGATGGATACGCTTGCTGCCCGATATCCGGGAATCGATTATCTGGAAGTGGTCAATGAGCCTATCAATGACCCGCCAAATGGAGCAGGTAATGGCAATTATTTGAAAGCACTTGGAGGTACTGGAACAACAGGTTTTGACTGGATGGTTACTGCTTTTACGATGGCTAAGGAGCGTTTTCCAAATGCCAAATTGATGATGAATGAATACAACATAGTCAATAGTGCCAGTCGATCCAATATCTATATCAAAATTGCAAAAATCTTGATGGATAAAGGTTTACTGGATGTTGTTGGCGTTCAGGCGCATGCGTTTAGCACAACTGCCGATGCAGATGGCATGAAAGCCATTTTGGATAACATCTCATCTGAAACTGGCCTTCCAATGATGGTCACCGAAATGGACATAGATGGGCCAACAGATGATGAGCAATTGCAGCAGTATCAGCGCATTTTCCCAGTATTCTGGGAGCACCCAAGCATCATTGGTGTGACACTTTGGGGATTTCGTCCAGGCCTGTGGCGCAATGAACAAAAAGCTTATCTCATTGATACCGATGGATCAGAGAGGCCTGCAATGAAATGGCTCATTGATTATATAGATAATTACAACCCTAACACACCTCTTGCGGTGTCATCACAAAAACTGGTTGTTTATCCCAATCCTGTCAAAGACGGAGTGCTGGGGTTTTCTTCACCCAACATGGTGTTAACGGTGAAAATATTTGATTTGAAAGGTGCAACTATTCTGGAAAAGTCCAATATAAAATCTAAGGAATTCAGACTTGATTTTAACGCGGATCCAGGTACATATTTAGTTAAGGTTTCGACCCAATTGGATAGTACAACTTATAAAATCATTGTGGAGTAGTCTTTGGTTGATTTTCAATGATTGGAATGATTTCTGTCTGCATTTTGGATTATTTTCAAAATTAGGGATAAAAAATGCTTCGGATAGAGTCATCATTTGTTCATTAGCAGAGAATGATTCTTTTGGATGATGTAACATTATGACGAGGTTTTCCACTTAACATTTTATTTTCTTCATACTTTATCACACATCAGTTTAGTGTTCCTCAAGAAAGTACCGGCTAAATGCCGGTACTTACATTTTGAGGCAGCGTGGATGAATTAGAAACAAATATGAAATATTGGAAATTATTGTTGTTGTGTTTGTTAAGTCATCTTGTTTGGGCACAGCCTGTAGACCAGAGAGCCACTCGTAAGACTCAAAACCTATTGGTCAATTTACACACTATTGCTCAGCGAGGTTTTATGTTTGGGCATCAGGATGACTTGGCTTATGGTGTTGGATGGAAAGCCGAAGAAGGCCGTTCGGATGTGAAAGAAACTGCTGGTAGCTATCCGGCAGTTTTGGGTTGGGATGTGGGGAGCCGGTTGAATGCAGAAAGTAATATTGATGAGGTTCGGTTCCAAAATATGAAGAGCTGGATGGTGGATGCTTACAAGCTGGGAATGATCAATACATTATCCTGGCATTTGGATAATCTCACTACAGGCAGCAATAGCTGGGATAAAACCCCTTCAGTTCAGGACATTTTGCCTGGTGGTGATAAGCATTCGGAGTTTCTGGAGCAGCTTGATTTGCTAGCTGAGTTTTTAGATGATGTCAAGATATGGTTCACCAAAGTACCCATTGTATTCAGGCCATGGCACGAGCACAATGGTGATTGGTTTTGGTGGGGGCGGGGAAATTGCTCGGAAGAGAATTACATTGCCCTTTATCGGTTTACTGTCGATTATCTAAAGAATGAAAAAGATATTCATCATCTGCTGTTTGCCTTTTCACCCGACAGAAGCCGGCTCAATATGGACACGCTGGCTCGTGAAAACTACCTATATGGATATCCCGGAGATGATTATGTGGACATCATTGGCCTGGATAATTATGGAGATGTCGGAAGAACAGGAGGAGGTAATAATCCGGACCAGCAGCGCACTTATTTTGTCAATAGCCTAAAACTTATCACTGAAATAGCGGAGGAAAAAGGCAAGGTAGCGGCTCTTTCAGAAACAGGCCTGGAAGGCGTGACTAATCCTAAATGGTTCACGGACATTATTCTGAACCCGATCAACTCCAACGATCAGGAAATTGATATTGCGTGGGTTCTCGTCTGGAGAAATGCTAACACCAAACATCACTATGCACCATACCCAGGACATACTTCGGTTGCTGACTTTCAGCAATTTGAAAAAGATGAAAGGACTTTTTTCCAGAAGGACATGAGGAATCCTTACAAAAAAGGAAAGGCACTGAAATGAACTCAACTAAATGTAAATCGATGAAACTTTTCATTACTTCCTGGCTGATAGCAACTGCTTTTTTGAGCACGGCACAAGTCAAACTTCCACGCTTATTTACTGATCATATGGTGCTTCAGCGAAACCAGCCGGTTAGGTTTTGGGGAGAAGCTCCTGCAAACCAATTGGTAACTGTGAAGATTGATGGGTTCAGTACTTCTACAAAGGCTGATGCGAATGGAAAATGGGAATTGCTGTTTCCATCACATCAGGCTGGCGGGCCTTATGAAGTGAAAGTTGGGGAGATAAACATCAAAGATGTTTGGTTTGGCGATGTGTGGGTAGCCGGAGGGCAGTCCAATATGGAATGGAAGCTCAGCTGGGGGGTGAACAACTGGGAAGAAGAGGTGAACGACAGTGATTATCCACAAATTCGCTTTTTCGAGGTGCCGAATGTCATGGCTGTGGAACCAAAAGCTTCGATTCCATCGGGAGACTGGAAAATTGCCAGTCCAAAAACATCCGGTGAATTCTCTGCGATAGCCTGGTTTTTTGCCAAAAGAAATCATTTGGATAAAAATGTTCCTGTGGGCGTTATTGATAGCAACTGGGGTGGAACTCCTGCGGAGACATGGCTTTCTGCCAGATCGCTTCAAGAAGTTCCTGGATATGAAACTGCTGCTCTTGAGATGTTGGATCCCGCCATAGACTGGGAGCTTCGAATGAAAGAAAATCAAGATCGGGATGATGAGAAATGGCGATTGATTAATGATAAAGAAACGTTTTTCAAGCTAGGAGCTCACAAGGTTGATTATGACGACAGTGAATGGTCGGAGACTGAGTTGCCCAACGGTAAACCATTGCATGATTTTGTTTGGGTAAGAAGAGAAATAAGTCTCAAAAATGGCAAGTCTGCCACGATGTATTTGGGAGATATCAACCAGATCTGCCATGTGTTTTTTAATGGAACACTGGTTTCGGAAGAAACCTGGCAGGACAGCACTTCTACTGTAGAAATTTCTGCTTCACTGATTCAGAAAGGGAAAAACGTAATTGCTATCCGTGCGATCAATTCATGGGATAACAATGTTTGGATTGGCCGAAAAGGGCAGATGTGGATTAAACAAGGAAAGAATCTCCAAAGCCTGGAAGGTGCCTGGAAGTTTACAAATAACATAGAGCCGAAAATGCCGGAAGTGGATCGATTTAATTGGAGGCCGGGAGTGCTTTATAATGCAATGATTCATCCTATAGTTGGATATAGCATTCGTGGCGCCATCTGGTATCAGGGTGAGAGCAACGGCGGAAAGCCGGAACTATATAGAGACTTATTTTCAACAATGATTCAGGAGTGGCGCATTCAGTGGAAGCAGGGTAATTTCCCATTCTTATTTGTTCAGCTGGCGAACTATATGAAGCGAAAGCCTGATCCAACAGAAAGTAACTGGGCAGAACTTCGGGAAGCCCAGACACAGACACTGAGTTTGCCCAACACCGGAATGGCCACCATCATAGATATTGGTGATGCTGATGACATTCATCCGCGCAACAAACAAGATGTAGGCTTAAGGCTTTGGCTGGCTGCCAGAAATGTGTCCTTTGGAGAAGATATCACCTTCTCAGGTCCCATTTATCAGGCTATGGAAGTAGATGGTAATAAAGTTCGGTTATCTTTTGATCAAGTAACCAATGGCTTAGTTGTAAAAGGAGATGAATTGCAGGGTTTTGCTATTACTGGAGAAGACAAAGAATTTGTTTGGGCAAAAGGGAAAGTGGATGGGAAAGAAGTGGTGGTTTGGAGCGATCAGGTGTCCGATCCAAAATATGTGCGATATGCCTGGGGTGACAATCCTGCTTGTAATCTTTACAATGCTGAGGGACTCCCGGCGGTGCCGTTCAGAACTGATAAGTGATCAGTATGAATAAGGTGTGAGATGCCATCAATTATGAATATAATCCTCTGTAAATAAATGATATAAGTATGAAGAGAGTTGTCACCGTATTTGCCTGCTTTATTTTTCTCAATGTATCGGCGCAAAAGTTTGAAGACCTGGCCCTAACGCCTCCCATGGGCTGGAACAGTTGGAATAAGTTTGCGTGTGATGTAGATGAAAACCTGATCAGGGAAACCGCAGATGCAATGGTGACTTCCGGGATGAAAGAAGCTGGATATGAATACATTGTAATAGATGACTGCTGGCATGGCGAGCGAGATAGTTTGGGGTTTATCCATCCTGATCCTGACAGGTTTCCTTCGGGCATGAAAGCACTGGCAGACTACATTCATAGTAAGGGGCTGAAGTTTGGAATTTACTCAGATGCGGGATGGCAAACTTGTGGTGGCAAACCGGGAAGCCGTGGCAGAGAATATCAGGATGCTATGACCTATGCCAGTTGGGGCGTGGATTACCTCAAATATGATTGGTGCAATACCGAAGGACTCAAAGCAGAAGGTGCTTATCTCACCATGCGTGATGCATTGTATGCTGCCGGCAGACCTGTAGTTTTCAGTATTTGTGAATGGGGAAGCGACAACCCGTGGGAGTGGGCATCTCCAATTGGACACTTATGGCGAACTACCGGAGACATTTATCCATGCTTTGATTGCGAAGAAGATCATGGTACCTGGAGCAGCTGGGGTGTATTGCAGATTCTGGATATGCGGAAAAACATTCGCCAATATGCAGGTCCCGGACACTGGAATGATCCCGATATGATGGAAATAGGAAACGGCATGAGTGAAAATGAAGATCGTGCCCATTTTTCACTTTGGGCCATGCAGGCAGCACCATTGATAGCAGGTAATGATCTTAGAAATATGTCTGATCAAACCAAAGCCATTCTTACCAACAAGGCAGTAATAGCTATCGATCAGGATTCGTTGGGAATTCAGGGGTTTAAGTATATAGATGAAGAGGATTTTGAGGTTTGGGTAAAGCCTCTGGTGAATGAGGAACTGGCGGTTTGTTTTTTGAACAGGTCAGATCAGTCCAGGGAGCTGTCTTTTGATTGGAAAAATCAGGTGATGGAAGATCCTGATTTTGAATACCGGTATGATTTTTCTCAGCAAAAATATCAGCTGGTCAATGTTTGGACAGGAAAAAAAGCTGGCAATACGCAAAAAACAACCAAATTAACGTTGTCTGGCCATGATGTGCTCATGTATCGGTTAATCCCGGTTCATTGAATGAATTGATTTACACAATCGATTTCATAAAGAAATTTCATATCTTTAATCAACCATCGGCCCCAACAGAAATGATGAAATTCTATCCAAAACTACTGCTTGTCACAATTTTCGTTGCTAATTCATTTTCCGTTTTTAGTCAGTTTTCTCAGATCAGGTTCGAAAAGTTGGACAATCGGGATGGACTTTCGCACAATCGTGTGAATTCTATTTACAAGGATGAGTTGGGTTTCATGTGGTTTTGCACTACTGCAGGTATCAATAGATATGATGGGCAAAAATTCAAATACATCGGACCTGATGAAAATGATCCTTACGCTATTTCCAACCGTGACGTTGTTTGGCTCAAAGAAGGTCCGCAGGGACACCTTTGGATTAAAACGAATTATGGTGTTTTTGCTTATGATATCTTCAGGGAGCGTTTCGTTGATATTTCAGGTTTGCTGGAAGAGTTTCAAATCATTAATTACAACCTGCGTGATATCGTAAAAGACAGAGTGGGAGATTATTGGCTGGTGATTGACGGCATTGGAGTGAAGAAATACATTTCTAAAGACAGTTCAGTCCATCACTTTGGAGGAGCATATAGAGGAGTGACTTCTGTAGTGGAAGACCCCCATGGTAACATTCAGATTTTTCACAAAAATGGTGAGATAGAAATAGTCGATCTGAATGATTCACGGGTAAGTAATTTTGTCAAATACCCGGACCATCTGGAAAACCTCGCAGGACTAACAGCGCTTATTGATGCAGATGGTGATTATTGGTTTTATAGCTCAGAGTACCCTTTTGGAGCTTGCTATTATGATATGACCATCCGGAAGTGTCGACACTTTACGGACGAGGAGCTGGGTTCCAATCTGGTAAGTGGGATCATTCAGGATAACTCTGGTAGGATCATAATTGGATCGGATCATGGAGGGCTTACCTGGATATTGAAGAATAACTGGCAGCTTCAGAATTTTAAGAACAATCCTGCTGATCCAAATTCCCTGAGTCATAATAGCATAGTTTCACTTTATCAAGATCCAACAGGGCTCATTTGGATAGGCACCAATAAAGGTGGTGTCAACTACTATTCACCAGAAAGCGTGTCTTTCAATTTCTATAAGCAAACTGACTTTACCAATGCCAATATCAATGATATATTGCCAATGCTGGAAGATAAAAATGGTAATCTCTGGCTTGGAACTGATGGTGGAGGTTTAGTCCATTTCAATCTTCGCTCAGGTGAATATAAAAATTACAGCAGGGCAGAGAAGAGCCCGGATGGTATCAGCTCTGATATTATTGTGAGCATGAGTGAAGCGGCAGATGGTGGTATTTGGTTGGGTACATATCTGGGAGGGCTCAACTATTTTGATGGAAAGAAATTCACAGTTTTTCGGAAATCCTCTGACGACCCAAACTCTATCAGTGATGATCGCGTATGGGATCTTTTTCTCGATTCAAGAAAGAACCTTTGGGTAGGGACCATTAAAAATGGAGTGGATTTATATGATTCCACATTCACAAAAATCAAGCATTTTGATACAGATAATGGACTTTTGCATTCCAACTATGTGACTTCATTTTGTGAGGATCAGGATGGTAAGATATGGATCGGGACTGGTTATGGTATTGAGGTGTATGATCCCAGGACAGAGGAAAATACTCATTATTTAAAAGCTGAAGGAAATCCCAAAACACTTGTCAACAACTCAGTCCTTGAGGTCTATTGTGATCGAAATAATAATATCTGGGTAGGCACACTCCATGGTCTGAGCTATTATGATCAGGATACACAGGAGTTTACTTCATTTCATAAAAGTGAAGGCCTTCCATCAGATATAGTATCATCTATCCTCGAAGATAATCAGGGAAATATGTGGCTTGGAACTTATAAAGGCATATCCAAGATGGTATTGAATAGTGATAAACTTGTTTTTGAGAATTTTGATATTTCAGATGGACTTCAGGGAGAAGTATTCAATTTCAGGTCAGCTTGCAAGCTTACAAATGGACAACTTGCTTTTGGAGGGAAACATGGATTCAATGTGTTTAACCCTGAAAATATTACAGCCAGTGAGCAGCAAAACAAACTGGTGTTTCTGGACTTTTACGTTTCTAATCATTTGATCAAACCGGGGGAGATTTTCAACGGAAAAGTTTGGTTCGAAAATGGAGTGAACAATGCCGGTAAAATTGTTTTGGATGCGGATGAGAATTCCTTCACTGTGGAATTTACTTCTCTGAGTTTCTATCAACAGGAGAATACGGTTTACAAATACCGATTGGCGGGTTTTGACGATGAGTGGGTGGAGCGTCCAAATGTACATCGAGCCAATTATACCAATCTGGATCCAGGAAAGTACAGGTTTGAAGTGATTGCGAGTGATCAGAACCACCAATGGATGGATGATCATGTATTGGCCATGGATATTGAGGTGCTTGCACCTTTTTGGCGTACACCTGTTGCTAACGTTCTCTACGTTGTGGTAGTGATTCTGATTTTGTTTTTAACCAGGAGGTCAATCATACAAAAGGAACGCTTTAGGGCCAGGGTCAGTCAGGAACAAATGGAAGCTCAGCGACTGCATGAGCTGGATTTGATGAAAATTAAGTTTTTTACCAATATCAGTCATGAGTTTCGTACGCCTCTTACTTTGATTCTCACACCAATAGAGCGGATGCTCAGCAAGGAAGAAAACCCGGTGTATAAAAAGAATTTTGAATTGATCCAGCGGAATGCCAGCCGATTACTGAGCCTTGTCAATCAGTTATTGGATTTCAGAAAAATGGAGGCCAATCAGCACAAACTATCCCTTTCTACAGGAGATATTGTGTCGTTTGCCAGGAGTATTGTGGAGTCATTTTCTGACCTTTCATCAGACCGTCACATTAGGTTGGATTTCAAAACATCAGTAAAAGACTTTCTGACTCTTTTTGATCGGGATAAGATTGAAAAAGTGATGTTTAACTTACTTTCAAATGCATTTAAGTTTACCAATCCGGGTGGTGTTATCACAGTGGAGGTAAAAGAAATCCGAAAAGAAGAGAACATCCACACGATCCAGGTTTCGGTTTCTGATACCGGTATTGGTATACCCGAAGAGCGTCAAAAGGATATTTTTAAAAGATTTTTTCAAGTAGAAAACAAACAACTTTCTAACCTGAATCATGGTAGCGGGATAGGGCTTTCCATTACCAAGGAGTTTGTAGAGATGCACAATGGTTCGATTAGGTTAGAGTCCAAGGAAGACAAGGGCAGCACTTTTATTGTGGAGCTGCCAATGAAACAACTTACGGGTTATCTGACTGGCGATGTGGTGGATGATGTGCAGTCAGCTGAGTTTGAGTCTGAGCCTGCTGCTTTTCAATCTTCTAAATCTTCTATCCTGATTGCTGAAGATAATTCTGATTTCAGGTTTTACCTGAAAGACAACCTCCGGGAGATGTACAATATCTTCGAAGCGCCTGATGGTAAAATAGCCTGGCGTGAAATTCTTGATCACCAACCTGATCTGGTAGTTACCGATATCATGATGCCGGAAATCGATGGAATAGACCTGTGTAAGAAGATTAAGAATGATCCGCGAACAGCCCATATTCCGGTTATTCTGCTGACAGCACATTATTCCGATGATCAAAAGCTGGAGGGATTTGAGGCAGGAGCTACTGAGTACATCACCAAGCCATTCAATTTTGAAATTTTAGTGCAAGCCATCAAATCTGCTGTCCAGCTTCAAAAACTAATTCATGCTTCTGAACATAGAATTGAGGCCAAACCACAGGAAATAGAGATTACCAGTTTAGATGAGAAATTTATAGGTAAAGCTATGGAAGTGGTGGAAGCCAATATCTCCAATGCCAATTTCTCTGTGATGGAGCTGAGCCGCGAAATGGCAGTGAGCAGAGGTCAGCTCTACAAGAAAACGCTGGAGTTGACCGGTATCACACCGATTGAGTTTATTCGAACCATTCGGCTGAAACGAGCGGCAGCTTTGTTAGAAAAAAGCCAGATGAATGTGGCGGAAGTGGCATACAAAGTGGGCTTTAACAATCCAAAATATTTCACCAAGTACTTTAAGAAACAGTACCACGTATTACCTTCCAAATATCAGCATCAGTCTTCGGATAAGTAAGCGTTTGCGGGCCCGGTTTAATCCTCCTTCGCGTTCCGCTTCAGGTGAACGAGAAGGAAGTGGTTTAACCGGACGTCCTTCTGACAAGTTTCCCCTACGCTCTGTGTTGGAAGCTTGGGTCCAAGGTTTGCCTTGGGGTTTAATACCTTTTATTGAGTAAAGCAGCGGCAGTATGAATTGTCCAATTAAGTGGTAAGCTCTGGCTGTGTATTTTACATTCTGAAGTAAACAGAACTTCCATTTTTCTATTTTGAGAAGTGTCCGCTGGGAGTTTCACTTGATCATTGAGCCATACAGACCTCCATTTCTTACCATGTTTAAGTGGTTTTACATCAGGTATTTATCAATACTGATTTTGGTTTTATCAATAGTAATCGATTGTTATTTTTGAAATTTTCAAATGGGGGGTTGAAATGTTTCCTCAATAGGTGTTATTTGAATAGCGAGTTATTTAAATAGTACAATTTAAAATACCTATAAATCCAATTAATTCCTCAAAACTCTTTAATTAAGCATATTTTAACATTTTGATACCTACAAGTGTGCAAATGATGTACGCCTGAGTTCTACAATACTTCTAATATTGATTATTCCGCAAAACGCGGCATGGATTAAAGCGTGTTGTGACACGAAGAATTTAACAGAAGTTAATTTGGATTTTAAACCGAACATTATGAAGAAGTTTTACAAAATGGGCCAGACGGTGTTTCTGACAGAAGTCAGCTGGAGACCACTGTTTCTGGTTTTGATGATGCTGCTCGTAACACCTCTATTGTATGCGCAGGAGCGTACAGTTTCCGGTGTGATCAAGTCAGGAGAAGACGGTGAGCCACTACCTGGTGTTACCGTTTTGGTGAAGGGTACCACAGTAGGTACCATTACTGATATAGATGGTAACTACAAGATATCAGTGCCCGATGGAGGAACACTAGTGATTTCATTTGTGGGATTCAAGACACAAGAGGTACCGATAAATGGGCGTTCTCAGATAGACTTGTCTTTAGATACAGATATATCTACTCTAGAAGAAGTAGTAGTTGTAGGATATGGTACTCAAAAGAAAAGTGACCTGACAGGAGCGGTAGCGTCTGTTACAGGAGAGAAACTCTTAGGAACCGTGACTTCCAGTGTTGACCAGGCATTGCAAGGCCGTGTGGCAGGGGTTCAGGTAACTCAAAACACCGGACAGCCTGGTGGAGCAGTTTCTATTAGAATCAGGGGTACATCTTCACTTACACAAAGTAGTGAGCCTCTATATGTTATTGATGGAATTCAGGTTGGCGGTACAGCACAGGGAATTGCTGGTTTTGACTGGCAGGGTGGTTCCGGAGGACAGCAGACAGCTGCCAGTAACCCAATGGCTTCTATCAACCCTAATGATATAGAGAGTATAGAAGTCCTGAAAGATGCTTCAGCTACAGCGATTTATGGATCACGTGCATCAAATGGTGTGATTATCATTACTACCAAACGCGGTAAGCAAGGAGATGCTAAAATAAGCTACAATGGCTACTACGCAGTGCAGAGTGTCTACAAGACATTTGATATGATGAACCTACGTGAATATGCGCAGTACAATAACGAAGTGGCCCAGCAGGTTTCTACAATCAATGCTAATGCCAACTTTGCGGATCCTTCCCTGCTAGGTCGTGGTACAGACTGGCAGGCTGCTGTTTTTCAGCTTGCTCCAATGCAGAGTCATTCCCTAACAATCAATGGAGGTAATGATAAGACCAAGTATATGGTGTCAGCTGGTTATTTTAATCAGGATGGTATTATCATCGGATCTGGGTTTAACCGCTTAAACACCAGAGTAAATATTGATAGCCAGGTGAAGAAGTGGTTAAAAATAGGAACTAGTTTGTCTCTGTCCAGAAAAGATCAGAAAATCACACTTCAAGATGGAGGTGATGGTGTGATCTCCCAGGCCGCACAGATGCCACCACAAATTCCGGTAAGAAATTTCGATGGCACTTTTGCTGGCCCTGATCAGCAAAATGCTTCAGCACAGGTTGGATCAAACCCTGTAGGGCTGGCGCTGCTCAGGAATAACACGGTAATGAATAACAGGATTATGAATAACCTGTTTGCAGATGCAGAGGTAATCAAAGGGTTGCATATTCGATCAGAAATTGCTGTTGACTATGGCAACACTCAAAACAAGGCTTTTCTTCCTACTTATGAGTGGGGGCGAATTGTGAATACTACCAGCCAGTTTGCTCAGCGATCAGATCTAAGATTCTACTGGCTCTGGAAAAATTATGCTACTTACACCAAGACAATCGACAGGCATCAAATGGTGTTTATGCTGGGAACTGAAGCTCAAAAAGGACAATATGAAGGATTTACAGCATATAAAATCAGACTACCGAATGATCTGCCAGTAATGAACCAGGGAGAAATCTCTAACATACCTAACACTGGGTATAACAGCTGGAACTCTCTCAATTCATATTTTGCAAGAGCTAATTATACATTTTCAGATAAATACCTGGTCACTGCGACCATGCGTAGAGATGGTTCCTCCAGGTTTGGACCAAATAATCGCTGGGGTTGGTTCCCATCGGCTTCAGTAGGCTGGAGAATTTCCAATGAATCTTTCTTGTCATCATCCTCTCTAATAGAAAACTTAAAGTTAAGAGCCGGTTGGGGTAAAGTAGGTAACCAGGAAATCTCAAATTATGCTTTCGGTTCCTCTCTCACTACGCTTCAAACTTATTTTGGTCAAGCTGTTAGAAACAATTCTTATTCTAACCCTAATGTACAGTGGGAAGCTACAGAAATGTACAATGTTGGTGTTGACCTGAGTATTTTCAAAGGTAGAGTTAGCCTCTCTGTTGATGCATACAACAAGCAAACCAATGGACTTTTGTTGCAAGTGAATTTACCAGCAGTATTTGGTAGTCAAGTACAAGGGCCTCAGGCTAACGTAGGTAAAATGCAGAACAAAGGATTGGAAATTGCCTTGAACACTGTCAACATTGATGCAGGTAAATTCAGATGGACTACTGATGCCAATGTAACCATTAACAGAAACAAAGTTCTGGACGTAGGAGGAGCACAATTCTTCAGAAACCTTTATTGGTATACAGGTTTCCAGACTGCTACAACTACACTTGCAGGTTATCCTGTGGGACAGTTTTATGGATATGAAATGGAGGGAATCTTCACTTCTAAAGAGGAAATTGAAAATCACGCTGTTCAGATTGATAATGGAGAAGGTAAGAACCTCATCGACCGAACAACCGGTTTGTGGTTGGGAGATGTCAAGTGGAAAGACATCAATGGTGATGGTAAGATCACTACCGATGACCAGACTGTGATTGGAGACCCTAATCCAAAATTCACTTTCGGATTTAACAACAACATCTCTTACGGTCCTCTGACACTTACAGCTTATATCGTAGGATCTGTTGGGGGAGATATTCTTAACTATAGCCGTGCAAGAAATGAGCAGATGGTTTCCATTTATGATAATCAACTGGTCACTGTTAAAAATCGTGCACAAACCCAGCTCAAAGATCCTAATGGAGATATCAATAACATCGATGATGTTGAGCTGATCAACCCTAACACTAACATGCCAAGGTTTGATAACGGAGGTGAAAACTTCAACCATTACATGTCTTCAAGATGGATAGAAGATGGATCTTATGTGAGAATTCAGAACATGAAGTTGGCATACACATTCCCATCTACATTGATTGAGAAGGTGAAGCTGTCCAATTTTCAGATATATGTGAATATCCAGAACATGGCAACATTCACAAATTACAGCGGATTAGATCCACAGATTGGGGCATTCAATCAGTCATCAATGATGCAGAATGTAGACATGGGTAGATACCCGTCGCCTAGAGTTTTTACAACAGGTATTAACCTGACTTTTTAACACTAACTCATTAAAATGATGAAAAGAATAATGAAATATATTTTTCTGACAGCAATCATCACCTTGATGAGTGCTTGTTCGGAAGCGTTTTTGGAATATGTTCCTCAAGATCAGGCAACTGTGGCTGGTTGGTACAGAAACGCGGGTGAAATAAGACAGTCAACAGCAGCTCTTTACAGCAGGCCGTGGTTTGGTTTTGAAGATGAGTTCGGATGGCTGGCCGGTGACTTACTGGCTGGTGATATACATCACAACTGGGACCAGGAAGGTCAGTTTTTTTACAACTCATACAATGAAAATAATAACTATGTAGCCGGTGGCTGGCAGGGTCTTTATGATGTGATTTCATTTGCAAACCTGATCATAGATGATATGCCATCAGTAGCCAAAGGCTATGGTGTAAGTGATGATGTAATCAATGCAGGCCTAGGTGAAGCAAGGTTCTTTAGAGGAGCAGCATATTTTTATCTCGTAGAGTTTTGGGAAGAGGCTCCAATTATCGAAAAACCTGCTGATAAAGTAGTCGCTGGAGATTTGATACTTCCTAAGAATACTGCATCCAGTTTATATGAATTTGCTCGTAGAGACCTGGTATTTGCAGCTGAAAACCTACCTGCAATTGATGAGGATGGACGCGTTACATCCTGGGCAGCTAAAGGCATGCTAGCCAAACTCCACGTTACTCTTGGTCAAAGAAGTGTAGGAGGAGCTGGTTTTGGTTCTTCTGAGGACTTCACCAAGGCTGCGGATTATGCAGCAGATGTAATTAATAATAGTGGTCATATGCTTTATGACAACTATGAGGATATGTTCAAAATTGAAAATGAGCATAATACAGAGGTTCTATGGGCACTGCAATGGATCAACCAGGGCTATGCCACTGGTAATAGCCGACAGGCAAGATGGGCCAGAAGTACTCGTATAACAGGAGATGCCCAGGCATGGGGTGGAGGTAAGTCTATGACTGTCAGCTTCCTCAACACTTTTGAAGCAAATGCCGAAGGTGAGACTGATTTGCGTAGAAGAGGTATTTTCATGGAGCTTGGTGATTACTACAGCTATATCGGTGGAGGCTATACTTATGATATTGTTTCCAGAGATGCAGATGGTGTGCAGATAGAGGGGGCTACACCAACACTCACCAGTCTCAAGAAATATGTGGTTGGTGGAGTAAATGATCATGGCTATGTGATTTCCAATCAAGACTCCCCAATGGATCTTTATATGCTACGTATGGCAGATGTTTACTTGTTGTATGCAGAAGCTCTTCTGGGTTCCGGAAATCAGCTTTCCGGAGGACCAGGTTATGATGCATACTTAGCTGTAAGAGCACGTGCTGGTTTAAAACCACCTGCTGATGGCAACATGACTTATGAGGACCTGTTCAATGAACGTAGAGTTGAACTAGCACTGGAAGGACAGAGCTGGCTGGACATAAAACGCAGATATTATCGCAACGCTGATGATGCTATAGCATATCTCAATGGTCAGGGAAGGACAGACATGTATTACAGAATAGACTCTGGTGATGATTTAGAAAATGATCCTTCAGGATATGAATTGGTAGCTGCTGGTGCAACCAGTCCAAATGGAAATACCAATTCTGATCCGGTGGTCACATTCACAGGAGCAGATATGATTATTCCTGTACCTGGACAAGAGTTGGTTAAGAATGATCTTTTGCGTCCAGATGAACCGGCAGTGGATTACAACTTTGATAATTAAACCATGAAGTCTATGAAATTAATGAAATATATATATGCAGCTGTTGTACCATTAATGGTCATTAGCTTGCTGCTGATCACGTCCTCTTGTAAGGAAGATGATGGGGTACCTCGTGAAGAGCCTAATGGAGCTCCTTCTATCAGCTATATCAGGGTTACTGATCCCAATGCAAGTGACTCGTTGATTGTCAAAGCAGAACTGGGAGCAGGGATTGTGATTATGGGAGAAAATCTGGGTGGTATTCAGCAGGTTTGGTTCAATGATAGGAAAGCCATCCTTACCCCATCCTGGGTGACCAACAGAGACATCATTGTCTCTGTGCCAAATGTGGCACCACTCGATGTAACTGATCAAATCTATTTAGTTGATGGTAATAGTGATACATTAACTTATCCATTTATCGTAACTATTCCAGCGCCAGAGGTTTACAGTGCGGTAAATGAATGGCCGCTTGCAGGTGAGAACCTGGTTTTAAATGGTAATTATTTCTTCGATGTGACACCTGTTACGGTAAAGTTTGAAGGAGGAGGAGTAAGTACAGCCAACGTGTTGAGCCAAAATCAAATAGAGGTTCCAGTGCCTGATGGAGCTGTAGAAGGACCTGTTGTTGTAACGACCAATTTTGGTTCCGCTACTTCTACATTCCATGTATGGGATTCACGAAACATTGTTCTCAACTTCGATGATCTGGTAGCTAATGGCTGGAGAATTGGTAAGGTAGATGATAGCGATGGACCTATAGATGGTAAGTATCTCATTGTTGGTGGTGATATCGGTCAAAATGAAAGGGATGAGGGGCCAGGAGCGCCATCAGAATCTACAAGGGTGATGGAATACTGGGGTGGTAATGATCCTAATAGAACCGAAAATTTCTACCCGCTGTACCCTAACTCATATCTGGACTATGTGATGAAGTTTGAAGTGAAAGTAAATACCTGGTATGGTGGTTATTTGAACTTCTGCTTATCCACTCCTGATCATACTGGCAATAACCAGGAAATTTGGAGTAATGACTACAACGCCCGGGCAATCTGGGGCCCTTGGGCAGAAGAAGATAAAGAGTACTCTACAGATGGCAAGTGGATCACTATGGTAGTGCCAATGACCGATTTCCAATACTTTATAGATGCTCCGGATGATATAGTCTATACCGGAGGTCAGAAATTTCAGGAAGCCGCAGCAGGATCACTTAGTACCTGGATTATTGGCTCTCCTGAAAGTAGCGGAAACTATGTGGAGATATACATTGATAACATCAGGTTTGTTCAACCTTAATAAACACTGAAGCAAATGAAAAATATTCTAAAATATATAACACAGGGCCTTGTACTGCTATTTATGGTACCAGCTCTTATGTTAATGGTAGCTTGTGGAGATGAGAACCTGAGTAGTACCAATGAGGTGCAGCTATTGAGTTTTGGTCCATCAGGAGTCAAGCATGGAGATGAAATAGTTTTTATCGGTAATAACCTGGATAAGATTTCCTCCATTATGTTCAAACCTCAGGTAGAGATCACAAAGGATGCTTTTACTCTACAAACGTCCGGTCAGATCAAAATGAATGTTCCGGATGAGGCTGAAGCTGGTCATGTGGTGTTGAAAACTACAGCTGGAGACACTATTCTGTCAAAGTCAATCCTGAATTTTGATGTACCTGTGAAGATATCCGGGTTTACAGCAGAAGCCAAGCCAGGAACCAATATCACCATAACAGGGGATAAGCTAAACTGGATTGAGCAGGTAACATTCCCTGCAGATTTGATAATAGAGAAGAAGGATTTTGTAAGTCAGTCGCTCAAAGAACTGGTTGTTACAGTTCCTATGGAAGCACAGACAGGTTACTTGCTTTTTGCTTCAGGAGGTACTGAGCCAATGACATTCGGAACTGAAAGTCAGCTTACTGTCACTTTACCAGCTGTTACTGGCTTGAGCCCGTCATCTATTCGTCATACGGCGGACCTTTCAATAAAAGGTTCGGATTTAGACCTGGTTACTGAGGTGGTCTTCTTTGAAGATATTTCTGTTACTAAAGACAAATTTAAAAGCCAGTCTTCTTCTGAGATAGTTGTAGCTGTTCCAGCAGATGTGGAAAAAGGTACAATTACGCTGAAGCAGATGTCGCCTGTGGATGTAGTGACTACTGACGAGTTGACAATTATTCTTCCAAAAGCAACAGCGGTAACACCTAGTCCTGCAGTTCCCGGAACTGACGTGATGGTTATTACTGGTACTGATTTGGATCTTGTTGCGCAAATCGTTTTACCTACAACAGGTTCTGTAACGGACTTCCTTACTCATACAGAAACAGAGATTTCGTTCAATATTCCTGAATCTGCTACGCAAGGAGCTATCGGTTATGTGACCATTCATGGATATGAGGGGCCTTTAGAAGGAGCCCTGCTGAAATTACCACCGACTGGAGGATTCCCAACACTGGATTATTATATCTATAGTGATGGATTTCAGAATGGCTGGGAAGCCTGGGGTGGCTGGGGTCATGTAAGTCAGGATTTTAACAACACTGAAAACCCTGCAAATGGTGAGTTGGCTATTAAGACTGTTTTCAATGATTCTTATGGAGCCATTCAGCTCCACAACTCCGGAGCAACCAATGTGTTTGATGGATACAATTACCTCGTATTCTACGTGTTTGTACAAGGCGAAGAGTCTGATATCATTGCTCAGATCGATAATAATACAGATTATTACCCTGCACACTTCACTGGAGATAAGTACCATCAGATCGTTGTGCCATTGGCTGATTTGGCTGGAGCTGATAATGTTAGTGAGCTTCGAATTAAGAACAACAATCCGGATTCGCCTACTAACAATACAACTGTATATGTAGATGAAATTGGATTGACGGTAGATGAGCCACTCGGTTTATTGCCAGACTTGATTACAGTGATCTTCGATGACGCCTTGCAAAGTCCATTTGGAGTTGGCGGTGGCTGGGGAGGTACTTCCTCTGATGTAGCTAATGAAGAAAACTCTCGTGGCGGATCCGTGTCTGTGAAGGCAACATTCGTTGGAGGCTGGGGTGGTGCCTGCCAGTTTGGTTCTTGGGGCGATACACCGTTGACCACTGCCAGCATGCAGTATTTTGCATTCTCTATCTATGGAGAGGCTGGTACTGACGGTAAGTCCATTCAGCTCAATATTAAGTCAAATACTGACGGAACAGGTACTTCCGGATCTGCTCAAGTGACTATCAATGAAGGAAAATGGACTGATTATGCCATTTCATTGTCAGATTTGGGTGATCCGCCAAGTATTGGTGAAATATCATTCCAGGATACAGACTGGTCAGGAACAGTCTTTATTGATCACATGGGACTTCAGTAACCATAAATTGTACATTGTCAAAAAAGCCTGGGGCTTCCCGGGTTTTTTTGACTTTGTATCTGTTTTAACTGATTTCAATACCTGTTTTGTGAGTCTTAATTAATTATTCAATTCCCAAATATGAGGTTGGAGAGACTACATTTATGCATTAGTGGGACAATCTTGTTTACACTTCTGTTTGCTGGCTGTGCCCTCAAAAGCAGAGATATTGGAGCTGATCTGAGCAATATCAGGGTGAATCAGGTGGGCTATCTTTCCAAAGGTGTGAAACAAGCTATCATCCCGACTCCCGAAATTGATAGTTTTTATGTAGAGGATAAAAAAGGGAAAGTTTATTTTGAGGGATCAATTCTCCCAACAAAATATTGGGATAAATCAGACGAACACGTTGCTGTAGCGGATTTCTCTACTTTAAGTGATAAGGGCAGCTTCAGAGTAGTGAGTGGAACCAAAACTTCCCCATTTTTCGAGATCAATGACCAACCATATCTGGAATTACTCAAAGGAGCTGCAAAATCATATTTTTACAATCGAGCCTCTTCTACATTGGATAGAAAATATTCAGGTGACTATCACCGCAGTTATTCACATCCGGATACAGCCGTATATGTTCATGCTTCTGCGGCCTCAGTTTTAAGACCTGAGGGTACCAAGATATCCTCTTCTTTTGGCTGGTATGATGCTGGGGATTATAATAAGTATGTTGTGAACTCCGGAATTACACTTTATACTTTGTTGTTGGCTTATGAACAGAATACAGCACTTTTTGATACACTGACCTGGAATATTCCCGAAAGTGAAAATGACCAGGCTGACCTGATGGATGAGATCATGTGGAACGTAAAGTGGATGGAACAAATGCAGGATCCGGAAGATGGAGGTGTCTATCACAAAACAACAACGGTAGCATTTGAAGCTTTTGTTCCCGCATCTGAGGCCACAGGAAAAAGGTATGTGGTTGCTAAAAGTACCGCAGCTACATTGGATTTTGCGTCCATTATGTCCAAGCTTTCAGTAATAATCAGAGATAGGGATCCAAAATATGCTCAAAGTATACTGGATAAAGCTGAGCTGGCCTGGAGGTGGGCAGAAGAACACCCCAATGTAACTTTCAAAAATCCAGTGAGCCATTCAGATGTGCCAGCGGTTAGTACTGGAGAATACGGTGACTCAGAGCTTCGTGATGAGTTTTTCTGGGCAGCTTCTGAGTTATATCTGGCTACTATGAAGAAATATTATGAGGAACGCATTGAACTTAATGTTTTTGAAAATTTCAGAACACCATCCTGGCCTGATGTTGAGTCCCTGGCTTTGATTTCAATTGCATCTACTAATCAGCCAATAAATGATAAGTTGAAAAAAGCTGCTGCTGATAAACTGATGTCCCTATCCGAAAAACTTACCCAACAATGGGTAAATGCACCATATAAGATTACATTGAATGATTTTGTATGGGGTAGCAATGCAGTGATTCTCAATCAAGCAATGATATTGACCAACGCTTATCGCTTTTTTGGCAATAAGGAATTTTATGATGCTGCACTATCAGGTCTCGATTATGTCCTTGGTCGCAATGCCACGGACTATTGTTTCGTGACAGGGTTTGGGACTTTATCACCAAAAAACATTCATCATAGACAATCGGCATCAGACGAAGTAGCAGAACCGGTTCCGGGATTTTTGGTTGGTGGGCCCAATCCGAGAAATGTCCATCAGGATTGTGGAAGTAAGCGATATAGATATAAACAACCAGCAAGATGCTACCTTGATGAAACTTGCAGTTATTCTACCAATGAAGTAGCTATCAACTGGAATGCCCCGCTCGTCTATCTGACAAGTACATTGCAGACCATCTATCAGAACGATTTTGAATGAGTGTTTCAAGAATAGAAAATGCCTTTAGGGTTCTTATAAGTCCGTACTTCTGGGTACCAGTATTTAATTTTTTGTTTACAGCAATCCAGGCTCAAAAGGTAGAAGCAGAATCGGGAACTCTTTCGGGTACGGATGTGGCATCTTCTCGTGCAGGATATTCTGGCACTGGTTATGTGACTGGCTTTGATGCAGAAAATGATGCTGTTACAATTCCACTCACAGTAGATAAGGATGGGTTGTATCAAATGTATATTGGTTACGCAGGGCCATATGGCGAGAAAACCAATGATGTGTATGTGAATGGTGAATTTGCAGGTAGTCATGTTTTTCCTGAAACCAATTCATTTGGAGAGACAACATTTGGTAAGGTTAATTTGGTTAATGGAGATAATGCCATCAAGATCGTCAAAAATTGGGGATATTTTGAAGTGGATTATGTGAGGGTTGAGCCTGCTAAGCCTAATGAAATTGACCATTTTCCCAAAACATTGATCAATCCGAATGCTTCAGAGGAAGCTAGTGTTATCTACCAGTTTCTTGGAGATTATTATGGTCATAGAATTATTGCTGGTCAGCAATCTACTAATGGGGGTGATACCGAGTTCAATTTCCTCGAAAATAAGACGGGGAAAATACCTGCTATCAAAGGATTTGATTTGATTGATTATTCGCCCAGCAGGGTGGAGCATGGAACCACTTCCCAGCAGTCGGAACTTTCCATTGATTGGTGGGGCAAGGGAGGTGTAGTGGCACAGATGTGGCACTGGAATGCGCCATCTGGTTTGCTGGATACGGACGATGCTCCCTGGTGGAGTGGGTTCTATACTTATGCTACCACATTCGATTTGAGTGTTGCCATGAATGATGATGCTTCGGATGAATATCAGTTGATTATCAGAGATATAGATGTGATTGCTGAGGAGTTGAAAAAGGCCAGTGATACGAAAACTCCTTTGCTTTGGCGGCCTTTGCACGAAGCAGAAGGTGGGTGGTTTTGGTGGGGAGCCAAAGGGCCTGCACCGTGTGTCTGGCTTTGGCGGTTGATGTATGATCGGTTGACTAATCATCATGGTCTGAATAATCTTATTTGGGTGTGGACAGGCACGAATAGTGACAAAGCAATGGATTGGTATCCAGGTGATGATTATGTAGATATTATTGGTGCCGATATCTACTTGAATGATCAAAACTATTCACCCAGCTTTAGTGTGTTTGATGAAATGGTCGGGAAGCATCATGGTAACCGAATAATTACCATGAGTGAAAATGGAACTATCCCGGATCCGGATGCCCTGGATGCTCAGAGGGCCCGATGGAGCTGGTTCAATACCTGGTCGGGAGATTTTATCATGGATGGTGTAAAGAATGATTTGAATCACATCAATGCGGTATATAACCATGAATATGTCATCACTTTTGATGAGTTGCCAGACTTCTCCAATTATCAAAGTCCTGATTTTCCTGATGATTCTATTGCAGCACTTGTTTTGGCTGTTTCAGAACATCATTATGATCTCAATGTTTACCCGAATCCAACTTCAGATTTTGTTCATATACGTCATCCTGCACCTGGAAAAATGATGCTTATAGATGTGTTTGATCTCAGGGGAAAGAGAGTTATTCACAAGCAGAGCAATCATGATGCAACCTTAAACCTTAGCACATTAATCAGGGGAGTTTACGTGATCAAAGTAGCGACTGAAAACGGACCCGTGGATTCGAAGAAAATACTTAAGGAATAAAATATTGAAAGTTCCAAAGCGGCGACCATGTGATCACATGGTCATACTACAAGGCAGCTCCCAGGGAGCTGCCTTAGTTTTTATTGGAATTTCTTGAAAAGAGAAATGGCATTGTGTCCACCGAACCCAAAAGTGTTGCTCATCGCATAATCAACTTTTTGTTCTATCGCTTCTCCTGTCACAATCTTGATACTATCCGGGACTTGTGGATCAATGTTCTCAGTGTTGATGGTAGGAGGGATCACGCCATCGTTAATGGCATTGACACACAAAATAGCTTCAATTGCTCCAGCAGCACCCAATAAGTGACCAGTCATGGACTTGGTGGCACTGATGTGTAAGTTTTCAGGAGCTTCACCAAACACCTTTCTTACACCATTAATCTCACTGAGATCTCCAACAGGTGTGGAGGTAGCGTGTGTGTTCAAGTAGTTCACTTTGTCTGCACTGATTCCTACTTCTTCCAGTGCAAGCTCCATGCCTTTGGCGGCTCCAAGCCCTTCTGGGTGAGATGCAGATATGTGGTAAGCATCTGATGTCATCGCAGCTCCGCAAACTTCTGCATAGATATGTGCTCCACGCTTCTTTGCGTGCTCCAGTTCTTCCAGCATTAGTGCTCCACCACCTTCTCCCATTACAAAACCATCTCTGTCTATGTCAAATGGGCGAGAAGCTGCCTGAGGATCATCATTTCGGGTTGACATGGCTTTCATGGCTGTAAACCCACCGATAGATGCCTGAGTTACCGGTGCTTCAGATCCTCCTGTGAGGATTGCTTTGGCTTTGCCCAGCCGGATGTAGTTATAGGCGTCCATAATGGCTGAGTTGGAAGTGGCGCAAGCTGAGACCGTAACATAACTGATGCCCTGAAGTCCGAATTTTAAGGAGATCATACCAGCTGCCATATTGGAGATCAATTTTGGAATGAAGAATGGATTAAATCTAGGTTGAAAGTTGCCAAGTGTGAAATCCTGAATTTGTTCCTCAAAAGTCAACATTCCTCCCTGACCAGTTCCCCAGATTACACCAACATCGTATGGAGACATGTTATTGATATCAATGCCACTATCAGCCATTGCTTCCACGGCAACACTCATAGCATATTGAGTGAACAGGTCAGTTCTCTTAATTTCATTTCTTTCTAATGTTTCAGTAGGATCATAGCCCTTTACTTCACAGGCAAATTTGGTTTTGAAGAGCGATGGGTCAAACTTAGTGATTGGTCCTGCTCCGCTTTTACCATTTTTGGCATTTTCCCAGAAGGATTGCACAGAATTCCCTAATGGCGTAATGGCGCCCATACCTGTTATTACAACTCTTTTTAAGCTCATTTTCAAGTGGTTTTAAAGTGATTTGTGGATAGCGAATTACATTCCGACTTCTGTTTTCAGTGTTTGTAACACATTGTTCAGCATGTCTTCTTTTGTGATTTGGTTAAGAATCAACGCTGCAAGTAGTGAAGAAATGATCAAATCTGCCTTATTTTTTGCATCTTCTTTAAAGTGAAATTCAGTTTTTTGGATACCATCATTTAGGACCTCACGTAACCAAACTCGAATAATCTCAGCTTTTTCTGTAAGTTTCTGCTGCATATTCAATGGAAGAGTGGTGGCAGAAGGGCCAAGTGCTCCGATAAAACAAACCATATTGTCAGTGGCACTTTGTTGATAGATATTCATGAAAAGAGACAACTTTTCTGTGGGTGTTTTGGCTGCCCAGTCTTCAAATGCCTGTTCCTGTCTGGTACCAATGGTTTCTATAACAGCTTCACCTAAATCGCTTTTAGTAGCGAAGTGGTAGTGGATAGCCGCATTTTTTATATTTAACCTGGTTGATATATCCTTGTAGCTAAATCCATGATAACCGCGAGTGCGTATCAGCTTCTCCGCTAGTTTGATGATTTCAGCTTTGGTATCCATTACGCAAATATACTTACTAGTAAGTAAGTAACAAACTCCAGGAAATAATTACTTCGTTGTTTCTTAATCATTGGATAATTACAGACTTCTATCTAATATTGCACCTCCAAAGCAAAGACAGGTCCGAAAGACCTTTTTTGTTTGACAAGACACCTGGCCGAAAGCCGAGGAAGTCTTGGTTCGAGCTGGCATCTCGGATGTAAAAAAACTGTGAGGATACCGGGTGCTTAAATGTTTTTAGCAGTGCAGGAACTCTGAAAGAAACGACAATTCATCATTGTCGTTTCTCCGGGCCTATAACTCAGTTGGTTAGAGTATCTGACTCATAATCAGAAAGTCCCTGGTTCGAGCCCAGGTGGGCCCACAACTAAAAAGCCTGTTTCTAATTCGGAAACAGGCTTTTTTATGCCTTAAGGTCATTGTTTCTCCTTTTTCTTTGGTATGGCATATGTTTACATTCTCTATAGTGAAAAGTTGAACAAGCACTACATCGGTTCGACCGAGCTTGATCCAATAGATAGGTTAGATCAACACTTAACAAAGCATTTTGGAAACGCTAAGTTTACCGTACAAGCTTCTGATTGGGAAATTATTTACACAATTAATTGTCAATCTATCCGGCAAGCAAGAGCTATCGAATCACATGTAAAGAAAATGAAGAGTAGAACTTATATTCAAAACTTGATAAAATATCCGGAAATGACTCAGAAGTTACTGAGTCGGTATTAGAGTCCCTGGTTCGTCCCGATAGCTATCGGGACAGGTGGGCCCACAACAAAACCCTTGTTCCAAGTTAGGAAAAAGGGTTTTTTTGTGCCTAATGATTTTAATTGTTTTGTGGAAAAATCAAGTTCTCAGAATATTCCAATCTGGAAATGTATTTAGTTCAAAGTTTCTTAATGAAGCTTAAACAAAGAGAAAGCTTACTATTTTGGAATAAATTTGTAAAAATCAGTATATTAGTATATCTGATGTTTTTGTTGAATTAATTCGTAACAATTACTTTTGCAAATCGTTTTACACATGCTTCACATTTTATAAGCCGGAAAATAATGGCAATCACACATCCAATAACGGCATCTAGTGAGATAGACAACATTGTTGATACTTACGCAACCAAAGTAATAAACGGACTTTATTTGATTATTACATCAACATCCAAACTTGCAGGGTTGATAGGTGTTGTGTTAATATCTATAGTGTTATTATTATTCATGCCTTTAGTGTATCTGTATTTGAGGCATACAAATAATGTCATTAGAAGAAAATTGCTGCCTGTTTATAATTGGATAAATGAGGCTAGTGAATCAGAACTTAGATATGCTCACCTAGAAGCGGAAAGAAAAAGCAAACAATTTAAACGAATATTGCGAAAGAAAAAGCTTCTTGATAAGAACATTTTAACAATGGGTGTAAGTAGCCAAACCAATCTATTGATTAGTCAGATATTTCACCTTGAAGATACGCTTAGAAATGCTGCATATCCGAATTATGAAAACAAATTAACTGATCAGGATATTAGTGAATTAGTGTCAATTTTTGAAGGAGCAAATATTGATTAATACCTATGCCTTACAATGTTGGTGATGTAGTTGATGTCTGGTTTGCGTATAGAGAAGATGGTGAAATAAAAGTTAAAGAACGGCCTGCTATAGTTTACAAAGTTCATCAAGAAACGAATCACGCTCTTATTCAATTAACAAGTACTAATAAGTCAGGTAAATATCCTGGCTTTTTTGTTACTAAGGAATCTCAGGAAGGAATTGAGATGGGATTAACAAAAGATACTTTTATTCATCTTGAAGAAACCTATTGGATTCCTGAAAAATTTATAAGGAGATTAAGGGGAACATTTGGTGAGATGGGAAAGATTGAAAAAGCTATGAGTGATTTTAATATCAAGCCAAAGAAAGAAATCAAATAATATAAAAGAAAGGGCAAGGAACTTCCTTATCGTTAAAAGCTCTTAGGTCTAAATGAAATAGAAATAAGTTAGAAATAGATTTACCAACAATAAATAGACCTGTTAATAGGGTTGTATTTTACTGCAAAACGCTTATTTCCTAGCCATTTACGTTATTTCCATTCATCTTTGCGGCAAAATAATCTGATTAGCGTATTGTATAGACTATCTGAATTAGACACTATCATTTTTGATCTTGGTGAGGTGATTGTGGATCTGGATCCAAAAGCTGTTATTGACGAATTTTCAAGACTTACTGATGGGAGAGGTAAGAATCTGAGAGAATTGATTGTTGGCTCTCCATATCTCTTTGAATATGAGACTGGTCAGATTGACGATCATGAGTTTATTCGTCAGATCAACCAGTTGTTTCAAAGTGAGATCAGTTACGATGAGTTTTTCCATGCCTGGAATCTAATGATTAAGTCTATTCCTGAAAATCGCCTTGAGCTGATGAAAAAGCTTCAGCAAACCCACCGTGTATTAGTGCTCAGCAATACCAACAGAATGCACGAGGTGAAGTTTGAGAAGATGATGATGGATACAGCAAACATCACCATGCGGGAGTTGGCCGATATGGCTTATTATTCACATGATATCGGTAGGCGAAAGCCTAATGCTGATATCTATGAATTTGTGATAGATGAGCAGTCTTTGAATCCTGAGAAAAGCCTCTTTCTGGACGATAAAAAAGAAAACATTGAAGCGGCAAGAACAGTTGGATTAAAGGCCGAACAGGTTCAGTTTCCAGACCAGATTTTTGATATACTCTCTCATGAATAGCTCTCAGAAGCAACTGCTGATACACATTTCTCTATTCGTAATCACTTTGTTCACAACAACTTTTGCAGGAGTTGAATGGATGTATTCAAAGTATCTATTTTGGGTGGATGATGAATTCTTAATGACCTGGAATGATTTTGTGCGGGGACTGGAGTTTTCATTACCATTTCTTGCCATTCTTACCTTTCATGAATTTGGTCATTACTTCACAGCGAGGTATCATCATATTAAGGTGACCTTACCTTATTATATTCCTTTTTGGCTGGGCTTTATTCTAATTCCAAGCTTTGGCACAATGGGAGCGATGATACGCATCAAAGAACACATCTATAGTTTGAAGCACTATTTTGATGTGGGGATCTCTGGACCACTGGCTGGTTTTGTGATTGCACTTGGAGTCATCTGGTATGGTTTTGCCAATCTACCTGAACCAGAATATATCTTTCAGATTCACCCGGAGTATGAGCAGTTTGGTAATGACTATGCTGAACATGTCTATAACTATGAGTTTAGAAGGGAGATTGACTCTTTAAACTACATTAAAAGAAGAAAAGCAGATTCACTTGCTGTTATCACTAATCCTGAAAAAGAGTGGCAAGGTTATCCAGAGTTTAAGCCCCGAGAGGAATATTCAGCTGGGTATTTTTCGAAACCACTACTTTTTGTTTTAGTAGAGAAGTTTGTTGTTTCCTCCGATGATCAGTACAAAATACCGAGTGATCAGGAAATTATGCATTACCCTTTCTTAATGGCTGGATTATTGGCACTACTGTTTACTGGCTTAAATCTATTCCCAATTGGACAATTAGATGGAGGACACATTCTATTTGGAATGGTAGGGCCAAGAAGGCATGAAATTATTTCCAAGGTTATTTACACTTTATTGCTATTTTATGCCGGACTAGGAGTTGTTACAATTCATAGTTTCATGGTCTGGGAAATTGAGAGTATGTCTTGGCTTTCATTTTGGATGATAATGTATCTCTATCTATTGTACAAGTGTGCTCAAAGCCTATTTAATGAAGATATCAATCGATGGTTGTATGCGACAGTAATTTTCGCTCTTCAGTTCTTACTAAACTACTTGTTTGGAATTCAAGGATATTGGGGCTGGCTTTTATTCGCCTTTATTTTGGGTAGATACCTAGGTGTGATTCATCCTCCAGTAGTTGATCAAAGACCACTATCGTTGGGAAGACACCTTCTGGGTTGGATTGCTTTGATAGTATTTATTTTGAGCTTTAGTCCAAAACCTATGATATTGTGAGGTATTATCTTGAAGTATTCTAGATTTATTTAATACACAAAATCTACTTACTCCTTTCTCACAATGAGTTTGCCTGAGTATGTTGTTTTCCCATCATTGATTCTCATGATGTAGACTCCATCATTCAGGAATGAAATATCATGATAAGGCTTTGTCTCGCTGGCATATTGTAGCTGACCGGAGAGATTGTAAATACCTATTGTCTGATAAGTTTCAGAAATATACAGAACACCTCGATTGGGATTAGGGTATGGGTTGTAGTCTACAACCGGAAGGTCCACCTTCAAGACAATAACTGCTGATGTATCTGTGCCAAAAACAGGACGAATCATTATTGCACCGGATAATCGGTTGTTTTGCTCCCAGTTATCAGAAATTCTTGTGAATATTTCGCTACTTGCTGCAGGGTTGTTCCTATCAAACCCAACTCCAATATAATTGTCTGTAAACTGCTGATAACCAACATAAATAGTGTCTTTTACCAGTAATGGTTTGGAAAGTGTGACTCTGGAAAACTTATTGATTCCCGTTGTTGGAGGAATCGTAAATGCTGCTCTTGACATGATATGGTTGTCATTCAATTCATCCCAAATGAGGAGATCCACAGAAGCTCCTTCTGATTCCGGAGCAATGTCAGGAAAATAGATGTCAATGGCTGTCAGTGTATCCATTTCTTCTATGACATATCGGATGGCTACTTCACCTTTTAGCTGGTTAATAGCCACAGCGAACTCAGCAGTACCATCATCATACGCATAGGTATCCTGAAGCGTAAACTTTGTCTTGATTGTATCATTGACTTTTAGGTCCACTGGAAGAAAAACCGTATCCGAACCATTCACCTCTTCGAAAAGGTGTTTGTCGTTGGTTAGGTAGTAGAAAGTAGCCTCAATGACCTGAGAATCCAGTTTGTTAATGGGGATGTTAAATTTGGAAGTATCAGGGCCATAAACGGTTCTTATTTCTCTGGGTTTGAGCCCGCCGAGTCCACCGTTTCCCATATCCGCAAAATCATACAACTCATTGGTTGTTAGGTTTTTGAGTTGATAGTAGTATTCAAGAGGGTGTCCAACAGCCGTTTTGGAGTCTAGATTGTAAGCCTGCACATTTTGCTTGCCAACATGAGACATTGGATTGGTGAAAAAATGATCAGCAGGCATCTGATAGAATTTTCCAAATAATGGAGACTGACTGCCTGTAAGACCTCTGTCAAAATAGGAGGTATCTGAGGCATCTCTGTTTTCATTCAGATAGATATAATCGATATGCCAGGTATCAAATGGTCCTCTTAAACTGTTAAAGCCTTCGAATTTGATTCTGAATTGAAAGTGGAAATACTCATCGCCTGAAACTGGCAATATGACTTGTCTGAATCTATCAAATGAATTCTCACTTCCACCTATCTGTACCCACTGAGTAACCCAGGTAGAATCGGCTCTATAGAACTGAACCCTAAGTGAATCGTTTGTATCAGGCATTTCGCCATTGCCGCCAGCTTGCCAGAAAAAACTTAGATAAACAGAATTTTTGTTGAACTGGCTGACTTGACTCAAATCAATATAATGGGAAATGAGACTATCAGCCGGGCCATTGTATTCACTTGATAAGTCATAAGCGGCTCCATTCCTTTTGAGCCCATCAAATGTAGCAGCTTTATAAGTAGGAGGGTTTTTGGCTATGGTTGCATTGACATATACATTATCTCCAATGGCCCATTTCATACTATCTGGAGTAGTGCCGGAAGTAGAAAAATCTTCCCAAAATGGCAGTTGAAGTGTATAGAGCGTGTCAGTGTAAGTGGTGTCAGCTTTCCGCATGTTCCCCGCATTGTTTTGTTCAATAGGGAGGACAGTGAACTGGCCAAAGACAAGCCCTGATAGAAAAATACTACTTATGTAAAGAAATAATCTCACTCTTCATCCAAAATTGTTGGGTTGGTATTTAAAGAATCAGGCTGATAAATCCATAAATCCACCATTTGACCTAGACGCATATTAGAACCTGGCTTTGGCTTTTGCTTAAAAACTGATCCAGGAGATACCACTTGATTCTTGTATGTGACCGTGCCATCTTCCTCTTCCACCTCTACAACGGCAACTCCTTCTTTCTCGTACATGATCTCTCCAATTTTTAATCCTGATCCTACAATGGCGAATTGGGCACTTTCTGAATCCAATCCAGTAAGGTTAGGAGATTCTAAAGATTGTTTACCTAATCCATCTCCGACCACAAGATCAATGGTTGAGCCTTTTGGGATACGCTCACCTTCCAGAACTTCTCTGCCATCCAGTCGCTGCTCTAATACATAGTTCAGTGCCAAATCCGGCACATATTTGATTTCACCGAGTTTGAGATCATAGGTTTTGAGCACTAATTGGGCATTTTTCACAGAACCACTTACCAGCTTGGGCATTCTTACCAGAGGTGCACGCTCAGCATTGAGCGTTACATAAATTTTTCTATCCTCCTTAACTTTTGAATTTGGTAAAGGGAACTGTTTCAAAACTGCCAAAGGAGGCATTGATGCAGAGAACCCGGAATCCTCAGTGACTTCATATCGGAGATTTCGTGTTTCCAGAAATTCATCCAGTTCATCCAGTGTCACTCCTCTGACATCAGGCACTGTGATGGTTTCTCCATGATTGGTACTCACTGGTAGGTAAATGAAAAAAAAGAAGAGAATCATTAAGGTTCCCAGCCCAAGAATAATGGCCAGGTGAATTAAAAGGTCTTTCCAGGTATTGATTTTAAAAATGGACATATGTTGCTTCTGTGACTGGTCTTTTGAAAAACCGAAGATAACTAAATTGGTTTATTTGGTTGATTAGTTAAAGTGGATTCCATGTTTCTTATTCTTGATCATTGGCTTCATTTAACCACGGGCAGATTTTCTGGCATAACCAAACGAAATGATCTTGTCAATAAAATCGTAAGGCTTCATGTTGTTGAGTGCTGCCTGATGGAAAATTGCGGTGGCAGGCGTCATACCTGGTAGTGAATTGATTTCTATGACGATCGTTTCCACCTTGGTATCGTCAATTCTTACAAATGCATCAATTCTGCAATAGCCTTCTACACCAATGGTTCGGGCTGTTTTTTCTAATGTAGCTTTTACAGATTTGGCAACATCTTCATAGCTGAGCTTTTCAGTTGTAAAGCGGGAAGGAGTGATGTTTTGTCCTTCGCCAGCCAGGAATTTTTCTTCCAATGAGAGTACTTCCCCAGATGCCAGTGCTTCCGACGGCTCAAAGACCTCATAAGTCAAAGACCCATCGGGATTCATGTGTGTGAGCATTCCTCCGGTGATTTCCAAAAACTTATCTGCACCTTTGGCATCAATGAGTGATTCTATTAGAAACTGCCTTTTTTGTGGAAATTCTTCGTTGTATTTCAGCTTAAGCGTATTCATTGGGCCTTCCGGAAAATCCACCGTATCTCTGAACATCATTTCACAGAAAGCTACCAATTCTTCTCTTGTTTTGATTTTTTTCACAGCTGATGAACATCCGTCATCTGCCGGTTTGGCAATAAGTGGGAGTTTAAATCGATTCAGGATACTGTCAATGGTTTGATCAGGAGCATTGGTGAAATCTTCCACGTCCACCAGTGCATGATCTGCTACCAAAATGCCCGCTTGATGCAGTAGTTCATTGGTTTCATACTTATTGATCGAAATCTGTGAGCTTTCTACTCCTGAGCCATTGTAAGGAATGCCTCGTTGTTCCAGTTGAGCTTGTACAGCTCCATCTTCTCCCGGGCGTCCATGAAGAGCAATGAAGGCAAAGTCCACTCTATTAGCCAGTTTATCATAGGTTAGTTGCTCCAACTTCAGCGTATCTCCCAAAACAAATGTCTTGATGATCTTCTTCGCATCTTCTTTTACACCTTTAGTGATCACATGCTCATCACCATGGTGATGTAAGATCTTTTCTTTGATGTCATCAGCATTGTCCTTGAGCATGATGTTGATAGGTAGCTGATACAGCAGGTGTTCTGATTCGTCTCCAGTAAGGAAAACAGGGATAGGTAGATACTTATCGGAAGACGCTAGTTTTTCATATATATTTCTACCGCTCTCCACACTGATATGCCTTTCCGAAGAGAAACCACCCATGATTACAGCCACTTTAATTTTTTCAGCCTGATGCTGAGCAGCCTGGTTCAGCGCTTCATTAAGTTGGGTTTTGAGGTTGTTCAGATGAAAAATTCTTTTACCTGAAGCTATTCTGGCTTCCAGACTCCTGGAAATAATGTAAGTGAGAAACTGAGATGGATTAAGACCAATTTCCGCAGCCTGGTGAAAAAAGAATGAGGAAGGAAGCATGCCTGAGGTGGTATTTGGGTCATTCAGGAAGACCTTTTTATTTGCTGTGAAAAAACCGTCAATCCTTGCATAAACCTGGCTGTGAAGTGTATTAAATAGGGTTACACAAAGCTTCATGATCAATTTAATATCACTCTCCGGCAAATCAATAGGAGTGATCTTTCTGCTGATTCCAGGCAGATATTTTGACCGATAGTCAAACAATTCGTTTCTCTTTTTGATTTCAGTTGGAGGAAGCGCGATGGGTTCACCTTTTTCATTCTCAATGACAATACATGAAAACTCGCGTCCTTCAATAAAAGACTCGACAAGAACCAGAGATTCTCCATTTGGTGACTCCAGGCTTACTTCCTCAGTGGTTGCGCTATCGAGAAAATCCCAAAGCTTTTCAGGATGATTGATCAGCTCGCCATCTGCTAACACTGGGAAACCCAAACCTTCTCTAATGTCAGTGAAAGAGATCAGATAATTTCTCTTCTGCTCATCATTCCGGGATTTCCAGTTGTTGATGTTAATCTTTTCAATGAAAAATGACCTGTTCAAGCCATTGGTGAGTTCTTCTTCAGATCTGGCAATGGTTACACCTATGGAAGAGCCTTGATGTGGCGCTTTGATCACCAGGGGAAACCCAAATTTATGCATCAGGCTTTTGGTCACTTTATCCGGTTTGCCCTGCCAGTCGGGTCTACTGATAGTTACAAATTTTGGAGTATCAAAACCCGCTGGTTTTAAGATAGCTTTTTGGATCTCCTTATCGATACCGATGCTGCTCGGCAATATTCCTGCTCCGGAATAGGGAATCCCATACCATTCCAGTATTCCCTGGATGTTACCATCCTCTCCATAAGGACCATGGAGTGTGAGAAATGCAAAATCAATCAGCTCTGAAAGCTCTTCAGGGTGAAGTTTTCGGCCAATAGATGCAATGCTTTTTTCTATGCTTTCAGGGTTATCCTGAAGAGATTCTGCATAAACCTGGAAAAACCGTGGACTAGGGGGAAGGTAATCGGCAGCTGGATAAAAGTCTCGGATTGTCCCTTTGTAGAGGTACTGCCAGTCCAGCAAAATAAAATTCCCGAGGCTGTCAATGAAAATAGGGACTGGGGTGAAAAGTGATTTGTTCAGGTTGTCATATACAGTTCTGCCACCAGCAAAAGAGATCTCCCTTTCACGGGATTGACCTCCAAAAATTATTCCTATCCTCATGTGGGTAAAATTAAGACGTGTCAATCAATTACAAAAGGAAACCGGAGCTTGTAGAACTTAATAATCGGAGAGTGGGAAAGGATTGACTAGCGAATGAAGATTTTTTGCTTGTATAATAATCCTTCACCACTTACATAAACTAAATAAAAGCCACGCTGGCTCGGGGCTATCATATTGAGTGTTTGGTTAATGATGTTACCATACGTCTGGTCAAAAACTGTTCGTCCACTTAAGTCAAAGACCTGAATGCGCACATGTTTTTTCTCCTTGAGGTTGAAGGCCATATTAAACTCTGCATCAGCAGGGTTAGGGTATACCTTGACAGGATCAATAAATTCTGGCAGGGATGGATCGTTTGTTGTCAACACATTGATATTGTCCAAATAAAGCCTGTTACCATTTCCATTGGAAAACACAAGAGCAACACGGATTTCCGACCATGACATATACTCTGAAATATCAATAAAGGCTTGTTTCCACAATGAATCAGCATTCGGTACCCATTCAGCGCCACTGCTGGTTACTGCCATTTGTTCTGAATTGAGACTCAACAGTTCATAGTCAAAGGTCATCCCGCAGTTGACAGAAAGAAGTACTTTGAGGTTGTCGTTGTATCCGGGTCTTTGAGCGTAAGAGTAATCAAACCGGACTGCAGCATTTGAGTAATTTTTGGTTTCAATGGTCGGGGAAACCAGATAACTTTTACCGGACAGGGCATTGTCAAAACTGTTGGTAACCAACACACTATTGTCGACGATTTTTGAAATCTTGTAAAATGACTCTCCGGTTGGATCAGCTATTGTCCAGGAAAGTGAATCAAAAGTCTCTTGAACCGGAATGACTTCAGAGTCATTGGACAGGTATGCATAGATATTGGCGGAGGAATTGCTGCTGACAGTGTTGTTCACACCATTTACCTTCGCAATACGAATAGCAAGCTCATTGTTACCATTAGTCAGGTTGTTTTTTGGAGACAGGTAAAAGCTTTCTGTTTCTCCAGACCTGATTTTTAAGTCCTTAATAATCGATGAATCCTCGATGTTGTTAAGGCTGTAATGGATGCTTAGTGAAGTCGCATCTTCATATCCATAATTCTTAACCTCGATTTTTGGTCGTGTGATGGGATCGCAGGATACGGTAGGTACATCACTCACTGATTTTATTCTCAGGTCAACAGGTGAAAGGTCTGCAGAGGACAGTGAGATATTATCCAGGTATATGTTGTTTCCACCACCATTTACGCCCATAAATGCAATACGAACATGCTCATAACCAGCGAACCTGGTTATATTCAGACTTAGGTTTTCCCAGTCGTACTGATCTGTTGGCACAAAGCTGAAGTCTGTACTATTTGAAGTGGGTAATTGAGTGCCATAAGCTTCGAAAATAATGTTTTCTCTTGGGAAAGTCTCCCCACAATCCGTGGAAACAGCAATGACAAGTCCATCCAGATAAGGAGATAAGCGAGCGGCATAAGCATAGCTAAAGTCGAGTTTGGCTGAAGTAAGTGCTGATAAATCAAGCGTTGGAGTAATTAACCTGTCCCGATATCCAAAATTTGCTTTTTGGTCATAAAATGGAAGAAATGCTGCCTGGTTGGATGCCGAGGAATCCGGCGCTCCGGTAGTGCGCCACATTGAAGGGTTTCCATTCTCAGTACTTGTGATTAAGTTGACTGGCTGCTGAAACCCCTGAAAATACGGAATATTGGCTGGTTTTACTGGTTCAATGTTGATGCTTTTTTCATTGTTGGAGTTTTTGCCATCTGTAGTGTTATTGACAGCTAGAATAGAGAAAGTAAAAATATTAGATACTTGATTGTTTTCAGTGACGGGAGAGAAGATTACCTCGGTAGTTTCTCCACTTTCAAGATACGTAGAGATGGTCTGCGTCTCTGTGGATATTCCATTGATTTTCAGGTTGATTTTGAAAGAAGTGACCAGATTTGATCCGTAGTTTCTAACCTGAACTCCAGGACTAAATGCAAAATTGCAGTCGGACTGTCGTGGGGCAATGATGTTTCTTACTCCAATGTCGTTTGATGCTAATACAGGCTCTTGCAGACCAGGGGAACTAAGTAATGACTTTCTTCTAGGGCTAAACTCGAGAACAGTTCTCATTCGCCCTTTTTGGCATTCCGTAAACAGGTTCATGCACCGGTCGTCTGTGTAATCCATGTAGTTTTGGATCATATCCAGAGAACCACAGGTAATCTTATTTGAAGGGCATCCGGTAGTAGCTCCTGATTGATCGGGAGTGTCAGCACAAAAATCATCTACATCACATCCTCCATCTCCCCAGGTGTGCCTCAAGCCCAGGTAATGACCGATTTCGTGAGTAGCTGTTCTTCCGTAACTGTCAAATGCCCCAGTTTTGGTATTGTCTCCAATCCAGTTGTAATCTATTACCACTCCATCGGTTGAGGCGTAGTTTTTCATCTCTGAGGCTATTCCCGGTAAGTCAGAAAAAGGATATTGGGCATAACCCAAATTGCCAGAAGAAAGGTCTGTGATATAAATGTTTAGATATTTATCCTGAGGCCAACTGGTTTCAGACTTGATGAGAATGTCGTCAGAGTCATAGTTGGGGTTGTAAGTGTCTTTAGAGCCACGAATCCTGACAATTCCATCAGTAGGCATTCCCTCAGGGTCTTGTTTTGCCAATACAAATTTGATTTTGGTATCAGCTGCTACGTCCAGGAATTGACTAGGAGTGTTAACAGTATCGCTATTTAGCCTACGAAAGTCTGCATTTAAAATATCGATTTGCTGGAGAATTTTTTCAGTGGCAAGATTAGAACCTGAGCCGATCTCACTTCCATCATGCACAACCTGGAAAACAACTGGTATTTCATAAATTGATTCCTGGCTCGTTCTGTTTGTGTGGGCAGTTTGCTGCGCTCTTTTGAGTAGAACTTTGTTTTGAAGCCAGGATTCAAATTGGTCCTGCTTTGCAAGTTCAATATTGGCCTTAATATTATTTGTTGCACATTTCTCTTGTGCTGGTAAGACAGTGATTTTCAAAATCAGGAATGATACCAGTAAAAGGCTCCTCATCTACATCATAGTTTGTGGCAGACGGGCGTTAGGATCGTCGGGAGCAGTAATGTTGATAGCCTCCACGCCTTTGATTTCAGGGACTACTCTTTTAATCGCCTCTTCAACACCAGCCCTCAGAGTCATAGTAGACATAGGGCATGAGCCACAACTACCCAGCAGTTCCAGTTTTACAACCTGATCTTCACTTACCTCAAGCAGTTTTACATTGCCACCATCTGCTTCCAGATAGGGGCGTATGTTATTTAGCGCCAACTCTATTTTATCCAGTAGTTCCTGATCAGACATGTTAGAATGTAGTTATTTCTACTTTTTTAGTTTTATCGAGGGTTGCGTTTCTGATAGCCACCTGCTGTGCCATGGATTCAGCCAGACCTTTAAAAGCTTGGGCAGTTACATCATCTTTCAATACAGCCGGATAGCCTGAATCACCGCTTTCACGGATGCTTTGAACAATAGGTATTTGACCCAGCAATTCGGTATCGAACTTGTCTGCAAGAGTCTGTCCTCCACCTTCACCAAAGATGTAATATTTGTTGTCAGGCAACTCCTCAGGAGTAAAATAAGCCATGTTTTCCACAATACCCAGAATCGGTACGTTGATTTGACCTTGCTTAAACATGGCCACACCTTTCTGAGCATCTGCTAAAGCAACTTTCTGTGGAGTAGTAACGATGATGGCACCCGTAACGGGAACTGACTGCACTAAGGTCAGGTGAATGTCACTGGTACCTGGAGGTAAGTCTATCAGTAGATAGTCAAGGTCACCCCATACGGTATCAGATAGGAACTGTTTCAGCGCAGAGCTGGCCATAGGGCCTCTCCATACCACAGCTCCATCAGCTGGTGCCAGAAAGCCGATTGAGATCAATTTGACTCCATATTGCTGGATGGGAACGATTTTGTTTTGTCCATCTACCTGAGTTACAGTCGGCTGCTCATGTTCACAATTAAACATTGTAGGAACCGATGGGCCAAAAATGTCTGCATCAATCAATCCGACGCTTGCGCCGGATTTGGCCAGTGCAACAGCCAGGTTAGAAGCTACAGTAGATTTTCCTACACCGCCCTTGCCAGAGGCCACAGCAATGATGTTTTTAACACCAGGAAGTAAAGGAGCAACCTCCCTGGTAGTGGTAACAGAGCTTGACATCTCAACATCCAACTCAACATCCGTTCCGAAGTGTTTGAAAATGGCTTTTTCACAATCCTTGCGAATCATCTCTTTCAGAGGACAAGCAGGTGTTGTCAGCATCACCGTAAACTTGATTTTACCTTCTGAGGTTTGAACATTATGAACCATGTTCAATGTCACCAAGTCTTTTTTCAAGTCCGGGTCCTGTACTTCGCTGAGTGCTTTGAGGACGTTTTCTCTGTTTAGCTCCATATTGTTGTCTGCTTATATGCTTTGCAATGTTAATCAAGGTAACTCTGACCTCAAACAAATGAATGATCTGTTTAGTTTGCTTGGCCCTATTGAAACTCCCTGGCTAGGAGATAAGTTGGTATATTTATATTCTCAAATGTGGAAGAATGTTGGTATTACTTTATTACATACTGCTCTATGCAGCACCTGTCATCATCGCACCTGGAACTAAGGAAGTAGAGCTCAAAATCCATGAAATGGAGTTTTATGAGGATGAAGGAGGGCGGTTGGATATTGATCAAGTGAAAGATCCTGATTTTCAAACAAGGTTCAATAAAAACCTGAATTTTACTCCGGGTGATTATAACGCTGGCTCTGCCTACTGGGTGAAAATAAAGTTGGTTTTACCGGATGAAGACAATAATTATTTGATTGAATTTTTTGACCAAACAATTGACTCCCTGAGCGTCTTCATCAAGCATGAGTCTAACAGTGGGTTTTCTGAATATGAGATGGGGGACATGTATCCTTTCAGAAAGAAGGATATGGCTCATAAGAATTTTGAGATTCCTCTGCCTAAACCTGGAGCTTATCTGATCTACTTCAGAGTGATGAGTCATGAATATGCAGACATCAGAGTGGCGATCAGAAGTTATCAGCACTTTGTAGAGTATGCTTTGGCAGAATACTATCTCTATGGGATTTTTTATGGAATGATCCTCATTATTTCACTTTACAATATGCTCATCTATTCGGCTATGCGTGAAGTGAAATACCTGTATTACACCTTTTATATAATTAGTGTAGGCCTCTTTGCGATGAGTGTTGATGGTGTGGCCTTTCAATATTTATGGCGAAACAGTCCGGCATGGAACCAGGTAGCTCATGGTGTATCTCTGTTTATGATCATTTTTTGGGCAATTCTGTTTTCTAAGAAATTCTTGAACTTGAATAACCTTGCACCAAAGCTTAATAAGGTTTTATCAGTGGTTTTAGTGGTAAGAATTGCCTTGTTCGTATACGCCTTGTTTTTTAATCATTCACTCTTTCAATATCGGAATATTGAGCTGATTCCACTGACAATTATTTTTCTGGCGAGTATCAGGGTGTACGAAAGGGGTTACAAGCCAGCGAGGTTCTTCATTGTGGCTTTCGGATTCCTTTTCCTCGGGTTTATGCTCAAGGCAATGTTGATGATGTCTTTGATTCCATTTGGAACGCTTACCTACTACAGTCTTCATATATGCTTTGTGTTCGAGATGTTATTTCTTTCATTCGCTCTGAGTGACCGTGTGAGGATTCTTAAGGAAAACCGTGACAGGGCCCATAGACGTATCATTTTGCAGCATGAAGAAAATGCTAAACTGAAGGACCGACTCAATGCCCAATTGGAATCATTGGTAGAAAAGCGAACCAGGGAATTACAGGAAAAAAATGAATTGCTTTCCCGTCAAAAACATGAAATCTCCGAAATCAATTCAATATTGGACCTTGACAACTGGAGGCTTCGAAACAACATCAAATCTATTCAGCGGGAACGTTTGCTGGACAAAGAGCTTACTTATGGTGAGTTTAAAGAAGTCTTCCCAGACAAAGAAAGTTGTATGAAGGCATTGGAGGTATTAAAGTGGCGGGAAGGATACTCTTGTACAAGATGTGATAATACTGGTTATAGCGAAGGCTCAGTGATCTACAGTAGGAGATGTAGCAAATGCGGGTATCAGGAATCCGCAACCACCAATACATTGTTCCATGGAATTCGCTTTCCACTGGAGAAAGCATTCTACATACTGTATGAAACAATGAACAAGGATCAATACTCTTTAACAGAGCTTTCTGAAATACTCGAATTACGTAAAAACACTATTTCTGATTTTAAGAAACGCATCCATTCAAGAAATGACAATGAAAAGCTCAAACTGAAGGAAATTTTCAAAAACCTGGAAGAAGTCCCTTCTTAATGAAAAAAAATAATTGTACTTAATAAAGATTTTTTTTGAGCCACTTTTATTGATATTAAAGCGATATCTGTTTTTTCAATAATATCATGATAAGTTTTAAACAAAAATTATTGTTGCGATTAAAGCGATAATTTTCAATAAAAAAATCCTCTTCAATTTGTTTTCATAATTGTATTAATCTAAGATGTAAAAATTGCAAAAAATTTGAAATCATAGAATTATCCTCTAAAGTTGCAATGATGCAAACGTTATCAACTTTTGAGGATTTAATAATATGAGGCAATCTTACATAATACTTTTTGCCATTATTTTAATGCTGATCTCCAGCACTACAATAATGGCACAGGCTGTCACTATTCAGGGAAAATTGACTGACGATGAAACAGGTGAACCCCTCATCGGAGCGACAGTGCTGGAAAAAGGAACTTCCAATGGTACAGTTACTGATTATGATGGCAATTACAAGCTTTCGGTCTCCAGTAAAGATGTGACGCTTGTTTTTAGCTATGTTGGCTATAAGCAGCAGGAAACAGCATTAAATGGCCGTTCGGTAATAGATGCGGCTTTGGGCCTTGATCTGGAAGAACTAGACGAAATCGTAGTGATTGGTTATGGTACTGTGAGAAAAAGTGATCTCACTGGGTCGGTTTCTACAGTGAAAAGTGAAGACCTGCTGAAGATACCTGCTTCAAACCCGATGCAGGCTTTGCAGGGTAAAGCAGCTGGTATTCAAGTAACCAGTACTTCAGGAGCACCAGGAGCACAACCTGTGGTAAGGGTTCGGGGAGTTGGGACATTTAACAATTCCTCACCAATCTATGTCGTGGATGGAGTGATCTTAAATGATATTTCTTTTTTGAACTCTGCAGACATAGAGAGCATGGAGATATTGAAGGATGCTTCTGCCACTGCCATCTATGGTAACAGGGGAGCGAATGGAGTAATCATGATTACTACCAAGCAGGGAAAGAAAGGCTCTGGAAAACTCAATTTGTCAGTCAATGCGCAGTACAGTGTACAAAACCTTCAGCGAAAAATCAATTTGCTGGATGGGCCACAATTTGCTACGGTAGCACACGAAATTAACCCAGCGGTATTCAATTATAATAACCTGAGTTTATTGCCAAACACTGACTGGCAAGACAAAGTGTTTAGTCCGGCACCTATCTATAATGCTCAGATAGCGGTTTCCGGGGCAACAGAAAGGACTACCAATTACTTTTCAATCGGGCTTTACCAGAAAAATGGTATCGTTGATAAGTCTGACTATAAAAGGGTCACATTGAAGATGAACAATACTTTTGATGTGACTAAAAATTTCAAACTTGGCAATAATGTAACTGTCACACCATACCAACAGAGGAATGCTCCGGATGTAACTTTCCAGGCATACCGAGCTTGGCCAACGGTAGCACCTTACTATTCTTCTAAAGATACCAGTATTCCGAGCCTGGTAGGAGATTACTCCGCAGTTCAGGGGGTTGGTAACCCAATGGCTAGTCTGGCATATTCTAACAACTATGTCAATGGACTTAGAGGAGTAGGAAATTTCTATGCAGAGGGAAAAATCCTGGATGCATTTACTGTGAAGTCAAGTTTGGCTCTGGATGGACAAATGAATCGATCCAAGAATTTTTCACCAGCTTTTGCAGTTTATAACCCAGATGGCACTTCCTCTGCACAGGCCAATCAGATCAATGATCTCACCAAGACCAGTTCTTACAATTTTACCTGGATCTGGACCAATACAGTGAATTTTAATAAGGAAATCGGGAAGCATAGCATCAATGCTTTAGCAGGATATACCATGCAAAGGCAAATGAATGAATCTATGACTGTAGTAGGTTCTAATATTATCAGAAATGGCCAGGATTTTTGGTATATCAAACCTACCAATGTTTACGACCCTACCAACAGTGTAAACAATCTGCAGAATATCTCAAACACTGTAGATCCAAATATGAACTTCTCCATGATTTCATACCTGGCCAGGTTGAATTATGTATATGATAATCGATATATATTCACAGCTACCTTTAGGCGGGATGGTTCATCTAAGTTTAGCCAGAAAAATCGCTATGGTAACTTTCCTTCTGTGGCTTTTGGTTGGAATATCATCAATGAGGCCTTCATGCAGAATGTCCCGATGTTAAGTAACCTGAAATTAAGAGCTAGTGCGGGGATTATAGGAAATGATAAGATCCCATATACAGGAAGGTTTTCTACAACAGAGAATCTGGTGTCTGTTTTTGGGGTGAATCAATCGGCCAATGCAGCTGTGTCTTATGCCAAAAATGGTAATCCGAATTTGAAATGGGAGAATACACGGCAAATAGATGTTGGGTTGGAAGTTGGTATGTTCAAAGACAAACTAACAGCTGAATTTGACTATTATAGAAAAGACACCAGAGACATTCTGATTCAGCTAAGTACTCCGGGTTATTTGGGTAATGGTCAGGGAGCCAAAACATACTTCAATGCTGCCGAGGTGCTCAACGAAGGGTTCGAGTTTAATCTAATCTGGAAGGAAGAATTTAAAAATGGATTTAATTACTCTGTTGGTTTCCTGGGGTCAACGATACATAATGAAGTTTTAAGTATTCAAGGAAGTGGAGCTGATACAGTTCTTTTGGGAGGCTCTGTTCAGGGTAGATATGTTACTGCCAGTCGTCAGGGTTATCCGATTGGTGCTTTTTATGGCTATCAGACAAATGGTATTTTTCAGAATCAAACTCAGCTAGATGGCTATCCTCACTTGTCACAGGCAGGAGTTGGTGATTTAATATTTAAAGACACCAATGGCGATGGGGTGCTGGACTCTAATGATCGAACATACCTCGGGTCACCAATTCCAAAGTTCATTTATGGATTAAACATTTCTGTTGGGTATAAGAATTTTGATCTTTCAATGAACATCCAGGGCCAAACTGGAAATAAGATTTTCAATGGTAAGGAAATCGTAAGGCCTGATCCTTACAACTTTGAACACCATGTGATCAACAGATGGCATGGTGAGGGTACTTCTAACACAGAGCCGCGAGCATCATTTGGTGGCTACAATTATTTGCCTTCCAGTAAATACACTTATAGTGGATCGTATTTGAGGTTAAGAACTCTTTCTATCGGTTACACTATTCCTGATGCCATGCTTTCAAAGATGCATTTGGGTTCGCTTAGGTTCTACCTAACAGGGAATAACCTGTTTACTCTGATGAAATTCACCGGATACTCTCCGGAGGTTGCCAGCAATGATGTGATTGGTAATGGCATTGATATGGGGTCATACCCTATACCTGCTATCTATTCTGCCGGATTTAATTTGACTTTCTAAGAATTATGAAGACACTATATACATATACATTAAGCTTTGCCATTCTGATAGTTTCATTAAGTTGTCAGGATTTTCTGGAGATAAGTCCACAGGGGAACCTGACTCAGGAAACCTTTCCTGTGAGTGCATCTGATGCCTTGCTGGCTACAAATGCAGCATATACCACACTAGATGAATGGTACTATTGGCAAGGAGGCTTTCCACTGTTGGATATTATGTCTGATGACGCCAAGAAAGGCAGTAACCCAAATGATGGATTATCAACTGCGGGACCTTTCGATGATTTTACTTTTTATCCTTCACAGCAGCAAATCAATAACTGGTACACTGCACTGTATGAAGGAGTGAAGCGTACCAATGTGGTGCTGGAAAAGGTGCCCAATATTGATATGGATGCTTCTACAAAAAATCAGTACCTGGGACAAGCCAGTTTTTTGAGGGCCCTTTATTACTTCGATCTTGTCAGGGCCTTTGGAGGAGTGCCAATTACTAAAATCACTGAAACACCAGTTGGTCTAAGTCGCAATACAGCGGAGGAAGTGTATCAGCTCATAGAGTCTGACTTGACTTTTGCCAAAGACAACCTTCCTGATCAGTGGACGGGGACAGATCTTGGTAGAGCAACTTCAGGAGCAGCCAATGCTTTGCTTGCAAGAGTTTATCTGTTTGAGAAGAAATTTGATGAAGCAGCAAAAGCTTCATTGGCTGTGATTAATTCAGGCCTTTATGGTTTGGAGCCCAATTTTGAGGACGCCAACAGTGTCAATGGTGAAAATGGCATTGAATCAGTTTTTGAAGTAGGCGCGCTGGCTTCTACCAGTGGTGGAGGCAATCAATTTGCCAATACCCAGGGTGTAAGAGGTACACCAAACAGAGGTTGGGGATTTAATAGACCTTCATTGGATCTCAGGGCTGCATTTGAAAGTGGAGATCCTAGAAAGGCTGCTACAATCATTGAGCTTGGAGAAGTACTGGATGGAGTGTTGATCGTCGGAGATGGTCAAACTCCGGATGTTGCTCCTGATGGAACAATAGAAAGCTACAATCAAAAAATTTGGACGCCAGGAGATAACACAATTTCTCAGTGGAGTCACAATTTCAGAATTATCCGTTACGCAGATGTACTACTGATGGCAGCTGAAGCCTTGAATGAAACAGGTAAGGCTTCAGAGGCATTGACATATCTCAATCAGGTAAGGGATAGAGTGAATATGCCTCAAATTACTACTACAGATCAAGGTCAACTAAGAACTGTGATTTATCACGAAAGAAGGGTTGAGCTTGCTATGGAGGGCATCAGATTCTGGGACCTGGTTAGAACAGGTCGTGCGGCGGATGTGCTTGGGCCATTAGGGTTTGTAGCTGGCAAAAATGAATTACTTCCAATCCCTCAGAATCAAATTGACTTGTCTCAGGGTACAATGGAACAAAACAAAGGATACAATTAATTAAACAATAACTAAACAAATGAAGAAGATGAAAAATGTTCGTAAGTACATTTTGCCATTGCTGGTAATAGTGACTGGATCAATGGCATTTATGGTAGGATGTAAAAGCGATGAACCAAACCCGGATCTTACTTTGGTAAGCCTGATGGCTGGAGGAGTAGATTTGAATGGGGCTTCTGCTGCTACTGGCATTGCAACTGATGCAGATATCGTTGCGGTATTCTCTACTACAGTAGATGCTACTACTGCTACCTCAGCAAATGTTGTTTTGACAAATACTACAGACAATGAGGTAATCACTACAACAGTGAAAGTTTCTGGCGATACAGTAACTGTCAGTCATGATAAACTGCTGAGAGAAGGTGCTTCTTTTTCTATTGAACTGACAGCTGGTTTAGCTTCCGATAAGGGTAAAGCGCTGACTGCATCAGTTTCAAGAAACTTCACTGCATCAGGAATTTTGGTTCCTAATGGACAAATGCTTTATGTGAAGTTTGATGGAAGCATCATGGATGAGACAGGCAACAACTCTAAATCTTTTGATCAGAATATTACTTTTGGTAAGGATAGATTTGGAAATGATGGCATGGCTGCAACTTTTGCTGGAGCAACTGCTGCTGGTAATGGTTCTTTGATTGAGATCTCAGGAGATAAGTTGATCAACTCTAGCATGTCTCTGAGTTTATGGTTTTATGTAAACACTGATGACTATGTAGCTCCAGGTAACAAGCCAATGTTCGGTATGGCTGCTAATAATGGCTATTTCTTTGAAGTAGGAGATGGTGACAATGCGATCAACTGGATCAAGCCTGCTACTGATCACATGGTTAGCCCAGATCCTAAAGGACATGGTTATGCTACTAGCTGGGGTGACTTTGGAACTACCGATAGTGATGTTGCTGTAAGCACATTGATGACAACAGGATGGCACCACTTCATGATGACTTTTGATGCAGATACTTATACCAAAACCGATTATCTGGATGGTCAGAAAGTGAAGACTTTCGTGCTTTTGGATGAAACCAACAACGAGTGGAACCTGAAAGACATGGCATTGAATCCTGCTGATGGCGTAGATGGAGTATTGGCACTTGGTTACTTCTGCTCTAGAGCAAACACTAACCCTGACTGGGCTAATTTCTCTGCAGCTACCAATACTTTCAAAGGTATGATGGATGACTTCAGACTGTTTGATTCTGCACTTTCTGAAGCTCAAGTTTCTACACTTTACAGCCAGGAAAAGCCTTAATGGCTTTTTAAGATCATTTAAAAATTATGGTTGGAATAGGGTCTTGGCTCGCCAAGACCCTTACTTATAATAAACGCTTTGAAAAATCATCTGTTGATCATATTGTCCATTGTTGTTGCTGTTTTCTCCTGTAAAGACAAGGACAACCCGGTAAAGTATTTCTCACAAACCTATATTACTGTGAATAACAAGGTTATCAGCGCAGAGGATACTTTTGCCATCAATGATCTGAATGCAGCGGTTCTTGTTGCTTTTCCCAATTCTCTTGACACTTCAACTATCAGGGATGGGTTGCAGATCCAAAACACAACAGATAAAACTAATACAGGATACTCATATACCATTGCAGATGGATCATTGTCCATTACACCAAACCTGCATTTTGGTAAAGTATATGAGTTTGATTTCAACAATCAGCTAAAAGGCTCAGAAGGACAAGTATTTAATTCACTGAAGTTTTATATCAGTGTTTCTGCCGGAAACCTAACAATCAAAGAAATAACTGCCGATGGCAAATCTCTCACAGGTGCAACTCGGGTTGGAGGAGTCTCCTTCAAGCCGGAAATAAATATTGTGTTCTCAGACACAGTGGATGCATCTGTTTCGGATTATATCAAAGTTCTTGGACCAGGTAAATCATTGGCCTTTGACTTGAAATTGACCAATCCAACAACGGCAGCAATCAGTGTACAGGAAGACCTTACTTATCTCAATAAATATGGTGTTTACATTTTGGATGGATACAATACCAATGGGTACGACCTCACAGCAACCAGTTACAACTTTTATACGAAATCAGATAGCACACTCAAGTTTCCTGAAATATCAGATGATGACCTGATGACTTTGGTTCAGAGTCAGACCTTTAAGTATTTCTATGACAATGCAGGAAGTAATAGTGGTTTAGCTAAAGAAAGAAATAATGCCGGAACTACGGTGACTACCGGAGGATCAGGTTTTGGTATTATGGGTTTGATAGTGGCAATGGACCGGGGATTTATTACCAGAGCTGACGGACTTGCCAGGATGGAGAAGATTCTTACCTACCTCGAAAGTGCCGATAGGTTTCACGGAGCATATTCTCACTGGATAGATGACACATCTGGTAAAGTGATTCCTTTTAGCACTAAAGACAATGGTGGTGATTTGGTGGAAACATCCTTTTTGTTTCAGGGATTGCTCACATACAGACAATATATGAATGCTGCTGATACCCGTGAAAGTGCAATTATTGACAGGATCAATAATTTGTGGGAAACAGTAGAGTGGAGCTGGTATACCAATGGTGGGCAAAATGTGCTTTGGTGGCACTGGTCGCCAGATTACAATTTTGAAATCAACTTTCAGCTCAAAGGATATTACGAAGCGATGATCACTTACATTTTAGCTGCTTCATCACCAACATATTCTATTCCAAAGGAAGCCTACTACGAAGGTTGGATGAGAAATGGAGCGGTCGTGAACGGTAAGCAGTTTTATGGAATTACTTTGCCAATTGGCTATGACTATGGTGGGCCATTGTTCTTTGCTCATTATAGCTTTCTAGGGCTTGACCCAAGACACCTTCAAGATAAATACTGCAACTATTGGGATCAGAATGTAGCGCACAGTGAAATCAACTATGAATTCTGCGTATTGAACCCTAATGGCGATGTAGGGTATAATGGCATTGCCTGGGGACTTACGGCAAGTGATGATCCTTCGGGATATGGTGTTCATGAACCAACAAAGGACAATGGAACGATTTCTCCAACGGCAGCTCTTTCTTCCATGCCATATACTCCTGAAAAGTCAATAGCCGCCATGAAGTATTTCTATTACATCATTGGTGACAGGTTGTGGGGAGATTATGGTTTTTACGATGCCTACAATGTAAATAAAGGTTGGTGGGCTAGCTCTACACTCGCTATAGATCAGGGGCCAATTATCGCCATGATTGAAAATCACAGAACGGGCTTACTTTGGGATCTGTTTATGTCAGCTCCTGAGATACAGGCCGGTTTACAGAAACTAGACATACAATATGAATAAGACATCTATCAATATATCATTTTTAGTGCTCCTGGTTTTTTCGGCTGCTTGCGGATCAAAGCAGAAACCAGAAGAGCAAAACGAGGAGAAGACTTCATTGTATTCGAAAGACTCTTTATTGAATACCGTTCAGTATCAGACCTTTCAGTACTTCTGGGATGGTGCTGAGCCTCATTCAGGATTGGCACGGGAGCGAATTCACATGGATAATATTTATCCAAGTAATGATGAAAATGTAGTGACAAGCGGAGGCTCAGGCTTTGGTCTGATGGCGATTTTGGTGGGAGTGGAGCGCGGTTTCATTACCAGGGAGGAAGCCTTAAGACGTTATGAGAGAGTTCTCGATTTTCTGGAAACAGCCGATCGCTTTCATGGTGTTTACCCACATTGGTGGTTTGGTGATTCCGGAAAGGTGAAGCCATTTAGTAAAAAGGATGATGGTGGTGATCTTGTAGAGACAGCTTTTCTAATGCAAGGGCTACTTGCTGTTCGTCAGTATTTCCAGGATGGCAATGAAAAGGAGCAGGATGTTGCGGAACGCATTGATAGTCTATGGCGTGATGTGGAATGGGATTGGCATACCAAAGGCGAGCCTGCCTCGCCGGCAGGCAGGGACGTGCTGTACTGGCATTGGTCACCCAACTATGGTTGGGATATGAACTTCCCGGTAGGAGGATATAATGAGTGTCTGATCATGTATGTGCTGGCAGCTTCATCGCCTACTCACGCTATCAAGCCTTCAGTCTATCACAAAGGCTGGGCGCGAGACGGAGCAATCAAATCCAATGATACTTATTACGGGTATGACCTTGTTTTGAACCATTACGAGCATGACGATAGTAAGGTTGGACCTCTGTTTTGGGCGCATTACTCTTATTTGGGCTTGAACCCAAAAGGGCTTAAAGACCAGTATGGTGATTACTGGAAACTCAACACCAGCCACGCCAAATCACAGTATGCTTACTGCGTAGAGAACCCAAAAGGATTTGAAGGTTATGGTGAAAACTGCTGGGGGCTTACGTCCAGTTATTCTATGAAGGGATATGCTGGCCATCGTCCCGATCGTGATCTGGGTGTGATCTCACCAACGGCGGCACTGTCCTCTTTCCCTTATACACCAGATGAAAGCATGCAAATGCTTGAGTTTTTGTATGCTCCTGAGCGTGATAGCCTGGTTGGGAAATATGGGCCTTATGACGCATTCAGTTTTTCCAATCACTGGTATTTGCCAAGGTATCTGGCGATTGATCAGGGACCAATTCCTGTGATGATCGAAAATTACCGCAGTGGTTTACTCTGGGACTTGTTCATGTCCGCTCCGGAAGTTCAGCATGGTTTGACAAAACTTGGATTTACTTATGAAAACTAAGTCTTTATTATTAGCACTTCTAACAGTTATTAGCTGGGCCATTCAGGCCCAGGATCTATCACAGTATAAAAAAGAAGTTTTTTCCGAAAGGGGTCAGCACCTGAATTATCGGATTCTCTACCCTGAGCATTTCTCACCCAATAAGAAATACCCGGTTGTATTGTTTCTTCATGGATCTGGAGAGCGGGGAAATGATAATGAAGCACAGTTGGTGCACGGAAGTAAGCTCTTTCTGAAAGATGAAGTAAGAAAGGACTTTCCTGCGGTGGTTATTTTTCCACAATGTCCCAAAGAAGATTATTGGTCATCGGCTGATATAGACAGGAGCCAGTATCCACTGGGAATCATCTTTCCTGAGAAGAAAGCAACTACTCCGGCTATGCAGTTGGTGCTTGACCTGATGGATTCCATCAAAGCTGAAAAATACTCCGATGACAGTCGCATCTATGTTGGTGGATTGTCAATGGGAGGCATGGGAACTTTTGAGATTCTTCGGTTGAAGCCAGACATGTTTGCTGCGGCATTCCCAATCTGTGGAGGAGCCAATCCGGCAGTTGTTTCCCAATACGATCCCAAATTAAGTATCTGGGTGTTTCATGGAGCCAAAGACAATGTGGTATTGCCATCTTACTCCACAGACATGGTCATAGCCTTGATGAAAGCAAAGATGGATGTGAAATACACCTTATACAAAGACGCAAACCATAATAGCTGGGACAGTGCTTTTGCCGAGCCTCAACTTTTGCCTTGGTTATTTTCAAAATCTAAATCAGTCAAATGAAATACATCTTCATATATCTAATGGTGTTAGGTTACGCTGCTGCCTTCGGGCAGCAGCATACCTATTGCAACCCTATAGATATTGATTATACCTATATGTCACACTATGCCTTCAGAGGAGTTTCTTACCGATCCGGAGCAGACCCTGCGGTGATCAACTTCAAAGGCAAGTATTACATGTTTGTCACCCGGTCTCATGGTTACTGGGTGTCTGAAGACATGGGCAACTGGCAGTTCATCAAGCCACAGAGCTGGTACTTCAATGGTTCCAATGCTCCGGCAGCTGCAGTATTAAATGATGAAGTAATTGTGCTGGGCGATCCCTCTGGACGCGGGGCGGTGATTCACACCAACAATCCCGACCTGGGTGATTGGAAAACCACTTATAGTGTGTTGCCATTGTCCATCCAGGACCCAGACCTTTTTGTAGATGATGATCACAAAGTTTACCTCTATGAGGAGTCATCTAATAAATGGCCGCTTCGAGTGGTAGAACTTGATAAGGATAATTGGTTTTTGCCAAAAGGCGAACAAAAAGACCTTTTCACATTGCATCCTGATGAACACGGTTGGGAGCGTTTTGGTCAAGATCATAAATCGGATATTGATCCGTATCTGGAGGGGCCGTGGATGAGCAAACATGGAGATACTTACTACCTGGAATACAGTGCTCCTGGAACTCAGTGGAATGTATATGCGGATGGTGTATACACTGCTAAAGACCCGATGGGGCCGTTTGAATATGCGCCGTACAATCCGGTTTCTTACAAGCCCGGAGGTTTCCTTACTGGCGCAGGTCATGGCAGCACTGTCAAAGACAATTACGGACAATACTGGCACTTTGCCAGCATGCCGATTTCAGTGAACTATAAGTTTGAAAGACGAATTGGAATGTTTCCAGCAGGATTCGAACCGGATGGACAGATGTATGTGAATACTGCATACGGTGATTATCCTCATTTCTTGTCCGGGGTGGAAATTGATAATCACAAGTATCGATTTACCGGATGGATGCTTTTGTCGAAAGACAAACCTGTTACCACCAATGCAGTGATCAGTGGTGTGAAACAAAATGTAGTAGACGAAAACGAAAGTGGCTACATGCTGGCGCAGGAAGCGCCGAATTATTCTGCCAAGATGGTCAATGATGAGAATATGCGCACCATGTGGGTAGCTCCGAATAATAGCGATTCATTGTATTTGCAGATGGATCTGACCAGGAAAATGACGATTCATGCCATTCAGATCAACTTCCAGGATTTCAATGCGGCTGTTTTCGGGAAACCAGACACGCTGCATCAGCAGTTTGTGATCAAGACATCCACGGATGGGAAGAAATGGGAAGAAGCTGTGGACTACTCTAAAAATCTTCGAGATCAGCCGCATGCCTATATCGAGCTGAATGAACCGGTCAAAGCGCAATATTTAAGGTTCGAGAATGTTCATTTCCCTAATCAATACCTGGCTGTAGCCGAATGGAGGATTTTTGGTAAAGGAGATGGGAAATTGCCCTCAAAGCCTAAGAAATTTGAATCTCAGAGAATGGAAGATACGCGAAATGCGATGCTCACCTGGAAGCCAGTAAAAGATGCTCAGGGCTATGTGTTGTATTGGGGGATTGGGCAGGATCGGTTGAACAATTCAGTGATGATTTACGACCAAAATGAATATGAACTTCGTGCGCTCAATAAGGATCAGCGCTACTATTATCAGGTGGAGGCATTTAATGAAAATGGAATTTCTGAGAAATCTAATATTTTGACGAATTGAGAAGGATCAAGACCGATATGAAAACAATAATATATTCTCTACTATTATTAACTATTTTGGCTGGATGCCAACAACAGGTAAAGCGCATCAGTCAGTCACCTGTGGATGCAAAGGTTGATTCGATTTTGGCTTTAATGACCCTGCAGGAAAAACTGGGCCAACTCAACCTGCCTTCAGCAGGAGAGATCACTACTGGTCAGGCCTCAAACTCAGACATTGCTGCAAAGATCAAAGCTGGTAAAGTGGGTGGACTTTTCAATATCAGAACAGCCGCAAAAATACGTGAAGTACAGCGTGTGGCGATAGAAGAAACTCGCCTGGGTATTCCATTGATCTTTGCGATGGATGTGATCCATGGTTATAAAACGGTTTTTCCCATACCATTGGGAATGTCCTGTACCTGGGATATGGATCTGATCAAACAGTCGGCACGGATGGCGGCAAAGGAGGCTACTGCGGACGGCCTGGCCTGGACGTTTTCACCAATGGTAGATATCTCGCGTGATCCGCGCTGGGGGCGCATGTCAGAGGGCAGTGGAGAAGACCCATATTTAGGATCCAGGATCGCAGCGGCTATGGTTCATGGCTACCAGGGGGATGACCTTTCTGCTGACAATACCATGATGGCTTGTGTCAAACACTTTGCGCTTTATGGTGCGGTAGAGGCGGGTAGAGATTATAATACCGTAGATATGAGCCATCACCGCATGTTCAATGATTATTTTCCTCCTTATAAAGCAGCTGTAGATGCAGGCGTAGGAACCGCTATGGCCGCTTTCAACGTGGTGGATGGAGTGCCGGCAACAGGCAATAAATGGCTACTCACCGATGTGTTGCGGGATCAGTGGGGCTTTGATGGGTTTGTGGTAAGTGACTACACCGGGGTGAGTGAAATGATTGCCCATGGTATGGGTAATTTGCAGCAGGTATCTGCTCAGGCACTGAAAGCCGGTAACGATATGGACATGGTGAGTGAAGGATATCTCAATACACTGGAACAGTCCGTCAAAGATGGCTTACTGGCTGAGGCTGATATCGATAAGGCGGTAACGCGAATCTTGAAAGCTAAGTACGAGCTTGGCCTGTTCGACAACCCCTATCAATATAGTGATCCGGAACGTGCCAAAACAGAAATATATACCGATGAAAACCGACAGTTTGCCAGAGAAACGGCCGCACAGTCTTTTGTCTTGCTCAAAAATGAAAATCAGACCCTGCCACTGAAAAAACAGGGAACCATTGCGCTGATTGGGCCGATGGCTGATAACAAACAAAACATCTCCGGTACCTGGAGTGTAGCCGGAGATTTTGAAAAAGCAATTTCGCTGAAGGCAGGAATGGAGGAAGTTTTGGGCGACAAGGCGAGGATCCTTTACGCTCGTGGGTGTAATGTGGTCAGCGACCCAGACCTGGAAGCACGGGTGAGTATTTTTGGTAAACCAACCCGTCGGGATAATCGCCCTGAGGAGGAGTTGATCCGGGAGGCTGTAGCAGCAGCTAAAAAATCTGATGTGATTGTTGCAGCTTTGGGAGAAGTAGCTGAGATGTCTGGTGAAAGTTCCAGCCGGTCAGACATAGAGATACCCGAAAATCAGCGCCGGTTATTGGCCGCATTGCTCAAGACCGGTAAGCCGCTGGTGATGGTCACTTTCGCCGGCAGGGCTTTGGCTATGAAGTGGGAAGATGAAAATGTGCCGGCCATTCTCAACGTATGGTTCCCGGGGAGTGAAGGAGGACTGGCCATTGCCGATGTGCTGTTTGGAGATGTGAATCCTTCTGGAAAACTCAGTACTACTTTCCCGCAGAATGTAGGACAGGTGCCGATCTATTATGGCTACCTCAATACAGGTCGCCCTCTACCAGAAGGTCAGTGGTTTCAAAAATTTCGATCCAACTATCTCGACGTTTCCAATGAGCCGGTTTATCCGTTTGGCTATGGTTTGAGTTACACCACTTTCGATTATGGAAAAGTCCAGGTCAGTGCTACCAAACTCAAAGGAAATGAGACACTCAAAGTGACTGTTCCAGTGACCAACTCCGGGGCATACGATGGCAAAGAAGTCGTGCAGCTTTATATCCGGGATTTGGTGGCAAGCGTTAGCCGACCGGTGAAGGAACTAAAAGATTTTCAAAAAGTATTGATCAAATCAGGTGAGACAAAAGCTGTGACTTTTGAAGTCACCGTAGATGATTTGAAATTTTATAAACACGATTCTTCACACTCACAACAGGCGCCGGTTTACGATTGGGAGCCAGGTGAATTTGAGATCATGGTGGGTACCAATTCGGCTGACGTGCAAAGTGTGAAAGTCAGTTGGAGTAAACTTTAAAGAAGATCAGAGATGATCAGGAGGTTATTCCAAATAGGATTATTGTTACTTCTTCATACTTCTATAGCTCAACATCGGAGGGAAGTTAGTCTGAATGAAGGGTGGCGTTTTCGCAAAGAGAATGCAGCGGAATGGCAAAAATTAGCTGTTCCTCATACCTGGAATGCTGACGATCCCTTTGATGATGAGCCAAGTTACTATCGTGGATCGGCGGTGTACATCCGGGAGCTGATCCTGAATGAAAAAGATCTTGATCAGCGGCTATATTTAAAATTTGAGGCAGTTAATCAGACTGCAAACGTATTTGTCAACGATCAGTTGGCAGGTTCACACAGAGGCGGTTATACCGCTTTTTTTGTTCCCATTTCCACATTCACGAAAGCAGGAATCAATACCCTCCGGGTAGAAGTAACCAATGCGCATGATTCTACAGTCATTCCGCTTAAGGGAGACTTCAATTTCTATGGTGGGATTTATCGGGATGTTTGGCTGGAAGTAGAAGAGCCGGTTCATTTCTACAAAACTCCATACGGCAATGATGCTGTTTATCTTAGTGCTGAGGTCACCGATGAGCATGCTGTCTTGGAACTAAAAGGGGCCATTTCAAAAGGTAAAAAGAAGCAACCGGTACAACTGTTGACCAAAGTATTTGACCAGGAAGGAAATCAGATCGCTGTAGCCAATGAGAAGCTTGTCCTGAAGGAAGCTGAAACCGATTTTGATCAGCAGATTAATCTTGTTAGACCTCATTTATGGTCTCCAGATTCACCTTATCTGTATGTGGTTCAGGTAGAAATCAAAGACCCAAAATCAGGAGCACTTCTGGATCAGTATCAGACTACTTATGGGTTTCGCTATTTCCGGTTTGATGCCAATGAAGGTTTTTTTATCAATGGTAAGCACTTGAAACTTATTGGTGCCAACCGACATCAGGATTATCCCGGACTTGGAAATGCACTGACGGACGATCGCCATAGGGCAGATGTATGGCTACTGAAACAAATGGGCGCCAACTTCTTCCGCACCGCACATTATCCTCAGGATCAGTCGGTATTGGAAGCTAGTGATCAGTCTGGGCTTCTGGTTTCGATGGAGATTCCACTTGATCATGAGCTGACCGATATCGATGAGTTTTACAACAACACGCGTCAGATGATGCGGGAAATGATCCACCAGTATTACAATCATCCGAGCATTATCATTTGGGCTTATATGAATGAAATGTTCCTGGGAAGAAATGCTGAGCGTGACCAGGAAGACATTCAGACAATCGTGTCGTTTGCTGAAAAAATGGAAGCATTTACTCGTGCCGAAGATCCAACACGCTATACCATGATTCCCAATCACGGAGATTTTGATTTGTATCACAATGCCGGGCTGACCAGGATTCCGATGCTGGTAGGGTGGAATTTATACTTTGGCTGGTATGGAGAAGGCTTTGACAATTTCAGCAAATTCCTACAGCGATTTCACAAAGAACTTCCTGACAAGCCAGTGATCATTACAGAATTCGGTGCAGGATCTGATCCCAGGATTCGAAGCTTAAAGCCTAAGCGATTTGACTTTTCAGTTGACTGGCAGTTGGCCTACCATCAAAGCTATTTGCAGCAAATCAACGACTTGGACTTTCTGGCCGGAGCAGCCGTGTGGAACCTGTTTGATTTTGGATCTGAGGGCCGGCAAGATGCAGTTCCTTATATCAACAGTAAAGGGCTGATGTCTCACGATCGCCAGCCAAAAGACAGCTATCGGATGTATCAGGCGAACTGTTCGGATGATCCGTTTGTAGAGATTCTGCCTACTAATTTTCCGGTGCTTCCAGCTACTTTGGATGATATGATTTTCTGGCCGATCAGTGTCGTAACTAACCTCGATCGGGCGGAGCTATCGATCAATGGCAAAGCCTTGGAAACAAAGTCTGTGAAAAATGGGATCGCTACGTGGAAGGTGGCATTGCAGGGTACTCAATTACGAGTTCAGGCACGAGCTTTTGATTTGGGAAATGAACTCCGAACCACTAGAAATTTTGAACTCAGTTCAGGACTGAATATTAACCTTGGGGCACCATTTTACTTCTATGATCCGGCGGCCAACATGCTTTGGATTCCGGATCAGGAATGGAAAAAAAGCAAAGTTTATGGACACATTAGTGGTCGGCCTTATGAGCCAAGATCGGTTGGGGTGGGTTCTGATCGGGCAATACAATTAACTTTTCTTGACCCTTTATATCAGTCTCAATTACAGGATGTTAAAGGTTTTCAGTTCAATGTGAAACCAGGCCTTTATCAGCTGGAATTGAAGTTAGCAATGCTCTTGAAAGATCTGAACGGACGTTTCCAGGTTTGGGTGAATGATACTTATATGGATACCATTGATTCTCAGTCACTAATGGCTTTTACTGCAACAGACAGAGTATACCAACTGTACACCTCCGGAGCTATTAAAATTGAATTCAAATCGGAGCGTGGTACCACTTTTTTAAACGCAATTAAACTCATCAAAATCAACTAGATATGAAAGATAAACTATGGATAGCTTTTGGTTGCCTGGTAATACTGGCCTGTCAGCCGCCAGCTGACAATGCTTCTGAGCAGGTACCTCAATACAGCGCAGATCGCAAGAATGTTATTTACATTCTGAGTGATGACCATCGTTACGACTTTATGGGGTTCACTGGAAAGGTTCCATTCCTGGAAACTCCTAACATGGACCGGATGGCCAGCGAAGGAGTTCACATCAAAAATGCATTCGTCAGTACATCACTTTGCTCTCCCAGCCGGGCCAGTATCCTTTCGGGTCAGTATGCTCACAATCATAAAGTGGTAGATAACCAGTCTTTGATTCCTGAAGGCACCGTTTTCTTTCCTGAGTATTTGCAAGACGAGGCTGGCTATCAGACTGCCTTCATTGGCAAGTGGCACATGGGTGAGCATCACGGCAATCCTCGTCCCGGTTTTGACTACTGGGCCAGCTTCAAAGGTCAGGGAGTTTATTACAATCCGGTGATCAACTTCAACGGTACCGTTCAGGAATTTAAAGACTCTGCTTATGTCACCGATGTGCTCACTGATTACGCGATCGACTTCCTGGATCATCGGGACAAAGAAAAACCATTCTTCCTGTACCTTTCGCATAAGGGTGTACATGCTGATTTCAAACCCGCCAAAAGACATCTCGGTAAATATCAGAATGAAGAGGTGGCTTATCCGCCAACGATGTTTCCTCCCGGCAATGACCGGGCGACAGTTACTGCTGATGAATACAACTATGAAGACATTCCCAACTGGGTGAAAGCTCAGCGCCACAGCTGGCACGGTGTGGACTATATGTATCATGGGCAGATCAGTTTTGAAGATTTCTATAAGCGCTACTGTGAGACGCTGCTGTCCGTGGATGAGAGCATCGGCACGGTGCTGGATTATCTGGAAAAGGAGGGACTGCTGGAAAACACAGTCGTCATCTACATGGGTGACAATGGCTTTTCATTTGGCGAGCACGGGCTGATCGACAAGCGCCAGGCTTATGAAGAATCCATGCGCGTGCCACTGCTGGCGATGGGTGGAGGCATTCCTGCTGGCAGCAAAGTGGAGGAAGTAGTTCAGAACGTAGATATTGGCCCGACGGTGATGGACTTTGCTGGTTTGGCTACCAAACCCAACATGGATGGCAACAGCTTTAAGCCGATGCTTTACCAGGAAGAAATGGCCTGGAGAGATACGGTCTATTACGAGTATTTCTGGGAAAGACCTTTTCCACAGACTCCAACCGTGCATGCTGTGCGAACTTCCAGATATAAGTTTATCCGCTATCATGGCGTGTGGGACATCAATGAACTGTATGATATCCAGAATGATCCCAATGAAATGCGTAACCTGATCCGTGACCCGGAATATGCCGAAGTAGCCAAAGGCCTGCGTGAGGCACTGTTCACCTGGCTGGAAACCACAGGTGGAGAGTCCATGCCGCTGAAGCCGGATTATGGAAAACGATTTGACTACAAATACAGAGGGACTTACTAATCCCTCTGCCTAATGGCACCTTCCTCTTAAGGGGAGGAAATTGAGGGGAATGTGTAAATCATTATTGGTTAATAAAAACTAGTGATGTCCGAGAAAAGATTTTGATTTCGATATAGAATTCGTCAAATCCACCCCTAAATCCCCTAAAGGGGACTTTTGAGAACCCCTTCAGGGTACGGGACGTTCCGCCGCAGCGGTAGTTTCAGGGAAGATCGAAAAATCTTTTTTATTTTCGTTTTAACACTCATTTTTTTACCCCTTAAAATTTAGTCGGACACCAGTTAATAAAAACTATGAAACTCTTATCAGCTACACTCATTGCATGTCTGTTCAGCTTTCAATTAACTGCACAGGAATTTGAAATCATACGTGAGACGGTAGTTTATGAGGACACACTGGCCATGGATGTATTTGTTCCCATCGATGGAGACATGATCCATCCTTTGCTGATCTATGTGCATGGCGGAGGGTTTTCCGGTGGGAAACGTGACGAAGCGAATCACATCGCTTTCTGCGAGCGGATGGCCAGGGATGGCTGGGTGACGGCCACTATTTCTTATCACCTCACCATGAAGGGCAAGTCTTTTGGCTGTGATCAGGCGGCCCAAAACAAGATCCGGACGATTGAGACAGCTGCCAGGAATATTCACCAGGCTACAGCTTTTCTGATGGAGCATGAAGTCAAGTATCTGGTCAATTCAGAGAAAATTGTCATTGCCGGGAGTAGTGCAGGAGCAGAGGCTGCTATTCAAGCGGCTTACTGGGAGAAAACGCGCAAAGGTATTCTGCCCAATGATTTTCAGTATGCCGGTGTGATCAGCATGGCTGGAGCACTGCTGGATATCAACTGGATTACCCGGAGATCTGCCATTCCTACGGCTTTGTTTCATGGCACCTGCGATCCTTTGGTGCCCTATGGCAATGCCGCTCATCACTACTGTGATACTGAGTCTCCGGGCTTTTTGATGCTGTATGGGTCTTCTTCCATAGCAGAGCGATTGCGTAAGCTTGGTGCACCTTACTACCTGCTGAGCGACTGTGGTGGTGGCCATGAATGGGCCAGCCTCCCGATCAACGAAGAGCACGATTACATGATCCGCGATTTCCTCTGGCACTACGTAGCTTCTGGCAAGCACCAGCAAACCGAAGCGACCTTTCACCTGGGCAAGATGGATTGCGATATGGACGTTTGTAAGTAGCTGCGCCGCAGTATTTTTCCTTTCTGGTAAACAACCTTTAATTAACTACCTGCGGCAGTTGATACGCTGTTTGCATTGTATGGGTGAAAGGGGTAAATTGGAAAAAAATTTGTTTATATCCGTCGTTAGTCGTTTATAAAGGTTTAGGATCGGATACATCACTGTGATTCAATGCACTGTGTTAAAAATGATACAATTGGTTATAGTGAATTAACTATAATAGATGTTGGCAGCAATCGCGAAACATCCGTGATTTATGAAGTTGTACAATATCATTGGAATCGGATTATTCAATTTCATATGATTAACCATTTCATATATTTGTAGCTAAATGAGAAAATATCCATTATTTGATCTTGACGATAAAGAATTTGAGAATTTAACCGCTCTCTTATGTAGAAAAATTCTAGGTGAAGGGGTTATCCCATTTGCTCAAGGGACAGATGGAGGTAGGGATGCTAAGTTTAACGGGAAAGCAAATTCTTTTCCAAGCGAATCAAAACCTTGGGAGGGTAAAATAGTAATTCAAGCTAAGCATACGAATAAAATAAATGCTAGCTGTTCAGATAGCGATTTTCAGCGAAGATTGAAAAACGAGGTTTTACCCGCAATTGAAAGACTTAAGAGCATTGATAAAATCGAGTATTATCTATTATTTACAAATTCAAAACTGCCTGGAAAGCAAGATGAAAAAATTGAAGATTTAATTGATGCCAAAACAGGAATCCCGAATGTGATTATTGCAGATGAAAAAATACAGCAATGGCTTCAATCTTTTCCTGATATTGTAAAAGAAGCAAAACTTCAAGATTTATTACGACCGCTTCAATTTGATGAAAGTGATTTGAAAAGCGTAATTGAGGCATTTCACAAGTATTTGCCATCAAGTGATCCGCTTGACAAAAATGTTGTTGACTTCAGTTATGTAGAGATGGAGAAAAAAAATGAATTGAATAAACTGAGTAAAGATTATTTTGATCATGTAATGCAAAGACATTATTCCCATTTTGAATCAATTCATTCATTTTTGAAAGATCCTATTAATAAGCCGTTGAAAGACCAGTTTGACGATTTAGTTGACGAACTTAACGCTAAGATCACAATCTATCAAAATGATTTCTATGCTTTCGAAAGGTTGCTTGATGAATTATATGACTATGTAATTTCGAATAACAAAGAGTTTTTTGGTTCAGGGAGAAAGAGATTAGTCAGAGTCTTCATAAACTACATGTATTGCAATTGTTTCATAGGAAAGAAAGTCGATGCTTAAGCCAGATAAACATACCGATATAAAATATTCTATTGTCTTCCTTTCAGCGGTAATGATGAAAGAAATCTTGGAGAACGGAATAATCAAATATGATGATTTAAAAAATAGTCTGTCTGATAAAATTGGTAAAGGCATAACCGAGAATTTCGAGTACTCCCTATCGTACCTTTTTATGCTCGGTAAAATTGAATTTGTAGAACATCTGGATTCAATTAAAGTGTTATCAGAATGAAGCTTGTTAAAATATATGCCAATAAAAACTTCAAAAACATTGAATTTGAAACAGAATTCAATGTGGTTTTAGCTTCAACTCAAGAAAAATACAAGAAAGAAGACACTCATGGTCTTGGGAAAACTTCATTAATTCATGTGATTAATTTCATTCTACTTGGTTCGTTTAACAAGAAAATATTTGGGAATAACATATTTCATGGTGTTATATTTTATGGGGAATTAGAATTGAACAATGGTAAATATTTGATTCTAAAGCGTTCAATTGATGCCAACACGAAAATCTCCTTCATAATTAATGACGCAAAATCTAAAGGATTCAGTGTTCCTGAAAACTGGGATTATGAGAACTTGGCCTTTAATAAAGCTCGAAAACAGTTAAATGAACACCTTGGTTTTGAAGTTGTGCCTAGCTACGATTACAGAAAATCTATTACTTATTTTCTCAGAACTCAACAGGATTATTTGGACGTTTATAAACTCGACAAATTCAAAGGAAAGCATATTGATTGGAAACCATTTGTATTTGAATTATTAGGGTATGATAGCAATTTGATAATTAAAAAATTGTCACTTGAAGAAGATATTGATAAGAAGAAGGAAATCATTCGAGTTTTAAAAGACGAGGCTAGGATTAATATTAATGACAGAGATAAACTTGCGGGTTTATTAGACATCAAAGAGCAAGAGGTAAACGAAGCTAAGAATACCATTGATAAGTTCAATTTTTTTCAACTAGACCAGAACATAAATGAAGGTCTAATAGAGAAACTGGACAATCAAATTCAGATACTCAATACGGATAGATATCGTATAACTTACGATATAAGTAAAATTGAAGAATCATTAGCAAATATTGCTGAGCAAATAAACATTGAAGAGCTTGAAAAGCTTCATAGCGAAGCAACGTTACTTTTTCCTGAAGGCCTTAAAAAGGAATTTGCCGACTTGCTTAAATTCAATGAAGCGATATCAAAAGACAGAAAGAAATATTTAAACGAAAATCTACAATCCTTAAAAACTGAATTGATTTCTGTAAATAAAGAATTAAAGCTTTTAGAATCGGAAAAAAGTGAAAAGCTATCATTTCTTACCGAGAAAGACTCTTACTTGAAATTTAAAGAGTATCAAAAAAACTTATCAAAGGTAGAAGCAGAAGTAGAGCGTATTAAAGATAAAATAGCAGCAGTTGATCAATCTATGGAGATTGAAAAAGAAATTTCAAAAATTCAACAGGATGTTGAAAAAACAATTAGCGACATACGAGAAGCTGTAAATAAAAGAAAACACGCTGATATCAATAGAATATTCAATTCCATAATTACAGATGTATTAGGTACAAACGCATTAATCTCAATTGAACAAAATAGGCAGGGTAATATTGAGTATAGTGCTGATTATCAAAATCAGAGTGATTTGAATACTACTTCGGAAGCCCAAGGCACTACATATAAAAAATTGCTTTGTATGGCTTTCGACCTTTCATTACTAATTCATTATTCAAATAAATCCTTTTTCCGTTTTGTTTATCACGATGGTATTTTGGAAGGCCTTGACAATCGAATTAAGATACGTGTTCTGAAAAAGGTCAAGGAAATTTGTAGGGATTATAATTTACAATACATTTTATCATTGATTGATTCTGATATTCCTACAGATGCATCAGGTCAGAAATATGAATTTTCGGAAAGTGAAATCTGTTTGGAACTGAATGATAAAGATGATTCAGGCAAATTGTTTCTTCACAGCTTTTAATCCTTAACATTCCACCTTGTATGGACGAAGAAAAAGCCGATAACAAACACTTCCATGAATAATCTATTAGGGGGAGTATAAGATTCAGTTTAGCAAAAACCCACTGTACTTTCTTTGAGCTTCTTTTCTTCAGAGGCTTTTTAAAACCAAAAATAGGTTTCAGGCCAGCCTGTCCCGGTAATCCGGGAGTTTGATGAAGAGGTGTCTGACCAGGGGTGCTGACTAGGAGTTCTCTACAGTTCTAAACTTTGTTATATTTATAACAAATAATGTAGAGCTGTCAGGCTCTACTCCACGGCACAATTGTATCACGGTGAAGAAGCTAATTCCATCAATATTTCTCGCACTATCATTCCAAGCTTTTGGACAGGACTATCCGAATTTGACCAACTTAGCTGAACGGCTCACCAACGAAAAACAAAGTGATAGCCTAAATCTTGTATCAATTTTCAATTGGATAACCGACAACATCGAGTATGATTCTAAAACATACTTTGAAGGACTTGATTATCCAGAATTTGATATAAACCCATATTTAGATTCTGCTGGATACATGAGCATCTATAATCAAGAAGTTAGTGAGATGGTCATAACAAACAAGAAGGCAATTTGTGACGGGTATTCTAGACTCTTCTTGACACTATGTGAATTTGCAGGAATAAAATGTCAGTATATAGCAGGGAATGTCAAGTTTCCTTTAAGAGATGAACTCGGAGAACATGCTTGGAATGCTGTATTACTAAATGGCAAATGGGAATTACTTGATTTAACCTGGGCGAGTGGAGGTTTGTCTGGCACAGAATTTATTAAAGAAAAGAATCTGTTCTTCTTTTTAACACCCCCAGAACAATTGATCTATGATCATTATCCTGATGAGCAAAAATGGTCGCTTCTTGATTCAACGAAGTTGAACAGCATTCTCAACGAATCGCCAATACTCTCTCATCAGCCTTTTAAGAGCGGTTTAGTAGAATATTCCCCTAGGGAGAAGACTCTTGAAATTGACACACTTAAACCTTTCAAACTATTTTTTGAGTTTAATAGAACAATTGAACCCTATGACATTTCAATAAGCGGATGGCCATCTGAAACTCTAAGAGATAAGTTGAACATCGAGGTGACGAATGACAATTACGATAGCTTAGAAAATATTTATCCTAAACTTTCATATGTAATTCCCAAAATTGAAATAATTGAACAGAAGACAATTGGTAACCGAATAGAATTTACGATTTTACCATTAACATCATCACTGAAGAAAATATATGTTTACATAGAAAGTATGTGGCCATCAATGATTTACGATGTAGAATGTAAGCAGCAGAATTAATAGTAACTGTGCCCAACAAACCCATCCATGAATAATCTATTGGGGGGAGTATCGGATTCAGTTTAGCAAAAACCCACTATACTTTATTTGTTTGAGCTTCTTTTCTTCAGAGGCTTTTTAAAACCAAAAGCATGTTTCATGTATTTGCACTGCGGTGAGCGGGCTAACCCTGGTATGGTTCGAAGCAGCTTGCCATACCCACTGCGGACCTTACAAATACTGGAACAGGCCTCCAGGGTAAGATGGATTGCGAAATGGAAGTGTGTGAGTAGTTTCTCCAGCATATTCAGTGCTGAATATCATAGATGACTACTACATTCGTAAGAATCATACCTGGTCAATGCCATGATCAACGGATCAACTTTATACATAAAGATGCTTAAAAACTGAATCCTTAATAGATTTGAAACGAAGTAACTTTTAAGTTACCTTTGTTGTATGAACAAAATCCGAGAGGTCATTGCTTACAAACATTATTTTGAAGAGTTTCTGAACGCTCAAACAACGAAAGTTCAGGATAAAATCTTTAAAATTATTGAGGCAATCGAGACTCTCGAACGAGTTCCCAGCAATTACCTGAAACATCTGACCGGAACTGACGGACTATATGAAGCAAGGATTCAACTGGGCTCGAACATTTGGAGAGTGTTCTGCTTTTTTGATGGCAACCAACTCGTAATTCTTCTGAACGGGTTCCAAAAGAAAACCCAGAAAACGCCGAAGAATGAAATCAACAAAGCTGAACAATTAATGAAAGATTATTATCAAGACAAAATGAACGAACATGGAAACTAAATCCTGGAAAACCATAAAAGATGACGTCTATGGGAAGAAGGGGACCCCTAGACGCGACCAACTCGAACGTGAAGTTGAGGGATTGAAAATTGGACTGCTTCTACGTCAGGCTCGTGAACAAAAGAGCTTAACCCAACAGCAACTTGGTGAACTGGTGGACAAGAAACGAACTTACATCTCAAGAGTGGAGAATGACGGAAGCAACTTAACGCTCAAAACCTTATACGACATAGTTGAGAAAGGTCTTGGAGGCAAAGTAACAATCACCATTGACGTATAAATTAACGGTGATGTAATAACGGCTCGATGGAAATCTCTTTTAAAGAAAAATTTAAGACCAAATCCACCTCAGAACTCCTTCAGATTGTGAATAGCTCAGGATATCAGGAATCTGGTAGGAACTAGCTTAAAAGCCGATAACAAACCCTTCCATAAATAATTCTATTGGGGGCTGTATCAGAATCAAGTTAGCAAAAAACCACTATACATTCTTTGTGTGAGCTTCTTTTCTTCAGAGGCTTTTTAAAACCAAAAGCAGGTTTCAGGCAAGCCAGGACAATCGCTCTGTGTACCTTTGGTAAAAGGGATTTTATCAGAAGCATTAACAGCATTCATCAAACAGAAACACATATAGTCCCCAATATTCCCGCTCCAATGCGGCTACAGGAGTATGGTGTTGGTATTTTTAATGGCGCCCTGACCAGGTCCGCACTGAAAAAAGCCATCAAGAAAAAGTTTGTTAGTGTAAATGGCTCCATTGCTACTACAGCTACTTTTATTTCTGGAGGTGAGAGCATCCAACTATCCATTCCTCAGGAAGTCAGTCCGAGAAGAAAACTCATCTTTCCACTGGAGGTGTTGTTTGAAGATAATCATTTGGCGGTGATCCATAAGCCTGCAGGCATTTTGGTCAGTGGCAACAGCTTCAAAACCATCACCAATGCCCTGGTGCAAAACCTACTACCCAGCACACTTGCTGAAGCCACCAAACCTCAGCCTGTGCATCGTTTGGACTATGCCACTACGGGTGTTTTGCTGGTGGGTAAAACGAGTAGCAGTATTCGCCTATTGAATCAAATGTTTGCTGAGAAGAGGGTGGAGAAGATCTATTACGCTGTGACGATTGGTGCTATGGAAAGCAGTGAAGAAATTACCACACCAATAGATGGCAAGCAGGCTCAATCGAATTATCAGGTAATAGCGTCTGTGCCTTCCGGAAGATTCGGTCAACTCAACCTGGTGAAACTGAAACCACAAACGGGCAGAAGGCATCAATTGCGTCGGCATTTGTTGCATATCGGTAATCCAATCCTGGGAGATAAAGATTATGCCATGGAGGGCTTGATCTTAAAAGGGAAGGGGTTGTATCTGCATGCCTATTCGCTGGCTTTTGAGCATCCGTTTACCCACAAGACAATCTGTATAAAAGACGAACTGCCAGAGAAGTTTAAGAAGTTGTTTCCTTCGGTAAGCTTGGGTTCTTTATAAATAGGTCGGGGATGATTCCAGAGAGCCTTCAAATACCAATTCAAAGAAATTTTAAGATAGTAGTGGTCAGCAATTTTGATATTTTCCCTGTGATATGGCTATTTTGAACACTACTAGGATGAATTATTTAGAAATTCAATTGACGCAACTTGAAAATTAATCTAGCTAGACTTTTGACCAAACAGTGGGCTACTTACCTGCTGATCATCGTTAATATGGTGGTTTTTGCCACTTATGGTTTTGAAGCCATTAATACCATCTCATTGTTGGATCTCGGTGCAAACTTTGCTCCATATACCTTAGGCAGTGAGCCATTCAGGTTATTGACTTCAATGTTTCTGCATGGTGGTGTTTTGCATTTGATTGCAAACATGTACAGCCTTTATTATGTAGGTGCGCAGGTTGAATCAAAAGTCGGTTCTGCACAACTGCTGATAATCTATTTCATCACTGGCTTGATTGCTGGGCTGGTTAGTCTGAATTTTAACCTGTTTGTGGTAAGCGTTGGCGCCAGTGGTGCCATTTTTGGCATCTATGCCTTTTTGATTGTAGATGTTGTCATACGTTATCCAAAAAAAAAGGTGCCAATTTTAGTTAATTTCGGTTTATACCTAATAGTCATCTCTTTTGTTGGAACCAAGCTTCATTTTGACAATGCAGGTCATATTGGGGGTGTTGCGGCAGGAATTGTAATGGGGGTGCTGTACAATTTGTATGGAGCAAGATTGGCGTATTTCAGCACATTGGTTTTCACAGTTGCGCTATTTGTTTTTAGTCCGAGAAATCAAGTTGAGTATTTTGAAGCCTACCAGGTTTTCGCAAAAACCGATTCGCAGATCAACAAGGTTTTTAATGCCAGTTTAAATGATCAGGAATTTTATGATTCATTGACTGTCATTGAGGAGTTGCCGGAGAAAGCAATCGGTTCATTTCAATCTTTAGAATTCATTCCATCCGAATTAACTCACGATACTACTTCTATCATAAGTTATCTCAATATTAGAAATCAACAGATTGATTATTTCAAGAAAGGGTTATCCAGAGAGTCATTTATTTATCTTGACAGCATAAGATGGCTGGGGAGCTTAATAAGTAATCTTTCTCCAATAAGATATCCTCTCAATTTTACCAGAATAAAAGAAGCCCCACCATCAGTTCCGGATACGTCAAAGCATTTGAAAGTTGTGAGACAGAACTATGATTCCAATTGGTTTGAAACGAACTCACCGCAGTATCAATTTTTTAGGATAGGTCAACAAGATAGTCTCGGCGATTGGCATGGCCAGGTGGAGGATTATTTTGAGAATGGAGCGATCCAGATGAAGGGAAGTTATAACAGGGGATTTAGGGACGGTATTTTTATTTATTACAATAAGGATAGCACGTATGTATCAGCGGGACGATACGCACATGATGATAGGGTTGGGAAGTGGGAAATTTACCATCACAATGGCCGCTTAATGTCTGAGATTAGACACATTAATGGCTATGCCTATCTTGAAAATGCGTGGGATTCTACCGGTGCGTTGATTATCAATGAGGGTAATGGTATTGAAATACATAATTATCCGAATGGAGTCACACGATATCGAAGATCCGTTAAAGATGGGCTTAATGACGGTTTTATAGAGTCTTACTACCCAAATGGAGAAGTGAGATTCAAAGAGTTTTATGAAAAGGGAAAGCTGGTCAAAGGAGTTTCTTATGCTGATAATTCTAAAAATACGTATGATGGCAGTGTCTTCATTCCTTATCCTCAAGGAGGTTTTGAAGCTTTTTACGACTATGTTAAAAAGGAGAACGAATTCCTTTCTGATAGCATTAGTGGTCAGGTAGTTTTGAGATTTGATGTTCACTCTTCTGGTAGAATTCATAATATTCGTTTTTTAAGAAGATTGAATCACCAATATGATACATATGCAAAGAAGCTGTTGATTGATGGACCGGAATGGTATCCAGCAAGGTTTCATGGCTTGGATGCGGTTACTTCTTATACAGAAGTAACTATCAATTTTTAGTTCTTCGACCAGGGGACACTTGGGTTAGTGCTGTTATACAGGAATAACCATCTGAAGATCAATGCCACGGCTGGTGTTAGAAAAGTTGTAAAATGCCTGATGATCAATGCAGATATAGAGATCATCAAAAGCAAAAATGATGCTTTCCTGAATACTGACTTGGATGATGTGTTGACTCGAAATGAAATCAGTGATCTGTACATAGTCGGATTAGACGCAGCCTACTGTCTGAATATCAACCTGTGCGGCCGCACAAAACAGAAACTATCAGGTTCACCTCATTGAAGATGCGATCTTATCAGAAACTCAGGCAATGAAAGACAGCATGATGTTGGATTTTAAGAATAGGAACATTGATGTCTTGGTCGATTAAGAATTAATTCTTTGAAATCTTAGGTCAGAAAGAAGAAAAGGATATTTTTGGCATCTTGTTTTGCAACGGAACTAAGTCCATAATATGAAGTCTACATTCGTTTCCTTTCTTTTTTTATTGGTTTGTTTTGAAGTTTTTGCTCAATCAAATGATCCGGTTTATCTTGATAAATTGCTTAATCCCTTGCCAGACACAAGTGGTGCTGAATACATAAGAAATATTTTGTCAACTCATGACGATGTTTTTGATGTGAGGGATTATCGCTTGGAAGATAGTTCGCTTTACCAAAAAGGAACTATCAAAATCACCTACGTAGACTCAAGGAATCACAAAAAGTCTTTGAAGAAAAGGAAGAAGAAGGATGTGGTCTATGCCAATCTCTACGGCAATGACTGGAAGCACACAAGCCACGGGATCTTTGAGCGTTACTATCCAAATGGCCAGTTGGAGTTTAAAGGTCTTTATCAGGATGGAAAAAAGACGGGCATGTTTAAATACTGGTATGAGAATGGTAATCCAAAAGGAGATTTTGTTTATTCAGAAGATTTGGAGGTTGATCAGCCTTTTCAGGTGATCACTTTTTATGATTCACTTAATAATCTGCTGGTCAGTAAAGGAAATGGACAATACCATGAGCGGAGTATCAATGATCCAAATTCCAGAGGTTTTGTCACCAGAGGACAGGTTAAAGATGGATTTAAAGCAGGAGAATGGACTGGAAGTTACCAAGGTATTAAGGCTTCATTTGTTGAATACTATGCAGCTGGCAAACTTATAAATGGAGTTAGCAAAGATTCATTAGGCAATGAATACAGATATACAGTGCTCGACGAATTACCGGAGTATGCAAATGGTGGAATGATGGGGTTCTATCAATTTGTCGGTAACAATATGATGTATCTAAGAGATGCATTATCTGCTGGTATTCAAGGTAAAGTGTATGTCCAATTTGTTGTGGATAAAGAAGGGAGAGTTACAGAGGTAAAAACAGTTAAAGGTCTGAATGCGAGTTGTAATGAGGAGGCGGAAAGAGTGATTAGACTCGCCGGACGTTTCAAGCCAGGAAAGGACAGAGGTCAGCTTGTGAAAGTCAGGATGGTGATGCCAATTATCTTTAAACTGAGTAATTGACCTTTTTACAGGCGCTGGTGATTTGTCTATTACCGGGTATTCATCGCATGATCGAGAAATGCCTGCTTGTTTCCTCCAAAACCTTCTTCCTGATAGATGATCTCTCCGGAAGGATTGAGTAGCGTCACAAGGTTGGAGTGGGCATAATCCATAAGGCTGGATTTTTTATACCTGAAGCCAACCACTGCAGCTAGCTCCCGGATTTCACCTTCATTGCCACTTAGCAAAGTCCAGCGCTCAGGTGACATCTCATTTTTATTCATAAACTGCCTCAAAGTGTCAGGCTTATCGTTTTCCGGGTCTATACTCACCAGCAAAAAATGAATGCTGTCAAGTTTGTCCTGAGGAATAAGTGATTCCATCTGTTTCATATCAGCGACTATTCTCGGACAGGAAAACTTGCAATGTGTATAGATCATGGCCATTACGGTGGGTTTTCCCTTGAGCATATCCAGCTGGAATGGCTCCCCAAACTGATTTTGCCATGGTTTGTCAAGTTGAAAAATAGAAACCTCTGATAGAGAATCGGTCGCCTGGCTATGATTTTCAAGCGCTGAAGCTTCCTCTTTCTTTTCTTTAGCATTTTGGCATGAAAGGAGGCTGAGCGCTGCTACCAATATCATCACGTGAGTTAAAGATCTTTTGCACATCGGAATCCAAGGTTTTTTAAACAATAATTTGCTTTTAGACTTCCCCTGAAACTGTACCTCAAAAAGGCAGCATAGTTGGTGGGGTTGAGTACACCAATGCTACCTGCGGCACAAAACAGGTTTCTGTCTGTGGACGAGTCTTTGCGTGACTCTCCTGAGATCAGGACAGCATTAAAATCGAGGTTCCACTCCCAGACAATTGAATGGAGATCAGAGATTCCCCAGTAGTTTTTGGTTTGCCCCACAGAAGGCAGAGGTACGGAAGGTCTTTTTTCGTAAGCTGTTATAATAAAATTTTTAAAGTCTTCATTTTCAGTAGCATTTGGTTGAGTAGCCGAAGCCTGCGCTACATATTCCCATTCAGAAATCTTCGGGAGGCGGCCTCCCAGTGACTCACAGTAGTTTTGGGCTACAAACCATGAAATATTGACAACTGGACTATCGGGCGGTGCTTCACTGCCTGGTACTGTGTCAGAGAGCCAATGAGACAAATAGGTTGCTTCAGCAAAAAGACTTTTGATGTTTGAGCGTTTCCATTTCGGATGGTCATTCAGGAAAGCCAGGAATTCACTGTTTGTTACTAATTCCTGTTGCAAATAAAATGAGTCTACTGTGGAAGGCTGAAGGCTGTCAGAATAAAGAGGAGTGAAGGAACCTTCAGGTATCATTACCCATTCATTTCCTGTCTGAGCTGATGAAATGGACAATATCAGCAAACTTATGATAAGTGTTAGTGTCACTTTCATTATCTGTTTTTTCGCACCATTTCTGAGGTGATTTCACCACCACCATTACCAAAATTATTAAGTACAAATGTGGTTACGTTAGCAATCTCCTCGTCTGTAAGCGTTTGCTTTGGCATGATACTGTTGAACTTTTGTCCATTTACAATTATTTCTCCGGTAAGTCCATGAACGACCGGTCCGATGATTTTGGAGATATCATTTTTGAAATAATCTGATTTAGCTAAAGGAGGGAAGGCTCCTGGCAATCCCTGTCCTTCACTCTGGTGACAAGCCTGACAAACACTTTGGAACACAATACTTCCCTTTTTAAGTTTTTCTTCAAGGGTGGTGGCTTTTTCTGCTGGTTCGCCGCTTTCAGGTATTTCCTGGATATGGCCACCTTCTCCCAGGTACACATTTTCGCTTTGTTTGCCACTGTAGATATTGGGGTCTTCTTCACCTTCTACTTTTAATTGGGCCAATGCACCTTTGTTAAAAGCCCTGAAAATAGAATGATCAACAAGGATAAATGTTCCCGGCACTTCCACTTTAAATTCAGCGATAGCTGCCCCTCCGGAAGGGATCAGGGTAGTTTGGACATTGTGGTTTACCTCGGTTCCGGCCTCCTGATATACATTGTCAAATATTTCCCCAATCACATGAAACGAAGAAACCAGGTTGGGCCCACCGTTACCGATAAACAATCTTATTTTTTCTCCTACTTTGGCTTGTAAGGCATTGTCGCCAGTGAGGCTTCCCACAGATCCATTGAACACAACATACTCCGGTTCCTCTTTCAAAGCTTTGTCCATACTAAATGCCTGCAATCCACCTTCGCCATAGCGTCCGTTTGTGTAGAAATCGCCTTGCATTACATAATACTCCCTGTCCACTTTGCTCAGCCCCTCACGAGGCTCTACCAGGATAAGTCCGTACATACCATTGGCGATGTGCATCCCAACCGGTGCTGTGGCACAGTGATATACAAATAAACCGGTGCGTATAGCTCGAAATGAGAAAACCGTCTCATGACCGGGAGCTGTGAATGATGATGTAGCACCACCTCCGGGCCCGGTTACCGCATGCATATCTATATTGTGTGCAAACTTGTTGTCAGGGTGATTCTTCAGGTGAAATTCTATCAAGTCACCTTCTCTTACCCGGATAAATTTACCTGGTACATCACCACCAAAAGTCCAGAAAGTATATTGCACGCCATCTGCCAACCGGCCTTGTTTTTCAATGACCTCCATATTTACAATTTGCTTAAGAGCATGTTCTCGTGAATCGTTTGATTCCGGAACATTAGGGGGAGAAGTCATCTCCAAAACACGCTCTCCTTTAATGGGTGCATTGACAGGGTCCCAATGTTCTACGGATTTATTGCCATTGCATGAGATCAAAAGGATGGTAAGTAACAGGAAAAAAATGTTTGGATGAGAAGCTGGTTTATTTCGCATAGAAAAAAATGATTAATGCGTAAAAAAATTGGATAGTTGTTCCAAAAACGAGCTTATGGTAAATATACAAATTAAACCACCTCTTGCAAGGTTTTGGTTTTAAATTACCCGAAATGAGTAAATACAACATCAAATGGCTCAAGGATCAGTTGACCAAAGGAGCAACTCTTAAATTCCTGTATTTCTGGGGACATATTCCAAAACCAAAGCAACGGATGGGAAACTGGTGTTTTAGTCAGTGGTATGAAAGTCCTTTTGAAGTTGAAGGAGTAAAATATCGAACAGCGGAACATTGGATGATGGCTCATAAAGCTTCTTTGTTTGAAGACCGAGAGATTCACGATCGAATAATAGACAGTAAGACTTCTGGTGAGGCTAAAGAACTTGGAAGATTTGTAACAGGTTTTGATGATGATATATGGATAGCTAAAAGGTATGAGATTGTTGTAGCAGGAAATCGTCATAAGTTTACCCAGAATAAGGAGATTGGTGAGTACCTTATGAATACCAAGCAAAGAGTTCTGGTTGAGGCGAGCCCGGTCGATACCATCTGGGGAGTTGGAATGGCAAAAGACAATCAAAATATAAATGATGTTGATTCGTGGAGAGGACTCAATCTCTTGGGGTTTGCCCTGATGGAAACAAGAGATTTGTTATTGCATAAATTCTAAGCAATTGCAAATCTGGGTTTGAAAGGTTTTGAACCTGCCATAAATCAGTTTTTGATCAAATCCAGGTCACCCGAAAGGTCATGTGAAAGCCATTCTTTTGTGACCATGAATAATCAGGAAGCCATACAGTATTATTCCCCCAAATTATTCGGGTAAATTTGTGGCTTAATTGAAGATTGAATAGCCCTCAGAACACAGCGAATGATCAGTCCTGCTACTATAGAAGAGATTAAAAACCGAATGGATATAGTGGATGTGGTGGGTGATTTTCTCACGCTGAAGCGCTCTGGTTCCAGTTATAAGGCGCTGAGTCCATTTTCCAATGAAAAGACACCTTCATTTTATGTGGTTCCTTCCAAAGGTATTTTCAAGGATTTCAGTAGTGGAAAAGGCGGTGATGCCATCACATTTATTCAGGAGATGGATGGCCTTTCTTATATCGATGCACTGAAATACCTGGCACAGAAGTATGGCGTAGAGATCGTGGAAGAGCAGCAGACAGACGCTGCTATGGAGGCTCAAAATAAGCGGGAGAGTCTTTATATCCTACTTAGCTATGCCAGAGATTATTTTCAGAAGTTGCTTTGGGAGAGCGAGGAAGGTAAATCGATAGGGCTGAGCTATTTCAAAGAGCGCGATTTCACCGATCAAACCATCAAGGATTTTGAGCTGGGTTATACGCTGAGTGAGTGGGATGCGTTTCTGAAGAAAGCCACGGCAGAAGGTCACCGCAAGGAACTGCTGGAAGAGGCAGGACTGATTGTGGTGAAGGAGGAAGGTAGGACTTATGATCGCTTTCGCAATCGTGTGATTTTCCCGATCCACAATGTGTCCGGAAAGGTAGTCGCCTTTGGTGCCCGAATCCTCGTCAAAGATAAAAAGCAACCGAAATACATCAACTCCCCGGAAACGGAGCTGTACAATAAGAGCAAGATTCTTTATGGTCTTTATCAGGCCAAGCAGGAGATCAGAAAAGAGGACAATGTTTTCCTGGTGGAAGGCTATACCGATGTGATCTCCATGCAGCAGACTGGGATCAAAAACGTGGTTTCCTCATCAGGAACCGCACTTACAGAGGATCAAATCAAACTGATCAAACGGTTTACTGAGAATGTAACAGTGATTTTTGATGGTGATGCTGCCGGTATAAAAGCTTCCATTCGTGGAATCGATATGTTGCTGGAAGGAGGACTCAATGTAAGAGCCGTTGCTCTGCCTGATGGGGAAGATCCTGATAGCTATGCCAAGCAGCTGGGAGCTTCAGCATTTCACCATTTTGTGGAGAGTGAATCTCAGGACATCATCCGCTTTAAAACGAAACTGTTCCTGGGTGAAGCCAATAATGATCCGGTCAAAAAAGCGGGCTTGATCAAGGATATTGTTCGTTCTATTACCAAGATTGATGACCCTGTCAAAAGGAATGTTTACCTGAAGGAAAGCAGCTCTCTACTTGGAATCGAAGAGTCTGTATTGATTGCAGAGCAGAATAAGATTCTGATCCAGCAGTCAAAAGATCAAAAACCGCAAAGTGATTTTGGTCAACCTCCAGTCACTCCTCAGGAATTTCTTTCATCACAGCCTGAAGTCACAGAGCATCACGACATATTGAAAGTGATTGAACTCCAGGAGCGTGAAAGTATCAGAGTATTGGTCAACTATGGCAAGCAACACATTACTACACAGGACCTCAACGATCAGGAATTAGTCAGTTATTTTCTATCAGAAGTAGAGGAGATACAGTTTGTAAATCCTGTTTACAGTGAAATACTGGAGGTGTTTAAGGCCAGGTTGCAGGAAGGACTGCTGGTAGATGCGGATTATCTGCTTCAGCATGGAACCGAACAAATCAAACAAGCTGTTGCAGAATTGATGATTCAAAAACACGAGGTAAGTGAAAATTGGGAGAAAAGGTTTCAGATTTACGTACCAAAAGAGGAGGATCAGCTGCGTGATGTTACATATTCTAATATCTTGAGGTTGAAATTCAGAATTGTACAACATTTGATTGAGGAAGAAAATAAAAAATTAAAACAAGACTTATCTGAAGATGATCTGGATATCGTATTGGACGAGATCAATGGACTAAAGCAGATAGAAATGAGCCTTGCCCGGTTTTTGGGCAATGTGATAGTTAAATAAACAGGAACTAACTAATAGTAAACAACGATGAACGAGCAATTACTAGACCCAATAGAAGATGCTATTGAAGCCATCAAAAATGGTGAAATCGTCATAGTGGTGGATGATGAAGACAGAGAAAATGAAGGCGATTTTATATGTGCGGCAGAAAAAGTAACCCCGGAAATAATCAATTTCATGAGCAAAGAAGGACGTGGATTGATCTGTGCGCCATTGCTCGAAGAACGTTGTGACAAATTGGGTCTTGACCTGATGGTAGGTAAGAACACTGCAGTTCATGAAACTCCGTTTACCGTTTCAGTGGATTTACTTGGTTTTGGTACTACTACAGGTATCAGTACTTCTGACCGTTCAAAAACAATTAAGGCACTTGTTGACCCCACAACATTGCCAGAGCACCTTGGACGTCCAGGCCATATTTTCCCACTCAAAGCAAAGGAGGGTGGAGTCTTGAGAAGGTCCGGACATACAGAAGCAGCAATAGATCTTGCGAGGCTAGCCGGATTGGAGCCTGCTGGTGTGTTGGTTGAAGTCCTGAAGGATGACGGAACAATGGCGCGTCTACCGGATTTGCGAATCATTGCGGATAAGTTCAAACTGAAGTTGGTTTCTATCAAGGACCTGATCGAATACCGAATGCAGCATGAGTCCATGATCGAGGAAGTGATCACAGTAGATATGCCTACAGAGCATGGTATCTTTAAACTCAAAGCTTTCAAACAAAAAAACACAGGAGAAACTCATTTGGCACTATACAAGGGCGAGTGGAAAGAAGGTGATCCTGTATTAGTGAGAGTTCACTCATCTTGTGTGACGGGAGATATATTTGGTTCGTATAGATGTGACTGTGGCAATCAGCTACATAGTGCGATGGCCATGGTAGAAAAAGCCGGTCAGGGAATGGTGCTTTACATGAATCAGGAAGGAAGAGGTATAGGTCTGATTAACAAATTGAAAGCATACAAGTTACAAGAAGAAGGATACGATACCGTAGAGGCCAACGTGAAGCTTGGTTTTCAGAGTGATCAACGTGACTATGGAGTAGGGGCCCAGATTTTGAGAAAAATGGGTGTCACTAAAATAAAATTGATCACTAACAACCCAAAAAAACGTATTGGCCTAATGGGTTATGGCTTGGAAATTGTTGAAAATGTACCAATCGAGATTGTTCCTAATAAGCATAACATTAGATATCTTGAAACAAAAAGGGACAAGATGGGGCACGAAATTTTAAAAAACCTTTAAATCTATGCGTAGGCACGTATTTTTTTGGTCAATCTTATTTTTGTCTTACATCGCTTCCGCGCAGCAGTTTTCTTCACAGGTCTTTCATGAAGGATATCTGGTGACTATAGATCAGGATACGGTGAAAGGTCTTCTTAAATATGACATGGAGACCAACATCGTGCAATTGGTTCAGGGAAATGTGGTGAAAACTTACAGTAGTCATAATATTTATCATTTCGAAATATATGACCAGTTGGTCAATAACTACCGTCAGTTTTATTCTATTCCTTACAATGTAAACTACGACTATAAGACGCCAATCTTTTTTGAAGTGCTTTATGAAGGTCCTTTGTCACTGTTATGCCGGGAGGCCATTGTACAGGTGGCTGTAAACAACGGATCAGCTATGTACTGGGGAAGCAATTACATGCAAAACAGGTTACAATACACTTACTTTTTCCTTGATAAACAGGGAAATATTCAACTATACACAGGCAAGAAAGCCAGTCTGTTGTCGATCATGTCAAAGCATGCGTCACAGGTGAAAAGTTTTATCAAGAAAAACCGTTTAAAGCCAGATGAAATGCGGGATATCATTAGAATTACGGCTTTTTACAATGCGATTTAAAAAATAAAGGATCAATGTCGAAACCTCTTATACTCGTCTCTAACGACGATGGAATAACTGCAAAAGGTATAAACAAGCTGGTAAAATTAATGTCTGAAATTGGAGAGGTACTGGTAGTAGCTCCCAACAGTCCTCAGTCAGGAATGGGGCATGCCATTACCGTAGGTGATACCTTACGCTTAAAAGAAAATAGAATATTTGGAGACCATATTGCTGCTTATGAATGCAGTGGTACTCCGGCAGATTGTGTGAAGCTTGCAAAGCATCATATCCTCAAAGATAGGGAACCAGACTTAGTAGTCAGCGGTATCAACCATGGCAGCAACACGTCTATAAGTGTGTTGTATTCTGGTACAATGAGTGCTGCTATTGAAGCATCCATCAGTGGTACACCAGCTATCGGTTTTTCTCTTTGTGATTACAGTTCTGAGGCTGATATGTCACACGTAGATGAGCATGTCATTAAGATCACGAAGGAAGCATTACAAAAAGGGATTCCTAAAGGAATAGCACTGAATGTGAATATTCCGCCCATACAAACGCAAAGTATTCGCGGAGTAAAAGTATGCAGGCAAGCAAATGCCAAATGGGAGGAAGAGTTTGATCAAAGAGTGGACCCACATGGCAGGAAGTACTTTTGGATGGTGGGCAACTTTGTAAACCATGACAAGGGCGAAGATAACGATGAATGGGCTATAGCCAACAATTATGTTTCTATAGTGCCTTGCCAGTTTGATCTAACGGGTCATCATGCCATCAGTATGATCAATGATGACTGGGATATTTGAGTTTGGACAGATATCTATAAAAAACAAAACCGGCAATTGCCGGTTTTTTTTATACTTTATTTTTCAGATTCAGGAGGTGGTTGATTCGTCTGTTGTGCCAGTAGTTGTTCTACCTTGGCATTGAGCTCATCTATTTTGTTTTCCAGGTGGTCATTGTTGTCCATGGTCATTTCGTCTACAAAAATCGCATTCATAATGGACATCCCGAAAATTCCTCCAGTAAGTACTACAAAGAAGAAAAACAGACGGGTAAGGACAGGTTTCCAGGAACCTGGATCGGAATTTTGAATTACAGCATTTGGAATCTCATTCCAACCTTCAAGTGAAAATACCTGGAATATAGTATATAATGAAATGGAGGGGTTTCCGAAGTACTCTGGAGCCTCAGTTCTAAATAAGTGACTACTCAATACGGCTAAAAGTACATTGTAAATAACCAAGGCCACAAAAATGAATATTGATGCTCTGAATGCTCGGGCTATACCCGCAAACATCTTAGTGATATTGGGAATGAACCTCATAAACCGAAGGATACGCATTACACGTAACAGTCTGAAAACCAGGAGGTAAGATACATCTGGTATATCGATAATGAGCTCGAATAGTGAAGGGACAGATATGGCTACAACGATAAAATCAAATTTGTTCCAATTCTGACTAATGTATTTGTTCCATCCATTGAGCCCCACTCTTATGACCACTTCTATCACGAAGAACAATGTGAAAAAATGATCAATCAAAGACAGAAATTCATTATCATGAAACTGCTCGTACCCCATCAAAAAGAGTAGGATCGAATTGAGCATGATAGCTGATATGATAATCCACTCGTTGGTAAAAAACTTAATTATTCTACTGATCATAAACTGGCTTAAACTCTTGAGTTATTCATCTGATTTGTTGGGGTGGACGTATTATTGACAGCTGGATGAATCGGTCACTAAGATATAAGAAAAATGCTTTATCCGGGAAGCAATTATGTTAAACTCCTGATAATTTTGATGAAGGAGAATTAGAATGGATGAAATCGGATGTAAAGATTAGCAGCCGGCACTACGTTGCTTACAGTACGTCCAAAACCTGGTACACTGTAAACATCCAAAGGAGAGAAGTGATCATAAGTAGACATCACTTTGAACCTGATAAATAATCCTACAGAAAAGAGTTCATTCAATTTGGACTCTGGTTTGTCTTTGTTTAACCTGAGTTTGCTTTCTGAAGTGATGACTAATTCTACCCAGCGCGCAGTAAGGTTTTTACGATCAAAAGATTTTGAATAATCATCCTGAATACCGCTTGCACTTTTTACCAAAATATCACCTTTATCACTGAAGCTGCTCTTGGAGTATCTAACACCAAATCCAAGTTTGCTTTTTTGGTTCAGGTTCTTGAGATATCCACCTCCAACTCGGAAATAACTTCCATCTGAAGTATAATGTCCGTTTTCGAAAGCATTGGCAGGCGATAATGTGGCAGTTCCATATTCACCTATTAGATAATACTGATCTAAAAATAAAAAGGTAAGTGTAGTCTCAAACTTGTTTTCAAGCCCTGCCATGGTTCCTACTGCTTTGCCATAATCAAATGTGAATGACGGGCTAATGAACCTTTTGCTTTCCTCAATCACAGAATCAGCTACGTCAGTATCCATTTCTGCAACTTCGTTGAGAGATTCGTAGGCAACAGAGTCTGCACCTGTATAATCAGTAGTAGGTAATTCTGGCTCATAGGTCAACGTATCTGTGCTTACAGAGTCGACCTGACCGAAAACCTGCCAAGTGATAAGCAGGCTAAAAATAAGCGGTAATAGTCGTTTCATCACTGATACATTCTGAGGTTCGGCATTCTATAAACAATGAATCAAAAGAGGATTGTATTGTATCCAGGTGATACACCTGTACATAGACTCTTCTGGCTTTATCAATAATTTCCTGAGTTTGATAGCTAAATGACAGTTCATAGCTTACACTATCGATCATCAGCGTATAACTGGTTTGTGTCTCTGCCAGCAACAAGGGAATTTTGAAGGAAGTGGCACTATCTCCAAAGTCTGGAATTGCGCCATTTTCAGCAATTTTTGCATATTGAATCTGTACTTTGCCACTTTTGATGGTAGAAAGTGTAGCATTCAAGAGTTTATTAATTGCTTTGGTCTCTGTCACCAGGGTGTCAATTTCTTTGTTAACCAAAATGAAGCTATCTACACGATTAGTAAATTTCAATTGTATAGGTTCATACTTAATGTCCCCAGCAATATTCACAGCACTGTCCAACCATACCAGGGAATCTTTCAATTTGGTAATCGAATCTTTATAAGTAGTCTTGAGCTTACTGATTTCAGTAATGGAGGCGGTATTGATACTGATACTGTCATTTAGTTTTACCGCACTATCCTGATTGATAAAGATAAGCTTCACATTAGGGTCATAAATTAGTGGTTGGCCACATTCGGCACAAGGATCACAACCCCAGCTTATCATCAGCCATATCATCACTATCCAACTAAGCTGCTTCATTTATATCGGATCAACATCAAAAATCACCTTAACACCTCTGTATAACTGCTGACTGGTCAACATATTACGCGAATTAAGCAGGAATTCTTTTAATGCAGGAACTTTGAGTCCGTGTTTTTCAAATTTCACCGTAATGTTATAGAGATACTGGTTGCGAATACGCCCGATAATGGGCTCAACCGGGCCGATTACTCGCATATTGCCAAGTTGTCTGCGTATTTCCCGGGCATAGAACTGAGCCGCATCTCCGGCTAGCTTTTTGTCAAAGTCTTTGATAGTTACATTGATTATGCGGTAGAAGGGAGGGTAATGGAAACTTTCTCTCTCCAGTATTTCTGTTCGGTAAAAACCATCATAGTCCTGCCGCTTGATATGGGAAAGAATAGGTTGTTCAGGGTCATTGGTTTGGACAATAACAAGCCCCTGCTCGTTTCTCCGGCCTGCACGCCCACTGACCTGATGGATCAGGTGGTAGGCTCTCTCATGTGACCGGAAGTCCGGAAAGTGTATCATCCGGTCAGCATCAAACACACCTACTAGCTCCACATGGTCGAAATCCAGTCCCTTACTTACCATTTGAGTTCCTACCAGTATGTCAATATCACCTCGCTCAAACTCATCTATGATCCGCTGATAACTGTACTTACTTCGTGTTGTGTCCAGGTCCATACGGCTGATTCGTGCCTCTGGGATCAGTATTTGAAGTTCTTCTTCGATCTTTTCCGTGCCAAAACTCATCGTCTTCAATTCATTGGAATCGCACTGCACACATGTCGTGATCATTTCGGATCGGTATCCACAGTAGTGACAAATGAGCAGATTTTGATGACTGTGAAAAGTTAGGCTCACATCGCAATGGGGGCATTTTGGAATATACCCGCAGTTGTGACAGGTGATATAAGGAGCATAGCCACGCCGGTTTTGAAAGAGAATGACCTGTTTCTGTTTTTCAAGAGTAGCTTTTATTCCCTCCAGAAGTGTAGAAGAAAAATTGCCTTTAACCTTCTTTTGTTTGCGCTCTTTGACAAGATTAGCAAATTCTACTTTGGGCAAAGAAACGTCGTTGTATCGTTGCTCCAGTTTTACCAAACCATATTTTCCCTCTAGCGCATTTTGGTAAGTCTCCAGAGAAGGTGTAGCAGTACCGAGTAGTGTTTTGGCATGGTACATGGTAGCCAGATAGATCGCCGCGTCACGCGCATGGTATCGGGGTGCTGGTTCATATTGCTTGAAAGAGGTTTCATGTTCCTCATCAATGATAATCAGAGAAAGTTCACTGAAAGGAAGGAATATCGCACTGCGTACACCCACTACGAAGTTGTATTCCCCACGCTGTACTTTTTGCCAGACCTCTACTCGTTCATTGTCAGAATACTTGGAGTGGAATACTCCGAACTGATCACCGAATGCTTTTTTGAGTCGCTTGATGATTTGTGTCGTGAGAGCGATTTCAGGAAGGAGGTATAGCACCTGGCCACCATTTTCAAGAATGTCCTGTATCAGGGAAATGTAGATCTCCGTCTTTCCACTTCCGGTAATGCCTTTGAGCAGTACTGTGTTTTTAGACTGAAAAAACTTCAATATGGCCGAGCGTGCTTCCTTTTGGTCAGCAGATAGGTTAAGCGAATACTCACTGTCGGAATCTATGCCATCTAGTCTGGAAACGATTTTTTCATACTCTTCAAAAACACCCTTTTTAATTAAAGTCTTTAATGACGAAACACTAACCTCCTTATCTGTTAAAGATTTTTTGCTTGTGCCAGCTTCATTGAGTGATGGACTGTCGAAAACAGGTACAAGCTGTAGGTAATTGACTAAGACGTCTAGTTGTTTGGGTTTAGACTCCAATTCATTACTCAATTCATCGAGCAATCCATCTTCCAGAAAATGTGAGTTTAACCTGATCCAGGTTTCTTTTTTGGGGCTGTATTTATCTTTTACCTGCTCAAATACCTGAATGGCATTTTTAGATTTGAGCTTTTTTACATAACCATATGGCGATTTGATGTCTAGAATTTTATTGACATCACTCATTTTGATATCTCCGGATATCAGGTGGTTGATAATCGCTTCTTCCTTCTCTGTGAGTTCGAGTTCTTCAAGGTTGATTTCCGGGTTAATCGAAAGAATGGACTCACTGGAAACTTTCAGCCCTGCCGGTAGCGCCGCGTTGATCACTTCCCCCAGGCTACACATGTAGTATGCACTCATCCACTCAAAGAATTGGAGTTGAGTTGGTGTAACGATAGGTTCATCATCCACAAGATCCATGATCTCTTTAGGAGTGTAGTCAGCTGGGGGGTGTTCGCTGTAAGAGTGAATGATTCCCGTATAGACTTTTCGCTTACCAAACTGGACGATTACTCGGGCACCGATTACGGGGTTTGGATATAAGACAGGGGAAGCTTTGTAGGTAAAAGTGCCAGGGAGCGGGAGGGGTAATATGATCTCAAGATATCTCAACCTCACAAATCTAAGTTAAGATTGGGATTTGAAATCAACGTAATTGATGAGGAGTAAATGTTTATTGGAGAAGTGGTTGAATTAGCTTGTAGCAACTTCCTGCTTTAGCTTATCATAATTGTGCATCAATCGATCAATCATGCGGAAGGTGACCGAGCTCATTTCCATCATGTCTTCATACTTGCCGACGAGTTCTTCCAACTGCTCCTTGCTGATCTCTTCATTACCTGAAACCCTGGCTTTGAAGGTCTCAATGTATTTTTTTTCGTCCTGGTACAATACCATTGTGTGTTGATGGTTTTAGGTTTTGATTGTCAGGTTGAAATTAGTGAATTCATTCGTTAAATCACTAATTATTGCGATGAAACTGTATTGACTGGGAGTGAGCACATTATTTTCCTTCATGAATTGCCCTTAAAGCATCTTCAACGGTATAGACAGGTTGCCGGCAAACTTTGTCAAAACATACGTATATGGTTGTGCGACCCTGATTCGCTGTTTTAAATTCAAATAACGGAAGGTTACTTTCACTCTTGCTGGTCATTAAGATTTTGTTGGGTAAATAATTTTGATTGATTTTTGCTGCAAAATCCTGAGCATCAGGGCCTACTATGATTACTTCCGCTGTTGGGTTGATTATCATTATTCCGAGATGTGCCCAGTTGGATAAGTACTCGGTATCTCCACCATTGATCAGTTTGTTGACTTGACCTGTCATTTTGTAGCTGATGCTCTTCAAAGAATCGTCATCCAGCATAAGACCTAATCGGTATAGGTTGTCAGCCATGATTGAATTGGAAGCAGGGATGACATTGTCAAAAATTTCTTTTTTTCTGGCTATTAAACTTTCGGATTCATTGCTGGAATAGAAGAAGAAGTGTTCCTTTTCATCAAAGTAATGTGTTATGGTTTCTTTGGTTAAATCATGAGCGAGGTGCAAAAACTCTTCTTCACCAAATGTTTCATAGTATTTGATAAAAGCTTGAATTACAGATGCATAATCTTCCAGAAATCCAGTTACGTTTTTACCGTAAGTCCGGATAAGTTTGCCATCTTTGATCATTTGTTCTTTGATGAATTGAGCATTTTTTTCTGCCAATTCTTTAAAAATTGCTTCTCCTGTGGCTTGATATCCATCACAAAGGCCTGTGAGTGTCAGGCCATTCCAACCAGATAAAATTTTACTATCCAGACCAGGGCGTTCTCTTTTAGATCGCTCTTCAAGGGCTTTTTGATTGAAACTTTCCACGATCGACTCCAAAGAATCTTCACTGATATGGAGTTCGCTAGCCAGCATTGCATCGTCTTCTAGTTTACGCAATACATTTTTACCTTCTTCCCAGTTTCCTTTTTTTACTACATCATAGTATTCCGCAACCACCGAAAAGTCATATCCTTCTAAAAGATTTCGGACCTCATCAAAAGTCCAAACATAAAATTTACCTTCTTCACCTTCGCTATCAGCATCTAGTGCGCTGTAGAGACCACCAGATTCAGTGAGCATTTCGCGCTGGAGCCACTCGGCGGTTCCGGTTAATACTTTCAGGTATGATTTCTTTTTGGTGAGCTTGTAGGCGTTTGCATATAGACTAAGCAATTGTCCATTGTCGTAGAGCATTTTCTCAAAGTGGGGAACATGCCACTCGCCATCTACAGCGTAGCGCGCAAAACCACCTCCAATGTGGTCGTAGATTCCTCCCGCAGCAATTTTGTCCAGAGTGAACAGCACATGATCCAGCGTTTGTTGATTTTCACTTGCATGAGCGTAGGAGAGAAGAAAGTTCCAAATGACCGGCATTGGAAATTTTGGAGCTCGTTTTAAACCTCCCCACTTGTCATCAAACTGTTTGGAGATTCTGCTGACTGCACTATCATAGTCATCCATTTTCAGGATTATTTCTTCGTCAGAAAGTCCATATTTTTCAGCCTCGCTCTGCTGAAGGCTTTCCGCAAAACGGACAGCAGATTCATAGAGCTGATCGTGTTTGTTTTTATAAGCACTTTCTATGGAAAGTATTAGCTTCTTCCACTGTTCAGGAGGAAAGTAAGTGCCACCATAAAACGGCTTTTGATCCGGTGTCAGGAATACATTCAGAGGCCAGCCACCTCTCAAACCCATCGTCTGAACAGCATCCATGTAAATGTTGTCAATGTCTGGTCGCTCTTCGCGATCCAATTTGATGTTGATGAATCTTTCATTCATCATTTGAGCTATTTCTTCGTTCTCAAAACTCTCATGAGCCATCACATGACACCAGTGACAGCTGGAGTAACCAATACTCAACAAAATAGGCTTGTTTTCTTCTTTGGCCCTCTGCAATGCCTCTTCACCCCAGGGATACCAATTGACAGGATTGTGCGCATGCTGGAGCAGATAAGGGCTTGTTTCGTCAATGAGCTTGTTGGTATACTTTTCGTTGGTCATGTTGTTGCAATTAGAAAACAGGCTTAATGAAAGCCACAATATTAACCATCTAACATTCATCAGATGAGTTGGTTTTTAATCTGGGAAATTTCTTCTTCGACATTTACATTTTTGGCAAAAGCTTCTAGTTTGCTAATGGTAGCATGCAGAAACTTCTGATGAGCATATGACTCTGGGTGAAATGGCCGGTGGTTCAAGGCTCTGAGAATCTGTGACCATTCTTTGAGGAATTTGATTGTGTGTTCATCAAAGAAAGTCTCACTAAATTTTTGCCAGATATAGTTAATGGCCTGGTCACTTGGATGCGTCATGTCTTCTTTATAAAAGCGATAATCCCGGAGCTCATCAATCATGATTTCATAAGAAGGAAAGTAGAATGCATTGGAGTCTGACTTGATAATGTCATGAACTGCCTGGATCAGAACACTTTTGCTATAATTATTTTCAACCAGACCATCCCTGATATGCCGGACAGGACTCACGGTAAGAATAACCTTGAGCTCAGGGTTTGCAGTTCTTAAAAGTGCCAGAGTATCGGAATAGTCTTGCTTGATTTCATCAACTGTCAGCGAGCGTTTGTCAAATTGCTTTTGAGGAACTTTATGACAATTGGCAACAATAATATTCCTTTCTCTCCACTCATATACATAAGATGTTCCCAAAGTAATGATGAGCCATTTCGCTTGAGAGAGCTTACTTGTAGACGTTTTGATGGTGTCATGCAGTAGTTTGCTTAATGCACCGCTTTCTGTTGCTGATATGTCGCTGTGAGTGTCCCAGTGATAGAGAATTCCTTCGTTTTCAATGGTATTGTCAAAATCAAAATCCTGGTTGATCAAATGCCTGAGATTGCTGAAAATAGAGTAGGGGTTGTAGATGATTCCCAGAGGGTTTGTTATTGTATCAAACTTATTCTGAATCAGTCGATTCCCAATGTGATCTGAAAAACATGACCCCATAATAAAAATAGCATCTTTTAGGTTGATTTTGGAGGCGGACACAGGGATATCAAATGGAAGCGTATACACTTGTTAAAATTACGGAAGGGGTTCTAAAAGAAAAAACCCTGACTCGTTTCCGAATCAGGGTTTCTTGAATAAATATTCTTAGAATTACTCTGATACTACTTTCAGAGTGATTTCATGGTGTACTTCTTTGTGTAGATCTACCACTGCTTTGTGCTCACCAAGTTCCTTGATGCTGTCAAGCGTGATTTTCTTTCTATCTACTTCAAAACCTTTTTCATTCAATGCATCAGCTACCTGTAGGGCAGTGATCGCACCAAATATTTTACCACTTTCTCCAGCTTTGGTTTTGATTTCCAATACCAGGTCACCCATTTTCTCAGCGATAGCAAGAGCATCGTTTTTCAGTTTTTCAGCTTTGTGAGCTGCCTGTCTTACGTTCTCAGTGATCATCTTTTTGTTGCTTTCGCTTGCGATGATAGCCATACCCTGAGGAATCAGATAGTTACGGCCGTAGCCTGGCTTTACAGCTACAATATCATTTTTGTAACCTAGTCCTTTAATATCTTCTTTCAGTATAATATCCATCTCGCAATTACTTTAAAGAGTCTGTAACATAAGGTAATAATGCAATGTGTCTGGCTCTTTTTACTGCCTGAGATACTTTTCTCTGGTATTTCAAACTAGTTCCAGTGATTCTTCTTGGAAGAATCTTACCTTGCTCATTTACGAAAGCTAACAAGAAGTCTGGGTTCTTGTAGTCAATATACTTTATGCCGCTTTTTTTGAATCGGCAGTATTTGTCTTTCTTCTGCTCTCTGTTGATAGGTTCGTTCTGTAGTGTCATGATGCCACCTCCTCTTTTTTCTTGTTAAACTCTCCTTTTCTTCTGCGTTCGTTGTAAACGATCGCATGCTTATCAAGAGCTGTTGTCAAAAATCTCATGATTTTTTCATCCCTTCTGTACTCTGTCTCGAGTTTGTTGATAGCGGATGGTTCTGCCAAAAATTCAAACAGATGGTAGAAACCTGTTGATTTGTGAGTAATTGGGTAAGCCAATTTTTTCAGGCCCCAGTTCTCATCATTAACGATCTCTGCACCGGCATTAACCAGTACATCTCTGAATTTGTCGACAGCATCCTTCATCTGAGCCTCAGACAAAACGGGAGTTAAAATGAATACCGTCTCGTAATTTCGTTTCATAATTGATTTAAATAAGAACTAAAATTTTTCGAAGTGCAAAAGTAGGTATTTATTCCTGAATGGTGTGTATGGAGTGGGAAAATATTGACTCACTCGCTACCAAACTTCAACTTCTAATTTCCCCAACTGCGTTTTACTTCGTTGGGCATCTAATCTCTTAAGTCTAGAATTTAACCTCTAACCTCTAATGCCTAACCTCCAGCCTCCAGCCTCTAGTCTCCAACCAATCTCTATTTCACCAAAAATTTCCCTTTACCCATCAGATAATCATCAGTATAAACTTCTACCTGGTGCTGTCCTTCCGCATATTCACTTCCTTTGTCATAGAAGACTACTACTTCCTGGCTGTTTTTGTCATAGAGAATTTCTTGTTTCTCTGTGTAGAACATTTCCCTTCCATCGAAGATGAAAGAACCTGAGCCACGGGTAACGTCAAACAGTACATTGCCATCCGGTGCTACAATTCTTATCAGAAGGTCTTTGCCTTCAATAGGGGCTACTTTATTTTCCGCCACTGTAAAAGTGATTTTCAGCTTGTCGATATGACGGTTTCTGAATTCACCCTCACGCTCTTTACCGCTTTCATTTACTGCGAAAACTTTAAGTCCCTCCACTTTTAACCTTGCTGCAAACGCGACCTTTTCAGCCAGTTCTTCTTTTGCTTTGTTGATTTCCTGAATGGATTCGTTAAGTTCTTCTTTCTCAGTTTTCAGCTCCACATTCTCAGACAGCAACTCATCATTGATTTTTTTAAGCTGTTCTATTTCTTCGTCCTTAGCCAACAGCAGTTCCTGATATCCACCAACTTTGTCTCGCAGGGATTCCATGATTTTTCTTTGCTGCTTTTGGTTAGAAATGAGATCGTGCTTCTCTGTTTCTAACTGTTCCTTGATCTTTAGTAAAGTATCGATTTCTCCACCAAGCTGGGAGATGGTTAAGATCTTATTGTCCAACTGACTAGAGATACTATCAAGTTGAAGGATGGTTTTATTGAGTTCCTGCTGCTGTTGTTCCTTTTCCTTTTCGAGCTGGTTATTCGTGTAATATAGGAAGATCAAAACGCCAAGCAGTGCAACTACAATGCCTATGAACAGGGCAGTTCTATCTTTACCTTTCGGTTTCATTTGCTGGTTTTCTGGAGTTCCTTCCATCTCTGCTTTTTTGTGATTCGGACGCAAAAATAGACCAATAAGGGCTAAAATAATAATGTGGGCGAAACTCTCAGAACTTCACTATGAAATGCTGTTTCTCCATAGGGTGATCCGGAAAAATGATGCCAGCCTGAAAAATATCAATGGTAAGGTTGTAGTCTGAATTTTGGATAACTCGTTCCCAGGCCTGTTCCATATCTGCAGACCAGTGGATATCATGGATAATGATACATGATACTTTTGGATGAATTTTTTTTATGGCTTCCAGGTAAAATTTAATGGTTTCTGAGCGATGATCAGCATCCAGAAAAATCAGATCAGGCTTTGTTTCTGCTAGCAACGTTTCAAATCTTTCCCTGACTGTACCTTCTTCCAGCTTCACCTTGCCCATCATGAACCTGTCAAAATTCAGCTGGGCAATCTTTGCAATTTCAGGAGAGCCTTCCAGTGTAATTACCTTAGAAGCTTTTGATGTAATCAGATAAGCTGTGTTGACTCCTGTGCAGGTGCCTGTTTCCAGTACGGTCTCGTAGCCCAGGTGATCAATCAGTTTTACCAGGAAATAAGAGAACTGGTGACTTGAAGCGGAGTTTTTAGCAAACTTCCTTAGGTTGACCTGTTTCTTCTGGCCACTTTTTGGATCAGTGAATTGGATGTTGCCTTTCAAATTCAGTAAACGAGACCTTAATGATTTGATTCCTGATTCATAAGTTTTGTCTCTCTTTCGAATGACTTCATTATAAAGTGTAAAGAGAAAAGGGGAGTGCAGGTCATGAGCGTTCTGGGCTCGCCACCGGTAAGTAATGTACGAACGAATGGAATGAAAAATAGAAGCCAAAAGCCTAGTTCAGTTTGAATGGTACCACCATGTCAAACTTGGGGATGTTCACAACGAAACGTTTTCCATCAACTAGCCGCTCCATTACATAATGGCCGAACATTTTGCCAAAACCACTTTTTAAGTTGCAACCGGAAACATACTGATGCATCTGTCCGGGCTCCAGAATGGGTTGTTTTCCAACCACACCTTCACCTTCAACTTCACGTTTAGGGTGTGTAATATCGATGATATCCCAATGCCTGGAAAGCAGTTGTATGGTCTTATCACTGAGGTTTTCGATGGTGATTTGGTACGTGAACACGTAGTGCTTCTGCACAGGGTTGGAGTATTCCTGCTGATATTCGGTGTCCACGCTCACCTTGATTCCTTTTGTGATGTCAGTAATCATTCCTCAGTTTCTGGCGAGAAATTTAGAAGATTTCTGTTTTAATTTACCAACATTCATTGATAAAGTTTGAATCTGATCCTATGGAGGTGAAAATTGAAGCGTCTTGGAAGGCGCTACTGCAAGAAGAGTTTGAGAAAGATTATTTTAAGAAATTAGTTGAATTTGTAAAGGAGGAGTACCAAAATCATCGTATTTATCCGCCAGGAGGGCAGATTTTTAGTGCATTTGACTTTTGCCCTGTGGAGCAAACCCGGGTGGTTATTATCGGTCAGGATCCGTATCATGGACATGGTCAGGCCAATGGACTTTGTTTTTCAGTAAAGGAGGGCGTTCCCATGCCTCCTTCGCTGGTCAATATATTTAAAGAGCTTAAGGCGGATTTAGGCAAAGAGATTCCTCCAAATGGAAGTTTGGAGCGCTGGGCAAAGCAGGGTGTACTGCTACTCAATGCTACACTCACTGTAAGAGCAAGCCAACCAGCTTCTCATCAAAACAAAGGTTGGGAAGAGTTTACAGATGCGGCTATTAGAAAAATATCTGAAGAAAAGTCAGGATTGGTTTTTATTCTATGGGGCGCTTATGCACAGAAAAAGGGTGAAATCATTGATGGTAGCAAGCATCATATCATCAAATCACCACATCCATCACCGTTCTCAGCTAACCGTGGATTTTTTGGAAGTAAACCATTTTCAAAAACAAATGAGTTTCTAAAAAACAACGGCCAGGATTTAATAAATTGGTGATATGAGTTACTATGATCACCTCCGACCTGAGTCAGAAAGAAAAAACACTTTGCCAGGATGCATGATGCTTGTTGTTTTTATCGTTGGTAGTATTTTGCTGATACGCCTGATTGCCTGGTATCTTACTCCGGTGTAGATGCTTCATCCTCCTGTTCATCGCTTTCAAGAAGTACAAAGTTTGGTTTTTTAGCATAAATCAGCTTGTTGTATTTATCAGCCTTGGTCGTAAACCCAGTTATCAAATAAAATTCACCTTCTTCTTCGCCCAGCAAAAATAGGGGAACGATTTTATTTCCATATTTCCTCATGAATTCATCATACTCCAGAGCGCTTTCATATTTCAATTCATCAAAGACATCTTTGTTCCTGAGCAATTGAACCAGGGTTACAAAATCTACACGGGCATTGAATATTACGTTTTTTGGTAGGGGTACATTGGTGTTTTCCGTTTCCTCTTTGCTGGCTAGTCTGAATACATTGGATTCACCCATTTCCTTTTCAAACCAGGTGCAGGCAAGGTCATTCAACCCAGAGTTTGAAGTCATTCCTATCAGCTTTCCAACTTTAGATAAGTCCACATCATCAAAAATCTGATCAGACAGGATATTTGATTCGAGCGTCTTCAGTCCCAATTTTTTGGCTTCTTTTATATTAGGAGCGGACGAATCGACCAGTAAAACATAGATGCCAAATTCCTTGATTTTCAGAGCCACCTTACGAGCCAGTTCATTCGCACCTACTATGAGGATTCCATTCGGTTCATCCCGTCTTACACCCAGCCATGCAGCGATGAACTTTGCAGAAGATCCCTGTAATACCACAGTGCCGACAATAATGAGAAAAACCAATGGTAGTAAGAGTTCGGCCTCATGTTGCTCTACATACGATCCTTCCTTCACTAAATCAAGCGAAAAAAGAGAAGCAACTGCCGCTGCAACAATCCCTTTTGGCCCAATCCAGCTGATGAATGTTCTTTCTCGCCAGGATAATCCGGACCTGGTGGTGCTCAGCAATACGCCAATTGGACGTACCAGAAGAATTATAACAAAGAACAGGGCGATGCTTGGAGTACCGAGCTTCTCAATTTGAATGATATCAATTCGGCTGGATAACAATATAAATAGTACCGAAATGAGAATCACGCTGACGTCTTCTTTGAAAGAAAGGATCTTTTTCAGTTCCTCCATTTTAATGTTTGCGAGGATAATTCCCATGACAGTCACTGCCATCAGTCCGGCTTCTGTATGAATCAGTTCTGAAAAAGCGAAAGTGAAAATCACCAAAGCCAGTGTAAATACATTTTGAAGGTAGCCGGGTAGTGCATTATTTCTAATCAGGGAATAGAGAAAAAAAGCGCCAAGGCCACCTGAAACCACACCGGCAGAAATGGTGATGAAGAAATCCTGAAAGACTTCAAGCGGATATCCAGCGCCATGTTTCGATGATAAAATAAATTCATACATCAAAACTGAGATCAATGCCCCCAAAGGATCAATAAGGATGCCTTCCCATTTTAAGACTGTATTCACATTGCTATTCGGGCGAACATTTCTCAGGATTGGTATCACTACAGTTGGACCAGAGACGATAATTAGCGCGCCAAAGAGAAATGCCATTTCCCAGCTCAGGCCCATGATGTAATGAGCAGAAATGCCTCCACCAACAAAAGTCACCAGGGCGCCAATAATCAGCAGGTTTCTTACCGTGCCGGCAAGGCTTCGGATTTCTTTGATGTTGAGTGTTAAGCCTCCTTCAAAAAGGATTACACCAACTGAAATGGAAACGAATGAAAAGAGTAAGTCTCCAGTGAAGATATCATCACCATCTATGAGTTTGGCGCCATCTTCAGTGAAGAATGTTGAAATTGGGCCGACTAATAGCCCAATCAATATTAAAGGGAGAATTGCTGGTTGTTTGATTCGCCAGGCAAGCCATTGGGCGAAGATTCCAAGTACGAAAATACTGGCAAGTTCGAGCATAGTGTGTGGTCTATCTTATCTAATGCAGTCTAAGATAAACTATCAGACTAATATCTTGTTCCAGTATTTTCGTAAATACTGAAGTGTTATTCAATAATGTTGAATAATCTGCTCCAGCGGATTTTATTGAAAAATGAACCATTCTCATCCAAAGACATCCAGATGAAAGATGCTTCACCCACTATGTAATCTTCAGGTACAAATCCCCAATAACGGGAGTCTTCAGAATTATGTCTGTTGTCACCCATCATGAAATAATAGTCTCTGGTGAAAGTGTACTCAGAAACAGCAATACCATCGATAAGCAGCTTGTCAACATCAATTTTCACATTGTCAAGTCCTTCATAGTCGACGATAGTAGAACCGTATTTGGCCATACTATATTCATCTACTTTGATGGTAAATCCTCTTCCTGGGATTTCAAGAGGACCGAACCAGTCAGCATTCCATTTGTAATACCTGGCATCAGGGAAGATCCTTGGTTCCACATCGTCTTTATCCATGAACAATGGTTCCACACTCTTGACAAACTCCAACGCTTCAAATTGCTGAGCCACAGAAGGAGTGGTGAGTGCCAGGTATCCTTTTGTGCCATCAGGTTTTGCTACGGCATTGTATTCCCAGATTTTATAATCTTCAAAGATTCGGTCACGGATTACCTGATTGGTTTCGATAAAGTACTTATACTGCATCATTTCAGGGTTGTCACCTTGCTCACCATTGATGTAAACCTGACCATTTTTTACTTCAATCACATCTCCAGGCACTGCTACACATCTTTTGATATAGTGCGTTTTCAAATCCAGCGGATGATAATCTCCATCATTTCTACGGTTATACTGGTCATTGACCGGGTAGTTGAAAACAACCACATCATTGCGCTCCACTTTGCCTAAAGAAGGCAATCTGTATTGAGGCAATTGAATTGCATCAGTGTAAGAAGGAATATTAGTTCCCCAGATTGTCGCATGTGTGAGAGGTATTTGTATTGGTGTTTTTGGTGTGCGAGGACCATAGTTGATCTTACTCACAAAGAGGAAGTCGCCAACCAGTAAGGATCGCTCCATAGAAGGAGTGGGGATCACATATGCTTCCATGAAAATCCAACGGATGAAGGTCGCTGCAAATACGGCAAACACAATGGCTTCAAACCATTCCTGAGGTACAGTTCTTTCACGCTTGGGCATTTCGGTAGCTTTTCCCTTGTATGGATTGTCTCCGAAAGCTATATATGTCATGTAAAAAGGAGCAAGGATTACTCCAAGAGATTGGTCTACATAAGAATATCTGCCAAACGACTTAAGCAGATCCAAATGAATGGTGAGCGCAATAAAGAAATTGACAACCGGAACAAAAAGCAGGAAGACCCACCACTGTGGCCTGCCAATGATCTCCAGGTGTATGTAATAATTGTAAAAAGGCACAAAACCGATCCAGCCTGGTTTGTTGGCTTTCTCGAAGAATTTGTAGTAAGAAATGGATTGTAAAAGGTACCAGCCAATCAAAAAGACCAGTACAAATCCAAGGCTAAAGTCGTTGAGGTACATCTATTTAATTTTTTAAAAATTCACGAATGGATAAAATTCCGATTTGGTTAGTAGCCCACTCGGCAACTTTAATTACACCGGAAGCAAAAACTTTTCTGTCATGTGCAATATGTTCTATCCGAATGGTCTCCAAAGGAGAGGAGTAGGTAACTGAATGTGTTCCTGGTACATTAGGTTCTCTCTTTGAAATAATGCCTATTGACTCAGGGTTATCTGTTGATTCATTTACCCAACCTTTTTTTGATGGATTATTGGCTTGTATTCCTTCTGCCAGCGTAATGGCCGTACCACTTGGAGCATCTTTTTTTTCCGTATGGTGAATTTCCTCCATTGCTACTTCAAACTCTTGTAACTGGCTCATCTTAGCCGCGAGCCATTCATTGAGTTCGAAAAACAGGTTGACGCCTACGCTAAAATTGGATGCATAGAGAAAGGTGCCTTTCTTTTCATTGCATAAATCTACAATCTCCTGATAATTGTCCAGCCAGCCGGTGGTTCCGGCAATGGTTTTGACTCCCTGGTTGAGCAATGTTTTGATGTTTTCGAATGCCGAACCAGGCTGAGAAAACTCGATGGCTATGTCGGTGTTGTCAGGGCTTATGTCTTTGATTTCCTCCTGATTATTCTGATCAATAATGTAAGAAATGGTGTGATTTCTATCCAGGGCAATTTGTTCGATGGCTTTGCCCATTTTTCCATAACCTATTAGTGCAATCCGCATTATTTTATTCTTAGTGATAGTGATACTCCAAGGGTTCGCGAAAATACTGGAGATGATTGAGAAAGTACAGGGGTAGTTTGAATTGTAGGGGAGACCTTTAAAGCAAGGTTGTCATTTACTTCAAACTCATGCAAGTGTGCAGAGACGTGAGCGTCAACAATATTTAATAAATAAAAGGCAGCTCCGACCAAAATTAGCATGTCTCTATTCTTGTGAAAAGCATCCCTGTTTCGTTGTAAAGATGTATCAGAAAACTGGCTGTAAGGGTTCGTAGTGTTTGGGTTATTGTCTTTGACAGCAATCAGGGCATTGCGAAATTCATTGAATAAAACATCATTATAGTGTATATAATGTCCAATGATCATTCCTCCACCATAGATCAGTGGGATTTTCCAGTATTGATTGTTGTAGGCTTGTCCTAAACCAGGCAGAACAGCAGAAAGCATTGCTGCCTTGTTTGGGTCTTGCTCAGAAACCATTTTGATGGTTTCTATTTGATCGAGTGGGGAGTTTAAAAAAACAGAATCAGCTTTTGAGCGCTGAGCATTGGCATCAAAAGCTGATAATGTGAAAAAGAATAAAATTAGGGTAATGGAAAATTTCTCAGACTTTGAGAATTTCCATGATACGTTCCAGCTCATCGGCTGAAACAAATGGGATTTTGATTTCCCCTTTATTGTTCTTGTCTGCTTTAATCTGAATCTTCGTCCCAAAATGACTTCTCAATTTGTCCTGCAATTTAACGATCTCAGGATGGATTTCTTCTTTTGATTTTGCAGTTTCTTTTTTATTTGATGTCAGATCTCTTACTAACTGCTCAACATTTCTTACTGAAAGTCCTTCCTTTACTGTTTTTTTGAAAATATCAAGTTGTAAATCAATGTTTTCAATTCCTATGATTGCCCGGGCATGGCCCATAGAAATTTGACCGTCTCTTAGGGCAATTTGAATATCCGGAGGAAGTTTCAGCAACCTTAGATAGTTGTTGACTGTTGTCCTGTTTTTCCCAACCCTGTCACCAAGCTCTTCCTGCTTAAGATCACATTCAGAAAGTAATCGTTGGTAACTTAAGGCAATCTCAATTGCATTCAGGTTTTCACGCTGAATGTTTTCGATCAGTGCCATTTCCAGCATTTGTTGGTCATCTGCTGTACGTATGTAAGCAGGTACCATTTTTAACCCGGCTCGCTTGCTGGCCTGAAGTCTTCGCTCTCCTGATATAAGCTGAAATTCGGTCTCGCTTAATGCACGAACTGTAATCGGCTGGATGATTCCCTGAACCTTGATGGATTCTGCCAGTTCATTAAGGGCCTCTTCGTTGAAGTCGGTTCTGGGCTGAAATGGATTTACTTCTATGCTATCAATGGCGATTTCGTTGATCGCACCTCTGATAGTGGCACCAGCACCACTTATTTGTTCCTTCTCTTCAGAGTCTTCCAGTAGTGCTCCTAATCCTCTACCTAACCCAGTCTTCTTTTTCCACTTCTTATTCTCTGCCATATATTAATTAAGCTGCCGTTACTTCATTTTTTTGCATGATTTCTCTAGCCAGGTTCAAATAAGACAAAGAACCTTTGCTTTCTGCATCATGAGCAATTGCCGGAACACCAAAACTTGGAGACTCACTAAGCTTGATATTTCTCGGGATTAATGTTTCAAATGCCATTGATTTGAAATGGGTGCGTACTTCTTCAACTACCTGATTGGATAGGTTCAGACGCAAATCATACATGGTCAACAAAATACCTTCTATTTCAAGGCTAGGATTTAGTCTGTTTTGAATGATCTTGATTGTGTTCAATAGCTTACCAAGTCCTTCCAGAGCGAAATACTCACACTGCACCGGGACAATTACCGAGTCAGCAGCTGTAAGTGCATTTACCGTGATCAGGCCAAGGGAAGGAGAGCAATCAATAATGATGAAATCATAATTATCTCTCACTTTGTCCAAAGCAATCTTCATTTTTTCTTCACGTTGTGCAATGGAAACCATTTCTACTTCAGCACCAACCAGGTCGATATGGGAAGGAAGCAGGTCAAGGTATTTGATGTCTGTTGACATGATACTTTCTTCTACATCTGCATCTTCCACCATGCACTCATATACGCTTACTTCCACCTCTTTGGGGTTGAAACCAACTCCAGATGTGGCGTTAGCCTGTGGATCAGCATCCACTATAAGTGTTTTGAGTTCCAAAGCCGCAAGACTTGCTGCCAGGTTGATTGCTGTAGTGGTTTTTCCAACGCCACCTTTTTGATTAGCTATAGCTATAATTTTACCCATAATTCAATCGAATCTTAGTATCTCTTCAGTGTGAGAAAAGGACACAAATATATTTAACAAAGGCACAAGATAAAGGTAGACCGTCAAAAGAAAAAGGCGGATCAATATCTTGTATATTACTATCCGCCTAAAAATCAGTTAGTTACTTGAAGTGTTGTTGGCTAAATGTTGATAAGTTGCCAACTAAAGTGGATAATTAATCCTCTTACGCGTTTAAGCTTCGACGGATGGCAAGTCGTTTAATCTGTTTTGGCCCGGATACATCCAGGTTTAATAGAGAAGGAACCAATGATACTTTTGTATTCCTACTTTTGAATCCATAATTTTCCCTGATTGATGATCATTTAATTATCAGGAGTTTCTAAGATGAATAAAGTGACTTTGCCAGAACCATCGATTCCTTTATGGATAGTCCTAAAAGCTGTTCCAATTGCTCAGAACCAGCAATATAAATAATGGGGCTTAGAAGAGGAATTTGGATTCCCAGAATTGCAACTTGTAGCAATTTGAAGAACCTTTTAAGAAGTGCTCCTTAGAAAGGGCTGCATAGATTTTTATTCCAATGATCGCTACTCTGCAATCACCAAAACAAAAACCTATGCATGTCTTTCATAAATTTCAAATTATTTCTTTTTCTTATTGTCCTTCTTATTTTGGTCTTTTGCTTTCATAGCTTCTTCAAGCCTTTGCTGAAAAGAAGACTTTTTCTTATTCGCATTTTTCTTCCTGTTTTCATCAAGTATCCGCTTGATTTTGTCTTCATCAATGAACTTTCTAAAAAGCGCAATTTGTCCGAATGAAACGATGTTGGAAACAAAGTAATAGAAAGTAAGACCTGATGAATAATTGTTCAGGAAGAAAAGGAACATGATTGGCATCACGTACTGAATGGACTTCATTGGTCCTTGTACAGAGGTGGTCATCTGACTGTTTGACCAGGTGTAAAGGATTGTAGAAGCGGTCATCAACAGCGTGAACAAACTCACATGATCACCATAAAAAGGAATGGTAAATGGCAAGTTGAGAACGCTATCGTAAGTAGATAAGTCATGTGCCCAAAGGAAACTTTGCTGTCGTAATTCTATCGAGTTAGGGAAGAAATAGAACATGGCAAAGAGTATAGGCATTTGCAAAACCATTGGTATACACCCACTCAATGGGTTAATGCCTACTTTTTGATAAAGTGCCATTTGCTCTTGCTGAGCTTTTTGCATATCGCCATCATGTTTTTCCTTGATCTCATCCAATTCAGGCTTCATCACGCGCATTTTGGCCATCCCCATGTGAGAAGTGTATGTAAGAGGAGCCAAAGCGATTCTAAGGATAATCACCATGATGATGATGATGATTCCGTAGCTGGAAATGTATTTTTCCAGGAAGTGGAAGATAGGAATTACGGCAAACTTGTTGATCCATGCCAACACGCTCCAGCCAAGTTCTACGTTTTGAGAAAAGTCAGGAGCTACATTCTTAAGAATAGAGTAGTTGTTTGGGCCAAAGTAGTATTTGAATTCACTTTGATTGCTAATAAAGTCACCATAAGGCATCACCATTGACATTTGCAGGTTCTTTACTGCGTTGGAATCTGCAAGGTTGATGTAACTCTCTACATATCCACCAGTAAATGGCTTATCAGCGATGATGGCACTGGTGAAGAATTTTTGACGGAATGATACCCAGTTGGTAGCTAGCTCCAGTGTTTGTTCTTCTTTGTCTTGCGAAGTTCCAGAGAGGTCATCCACATCGCCATCAGTATACCGGTATTTTACGGTAGTTCTATTTCTGGAGTCTTTAAAGTCTTTTTCTACTCTGTTGGCGCGCTGGTTCCAGGCATATCTTACTTGCTGACCAATGACTGGCTCCAGACCTTTTTGTTTAATGCTAAATCCAATCTCATAACCATCTCCGGGAATGGTGTATAGGTACACTACTTCTTGTCCTTCAGGAAGTTTCATTTTGTATTCGAGGACAGTGGTGTCTCCGGAACTAATTACTCCACTTTTTCCTTTCACTGAAAAATACAGGTCAGACATGTCTATTTGTCTACCAAGGTGATCAAGGTAAAGGTGCTGCGTTGCATGCGCTTTGTCCAACAGCACCAAAGGATCTCCTCTGAAATCTTTGTATTCTTTCAAGACTACTTTTTGAACTGTACCGCCTTTGGCGCTGAAAGTGACGATGATTTTATCATTTTCAACTGTTGTTAGTTTCTCACTTCCAATGGAGGCAGGAGAGAACAGGCCATATTTCATTTCATTGAGTCTTGCTCTGACACTATCTGATAATACATTAGAACTCAATGTATTGACTGCAGAGTCTGCCGGATCATCCATTACTTGCGTGGAGTCACTTTTGTTGATTGCAGATACTTGCTCAGGTGTTGGTTCTGGTGCGAAGAACTGAAAATAGATGGTGATAAACACCAACATCAGAATCAGACCTGTGATTTGATTTCTATCCATTATTTAATTGTCGTATTTATTATTCGAAGTTGTTGTTTAGTTATTTTCTTTTTCTCTTCTGTAAGTAATTGCTGCTTTAACAAATTTCACAAAAAGAGGGTGTGGATTTGCTACTGTAGACTTTAGCTCCGGATGGAACTGTGAAGCCACAAACCATGGATGATCTTTAAGTTCTATGATTTCAACCAGATCTTTATCCGGGTTTTTTCCAGAAGCAATCATACCAGCATTTTCAAACTGCTCCAGATAGCTGTTGTTAAATTCATATCTGTGTCTGTGTCTTTCTGAAATTTTGGAATGACTATATACATTGTACGCTTTGGTTCCTTTTTTGATGTTGCAATCATAAGCACCAAGACGCATAGTTCCACCTTTACTGGTGATGCCTTTTTGATCCTCCATGAGATCAATGACCGGATGTGGTGATTTAGGATCCATTTCTGTACTATTTGCTTTTTTGAGCGTTAGTACATTTCTGGCAAATTCTATTACAGCACATTGCATTCCAAGACAAATTCCGAAGAAAGGGATCTTGTTTTCACGTGCATATTTTACCGTAAGTATCTTGCCTTCAATACCTCTTTCACCAAAGCCAGGGGCTACGAGTATGCCATCCAGATCTTTGAAGAGTTTCTCAGCATTATGTTCATCTACTTCTTCGGCATGAATCCAGTCCAGGATTACTTTGCATTCATTCTCAGCTCCTGCATGTACAAAAGATTCTGCTATGGATTTGTACGCATCCTTTAACTCAACGTATTTTCCTACGAGACCAATTCGGACCTGGCTGGTTGGGTTTTTCAGTCGGCCCAAAAACTCTTTCCACTGGTCTATCTTAGGCTCTCTTTTATATGAATGTTTGAATTTAGCCAATACCCGCTCATCCAATTTTTCCTTTCTCATAAGGATCGGCACATCATAGATCGTTTCTGCATCCAGTGCTTCAATTACCGAGTTGATGGGTACGTTGCAGAAAAGGGCCAGTTTCTTCCTGATTTCTGTATTTAAAGGGTACTCTGACCGACATACCAGGATGTCTGGCTGGATTCCAGCTTCCAGTAATTCTTTAACAGAGTGTTGTGTTGGTTTCGTTTTCAATTCACCCGCAGTTCGCAGGTAAGGAACAAGTGTAAGGTGAATAGAAATACAATTACTTGGGCCAAGCTCGAGTTTTGCTTGTCGTACAGCTTCTATAAATGGGAGGGACTCAATATCACCTACACATCCTCCTAATTCTGTAATGACAATGTCAAAATTCCCGGTTTCGCCGAGTTTATATATGTTGTTCTTAATTTCATCGGTAATATGAGGAACTACCTGTACGGTTTTTCCCAGAAATTCTCCCTCTCGCTCTTTTTGAATCACATTATAGTAAATGCGACCAGTCGTTACATTGTTGGACTGAGAAGTAGGAATGCTCAAAAATCGTTCGTAGTGACCAAGATCGAGATCGGTTTCTGCACCGTCATCCGTTACGTAACACTCGCCGTGTTCGTAAGGGTTAAGTGTTCCTGGATCGATGTTGATGTAGGGATCAAATTTCTGAATGGTCACGTTGTAACCCCTGGCTTGCAGAAGTTTACCTAGTGATGCTGAAATGATGCCTTTACCGAGTGATGAAGTTACGCCTCCCGTAACGAAAATGTATTTGACCTTGGACATGGAGTATATGTGATCTCTGCTATTGTTACGGGGTGCAAAGATAGATTAATTCCGCTCAAATAATAGGAGGGATTTCATTTTAAGTTCAGGGGAATGCGGTAACTAATTGAAGCACCAAAGTAACTCACCGGATCAAGAGTGGTTTCCTCACCCGGTAGAGCAATAGGAATACTGTAAGTATAAGTCAATAAAATAGACAGGTGTTTGGTCTGTAAGGAAAGTGGTAAACTGAAATTATAATCCATGATTCCGTAAACCTTTTTGACTTGATTAGCGGGTTGTAGCAGGTTGTTCAAACTTGGGTAGCTATTTAAAATATCAAGTATTCTCTTTCCGTCTTGGTAAGGCTGCGATCTTCTTCTCAAGAGCAAATCTCTAATTTGTATCCAATCTTCTGTGTTTACTGTATTCTTTATGTAATTTCTGAAGACAGGGGAAGTTTTCAGATCATTGTAGATACCAAGACCTTCCCGGGCCAGCTCTTTAGTGGAAGGGCTAAATCTCATCGTAATGTAGCTATTTCCAAAGAATGTAGTAGCTGAAGGCAAGAGTCTAATACTCGTAAATTTCCACCATTTGCCAAGGTTGATCTTTCCCGTCACACTTCCTATTACCCTATGGGCATTGTCCTTGCCAAAAAAGTAGCTATAGTCTAAAGTGGTATACCAATATTTGGTGCTGAAGGTAAAGGTAGACCCCAGGCTGTTGTTTAAGGTGCTGGAAGGATCTTGATGATACCACCAGCGCTCATAGTTGCCAGACAATATCCAATGCTTTCCAATGGCAATGAGGTATCCCAATGTGAAAATAGATAGGTTGTAGTTGGGAGTGGTGCTGCTGTTCCAGTACCCAGAATAATCTGTATATAATCCACTTTTATGATAGTAGGAGATTCCCGGAGAAAAGCTTTTCTGATTGATTCCATAGTTTCTGCCAGCGCTGAGTACGTTGCTGTTGTAGCTCATTCGGACATTTATTTCAGAATATTTTGGAATTTCCTCATTGAGGATACTGTCAATCAGGTAGAAGATTGACAATGAATCCATCTCAGCTTCCAGCTGAGCAAATTTCTCTTCCCATGACAGACTATCACTTTGTCCATAAGTGTGGAAAGAAAACAGGATTAATATCCATATCGTGAGCAGGCGAAAAGACAAGATAGTTCAGGTAGTTGTGCGGTAGTTAATTATTTCTCTTTCTCAACATATTTTCATTGTTTTGAAGCCTGTTTTGCTGGATTTGGTTCCTTTGGTGCTGTTGTTCGCGAATCCTTTGCATCAGCATTTGCCTGAAGTCATTTTCAGCTTTTCGCAGGCTCATTAATTGTTGAGTGGAAATGACCTGTTGCATACGGTTAGAATATGTTTTTTCCAGATCCAGTTGTCTTTGTTTGATCTGAAGACCTTTGTTTAGCATTTGCTTATTTTCAGCATCACTGGCAGTTTTAGGATCGTGTCCGGCTCGCATCTGCTGAAACTCTTGCCTCAGACCTCTTTGCTTGTCATTGAACTCTTTATAAATAGGCCAGAATTTTTCTGCCTGTTCAGGAGTCAGATTGAGTCTTTCCGTGATCAGCGCTATTTTAGCTGCTTCCACTTTCTCCAATGCGGTTGGTTGGTTTTGAGCAACTCCTACCAGAAACATTGCACTCATCCATATGGTCAATAAATATTTCATGGTCCTAGGTTTAAATCTCTTCAAATTTTATGTCATTTAGATCATATTGATCAAGAAGGCCCTCAAAATCATCTTCCGAAAGCTCAATATCTTCAATAATGTTTTCAGATTCGGGTAATAGCTCTTCAGGCTGGCTAGTCAAAGTAGCAATATCATACTCCGTAATATCTGTCTGCTCCAGGTAGGTCAAAATATCATCAGATGAAAGCTCTGCCACCAATTGATCTGCGGTTTCCTGTTGTTGGTTCTTAAATACCGGGAACAAAATCATTAGAATCACCACAGCCATTGCCGGGATGAGTCCCCATTTCCAGCTGATAGCAGTTGGCCTATTATAGCCTCTCTTTTGATCTATTTCAGCCTGGATTTTAGATTCCAATGCATCAAAGTATCGATCAGGAACCTCAAATGGAGGATTTACTTTATCAATATTGTCCAAATCAAACTTTTTCATCTTACTCATTAGATTTATTTGATCATAAAAGGTTTAATCTCTCGTTACAAATTCTTCAATTTTTCTCACTGCGTGATGATAGCTCGCTTTTAAAGCACCTACCGAGGTACCAGTGATATCTGCTATTTCCTCAAACTTCATTTCATCAAAGTATTTCATATTGAATACCAACCTTTGCTTGTCGGGCAAAGTAAGTATGGCCTTTTGCAGTTTTATCTGAATCTCATCACCAGTTATTAGATTGTCGTCATCAATTTTATTACTTAGTTCGGAGGCTACATCATTGATAGGGATGAAGAACTTTCTCTTTTTCTTATTTAGAAAATTGAGACATTCATTGGTAGCAATTCTATAAATCCAGGTATAAAGCCTGGAGTCTTCTCTGAAATTTCCCAGTCCTTTCCATATTTTTATAAATACAGTTTGGGTAAGGTCATCAGCATCATCGTGATCAATCACCATTTTCCTTACATGCCAGTATATACGTTCCTTGTAGGCTTTTACCAACAGGTTAAAACCATAGTCTCGAGTCTCTTCATTAAGAATTTTGGATATGATAAAAGAATCTTCCAATTATTTACTGGGTAGTCTACAACTTAGATCAAAATAATGGCTGTAAGTTTAATCGATCCTGAATTTTTTTTTGATGACATAAAACAGCTTTGATATTATTGTTGTTACATTTAATGTAGTTGTTTACTAATATGGGAATTTCTGAAGATATCAAACAAAGCCATTTCAAGTCTGAACTGAGTAAGGCACTGATCAATATCATTTATACCAACAACTGGCTGGTTAACAGGCAAGTGGAGGTCTTTAAGCCTTATGGTCTTACCACACCTCAGTTCAATGTGTTAAGGATATTGAGAGGTCAGCATCCAAAGCCAGCCACTGTGAACCTTCTTATAGAAAGGATGTTAGACAAAAGTTCCAATGCATCACGGATAGTAGATAAATTGGAGTCAAAAAAGCTGGTAGCAAGGCATCAATGCCCAAATGATCGCAGAGCTGTAGATGTACTCATCACGGAAGAGGGACTCAAAATGTTGGAAGATATTGATCAGAAATTAAATGATTGGGAGTCTTTGCTTGCGCACATGACAGAAAGTGAATGTGAAGAGCTCAATAACTTGCTCGACAAGTTGAGGGACTTGCCAGAGACTTAAAAAGCCCGGAATGAACCGGGCTCTAAATAATATTATAATTCTTTGAGATATTCTCTGAATCCAGCCTTTTTACCTTTAGGCCTCACTACAAGCATAGGTATTTCTGAATCTATCTGGATCAGTTTTTCAGCCTTACTACCAATGAACAGGGCAGTGGTTGCCGTTCTTCCTTTGGCACCAATAATGATCAATGTAGCTTTTACTTTTTTGGCTGTTTTGTAGATGTCAGAAATAATATCATCATCTTTATCCAGGGTATAGACCTGCTCTACCTTTAGGTTATCCAGCTTGAAAGACCTGGCGAATTTTTGGTAATCCTTTCTGGCGTGTTCTTTCATGATTTCAGAAAAATCCTTGAAAGATTTGCCAGTGTAGTGATAACCTACCGGAACCTGATAAACATTTTGAACAATGATTTTTTTGTCTGGATTTTCAGATTTTTTCACCAGGGTTACGGCTTTTTCCATAGCACTTTTGGCGTATGCCGAAAAGTCTGTCGGAACCAGTACATTGCTCAGGCTTAATTCAGATCCTTTTGGAACTATTAGGAGAGAGCAACCTGCCCGTCTGGCTATTCGGTTGATTAAAACGCCACCACCTTTTTTCTCATTTTTTCTACCCAGAATGATCAAATCAGCTTTTTCATCCTCAGAGTAATTGAGTATTGTTTTGGTTACCTGGCCTTGCTCAACTATTACATTGACTTTGATTTCATCAACGTTTTTTGCTTTGAAGGCAGCTTTTACTTTGGCCTCAAGCTCTGCTTTACGATCAGCAATAGCCTGATCCAAAATATGAGGGAATTCCTTAATGAGGTTTTCCGGAATATGAATTTCTCGGAGAACATTCAGGAAAAAAACACTTTTGGTACCAGATAGTTTGCATACATCCGAAGTAGCCTTGATAAGGTCAAGATCCATGGTAGTACAATCCAGACCTACGAGAATTTTACTGTATTTATACATATGCTGATGACTGCATTGAATGTGAGTACAAAATTAAAATGCAAATCAATTTATCAATTACTATTTCATTAAGAAAGTTTCAGAATAAATAATAAAATTTCAATTGTTTACTAGTCGAATGTATTGTGGGTTTGTTGAAAACTATCTCGTCGTAAAATATTATTGGGCTAATAGGTTGATAAAAAGTCAGCGAGTTGCTCCATTTGCTCCTTACTATGAACGGGAAAGTTAGCAATTCTGATATGAGTTTGTTTATAGTCGCCGTATCCTTTGCCAATGATCCAGCCTTTTTCTGCGGCTTTATTGATAAGTTCCGAATTACCATTTACGCATTCAGCTACAATCACAGTTTTGGACCTGTTCTTCTTTGCGGTGATAAAAGGCTTTAAGCTCTTTGCATTTTCGATGGACTGATAGAGAATCGTGCTTTTGTAGATTGTTTCGTTTTGGATCATTTTAGCTGTACGATAGTTCATATCAGCTGCAACTTTGCCTAATAAGAAAATGCCCAATACATTAGGCGTTTCTGGAGTCATATTTTTGTCACCATTTGCTTTTAGTTGCAGTAAATCGTGGTAACTACCAGTAACAACTCCTTGATTATTTAGCATTTTGACCTTTTCATAGCATTTTTGATTCACTATCCAGACGCCAAGACCAGCAGGCAACCCAAAGCATTTTTGTACTGAAAAATATGCTGTGTCAACTTTTGAGAAATCAAACGCAATAGCAGGGAATGCGCTTACTCCATCCACTGCAATAAGTTTGTTGGGATGAGCTTCTCTTAGCTGATATATTTTCTCCACATCAAAGCCATATCCAATGCTTGTTTCATTCAAAGTAACTGATATCAACTCAGTGTCTTCTGGTATGCTCATATCTTCAAACTCTGCTCCATCTGCAACCTTATAGATGGTGGAGGTCTTCTGATAGTCTTGAGAGAACTGATAGAATTTTTTAGAAAAAGAGCCATTTACAAAATGGTGTGATTTTTCGCCCACCAGGTTTTGAATGATGCGTTCCCAAATTTCATTGGCAGAAGAAGTGAAATAAATTTCATATCCATCCGGAAGGTTGAGAAGCTCAGTCAGGTTTTTTCTTGTTTCAGCAAAAACTTCCTGAAAAGCAGCGCTTCTATGTGAGATGCACATGATGTCTTTTTGAAAAGCTTCTTTCATGTGATCATTCAGTGTGTAATAGATCTGGGAAGGTCCTGGTGTGAAATAGGTCTTGTGTCGCATTGATTTTATATGACTTGTCTTTAAGTTTGCCTTGTCGTGAAGGTGATATTGTTTTTAAACCTAACACTAAAACAATACCGAGCCAAGTGAGGCGGCAAAATTGGGCCTCATGTCAGTTTGAATGCTGACACCTCGTTCGAAATTTATTTCGTTCAGGATAACAGTGGATCTTTGACCCGTTTTCACAGCTCAAATCCTTATATTCTAGGGGTTTAATAACACAGCCTTCACGACTTTATTAGCTTTCGGAAAAATTTCCGGGAGCTTTTTTATGGATATAAACCAGAGTTAAGCCCTGGTTTCCATCCACTTGAAGGTTCTGTTTACGATTTTAAGGGCTAATTTGATTTTTTTCACAGATATCATCTCATGTGACTCATCGTACATGGTCACACCATCTGCAAACAAAACAATTTGAGGAAACTCACGGGGTATACCAGCGAGTTCTGAAATTTCTTCTGAGACATCTTTTGCTTTGATATCGTCAACGATATAGGTTTCTAGCATATCGTTGGAAATACTCCATGTGTTTTCAAGTTCGATTTTCTTCTCGATACTTTCCGGAGATGAAGCCCTGTGAATAAAAATAAGAACAGGCTTTGTCCGGGATCCTTCCACCACATGGCTAAGATCCCCCAGCGATAAAATTGACTTCCACTGCGGCGAGAGATGATTCATTGGCATCTATTAATCAACGTAAGTTACTAAAATACAAATTGAATTTGTAATTAGACTCGTATCTGACATTTTTTCAAAATTAAAGTTCAAATACTAGTACAAAACTCTGAATCGGATGGTTTCATCAATCGATTTAAGGTTTTTGATCACTTCGTCATCATAGTCCTTATTGATATCTGTTATTACATAACCGATCTCTTCATTTGTCTTTAGGTATTGTCCTACTATGTTGAGGTTTTGAGTGGCCAGTTCATGGTTGATTTTTGCCAATACACCTGGTTCATTTCGGTGAATATGGATGAAACGATGTGCGTTTTTCAATAACGGCAACAGGATATTAGGGAAGTTAACACTACCACTAGTAGATCCTGTATTGATGTACTCCATTATTTTACCAGGCACAAAATCTGCAATGTTTTCCTGTGCTTCTAATGTGCTGCCTCCAATATGAGGCGTTAAAATCGTATTAGGCATGCCGCGTAACTCGGAGATGAACTCATCATTGTTGCTTTTTGGTTCTTCAGGGAATACATCTACACCGGCCCCTCTGATTTTTCCAGACTCAAGGTGTTTTTTCAATGCAGGAATTTCTACCACAGGTCCTCGGGCAAGGTTGAGGAAGATTACTCCATCTTTCATTTGAGCAAAATGTTTCTCAGTTAGGAAATTGGAGTTTTCAGGCCTTCCATCTATATGTAATGTAATGATGTCAGAAGTAGAAAGCAGCTCCTCAATGGTTTTGCACTGGTAAGCGTTTCCAAGTGCCAGCTTTTCTTCCAGGTCATAAAACTGCACTTTAAGCCCAAGAGACTCTGCCACTACAGAAAGCTGGGCACCAATATTACCGTAACCAATGATTCCGAGTTTTTTTCCACGTACTTCAAAGCTTCCTTTGGCTGACTTATCCCATTTACCTTCGTGCATAAGCTTGGACTTGTCCGGGATATTTCTCATCAACAAGATAATCTCTGCAATGGCAAGTTCCACAACGGATCTTGTGTTAGAAAAAGGAGCATTGAAAACAGCAATACCTTTTCTTGAACAAGTTGTCAAATCAATTTGATTCGTGCCTATGCAAAACGCACCAATGACCATCAGTCTGTTAGCATTGTCCAGTACTTTTTGAGTAACCTGGGTTTTTGAGCGAATACCAAGAATAGAGACATCTTTGATGGCTTCTATGAGTTCTTCTTCATCCATGCCGGCAGGATGAACGGTTACATTATAGCCTTCTTCACGAAGTTTTTTGATGCCGTGTTCATGGATATTTTCCAGAAGCAAAACATTGATTCTGTTTTTTGGGTAGGAGAGCGCTCTTTCCATATTATTTACATATAAAAATTCATCGAGATTGGGTGCTTCATGGTCTGCATTTTCCAGTACGTTTTCTCTTCTAACATTTTCGGTGAAAGCATAAAATTTATGTGCAATTCCGGCTTTTTTGATTTCATAATCTGTGTAGCCATCTCCAAGGACATAAATCTCACCTTGTAAGTTTAGAGATTTGATTTTTGTCGGTTTACCATTATTTTGGGATAAGACATTATCCTTGTCAAATCCAATTATGTTATCTTCTTTATCATAGACAAACTCATTGGCATAGACCCGATCTTCTGGTATGCCATATTGAGCTACAATAGGTACAATAAAGTCCTTAAAGCCATTGGATAAAATACAGATTTGATCAGCATATTTTTTTACAAATTCCTTATTTCTCTGAAAAGAAACAGATACCTGTTCACTCAATCTGTTGATAAGTTCCGGAAGGTGGGACTTGTGAGCTTTCAGAATTTCAAGACGTTTTTCAAGTGATTCCCGAAATGAAATTTTGCCTTCCATTCCTAAATCTGTGATTTCTTTTATTTTCTTGAGAGCCTCTTCAGCATGATCCTGGCCTTGAAGGGATACCTCACACAACACATCCAATGCCTCCACTCTGGTGAAGGTACTGTCAAAATCTATTACGAAATGTTTCTGAATTTCCATAAGTTCGCTATCTCACGTGCCAAAATTAAACAGGCTAATGTCATATCAAACAATCATTTTGTTTTTATTATCAATTTTTTTTCAAAATATATGTTTTGCTCAGCGAGACAGTTTAGATATTTTGAAAATATTTCAAAAAAGAGTAGATAGTATTGTAATTAATGCAATAGATAATGAGGCCTTTCCGGGTTGTGTTGTTTATGCAACGCACAAGGATCAGCCGATCTTGTTTAAATCCTATGGATACCATACCTATGATAGTCTTCAGCCGACGTACATATCAGATATTTTTGACCTTGCATCTGTCACTAAGGTAATGGCTTCTACGCTGGCTTTAATGAAGTTATATGATCATGGGCTTATTGATCTTGACTTACCTCTCAATCACTATGTTGATGGGCTCGGCTGGCGAAAAGTAGGGAAGGTAACCTTACGCGAATGTCTCGCACATCAGGGAGGTATACAAAGTTGGATCAGGTACTATTCAGAGATACAAAAGAAGAATGGTCAGTACAGACGAAACACAATAGCCGCTGAGAAGTCTGAAAAGTTTCCATTCAAGATTAGTGAAGGAATGTATTTACATAAAGATTTTTACCATCAGATTAAAAAGATGATCAAAAAGTCTCCTGTCCAGAAAGAGCCTTCTTATGCTTATTCAGGATTGTTTTTTTATCTGGTTCCGGAAATTGTCCAGAACCTAACTCACGTATCTTTTGACAGGTTCCTGGAAGAATATTTCTATCATCCAATGGGGTTGAGCACACTTGGTTTTAATCCACTTGATTCATTTGCATTGCAAAGAATCGTGCCAACAGAGATTGACACTTTCTTTCGGAATGAACCTATTCATGGAATTGTGCATGATGAAGGAGCAATTTTAATGGAAGGAGTATCTGGAAATGCAGGACTTTTTGGCTCAGCAGAGGATGTAGCAGCTATTTGGCAGATGCTTCTTAATAATGGAGAGTACAAAGGTGAAAGGTATCTTAATGCTGCAACGATTGACTTGTTTACCTCATATCAATACCCTAACAAGAACAACAGACGAGGCCTTGGTTTTGATAAGCCTTTACTTGAATATGACTCTTTATTAAGTAGTGTAGCCAAATCTGCTTCTTTTCATAGTTTTGGTCATACAGGATTTACTGGCACACTGGCATGGGCAGATCCCGATTATGACCTGGTGTATGTCTTTTTGTCTAATCGAGTATACCCCAACCGAGACCAGAAGTCGTTGTACAGGCTAAATGTCAGACCAGAAATACACCAATTATTATATGACTGTGTAAATGCTATTTTTGCAAAGTGAAATTTTTCTAAACAATACTGAAACCGCACTGTTGGTTTAATAGTGCATTTTTTTGAACACAAAAAGGATTAAGAGACGTTTTGAGCATCCATTGGGTAGACCTACTAGTATTTGTGATATATATGATCGTAATGCTAGGTGTAGGCGCATTCTTTCTAAATAAAAATAAAAGTACAGACGATTATTATGTAGGAGGCCGCAGCATGAGTGCATGGCATGTGGGGCTCTCGGTGGTTGCCACCGATGTAGGTGGCGGATTTTCGATAGGCTTGGGAGGTTTGGGTTTTACAATGGGCTTATCCGGTTCATGGATGTTGTTTACAGGGCTCATTGGTTCATGGCTTGCTGCAGTAATTCTTATCCCAAGACTTAGCAGGCTTCCACAATTCAAAAAGCTTTACACTTTTCCTCAGATATTCAGCATATTCTATGATAAGAAAACTGCACTTCTTGCTGGAATCATTTCAGCTATAGGTTATGCAGGTTTTACCAGTTCGCAGCTCTTAGCTGGAGCCAAACTGGCTTCTTCTACATTTGAAGGTCTCAATTTACAAACAGCACTAATCATAATGGGAGTAATAGCTGTCATGTACACTGTGATGGGTGGCTTGAAAGCTGTGATCTATACAGATACCATACAGTGGGGGTTATTGCTAAGTGGTTTGGTTTTTATAGGCATTCCTTTGGGATACACCAGTATAGGAGGTTTCGAGGGAATCAAGGAGACACTTCCTCCGGAATTTTTATCACTAACTAATATTACCTGGCAGGATATTGTAAACTGGAGTATCACTATCATTCCAATCTGGTTTGTAGGTATGACGCTTTATCAAAGAATATATGCCTGTAAGAATGAGAAGGAGGCACAAAAAGCGTGGTACATCGCGGGACTGTTTGAATGGCCGGTGATGGCATTTATGGGAGTGATGCTCGGGATGTTTGCTCGAGTAGGAGCTGAATCCGGGATGTTTGCTGATCTTGGATATGTGGATGCCACAGATATGGATGCAGAGACGGGATTACCTATGTTACTTCGCACCATTTTGCCTACGGGTTTGATGGGACTGATGATGTCAGCATATTTTTCTGCGGTGCTTTCCACAGCAGATAGTTGTCTGATGGCTGCATCCGGAAATCTTGTTACTGATATACTTGGATTTCAGGGAGTTGATCAGAAAAAGTTCTTGAGGCTATCTCAAATTGTTACCTTATTAATAGGAGTGCTTGCTTTGGTCTTGGCATCAATGATGCAGAGCGTACTGGAACTAATGCTCTATTCCTATGCATTCATGGTCTCAGGATTGTTCATTCCTGTTTTGGGAGGGCTATTCTCTAAAAAGCCAAGCGCTACTGCGGCCTTTTGGTCCATGTTGTCAGGGGGAGGAGTGACAATCACCCTTATTATAATTGGTGGTAAATTACCTCTGGGGCTTGATGCCAATATTTTTGGAATCACTACGGCCACTATTGTGTTCTTAATTTTAAATCAATTCAAAACAAAACAATAAAAATCGGATGTTAGATATACAAGTATTGCGTCCTTCAGAAACCGTCGGACTTATACAATTAGAACAAATCAGGGACTTCTTACATGATCACCTGGATCAATACGGAGATGAGAAAGCAGATATAATGAAAGCCATCAACTATGCAACGAGTCGTGGGATAACACCCGGAGGCTTTGTGCTGGTCGGTAAGGATGAGGGAGAAATAGTAGGAGCTGTAGTTGTGAACAGAACAGGTATGGAAGGATATATTCCTGAGAATATCCTTGTATATATCGCAACACACAGAGATAAACGCGGAAAGGGCTATGGAAAAGCTTTGATGCAAAAGGCAATAGAAACAGCTGAAGGCAATGTTGCATTGCATGTAGAGCCAGATAACCCTGCAAAGAAACTTTATGAAAAACTGGGATTTACCAACAAATACCTGGAAATGCGGCTAAATAAATAATGTATGTCGAAAGATATTACTCAAGATGCAGTAAGTCTACGCAGGTACTTACACGCTCACCCCGAGATTTCTTGTGAAGAAGAACAAATATCTGCGTATCTGAAAAAATTATTGCAAGACACCTGTTCGTTTGATGATTTGATTGAATTTGAACATTATGGCATTGGTGTCTTATTTAAGGGGAAAAGTGAAGGTAAGCGAATTCTGGTCAGAGGCGATTTTGATGCTTTACCTATTCAAGAGGTAAATGACTTTGAATATAAATCCATTTACGATGGTAAAAGTCACAAATGTGGGCATGATGGACATGCTTCCATTTTGTACACCCTAGCAAGGAGATTTTCAATTAACAGGCCAGAAAAAGGAGATGTAGTTCTAATTTTTCAACCAGCAGAGGAAAATGGTGAAGGAGCCAAGGGAATCATCAACGATCCTAAATTTGAATCCATAAAACCAGATTATGCTGTGGCATTGCACAATCTGCCAGGTTATGCCAAGCATGCCATAGTTGTAAAAGAGGGAGCTTTCACGGCTGCTGCAAATAGTATTATCATCAAGTTGGAAGGAAAGACCTCACATGCAGCAGAGCCTGAATTAGGGATTAATCCGGCTGAAGCAATGGCTGAAATTACTCAGGAAATCCTTGCGGCAAATCAACCAGACCTATCCAAGAATGATTTCCATATAGCAACTCCTGTTTATACTACCATGGGTGAGAAAGCCTATGGTGTGTCAGCTGGGTACGGAGAACTTCATTTCACACTCAGGGCCTGGGATAATCATTTGATGGAAGCTTTTGAGAAGGAGTGTCAGCGTATTGCTGAGAAGATAGCCAATCAATTTGATTTAAAGGTTGATATCTCATGGACTCAGGAATTCTTTTCGAATCAAAATGATAAAAGAGTAGTGGAGGCTATCAAAGCAACTGCCCAGGAAGAATCTTTTCAATTGATTACACGAGATACACCGTTTAAGTGGGGAGAAGATTTTGGACTCTTTACGGAAAAGTATGCCGGAGCAATGTTTGGAGTAGGTGCAGGTGAAGATAGTCCTGCTCTTCACAACCCGGACTATGACTTTCCCGATGAAATAATAGACACTGCCGCAAGTATGTTTGTCGGTATCATTTCAAAACTACAGAACTAAATGTTCGCAACATCAGAGATAGAGCTGGATCAGGCAGCATTAGAAAACAATTTAAGTTTTATTAGAAAGATCATTGGTCCGGACGTCAGGTTTTCATCGGTAGTTAAAGGCAACGCCTATGGCCATGGGATTTTTGAATTTGTGCCGATGGCAGAGGATTGTGGAGTGGACCACTTTTCGGTTTTCAGTGCGGATGAGGCACTGGAAGTTACCAATATCAGTATGAGAAAATCTCAGGTAATGATTATGGGGTATTTGGATAATCCTGAGCTAGAATGGGCTATCCTCAATGATGTTGAGTTCTTCGTTTTTGAACAGAACAGGCTCCAACAAGCAATTCAAATAGCTAAAAAGTTCAATAAACCGGCTAGAATTCATTTGGAGTTTGAGACAGGTCTGAACCGAACTGGCTTTAAAAACCATTTGGAAGAAGCCATTGAATTGATAAAGAAAAATCAGGAGCATATCAGACTGATGGGAGACTGCACGCACTATGCAGGAGCTGAGAGTATTGCCAACTATGTGCGGGTGACCCAACAAATAAAGAAGTTTAATAAACTGGATAAGTGGGTGAGAAAACAAGGCTTGTACCCTGAGATGAGACATACGGCTTGTTCGGCTGCAGCTGTATCTTATCCTAAAAGTAGAATGGACCTGGTACGTATTGGAATCTTGCAGTATGGCTTCTGGCCGAGCAAAGAAACATTTATTGACTGTATCAAGCACTCTATTGATAAAGAAGATCCTCTGAAACGCGTGATCAAATGGAAGAGTAAAGTCATGGATACGAAAGAAATTGGAACGGGAGAGTTTATTGGATATGGAACCACATTCATGGCTACTGAGAATATGAAGATTGCTACTGTTCCGGTTGGGTATAGCCATGGATATTCAAGATCATTGAGTAATGTAGGACGCGTGCTAATCAAGGAACGAAGATTAGCTGTGATTGGGATGGTTAATATGAATTTGCTTATAGTTGATATTTCAGAATATCCTGATATTGATAAAGGAGATGAAGTAGTCTTGATAGGAGACCAGGGAGATAGTTCTGTAACTGTGGCATCATTTAGCGAACTTAGTAATCAGCTGAATTATGAAATGCTCACGCGTCTTCCCAGAAACATCCCGAGAAAAGTAATGCACAGAAGAGAGTTAGTAAACGAAAACAATCTATAAGACCCAATGGCCTACCTGAAATTGAAGAGAAGCTCCCTGCAGAGTAATTATAAGTTTATTGCGAATAAACTCGATAATGAGGGCATAGAGTGGGGAGTAGTGTCCAAACTATTATGTGGTAATAGAACCTTTATTCAGGAGTTGATTGATCTTGGAGTTCAAGAGATCCATGATTCCCGTGTTAGCAATCTGAAGGCGATTAAGGAGCTGGATCCATCCATACAGACAGTATACATCAAGCCTCCTGCAAAGAAAGCAATCAAGAGTATCATCAAATATGCGGATGTAAGTTTCAATACTGAACTGTCCACGATTCGATTACTATCTGAAGAAGCGAAGAAACAAGATAAAGTACATCGGATTATTATTATGATAGAGATGGGTGACCTGCGCGAAGGTGTGCTGGGAGAGCAATTACTGGAGTTTTATGGTCAAATTTTCGAATTACCCAATATCAATATCGTAGGGCTTGGAACAAATCTTAACTGTTTATATGGAGTCATGCCTTCTCAGGACAAACTAATTCAGTTGAGTCTGTACAAGCAGCTTGTAGAAGCAAAATTCAATCGTGAAATCAAATGGGTATCGGGCGGAACATCTGTGGTGTTCCCTTTGCTGCTTAATAAGCAATTGCCCAAAGGGATCAATCACTTCAGGATAGGAGAGATGCTTTATTTTGGAAATAATCTGTTTACCGATAAGATTATCAAGGGAATGAAAAGTGATGTTTTTACACTGCATGCTCAAATCATAGAATTAATTGAAAAACCAAGGATTCCTATTGGTGAACTTCAGGCGAACCCATCAGGCGAAGAATTTGAAATCAATGAGGATGATTATGGTAAAACCAGTTATAGGGCAATACTGGATTTGGGTCTGCTGGATATCTCAACAGATTTCCTTATTCCAATAGATAAAAGTGTTAAAGTCACTGGTGCAAGTTCTGATATGATTGTCATCGATCTTGGTAGCACAAAACGCAACTATAAGGTAGGAGATTGGGTGAAATTTAAGTTGAAATATATGGGTGCTTTAGGCCTTCTAAACTCCAATTACATTGAAAAAGTCGTTGAATAAGTAAGATTGTGTTTGAATAACACGATATCGCTTATTTATAATTATTCTAAATAGGAGATTAAGAGCTGATAAAAGTCATCTAATAGGCTGATAATCAGTGTTTGTTTATCAACATAAGTTATCCACATACGATAAGCACTCCTTTGGGTTTCAAAACCGCCTTTGAAATACGTAGACCCAGTATTACATTTGTACCCGTTTGATTTTGAACGGTAGAAAATACATGTTGACAAAGAAACAATCCATGTCGAAAACAACCAGATTTGTCTTAATCTCTCTCACCTACACGCTTTTTCTTTTCTTATCTTTTGGAACTCTTGCCCAGGATGCGGCAGGAGACGGTGATGGCATACCTACTGATGATTCGATGGTCTCAGCAGGAGAAAGTCTTTTCAAGGCTAACTGTACGCAGTGTCATGCGGTTCACGAGAAAGTGATAGGTCCAGCTTTGAAGGGTGTAACTGAGAGACGGAGAAAAGATTGGATACTTCAGTGGGTTAAGAACTCTCAGAAGTTAATCCAGAGTGGTGATGAAACAGCGGTTTCACTTTGGGAAGAATTCAATAAGACGGCTATGCCGGCTTATCCATTTTCAGACGATGAAATTACATCGATCTTATCTTACATCAAGGTAGAAGGAGCTAAAGAGCCTGTAAAAGAAACAGCTCAGGCTTCAGCTGATGGTGGAGGAGATGCAGCGCAGGCAACAAATACTGTGTCGTCAGGATATCTAACAGCCGTACTCATTGTATTGGTTGTTGTTCTTGTTTTGATACTTACAGTGTTGGGCTTGATTGTGTCCGTACTGACAAAATATCTTAAAGATCAGAAAGATCTTGAAGAAGCCGATGTTGAAGTTGTTAATCAAAAAACGAACCTTCAAAAGCTACTTACAAGTGATTTTGTGATAGGAGCTGTGGTATTCATTTTTGTGGCGCTTTTATTGAAAACAGCCATTGATGGAGCATTTACAATTGGGGTTCAGCAAGGTTATAAGCCTACTCAGCCAATTGCATTCTCACACAAGCTTCATGCAGGACAGTATCAAATAGATTGTAATTACTGCCATACTGGAGTCAGAAAATCTAAAGCGGCGAACATTCCTTCTCCAAATATTTGTATGAACTGCCATGCAGGTATACAGAACGTTGGTGGTAAGGATGGAATCTCTACGGAGATTGCCAAAATATATGATGCGATTGATTATGATCCATCAACAGGTGAATATGGAACTGATACTAAACCAATAGAGTGGGTTAGAATACACAACCTGCCAGATTTGGCATATTTCAATCACTCTCAACACGTGAAAGTTGGCGGACAGGAATGTCAGACATGCCATGGACCAATTGAAACAATGGATGTTGTATATCAATATTCAACGTTGACTATGGGTTGGTGTATCAACTGTCACAGAGAAACTAATGTAAATACAAAAGATAACGATTACTACACCAAGTTAGTGGAGCTTCATTCTGAACACAGCAAAGAACCGATGAAAGTAGAAGATATCGGTGGAATTGAATGTTCTAAGTGTCACTATTAATCAACTGACTTGTAAAAGGAATTATTCCGGCAATATGAAAGAAACCAAAAAATACTGGAAAGGACTAGAACAGCTACACGATAAAGCTGAGTTTCAAAAGTATGCTAACAAGGAGTTCCCTGAATATCTTCCAATTAGTGGTGAAGATGGTGAGCCATCAAGAAGGGACTTCTTAAAACTAATGGGATTTGGTATAGCGGCAGTTTCACTAGCTGCTTGTGAAACCCCGGTAAAAAAAGCCATCCCTTATGTAAAAAAGCCTGCGGCAGTTGATCCTACTCTGCCTAACTACTATGCTTCATCATATATAAGTGGTAATGATTACAGTAGTGTTGTAGTTAAAACAAGGGAAGGAAGACCTATCAAACTGGAAGGAAATAAGCTCTCCACAATTAGTGGAGGCGGTACAACTCCTCAGGTTGAAGCTTCAGTTCTTTCTCTTTATGATAAAGAAAGACTTCAAAATCCAACAATAGACGGTAAGAAAGCATCTTGGGCTGATTTAGATGCAGCAGTTTCTGGCGATTTATCTGGAATAAGCGGACTTACCATTGTTAGTACATCTGTGGCTTCTCCTAGCACTCAGGCTACTATCAACAAGTTGGTTGAAAAATATGGAGCCAATCATGTGACTTATGATCAGGTTTCTTTCAGTGGAATGCTTGATGCTTACGAAGGAGCATTCGGAAAGAGAATGATGCCATATCACGATTTCAGCAAAGCAAAAGTGATGGTATCATTTGGAGCTGATTTCTTAGGTACATGGCCAAACAGAGCCGGTATCAATAAGCAATTTGCTTCAACCAGAAAGCTTTCTAAAGGAAAGCAGGACATGTCTAGATTGTATGCATTCGAATCTAACTTGTCTTTAACTGGTTCAAACGCTGATTATAGAACACCAATTAAACCTTCTCAGGAAGGTCTTTATGTTGCTAACCTTTACAATGCAATTGCAGCTAAAACTGGTGCTCCACAATTAAGTGTAGCTAAAGTTCAGGATGATGCAATTTTGAAGAAAGCAGCTGGTGATTTGTTGAAAGCAAAAGGAGCTTCGATTGTTGTAAGTGGCTCTAATGATGCAAACGTTCAGTCTGTAGTTATTGCAATCAATGACTTGCTTGGTAGCTACGGAGCAACAATTGATGCATTGAGATCAGTGAATCTAAGATCTGGTAACGATGCTCAATTTGCTGACTTTGCTAAGAAATTGAATGCAGGATCAGTTGGTGGAGTTATCTTCTACAACTGTAATCCGGTTTATGATCATCCATTAGGTGATCAGATTAAGGCAGGTTTAGGTAAAGCTAAATTCACTCTTTCTACATCAGATAGAAAAGATGAAACAGCTAGCCTCGTGAAATATCAGGCACCGGATCATCATTACCTGGAATCATGGAATGATTTTGAGCCAGTGACTGGATCATTTAGTCTTTCTCAGCCAACGATCAATAACATTTTTGATACAAGACAGGCACAGCAGTCTTTCTTGACCTGGGCAGGAGAAACAACTAATTACTATGATTTTGTAAAAGCGAGTTGGGAAGCCAATGTATTTCCAAACGCTAATGAAATAAGCTTCGATGCTTTTTGGGACAAATGTGTTCAGGATGGTGTCTTTGAAGTGGCTGTAGAAGGAGAAATGACAACTCCTGCTGTAGATGTTGCTGCACTTGCAGGAGCAATTAGTTCTGCATATAAAGCTGACAATTCTGGTTTGGAATTGATGATTTATCAGAATAACAGTGTCGCAGATGGTACTCAGGCAAACAACCCTTGGTTGCAGGAGATGCCAGACCCTATTACCAAAGCTACGTGGGATAATTACTTGACAGTTTCACCAAAGCAGGCTGAGGAATGGGGAATTGAGCTTGGTGACATGTCCACTCAAAAGGTGAAATTCACTGCAAATGGAAAATCTGCAGTAATTCCTGTTCTACCACAACCTGGTCAGGCTTATGGAACAGTAGGCCTGGCAATAGGATACGGTAGAACTTCCGCTGGTAAAGTTGGAGATGGAGTGGGTATTAATGCCTACCAGTTTGCTTCAACAGCTAAAGGAATCAGTTTCGCTGTTACTTCAGGAGTTTCTGCTGAACCAACTGGCGAAGATTATAAAATTGCACAAACGCAAACTCACCAAACCTACATGGGTCGTGAGGCTGTGATACAGGAAACAGTTCTAAGTGCTTATCAGAAAGACAATCAGGCAGGAAGATTCTTCCCTAAGGTTTCTACACCTGATGGATTCAAAAAGCCTTACGCAGTTTCTCTTTGGAAAGGTCACGAATATCCAAATCACCATTGGGGATTAATGGTTGACCTTAACTCTTGTACTGGTTGCGGATCTTGTACAATTGCTTGTCAGACAGAGAATAACATTCCTGTTGTTGGTAAGCAAGAAGTATTGAATAGAAGAGAGATGCACTGGATTAGAATTGATAGATACTACAGTTCAGATCCAAGTGTTGATAATTTCTATGATCTTGAAAAAGTAGCTGAGAATCCGGAAGTTACTTTCCAACCAATGATGTGTCAGCAGTGTAACAATGCTCCTTGTGAGACTGTATGTCCTGTTGCTGCAACCACTCACTCAAGTGAAGGTCTGAATCAGATGACTTATAACAGATGTATTGGTACAAGATATTGTGCTAACAACTGTCCTTACAAAGTAAGAAGGTTCAACTGGTTCAAGTATCACGATAACGAGCAGTTCGATAAGAACACTGCTATGAATAATGATCTTGGTAAGATGGTATTGAACCCTGACGTTACTGTAAGAGCTAGAGGTGTAATGGAAAAATGTACTTTCTGTGTACAGAGAGTTCAGGCAGGTAAGCTGGAAGCCAAAAGACAGGGAAGAAGACCGAAAGATGGTGAAATGGTTTCTGCTTGTGCTAGTTCTTGTCCTTCAGAGGCGTTGGTATTTGGAGATATGAAAGATCCAAACAGCCAGATTTCTCAAATGCTACAAATCAAAGTAGGAGAGAAGAGTGTTGAGGCTCGTGAGCCAAGAGCATACCACGTACTTGAGGAACTCAGAGTAATGCCAAATGTGTGGTATCTGACTAAGGTTAGAAATAAAGACGAAAATTCTAAAAGAGAGGCGGAACACGAAGGTTCCCACGCTTAATATTAATAATAGACTATGATTTCAGAATCTGTAGTAAGAAAACCCTTAGTTACCGGAGGAAAAACGGTACACGACGTTACAGTAGACGTATGTAGTAAGGTGGAACAAAAGCCTCCTAAGACATGGTTGCTGGCAATGGCAGTTTCCTTATCTGTATTAGGAATCGGTTTCATTGCTGTAGCAAGGTTGCTTTGGGACGGTATAGGAATGTGGGGACTTAACAAAACAATCGGTTGGGCCTGGGATATCACCAACTTCGTATGGTGGGTTGGTATCGGTCACGCAGGTACACTTATTTCCGCTATTCTTTTGTTGTTCCGTCAGAGATGGAGAATGTCGATTAACAGAGCGGCAGAGGCGATGACGATCTTCGCTGTAATCTGTGCGGCAATGTTCCCGGTATTGCACATGGGACGGCCATGGTTAGGTTTTTACTGGGCGCTGCCTTTACCTAACACATTCGGATCTCTTTGGGTGAACTTTAACTCACCACTTCTGTGGGATGTGTTTGCCATTTCAACTTACTTCTCTGTTTCTCTTGTTTTCTGGTACATGGGGCTTATTCCTGACTTTGCAACTATCAGAGATAGAGCGACAAACAAAATCTCAGCGGCCATTTATGGCGCTTTGAGTTTTGGATGGGACGGAGCTGCCAAAACATGGTCGAGATATGAAACTGTGGCTTTGGTACTTGCCGGACTTGCAACACCTTTGGTACTTTCAGTGCATACAATCGTATCCTTTGACTTTGCTACTTCTGTAATGCCTGGATGGCACAGTACAATTTTCCCTCCTTACTTCGTTGCAGGAGCGATCTTCTCTGGATTTGCAATGGTTCAAACATTATTGCTGGTAACAAGAAAGGTGCTCAATCTTGAAGATTACATTACAAGAGAACATGTAGAGTTGATGAATATCATCATCATTGTTACAGGTGGGGTTGTGGCTGTTGCTTATGCTACTGAATTCTTCATTGGTTGGTACAGTATGATGGATTTTGAAGCTTACACTTACATGTCTGTTGGAGCTGCTATCGGTCCATACGGCTGGGCATTCTGGGCATTGATCATTTGTAATATTATTATTCCATCTTCATTGTGGATTAGAAAGATCAGAACAAACTATACATTGTCATTTATTATATCCATTGTGGTAAATATTGGAATGTGGTTTGAAAGATTCGATATTATCGTAATCGACTTAAGTAGAGATTACCTGCCATCAAGCTGGGCAATGTTTTACCCAACAATATATGATGTTGGAGTATACATGTTCACCTTTGGACTGTTCTTCACCTTGTTCTTCTCATTTGCGAAGTTCTTCCCGGTGATCAACATGGCAGAAGTTAAAAGTATTGTTAAAGCAACTGGCGAAAAACCAAAATCATAATGGCCCACGAGAACAATTATATAGTCGGTGTTTATGACGATGAAGACGTGCTGTTAACTGCTATCAAGCAGGTTAGAGCAGACGGAGTTAACATTCATGAAGTTTATTCACCATTCCCTGTGCATGGAATAGAAGATGCATTGGGGTATAGAAGATCAAGATTATCAATAGTGGCCTTCTTATTTGGGCTACTTGGTACTTCACTGGCATTGACCATGCAAATTGGTATGATGACGGTAGATTGGCCAATGATTATCGGAGGTAAGGATTATTTACCTTTCCCTTCATTCATTCCTGTGACATTTGAGTTGACTGTACTGTTGGCGTCATTTGGAATGGTTGGTACTTTCTTAATTATCAGTAATCTGAAGCCATGGGGCAAACCAAAGTTGTTCGATAAGCGAATAACTGATGATAAGCATATCATGGCGATTGATCTGGGAAAAAATAAAATAGATGAAGCTTCTATAAGCAAGTTGCTACAGTCAAGTGGTGCTTCGGAAGTGAACAAGAAAACACTCTAATGACGATGCTGAAAAATACATATTTGATATTGTTTGTAGGTGTAGTAGTAGCCATTTTGAGTGGTTGCACAGCTGGTGTTGATAATACAGGATTGGAATATGCTCCTCAGATGTATCATTCTACACCTTATGAACCGCTTACTCAGGTTAAGGATAAATCAATGGGTAGCTGGCTTGATTCAAACCCGGAAGATGGACACGGTGAATTCTATAACTCAAACCCTTACAACAAGTTTGAAATGAACATGTTGAAGCCAGTAGAGAATACCATCAAAAGAGGTGAGTTCATAGCAGATAATCATATCGCACCTGATGATTATGCCACTGCGGAAGAGGTACTTATAAATCCATATGCTGATTCAAAAGCAGCGCTAAAAGAAGGTAAAGAATTGTATCTTAGATTCTGTGTGCACTGTCATGGTGAAAAGGGGCTTGGTGACGGTCCTGTTGGTAAGGTCTATAAAGGTGTAACTGCTTATAGTTCTGCGACTGTAAAGGACAAAAAAGCAGGTCACATTTTTTGGGTAATTACCAATGGAAAAGGTAGAATGGGATCACATGCTTCTCAATTAAGTGTTGATGAGCGATGGAAGATTGTAACCTATGTACATACCCTTCAACAACAATAAAAACTGATAATATCCATTTTTAGATATGGTTGACGAAAGATTTGAATTTACAGGAAAAGCTAAGAGAAACCTCGGCATACTGATTATTGTCGGAATCGTGTTGTTGATTCTCGGAATAGCACTTGATGGCAATGGTGGTCAAACTGGAGGCCATGGTGAAGCCACTCATGGTGAACATGTAGGTCAGCTTCAGGACAATAATAGCGATCAGTTAGTAGTAACCACTTCCAATAGCGGACAACATGAATCAGCAGAGGAAGCTGGACATGAAGCAGCAGCTGAGGATCATGGTGGTTACAGCTGGGTGAAAAGACTACTGGTGAATATGTGGATTAACAATATCTTCTTTGTTGGTTTAGGTATCATTGGTGTTTTCTTCTTTGCAGTACAATATGCTGCTCAGGCAGGCTGGTCTGCAGGAATTTTAAGAATTCCTATCAGTTTTGGTGCATGGTTGCCAATAGGAGGTGTCTTGATGTTAGGTGTTTTCCTTGTTGGAGGTCATGACCTTTTCCATTGGACACATAAAGATTTATATGTTGGACCTCATGCTGATGAACTGGTTCAGGGAAAATCAGGATTTTTCTTCTGGCCACTTAATGGGGCTGATGGATTTCCTGCTTTCTTTTTGTTCAGAATGGTACTTTTCTTCGGTCTGTGGTACATGATGTTTTTAAAACTTAAAAGCCTTTCTTATAGTGAAGATTTGGAATCTGGCACTGAAAAATGGTACAAGACCAGAAAGATGTCTGTAATCTTCCTTGTAATATTTGCATTTAGTTCTATGATTTCATCATGGGATTGGGTAATGTCGTTAGATGTTCACTGGAAAAGTACAATGTTCGGATGGTACATGTTTGCCAGTTGGTGGGTATCAGGTCTTGCACTGATTTCGATAATTGTTGTATCACTTAAGGATAAAGGATATTTGTCAATTGTAAACTCTAATCACATACATGATTTAGGTAAGTTCATGTTTGCTTTCAGTATTTTCTGGACTTACACATGGTTTGCGCAATTCCTTTTGATCTATTACGCTCACATTCCTGAAGAAACGATCTATTTCGTTCAAAGGTGGAAAAATGATCACTATGCTCCATATTTCTTTTTTAACCTTATTGTGAACTTTGTTCTTCCTTTCTTGATTTTGATGACTAGAGATTCAAAGAGACATTCAAGATTCATTAAAGTTATAGTTCCAGTAATATTAGTTGGTCACTGGTCTGATTTCTTCCTGATGATAACACCAAGTACTCTAGGTGGTCACGGAGGAGTAGGTTTCATGGAAATTGGTCTTGTAGCGATTTACGCCGGAGCGTTCTTGTTTGTGATATTATCTCAACTTGCTAAAGCTCCTTTGGTGGCTAAAAACCACCCAATGTTGGAAGAGAGTTTACATCACCATATTTAATAAGAATAAGATAAAGAATTTGATATGTTGAATTTGATTGTAATATTGGCGATAATCCTGATTGTAGCTATCCTGATAGCTATCTTCAGAGTTGCTACACTTGTTGGGATTGTTAAGGGCGATAGCTCAAAGCAAGTACCTGCCAGTAATAAGGTGCAAGCCGTTTTATTACTGTTGTTTATGGTGGCTGGACTTTTTGCCTTTTTCTACTACTCATTTGGAGGTTTAGATGACGACTATACCCAACCAATTGCTTCTGAACATGGTGTTGCCACTGATCGATTGTTTTGGATCACAATGGGTATTACAGGGTTTGTTTTTGTTTTGACACAAATACTTTTATTCTGGTTTTCATACAGATACCAGCACAGCCCTAACAACCAGGCTCATTATTACCCACATAATAACAAGCTTGAATTGATTTGGACAGGTATTCCAGCAATAGTTCTTGCGGTATTGATTTTAACAGGTTGGAAAACCTGGGTGGGTATTACAGGACCTGCACCGGAAAATGCTGAAGTGATTGAAGTAATGGGTTACCAGTATTCATGGGCAATCAGATACGGTGGAAATGATAAGAAGTTGGGTGACTATGACTATCAGAAGATTGATGTAGTTAACCAAATGGGTATTGATTTCGAAGATAAGGCTGCCTTTGACGATTTCATTCCTACTAAGCTTTATTTACCAAAAGGACGTCCGGTTTTGCTTCAGATTAGAGCAAGAGACGTGATTCATAGTGTGTATCAACCTCACTTCAGATTACAAATGAACGCTGTGCCAGGTATGCCTACCAGATTCTGGTTTACACCTACAAAATCTACAGCTGAAATGCGTACTGAAACAGGAAATCCTGAGTTCAACTATGAACTGGTTTGTAATAAAATTTGTGGTAAAGGTCACTTCGCGATGAAATATCAAATCGAAGTACTTGAGCCAGAAGAATATGATAAATGGTATGCTAGTCAGGATGCCTGGCTAAAGCAGAATTCAGATTATTTGGCTAATGTGCCGGAAAATCTACAAGAAATGGCAAAAATCGCTGCAGGTATTGAAAACAATGATGATTTGCAGCCTGTTGGAAATTCAGTAGTTAGCAACGTATACTAAAAGGAATAAATATGTCAGTAGCAGACATTCATTTAGAAGAACATTTAGATCATGGTCACCACGATGATCATGATCATCAGCAGAGTTTTATCAGTAAGTACATATTCTCTACTGATCACAAAACAATCGCTAAGCAATTCCTGATTTCAGGTATTTTTTGGGCGATAATAGGAGGAGCTCTTTCTATCATTTTCAGATTGCAGTTGGGTTTTCCTGATATGCAGTTGGAGTGGTTAAGACCAATATTAGGCAAATGGATTACAGAAGGAGGAAAACTTGATTCCGAATTCTATCTGGCTCTTGTAACGATGCATGGTACTATCATGGTATTTTTTGTGTTGACAGCTGGGCTGAGTGGAACTTTCAGTAATTTCCTTATTCCATTACAAATTGGTGCCAGAGATATGGCGTCAGGATTCATGAACATGTTGTCTTACTGGTTCTTTTTCCTATCCAGTGTTATCATGTTCGTTTCCCTGTTTTTGGAAACAGGTCCTGCAGCGGGAGGTTGGACAGTATATCCACCTTTAAGTGCATTGCCACAAGCAATTCAGGGATCAGGAGCAGGTATGACAATGTGGTTGGTAGCAATGGTGTTTTTCATCGCTTCCACGCTACTGGGAGGTATCAACTACATCACTACTGTAATTAACTTGAGAACTGAAGGTATGGCTTTCTCCAGATTGCCACTGACAATCTGGGCGTTCTTTATTACAGCTGTAATTGGCTTACTTTCATTCCCGGTATTGTTTGCTGCGGCTTTACTTTTAGTTTTTGACAGATCTTTTGGAACAAGTTTTTACTTGTCTGAAATTTATATAGGTGGAGAAGCATTGCCAAATGTTGGTGGTAGCCCAATCCTTTACCAGCACTTATTTTGGTTCCTGGGACACCCTGAGGTTTACATTGTAATCCTTCCTGCTCTTGGAATCACATCCGAGATCATCTCAACAAATTCAAGAAAACCAATTTTCGGTTACAGAGCGATGATTGGCTCTATTCTGGCCATTGCGTTCCTTTCATTTATTGTTTGGGCTCACCACATGTTCGTAACAGGTATGAATCCATTCCTTGGTTCAGTGTTCATGTTCTTGACTTTGATTATTGCAGTGCCATCTGCAGTAAAGGCTTTTAACTATATCACTACGCTCTGGAAAGGAAACATCGTGTTTACGCCAGCTATGCTTTTCTCAATTGGTCTTGTGTCATTCTTCATTTCCGGAGGATTAACAGGGTTGTTTTTAGGAAACTCAGCAGTAGATATAACACTTCATGATACTTACTTTGTTGTAGCTCACTTCCACCTGGTTATGGGTAGTGCTGCATTCTTTGGTATGTTGGCTGGTGTTTACCACTGGTTCCCTAAAATGTTTGGTCGTATGATGGATAACCGTTTAGGATATATCCACTTCTGGTTGACATTTGTAGGTGTGTATTTGGTGTTTTTCCCATTACATTATATTGGTATTGCTGGATTCCCAAGAAGATACTATTCATTCACAAGTTTTGACGCATTCAGTTCATTTGCGGATTTGAATGCATTTGTTAGTGCAGCTGCAATATTGACTTTTGGTGCACAGTTTATCTTCTTGTTTAACTTCTTCTACAGCATGTATAAAGGAAGGAAAGCGACACAAAATCCTTGGAAATCGAATACACTAGAGTGGACAACTCCTGTGGTGCCGGGTCATGGTAACTGGCCAGGTCCAATTCCAAAGATTTACAGATGGCCTTATGACTATAGCAAGCCGGGAGCTGAAGATGACTTCATTCCTCAAACAGTGCCTTATAGTCAAACACCTGAATCCAATTTGCCTCACGAAGCAGAATTAGCTAAGCAAGAAGAGGTACCTCAGGTAAATGAGACCAAATAAGAAAGCATTAAATATTAATCTGCTTACGATCATTGCCGTTTATTTCTTAATCTTAATAGGCGGCATTGTTCGTAGTATGGGGGCGGGCATGGGATGTCCCGACTGGCCAAAGTGTTTTGGTGAATATATTCCTCCAACAGATAACGCGTCACTGCCAGAAAATTACGAACAGATATATGTTGATTTACGCGTAAAGAAGAACCTAAGATTGTCCAATACATTGAATTTCTTGGGCTTCAGCGAATTATCAGCAAAAGTTACGAATGACCCTAAAATCCTGGAAGCTACTTATTTTGATGTGGAGAAGGCATGGGTTGAATACTTGAATAGATTAGTAGGAGTGACAATTGGCATACTTATCATATTGAATATGTGGTTCTCTTTCCGGTATTGGAATGAGCATAGAGCCGTGACATGGATAGCAATTGCAAGTTTTGTTCTTGTATTGTTCCAAGGTTGGATTGGTTCTTTGGTTGTTTCTACAAACTTGATTCCTGGATTCATTTCATTTCATATGGCTTTGGCGCTCTTGATGGTGGCATTGTTACTGGTTCAGCGCATATGGATGACTTCCTCTAATCGAATGGCCGTAATGGGTAAATATGTTTTGGGGATATTGTTGGTTCTTTTTGGAATACAGGTACTAATGGGAGTTCAGGTAAGAGAACAGATTGATTTGATCAAGTCCACTACAGACCTATCCAGAAGTAGCTGGGTAGACTCTCTGAGCTCAATATTTTATATTCATCGAACGTATTCATTGCTTTTGATGGCTTTGATTGCCTATTTGTTCTATATCAATTATAAATCCGGACAACTTAATATTTTGCTTTACCTATTGGTGGGGACAGTAGTTGTAGAGATTATTTTGGGTGCAGTGTTGAGCTATTTTAGTATGCCAGCGGCAATTCAGCCTGTTCACCTGCTTCTTGGAACTGTCGCTTTTGGAGTCATTTTTTACTTATTTTTGTCAACTAACTATAAATTGAAACAGCAGTAAATGCAGTCAGTAGAAATAAATAGTTTCAGTTTCGCATCGAAAGCTAAAGGCTATTATGAGCTTTTAAAATTCAGACTTTCTTTCCTGGTGGCATTTTCATGTGGCTTTGGGTATTTGCTTGGGGTTCAGGGGACAGTTGATTGGGCACATTTTACCTGGTTAATGATTGGAGGCTTTTTGATTTCAGGTGCTTCAATTGGCATCAATCAAATTACAGAACGGGAGTTCGATAAATTAATGAAACGCACTGAAGCACGTCCATTACCAACAGGTAGACTTTCGGTGAATGAAGCTATTCAATTTGGAGTGTTGACAGGAGGGATTGGTTTTTCAATACTTCTTTGGCAAACCAATACACTGACAGTTCTGCTTTCAGCTCTCTCCATGGTCTTGTACTCTTTTGTTTATACACCTTTGAAGAGAGTGGGGCCTATAGCGGTATTTGTAGGAGCTATTCCTGGTGCTTTGCCTCCTTTATTGGGTTGGGTTGCGGCGACAGGTGTTATTTCCCATGAAGCACTCATCATTTTTGGGATTCAGTTTATTTGGCAATTTCCTCACTTTTGGGCTATTGCATGGGTTGCTGATGAAGACTACAAAAAAGCAGGCTTTAAACTATTACCTGGCGGAGGAAAACAAGATTTGAATACAGCTATCAATATTATGATTTACACTTTGTTCCTGCTTCCATTAGGCTTATTGCCAACATATTTTGGATTGGTAGGAATTACTAGTGGTGTGGTAGCTACACTTTGTGGTGTGCTTTTTTTAGCACAGACATTTTCATTGATGAAGGATTATTCACGAAAGTCAGCATTGAAAATCATGTTTGGATCTTTCATCTATCTGCCAATTGTACAGATAGCATATTTACTTGATAAAATTTGAAGGAGATGGATAGCGCAGCGGATATACCAGTAGGAGGAAATATTAGGGTGAAATCAATGCACCCAAAGAAGTTTGCAATGTGGCTGTTTATCATTTCAGTCTCAATGATCTTTGTTTCACTTTCCAGTGCATACATTGTTAAGCAAGCAGAAGGAGATTGGTTGGTCATCGATTTTCCAGCTCTTTTCAATGTTACTACGTCCATTATTGTGGTGAGTAGTATCTTCATGCAACTGTCCTATATGGCGGCTAAGAAGAACAACCTTACGGCTTTGAAAGTCAATCTGGCAATTACAGGAGTACTTGCATTGGCTTTCGTTATTGGGCAGGTGATGTCATGGGATAAGCTCGTAAATCAGGATGTTTTCTTTGTAGGAAACCCCGCAGGATCATTTGTATACGTATTTACAGGCTTACATGGCCTACATTTATTGGGAGGAGTTGTCTTCCTTACGATTGTTTTAATTAATGCATTTAGATACAAAGTGCATTCCAAGAACATGGCTCAAATTGAGATGTGTACGACGTACTGGCATTTTCTTGGTGGACTTTGGTTGTATTTATACCTATTTTTGATTTTAAATAACTAGAACGCACTAAACTATGGCAAACACTGCAGTTGTAGTAGATGAGAGCACAGCCAGCCCATGGAGGGGTGGTGTGGAACCAATGAAGGTGAGTTATGGAAAACTAATGATGTGGTTTTTCTTGCTTTCCGATGCCTTCACATTCTCTGCTCTACTTATTACTTACGGATTTATCAGATATAGTCACCCGGCTTATGCAGGAGCTATTTCAGATTTTGCATTTTCACAGGAATACTGGCCGATACCAGAAATGGTGTTTGATGCTGTGCCATTTTTGCATGCGCATCTACCGTTGGTATTTGTAGGTATCATGACCTTCATACTCATCTTGAGTAGCGTGACCATGGTACTTGCTGTAGAAGCTGGCCACAGGATGGATAAAAAAGCTGTCGAAAAATGGATGCTTTGGACCATCATTGGAGGATTAACTTTCCTTGGCTGTCAGGCATGGGAGTGGTCTCACTTTATTCATGGAGCTGACATGGCTAAGAATGTTGCTTCAAACTTACTACAAGGTGCGTCTCTTACTCATAATCAATATGGCCCTTCCAATTTTGCGGCACTATTTTTCTTTATCACTGGTTTTCACGGCTTCCACGTATTTAGTGGAGTGATGATCAACTTTACGATTTTCTACCAGACTGTGACCGGAGTATTCGAAAAGAGAGGTCATTACGAAATGGTGGAAAAAGTTGGTCTTTACTGGCACTTTGTTGACCTTGTATGGGTATTCGTATTTACCTTCTTTTATCTTATTTGACCTAAATAACGCTACAGAAATATGGAACAACAAACTTCAAACGTTCAGGTAATTCCTGCCGACAAGGATAAAATTAAAAAGATTCTTAGGGTAGCTATTATTCTAGGTATCATTACAGCAATTGAATTCGTGATTGCTTTTACAGTGCCTGCGGGAGCGTTCAAAACGATCGTGTTCATTTTGATGACACTGGTAAAAGCATTCTATATTGTTTCTGAATTCATGCACCTTGGTCATGAAAAGAAATCTTTGATCTGGTCAATCATCCTACCTCTTATGTTTATTGTATTCTTAATAGGTATTTTGATGTATCAGGGTGCGGCAGTTTTCGAAGCACTATACTAATATTTGTTTATAGAATTATGAACTCAAAAATCATGTCTTCACGGCATGATTTTTTTATTTAGGCTTATGAACAGAAAACTCCTGACAATCGGGGCTTTCATTGTAATCTTCGGATTACCGGTGAGCTGGTATCTCTTCCTGCAAGCTTTTGGTGAAAACAATTTTGACTTGCCCAGATATGAACTTTGGTCTAGCAAATGTGTTAATGATTCTGGGTTTGTTGTAGTGAATGAAAGCGCTATAGCAATTCATGCAAATCAATTTCAAAGAGTGGAATCAACTCTGAAAAAAGCAAATAATGTGAAATTTTATCAGGTTGATGGTGATTCCTGTAACCTTAAAAATGATTTGTATCTGGTGGATCATCAGGGTGTAGTTAGAGGTTTTTATAATTTGAATAGGGAAGAAGTAGACCGTTTTTTAACAGAAATTGATATTTATTTAACAAACTATAAGAATGGAACAAGTTCTGACAAATAGCAAGGCTTATCTGAGAGGTATTGTTGTGATCTCTGTAGCGATCCCAGTTGTAGTAGCGCTATTGTTGTTTATGCCTTATAACTTCAGTGCAGCTGGTGCGGATTGGGTAAAGGTTTTACCAGGCTTGAACGCAGTGATCAATAGTATGACAGCAATTCTTTTGATCATGGCAGTAGTTGCTGTTAAAAACGGAAAACAAGTACTGCATAGAAACCTGATGATGACTGCTTTGGTGTTGGGAACAATATTTCTTGTTTCTTATGTCATTTATCATGCATCTTCAACGAGTGTTATTTTTGGAGATGTAGATCATAATGGAACATTGGACGCTGCTGAATCGGATGCAGTGGGGGCCTGGAGAGGAATATATCTTTTCACATTGCTTTCCCATATTGGTTTGTCAATCGCGGTGGTTCCATTTGTGCTCCTGGCTTTTTACAGAGCACTTACCGGACAGTTTGCTGGCCATAAGAAGATTGTTAAATTCACTTTTCCAATCTGGCTGTACGTTTCCATAACTGGGGTACTGGTATATTTGATGATCAGTCCTTATTATATCTGAACTAGTTATTAAAAAGGCTTGTTAAAGTTGCTATGAAGAAATTAATTGCTTTTGCTTCCATGATAATCATGTGGTCAGTGCCATTGATTACGAATGCACAGTGTGCGATGTGCAGAACACAGGTTGTTAACAATGTAAGCCATGGTGAAACATCTCTTGCAGCAGGTTTAAACCTGGGAATCATGTACCTCTTTTTTGCACCTTATATCATTCTGGGAGTGGTGGGATACTTTTGGTATCGCAATGCCAAGGTAAACGAACCCCGAAAGGGAATTCTAGATAGAATCAAACGCATTTAAATTCTAAATACCATCATAATTCGAAATGATGGTATTTTTTTTGCTTCTGTGCCTTCTGATTTTTTAGGGTATGGAACAATAACAGAATTATGCCCTATCTGATATAGCCTGTTATTTCCAAAGGCCTTATCTTAATCGCTGAGAATCTGCTGTATGCGAAAGGGCTTATTTTTATTCGTAATCCTGATAGGAGTTTTTGTCTATGCCATATTGACTTTGGCTGGAAATGAAACGCCTCTAAGCATTGAATCCAGAATCAATGAAAACCTGCATGATGTATTGACTGTACAGCAGCAGGACATGGATGATTTTGAAACTGACTTTGCTGTTTACACCAATCCTTTTGCTATTCAACATAATACCAAGATCACTAAAAGAGTCTTTGTAAATGGGGGACTGGTCTTTTGGAGTAATAATAAGTTTCATCCTGAATACAGTGTGCTAAAGCAGTCTGATACATTGTATACAGTCAGGGATCAGTTTGGAACCTGGCTGGTCAAACGCAGACAAGTGGTCGCCGACCATGATTTGATTGAAATCTTTTCCCTGATCAACCTCAGCCAAACTCCGACTATTTCTAATCAATACCTACAGGATGATCTTAATCCAAAAATATTTGAAAGCTATGATCTCAGAATTTCAGACCGTGGTGAACAAGTAGCATCATTTCGTGAAAAGGAGCTTTTCAGGATGACTATTCCTGCACAGTCGACGGTTCAGCGAGAACTAACTGGTGTGTTGATTATAATCTTGTTTGCAGCTTATCTGGTTTTTCTTCTTGTCAAATTTGTTTCGAAGGAAGATTTTATGAGGAAGAACCACTATCTCATTATTGTGTTATTACTTCTTCTGAGAGCGGTTCTTTACTTCTATACACAGTCTCAGGTGACCAGATGGGATTTGTTCAATAGCGTATATTTTACTTCAGGGTGGCTGAATCCCACTTTAGGCGATCTCTTATTTAATGGTTTATTGGTATTCGTGGTTTTGGTGCTGCTTTACCGCAGGTATTCAATGAATCTGGACGGGATGGGGACATTCACTGGGAAGTCTGCTTTTGTCAGGCTCATTGCGATGTTGGTTGCAAATCTGCTGGTATTTTATTGGGTTTTTCAAGCCACCTGGTCTATTGTGGAGCATTCTCAGCTGGAGCTGGACATTACCCGCTCCATTCTGTTTGATGATTTGAGGGTGGCAGCTTATGCGTATTTGATACTCGTCGCTTTATCTGCACTGATTGTTTTTAGTTTTTCTCAGAGATTGTCATTGCACCTGGAGGTGAGAAAAGTACATCACTATCTGGCTTCAGTGCTCCTTTATATTCTTCTCAGTTCAATACTCGGAGGTAATGCCTGGGTTTATTTTGGAGCATTTTCAGCACTTTGGATACTGAGTGACTACTGGAGGATCAATAAGGCCATTGAGTCTTTACGCTATCAGTCTTTCATATTTCTGGTCATGGTTTATGCCACCGTTGGGCTGATCATGTCCTTTGCGATTTATCGTCATTATGAAAAGGATGACCTGGTGGCCAAACAGAAATTTGCCAACAGGTTGCTGATTAGGAATGATATATTGGGTGAATTCTACCTGAGCCAGATCATGGATCAGATTGCCGCTGACAGGTACATCCGCACCCGCTTGATGAGTAAAATTCTGGCTCGTCAGAATATCAGGGAGAAGGTTAAGCGCCAATTTCTATCGTCTTATTTTAAGAAATACGACATTGACGTATATCTCTTTGATGCTGATGGTAATTCTTTGCAAAGCGATTTGTCCAGGAGAGCCTATTCTGACTGGAAAGAGCAATACCAAAAAGCGGAGTATAAGACCGATTATCAGGGTATATTTTTTCTCGAAGATCTCTCGGAAAACATTCGCAATAAATATGTCTGCTTTATTGGAATAGAAGCTTACGGCCGAAATGTTGGATATATCATTCTTGATTTAACACTGAAAAAGAATATTCCGGTAAGTGTCTTTCCTGAGCTTTTGCTTGAGAGTAAATATTACGTGGGAAGCAAGGAGGAGTTTGATTATGCAGTGTTTAAGAATGGAGAGATCCTTTACAAACAAGGGCGTTATAATTTTGAGAATAAGCTGACTTCAGAGGCCTTTCATCAAGATGAACTTTATAACAAAGGAGTAGAAACAGGAGTGGACCATTTTTTCGGTTTAAAGACTTACGATGGCCGTATCATCCTGATTGTTTCGCCTCGATATACACCTCAGGCAGGCCTGGCCAATTTTAGCTTTATCTTTTTGTTGTTGGTGTTTGTTTCGGGGTTGGTGCTTACACTGATGAGACTTTTTCTCCCGGGAGTTACCTTCAACCTCTCCACCAAAATCCAACTTTACCTGGGATTGTCTTTTCTGATACCGATGTTGATTGTGAGTGTGGCATTGATCAACACACTGAATATTTCTTATAAAGAAGAGATTGACCGAAACTTTGAACAGCGCAGTTTCAATATTGCTGAGAACATCATTGATTATACTGAAGCCTACTTCAATAATCAAATCAACGTAGATGAATATGCCAATGAGATTGTTGAGACTGCTTCTATTGCCCAATCTGATTTGAATATTTACAATGCTTCAGGGAAACTTGTAACGACTAGCCAACCTGAAATCTATCGACAAGGCTTATTGTATAATATGGTGCATGCAGGTGCGTATTATAAGATCAAGTATAAAAAGGAACAGAATATTATTGCGGGAGAGTCAATTGGTAAGCTGGATTTTAAAACTTCATTTACGGCCCTAAGGTCGTACAAAGATGGCCGTCTGTTGGGCTTTTTGGCTATGCCATACTTTGATTCAAAAAATCACCTGAGACAACAGCAGGTTGAAGTTTTCAATAGCTTGATTATCATTTTCACGATCATCTTCCTGGTTTCTCTTGTTGGGGGTAATATGATCGTGGGACAACTGGTAAAACCATTGAAGAAAATAGGGGATAAATTGAGGCGAACAAGTTTGCAGGAAGACAATCAGCCGATCCTCTATGAAGCTCAGGACGAAATTGGTAGCCTGGTGAAGGAATACAATGCAATGCTGGTGAAGCTGGAAGAAAGCAAGGAAGCGCTTGCAGCCAGCCAGAAGGAATCAGCCTGGAAGGAAATAGCCAGACAAGTAGCACATGAGATCAAAAACCCGCTCACACCGATGCGGCTGAAGATCCAGCAAATGATGCGTTCTTTTGAGCATGACAGCAAGCCTTACAAAACCTGTGAAACGCTGATTACGCAAGTGGACTCTTTAAGTAGCATTGCTGATTCATTTTCTGAATTTGCAAAAATGCCTGCTCCAAATAATGAGAAGGTGGAAGTAGTTGCTTTGGTTAATAAAACCATTAACCTCTATCAAAGTGCAGATGTGAAGCTAACCAGACAGATTCAGGTAAAAGAGGCTTTTGCTTATGTGGATCCTAAGATATTTGGTCGAATAATGACCAATGTTGTGCTAAATGCTATCCAGTCTCATGCGGATGAGAACAATAAACATGTTAAAATAGCGGTTTCAGTGGGGAGCGGAAAAATCCTGATAGCCATAACGGACAAAGGACAGGGCATACCTGAAGATCAGAAAGATAAGATTTTTACTCCCTATTTTAGTACTAAAACTAAGGGCAGTGGTATTGGCCTGGCCGTAGCTAAGAAAGGAATTGAGAACGCAGGAGGTAACATATGGTTTGAATCTGAAGAAGGCAAAGGCACGACCTTTTTCATTTCTATTCCTGAGTACCAGGGTTAAGTTCTTTTTGCTGTCTTTTTTGGCTGGGGTTTCAGCCTTTGGCCAAAACTATAATTGCCAATATTATCCTGCTGAGCATCAGATACTTTTAGACACTCTTCCAATTGAACCTGGAAGTATCTCCATCACTGGAGACATTCCTTTTGAAGTAAGTGAGGATGGCAAATCCATCAAGCTGAAAAATGAAACAAAAGGCCAGGACTCATTGGAAATCTGTTTTAGACGTGTGTCTTCTGAAATAGATCAACCTGTGTTTCATCGGGATATCGCTCAGTATCGCTCGGGCAATTATAACCGCACCAATATCAACTTCAGCAAACGTATCAAAGAAGAGGAGATCTTTTCTCTTGGGAGCATTCAGTCATACGGAGCAATTACCCGTGGTGTGACTTTTGGCAATCGGCAAAATGTATTTGTCAACTCTTCGCTGAATTTACAAATGGAAGGTGATCTGTCCGATGACCTGAAAGTGAGTGCGGTCATTACCGATCAAAACATACCTTATCAGCCAGAAGGTAATACGCAGCAGATCAGGGACTTTGATAATGTCTTTATCAAGCTTTACAACAAGCACTTTGAGATGATCGCCGGAGATATTGTATTGCAGAATCCCGTGGCGGGCAGTTATTTCCTTAAGTATTACAAAAATGTACAAGGTCTAAGTCTGCGATATGACAAACAAATCAATGAAAAGTGGCACAGTCAATCACAGGTTTCCGGATCGCTCTCCAAAGGGCAGTTCAATACGACAGTGATCCAACCTATAGAAAGTGTCCAAGGGCCTTATAAACTCAGGGGGGCACAAGGCGAGCGGTTTATCATTGTGATGGCCAATTCTGAAAAAGTGTATCTGGATGGTAAGTTGTTGAAGCGTGGGTTTGACCGTGATTATGTGATTGATTATAACCTTGGTGAGATCACTTTCAGCAATACCATTGTGATTACCCAGTTTTCTAGGATTCGTGTGGATTATGAATATGCCAATCAGTACTATTCAAGATCTAACATTTCTATGACGCAGCAGCTAACCTCAAAAAACGCTAATGTTTATTTCAACTACTATCGGGCAAAAGATAACCCTAACAGTACGTTGGGGTTTAGTCTGGATCAAGCAGATATCAACGTTCTGCGGCAATTGGGAGACAATCATGGTGTCGCCGCTATTTCAGGAATCGATTCTACAGGATATTTAGAGAATGCCATCTTGTACAAAAAGAAGGACACCGTGGATGCTAGTGGCAACAGCATTATTATTTACGAAATCAGTACGGATCCCAATCTGGCAATGTACAAGATCAGCTTTACGGATGTCGGAACTCAAAAAGGAGCTTATGCATTGCTCAACAGTACCTCCAATGGAAAATCCTATGAATGGGTGGGTAAGGGGAATGGCGATTATTTGCCGGTGCAGGTCATCCCGACACCTAATTCCAAGCAGATGTTTGTGACCGGCGCATCTTCTAAGATTGGCGCTTATGAATCCGTGTGGCAGGAGTTGGCCATTTCTGGCCTGGATCAGAACCTTTATTCCAATATCGATGATGGTGACAATACAGGCTGGGCATGGAAGGGTGGTGTGAAATCAGAGGGTAGAAGCCTCTCATTTTTACCGGGTTACCAACTGGACGGTGCGGTGACTTATGAATTTGACAACAGGAACTTCAGCTATATTGACAGGTTCAGGAGCGTGGATTATGATCGGGATTGGAGCTACGATGTGTTTTCCGATTCGGTGAAATTCCGCCAGGACCGTATTCTTCAGTCTAATGTCAACCTGGAAAAGGATGCCAACCATGCGGTGAGCTATGATTTTAAATTCAGGAACCGATCGGCTGTGATCAATGGCACCCAGCAGACTTTGCAGTTAACACAACAGTTGGGAGCGCTTCGGTTTACTTCATACAACTTTCTGATCAACAATGATTTATCGAATACAACCTCACGCTGGTTCAAGTCAAGGCAGCAGGTACAGCTCACTAATCGAATTGTGAAGCCGGGTTACTTATACACGGTGGATCAGAACATGACCAAAGCGACGGGGACGGACAGTGTGCTAAGCACGCAGATGTATTATACTTCTCACGATTTTTTCCTGGAAAGTGGAGATTCTGTCAAAACGATTTTTCGGGCCGACTATATTAGTCGCACCGACCAGCGACCAACGGATGGGGAGATGCAGGATTATACTCAGGCAGAAGAGATTCGCTTTACTGCTGAGTCCAGACAGTTAAAAAACCAGCAGCTGGGAGCACAGCTTAACTATCGGAAGGTGACTGATAAAACCGGCGACCAAAAGACCCATGACAACCTGATTGGAAAGCTTAACTGGATTGGCAATTTTGCGGATCGACATATTAACAATCGACTGACGTTCACCACAGCAAGTGTGCGCGAACTCAAGCGGGAGTATGTTTTTGTGGCGGTGCCAACAGGGCAGGGCAACTACACCTGGCGTGATGAGAATGGTGATGGTGTGCAGCAGCTCAATGAGTTTTATGAGGCGATTAACCCGGATGAGAAGAACTACATTAAGCTGTTTACACCGACAGATCAGTATGTGAATGCTTATCAAACCACGCTGGTGCAGCAGCTCGACATGAAGATGCCCAGAGGTTGGTCCAATGCTGATGGCTTGCTGCCGGTATTATCTAAGCTTTCTATGTCGGCCAACCTGAGGTACAACTTTAAAACCACCCAACAGTCTTTGCTGTCACGGGTCAATCCTTTTGCACAGAACCTGACAGACACCAGCGTGCTTTCTGCCCGCAACCTCAACAGATACACGCTGTTCTTCAACAGGAATGCTCCAGGCTTTGGATTGGACCTGACTTATACTACCCAAAGCAATAAATCCTTGATGAGTGGGGGATTTCAGTTAAAGGACAAATCTGAGTGGAATGCCGGTTACCGAATCGGTTTTGGTCCGATGATCACCTTACGTGGTGAGGGAGCTATCAAGCAAACCCAGAACCAGTCAGACTTTTTGGCCAGCAGAAATTTTCAATTGGCTGAGCGGGATATTAGTACAGAAGTGGTCTGGCAGCCGATGGAGAATTTTCGGTTGATCACGGGTTACTCCAATCGCCATAAGCAGAATGAGGCTTCAGAACTGGGCGAGACCGCAGGTATCCATGAATACAAGCTGGAAGCTACCTGGCTCCGGTCATCAAAAGGAAACCTCAACGCTACCTTTAACTGGCTTCAGATTGATTTCAATGGACAGCAAAACTCCTACCTGGGCTATGAAATGCTGGAGGCACTCAAACCCGGCACCAACCAACGCTGGAATGTCAACTGGCAGCAATCGATAGGAAAGGGGCTACAACTGACGCTCCAATATTACGGACGCAAGTCAACAGGCAGTGCTGTAGTCCACACGGGCAATGTGCAGGTGACAGCTTATTTTTAAGGAGAGTCTTATCTGATTTATGTTTATGGAGTAAGTGCTATATTGTGGGGGTATTAATGTTGAGCTTAATATGGGAGCAATGAAAATAATTATCACAATACTAACTTTGCTCCTGATAGTTCTCGGAGTTCTTGATCTTATAATTCCAGATTCCTATTTTATTCAAGATTATGTAAGAGGAACTTTTACTGAAACTATAGGAATTATTATAACCCTAGTTCTAATTGAAGTAATTCTTCAGAAGAATAGAGAACTTGAGCAAAAGTTACTTGCAAAAAAAGGAGTCTTAAGAGCTTTAGATTTAATTTCAATTTCACTAAATAACTACAATAAGGCATCATACGATCTAGGAACCCCAATTTCTGAACAAAAAAAAGCTCCTGATACCAAACTCAATTTTCCATTTACTAATCTATCTGAGCTTTATAGGCAAAGTAATTCGGTCATTGAAGGCTTTAATAAATCAAAAGCATATGTCTATTTTGAAAAGCTAGATAAGCTTTTGGAAACAGTCTCAAATGCTTTATATCAAATTGACTTATCAAATTATCCAGAGTTCTCCAACTTTCTATTAGGTCTAATCAAATACGCAGAAAGCTACTACCCAAAGAATGGGGTTCTTACAAGTCAGTCTGGTATGGTTGGCAATCAACAAATGAAAGATATTTGTTCGGATTTGATTAAGAATTATTCCGGCCCAGTTGAATACAAAAAAAGCAACATAATAAATCCTTTTATTCGGCTATATCAACTCATGAACTTCATGATTCTATTTGATATTCAATTTATTTCTCTAAAGGAGAAGGTAAATAAAGAAAACTAAGCCCAGCAATTCCCACTCTCTCGTGTCTTAGTCGAGACAAATGATTTGGAATATCTGGTGCTCAGGCCGGTGGATTGGACAAACCAATTTGATTTTCTAACTTGACCGGGACTAACCAGGTATTAAGTATGAAGAAGTTGTTTTATTTGGGAATCATCGGGCTTGCCTTATTTGAGATCTTAAAGGTTTATTTCATTATGCCAATGCCTGGCAGTCAGGAAATGAACAGCATAGACCTGGCTTATTTTTTATACTCATGGCGGTGGCTTTTCAGAGGTGTTTTCATCATTGCTATCCTTGCCGGGGTTAGTTCCCGACGCTGGCTGGTGATCATCGTCACATCGCTTACCCTGATCATCATCTGGGCTTTCAACTTTGAGATGGTAGCCGATCACATGTTCTATCAGCCTGATAAGCTGCTTATGACAGATGTTGAAGGGAATCGCATTCCTGATCATAAACTGGTTTTGGGAATAACCATGGATGGAGCCAGCCGCGCTTATCCCTTGCAGCTGATAGCTTACCATCACCAGGTGCTGGACACTATAAATGGAAAACCAATCATGGTGACTTATTGCTCTGTGTGTCGCACCGGTCGAATATATGAGCCGAAGGTTGATGGCAATGAAGAATCCTTTCGTCTTGTAGGTATGGATCATTTCAACGCAATGTTTGAAGACCAAAGCACCAAAAGCTGGTGGCGACAGGTGAGTGGTGAAGCCATAGCCGGACCTTTGACGGGAACGGTGCTCCCGGAGTTGATGAGTGAGCAAATGACACTTAAACAGTGGATAACTTTACATCCTGAGACTTTGATCATGCATCCTGACTCAGCATATGCTGTGGAATATGCCTCACTTGAAGACTATGATTTCGGGGTGGAAAGAGGTGCACTGACACGTACAGATACACTTTCCTGGAAAGCTAAGTCATGGGTGGTAGGAGTGACCCTGGGAGACTCCAGTTTTGTAGTAGATTGGAACGACCTCAAAGACAAAAGGATAATCAATTTCACTCTCAACAATCAACCGGTAGTGCTGGCCATGGCTACTGATGATCAGAGCTTCTTTGCCTATGAGCGTCCATCATCGGAAGCTACGTTCATCATGCTGAATGATACCTTGATTGCCGATAGTCTGCAATACAATTTACTTGGTGATCCTGTGGCTGGTAACCAGCCGCCACTCAAACAGGTCAAAGCATACCAGGAGTTTTGGCATAGCTGGAATACTTTTCATCCTGATTCCAGAAAGTAAGGTTTACTAACAAATTCTTTTATTGGTTGAAAGTGTTATATGGTTAGAAATTTAATTTATTGGATGAGTGTAATAAGTAGATGAGTGATGATTTTAAGCAGTTTACAACTAGTAATCCTTGGTCTTTCTTTTGTGGGTTAACGGAACTTTTTGTTTTACCTTTGTTTTACCTGAATATATTAAATTTATTCACATGGAGCAGTATACAATTTCTATCAATGAGAAAGACAAACTTGGAAAGGCCTTTCTGAAATACGTTAAGGAATTTGCTCAAGCCACAAACAATGAAGTGGTATCAATCAAGAAAAATCCCAATAGCTTAACTGTGAAAGCTATAGAAGATGTTAGAAAAGGAAAGGTTAAAAAAATGGAATCTGTTGAGGATTTTTTTGATTCTATTTAGTTGACCAATGTTTGAAATTTTTTATACAAGTCAATTCAAAAAGGATTTAAAGAGGATAAAAAAGCGTTCTTCTCAAAACTTTGTTAGAACCAGGGAATTTGTTCTTCTTTTGAAAGAAAATGGCGTAAATGGGATTGATGCAAGGTTTAAACCTCACCCTTTGATCGGGGATTTTGTTAATCATTGGGAGGCTCATATTAAACCAGACCTTCTGATTATTTGGAGACAGAAAGATGAGGAACGAACTATTGATCTAGCTAGGCTTGGTAGTCATTCTGATTTATTCTAAAATTGGTTTCCTCTGACTATTTTGTTCTATTGATTACGTATACATCCTTCTATCGAGTCCAAATCGGTGATTGAAGGCTATTTGTAAGGGATGTGATCAAGAGTGTCTGCTTTTTGAAACTTCATCGTTTTTGCTATAAAAAAGAAGTGTCTTGTAGGTACCGTTGTGCTTCTTGTGCTCTTCCGCTATTTTAGTACCTTGAAATTGTTGGGAGTTTAAAAAAGGAAGTATCTAGTAACTCTAATGTCTATTTATACAGCCAACATTCTGCTTCCAAGAGGTTTGAAAAGAGATTGAAAGACTGATGATTCAGAAGGATATACGTAACTACTTTTTCATTATCACAACAATTTCCTTTCTAAATGTTGGGGCACAGGATGTTGAAGCAATTTTTCAAAGAGGTAATTCACTTCATATGGATGGCAAATATGAAGAAGCTTTGATGTATGTTGATAGTTCTTTGAATATGGATTCTTCTCTTTACCAGAGATTCCATTTTAGAGCTGAACTGAAAGCTAAGCTTGGTTTATATGAATCAGCTATTGAAGATGTTGATAGGTGCATAAGTCGTTGTACCTGCTCAACCCGAAATTATCATGTCTCCAATTATTATCTGGATCGAGCAAGTTTGAGATTATTGATGGGGGATACACTGGAAGCCTTGAATGATGCAAATAGAAGTGTCAACTTAAAGTCAGGTAATTGGAAAGCTCTAAATTATCGAAGCGGTTTGTATGAATATTATCTCAACTATGAAGCCGTGGCTATTTCGGTCTAACCATGCCAGTGATTTCGGCGATATGGTGCCACTCTGAGGATGGCGTAATTTGTCAATAATTTTTCAAAGTTCTATTAGTTTTCTCATTGATTCTCCTTTCAGGTCAATGCGGTGTGATGAGTTTACCAACCGATCTAGGATTGCATCTGCAATGGTGCCTTCTCCTATGACATCATACCATGCAGAGACAGGGATTTGCGA